>Ga0181520_10000063_pt1 | contig 201225 bp, 173 predicted proteins | sample PEATcosm2014_Bin_29_FD_132451 | JGI IMG/M metagenome (GOLD analysis project Ga0181520, IMG submission 132451) | Peatland microbial communities from MTU Mesocosm Facility, Houghton, MI, USA - PEATcosm2014_Bin02_30_metaG | ecosystem: Environmental > Terrestrial > Soil > Wetlands > Peat | place...
CAATAGCCCGCGCCGGGCGCCCCGACAATACCGGGTGCCCGGGTTTCGCTTTTGAGATCTGGAAAACCGCAAACCTCAACGAGCGCCCGTTTTCAGGAGCCCCATGTACTCGCCCAAATTCAACCAGGTCGCCGACCGCGGAATCCTCATCGAGGCCATGCAGGCCTACTCGTTTGCCATCCTCTTCGGCCCGCAAGGTGAAACCCCCATAGCCACCCACCTCCCGCTCATCGTCAAGGAGGAAGGCCCGCACGGCCTCCTCGAAGGCCACTTCGCCGTCGCCAATCGCCATTGGCAGTCCCTCGCCGGATGCGAAACCCTGGTCGTCTTCTCCGGGCCTCACAGCTATGTCTCGCCTACCCTCTACGTCGATCCGCTTTCCGTTCCCACCTGGAACTACATCGCCATCCACGCCCACGGGACCCTCTCGCTTGTCGAAGACGAGGCAAGCAAAGACGCGCTGCTCAAGGATCTGATTCAGATTCACGAGCCGGCCTATGCCGAGAAATGGCGCTCAATGCCGGAAAACTTCCGCCGTTCCATGCTCGCCGGCATCGTCGGCTTCCGCATCCCGATCTCAAGAATCGAGGGCAAATTTAAAATCAGCCAGAATCGCGACCCCGAAGAACGCCGCAACGTTCACGCCGCCCACGCCGCCGGAACCCCCGACCAGCAAGCCCTCGCCGCGTGGATGACCCGCCTGATCGGCTGAGATGCATCGCAATTGACAGTGTGTTGCCCTGGCCCCACTGGCTAAACTTGGGCCTATTGTGAAATCGTGTATTGTTCCAAGCGCCAAGCGGAGTCGTTGTCCGCTCAGCCCTTTGCTCAAAGGAGAGTCGTATTCATATGCGCAGAGTTCTCGTAGTTTTCATCCTCTTGCTGGCAGCCCCGATTCTGCTCGCTGCTCCGCCCTCCACTCCATCCGGCTGGAAGGCCAAAGTTGACGCAACCATGCCGGTGCTCGGCCATCGCAACTGGATTCTCATCGTCGATTCGGCCTATCCCCTGCAAGTCTCTCCGGGGATCGAGACCATCGAAACCCATGCCGGTGAGCTGGAAGTGGTCCGATACGTTCTCGGCGCCATCCATAGCTCCATTCACGTCCGGCCACTCATCTCCATGGACGCGGAGTTGCCCTTCGTCCCGGACGAGGACGCGCCCGGCGCCTCAACCTACCGCGCACAGATTGGCAATCTCCTCCATGGCTACCCGGTCGAATACGTGCCCCACGACAACGTCCTCGCCAGCATCGGCGAAACCGGAAAGCAGTTTCATATCCTCGTGCTCAAAACCAACCTTGCCATCCCCTACACGTCGGTCTTTATCCGGCTCGACTGCAAGTACTGGAGCGCCGATGCCGAAAAGCGTCTGCGCGCAAAGATGGCCGTGGCGCCGCAGCCCGCACATTGAACCGACTCTCAGCGGCTGTGCATCCGCAGGTGCGACCTTTATCAACACACGTGCCTTTGCTATACTCGTAGAGTTCACCTCAGTGCGGAGGTGGTGAAATTGGCAGACACACCAGCTTGAGGTGCTGACGCCGCGAGGCATAGGGGTTCAAGTCCCCTCCTCCGCACCAAAGATTCTCCTGTCCTGAATCGCCGGACAGACTCGGAAAGCAGCTTAAGAAATGCAGATTCTTCTCTATTTCGTCGTCGTCCTGCACGTCATTGTGTGCCTCTTCCTCATTGGCGTCGTCCTCCTGCAGCAGGGTCGCTCGGCCGACTTGGCGGGCGCTTTCGGTGGTCAGGGTTCGCAGACCGCCTTCGGCCCCCGCGCCGCGGCCAACGTCCTCACCCGTCTCACCACGTGGTCGGCTGTGATCTTCATGATCACGTCCATCAGCCTGACCGTTCTCTATGTGCGTTCCACCGGTTCGCATTCCGTGCTCGAAGGCTCAAAGCCTGCTCCGGTCTCCGCACCCGCCAAGTCAGGCAAGTAGATCACCCTTCAAGTACTCCGTGCATCGACAAATGGCAGGCCACGCGGTCTGCCATTCTTGTTTTCCGCATCAATTCCGCCAGTCCTGCGACAATACTCCCAGGAAAACCGCAAAATGCCCACCAACGCCTTTACCCGCCGCTTGTCGCAGGTCGCCGCCTGGGCCGTTGCCAGCCTTTTTGTTCTCGGCTTCTTCTTCGATTTCATAGGAATGGTTACCGGCCCAATCCTGGGCGTGTGGTTTGTGGGCACGCAAAAACTACGTCGCGGCTTTCTCTGGATGTTGGCCATCGGCTTCCTGCCCGGCCTGATCACTGATTGGCGCAAATTCCCGCTGACCGGCTCGGATCACGGCTTAGCCCCCGCGCTCGGGTATGTCGCCTGGATGCTGGTGGGCGCTGTGCTCGGCGTGCTGCCCTTCACCTTCCACCGACTGGTCAGCCCGCGTTTGCCCGGATTTCTGTGCACCCTTCCTTTTCCGTTGGCGAAAATGGCGCTCCCTTCGCTTGCTCTGGCGCTGCATTACGGTCCAGCTTTCAGAGTCGGCGTCCTCGCGTTTTTCCTCTACTGGTTCGCGGCGGTGGTCGTCTGGATGTGGAACCACGAGTTCCGTCCTTCTAAAATTGGCGTGGGCGCAAGCATTTTTGCCGGGGTCTTCATCCTCGCGGCTGGGTTCGTGCTCTTCCGTCGCTTCAGCGGCGTAGCGCTCTCGCAGACCCATCTCTCCCACACAGCGTCTAGCTTCCTGTGCCTTGCTGGAGTTCTCATTCTCAGCGTCTGGGCGATCTTCCGTCCCGGAAAACACACATCCTGGGCTGAGCGACTGGACACCGTTACCCTCCTGCAAAGCCCCTTCACCGGGAACTCGTTGCATGTCGTCAGCGATCGGGGACGGGAAGCATTGGTCAGCCCATCCGGAGAGCGATTCCCGGTTCGCAATGGAATTCCTACCTTCCTCAAGCCGGAAGACCTCACCGGCGCCAACCGCAAATACAACCACCTCTACGAAACCATCGGCGGTTTTTACGACGACATCCAGCGCGCCTTCTGCGCCTTCAGAGGCTTCGACGTGGACGCATACTTCGTCAGCTATATGCGCCTGCTTGAAGTTAAACCCGGGGATTCTGTGCTTGAAACCTCGGTGGGAACGGGTCTCAACTTCAAGTACCTACCCCGTGGAGTCAAGCTCTCTGGCCTCGATCTGTCTCCTGAGATGCTGGCCAACTGCCAGGCCAACCTGCTCCGTTGGGAGATGAATGCCGATCTCTATCTGGGCAATGCGGAAAGCCTCCCCTTCGTCGACTCCAGCTTCGATGTCGTCTTTCACGTGGGAGGCATCAACTTCTTCAACGACCGCGCCAAAGCCATCCGGGAGATGATTCGCGTCGCTAAGCCGGGAAGCCTTCTGCTCATCGCCGATGAGACCGAAGAACACGTGAAGAGCGCCTATGAAACCACTCTCGGTACCTATTTCAAAGGCCGCAAGGAGCCAGTGACCGCGCCCATTGACCTGGTACCGCCCGAGATGCAGGATATCCATCTCGAATTGATCAAGAGCGGCCACTTCTACGCGCTCACCTTCCGCAAGCCGGCTTCCGCATGAAAGAGGCAGCAGACAAGACGGCGGGGACGCATGAGTAACTTCCTGCATGCGGTCACAACGCGCCTCGTCCTACAATAAGACCATGATCCTTGAAACCTTCCCCGTCGGCCCGCTGCAATGCAATTGCACGATCCTCGGCGATGAGGAGGCCGGTGAGGCCATCGTCATCGATCCAGGCGACGAGGTCGGCCGCATCCAACGCCGCCTCGCCGAGCTCGGTCTCAAGCTCAAGCAGATTCTCGTTACCCATGCCCACATCGACCACATCGGCGGCGCGCTCAAACTCAAGAGCCTCACCGGCGCCCCGATCCTGTTGAATGAGAAAGATGTGCCGCTGCTCAAAATGATGGCCATGCAGGCCGCCTGGCTCCGCATGGAGGCGCCCGAGACCGCTCCGCCCGACGAGAACCTTACCGAGGGTCTCATTGTCGGCCTCGACCGCTATCCCGCACAGGTCATGCACACTCCCGGCCACACCCAGGGCTCCGTCTGCCTCCACTTTGCCCCGCTCAATATGCTCATCGCCGGCGATACCCTCTTCGCAGGCAGCATCGGCCGCACCGACCTGCCCGGCGGAGACTCACGGCAGATTCTGGACTCGATTCAGTCCCGCCTGCTCGTCCTTCCCGACGAGACAAGAGTTCTGCCCGGCCACGGTCCTGCCACCACAATCGGCGCTGAACGAAAAAGCAACCCGTTCCTCAGGACATTGATCTGATTAGCTCTCAGTTCATCAAGTGATTTGATTTCAATCGCTAAGAGAATCTAATTGAAGTAAAACTTACGATCCGAACTCTGTAATGTTACTCCCCTGATGCTTATCCAAATAATCAACAAGTCTGGCCGCTCCGGTGCGGAATTCCCCCGTCGGCCCCAGTAAGCTGACCACCAGCCAACCCGACTCCGCCATCCCGAAGAAGTACCCTGGATGGACCCAAACCCCACACTCCAGCAGCGCCCGCGCTGTCTGTTCGTCGGGCTTCAGCGCCGGAATGCGCAGCGTCGCATACCAGCCGCCCTCCACCTTTAGCCTGCTAACCACCGGCAGCCGTGCCAATTGCCGGTCCAACTCGGCCAAATTCGCCGCCTCCCGCTCCCGAATCTGCCTCTGGATCACCTTCCGGCCTTCGAGCCACTTGGGCAGCGCGCATTGCACCGGAGCATTCATCGAGAGGAAAGTATCGCCAATCACTTCCAGACGCTCCAGGGCCGGGCCAGCCTCCGGGCCGGTCGTCACAATCCATGCCGCCTTCATCTGCGGCAGCCCGGCAATCTTGCTCAGCCCGCTGACCACAAACACCGGAATCCCGTCCAGTCCGCCTGCAAAGCTCCCCCCTGCTCCACCAAATCCATAATCCAGAAAAACCTCGTCCACAATCAGCGACAAATCGAATTCACGGCAAAGGCGCGCCAGTTCCGCTGCCTCCCATGGCTTGGTATAGTGTCCGGTTGGATTGTTCGGGTGCACCAGCACGATAGCCCGAGTTTCGGACGTGATTGCCCGACGAAACCCCTCCGGATCGATCTGCCAGCCTTGGTCGTAGACCAGTGGCGCGGCCTTCAGGCGCACATCGTCCAGCACTGCCAGAAAGTCAAATAGCGGATAACCCGGCTGCGGCACAACAATCTCGCTCCGCGGATCGCAGAGCAGCCGAAAAAGGTAGCTGTACGCCTCGCTCGTGCTGGTCGTGAGCACAATCTGCTCCGGCACAACCGCAACTCCGTGGTCCGCATAATACCCGCAAACCGCCTCGCGCCCCCGCAGGCTGCCCCTGGGCTGGGGATCGTAGTCGAGCGCCGCTGGATCGTCCAGCGCCATCAGCAGGTCGCGATCATAATCGAAGCCGCAGCGCGTCGGATTTGAAGCCGTCAGGTCTGCAATGGGCAGCCCGGCCTCGGCGCGAAGCCGGTGAGCCCGCGCTAGCCCGCTCTCCTCCGTGTCCCACCCCGTCCTCCGCGAAAAGCGCATGACTCTTCCTATCAACACTTGACAACTGCAATACCACCCCACAAAGGGCCATCGTGCACAATAAGCATAGACGCCCTTTTCAAACATACACGGGGTCCACAGGAGGAACATTGGCTCTGCGCGCGGTTGTCTTCGATTATGGAATGGTATTGACCGGTCCGCCAGACCCCGAGGCCCACGCCGCCCTGCTGCGCATCACCGGGCTCCCACTTGCCCGCTTCGAGAGCCTTTACTGGGCTGATCGTCACGCCTACGACGAAGGCAAACTCACCGGCCTCGCTTTCTGGCAAAAGCTCCTTCGCGATGCCGGCCTGCGCATGTCCCCGGGCACGGTCGAGGAACTCAATCTTTGGGACGCCCGCATGTGGACCACTCAGAATCCCGCCATGCTGGCCTGGCAGGAGCAGCTTAAACAGCGTGGTCTGCTCACCGCTATTCTCTCCAACATGGGCGACAACGTACTCGCCAACATCCAGCGCGAATTTCTCTGGATTCACCGCTTCGACGTCCTGGTGTGGAGTTTTCAATTGCGCATGGCCAAGCCGGACCCTGCCATCTATCTCCATGTCCTCAAAGAACTCGGAACTCAGCCTGGGGAAACGCTGTTTCTCGACGACAAACAGGTCAACGTGGAGGCAGCATGTGCGTTGGGCATGAAGGCTCTCGAGTTTTCCACCGTCGAACGCCTGCGCGACGCCCTGGTCGCTGCCGGGCTGGACGCTGAACTCCCGCTACCCTGAACGGAGCCGCGGTTGCCGTGGCCCTCTACTTACCCCGCTGTCCGAAATGGTAGCTTAGGCCCCAATTCGCGTTCATCACGTCGGTGCCGGGGTTGCTTGGCGTGATGTAGGCATTTGAAAAATGAAAGTCGCCCCAAAGACCCAGGCGCAGATCCCATCGATCGTTCAATCTGGTTTGCACGCCAAATCCAGATTGCAAGCTGAAGTCCTCATAGCTCGCAAACCTCGAAAGCACTTTCTGATCGAAGGCAACAATTCCTCCTTTGACCAGAATATAGGGCTTGAAGTGCTGCTTCTTGCTACGCCACATCATGCGTAAGCCGATCGGCGAAAGCCCAACCCCAGGCACGAGTTTCCGGTTAGCGGTGAGTGGATTACCCCAATAATCGGATTCGGCCGGTTCAACCAGAAGGACAAACGGCAGAACCTCCGCCACGTAGTCCATCCGCGCTCCGATGAAGTAGCCCCAGGAATGCCGGTCGTATTCCACCCCGCTGGTGTAGAGCTTGGTCATGTCCTCGATGGCAAAGATGTTGTAGTTGCCATAAGAAGCCATTCCATCCCAGATGAGTTCGCTCTCCACCCGAGGCTTGGCGCGTGCCTTCCCCTCCACCGCGGACTCAGCCTCTATCGGCGTCTCAGTCTCCACCGTGGCTTTTGTCTCTTTAGAAGTTTCCGTCGTCGATGGGGTCTTCGCTTCCACCAGGACCTGAGCCTCCTGGGAGTGCGCCCATTGCGGCGCAAGAAGGCAGAGCGCAGCCAGAATAGAAAGGCAGTTCAGGCATAGGTCGGCGGCGGAGAAATCCTTACTCCGTCGCGGGGCGAATAACGACTTACACACTTGATTGAAGCGCAATCAGCCTCCTGGAATGTCAACATAGTTAGTCAGAACCCTAGCTACCAAGGCATACAGTGGCTGATGCGCCCAATAGAACAGGAACGAATGGCCGGAAACGAAGCATCTCTCCTGACCAGCGCCATGGCGCGAGCCTCAAATCCGAGAACTCTCCAACACTCGCATCACGGTCATAATATACAGCATATCTGCAAAAAATCGTCGGCAGCCGCTCGGGATCGGAGCCGCATCGTGGTCAACCGCTACCGCGCTTTCAATTCCCAGCCGTGCGTTTTACACTTCTTGCCGACGGAAAACAATGAACTGAACCGTTTTATACCAAGCCGCCACCCAAAAATGCGGAGACCTGCGAGGGATCTGTGGTCCGAATTCACCTTGGTCCGTCCAGACAGATGATAGGAGTGCCAAAAGTGAAACCATTGCAAACAAAGACCCACTCATGCACGGGCAAGTGGGCCGTGTTGGGCGTAGCGTTCTGGCTGCTGGGCGCAACCATGTTACTGGCGCAATCCATCCCGGTGGTCACCGGCGACGCACGCGTTGACAAGCTGTTAAGCCAGATGACGTTCGAGGAGAAGCTCACGCTGATCCACGGCACACACGAAGATCCAGCGGTGTACCAGGGACAGGCCGGCTATTTGGGCGGCATTCCCCGCCTCGGCATTCCGGGATTGCGTTTCGCCGATGGGCCGCCAGGCGTTCTCACGCGCCACCCGTCGCAGGGGGAGACCGCGACGATGGGTGTCGCCGCCACCTTCAGCGTCAAGTCCGCTGAGCAGAATGGCTTGGTCATCGGTCGTGAAGATCGCGCCTTGGGCATCGACGTCTCCCTCCAGCCCTTTGTAAACATCGACCGCGACCTGGAGTACGGTCGCGGCTTCAACACCTTTGGTGAAGACCCGTTCCTCTCCGGCCAGATCGGCGCAGCCGAAATCAAGGGTATACAGTCCCAGCACGTCATGGCCCAGGTCAAGCACTTCGTCGGGTACGACTCCGACGGCGACAGCACGTACATCGACGGCCAGACTCTCCATGAAGTCTATGTGGCGCCCTTTGATGCAGCCATCCAGGCTGGCGTCTCCTCCATCATGTGCTCTTACAACCGCCTCAACGGCACATCCGCATGCGGCAACGCTTCCACGCTCACCAAGATTCTGCGCGACGAGATCGGCTTCAAAGGCTTTGTGACCTCGGACTGGGGCGCTACGCACTCCGCCACCTTCGTCAACGCCGGTCTCGATATGGAGATGCCTGGCCCGTTCCCTGTGGGATATGCGGGTTGGGCCATCCCTTCTTTCTTTGCCTTGGAGTCCGCCCCTCTCACACCGACGCATTCGGCCGACGAGGGCGGAGCCGACATGTTTGGCGGACACGTTCCGGAGGAGATGCAGCCCGCGCAAAGCGAATCCAGCACCAGCTTCGAAAACAAAATGATGCGCGAAGCCCTAGCGGATGGCACCGTCAACGAAGCGGCCATCACCCGTGCCGCCGGCCATGTGCTCTATGAGATCGTCCACTTCGGTTACATGGATGGAGAGCAGAAGCACGACATCACAGAGCAGGCCATCGAGGCCAACGCCAAAATCATCGAGAAGACCGGCGAAGAGGCCGCAGTGCTCCTCAAGAACGAAGGCGGTGCATTGCCCTTGAAGGCTGCCGATCTTGACTCCGTGGTCCTCATCGGCCCCACCGCCGGCCAGGTAGACGCCATCGGCATCAACGGCGAGCGGTCGGTTGGGCTGCCCTGGCGCCAGGTCGGCCCGCTGGAAGCCATGAAGACGATCTGCGGCAACCCCAACATCAAGTTCGCCGTAGATGACGACATGACCGGCACAACCGTTCCGGCCAGCGCGCTGAGCCACGACGGCCAGCCCGGTCTGGTGCGCTCCGGCTCAGGCGATCGGCAAATCGACGCCCAAGTCGACTTCACCACCAAGGGCGGCAATGCTCTTGGGCCCAACTCCACCGTCATCTGGAGAGGCTCGCTCACAGCGCCTCATCCCGGAACCTACTGGATCTATCTCCAGGCTCTCGGCACCGACGCCAATCTCTCCATCGATGGCAAGCGCCTGGTTTCGAGCGGCGCTGAGCAGGGCGGCATCCACGGCGACATCCTGCAGGCCAACCAGGACAACGCCATCCCCACTACCGATGGCCTTGACGACATGCGCCGCGCGGTTGAACTCACTGCCGGCCCGCACGCAATCGAAATCAGGACCAGCCCTGACAGTTCCAACGCGCCTGTTCAGGTCCGCCTCAACTGGTACACCCCTGAGCAGCGCAGGGCCGACCATGAGGCCGCCATCGCCGCAGCAAAGAACGCCAAGACTGCGGTCGTCTTTGTGTGGACACGCCTCGAACCCGTCTTCGGTCTCCCTGGCGACCAGTACAAACTGGTCGAGGAAGTGGCCGCGGTCAACCCCAACACCATCGTCGTTCTCAACACCAGCCAGCCCGTCGCCCTTCCTTGGATCGACAAGGTAAAGGCAGTTCTTGAGATGTGGTGGCCCGGCGATGAGGGCGGCTGGTCTACTGCCAATTTGCTGCTGGGCAAGACCAGCCCCGCCGGTCGACTGCCAGTCACCTGGGCCAGGCGCCTTGAAGACTACGCGGCCACCGATCCCAGACATCCCGAGCGCTCCCGTAGGGGTGTGGACGGAAAAACCACCTACAGTGAAGGCGTGAACGTCGGCTACCGCTGGTTCGACAAGGAAAACATTGCCCCGCTCTTTGCCTTCGGCCACGGCCTCAGCTACACCTCCTTCGAATACTCCGGCCTCAAGATCGACAAAGCCTCCGACGGCGGCCTTGACGTTAAAGTCCACATCAAGAACACAGGCAGCGTGGACTCGGACGAAGTCCCGCAGGTCTACCTCGGCGCCCCCAGCCAAATTCCCTCGGGAGTCCAGTTCCCGGTACGGGCTCTGGTTGCCTTCGACCGCATTCACGTGGCCGCCGGCGAAGCCCAAACGGTCACCCTCCACGTCCAGCCACGTCAGTTGCAGTACTGGTCCACCAAGGACGGAAAGTGGGTCACCGCGACCGGCAAGCGCACCCTCAGCGTAGGCGCATCCTCCCGCGACCTGCGCCTCAACCAACCCATCGACTAAATAGCTTGCGTCCAAGCAGAAATCCCAGGGCCAGAGTTCTGGGATTTCTGTTTGCGGCACAGAAGCATTCGTGCGGATCGTGCACCGTCTTTGGTGCCCCACCTTCGCCACGTCATTACTTTGTCTTTGCGGCCAAATTGAGAGAGCACGCCAGCCGACGCAAGCACCACCAAACTGATCCCCGGTCTCTGCCCCTGATCCCTGTCTTTACGACGCCATCCCCAGCCCCACTAGGTTGGCGGCCGCAATAATGATGAGCATGCCAACCCAAAGTAGACGAATTGGCCTGCCCTTTATGCCGGCCCACTCACCCAGTGCGAGACCGACAATGCCGGCGAACAGAACATAGCCGCTCATGTGCAGCATCCAGTTCACATACGATAGCCGTTGCGGAATGTCAGCCTGACCCCAGGCGTAGAAGAAGAACTGGAGATACCACATGATTCCGCCCATTGCGGCCAGGCATCCATTCTTCAGGAGTGTTCCTCCGGGCTGCTTGAGGTCGTCCCGCAGGGAGATCCTCTTCAGCGCGGCCAGGCGGATGAAGCAGTAACTCATATTCACCACTGCGCCGCCGCCCATGATGAACACATAACTCGGCAACGCCGCATAGAGCGGATTCACGCCCAGATGAAGCGCCGCGGCTTTCATCGGCTCCGCCGCGTTGATTGCAAACGCCATGCCGGAAGAGAAAATTCCGCACAGGATTGCGAGAAAAATCCCCAGCTTCAGATTGAACTCCCTGGGCGCACCGCGCAGTTCCACTTCCTTTTGATGGCCGGCATAGGAGACAATTGCCACGCCAATCAGTGCAAGCAACAAGCCTTCCATCGTCAACAGGCCGCTTTTGCTCCGAAACAATACCGCGAACTGTCCGTCCAGGATCGGAGGCATCAGCGTGCCGACAACAAGGTTGATGCCGATGGCCACGCCGACGCCCAACGAAATCCCCAAATGACGCATGGTAAGGCCGTAACTCACATTGCCAACGCCCCACATAGCTCCGAAAAGAGCTACCTTCAAAAGCACCTGCGCATCCATCGAACCGTAAAAGCCGCGAAAGTCCGGCAACAGCAACAGGCTTACCCCGATTGGCAGCAATATCCAGGAGAAGAAACCCGCCACGGCCCACGTCGTCTCCCACGACCATTTCTTCACTTTTTCAATGGGTGCATAGAACGATGCGGCCGAGGCCGCACCTACCATGTGCCATCCAATTCCAGCCAATATTGCCGGCATGCTTTCTCCTCTTTCCCAGGTTGCAGGCAAATCCCATACTCTGCCGGCAAGCAGGCTCTCAGCGCATTCAATTCCGCCGCATTTCCGTTTCTTGCTATAACTCAACCGAAAATGTATAACTTCCGGCCTCTAACTCGAAGCCACTCTGCCGGCCGCGAGTTGCCGCCTTGGCCAGCTTGCTCCCGGTCAATGGAGCACCCTCCAGTTTGTACCGCGCGGCCTCGCCCGCGCTCAGGCTCAGCCATCCTGTCGTGTTGGCGGGAATCGTCACATGCCACTCGGCCGTTTTTCCTTCCACCTTCCAATCCGAATGAATCGTGCCATAGGTTGAGGCATAGTCGAACCCTACGCTTCCTATCCGCGCGTCGAAGACCGGGTGCAACGCGATTGTGTGGAATCCCGCGTCCAGCGGCGTTGCGTCCACCCCCGCCGCATAGCGGTAGATCCAATCGGCCACCGCGCCATACGCATAGTGGTTATAGGAGTTCATGCTCGGATCGTCCTTCATCCGGTCGCCATTCCACCGTTCCCACATCGTCGTTGCCCCATGCTCCACCAGGTAGCCCCACGACGGGTACCTGGTATTGAGCAGCAACTTGTACGCCAGACTCGTGTAACCCGCCTTGGTCAACTCCTCAAGAAGATACGGCGTGCCCAGGAAACCCGTCCCCAGCAAATCATGATTGGCCTCGATCTTTTTCACCAGCTTCTTTGACGCCGCCGCACGCAGATTCTCAGGCACCAGATTCATATGCAGCGCCAGCACGTAGCCGGTCTGCGTATCGCCGCCTTTGCTCTTTGCTTTCGGGTTGTTGATCTCCCCAAACGGCGACGCTCCATTGTCCGCGCCAGCCACGAACCCGTTGTCGCGCACAAACTGTTTCTCGAATGCTGCTCGAATCTTCTCGAACAGCTGCCCATACTTCTCCGCCGCTGCGGCACGTCCCGTTGCGCGAGCCATCTGCTCCATCAGTTTAGTGTCATAGGCCCAATACGCCGTGGCGATGAGCACGTAATCCGTCTTTCCCTCCGGCGAAAGCCAGTCCCCGAACGAACTCCCGGACTCGCGTCTCCACAGCCCATCCGGATTGGCCGCTTCGATGGCATCGAGATACGTTTCCATCGCGCCCCAGTTCTCTTCAATCACGCTCATGTCGCCCGTCTGCAGCCACGACGTCCAGGGAACAATGACCCCCGCATCGCTCCATCCTGCAGCAGAACCTGAATGGGGCTGTGCTGTCCCCGGCGCATAGATGCCAAAGTATGGCGAACCCCACTGCGTCCCCCTCATGTCCCCCGCGAACTTCCGCGAGAATGCCGCCAGGTCCATGTTGTAAGCGGCCGCGCGCCAGAACACCTCAGCGTCCCCCATCCATCCCAGCCGCTCATCGCGCTGCGGACAGTCCGTAGGCACGCCCACAAAGTTCGACCGCTGCCCCCACAAAATATTGCTCCACAGCTTGTTGACCATATCGCTGGCGGTATTGAGCTTGGCCGTAAACGGCGCATCGGTGTGAAAGACAACCGCAGTCACCGCGTCCTTGCCCGGCGCCGCGGGCAGCCCCGTCACCTCAATGTAGCGAAACCCATGAAACGTGAACTGCGGTGCGAATTCCGCCACACCCTTCCCGCTCAAAATGAAATGATCCGTTGCCTTGGCCGTGCGCAGATTGTCGGTATAAATCGTCCCGTCCGCATTCACAATTTCCGCAAACCGCAGCCGCACATCGGTCCCCGCCGGACCCTCCACGCGCAGTCGTTCGACTCCGGCAAAATTCTGTCCAAAGTCGTAGACATATACGCCGGGCTTGGGCTCGGTTACCGACTTCGCCTCCAGCGTCCGCTCCGCACGGATCGAAGGGTAATCCTGCGCGCCAATCTCTACGGGCGCGGGGTCGATCAACTGAGCGTTCTTCCAAGCTGCCTCGTCAAAGTCCGCCGTATCCCAGCCCGCCTGCTTCAAACGCGCATCCTGACTCTCGCCGTCATAGATCTCCGAGTGCAGAATCTCTGACGTGCTCGCCATCCAGCTTTCGTCCGTGGTTATCCATTCCACGCTGCCGTCTGCGTGCTCGATCCGCAACTGCGCCTTGAGCGCGGGTGGCGTATCGCCGTAATTGTTCGGCTGCTGATACCACTCCAGGGGCGTCTCATACCACCCCGGAGCAAGCAGCGCGCCCATCGCATTCTTGCCGGTCGCCACCAGCGCCGTCACATCGTAGGTTTGATACTTCACCCGTTGCCGGTAATCCGTCCATCCCGGAGCAAGTACATCCTCGCCCACCCGCTTGCCGTTCAAAAACATTTCATAGGCACCGAGTGCCGTCGCATACAGTCGCGCCGACTTCACGGGCGCATTCACGGTAAACGTGTGCCGCAACGCCTTCACCGAGTCGGGAATCCAAGGGTGCCCCATCGGCTGGGTCACCGGTCCCGACGCCTTCCATCCAGAGTCGTCAAATCCGACTTGCTCCCAGCCCGCCGCCGCATGAATCGCAGCCTTCCAATCCGGCCCGCTCCCAAACGTAGCCGTAGTTCCGTCCGCATACTCCACCACCAGCGTGGCGATCATCGGCGGCGGGTCTGCCGTAGCCATTCCGTTGGGATTGACCACATAATGCGTCGTCTCAATCGCCATCGTGTTGGCCCCGGCGTTCAGCTTGCCCGTCACCTCAGCGCACACAAACTTCTTCCACGGCATCTGCTTCCACGCAGGTAGCGGATCGGACCTGAGCACCTGCGCTCCGTTCACCCACGCCGCAACCGTATCCTGTCCCGTTGCGTAAAGCGTCGCCCGCAGCACCGGTTTAGCCAGCGTTACCGTTTTCCTATAAGCGATGTGCTCTTCAGCCGCCTTCTCCGCATTCAAAGTCTTCGCATCCTGGCTGGTAATCCACACGGCCGCTGCGTGCCGCACCGCGGCTTCCTCCACCGTCTCGTAGCCCATCCATCGCGCGTGCCAACCATCCTTTAAAAGGCCCGTCTCCCACCAGTTTGTCTCGCTCTCCGCATAAAGCTTCTCCGCGACATCCCACACCTTTACGCGCCAGAAGTACCGCGTACCGGGCTTGACCGCAGGCCCTCCATAGTGAATGTTCAAGGACGAGCCTGACTCAATCCGCCCACTATCCCAAACATCCGCATTGCCTGTTCCCCTTCCGTTGCCCAGCAACTCGGCTCGCGAAGCAACCATCACCTCATACGCAGTCTGCTTCGCGCCCCGCGCCGGATCTTGCAACTGCCACGAGAACCGTGGCGCCGGATCGTCGATTCCCAGCGGCGTCTTCAGGTCGTCCACCCGCAACTCCACCGGCCCCGTAAATGCCTGAACCTGCAACGCCCCCAACGGCAGCGCCGCCGCTCCCAGAATCAGTCCCCACGCCACGTATCGCAACGTACTCATTTTCGTGTCCTCGCTCACCCACTGAAGCAAACCCGACCAATGTACGGCTCACCGGCCAACTTTGGGAAGCCGCACCAACTAGGAGCGCACCCAGCACCGTAAATTTATCAAATGAAATATTTTGCAGACGGAAGAACCTTAAACAACCCGGAGCTTCCTTGTCAAAGGTCACACTTCTCTGATCCGAGCCCTTTGTGCTTCCATTTGCCGCCCCGCTGACACGCTGATTTGCTGACCTGCTGACTCGCCGATAGCCGTTACACTTTCCTCATGGCCCTCCGCCTTTACGCCGCCACCACCAGCCAGGGTAAGCTCCGCGACTTTCGCACCGCCGCCGAGGCTCATTCCATCGCCATCGATCCCCTGCCCGCTCTTAACACCATCCCCGCCCCCGAGGAAAACGGCGCAACCTTCGCCGCCAACGCCACGCTCAAGGCTGTCTACTATTCCCGCTTCGCCCCCGGCACGCTGGTTCTGGCCGATGACTCCGGCCTCGAAGTCGATGCCCTCAGCGGCGCTCCCGGCGTCCGCTCTGCGCGCTTTGCCGCCGACTCCGGCCTGGTCGATTCGCCCGACGCCAATGACAATACCGACGTCTGGAACAACATCGTGCTCCTGCAACGCCTCGCCGCCGTCCCCCAGGCTCAACGCACCGCTCGCTACCGCTGCGTGCTGGTCGCAGCCCGTGACGGCCTGCCCTTCCACACCGCCCATGGGACGGTCGAGGGCCTCATCCTCGAAGCGCCTCGCGGCACCGGCGGCTTTGGCTACGACCCGCTCTTCTATCTCCCCGCCCTCGGCCGCACCATGGCCGAACTCGACCTGGAAACCAAACTCTCGCTCAGCCATCGTGGCCGTGCCATCGCTGCGCTGCTGCCCATGCTGCTATGACGCCTTTTGCGAACCTGTTCCGAAGGGTTAGAGCGAAAGGCACCTCGGTTTCCCGTCGTATTAAGAGGGAGGGGTTCAGACCTGTCTGAGTGTAGCGCTCAAGACGAGCGTGATTTAGGAGTGCCTCAATGAGAGCTGCAGAGGCGCAGCGCAAGGTGTGCTGGTGGCCACGTTATGACGCCAATCGCTGCGTAAAGGAGAAAGTCTTCGACGAGCGAGGACATACGCAAACGTAGATGTCGGGGCGGGTTTCGGTGTGTCCAGGGCCATGAACATGATGGAACTCGGCCAGAGTACTAGCCACACTCCAAAATTCGAGTGGAAAAGGAACCATCCAGAAGTAAGTACCGCCGGGACAAACAGGCCTAGGACTACAAATGGCGTGATCCATCTCCAAATTTCGGCTTTCATGTCATCAGTGGCATGATACGTCACCACGCACCACCTTGACGGCAGTGATGTGCGACACCAATAATGCATCTGAAACTAAGCAAAGCTTCCCAGTCTCTCAATTTGGAACCGCGTCCACCCGCAGCCTCTAGGAGCCTCGACTTTCATGGCCACTGCTCAACATCCTGCCACGCCCACAGTCCGCCGCGGGGTCCCGCCGCTGCGCGCCGGTCAGGGAAACTCATTCATCTGGCGCAAGCTCCACTCGCTCACGGGCGTCATCCCCATCGGCGCCTTCCTCCTTGAGCACCTGCTCTCCAACTTTGAAGCTCTCAAAGGTCCGGCCGCTTACGGAGCGCAGGTCAGGTTCCTCAACAGCCTGCCCCTCGTCCGCGTCCTCGAGTGGACGTTCATCTTTCTGCCCATCCTCTATCACGGCATCTACGGCGTCTACATCTGGCTGCGCGGCAAGTCCAACATCGTCTACTACCCCTGGGCCGGCAACTGGATGTACACCGCCCAGCGTTGTACCGGTCTCATCGCCTTCGCATACATTGCGCAGCACGTCATCCGTCAGCGATTCCTGGGCATCAGCCTTCCCGAGCATCCCGGAGCCGCTTTCGCCAAGGTCCAGCACGAGCTGGCCAACCCCTGGATGCTGGCCGTCTACGTCATCGCCATGATCGCCGTCTGCTGGCACTTCTCTTACGGCGTCTGGCTCTTTGCCGCCAAGTGGGGCATCACCCCCGGCAAAACCGCTCGCATACGCTTCGGCTACGTCTGCGTGGTGCTAGGCTTCGTGCTCGCCGTCATGGGCCTGGCCAGCATCTGGGCCTTCGTCGGTCCCCAATATCAAAATGCTCCTGAAATAGCGCCTGTTTCCCGCTTGATTGCACCTGCTCACTCCGGCAGTGCCTTGGTCTGAATTGCTCAGGGTGTCCGGCCTTAGGCTGGGAGCCCGAAACTGGTCCCTGGTCCCTTGTCCCTGGTTTCTGATCTCTGAAGAGGAAGCAACTCATGGCAGCACCCAGAATCATCGTGGTTGGCGGAGGGCTGGCCGGACTCGCCGCGGTCATCAAGATCGCCGAGGCCGGCGGTACCGTCGATCTCTTCTCCATCGTCCCGGTCAAGCGCTCGCACTCGGTCTGCGCGCAAGGCGGCATCAACGCGGCAAAGAATTTGAAGGGCGAGGGCGACACCACCGCCCAGCACTTCGACGACACCATCTACGGCGGCGACTTCCTGGCCAACCAAACCCCCGTCAAGGCCATGTGCGAGGCCGCGCCCGCCATCATCGACCTCCTCGACCGCATGGGCGTGCCCTTCAACCGCACCCCTGAAGGCCTTCTCGACTTCCGGCGCTTTGGTGGGACGCTCTACCACCGCACCGCCTTTGCCGGCGCCACCACCGGCCAGCAGCTCCTTTATGCGCTCGATGAGCAGGTCCGCCGCCACGAGTCCGACGGCAAAGTCAAGAAGTACGAGGGCTGGGAGTTCCTCTCCGCCATTCTTGACTCCAAAGGCGTAGCGCGTGGCATCACCGCCCTCGACCTGCGCACCATGGAGCTCCGCTCCTTCCCCGCCGACGCCATCATCCTGGCCACCGGGGGCATCGGCGCCATCTTCGGCAAAAGCACCAACTCCGTGGTCTGCACCGGCTCTGCCCAGTCGGCCATCTTCCAGCAGGGCGCGTACTACGCCAACGGCGAATTCATCCAGGTCCATCCCACCGCCATTCCAGGCGAAGACAAACTCCGCCTCATGTCTGAGTCCGCGCGCGGCGAGGGCGGCCGCGTCTGGGTACCGCGCGCCCCAGGCGACCAGCGCCCTATCAAACAGATTCCCGAGTCCGAGCGCTTCTACTTCCTCGAGGAGTGGTTTCCCAAATACGGCAACCTCGTTCCTCGCGACGTCGCCACCCGCGCTATTCACAGGGTGGTCTATGAGCTTGGCCTCGGCATCGACGGCCAACCCATGGTCTATCTCGACCTCACCCACATCGATCGCGCCACCCTCGACCACAAGCTCGAAGGCATTCTGGAGATTTATGAGAAGTTCGTCGGCGACGACCCCCGCGACGTTCCGATGAAGATCTTTCCCGGCATGCACTACACCATGGGCGGCCTATGGGTCGACTTCAACCAGATGACCAATATCCCCGGCATCTTTGCCGCCGGCGAGTGCGAGTACCAGTACCACGGCGCGAATCGCCTAGGCGCAAACTCCCTCGTCAGTTGCATCTTCGGCGGTTTCCGTTCCGGACCCAATGCCCTCCAGTACGCCAAGAGTCTGTCAGCCCCTGAAGGCGACGGCGGCGCTGCAGCCGAACTTGCCCGTCAATCCGAAATTAATGCCAAGTTGCTGAAGAACGAAGGCGCAGAAAACCCCTTCAAGCTCTGGCGTGAACTGGGCCAGACCACCACAGAGCACGCCACTGTTATCCGCTACAACAAGGGCCTCAAGCAGGCCGACGAAAAGATCGTCGAACTCCTGGACCGTTACAAGAAGATCAACCTGAGCGATCGCAGCCAGTGGGCCAACACCAGCTTCGCCTTCGCCCGCCAGCTGAAAAACATGCTGGAACTTTCCCGCACCGTGGTGCTCGGAGCGCTTCTTCGCGATGAGTCCCGCGGCGCGCACTACAAGCCCGACTTCCCCGACCGCAACGACGAGCAGTTCCTCAAGACCACGAAGGCCAGCTTCACCGGCTCGCGTGAAGGCCCCCGCATCGAGTACGAAGAAGTCGATACGCAGTACATCAAGCCGCGCCCGCGCCGTTATGACGCAACCAAATAACTCAAGGGAGACTGACGATGGCAAATAAGACAGTGCAAATCGAAATCAAGCGCCAGGCCAGCCCCGATGCTCCTGCTGTCTGGGAGAGCTTCGAGCTCCCCTGGCGCCCCGGAATGAACGTCGTCTCCGCCATGATGGAGATCGCCGCCAACCCCGTCACCGCCGACGGCCGCGCCACCACCCCCATCACGTACGATTCCAATTGTCTGGAAGAAATCTGCGGCTCCTGTGCCATGCGCATTAACGGCAAAGCCCGCATGGCCTGCTCGGCTCTCGTTGATAATCTGGAGCAGCCCATTCGCGTTGAGCCGCTCTCCAAGTTCCCCTTGGTTCGCGACCTTCAGGTCGATCGCTCCGTCCTCTTCGAAAACCTGATGAGAGTCAAGGCCTGGGTCCCCGTGGATGGCACTTACGATCTCGGCTCTGGTCCCCGCGTGTTTCCGCAACAGCAGGAAGCCAACTACCCTCTCTCCAACTGCATCTCCTGCTGCTGTTGCATGGATGTCTGCCCGCAGTTCAACGAGGACACCGGTTTTGTGGGCGCGGCTACCATCGCCCAGGTGAAGCTCTTCAACAATCACCCCACCGGGAAGGTTTTCAAGGAAGACCGCCTCCGCGCCCTGGCCGGCGATGGCGGCATCCAGGAATGCGGTTTCGCCCAGAACTGCGTTGATACCTGCCCCAAGCAGATACCGTTAACCGATGCTATCTCTGATGTAAGCCGCGAAGTCTTGATCCAGAAAGCCAAAGATTGGCTCCGCGGCTAACGCCAATCAGATTCTAAAATGTGTGTAAATTACGCGTGAAGTGGAAGGAAAATGGGTGTTCAGGTCTCGATGTTGAGACTTGGGATTGTCCAATATCCCTACAAATACTGTCACCCTGAGCGCAGCGAGTCGAAGAATCTGTTTTGTGGGATGAAGGCTCAACTACCCAGTTGAATGAAACCTAGATAGCCGGATAGAAGCTCTCAATCCACCCCTGCAGCACCGCTGGAAAGCACCCCAGCAGCACAACCGCCGCCGCAATCCCCACCAGTACCACCAGCGTCACCGGATTAACCTTGATTGCCGTCTTATTCACTGCGGGCATCACATAAGCCCGTTTGAGCACCTGCAAATAGTAGTAGAGCGAAACCGCGCTGAGCGCCACAGCCAGCGCCACCAGCGCAAACGGAACCGGCCCCGCCGAAACTCCTAGCACCGCCGCAAACAGATTAAACTTGGCCCAGAACCCCACAAGCGGCGGAATCCCCGCCAGCGACAAAAACAGCACCAGCAGCACTCCGGCGAGGACCGGATTGCGCTTGTGCAGGCCCAGGAACGCATCGAACCTGTCGCTTCCCGTAGCCCGCTCCACGACAGCCACCACGCCAAAGGCTCCAATCGTCGTCAGCCCGTAAGTCAGCACGTAGTAGAGCACGGCGTTGGCGCTGAGAAAAGCTGGGCCAGCGGTATTCAGGAAGAAATGAAACGGACTTACCTGCCCCGAATATGCGCGGTGGGCGGCCACGCCCAACAGGATGTACCCCGCATGAGCAATGGCCGAGTAAGCCAGCAGCCTGCGTACGCTCACCTGCGCCAGCGCCGCCAGATTGCCAACTATCATTGAAGCCGCCGACACAATCAGCAGAATCACCGCAAGCGGTTGCCACGCAAGGTATTCATTGCGCAAAAAGTGCTCAACCACATCCTTTTGGCCGCTGATCGGACCGCCGGGCATCAGCAGATTACCGCTGATGGTCAGCAGCAGCGCAAAGCTCGCCACCTTTGAAACCGACGCGATAAATGCCGCCGCCGAGGCGGGTGCACCTTCATAGGTATCCGGCGCCCACAAGTGAAACGGTACTGCCGCAACCTTGAAGCCAAGGCCGGCAACGATGAGAATCCAGGCGACATAAAGCAGCGGACTCGCCCCGGACTCCGCGATAGAGTATTGAATCCAATACAAATTCGTACTGCCGCTCAAGCCATAAAGATAACTGAATCCGAAAAGGAGAAACGCCGCCGACATACCGCCAAACAGGTAATACTTCAGCGCAGCCTCAGCGCTTTTTCCTGAACTCTTGGCAAACGCAGTGAGAATGTAGAGCCCCAGGCTCAGTAACTCCAGCCCGACAAAGATCACCAGCAGGTCCCGGGCAGCGGCAACAAGCAACCCGCCCGCAGCCGCCATCAGCACTACTACCACATACTCGCCGGCATGGCGCGTGAAGTCAGAGTCGATGAAGAGGAGTAACGTTAGCGCCGTCAGTACCAGAATTCCAACCTGTGCAACCGCAGTTCCCCCGCCGTTTGCAAGAACCAGGGATTGGTCCACGTAGAGTCCGAATCCAGTCTGGAGACTTATTGCCCACAACGCCGCGCCGCACCCAGTTATACCCAGCAGCGCCGCAACGGCTAGCCGTACTTTGAGCGCCGCCTTGCGCAGGAAGCCCAAATCCACCACCAACGCCAGCAACGCCGCGACTTCCAGCATTGTCTCCGGCAGCGTCACGCGAAAGAGGTCTGCGTAGTTCATTGTCCCCCTCCCGCAAGCAGCGTCTTCACCGCCGGCTCAATAGCATCAAGCAGTATCTTCGGGTAAAGTCCTACAAACAAGCTAACTCCGGCCAGCATAATTACACCGGTAACTTCAGACCATGTAATCGGCGCCAGTGCCTGCCCATGCTCCTGCTCAAGCACATGTGCACTGGGCAACGCATCGCTGAAGAAAGCCTTCTGTAGCGCCCGCCACGTATAAGCCACACCCACCACAATCCCCACGCCTGCCACGGCGACCCACCACGGATTCACCTGCCACGCACCCACCAGCACTTGCAACTCAGATACAAACCCTGAGAACCCGGGCAGTCCCATGGAAGCCATTCCAGCAATCACAAAGGCCCATGCGGCAAACGGCAACCGCTTCGACAGGTGCATGGTTTCAAGTTCCGCCAACTGCCGCGTGTGCGTGCGGTTGTAGACGAGACGGCCCACAATGGCGAACAGCAGACCCGCAATGATCCCGTGCGAAAACATCTGCATCACCGCGCCGGTCACGCCGATCTGGTTCAGCGTCATCAAGCCCAGCAGCACAAACCCCATGTGGCTCACGCTGGAGTAGCCGATGACAAACTTGAAGTCCGTCTGCACCAGCGCCACCAGCGCGCCATACACAATCCCGACCACCGCCAGCAGGGCAAACACATCGCGCCACGAGCCAATCCCCGCGAACGAAAATCCCCATGGGTCAAGACCGTGAGGAAAGAGCGCAATCCCCACCCGCAGACACCCGTAAGCGCCCAGCTTCATGACCACGCCCGCCAGAAGCATCGAGGCGGCCGTGGGCGCGGCCACATGTCCCGTAGGAGCCCAGGTGTGGAACGGCCACATGCCGGCCAGAATCGCAAACCCTGTAAACACCAGCGGAAACGCCCACATCTGGAAGCTCACCGGCAGCCCCGCATGGCCCAATGCAATCAAGCTCGTTGAGTGGCTTCCCGAAGTCGCGTACGCCGCCAGCAGCCCGATCAGCACCATCGCCGAGCCCACAAACGAATAAAGCGCCAGCTTCATCGCCGCGTACTCCCGCCGCGTCGATCCCCATATCGCGATCAGGAAGTACTTGGGCACAATGGCGATCTCATAGAACATGAACAGCAGAAGCAGGTCGAAGCTGAGAAACACCCCGTACACGCCGCCAATCAACGCCAGGAAGAAGGCAAAAAACTCATTTGTCCGCAGTTCGATGTTCCAGCTGAACAAAACTCCAGCGACAGCGGCCAACCCCGTCAGCAGCACCAGAACGCGGCTGATGCCGTCGGCGGCCAGCAGAAAGTGAACTCCCATGGACGGAACCCAGGGAAGATCCACAATCACCAGGCGGCCCTGGCCCATGCTGGCCACAAACCCCGTCACCGCTAGCGCCAGCCCAGCCACAGCCACGGCCAGTGCCAGCCAGCGTGCCACGGCCGGCTTGCCCTTGGGCAGCAGCGCCAGCACCAGAGCTCCGGCAAACGAGAGATAGATCGTCCAAGCCAACATCTAAAATCTCCAGTGCGTCAGCAGGTTAACGACTGTTGGGTTCACGCTGTCCACAATCAACTGGGGCAGAAGGCCAATCAGCAGCATCAGCCCAATCACCGGAGCCAGCGCCAGCCGCTCGCCGTGGTGCAGGTCAGGGAAACTCGCACACCGCTCAGGCACCGGGCCCCAAAAAACCTTCTGAATCACTGTCAGAATCACCGTCGCCGTCACCAGCAAGCCCAGAAGCGAAACCGTGGCTCCAACCCACGCCAGCGGAAACGCCCCGCGGAAGATTAAAAACTCGCCCACGAATCCATTCAGCCCCGGCAACCCCAGCGATGAGAACAGCGCAATGCCCATCAGACCCGCCAGCACAGGCGCCGGTTTCCGCAGCCCGCCAAAATCGTCGATCCCGCGGTGACCTCCAGTACGCGACTGCATGATGGCCACAAACCAGAACAGCGCCGCTGCTGTTAAACCATGGTTGAACATCTGCAGAATCACGCCGTTCAGCGCCGCAGCCTGACTGGCCTGCGCGCTGGCGTCCGTTGCCGCCACTGGAACCGCAAGCGCAAAGATCCCCAGCAGACAATAGCCAAGATGATTTACTGACGAGTACGCGAACACCCGCTTCAAATCCTTCTGCGCTGCCGCCGCCCACGCGCCCATCACCACCGTCGCCACAGCCAGCACCAGCAGCGGCGTGCGAATCTGCGCAATCTGCGCTCCGAACAGCGGAATGGCAATCCGCAGCAACCCATACACGCCCATCTTTGACATCGCCCCGGTCAGCAGCATCGTCACCGGCGAAGGTGCTTCGGCGTAAGCGGCAGGTAGCCACGTGTGGAACGGAATCATTGGCACCTTCACCGCAAAGCCGGCCAGCACCCCAATCGCCAGCCAAAACGTAACCGGTCCCAGATGCGCTGTCACCATCTGTTCCAACTCGCCCGTGGATGCCAGCAGCGTCAAATGCGGAAAGTCCATGCTACCGGTCGATACAAACACCGCCAGAAATGCCACCAGCAGAGCCGCGGAGCCGGCCATGGTGTAGATGAAGAACTGCGTCGCCGCCGGTCCCCGCCGCGCTCCGCCCCACAGCTTGATCAGGAAGAACGCCGGAATCAGGCTCAATTCCCAGAACAGAAACCAATGGAAGAAATTCAGCGCCGTGAACGACCCGAACAGTCCAGCCTCCAGCGTCAACACCAGCCCGAAGTAGAGTCCCGGCTGATGATGCACACGGTGCGCCGCATCCACCGACATCAGCGTGACGATCGCTGAGAGGACGAGCATCAGCGCCCCCAGCCCATCCACGCCAAGGTGATACTCAATCCCCAGCGACGGCGCCCACGCCGCCCGCTCCACCAACCCGATGCTCCCATTCGCCGGAAGTCGCGTCCACACGAACAGCGCCAGTGCCAAGCTGCAAAGCGTCGTAATCAGCGCTACAGCTCGTGCATGCCTGCCTGACCAGAGCGCAATCGCCGCCCCCACCAGCGGCAGCACGGTCAACAGCGTCAATACAGGAAATCCGCTCATGCCCGGCTGCTCCAGATCAGAATTGCCGCCAGCGCCACCACGGCCAAAGCCAGAATCCTCAGGTACGTTTGCACACGTCCTGTCTGCACCCGCGCCAAGAGCCCTCCGCCGGTCGACAGATCTTCACAGCCCTTGTCGAAGCTGCCATCTACCCATTGGGTGTCAAGGAACCGGTTCAACTGCGCCCACTGCCCAAAGACCCACGCAACCCCGGCCACCACGCCGCCCCACATCCGGCGGTCAAGCCAGTCGGCAACCCGTGCCCACCAATCGTAAAACGCAATCACCGTCACTCCGTACAGCTCATCCACATACAACCGGTCGCGCAGCCAGCCCCACACCAACGGCGTAGCCCGCTCCAGCACATCCGGCTCTTCCGGTTTGGGCGACCGATTTCCATACAGCCACCACCCCAGGCCCAAACCTGAAAAGACCACCCCCGTCGAAGTCCCCATCAGCGCCAACATGCCAGGTTCGGCAAAACCATGCCAGTTGAACTCGACCGCCCGGCTCTCCAGGAACCCGCGGAACCACGGCCACGCTGGCGTTCCAATGAATCCCAGTGCCATCGCAAAGAAAGCTAGAATCCCCAGCGGCACAATCATGACTGCCGGACTCTCATGCGCCGTCTTATGCCCGCGCCAATGGCCAAAGAAAACGTACCCCACCTGCCGCGTCATATAGAACGCCGTCAGCAGCACGCCGAACACCAGCATGTAAAACGGCGTCTTCGCCACGCTCCAGTGCTGCGCCGCCTCTAGAATCCCGTCCTTGCTCCAGAACCCCGAGAACAGCAGCGGAAACCCGCTGAGCGCCAGCATGCCGATCGCATACGTTACAAATGTCAGCGGCATGTCGGCCCTAAGCCCGCCCATGCGCCGCACATCCTGCTCCTCGTGGCACCCGTGAATCACACTCCCCGCGCCCAGGAAAAGCAGCGCCTTGAAAAACGCGTGCGTAATCAGGTGGAACATTCCCACCGCCACGCCGCCCATCCCCAGCCCGGCCATCATGTAGCCCAGTTGCGAAACCGTCGAATAGGCCAGAATCCGCTTGATGTCGTTCTGCGCCACGGCGATCAGCGCCGCGAACACCGCCGTAAACGCACCCACCCAAGTGACAACCGTCAGCGCCGTTGTCGTCCCGCCCGTCAGCCCACCCGCGTGCATCAAAGCACCTGCGGCCATGAGTGGATACACGCGCGCAATCAGGTAAACGCCCGCAGCCACCATCGTCGCCGCGTGAATCAGCGCTGACACAGGCGTTGGACCCTCCATCGCATCTGGCAGCCACACGTGCAGCGGAAACTGCCCGCTTTTGCCCGCCGCTCCCACAAAAATTAACAGGCCAATTGCGCCCGCCGCCGTAAGTCCCAGCCCTGCGTGCTGTGCCAGCAACCCGTCCAGCGCAAGCGGTTCTATCGAACCCGCGCCGCTGTTATAGAACAGCAGCGTCCCCGTCTGCGCAAACAGCCACACAATTCCCAGCAGAAAGAAAACGTCGCCCACGCGCGTCGTCATGAAGGCTTTTTTCGCCGCAGCAGCCGCAGCAGGCCTCTGATACCAGAACCCGATCAATAAGTAAGAAGTAAGTCCCACTAACTCCCAACACATAAACAGGAGCAACAGCGAGTTGGCAATCACCACGCCTAGCATGGCTCCCGCAAACAGACTCATGAAGCAGAAGAAACGAGTGTAGTTCTCGTCCTCCGCCATGTACCCGGTCGAGTAGATGAAAATCAGCAGGCCCACGAAGCTGACCATCACCAGCATCACAGAGGAGAGCGGATCGAGTACCCACCCCAAGTCCACATTCGTCTTGCCAAACTGAATCCAGGTGAAGTTGACGACCTCGCGCACGGCGACGCCATGCACCCAGCCGTCAACAACATAGGCGAATGCAATCAGGGATAGCAGCAGCGAAAAACTCAGCGACCCGATGGCCAGCCAAGCCGCCGTCCTGCGCTTCCGTTGCGTGAGCAACGCAATCACACCGGAGGCCACTATCGGCACAACAGGGGTCAGCCACAGATAATCGCAAATTCCGGAAGGGCCGTAGTGCGTGGTCGGCTGGAAGGGCACAGAAGCCATTTCTTGCATCAACATCCGTTCACCCCTTCATCCTGTTCATCGCGTCCAGGTCCGTCGTATGCGCCTTGCGATGAATCTGAATCACCAGCCCCAGTCCCACGGCCGCTTCAGCCGCCGCTACGGCAATCGAGAAGATGGCAAACATCATCCCCGTCAGCACTTCCGGATGCGGCCCGTAGCGCCAGAAGGCAATCAGATTCAGATTCGCCGCGTTCAGCATCAACTCAATCCCGATCAGCACCAGGATCGCGTTGCGCCGCGTCAGCGCTCCCGCGAGGCCAATCGCAAAGATCAGTGCGGCCACCAGAAGATACCCCGCCAACGGCGTCACTTCGACCCCTCTTTCTCGTGCATGGCCACAATCACCGCGCCAATCAGCGCCGCCGTCAGTAACAGCGCCACAATTTCCAGCGGCAGCACATAGCGACCCATCAGCGCATTGCCAATCTGGAGAACCGTCACCGCTGGCACCGCCGTCTCATTCGGCAAAACCCGCTGGCTCCCCAGCACCGCCCAACCCAGCACCGCAAAAACTCCCGCGGCAATCGCCAACCCCACCAGTGGGTACTTGCTATAGACCCCGTCCTTGGGCGTCTCCGAGCCGCGGGTCAGCAGAATCGCGAATACCACCAGGATGGCCACCGCGCCGATATACACCAGAATCTGTGCAAACCCCGCAAACTGTGCGTCCAGTTCCAGGAACAGCAGGGCCAGCCCTGCAAAAGCCACCGTCAGCGCTAGCGCGCAGTGCACCGTGTTCTTCAGCAGCACCGCTGCCAGCGCCCCGGCCACCGTCAGCACGGCAATTCCATAGAATACAAAGTTCATCGCCTGTCACCCTGAGTGCAGCGCAACCGGATATCCCAGGTCTCGCTCTTAAGACCGGGGATTCCGCATATCTCATTTCGGAAACAATTACTCCGCATACCGGTAACTCCTGGGTCCGAAGTGCTTTCTCCGCATCCCTCCGCGGCCCATTGCCACATAAACCACAACCAGAATCGCAGAGCACACCACCCAACGCGCCCATCCGTCGCCCATGAACCGCCACAACGCTGCAACCATCAGGTTCAGCAGCGTAAACGGCAGCACAAACTTCCACGCAAAGTTCATCAGTTGGTCCTGCCTTAGCCGCGGCAGCGTCCCGCGCAGCCAGATGAAGACGCACATCGACATCATTATCTTTGCGAAGAACCAGAACCACGATGGAACCCAGCCCAGAGATTCAAACGGCGCCGACCATCCACCCAGAAACAACGTTGTTCCCAGCCCGGAGATGGACAACATGCCTACGTACTCACCCAGAAAGAACTCCGCGAATTTGAAGCCCGAGTACTCGGTAAAGTACCCCGCCACCAACTCTGATTCGCCCTCCGGCAGGTCAAAGGGCGACCGGTTGGTTTCCGCCGTAGCCGCAATCGCGTACATCGCAAACCCGGCAAAGCCCCACGGCGTAAAGATGTACCAGTGCGGCAATCCCCACGTGTATTGGTTCTGCGCCTCCACAATCCTGTTCAGCGACAGCGACCCGGTGATCATCACGACTGCTACGCTCGACATCAGCAGCGGCACCTCGTAGCTGATCATCTGCGCCACTGCCCGCATCGCGCCCAGCAGCGAATACTTGTTCCTGCTCGACCAGCCCGCCATGAACACTGATAGCTCCGTCGACGCGCTCATGGCGAAGTAAAACAACAGCCCTGCGTCCATGTTCACCAGCGTCATGTTGCGCCCCATCGGCAACACCGCATAGCCCATGAACACAACAACCACCAGATACACCGGCGCCAGAAAGTGCACCACCGCGTCGGCCTTCAGCGGAACAATGTCTTCCTTGGTCAGCGACTTGATCCCGTCGGCCACCGGCTGCAGGATTCCGAGCGGCCCCACCCGGTTCGGGCCAATGCGATTCTGCATCCTGCCCAGCCCTTTGCGCTCCAACAACACCGTCACCGCAAACAGTGCCGGAAAGCCAGCGATAATGGCCACCACGCACAGCACCACACCGGCCGCCGGCTGCAAAAATACGGGCAGAAAACCCACCAGCCAATGTTCGAGCAGAACGAAGATCTGGTCCACTGTTTCGATCATGCTCGACCCTCCCCTTCAGCCGGACCAACCGTGGGCTTTGTGGTTGGCGCTCCCGCTTTGGCAGCAGAGGCTGCGGCTGCTGCCTTTGCTTTGGCCTCCACCTTGGCCTTTTCCTTTGCCAGCCGCACATCTACCTCCGCCGCCTCGGTCGGATGGATCCCGTGATAGTACTCGTTCGACTTGGCCAGTCGCTTGCGGTCGAACAGAAGTCCCCCAAATCGGTCTGTCGTACTCAGTTCAAACTCTGTATCCATCTTGATGGCTTCAAACGGACAAACTTCTACGCATATCTGGCAGCTCATGCACACAGAAATATCGATATCGAACCGCGCAGGATAAAACTGCGGCTTGCCCAGCGCATCCGGCTTCTTATCTTTGCTCTTTTCGATATGAATGCACTGCGGCGGGCACTCTTTCTCACAAATCTGGCAAGCCACGCAGCGCAGTCCAGCCTCCCAGTTTCCGCCGTCATAAACGAGAAAGGGAAAGTCTCGCGTAGCCTCGATCGGCGCAATCCGCTGCTCAGGATACTGCACCGTCGTAAGCCGCTCCGCAGACACAAAGCTGCCGGCAAAGTTCTTTGCCGTCTCCGCCAGCCCTTTCAGAATCCCCTCGCCCAGCAAGTTACTCCTCCTAAAAACGGCTCCCAGCCTCCAGCTCTCTCGTTATCAGAGCTACTTCCCCAGAAAGCCTAAACGGCAAATACAACCACAAACAGCTAGAAGCTAAACGCTGTTTCAGCGATCCACTTCCCCCAGCACGATATCCACACTGCCGAAAATCAGCACCACATCCGCCACGTTCTGCCCCAGGCACATGTCCTCGAGAATGGTCAGGTTGATCAAACTCGGCGGCCGCACCCGATAGCGGTAGGGATTGGGTCCCCCATCGCTGATCAGATAAAAGCCCAGCTCCCCCTTCGGCGCCTCGATCCGTCCATAGGCCTCGCCCGGCTTGGGCCGGAACCCGCGCAACTTCGCCTTCGCATCCATCACCGGACCGCCCGGAATATCCTTCAGCGCCTGTTCGAGAATCTTCATGGACTCCCGCATTTCCAGTAGACGAATCATGAAGCGGTCATACACATCCCAATGTTCGCCCAGCGGCACGCGAAATTTGAATCGGTTATAGATTCCGTACCCATCCACCTTGCGAATGTCGTAGTTCACGCCTGAGGCCCGCAGCATCGGCCCCGTCACCCCGGCGTTCACCGCCAACTCCGGCCGCAGAATGCCCACCCCCTGCGTGCGCGCTATCAGAATCTCATTGCCCGTCAGCAACCGGTCCATCTCGTCGGCAAACCCCGGCAACCCGGCCACCACCTTGCGCGTCGCGTCCAGCCACGCCGCTGACGCATCCACACGGCAGCCCCCGAAGCGCATGTAGTTGCACATCATCCGTGCCCCGGTCAGCGCCTCAAACAGGTCCAGAATCTTCTCCCGCTCGCGGAAGGCATACATCAGCGGCGTTCCGCTGGCTCCCATCTCCTGGATCAAAAACCCGATCGACGACGCGTGGTTTACCACCCGCGTCAGCTCGCCCAGAATCACCCGCAGATACTCGGCCCGCTCGGGAACCTCCTGCCCGGTCAGTTTCTCCACCGCCAGCGCATACGCCCAGTTGTTTGTCAGCGGACAGATGTAGTCCAGCCGGTCGGTGAACGGCATCGACCCCAGATAGCTGATACCCTCGGCAATCTTCTCGTGGTTCCTGTGAAGGTAGCCAAACACCGGCTTCAGCCGGATCACCCGCTCCCCGTCCAGCGCCACGTCCATGCGGAACACCCCGTGCGTCGAAGGGTGATGCGGCCCCATGGCCACTTCCAGCAGTTCTCCCTCGCCGTCCGGCTGAATCACCGGCGGCCGGTTCCAGCCCTCAGCCTTGTTCCTTTCTCCAGTCAATCCAGGAAGGATCCCCGAATCATTCATAGCCCGGTACCCGTCCCTTCCTGGCCCGCAACGGCAACCTGGTGAGCCTTGGCCCGCGCCAACACCTGGTCGTGCGCCGTCGGCTCATACTCAAAATCGTCGGGTTCCACATAATCCCGCCGCATTGGATGATCCTTGAAGCCCTCCCACATCAGCAGCCGCCGCAAATCCGGGTGCCCGGTAAACACAATCCCGAACAGGTCGAAGATCTCCCGCTCCTGGAACTCCGCCGATCGCCAGATCGGAGTCAGCGAAGGCAGATAAACCAGGTCAGTCCGGTTCACCGTACGCAGCCGGATCACCACCGGCCCGTGCTTCTTTTCCACCGAATACAGGTGATACACCGCTTCCAGATAGCCCGGCCTGAGGCGCTTGCGCGTCTCCTCAACGGTCTCTTCCACCTCCTGCTCAACACCGCCCACAATCTTCGTCACCGTGCGGGTTACCATGACCTTCTCTGAGGTTTCCTTGTCTGGCCAATCCACCCCGGTAACGTTCGACAGAAAATCCAGCGCCAGTTCCGCATCGTTGCGCAAAAATGTCGCCACGGCGAGAGCGTGGGTGGGCGCAATCCGCAGCGAGTGCTGCCCGCTCACGCTCGGGTTGGGCACAACCTCAACCGCCGCGCCCGGCACAGCCACCTCGATCGCCGCTTTGATCTCATCCACTGTTTTCATCAGCGAATCACCACCGGCACGGTCCAAACCCCTTTGTTCGACGTAGGCTCCAGATCGTGCTCTCCCTGTACCGGCACGGGAAACTCCCCCTGCGCCTCGGCGTCAAGAAAGCGCGGACGATCCGGCCCGGTCAAGTGTTGCCCATCGATCTTTTTCTGCAGCGTCATGAAAGCTTGGATCAGCGCCTCCGGCCGCGGCGGGCAACCCGGAATATGCACATCTACGGGAATGTAGCGGTCGATCCCCTTCAGCACGTTGTAACCCTGCTTGAATGGCCCTCCGGAAATTGCGCACGCTCCCATCGCAATCACGTATTTCGGCTCCGCCATCTGGTTATAGAGCCGCACCACCTGCGGCGCCATTTTTTTCGTCACCGTCCCGGAAATGATCATCATGTCCGCCTGCCGCGGCGACGGCCGGAAGACCTCCGCCCCGAACCGCGCCAAGTCGTAGCGCGCCATCGTCGTCGCAATCATTTCAATTGCGCAACAGGCCAGCCCGAACTGCATCGGCCAGATCGAGCTTCGCCGCCCCCAGTTGTAGAGCTCCTCGATGGTCGTAACGAAGACGCCCTGCTTACCCAGTTCGATCTTCAACCCCTCATCCACCGCCATCGTCCGCTCCCAAATGTTCTATTTCCTATTCTCTGATTTCTGACCCTTGATTTCTGATCTCTGTGTTTACGCCCAGGTCAGCACGCCCTTCGCCCACGCCCATGCCAGTCCCTCGATCAGCATCAGTACAAACACCAGCATTGCCAGGCACGCCGCCACTCCCAGTCCTGTGAACGCAACCGCAAACGGCAGCAGAAACACCGCCTCCACGTCGAAAATCAAGAAAATGATTGCGTACAGATAGTAGGCCGAGCGGAACTGCACCCACGCGTCCCCTTTCGACACCAGTCCGCACTCGTAGATCGCGTTCTTCACCGCGTTCGGCTTGGCCGGAGAAAACACTTTCCCCCACAACCACGCCAACCCCAGCGGCGTCAGCCCAAAGAGCAGCGCGGCAACAAACAGAACTGCCAGAGAAAAATAAGGACTTGAGACCATCTTGGGAAACGACTTCCTTCTGAATCAACGTACCAGTTCAAGGCCGGTTTTGGCTAAGCAGATGGTCCTCTCTGCTTTCACCCAACTTCATTTTCTCCCTCTTCATCCCACCCTGTGAACCACCCGCCGCAAATCGCCTGCATGTCCGGCAAAACTACCACGAGCGCAAGCACAAATGCCGTCAATTTCCGCCTTTGAGCCATTTCTCCCCCTTTCAAGGAGGAATCTAATCCGGCTTCAGCCAGACTGTGGCCTGAGCAGGACAGTTTCCCAAGTACCCCACTTCAATCACTTGGTGACCCTGTTGACCTCTGCCTCTCCACCTTTTGATGGAAGACAGCCCATCCCCCGCCCCTGTTACCGTCATTCTGTTCCCGCGGCCATCCCCTTGTATTCCGCCGCAGGAGCCTGACCTTTCCCATCGGAGATCACCGGACGATGTTCAACACCGCGTTTAAGACCGCCCTGCATGGCTGCGTGTTGACCGCTGTCCTCGCCGGACTCAGCCTCAGTGTCGCCTGGAGCGTCTGCGCCGCCACCGATCTCGCCTCGACTGCCGCAGCGCCCGACGCTCCCAACGCAGGTGCGGCATATACCGCCGCCATAAAAGTCACTGGTCCCACAACCCCGTTCCATGACTCCGTTGCCTCACGCTACAACTACGCCTTCGGCAAAGACGCGCCATTTCTTCCCTCCAACGCCACATCGTCCACCGGCCAGTTCATAAGCCCAAAAAGCTTCCCCACTGCCCAGTACTGCGGCCACTGCCACCAGGAGGCTTACCACCAGTGGCGCCAATCGGTTCACTCCAATAGCTTCCGCGCTCCCTGGTACCTCAAGAATGTCAACCTGCTTATTGATGAGAAGGGCGTTCAGTACTCCCGCCACTGCGAGGGCTGCCACAATCCCGGCGCGCTGCTCAGCGGCGATCTTTCGCAAGGAATGCCCAAGAAGCGACCCTTTGAGGACGAGGGCGTAACCTGCTCAGTTTGCCACTCCATCGTCTCCACGGACACCACCGGAACCGGCAGCTACGTCATGGGCGTCCCCGCCGTCCTCGTCGACGAAGCCGGCTCACCCATCACCCGGCCCGTTTCCGACGCCGAAATCCTCGCCCATCTCGACCGCCATTCCAAGGCCGTGATGCGCCCCCTCTACCAGACCGCGGAGTTTTGCGCCGCCTGCCACAAAGCCGCCATTCCCCGCTCCCTCGATGACTACAAATGGCTCCGCGCCATCTCTCTCTATGACGAGTGGCAGGGCGCCAGCTTCACCAAGCAGTCCCCGCTGCCCTTCTATCGCAAAGACTCAGTCTCCACCTGCCAAACCTGCCACATGCCCCGCGAGTCCCTGCGCGTCGGTGCCAACGACCCCGGTGCCAAGGACGGCAAACTCCTCTCCCATCGCTGGCTCGGCGGCAACACGCTCATCCCCCAGTACTACAAATTCGATGAGCAGGCTGAAAAAGTCAGCGCCTTCCTCAAGAACGCCTCGGACGGCAAAGGCGTCTTCAACGTCGATATCTTCGCCCTCGAAAAGGAGAGCGCCGCAGACATAGCCCCCGGGTCCCCCGCGACAGGTCTTCGTCGCGGGGGTGGAGATGCTGATCAAGTCTTCGTCGCCCCCCTCGGCCTGACCAGTTTCTCGCTTACCCCCGGCGAAACCCTCATCGCTGACGTCGTCATCCAGAACAAGGGCATCGCCCACTCCTTCATCCCCGAGCAGCGCGACTTCTACGAAGCCTGGGTCGATTTCGCCGTCAAAAACAGCGCAGGCAAAACCCTTGCCGAGAGTGGCTTCATCCAGCCCGACGGTAGCCTCGACCCCGCAGCCCACTCTTTCACCAACCGCCTCATTAACAACAAGGGCGAACTCAACGACCTCCACCAGATCTGGCACAACCGCGTCCTGGCCTATAACAACACCATCCAGTCTGGCCGCTCCCAGTTAGTCCGCTACCGCTTTCGTCTCCCAAAAGACATAGCCGGCCAGGTCTCCCTCACCGCCACCGTCCGCTATCGCCGCTTCAACCAGCACTTCATTGACTACGCCATGGATCAAAAGGAGCAGCAGCACTATCCCATGCCCATCATCGACATGGCGTTCGATACCAAAACATTCAAGATAGGCGAAAACCATCCCCAGCCGCCCGGCCCGGATGAAAACAAGGACCATCCAGTAAACCCGGAATGGATGCGCTGGAACAACTACGGCATCGGCCTGCTTGACGCTGAGCAATACCAAGCTTCCGTGCGCGCCTTTGGGCATGTCGCCGCCCTGCGCCCCGACTACGCCGACGCCTTCACTAACATGGCTATCGTTGAAATCTCCTGGGAAAAATACGACGACGCCAAATCCAATCTGGCCAAGGCCCTGACACTGTTGCCCGGAGACCCTCGCGCCCTTTACTACCGCGCCCTCGTCGAGCGCAACGCCGGCCAGACAAAGGAAGCCATCGCCGACCTCGAAGCCATGCTGGCCAAGTATCCCCGCTCCCGCGACGGACTTCGCGAGTTAGGCTTCAGTTACTACCAGCAGCACGACTACCCCGCCGCACGCAGCGCCTATGAGCGCCTGCAAGCCGTCGATCCCGACGACCTCTCCGCCCACTATCAGTTAGCCATTCTCTACCGCCGTCTCGGCGACAAAGCCAGAGCCGCCATCGAGTCCCAAAAATTCGCCGACCAGAAAGATGACCCCACCGCCAGCACCTACGCGCTGGAGTTTCTCCGCAAACACCCCGAAGTCGCCAGCGAGAGTGTAGTCTGGCACACCCATGATTTGACCGGCGACAAGCCCAAAGAGCCGCAGAAAATCGAGTACAAATACATCCCCGGCGCAGGCGATTAGATTCACCTAGGCAACCCCAACGAGTCAGTGCCGGGTTGGACTGCCCCCCAAAAAGGTATGAGGCTTTCCCGCCCTCCTCATGAGAAGATGATCTCCGTGATTCCCCGTCTGAAGCTTTTCAACGCAGCCCTCATAGCAACCTTTGCCGTCTTCGCCGCGCTTCCCACCCAAGCCCTGATCGCCTCGAATACCGAGACAGCCGAGCAAGCCGGCGCGATCCTTTTTCGTGATCAGGGTTGTGTCCACTGCCATGGCATCGGGGGCACCGGCACCAAGAAGGGGCCCGACCTCACCGGACTGCCCAAAGACAAGTCCTGGCCTCCGGCCAAAATTACCGCGCAGATCCTCAACGGCGGTCAGAAGATGCCCCCCTTCGGCGATGCGCTCACCGACGAGCAAATCGCCCAGCTCGTCGCTTACCTCCGTGCCAAACACCGCCCTGTCCCACCGCCGGCGCCGTCGGCTCAATAGTCCGCTATCAAGTCACAGCAGGGCGTGAAGGATGCCATGTGCATCCCGGCCAACCGGAATAAGGAACGGGATGCAGCCTTGACGCGGATGCAGGAAGAATCGCCAAGGGATCTTGGGGTAAAGTGATCCTTAGCCATGCGGTAAGGTGAAAACATTGATCGATTGCATCTTGTCTGGAAATTGGAGTGCGTCCCATGAACGGCCCGACATCGGATGAGGTAGGCAGGCGGCCGCTTTTCCCGAGCCGCCGCCATTTTTTATTCAGCGTCGCTGCGGGTGCAGCAGTCGCTTCTTCCGGGCTGGCAACGGTCGCCGGCGCTGCAGAGCCTGTCACCTCTTCCCCAGCCGCCAGCGGTAACTCCTCCGCTCCCGGCGAGTCCCCTTCTGATATTGAGTACCTCAAGCGGTCCTTCGCGATGGGTCGAGAGTATTTCGTGCTCCGAAGCGGCCGCATCCGGCTATTCGCCCAGGCGGACCAGGACGATGTGGCGCCCGCATTCCTGTGGATGGCCTTCGACGCAAGAGATAACAAACAGACCCTCCGCAAGGAGAATGCCTTCAACTTCGGTGAAGGGAGCGGCTTTGTCCGCGGTGCTCTGGAAGTCGTCCTCGGCGGCTTTCCCTTTACCGCGCTGGGACCCGGGACGGAAACCCGCTGGGTGTGGATTGATGGAATCCCCGTGGTGGAAGCGATGTGGTGGGCTGGTGGCCTCCTCGTCACAGAACATCTCTTCGCGCTTCACGATTCCAGCACGTTTGTGCGCCGCATCGGTCTCTCCTCCCGTAATCTCGGCGGCGCCGAAGAGGTAAAATTCCGTCTCTCGCTTCCCCTCGGCGCCACCATTGCGCAAGATGGCTGGCTGATCCAGGAGAGTGCTCAGGCGCGGCTCTCTCTAGGGTTCGCAGATTCCGTTCCAGGGCAACTGTCGCCGCAGGAATCAAGCCTTGAAGTCGGCCCTTTGGTTATCCGTCCCGGCGAAACCGCATCGGTAGACACTTGGCTGACCGTCGAAGTCCTTCCTGAAGACGGCCCGCGGATTTCGCCCCACGGCATTGCCGATTCTGTCGCGCAGACCGGCGCGCTGTGGAGTACGGTTTCTTCCATCGCCACGGACGACGCCACCGTGCGCGAGCTTTTCGATAAGGCTCGTTGCGGATTGCCCGCAATGATCGCCGATAACGGTGTGATGGACGCCGGCGTCTTCGAGTACGGAGCGCAGTGGGTACGGGATACCTCCAACACCCTGCTGGGTCTTCTCCACACCGGCCACTTCGAGCTTGCGCGCGATGGATTTGCGCATTTGCTGGGAAACATGATCGGCGCCGACGGAAGAACCATGACCGGCAGCGGGTTTGCCGACCCCGACGCGGAGGAATTGGACCAGATGGGGGAGCTGTTCCATGCCCTCCGGTCGTATGTCGACTGGACCGGCGACGACAGCATCGTTAGCGAGTATCGGTCAAAATTGATAGCACTGGTTGAGCACCCGCTTCGGCCCGAATTTCGCCATGAATCGGGAATGGTGCATAATCGGCGCGAATTCTGGGAGCGCACAACGGACGATGGTTTCGAGCTTATCTATCAGATCTATGTCGCGCTCGGACTTCGCGATGCCGCATCGCTGGCGGAGCCGCTTGCCGCCTCAGGCCGGGCTCAGCAATGGCGGCAGGAAGCGGATCGCATTCTGAACGCCGCGCTTTCTCATCCCACGCTTGCTCTCGTCCAGGACGGCCGTCTCATCAAGCGCCGGTCGGTCACAGGCGAGCCGGTGCGGTTTCTTCGTTTTCCCGCCTCGTATCCCGATGCACCCCAGGCCACTGAGCAGGTCCATCTCGCTGAGCCGGATGCGGCGGTAGCCCTGCCCATCGCCCTCGGGCTGGTGCATCCCAACTCGCCGTTGGCCCGCAATACTCTCGATGAACTGGAGACGCTCTGGAGTGCCCGCTGGTTTGGCGGCGGTTATGAGCGATATCACTCCAGTGGCCAGTGCGACCAGCCTGGACCCTGGCCCTTTGCCACCTGCTTCATTCTGCGCGCCCAGCACGACGCCGGGCTCTACGATCGAAGCCGGCGCGCCCTGGAATGGCTGAACACTGTACAGGGAGGACGTACCGGTGCGTGGTTTGAGGAAATTCCCATCACCCGCTCACAATCCCCCTACGCTGGTATTCTGCCCTGGAATTCGGCCGAAGTAAGTCTCTTCCTGGTTCGTCATCTGCTCGGTGTGCGTTTTGAAGAAGGACGGCTCGTGCTTCGTCCTGCTCTCTTCCCAACCAGCCCCGCAATTCGCGCAGATCTGCGTTTCCGCAAAGGTCGTCTCACATTGGAGATCCCGGGGCCGGGACCTTTTCGATTTGCGCGGGTGAACGGCCACCGCGTACGGCCGGATGCCGACGGCGCGGTAAGGCTGGGCGCAGGCTTTGAAGGCGGCTTCGTGTCGTTCCACGCCTGATTCTCTTTGCATGGCGCCGGGTCCGGAATGCAGGAAAGCTTAAGTGGTCTCAGACTGTCGTTTGCACATTTGAGACCCCAGCCGTCCCAAATACTCTTCTGTACCGCTCCACCTCATCCGCTGGTCCCAGAGCCTTCGCGTAGTTATCCGAGAGCTTCACTGCGGGCCGCCCTTCCACCTCGGTCAATTTGCACACCAGGCTGACCGGATCGAATCCATTCCCTCCCGACGGATCACAATTGCGAAAATCGTTGGTAAGATACGTCCCCCACCCCGCGCTGAACCGGATGCGCCGATCCGAAGCCCACTTCCGTTCATCCGCAAAGTCGCTCGCCCGCTCGAAATCTCCTGGCGTTGCCCCATTCAGCAGCCTCCCGCCAAAATACGCATGAAGACCCAGGATCTCCTTCACATCGAGCGCATCCGAGGCAATCAGCCGCTTCTGCCTGGCATCGCGCCCGTGGCGCCCCAGCCATGCGATATATTCGTTGCCCGCAATGTAAGGGTCCTTGCTGTCGATGCGTTGGCCGGTCCAGTCCGCCACCCATTCCGGCGCACCCTCAAGAAACTGCGTCGTTCCAAATGTGTCCGGAAGCAGAATCAGCAACTCGCCCTGGTAGGTCTGTTGCCATAACTCAAGCAAGCGGTACTGCGCCGTCCGCAGATCCTCTTCGCTGTCAGCCAGCGCCGCCAGTGCCATGGGCAGTTCGTGCGCATTGGTGCCGATTGCCTCCAGATCGTGCTTGTAGGCCAGATAGGTATTCGAGCTTCCAGCAAAGCTCGCACCCAGCACATCGCTCATCGCCTTCACCACATACTCGTGCCAGAGGAAACTGTGCCTCCGCCGCGTTCCAAAGTCGCTTACGTTCAACCGCGGAACGCCGCGCAGCCGCTCCATCTTCTCCCACAGTCTGGTCTTGGCACGCGCATACAGAATGTCCAGCTCGAACTCGCTCAGCTGCTTCAAACTGGCCCGCGTCTTCAGTTCGTCGATTACCGAGAGCGCATAAATCTCCCACATCGTCGTCTCGGTCCAGAGACCCTGAAACTGGAGCGAAAGCTGCCCGCCCCGCACTTGCAATTCGTAGTCTGAAAGCCGAAAATCCCGTTCCAGCCACTCCAGAAACGCCGGCTCAAACATCCCTCGCTTCCCATAGAATGTATTGCCCGCCAGCCAGATCAGCTCGGACTTGTGGAACCGCAGCTTGCGCGTCGCCTCCAGTTGCTCCCGCAACTGCGCCACGCCTACAATTTCGCCCAGTTGCACCGATACGGTGCGATTCAGTAGCGTAAACCCAGCATGGGTTGTCCTGAAATGCTTCCAGATGAACTGCAGCATCAGCAGCTTGTAGAAATCGGTATCCAAAAGCGAACGCGTAATTGGATCCAACTCCCAGTTATGGTCGTGCGCGCGTCTGGCAATGTTGACAATCACAATAATTCCACTTTACCGGATGAATCCTCCGTACTCTTTTGCTGCCCGTCCCTCAAGATCCTTATCCCCGCCATTGCGCCTTCTTCCAGCGCAAAAGTGGGAAGCCAACCAGCTCACTGCTCGATGGCCGCGGTAATTCCCGCCCGCAGTGCGTCCGGCAGCGGCGGCATCGCTCCCGCTTGCGACGCCACCCAGGCGCCCCACCGGTTTCCTGCCTCATTCAGCGTTGCCAGATCGGCCCCGCGCAGCAGGTAATGCGTCAGCGCCGCTGTAAATGCATCCCCCGCCCCGATCGTGTCCATCACCTTTACTGGAATCCCAGGATGCTCGTTCCACTCCTCCCGCGTCACCAGCAGGCTCCCATGCCCACCCCGTGTAATCGCCACCATCCCCAGCGTAGGAAACTCCTCCAGCAGCCGCTCCGCGCCCTGCCGCAACTCTTCCTGACGTAATGCGACTCCCGGCGCCAAGTCTCCCGTCGTCAGCCCCAACAGTCCCAGCACCAGCGGCACCTCGGCGTCATTCATCTTCATCACCGTTGCCAGTTCAACCGACTCCTGGATCACCTCACCGGAATAAAACGGAGCCCGCAGATTCACATCGAATACCCGCACACATTTGGCCTGGGTCTGTGCCGCCAACGTCTGGATCGTCTGGCGCGACTCCCCGCACCGCTGTGCCAGCGATCCAAAGCAGATCGCGTCCGCCCGTTCTGCCAGCCTCACCCACTCATCGGAAAGCTCCAGAAAATCCCATGCCGCCGGCTGGTGAATTGTATAAACAGGCTGCCCGGGCTGCCCGCCCCCAAACTCCACCGCTACCCGTCCCGTCTCGTGCAGCGGGTCCACCTGCAAAAAACTCGTGTCCGCCGGCAGTGAATCCAGCCGCTCCACCGTCCTCCGCCCCAGCTCGTCGCGTCCAATGCGGCTCAGAATCGCCGCGTGGTTTCCCAGACGCCCCGCCATCACCGCAAAGTTGGCCGGAGCCCCGCCCAATAACCCAAAAGGTGAAGACCCGCCGCCATGGACATCGGCCGACCGTTGCCCTTCCGGCAACATATCCCACAACAGCTCGCCCAATCCCAAAATCAGATGCTGTTCTCTCAACGTACTTCTCCAGCGGGTATCAGTTTTCTCGGCTGAGGATCCAGTTATCGTGGCAAACCGATACGCCCGCAACCCATCAGACAGCTTTCTCCCAGCAACCCTGTCTCGTCAAATCACTCTACAAGAATTGATCAGACAGCCTGGCCGTGTTTGCGGGGCAAAGCTCCGTGCCCCATCCCTTCGCTTTCTTTCTGGCCAAAGAGTGGAAAAGCACAAATCTCCGCCGGCAGTCTTTTCCTAACTTCGCCGCCTCCCAACAAACCGCCAAATCGAGCAGTCCTCCCCATTCGATGATGCATATTCCCCCTCCGGCTGGTTCGCCAGAATCTTGTGATCCGCAATCGCATCCGCTCGCGACCGCCTCACCTCACCAAGAAACAGCCGCTCGAATCCAGCCTGCCCCTCCAGCACCCGCTCCTGCTCGTTGTTCACATAAAGAATGTCCAGCTCGTTCGCCCGCCCTTTGAAGCTTTTCCGCCAAACTTTCAGCAGCCGTCGCATCACCGTCTCCTCAAACGGATTGAACAGGAACGCCACGCAGTGCCCTTCCGGCCACTCGAACTCCACCGCATCCCCGCATACCATCCGCATTGGAACCTGCGCCCTACCCGCCGCCCGCCACAGCCTCATATTCTTTCGCGCAATCCGCTCCAACGCAGGGTGCAGTTCCACCCCCACAGCCGCTTTGAACGGCAACTCCGCAGCCAGCAGCACCGCCCGCCCCATGCCTGCCCCAACATCCACAAACGTGAACGCCTCCATCGGAGCCGCCGGCCGGCTCCGCCGCCAGCGCCGAATCAGCCCCTGAAGCACCGAAGGCGCAACCCCGTAGTAAGCCGTGTTATACCGGTCATGCCTGTGCCCGCTCGTCAAATGCCGCCCGGCAACCAATCCACTCGTCCTGACCCCAAACTCCAAATCGAAGGGATGCCGGGTAAATCCATCCCCAACCGCCAGCCCCGGCAACAGTCGCCGATTCCCTTTCGCATTCACGCCGAACTTGCCTTGCATCCCATCTTTCACGGTTTGAACCTTAGCACACGCCAGCCAACCTCCAAAAAACTTCGCGGCGGCTCCCTCTGTTGCCCGCGCCTTATCGATCCCGACTGAAAGCCGGGCGCGGATCGCTTCAAGAGCGGATTGTTTGACCCTGAGTCGTGCTATATTGCCCATGTAGCATAATAGTGGGATTGTCTATTCTGTAGTCGTCAGTACTACCATGACTACGCAGCGCACTGCGCAACTTGTACTTTCTGCATCGGAGCCTACCCGTCGCTAACGGGTTAAGCCGGTTCATGCGATGTGCGCAAGATTCGAGGTTCGGCCCGGTTTCAAGTGCAACACCTTCTAAGGTACGGCATTATCTGATTTCGATCGGCCCACTTGAAAGGACGAATCTATGCCCAAGACGTTCGGATTTCCAAAAGTCTTGCTGCCCTTGCTCCGTTGTCCCGTGGACTCAAGCCAGCTCTCCGTTGACCATGAAGCTCAAGGCGACGACGACGTTATAGTCGACGGAAGCATCCGTTGCGTTCAATGTCAGCGGTACTGCCAGATCGAAGGCGGAATCGTCAGAATGATGACAGACGCCTTGACGCAAGAAACCGAGCTCGAAATCGCACTAAAGGACCAGGAATATGAGGCCATGCCGGAGGTCTTCACACCCCAGCCTGCCGGCTGGCGGTCAGAGCTCCTTGACAGGATGGAGATTCCTCCGCACCTGGAGGCGCTCCGTCCTCTTGAGGGCCGCCGGGTCCTGGAGATCGGCTGTGGAGACGGTCGATTTACCACTTTAATGAGTCAACTGGGAGCAGACGTTCTTGCCGTTGACTTCTCCTTGGCGGGATTGCAAAGGGTAAAAAAGAACCTGCAATCCGGGGTAGCGCCGACAACGTATAAGGTTCCTCGTCCGCGCACGCCCGGCACACCCGCGGGACGCGTTGGATTGGTGCAAGCCGATGCGAGTAAATTTCATGTTGCCCCTTGCAGCTTCGATCGCGCGCTCTCCGCAACCCCACTGGATTCGCGTGATGAGCGAATGAGAATGTACCATACTGTTGCTGAGTCGCTGAATGACAGCGGGCGCTATGTCGCGGGCGTGGAGCACGATGACCTTCATCGAAGAATCCTCGGTCTGCCGATGATACGGCGGTATACCGCTGGCGGCGTTCTCATCGAGCACCTTGACATCCCGACGATGCGCCGCGAAATTGCACCTTACTTTCGCCGCATTCGTATACGGTCTATTCGTGCTCACCTCCCGTTCGTAAGGCGATTGCAGCCGCCGATAGCCGTTACCGTCGCCGTTTCGCGCGTGTGCTGCGCGATTCCCGGACTCAGGCACCTGGGTGAGATTCTTGTGGCCTGCGCAGAGCGCCCTATAAGGATTCCCGTCGAAGGCGCAAGACGTCCCGATTTTCTTAACGCCCGGAGCCTATATCGTCGCTACAAACGATGGCGGGGCGAGGAAGCAACATGGGACGGTAGTGAACTTCTCTGATTTCTGCCCGGATACCGGGTTTGATAGCAGTAACCTGAGATCATCGTGGTTCTTGAAAGGAAAGCCAATGCCATCATGCTTACAACCGGCTGCCGATCTTTTACGTCTCGATCCTGCCAGGGAGGTTGACCGTATAACCAAAGCGGTCCACGATCTGGTCTTCACCCAATTCAGGCGAAAGGGCGCGGTAGTCGGTGTATCCGGAGGCATCGACAGCAGCGTGGTGGCTGCGCTTTGTGTTCGCGCACTGGGGAAGGATCGCGTCGTCGCCCTCTTCATGCCCGAGTCCGAGTCTTCGGCGGAGAGCCTCGTGCTGGGACGCATTCTGACTGAGAGCCTGGGAATCCGGTCGATCCTCGAAGACATCACACCGATTCTTGAAGGCGCCGGTTGCTATCGCCGACGCGACGAAGCTATCCGCAGTGTTATCCCCGAGTACGGCGACGGGTACAAGTGCAAGATTACCCTACCCGATCTTCTTGAAGATGATCGTTACGCTATTTTTTCCGTTGTGGTCCAGTCGCCCGAGGGCGAAACGAAAAAGGCTCGTTTGCCTTTGAACGCATACCTGGGCGTTGTTGCCGCCAGTAATTTTAAGCAGCGCGCCCGTACGATGATTGAGTACTATCACGCCGACGCTCTCAACTATGCTGTTGCGGGTACTCCGAATCGTTTGGAGTACGATCTGGGATTCTTCGTGAAGGGTGGAGACGGCGCTGCTGATTTCAAGCCTATTGCACATCTCTATAAGTCCCAGGTCTATCAACTTGCAAAGTATCTTGGCATCCCTGAGGAGATCGGGCAGCATCCCCCCACTACGGATACCTATTCCCTTGCTCAGTCGCAGGAGGAGTTTTTCTTCTCCATGCCTCTCGAGCAGATGGATCTCTGTCTCTATGGAAAAGACCACAACACCGAGCCAAAAGAGATGGCATTGATCCTGGGTCTGACTGAAAGCCAGGTCAGAAGGGCTTATGCGCTCATCGATTCCAGGCGCAAGAATGCGCGATACCTCCGTATGCCTCCAGTCCTTGTCTCCGACTGAAGCTACGACTGCGAGAGGGTAATCAAGGCGAACTGCACAAGTCGAATTGCAATTTGTAATTCAAGCACTCATATGAGACCTTTGAAACCACCCCCCAGTCAGCGCTCAGCTACTTCTCCACTCAGTGGCGTTTCTTGTACTTTCCCCTTGCTTTCGCGTGGGCGGGGTTTGTTGAAACCCATTGACAATTGAGGGGTAAGGAAACCAAGATAATTGGCTATGCGCTCCGGAACATAGCATCGAGTCAGCTTTAACCGGATTGCCAAGGCAAGAAACTGGACACTACCCGAAAGGGTGTAATGTGCTCACGTCTACCTCTTTTTCTTTGCCCGACCCCCAATTGCGCGCCGGGTTCCCCCCACCGAGACAGGCCCAGTTCGATGGGCTCACTGATTTTGATCGGAGAATGGCCATGCTTTCCCAAAATATATGTTCCATCCTGCGCCGTAAGGCGACTCTCCACACCGATGGTCTTACCCGTTGGATAAGGCCGTTGGCCGTTCCAATGGTTGTCCTGTTGGCGGTTCTTGGCGGAGCCATGCCGTCTGCCTGGGCAGGGACAACTGCGACCGGCACAACACTGACGGTTACGTCGGGCGGGAGCGCGGTGACCTCGGTTCCGTGGGGCACAGTGGTCACGCTAACAGCGACGGTGACGGCCGGGACTACACCGGTGACGACCGGGCAGGTGAAGTTCTGCGACGCGACGGCAACCTACTGCGAGGATATCCATATTCTCGGCACGGCGCAGTTGACCAGCGCGGGGGCGGCGGTGTTCAAGTTCCGTCCGGGGTGGGGCAGCCACAGCTATAAGGCCGTCTTCCTGGGAAATGCGGCCGATGCGGGAAGTTCTTCCGGTGCATCGCCACTGACTGTCAGCACGCCGGCGCCGCATCCGTCGGCAACCGCAATCGCGCAGAGCGGAAGCGCGGGTAACTATACGTTAACGGCGACGGTGGGAGGAGCAGCGGGGTCCAAGGCGCCTACAGGAACGGTATCGTTCCTCGACACGAGCAACGCGAACGAGGTGGTGGGGACAGCGGCGCTTGTGGCAGGCGCGCCAGGGCTGGGTTGGGTGAACGTCTCGTCGCCGGGGACCGGCTTTGGCGTTGGCGCAGATTCCGTAGCGGTTGCGGACTTCAACGGAGACGGCATCCTTGACCTGGCTATAGTGAACCAACTGAGAACCGTGACCATCCTGCTGGGCAATGGGGACGGAACGTTCACGGCAACCGCGGAAAGCCCTTCGAACGTTAGCCAGGATTCCGGGTTCATCGTAACCGCGGACTTCAACGGGGACGGCATCCCCGACCTGGCTTTCACAAACCCCGGCCGTAGTACGGTGACCGTGTTGCTGGGCAATGGGGATGGAACGTTCAGGGAGACTGCCGAGAGTCCATCCACGGGTGACGAACCGATGGGTATGGTGGTTGGTGACTTCAACGGGGACGGCATCCCCGACCTGGCCGTTGTGAACGATTACGACAGCACGGTAACCATCCTGCTGGGCAATGGGGACGGAACGTTCAAGGCCACACCCGCTAGCCCGGCCACGGGCATCTATCCCTATGAAATAGCAGTTGGTGACTTCAATGGGGACGGTATCCCGGACCTAGCCGTAACCAATGAATGCGGCAGCGATCCAAGTTGCAAGTCCAGCGGTACGGTGACGGTGCTCTTGGGCAAAGGGGATGGCACCTTTACAGCAGCGGCTAGCCCGTCGTCCGTGGGTCAAGACCCTACGGGTATCGCGGCAGCAGACTTCAACGGAGACGGCATCCCCGACCTGGCCGTGACGAACTCTGACTCCAATTGGGTCACAGTCCTGCTGGGTGAAGGAAATGGGACATTCCATCCGCAGTCGACTGCGGCGACGGGCAGCGATCCTGTTTCCATCGCATTTGGGGACTTCAACGGGGACGGCATCCCCGACCTGGCCGTGACGAATCTAACCAGTAGCACCGTGACCGTGCTGCTCGGCAAGGGGGACGGGACCTTCACAGCAACAGCCGCGAGTCCATCCACGGGCAATAACCCACTGAGTATCGCGGTGGGGGACTTCAACGGGGACGGCATTCCGGACCTGGTTACAGCCAACGTCGTTTCCGACACCGCGACCGTGCTGCTGACAGAACCCGCCACCGCGTCCGCAACGGCAACGGGCATCTCCATCAACGGCGCAGGAACCCACCTCGTTGAAGCGGCCTACCCTGGGGACAGCAACTACGGCGCCAGCACTTCCGTCCCAACCGGCCTGACCGCCAACCAGCCCACACTCACGTCTCCCACACCGGGTACTGTTCTGGGCTCCAGCGCTACCTTCTCATGGTCGCCCGGCGTCGGTGTCACGGAATATGCGTTTTTCCTGGGCACCAACGGAGCGGGCTCGTATAACCTCTATGATTCGGGACACACTACGGCCACTTCCGCCACCGTGACCGGCTTGCCTGAGAATGGGGTCACGCTCTATGCCCGGCTCTGGTGGTATGTCAACGGTGCCTGGCAGTATTCCGATTACACCTTCACCGAAATTGGAACGCCCGTAAAGGCGGCCCTCACAAGCCCTCCGCTGGGCATCCCGCTAGGCTCCAGTGCAACATTCTCATGGACCTCCGGCACCGGCGTCACAATGTATGCACTCTACCTCGGAACCAACGGGGGAGGCTCGTCCAACCTCTACAACTCAGGGCATACGACGGCCACTTCTGCCACGGTGTCCGGCCTGCCAACCAATGGTGGAGCCATCTACGTCCGGCTCTGGTCGGAAATCGATGGGGGCTGGCAGTTCACCGATTATGTCTACACAGAATCGGGCACGCCGGTAAAGGCGGTGCTCACCACCCCCGCACCCGGCAGCGTTCTGTCCGGCTCACCCATCACCTTCTCCTGGACGTCCGGCACGGGGGTTACGCTGTACGACCTCTTCCTCGGCACCACCGGAGCGGGCTCATACAACCTCTATAACTCGGGGCATACCACAGTCACTTCCGTCTCCGTGTCAGGTCTCCCGGCGAACGGGGTGACAGTGTACGCCCGGCTCTGGTCGGAAATTGACGGAGTCTGGCAGTTCACCGACTACACCTATACCGAGCAGTAGCAAACCCAGCGGCCGCGCCTTTGAGCCAAAATCTGCCCCGCCCATCAGCGGCCGCTGACCTTATCCCCAGTTCCCTGTTCTCTGATCCCTGTTGAACTTTTCGAGGGAATTTGAAACGTGCATTTTTCCCGTTTTCCCGATAATTCAAGGTCGTGTTTTTTCTTAGATTGACTAATTGCACATCGACTTTTTGCCAAAGCCGATAGCCTGAAACTCCCCACTCCGCACCAAACCGGCGACTCCCAGGTTGACATTTTCAACATACCAGTCTCACCGGAGTGTCAATCTGGTAACCCCTTGTCTTTGCGAATGCACCCCCTCTCGTGACATGCTGCCGCGAATCGCGATACCCTGTTGACTGTGCACACAAAAGCGCGATCAAGCGCGATCGGTTGAAACGGACACGGTATTCCCGGTAATGCCTTGAAGGAGCACGCAACCCCATGCCTATCCAAACCACATCCAAAATCTGGCACAACGGCAACCTCATCCCTTGGGAAAACGCTACCCTCCACGTCATGAGCCACGTTATCCATTACGGCTCAAGTGTTTTTGAGGGCATACGCTGCTACGCTCAGCCCCATGGCTCGGCCGTCTTCCGTCTCCCGGAGCACATGCAACGCCTCCTCGACTCGGCCAAAATCTACCGCATGGAGATCCCCTTCAGCCTCGAGGACCTCTGCGCTGGTGTAGTCGATGTCATTGAAGCCAATGGCGTTACGCCCTGCTACATCCGGCCCATCGTGCTCCGCGGCTATGGCGAAATCGGCGTCAGCCCCAAAGGCTCGCCCATCGAGGTCTACATCGCCAACTTCCCCTGGGGTAAATACATCGCGGGCCACGGCGGTGCTGACGTCTGCATCTCCAGTTGGAACCGCCTGGCCCCCAATACCATGCCCGCCCTCGCCAAGGCTGGCGCCAACTATATGAATTCACAGCTCATCCACATGGAAGCCGAGGTCAACGGCTACCAGGAGGGCATAGGACTGGATGTAAACGGCCTGGTCAGCGAGGGCTCGGGTGAAAACATCTTCGTCGTCCGTAACGGCGTCCTCTACACTCCTCCCTTGGCCAACTCCGCTCTTTCCGGCATCACCCGCGACAGCGTCCTCACCCTCGCCCGCCACTTGGGTTTCACAGTGACTGAGCAGGCGCTCCCGCGCGAGCTTCTTTACATTGCTGATGAAGTCTTCTTCACTGGCACAGCCGCCGAAGTCTCTCCCATCCGTTCTATTGACCGAATAGTGATCGGCGACGGCAAGCCTGGCGAAATCACCAAAAAGATCGCCGACGAATTCTTCGGCATCGCCAATGGGCTCAAACCCGACCGCTTCGGCTGGCTCACGCCGGTCAAGGTTACCGCGCAAGAACCCGTAACCGCGTAGTCGCGTCTATCCTGAACCTGTCGGGCGGCCTCTATTGGGACCGCCCGCTGTCCCACGCCCGCACGCACTAGAATATCCACAGTTGAGAAGGACAGTAAGGAAGAGAACCGCACGTGAAACCCGACATGAGAGTGCGGTTGGCTGGTCTGGAACTGGTCAACCCGGTCATCGGCGCTAGCGGCACCTTTGGCTACGGCATCGAGTTTGAAGAAATCGTCTCGCTGGAGCGAATTGGTGGATTCGTCACCAAGGGCATCTCCCTGCAACCGATGACCGGCCACACCGCGCCTCGCATTGTGCAGACCGCGGCAGGCATGCTTAACGCCATCGGACTGCAGAACATGGGCGTCGAGGACTTCCTCGCGAAAAAGCTTCCTCCGCTCCAGCGTTATCCCCTGTGCAAGGTCATTGTCAACGTCTTCGGCTACACGGTTGGCGAGTACATCGCGGTCATCGAGCGGCTCAACTTGGCCGAAGGCATCGCAGCTTATGAGCTGAACGTCTCCTGCCCCAATGTCCACGCCGGCGGCATGGCCTTCGGCGCCGATCCAGGCTCGCTTGAATATCTGGTTGGCAAGGCCAAGGCTGCGTCCAGGCGGCCGCTCATTGTCAAGCTCTCGCCCAACGTGACTTCTATCGCCAGCATGGCCGTGATCGCCTCCGACGCCGGCGCGGACGCAATCAGCCTGGTCAACACCTTCGTGGCCATGTCCATCGACGTGGAGACCCGCAGGCCGCGCCTGAGCAACGTCACCGGCGGCCTCTCCGGCCCGGCCATCAAGCCCATTGCCCTGCGCATGGTCTATGAAACGGCTCGCGCCGTATCCATTCCCATCCTCGGCATGGGCGGCATCGTCACCCCGGAAGACGCCGTCGAATTCCTGCTGGCCGGTGCAACCGCCATCCAAGTGGGCACGGCCAGCTTTGCCGACCCGCGAGCCGCCGAGCGACTGGCGCGCGGCCTCGAATCCTGGTGCCGCAGCCATGGCGTGGAGAAGGTGGCCAGCCTGACTGGCGCGCTGGAGATTCCGCACGACTGAGCCGCCTCGCAAGCGATAGAGACGGGTTCCACCTTTTCTTCGCCATTCAACGCTTGCAGATCACGCCCCACTGTGGCCTGAGAGAGTTCGTGTGGTGTATGCCTTGACGTGACCGGCCACACTGCACTGGGAAGAATGTTCAAAACAAGTGTGACCTAGCTCACAGCGACCTATTATTTCCGATGCGTATTTTCTCTCCTATCCGGCGGCGAAATCCAGGAGGCTTACGCTTCCCGTTCATCTGCCACCTGGGGTTCTCACCGGTACCTGCACAGCGAGCGAGGTAGGCATGGGTCACACCATTTGGCAATCAATGCAGCAGAAGGGCTACAACCGCAGAGATTTTCTTCAATTCTGCGCTGCGGCCGCTACCGTGGCCGGGCTGGGTCAAACCGGTGTGGCCCAGGTCGTCTCGGCTTTCGAGAAGAAAGATAAACCGGCCGTTGTGTGGCTGCACTTTCAGGAGTGCACCTGTTGCAGCGAGTCGTTCATTCGCGCTTCGCACCCGATCGTAGTGGATGCTCTGCTAGACGTATTGTCACTGAACTACACCGAGACCTTGATGGCGGCCTCGGGGTTCCAGGCGGAGAAAAGCCTGAACGACACCATCCAAAATAACAAGGGCAAGTACATCGTGCTGGTGGAAGGCGCGGTGCCCACGGGCGATGACGGCGTTTACTGCATGATCGGCGGCAAGACCGCTGAGTCGATCCTGCAAACGGTCGCCAAGGATGCGGCCGCGGTGGTGGCATGGGGCAGCTGCGCTTCGAACGGGTGCGTCCAGGCAGCCAAGCCGAATCCGACCGGGGCGACGCCTATCTACAAGCTGGTGGACAAGCCGGTAATCAATGTGCCCGGATGTCCGCCGATCGCGGACGTAATGATGGGTGTGGTGACGCACCTGCTTGTGCTGGGAGAGGTTCCGGCACTGGACAGCCAGGGCCGGCCCAAGGAGTTCTACGGACGACGCGTCCACGACACCTGCTACCGCCGGCCCAACTACGACGCCGGCCTGTTCGTCGAGTCGTGGGACGACGAGAACGCCCGCAAGGGGTACTGCCTGTATAAGATGGGCTGTCGCGGTCCAGTCACCTACAACGCCTGCTCGGTAATCAAGTGGAACGAAGGCACCAGCTATCCCATCCAGTCGGGCCACGGGTGCATCGGCTGCAGCGAAGCGGGCTTCTGGGACAACGGTCCGTTCTATCAGCACCTGGCCTCGTTCCCCGGATTCGGCATCGAAAGCACGGCCGATACAGTGGGAGCGGTGGTCGGAGTGGCCACGCTGGCCGGCGTTGCAGCGCACGCGGTGGTCACCAACATACGCAAGCGGAGCGTGATCGCGGAAGTACACGCTGAAGACCAAAAGGAGTAGTGAGGGGATATGACACGCGTCGTCGTCGATCCGATAACTCGCATTGAAGGCCATCTGCGCGTTGAGGCAGTGGTGGAGAACGGCGTCATTACCGACGCATTCAGCTCAGGCACCATGGTACGCGGCCTGGAGAAGATACTTATCGGCCACGATCCCCGCGATGCCTGGGCCATTACCGAGCGCGTATGCGGCGTGTGCACCACCGTGCATGCCCTCACCAGCGTGCGCGCCGTGGAAAGCGCGCTCGGCATCTCCGTTCCGCCGACCGCCGAGCTCATCCGCAACATCATGATGACCACCCAGTATGTGCAGGACCACGTGATTCACTTCTATCACCTGCACGCGCTTGACTGGGTGGATATTGTCAACGCGCTGAAGGCCGATCCGAAGAAGGCCGCGGAGCTGGCGGGATCGTTCTCCAAGTGGGACAAAAACACACCCGCCTATTTCTCTGAGGTGCAGGACAAGATCAAGGCCTTTGCCGCCAGCGGACTGGGCATCTTCGCCAACGGATATTGGGGCCATCCTGCCTACAAGCTGCCGCCGGAGGTGAACCTCATTGGTGTGGCTCACTACCTCGACGCCCTCGAATGGCAGAAGGAAGTCGTCAAGATCCACGCTGTCTTCGGCGGTAAGAATCCGCACCCGAACTACCTGGTGGGCGGTGTTCCCTGTTCTATCAACATGAATGAAGTGGCCGCCATCAACTCTGACCGGCTGAACCTCGTCTCCCGCCTGATAGGCGAGGCGGATGAGTTCGTCAACCAGGTCTACATCCCCGATCTGCTTGCCGTAGCCACCTTCTACAAGGACTGGGCCAAGTGGGGCGGCGGATTGAAGAACTACCTCAGCTACGGCGAGTTCCCAACCAAGGGTTACGGCCAGCCCGATTCATTCAAGTATCCCCGCGGCGTGGTGCTCAATCGCGACCTGAGCCACGTGTACCCGGTCAATGCAACCGATTCCCAGGAGATCAAGGAATACATCGCGAGCTCCTGGTACAGCTATGAAGAGGGAGACGGTGTAGGCATCCATCCCTGGGCTGGCGAAACGAAACTGAACTACACCGGACCCAAGCCGCCCTTTGAATCACTGGAAGGTCACCAGAAGTATTCGTTCCTGAAGACTCCTCGCTGGAAAGAAAATCCGATGGAGGTGGGACCGCTGGCAAGGTTGCTCGTCGCCTATGCCTCCGGGCGCACGGACGTGCAGGAATTGGTGAAAGACACTCTGGGCAAGCTCAACGTACCCGTGGACGCGCTGTTTTCCACTCTGGGCCGCACCGCGGCTCGCGGCCTGGATGCGGCGCTGGCCATGATCTGGCTAAAGGAGTTCTACGGCAACCTCATGGATCGCGTGAAGATCAATGAGGTCTCCACATTCAATGGCGAGCGCTGGGAACCCAAGAGCTGGCCTGCGGATGCAGAGGGAGTTGGCCTCACCGAGGCTCCGCGCGGCGCGCTGGCACACTGGATAAAGATTCACAACGGCGCCATCGAGAACTATCAGTTGGTTGTGCCGACCACTTGGAACGGTTCGCCCCGCGATGCCAAGCAACAGCGCTCATCCTTTGAGGCGTCGCTGATTGGCACGCCCGTGGCCAACCTCGAGCAGCCAGTCGAAATCATCCGCACAATTCATTCCTTTGACCCGTGCCTGGCCTGCGCCGTGCATCTGTACGATCCGCAGGGACGGCACCTTCACCAGGTTTCCTTCGAGTGAGGGCTATGAGTACCCATGGCATTGGCGTGAAAGATGCGTTTCGATCGAATGGCGATCTGCCTGTTGAGTACCGGCGCGTGTACGTATGGGAACTGCCGGTGCGCGTCTACCACTGGATCAACGCAGCGGCCCTCGTGGGCCTCTGTGTCACCGGATACCTGATTGGAGCGCCCGTCCGCATGTTCTACGCGGGCGAGGCCTATCAGCAGTACTGGTTCGGCACGGTGCGCTTCATCCACTTCCTGTGTGCGTTCGTGTATGTGTTTAACTTCCTTGCCAGGCTGTACTGGGGCTTCGCCGGCAACAAGTACTCCAGTTGGCGCGCATTCTTCCCGTTCAAGCGCGCTCAGCGGCAGGAGATCGTCGACGTCATCAAAGCCGATGTGCTTGAAACTAAGATGCACGGGCCCATCTCCACCGGGCACAACTCACTGGCCGGTCTGATCTACTTCTTCACCTTCCTCGCGTTTGTCTTTCAGACCATCACCGGCTTTGCCCTTTACTCCAGCATGAGCAATTCATGGCTGCCCAGGATGTTTACCTGGGCCGTGCCGCTCATGGGCGGAGACTTCGGCGTGCGCTTCTGGCACCACACGTTCCTATGGTTCTTTGTCGCGTTTGTTATCGTGCACGTGTATCTCGCCTTCTATCACGACTACATCGAGGGGCGCGGCACTGTATCCTCGATCATAGGCGGATGGAAATTCGACCGGGTGCAGAGTGACGACAACAAGTAGCGGGGAAACGACCAATCGCGCTAAAACGCTGGTGCTGGGGCTGGGCAACGTCCTCATGGGCGATGAAGGCATCGGCGTTCACGTGGTGCGGGCGCTGGAACAATACACGCTGCCAGAAGGTGTGGAATGCCTGGATGGCGGCACCGGCGGGTTTACGCTGCTGGAGCCGCTCCAAAGCGCCGATCGCATTGTGTTGGTAGACGCGGCCGCGGACGGCAATCCGCCCGGAACCATCACCCGTACTACGCCGCGCTTCTCACGCGACTACCCACCCACTCTCACTGCCCACGATATAGGTGTCAAAGACCTGCTGGACGTCTTCTACATTCAAGGCGGAGAACGGGAAGTCATACTCTACGCCATCGCTATCGATCCCCGCCAACCCATCCGGATGAGCCTCTCCCCCGACGGGACCAAGGCCGCCGCAACAGCCGTCCAGGAAATCCTGGCGGAGCTGCGGACGGGCTCTCCTGTCACTCTCGAGGCTCAATTACGAACTGCGCATCAAGCCAGCGGCTGATTCGCTGCGCCACACTAACTGTCAAGAGGTTCTAAGTATCTGCAGAAAACCTCTGGTTTGAAAAGAAGCGACACTCTCTACGAAAGGCCCAGTTCGTTCCGAAGCTGCTCCATGCTTTGACCATGCTGCTGGAAGTGCCGGATTACAGTTCCAAAATGGACGTCCCGCGACACCAGTTGCTCATCCGGGCACGCCCATGAAACTCCCCCGCACTCGAAGGTCATGTGCCCGTGCTGCCGTGTCCTGCTCGACAGGCCTTCCGCGACCAGCAGGTGGTTCAAACCAAGCTGGTCATCCAGCTCACGGTTCGTGCGTAATCTATATCGTTCCATGAAGGCGATCGCCCTAGTGTTCGAGCGGATCACCATAAAACCGCAGCACACGATGAACCCCAACTTCCGCGCCGCATCCACCGGAATCGAATAGTCCTTCTGCGCCACGATATCTGTTTTCATAAACGACGCAAGCATGCCGGCAACGTCGCCCACGATGATTGCGTCCAGGTCTAACGAGATCACCTCGTAACCACGCGCCACAAGTTCCTGCAACAGGAGAACTCTCATCATCCAAATATTCCGCCTGCAGTATCGTCCTATCCGTTTATCTTCACCAAAAACGAAATACTGTGACATCCGAATAATGTTGCAATCGAACTCCGCAGCGAGCGTCGACTCCGACTCCTCGTCGAGCGCCATAACTACAATACGCGCCGCTAAATGCTTCTTCGCCTGCGCAGCCCACAGGCGAAACATCTCCATATACCGGCTGCTGACCAGCGTCACAACTAGCGGTCCGCGCGTTGGATCAGGAATCTCCTGACGTTCGATCTGTCCCCGGACCGACTCATTGCAGCGCCCATCCAGCAGATCCTCGGTAAATCTAGCCATGCATTGCGCCTCCTGCTGTTCCTCCTTCGTTCCATCCAACGCGATCGTTCGTTGATAGATTGCTCGCGCCTCCGCGGTATCATCAATCAGCCACGCCACCTCTGCCAGACAAAGGTTGATGTCAATCGACTTATCAATATCCCTCTGGAGCACTCGGAGGAAGCACCGCCGGACCGCCGGATTTCCATGGCTCATCAGACAACAGTAACCAAAGCGCTTCCGATTCCTGTCGTCAAGTCGTGACAATCCGGGAACCCATCCCAACGCAAGCGCCGACAAGGCCCACAGATGACACCTCGCGAAGACATGGCTAAAGCGAACCAGAATCGCGTCCAATCGCTCTCCTTTCACAAGTTCTTATCCACACGCAAAAAACAAGACAAGCTTCAGCCTCACGAAACCGCACCGCAACTTACTTTCCCTTTCATCAGCGATAGCTACCCGCTTCCTGAAAATCGGAACAAGCTACAACCCCGACCTTTGCCACAACGACAAATACTCCCTACCGTCCGAGGCGCCAATGTTTGCTCGTTCAACTCATTTGTAGATGCCAATCCGTTCCAGGAATTCGAAGTCGTCCAATCCTGCCCGGCACACCGTGCCACCAGGGCCATCGCGGCGTACGCATGTTTATGCCTGTGACGCCCTGCGATGCGCCCTATCGCGAAACCCGCTCCAGACTTCCTTGAGCCCGAACACAAAATACGACTCCACGCTAAGCATCATCATCCCAGCCACAGCGACCATGCCGACCAAAAGAACGGATCGTTGCCGGGCGTATTGCACCATTGCCCAACAAATTGGCAAGGAAACCAGCATCACAAGACCAAGCTTGAGTACCGGAACCAAGCTAATGGACGGATCGTTATTGAAAAGCCTCATATTTTCATAATAGATAAGTCCCATTTGCGACACTTCAGACACTAACCACACAAACATAAAGCCATAAAGGCCGAACTTCATCGTAAACGGGATGCTGATGGCAATCATCAGAATATTTCCGAAGAAGACGATGATCGCCATGCGTTTATGCATATTCGTCGAAAATTGAAAGTACTGCTTGTGCTCACGCATGCTCATCGCCCCAGAAATCAAAGCCATCAGGCCATACATCTTTGGATCGAAGTAAAGTGGCTTATGCAGCCAGATCTGAAGCAGAATTGGAGAAAAAAGAAACGCACCGAGATTTGCAACCGGGATTACACCAAAAACAATCTTCTCTGAATAGTGAAATATGCTCAGCAGCTTCTTCATATTTCCTTCACCAAAGCTGAATGTAATCTCCGGACTGATCGCGCTTGTAAGCACCGCTAACATCTGCCGCGCAGTTGAGAGAATCGTACGGCTGATGGTGAACAGCACGACGGTTTCAGGTCCCAGAATCCATTGCAGCATGATGACGGGCGCCTGGTAGATGAGAAATTGCTGGACGGAGATCAGGGCGAACATGCCGCACGGTGCAAGTGTTGCCTTCGCAGTCTTCCGGTTTGCCCCTTGAAGCCCTAGCGGCAAAGCGCCCATTCGCCGCTTCAGGTCATAAATCGAAATCAGGCATATAAGGAACGATACAACGAACTGACCGAGTGCGATGACAGAGAACTGAACACGAAACATGGCCAGAGGAACAGTGATGAGCACTGGGCCCAATCGGCGTGCATTGCTCCAATCCAAACCACGGTGCGCTTCTTCCACAACCATAAACAAGCTGACGTAATAACCCATAATGAGCCCGGTCATCGCCTGAAGACCGAGGAAGAAGGCGGTCAACAGCACATCCGCAGCGCTGATGGCAGACAGATGCAACAACTTGGCCAGAGGAATAAGAAACACCGACGCGGAGATAGCGACTCCGATGCAGGTCATGATCAGCAGCAGAGCAAGGGTGCTCCCTTGAAGTTCGCGGTACCGCTCCATCTCGTTGCGCTTACGCAGCATGGTCAGTTCGTTGCTCGCGTAGGTGGTGATTCCAATGTTCAAACTACCGAGATAGCTTACGGCGCCCGAGAGCACCAGCCATTCTCCATATTTGCTCACGCCATAGTAATGAAGAAATGCAGGCGGCAGTAAAAACTGCGTAATGAGCGAGGTTCCAATGCTGCCGCATAACGAACCGATCATCCTAAGGATTCGCTTGATCATGGTCCTCTGAACACTCACTCGTCTGACTTTCGGGTGAACTTTAACCCCGCCGCAACCTGTAAAGCATATATATCTTGATGCTACGCTCAAATGACGCGGTGCATGCGGATTGCCTTCATTGGATAATTCTTGGCAGCAATGCGATCATTGCAACCGCCGTCTGGAGCAGAATTACTCATCAACTTAACTTGATTCGAGCAAAGCTTTCCTCAGCCACCCCATGTCGCTCGGCGTAATCAAAACCTCCTGGGAGGTCACATATTCGAATCGGCGCAACTCAAACTTGTGTCCATGACGCCCAGAAACCGCCGAAAAGTGCGCCCCAGGATAAAAAGCTTCTCGAAAAGCCTGTTCTGAACCGAACTGCCTTCGCGACTCAACCCCGAGTTCCGTCAATATGATTGGCTGGTCACGTTGAATTCGATGGTATAGTCCACGGAACACCGCTGCTTCGAACCCCTCGACATCGACCTTCAGAATGTCAATTCGTCCGGCCCCCAGTTGCTCAAGTATGGAATCGCCTTGTTTGATTTGCAGTTTCGTCGGAGCGGCACGCAACTCCTCATCGGGAAGAAACGTGCCCACCCCGGAATTCCCTCCCGCGCCAGGGTAATAATCCAACACTTCGTCTTTTTCGCCGAGTCCAAACGGAACTAACATGACGTTCTCAAGCTTATTAAGCGCCACTTTTTCTCGAATCTGCTCAAGAAGCGGAGGGTACGGCTCGAACGCAATTACTTGATCGGCGATCCCTGCCATAAATGTCGTGTGATGTCCTACATTGGCGCCAACATCAAGAAAAAGGACAGGTCCCGAGTTATTCGATCGGACGGCCTTAACGCACTCCCGGAGAAGACTTAATTCCGCCATCGAGGCAGATCCGTAACAAAACACCAACCAATCGATGTAGTGTGCCAAGTCACCGCGATATCTCTGGCCAAAAAAATCGACATCAAAGTAAAAATGCGGGCGCGGATCTGGAGAAAGAAGCAGTCTCAGAAGTCGATCCTGACCTCGTGGCATCCATCTTCTGTGACCAAGCCATCTAACAAACCGCAGCCTTAGGGGGAGTTCCGCCTCAGGCACATATTTGTTCGGTTTGGAGGGGCGAAACCATAGTGGGTCAGTTGCCATTTGAATGAGAATCTCCTTTTTTTCGGCCCAGAGTCGCTTCATTTTACCGCTCCTGAGCGGCTTTGCAAAACCGTGCCTGCAGCTGCTTCCAGCGGTTGGGATATTCCGGGCGATTCTTAACTCGGCCGTGTAGCACAGGTAATCATGTGCGCAGCACGCTCTGCCCGTCATAAGTCGCAGTAGTCGGTGAGGATCCTTTATATCTTGGGTTAGCCTCAGCCATAACTTCAATATTATCCAATACCTTTTTCGCTGTGATGCGATAATCGAATAGATCTTCAAAGCATTTTTTGCTGCGGCTGCGCAGGGCTCGGACTTCCTCCACTGTCAACGCCGACCAGCGGCAGAGAGAAGATCGGGTTCCTTCAACGGTATCGTCGCAAACCAACCCTGCCCAATAGCTAACAATCTCACGCCAAATATTGACTTTGTCTGAAACTATGACGGGAAGGCCGCACGCCAAAGCCTCTGCAACGACGATTCCAAAGTTCTCCTGATGAGATGGCAGGACAAATACTTCTGATGCTGCGAGTGCTCCCCACTTAATTGTGCCCTCCAACATGCCAGGCCAGGTGATTCGGCCGGCGATGCCAAGGCTGACGGCGAGCGCCTCAAGTTCCTTTTGCAACCCAATTTGGTCGGGGCCCGCGATTACTAGATGCCAAGCTGGATCCTTGGCAAGCGTATCGGCAAATGCCTTTATCAATATATCGATTCCTTTCTTGGGATGAATTCGACCTAGAAGAATCGCCAACCGCTTGCCACGCAGAGTGGGCCATTGATCGAGAAACTCTTTTGAGGCAACTGCTGTGTCGCAATTTGGACCGAATGTGCCATAGGGTGCGACCATCTCCCGCACTTGGTAGCCCAGGAACGACTGCCGGGCCAGAACTTTCTCTTCTTCGCAGGTGAATACGACTGCATATGCATCGCACAGGATTCTTCTCAAAATGCAGTTCCAGTAAAGCGATTTTTTCAAGTGCTTAAGCGGATAGCGCTTCTTGAAATAAGGATCGAGCATACCGTGAGTAAATACGGCATAAGGAATTTCCATCCTGCGAAGTGCGCGATAGACGGCAACCGCGTTGTATTGCCAGATGCAGTTGATGAACACAATATCATAGCGTGAAAGATTGGCCTTGAACCACGGGGTCGCAAGGCGCGTATATCCGTAAACTCCCCATCCTGGACCCAGTCCAAAAACCTTCGCTGGAAAGTTGAATTTCTTGACCATTTCCGGTGAATCCAGCGAAGCCATCTCAACCTCATGCCCACCCATATGATAGATATTAGTGAGTTGCCTGAGCCCCTCAGCCGGTCCTCCGCTGGCCGGATTTACGGAAGGGATGACATGTAGTATTCTCATCGGCGTTCCTCCCCGGCATGATATGCAGCTAAAGGCCTCCCTTGCTGTTCGCGGCGGCCGGACATCTGGCAATATTTCTCATTCAGCTTAGCATATGGCAATCCCGTCTTCAGCCAAATTGCCCATGGACCATTATGGTAGGCCCTGTATCTGCTTCGTCTTCTCGATTAACTCATTGGCGACATTGATTAGCTATTTCAAGTCCTGCATAGCAAGATGTTATCAATGAGGGCATGACGGCAATTGCATCAGGTCAACCATCCGGCAACGCTTAATTTATGAAAGAGATATCTGAAGCCCAAATCGGCGAGCCAATTCGCGATATACTGCGTCAACTCTTTCGCCATATTGATCCCAACCGCCAAGGCTCTTCACACGTTTGAGCGCTGCCTTCCCCATCTGGTTGCGCAGTTCGGGGTTCGCCATCATCCACTCGATCTTTTCCTTGATTGCCTCTGGATTGCGGATTGGAACGATAAACCCTTCGACGCCATCCGTGAACAAATCCTCCGCTCCGGTATTTGTGGTTGCAATCACCGGCACTCCGCAGGCCATTGCCTGAGCCTGAACCATCGCAAGGCCTTCTTGAACTGAAGCCAGGACCAACACAGATGCCTGCGAATAGAGTCGCCACAAGTCCTTTCTCGGACGTATGCCCTTGTATTCAAATATGCCGCTGTATTGATCAAGGAGTCGTCGCGCGGAAGGATCGATTCCGCCCACCAGCCACAGTTCGCATTGATGTTTTTTGACGAGTGGCTCTATTGCCCGCAGTAGATGGCCGATTCCTTTTTGGATAGATGCGGTCCCAACGAAAATCACACGAAACACATTGTCTGCCTTGGCAGCAGGATGAAACTCCGAGAGATTCACCCCGTAAGGGCATAAGAAAACCCGCTCGGGATCAAAGCCACGTTCCAGAAAAGATCGCCTGGCAAACTGCGACGGCACTGTAATTGCGTGAGCTTCCTCATATTCTGCAACTGACCGTTCAAGCCGATCAGTGCCAAATTTAGGCGGAGGAACCTGCCAATACTTATGCTCCTCCTCCAATATCTCCTTCTGTGTGAGAATGTGCGCTGAACCTCTATCACAAATCCAAAGCTTTCCGTTTGCCTTCACCACCCGGCCCGCTTTTGGCCCGGGACCATCCAATGCATGCAGAACGTCGGTCCATTCAGGATTTACCGATCGCGCCACCCAATTGTCATAGTCCCGCGCAAAAATTTCATCCAGCCAGTAAAATTGCTCAGATAGGCCAATCCGGCCAGCGAGCGCAACCAAGATTCTCAAAGAAGAGTGTGTTTTTGCGAGGCGTCGCAGATCTGGGTCAACTTTGGCGCGCGGATTACCCGTGAAAATTGATACTTCGTGTCCGAGCCGCAGAAGCTGGCGTGCAAGATCAAAGTGGTGGAACCTACCAATGGGAGACAACGAAACTCGCATGGTACTAATTGTCCTCGCATTCCCGCTCGTACTTTTGGATCTGGGGAGCCGCCGTCCCGCTCCAACGGGTCGCGCCATCTTCCGACCCGGATGAACTGTCAGTCCTGCGGCAAGGAGCCACCCTGTGCCTGCCTTGGCCGCAACACCTTCAATGGGTTTCCCGCGCAAATCATTCCGCCCGGCACATCTTTCAACACCACACTACAGGCCCCCACTATCGCACCGCGCCTCACAGTTACACCAGGACCCACAAACACATGAGCCGCCAGCCATGCTTCCGACTCAATATGAATCGGCACGGCATAGAGATCAAATGTGGGACGCGTATAGTCGTGAGAGCCAGTACATAAATAGGAGTGCTGCGAAACTACTGCGCTTTCTCCAATCGTGATCTCCCCGAGCGTGTAGAGCGTAACTTGGTCCCCAATCCAACTCCAGTTACCTATACTGAGCTTCCATGGATAAGTCACCGTGGCTGACGGCCTGATCCGCACTCCACGTCCTATACGTGCTCCAAATAAACGCAACAGGAAGCGTCGCCAACCATACAGTACCTGCGGCGAAGGATGGAACAACAACGTTTGTGCAATCCACCAGATTTGCACAAACCACGCGGGACGTCCGCGAAATCCAGGCGGCACCTTCGGTTTCGAAAGATCTTGTATCCGTCCACACATAACCTACATGCCCCCGGTACCTTGCCTCGCCTTCGAGATACCCTCATCTTTCCGTGTCAACATCCCTAGATACCGCGGCCCTACAGCGATCCCCAAGGCCATTCTATTATGGCAACAGCAGAACCGGCGGAATGCCGAGTGCCTTGCATCGTGTCCTATAGTAGTCTTGCACAGAGAGATCTTCTACCTGGTTCCACTCTACGAGAGATTTCCTCAACTGCTCCTCACTGCGCCGATGGAACTTCATGGCAACACGGTCACATGCTTCCCTTTTCTTGATCTTTGCAAGATATTCTTCCTCGCTCCTACAGTGAAAATGCCCAATCCAGGCATTCCGAACGACGCGCTGCATTGAGAAGCTTCCGTAAATCGGCTCGCCGGCTTCCGAAATTGCATTCTTCATGCCCCGGTAATACCAAGAGTGTGGATTGCGGCAGCACGTAACCTCTTCTGGACGGAGAAACACTTTGACATGACGGTCCGGCTTCGCATCTCGAAATGTGTACGCCCGGATCACAGCGCCAGGCGGTCTTTGTTTTAGACCGCTCGATCCGAATAAGTACCAGTGGAAGGCCACCGCCGGCGCGCCAGGAAAGTGCGAAAGAAACTCCCCAATACTCGACCCGTCCGAGATGACCAGAAATTCATCGACATCCAGAAACCCCACCCACTCAAATCTGTCGACTGTGCGCAGAATGCAGTCCTCCTCTGCATACGGAGTTACGGGAACATACGGCCAGTCAGCCATCAAAGTAACAATCCCCTGGTCCACATAAGGCTGCAGCACATCGCGAAAATTATCCGAGCTAAAGCTCTCATAAATGAAAAAATGACCTATGCCTGCCGCTCGATAATAATCCAACCATTCCAATAAGAAGGGCGCTTCATCCTTAATGCGGACGCAGATCGCAAGTCCATTCCCTTGAGAAACAACAATTTCCCTGCGTCTTTGTATACGGCCCGCCAGCGAGCTTCCTCTTGAATGAAGCAACGCCCCAAATGTATATATGAGACGTTGCACTAGGGGATTCATCCTCAGCATTTCTCTAATCCTGAAGTTGATGCTCAAGTGCTTACCTCTCGATGTTAACGAACATTATAACGCTGATTAATCACCAGTAGCATTGCAGGAGTATCCGCTCAAATCACCCAATCTGTCCAGGACCCGCTTCAACTGGGTGTCATTGTCATAGCCTGATCGCTTCGCGCGCTCGCACCCGCGTCTAGCTATCTCTTCCCGCTCCACAGGATGGTCCAGATAGTACCGGATCTTTTCTGCACACTCCTCTATGCCGGAGAAAAACTCAGCTTCCTTCCCCTCTTCAAAGGCTGCCTTGTGCCCAGCAGACCGAAGCGCCAGCAGAAATCCGCCACAAGCGGCAATCTCAAATGCCTTGTGGGCCACGTCTTCCTGGTTTTGCTGTGTGATGAACGTAAGGTTGATCTTGGACTTCCAAATATTTTCGCGGTACTCCGCGTCCCTTAACATTCCGCCGCGAGTATAACGTCTTTGCTCGTCGCTGCTCAACACCTTATGCCATCTTGGCCCGGAGATGGTCACGGGAAGCTTGTAAGTTTCAATAAGTGCGCGCAGGAACTGGGGTCGCTCTTCATATGGGCTTCCGATGTACGATGCTTCGCGCGTCCGATCCGCATCAGACCATGCCGCCGGAGGAGGAAAATGCTCCATCGGGTCATAACTTAGCTGTATCTTGATGTAATTGAGACCCCAGCCCTCATAACGCGGAATATCTATGTTGCGGAAAAGGCAGTGCAGATCGAGCATCCGGTAAACCCTGTAAAACTGGTGCCAGCATCCATCGTTCCGGGGGCCGAATGGGTTGTCCTGGTTGTAACAGACCGTCAGGGCGCCCGACTCCTTCAGGCTGCGGATCGTCGCGGGTGTGAAGTGCGTTGGTTTATCGAGCCAGACAACCTCCGGCTTTTCCTTGTGAACTGCAGCCACCAAATCCGCATTGATCCTGGCGATCATTGGTCCTATGGGGAAGCGCGTGGCGAGCCAATGAGCGGGTGCCGACCTGAATCTGTACTGTCTAACGTCGAATGGGATAACGTCCTGCTGTAGCCGTTGGAGCGCCCGATAGCGGTAGAAGCTTGTCTCGCCACCAGTCAGCGAACCGATGTAAAGGATTCTGCGGTTCATGGCCTCTTGCTTTCCTCCGTTGCACAGAAGGCGGCATTTTCTAAAGACGGCTGGATATGCAGAGGTGCCAAATTGGCCATCGTTTGCCGTTGCCGCCTGGTATCGCCGTCTTTGATCGCAGCATAATGATATTGGACTGAAAAATATCCTGTGAGCCACCGCGGCATATCTTCTTAGCAGGGGCCAGAGCGCTGGCCGAGGTGTAACCCCGACCCGTGGTTGAGTCCTGCCTGGTCCTAGTCTCCGGTTGCTGGCTCAAGTCTCACCGATCGGTCGCCTCTGCTGGGAATCATCCGGATAATCCACCCGGTCAAGTAGGAAAGCAGCACGATTTCGACCGGGATGCGAAGCATAATCCCTACCATTTGACCCATGCTTGCTTGATAGCACGTCGAACACAATACTCCCAATGCGACTGTTCCCCAAGGTCGCGTAATATCGAACAAGCTCTCATAAAGAATGTAGGCGGCAGGAAACACAATCAATGGCACCAGAACCACGCCCAACCACTCAAACGCACCATAGCTATCGCTGATTGCAGTAACCATGGAATAACTGTTTGCGACATCCCCGTTCATTCCCGACACTCGTCCTATATAGCCGGCTGAGTCATTTTCCGGTTTATTCTTGTAAAAGAAGCGGGGAATTATATTCATTAAATCCATTTTGAGTGCCGTAAAACCATAGTGGAAGCCACCTGAACATGCATCGATGAGATTGCTGTCTGCACGAATTGCAGAGAGTCTGCTCAGAACAAATGTTCCAGGAGTGCTGAAATATTCGGATCGCGCTTCGTTCGACTGCGCCGCGTTTTGTGTTGCAGCTTCAACCGTCGCCCAGTCACCAACTGTGCCGACCATATGGAAGGCTTCATAGGTCCTTTCCCGAAAGGTCATATCTGCCATTACCCCGCGCGCATATATTTCAAACGGCGAGATGATGAAGACAAAAGCAACAATCCCCACCAGGGCGGCTATATAGTGTTTTGTCTTGAAGCGGTAGCCTCTCGTGTAACAGGTTACGGCGTACACGACGATCGGAAGAAGCAAGCCTGTCCGGGATGAATAGAGAAAGCCAAAGGTCATTACGGCGAGTACGGGGATGAAGACTTTCATCCCAACACTATGCTCGCCTTGGGTGCTCGCGATGCGGCGCTCAACAGCGATCACGATCGCAAACAGAAGAAGACCTGAAAAAGCAAGCCCAAGACTCCTTGTTTGCGCAGACTCCTCAGTCTGGGTACCTCCCGCCGCGGAGTAGACCCGTAAGATGACGTTCGCAACGAGCCCGACGGAAAGCGAAATCGCGTACATCAAGCCGGCCTGCGCCTCCGTGACGGGCTCAAGGGGTTTCGGCAATTTGAGCCGGATTCGCCCAAAGATGAACGTTCCCAACAGGGCGCAAACATAGAACACCATGTAAATCGCAATTGTAAGTTTTGGAACCTCCAGATTTTTGTCGGCTGCCTCGAACAAGAGAACCTTCGCGAATTGCGAGATAACAAAGGTGCAAAGGGCGAACGCGCTGAAGGCCATTCCCCCGATTGTGCCGACCCCGCCCAGAATGTTGTAGGTTACGCCGATGCAAAGCATGGTGACAGCCATCATTACCACGTAGTAGGCGTCCGTCCCCGAGACGAGTTCGCCTATCGCCAGAAATGCGATCGTGGCAAAGAGCGCGAGGACCGAGATTCTATGTGGGTTGAGCATGCCGTTTACCGGTAAAGTGGTTAGTCGTCTTGCGCTGGCAATTTGCCTGATCGCAGATGGAAGTTGGCCGGCGTCCAGGCCTACACCACTCTCGGCAGAAAGAGCTGCAAGCATGGCGCTAAAGAAAAGATAGCTGCAAACTCGGTTCTTACAGTTCTTTCTGCCTCGACGAGTGCCTCAAACATCTGCCTGGTTCATCGAACCGATCGCCCGCGCAGCATAAACATTGATAGATCCCGAATCCCGCTCGTTCATGCATTCCATTGCGCGAACCGTTATGAATCAAGCCCCGCTGCAATTCCTGGCTCGATCCTGCTTCGTGCTACTTGACAACGCTGGACGTATAAGCCGCGGCATTGAGCGACGTGGCCGCGACGCCTGCGGCTCCGGCTGACAGGGCCGCCTTGAAATGATTCATGGGGATGTAGAGAATGTCATCTGAGACGAGAGCGATGTCTTGTTGTTTGCCAAACATCACCTTTCTCAGATCCAGCATGATTTCAACTTTTTGGTTGTCGGCAGTGGTCCGAATAATTCGTGCCTTTGAGAGCCCCGCGCTATAATTCATTCCGCCTGCCATGGCGATAGCGCGCATCACGGTGATCGGCGCATTACTGGACAGCGGAATGGCCTCCGGCGTCTTGACCTCGCCCATCACGAATATGTTCCCCACCTTGGGCACGACGACTGTGTCGCCGGGCATCAACGGGATGTCGCTGGCATTCGTCGACTTGGGGTCCACGCCTAATTGAACTGTGATTGGATCAGAATCACCGTGTCTGCGAACTGTAACCGTATGGCTGGCCAGGGGAGTGAAGCCCCCACAGGCTGAAATCGCATCAAGCAGCCGTATTTGTCCAAATGCTGGAATCGGTGCCGGTTTTTGCACCTCGCCCAACACTGTGATCACGCGGGTTGGCGAGGCTACCAACTCAACACTCACCTGCGGATCAACTAGGAAGCCGCCCTCCTTCAGCGCATTGCTCAGGTATACGGCGGCTTCAGGGGGTGTCAGGCCAGCCAGCTTTACCGTGCCTAGATACGGCAGCACGATTTCGCCTTTTGCGTCAATTGTCACACCGGCAACACTGGAACCACCGGAGCCCAAAATGTTACTGGCAATGGTTGACGCGGTCGTCGTGAGTTCCGGGGCGCCATAGGTTGCGATCGCGATGACATCGCCAGGCATAATCCTGACATCCCTGTACTCAGCTTGAAATGCGGAGACCGGCGCGCTTGCTGCTTGCGTTGGAGATGTTACGCTCTGTCCCGCATACTGGGCAAGCACCACTCCGCAGTTGAAACTCAGAGCCCCTGCCGCCACAGCAAGACACCGCATACCGTACTTCAACCGAACGCTCATACTGCCTCCTCGATCCACGCATACTCCCCAGAAGAATCAATTCTTATACTCGTAAGAGTAGTAGCCTAGATATCCGTAGTACTCTGGAAGACTCGCATCCACTCCATTGAGAACGAAGCCATAAACCTTAACTCCCACGTCCCGGAAGATTTCAGTGGCCCGTGCCAGCATCGCTCGCGTGCAATAACCCTGGCGAATTACCAACACCAATCCGTCCGCCAAAGAAGCAACTATAAGCGGGTCGGTAACTGACAATGCCGGTGGCGAATCAAAGATCACATACTCATAGCGCTCGCGCAGCAATTGGACGAATTGCTTCATCTGATCCGAGCTAAGCAGGTCGGCCGGCAGCGGAGGGCAAACTCCAGATGCAATCACATCCAGAGTAGTCAGGGTCTTGTGTGTTTGGATTATTCCTTCCAGAGACTCAAAGCCGGTAAGAAACTCGGACAGACCCTTTTTATCACTAAGTCCAAGTCGCCAGTACACACTTGGACGACGCATGTCCGTATCCACCAGGATGACTTTCTTGCCCCCTTGAGCAAGAGCCGCAGCCAAGTTCATTGATAGGGTGGACTTGCCTTCCGATGGCTGGCAACTGGTCACAGCAATCACTCTCGACTCTCGCGATGTGCTGGATAACTGGATTGAAGTTCGGAAAACGCGCATCGCTTCTGCAAAGGGAGAGCGCGCGTCCCAGAGAATCTCGGGCCCCGCACTCAACTCGGGATCGTGCCCCTTGCCCTTCCAGTTCGTTTGCGGAACGATCGCGATAGCGGGAACTCCCAGAAGCTCCTGGATCTGCTTGGAATCCCGCATCCGCGTATCCATTCTCTCCAACAGCAGCGAAATTGCCAGCCCCCCGAACAGTCCGAGGAAAAAACCAATCTCGCCCAATCTCGTTAACGACATGCTGGAAGGAGTAACGGGCAATGGCGCCATATCTACGATGCTAATGTCAGCGGAATCCAGTCCGGCATCTACCGCCGCTTCGCGCAGCCGGGCAAGGATGCTCTCATACATATGCCGGTTGGATTCATACTCCTGTGTCAACAACTCATAACGAACGATGTCATTGCGTTCGCCGTATATTTCACGGATTCTGGATTCCAGCACGCCCTTCGCCTGATCCTCGGCTGCGCGGGCTATACCATAAGCTTCTTTCGCCTGGTTGACTGCACGCTGTTCCTGCTTGTCGATTTCACGGTCCAGCGACTGGATCTGGGCACTCAACTGCTTCACCTGGGGATAATTCACCCCATAAACAGGCTGCAGTCTCGCCAATTCAGCCATATCCGTAGCGCGCTGCGTACGCAAGTTGGACAGCAGGCTCATCTGGGCATCCGAACCAAAAACAGTTGGTGCTTCCTGAACCTGGTCAGGCGGCAGTGACTGAAGAATGCGGTAGCGTGCTTCAGCGGCGACGCGTTGCTCCGTCGCGTCTGACGCCCCTCTCTCAAGATCCGTGATTTCCTGAACGATCATGCTATGGTTCGGATCGAGCGCGGAAATGCCCAGCTTCTTCTGCAGGTCCACCATCCGATCCTGCGAGTCCTGCACAATCGTCCGCAGATCGTCAATCTGTCCGGTCAGCCAATTCGTGACTTGCTGCATGTTACTGTAATGGGCTACAAAGTTATTCTTGATAAACTCGGCCTGCAAAGTATTGACTACGTCGGCCGAAAGCTGCGGAGACTTGCTCACATAGGAAATGGAAATCATTTCCGTGCGCGGGATGCGCGCTATCGTCAAATGACTGCGAAGGTTCTTGAGGATAACATTGCGCACAAAGGGATTTTCAAGATCCCCGTGCAACAGTGGGATGTCAGTCCCGTGGATATTTCCGCCGGCCCTTATCGAGGTCTGCCCGCCGGTAAATGCCGGATTGTCCTGCAGCTTCAACGTCTTGGCAACCGTGAGCAGCAGCTTATCGCTCTGGAGAATGCGGTTGTCGCTCTCGATGACGGTATCGAGCGTGCCGACACCTGCCGACAGAACCGAAGAGAGGGACTGCTTCAGGTCCGCAGCCGATCCAGGATGTATCTGCACTTCCCCCTTCGCCGTATACTGCTTGCCTCGTTGGTAACCTCCCGCAGCAGTTAGAAACCCCAAGCCTAGGGCCATGCTTGCCAGCAGCACACGTCTCTTCCGGATGATGAGCCACAAATCCGTGAGGGCGAGATCCTCCTTCGCAGGAGCCAAAGAAACATTCGTGGCACGAGTGGACTGTTGCAATCAAACCTCTCAATGTTCAGGAACCATCAAATGAATTCGCTAGTAAAGGTTTGACGTGCTTTACCGAACACGAAAAACCTTCATGGGCGGCCTTATGAACCGAGTACTTCATAAGGCCAATCCTTCCGGCACCAAACCTCGGCAAATGTCTGAGCAGTCCTCATTGTCAACATCCTGCGCCATGTTGGCATTGAGTACAAATCTAGCTTTCAGGTCGAGATGCGGTCGGACTCCTGAAAGCATTCCCGATCAAGCTACCTGTTCGTGACGATGATAATGCAGTCTACTTCGAAGTCCGCAAACGCCTTAAATTATTTTACCCATCGCCCCCTCCGCCCGGAAATGCCTCATAATGACTTGAATGATTTGGGCAAAATTGGCGACTTGATAACAAGGAGCCCGACGCCGATACGAGAATTCCTTTCGCTCTTGATTCCGAACGAAGCTTCGCTGTCCTCACTCGGTCGAGGTTTTCCGGCAAAGTATTTCTGTGCGGCGGCTTCGAAACCGTATGACAGTTGCCCCATGAAAACGAACACTTTTCATTCGATTGCGGCTTGGTCACATCCGCTTAGGAATCAATATATCAGCAGTTGCCGTCCTCACCGCCATTCAGTTCCACCGGCGTGCGCGTTAGAAAATCATGTTCCTGGCACCCGGCGAATTGCAGCTCATTGATTCCCGCAGCCGCCGGCCACTCCAACACGCTCCCGGGGTTAGACGCCGCCAATCCTCTGTGTTACAGCCGCTGCCGCACCCCGGAATCGCGGTTCCTGTCGCTGCTGGCGGCGCTCTGTATGGCGGGCGCTTGCTGCTTTTTGCAACCCCTCTGGCCAACCTTATTGGTATCTACCCAGAAACGTCACCGGCCGGGGACGCCTACGCGACCCCGGCCGATTTCTTTCCGGTGAACTAGTCGGGACAACCCGATGCCACGACGAGGTTGTACCACATACGACTTTCAGGTCCTTTCTTTTGAGATCATGCGAGGTCGAAGCGGTCAAGGTTCATCACCTTGCTCCAGGCCGCCACAAAATCACGCACGAACGTCTGTTGCGAATCGCCACACGCATAGAATTCCGCGAGGGCTCTGAGCTGAGAGTTCGAACCGAAGACAAGATCGACTACGGTGCCCGTCCACTTGAGTTCGCCGGTCGCCCGATCCCGCCCCTCTAACACGCCTTCCTTTGTAGCGGACTTCTGCCACTTCGTATTCATGTCGAGGAGATTCACGAAGAAATCATTGGTTAATGTTTCGGGCCGTTTGGTGAAAACGCCATGTTCGGACCGGCCGAAGTTTGCATTCAGGGCGCGCATGCCACCGATCAGAACCGTCATCTCAGGAGCGGTCAGTGTGAGCAGGTTCGCTCGATCCACAAGCAGCTCCGCCGACCCCTCTTGTGCCTTCCGGATGTAGTTTCGGAACCCGTCTGCGGTCGGCTCCAGTACGGCAAACGAGTGCACATCGGTCTGCTCCTGCGACGCATCCATGCGCCCTGGAGAGAAGGGAACCTTCACATCGTGGCCGGCCTTCTTTGCAGCCTTCTCGACTGCTGCGCAGCCGCCCAGAACGATCAGGTCGGCAAGCGAGACCTTCTTCCTACTGGATTGCGCGCCGTTGAAATTCTTCTGGATCGCTTCCAGCGTCTGAAGCACCTTCGTCAGTTCGGCCGGCTGGTTTACCTCCCAATCCTTTTGCGGCGCGAGACGGATGCGCGCCCCGTTGGCCCCGCCGCGCTTGTCGCTGCCGCGGAACGTAGCAGCCGACGCCCAGGCCGTCATGACCAGTTGGGAGATGGAAAGTCCAGATTCGAGGATTTTGCCCTTCAGAGCAGCAATATCCTGCTCCCCGATCAATGGATGATCCACTGCGGGAATGGGGTCCTGCCACAGCAGCGGCTCCGCAGGAACGAGCGGGCCAAGATACCGCGAGATAGGCCCCATGTCGCGGTGCGTCAGTTTGAACCAAGCCTTGGCAAAGGCATCTGCGAGTTCCTGCGGATTCTCGAGAAAGCGCCTCGAAATCTTCTCATAAATCGGGTCCATTCTCAGGGAGAGGTCCGTCGTGAACATCATGGGGGCGTGCCTCTTTTTGGGGTCGTGAGCATCCGGAACGGTACCCGCTGCAGATGCATCCCTAGGCGCCCATTGGTAAGCTCCGGCGGGGCTCTTCGTGAGTTCCCATTCATAACCGAACAGGTTTTCCAGATAGTCGTTGTCCCACTTTACCGGGTTGGTGGTCCATGCACCTTCCAGCCCGCTGCTGATCGTATCCACGCCTTTGCCGCTGCCAAAGCTGTTTTTCCAGCCCAGGCCTTGCTCTTCGATATCGGCACCCTCAGGTTCGGGACCTACATACTTACTGGGATCGGCAGCGCCATGCGCCTTGCCGAAGGTGTGTCCGCCGGCGATGAGGGCAACTGTCTCCTCGTCATTCATCGCCATGCGAGCGAATGTCTCTCGAATATCCCGTGCCGCAGCGACTGGATCCGGCTTACCATTGGGTCCTTCCGGATTCACATAAATAAGGCCCATTTGAACAGCGCCGAGAGGATTCTCGAGCTGACGGTCGCCGCTGTATCGTTCGTCTGCCAGCCATTTGCCCTCGGGTCCCCAGTAAATGTCTTCTTCCGGCTCCCAGATGTCGACGCGCCCACCGGCGAATCCGAAGGTTTTCAATCCCATCGACTCCAGCGCCACGTTACCAGCGAGAATTATCAGGTCGGCCCAGGAGAGTTTCCGGCCGTACTTCTGCTTTATCGGCCAGATCAACCGGCGCGCCTTGTCGAGGCTCACGTTGTCAGGCCAGCTGTTGAGAGGAGCAAATCGCTGCGCTCCGGCGCCTGCGCCGCCGCGACCATCGGCGATGCGATAGGTGCCTGCGCTATGCCACGCCATACGGATGAAGAACGGTCCATAATGGCCGTAGTCCGCGGGCCACCAGTCCTGCGAGGTCGTCATCAAGGCACGCAGGTCCTTGATCACAGCGTCCAAGTCGAGGCTCTTGAACTCTTCAGCGTAATTGAACGCCTCACCCATCGGATTGGACAATTGGGAGTGCTGGTGCAAAATCTTCAGGTTCAGTTGATTTGGCCACCAGTCTGCGTTCGTTCGGGTTCCAGCCATTGCAGATTTGCTAGCGCCGCTCGAGAACGGGCACTTTGTTTCGTCTGACATAGTTCCCTCCTTCGGAGCACCGCCAGTCGTAGTCAGGCGTTCAGACATGGGTGCATCTCCTTCGTTTCCGTGTGAATGATCCGTGTGAATCTTCTGTCTCAACGTAGGTCTTCGGTATCCGGTTTGCGAGGCACATGGCAATTGCCCGGTGCAATCATACGCCCACTTCGTAAAGTTAGCCTCTCAGTAACGATAAGTAAAATCAATTATTTCTACTGTCACGATTCTCCTGCTCTATGATAATTACAAGCAACATGAAGGACGGAAAATGAACCTCCAGGAACTGCGTTATCTGGCAGCGGTAGCGGAACACCGGCATTTTGGCCGTGCTGCCGAAGCCTGCAACGTAAGCCAGCCTACTCTCAGCAGTCAGATTCGCAAGCTCGAAAACGAGTTGGGGGTGATGCTGATCGAGCGAACCAACAAGCGCGTGGAGATGACTGCCGTGGGCAGCCAGATTCTACTTCATGCGCAGCGAGCGCTGGCCGAAGCGGGACAAATGGAGGCTGTTGCCCGGGCGGCGCGCGATCCTCTGGTCGGCCCCTTGAAACTGGGCGTGATTCCCACCCTGGCGCCCTACCTGATGCCTTTAATTCTAAAACCCTTGCGGCAGGCTTATCCGGGACTGACCATCGAGCTTTGGGAAGACCAGACCCGTTCGCTCATTGACGGTTTGCGCAACCACCGGCTGGACGCAGCTTTGCTCGCCACGGCAGCCGAGGCCCCGGAGATTACTGAAATTGCCCTCTTCGACGAACCCCTGCTGGCCGCCCTGCCCCTCGATCACCGCCTGGCCGCATCCGAAAGCGTTACCGAGGACGCTCTCACCGAGGAGCTGATGATCCTTGCCGAGGGCCACTGTCTGGCCGACCATGCGCTGGCAGCCTGCGGCACCAAACGTTCTTCGCATCGGAACGGGTTGCAGAGTTCCATGCAGGCCGCCACTCTGGAAACACTGGTCAACCTGGTCGCCGCAGGTTACGGCGTCACGCTGATCCCGGCCTTGGCGGCGGGTTCGCTCGGTCAGCGCGGTATCGCACTGCGGCCGCTTGCCGGGCTATCCTCGCGAACCATTCGCCTGGCCAGCCGACCTGGATTCCCTCGCCCACAGGCGCTTCGGGCTCTCGAGAAGACAATCCTGCGCGCAATCGGTACGGTCATGCCGCCTGCCGTGTCCTCGCACGCTGTGCAAAAAGCCTCTAAAATTACTTAAGAAACTTCAATTCCGCACGGTTTTCGGCGGATATTTCAAGAAGACGAATTCCGGCCTGCCTTATCCACAAAAACCCGGCTTCTCGCCGTTGACCCTGTTCGCCGGGCTCCTTAGAGTCTTTAATCGGACAGCAATATTTTTCCCCCGCTCGTGCGGCGTCGGGGAGTTGCACCCAGCTTTCTCAGGCGGAATCACGCACAGTCCCATCAATCGGAGTGAACATGCTGAAACTGAAAAAGATCCACATCCTCGGCTTTAAGAGCTTTTGCGACCGCACGGAGTTGTCCGTGCCAGGTGCGGGCATTGCCGTGGTGGTGGGACCGAATGGGTGCGGCAAATCGAACATCCTTGACGGGGTGAGCTGGGTGCTGGGCGAGCAGAGTGCCAAATCCCTGCGCGGCACACACATGCAGGACGTGATCTTTGCTGGAACGCGGGACCGCAAGGCCCTGGGCATGGCCGAAGTAACGCTCACCATGGTCGATCCCGCGGCTTACGAAGGGCCAGTCGCCGTTGAGCCGGAAGTCGAGGTAGAGCAAGACGGTCCGGCCGACTGGGATGAGGACGAAGTGCGCCGCCAGCGGGCCACCGAGGCTGAAGAGATCATCGCCAACGAACAGCCGGGCCAGGCGCTCGATGAAGATGCGCCAGACGGACCGCAACTCGCGGCCACGGCTGAGGGCCCGCAAGCGGTAGTCCTCAAGATTCGCCGCCGCAAGTTCCACCGCACGCCGCAGAAGGGCGAGATCGTGATTACCCGGCGGCTGTTCCGCACGGGGGAAAGCGAATATCTGCTCAACGGCAAGCTGTGCCGCCTGCGCGACATTCAGGACATTTTCATGGGTACGGGTCTGGGGCCGGAGAGCTACGCCATCATCGGACAGGAGCGTATCGGCCAACTGCTCAGCTCCAAACCGCACGACCGCCGGGCCATCCTTGAAGAAGCCGCGGGCATTACGCGCTTCAAGAACAAGAAGCGGCTGGCAGAGTTGCGCCTGGAGAGCGCCCGGCAAAACCTGGCCCGCGTGGACGACATCTTTGAAGAAGTCACGCGCCAGATGAACAGCCTGAAACGGCAGGCGTCGAAAGCGGAACGGTTTGCCGCCGTGCGCGACGAGTTGCGCGGACGGCTGCGCGTGGTGCTGGCCAGCCGCATGGCGCTCATGGACGCGGAGCAGGCCCGCCTGGAGCAGGAAATTGCAGCCCTGACGGAGCGGATCAACGGCTCGGCCGCGGAGATCGAAGCGCAGGAAGCCAGCCAGCACGCACTGACTGAGCGCGGCTATGAGCTCGATCGCGAGGGCCAGGAGGCACAAAACCGCGCCAATGAAGCCGCTGTCGAGCTCGAACGAGCCACGGCCCGCGAGCGCGGCAACGCGGAACGCATCGGCGAGTTGGAGGCGCGAATCGCTGCGGCCGCCGCGGAACTGGAGCAGACGCGGACACAATTGGCCGGCATCGCGGAAGAGCGGGCGCAACAACACGCGTTTCTCGAGTCTGCGGCGGGCGAAGCCAAGGCATTTCGCCTGAAGGTCGAGGCGCACCAGCAGGAAGCGCGGACAGCAGCCGACGAAGTCTTTACCGCGGAGCGGGAGTTGGAATCCAGCCGCCGCCATGCCATGCACCTGCTGACCCTGGCCGCCAACGCCCGCAACCATACCGCTCAGGGAGAAGAGAGCCTGGCTGCGCTGGAACGCGAAGCTGGACGCCTCGATAGCGAGATTGTGCAGGCGAAGAACGAGTTGGAGAACCTGGGCGCGCAAAGCGCGCAGGCCAAGCTGCGCTTCGACGCCGCGGCTGATTCGCTCAAAAGGCTGGAGGATGAGATTGCGGCGCTTCGCGAGGCCTTGCAGGCGCGCCGCGCTGAAGAAAGCATGCAGCGTGCGCGCGCCAATCAACTGCGCAGTGACCAGGCCGCCGCGGCCGGACGGCGCACCTCACTCGAGGCGCTGATTCGCAATCATGGTTATTCCACTGACACAGTCCGGCGGCTCCTGAAGCCGGGTGCGCTCGGCCCGGGAATGGCGCCGGTGGGCACGCTCGCGGATTTTCTCGAGGTTAGCGGTGAGCATGAAGCCGTGGTCGACGAGTTTCTGCGCGAAGAACTGAACTACGTGGTCGTCGAGAGCTGGGTAGCTGCCGAGGAAGGCGTTCGCCTTCTCAAATCCGGCGTGGATGGCCGCGCTACTTTCCTGATCCACCCCGCTGCGGAGGGCGAGATTTTGGACGAGCGCACCGACACAATCAGCGGCCCTGGCTTGATTCCGCTCAAAGACTCGATTCGGGTACTGAACGGCTTTGGGCGATCGCTGGAGTCCATCCTGCCCAAGCTCAAGTACGGTTACCTGATCGAGGACTCGGAGGAAGCGCTGCGCCTGGCCGCGCGTCATTCTCACGCTTTTTTCCTCACTCCTGAGGGTGAGTGTTTTCATAACGCGACCGTTACCGGCGGCAAACCGTCAAGCGAAGGACCCCTGGCACTCAAACGCGAGTTGCGCGAGGCCGAAAACCGCCTGGCTAAGCTGGAGACTGGCCTGTCCCAGGCGGAGGCTGAAGCTGCGGAGTTGACGCGGACCATCGAAGAACTAACGGCACAACTGGAGGCGCGCAGCGAAGAAAGACGCTTGGCCGAGACCGAAACCGCCAACCAGGGTGCAGCTCTCAGACAGATGGAAGGCGAGACACAGCGCATCGAACGCCGTCTGCAGGAGTGGGCAGCGCAGGCCGCCCGCAACCGGGACGCACGCGAAGCCAAACGCAGCTCCATCGATCAGAATCGCCAGGAGACTCAACGTCTTGAGGCCGAGCATGCCACCGCCGAGGCCGCCCTGGATGAGTTGCAAACCCAACTTTCCCTGCTGCGCCAGAAGCGCGAGACTTTGCAGCAGGAAGCCGCACAGGTCACCGCGCAGCTGGCCGGTCTGGAGGAGCGGCGGCGCGGCGCCGAAACTGCCTTCCAGCGCATCGACCGCCTCCATGCCGACCTCGAGCGCCGCGTTCTGGCCATCGAGCAGCAGCGCGCAGCCGCCAAAGCGGAGCGGGAACAGCGCAACGGCGAGAGCGCGACGCTTGCCGACCGGCAAAAAGAACTCACGGTTCTGCGCACGGAGGCACTGGCCCTGGCGCAGACGATGGCCGCGCAGGCACAGGCTCTGCGCCATCAATTGTCGACCATGGAAACACAACTCAAGACGGGACGAACCGCGCTGGACCAGTTGCGCGAAGACCGCGCCGGCCGTTCCAGCCAGGTGGCCAAGCTGCGGTCCGACCTGGAACACATCGAGGGCAGTTGCCTCACCGAGGTAAACGTTGAGGCAGCGGTGTTGCGTGAAGACGTTGAAATCGTACACCTGGCCGACGAAGCGCTAACGGCTGAGGAGGAGACTTGTCGCGCCCTGCGCCAGCGCATCGAGCAGATGGGCCCGGTCAATATGATGGCCCTCGATGAGTACAAGGAAACCGCAGAACGCCACGGATTCCTCGATACCCAGCGCAAGGATCTCATCGAGTCGATCGAGAATACGCAGGAAACCATCAAGGAGATCGATCAGATTTCGCGCACCAAGTTCGATGATGCGTTCGCCAAAATCAATGAGAACTTCGCCCAGGTCTTTGCGCGGCTATTCCAGGGCGGGCAGGCCTTCCTGCGCCTCACTGACGTCGAAAATCAGGCCGAGAGCGGCCTTGAGATCGTTGCCTCGCCTCCAGGCAAGAAGCAGCAAAACGTGCTGCTGCTTTCAGGCGGTGAAAAGGCGCTGACCGCGCTGGCCCTGCTGGTGGGCATCTTCCAGTTCCAGCCCAGCCCCTTCTGTGTACTCGATGAAGTAGACGCTCCACTGGACGAAACCAACGTGGCCCGCCTGGCCGATCTGCTGCACTCGATGAGCCAGGACACGCAGTTCCTGCTGGTTACCCACTCGAAACGGATGATGCAGTCCGCGGACATGATCTATGGCGTCACCATGCAGGAGCCCGGCGTGTCCAAGGTGGTCAGCGTGCGCCTGGGCGGCCACAGCCAGCAGCAGCGCGCCACGGCATAGCACCCTCCGCGTAATCATGAGGTGCTCTGTTCATTGTTGGTGATTGCGCAACGAAACGTTTTCAGGCAAAAAAATCGCCCCCGAAGGATCGCTTCTCTTCGGAGGCGCTTGTTTGACACAAGATAGAAACGGGGACCAGTAGCTGACGCTGGAGGTCGGTAGCATGCAGCTACTGGTGATCCCTGCACAAACGAAGCTAGCCGCGGCTTCCCCTTTCCACTGCTGCCTCGTGTCGCCCGGCTCTAAGAGGACGTTCGTACATGCCCTCCGAACCATGTTGACAAACGAAGTGTCTCCTATGCGGAAAATGCATTCCGTGACGGCTGTCACAATGGTATAAAGATTTTTTCCACACACCGCTGCCGTTAGTATTTGACTGCTTCTCATACCACTCTTGCTGGTCAATTTCGCACACTCAGGCTGCCTTAGGCGCATTGACAAACTCCGGCCCACGCCGGAGAATCGAAGATTCAGTTCCCCCAAGGCAGGCACTCCCATGACCGCTCTCTTGACAACGAATCTGGGCGCTATCCCGCTCCTTTGCCGGGGCAAGGTACGCGACCTCTATGCAATCGACGGCGCGCTGCTGCTGGTGGCCACCGACCGCATTTCCGCCTTTGACCATGTGCTCGCCACCGGCATTCCGGGTAAAGGCAAGATTCTGACCCAGATTTCGCTGTTCTGGTTTGATCTGCTGTCGAGTCTTGTGCCCAATCACCTGATCACGGCCGACGTGAACGAGTTCCCCGCCGCCGTGCAGCCCTATGCCGACCAGTTGGAAGGCCGCTCCATGCTGGTAAAGCGGGCAGCCATGTTTCCCGTCGAGTGCGTGGTCCGCGGCTATCTGGCCGGTTCGGGCTTGAAGGAATATCGGACCCGTGGAACCGTTTGCGGCATACCGCTGCCCGGCGGTCTCGTCGACGGATCGCGCCTCCCGGAACCGGTGTTTACTCCATCCACGAAGAGCCAGGACGGCGCGCACGACGAGAACATCTCCTATGCTGCCGTTGAAGGGTTGGTGGGCGCTGCCGATGCCGCGGAGTTGCGCCGCTTGACACTGGCTATTTACCGCAAAGCTGCGGAGCACGCCGAGTCCCGCGGGCTGATCCTGGCCGACACAAAATTTGAGTTTGGCAGAACCACGCAAGGGATTATCCTTGCCGATGAGGTTTTGACGCCGGATTCCTCACGTTTTTGGGATGGAGCGTCGTGGAAACCCGGTGGGCCACAGCCTTCATTCGACAAACAGTTCGTGCGCGATTATCTTGAAGCAATCCACTGGAACAAGCAGGTGCCTGCGCCCGCTCTCCCGGATGAGGTGGTGGAACGTACACAGGCCAAGTATCTTGAGGCCTTTCGCCGCTTGACCGGGCGGCAACTCGATCTGTAGACCGGAGACGGAGCGCTGCATGGCGTGGGTGGATTGGGTCATCGTGATCGTCATGGCCGTAGCCATGATCAGTGGGTTATCTCAGGGCTTCTTCCGCTCGGCCTGTTCGCTGGGTGGATTACTGGTGGGTTTGGCAATTGCGGCGTGGAATTACGGCCGCATTTCGGCGTTGTTCATGCCTCTGATCCGCATACGGGCAGTGGCTGACGCAATAGGATTTCTGCTGATTGCGCTGCTTGTGATGGCAGTGTTTTCCGTGGTTGGCGTAGTTCTGGCAAAGGTATTTCGTTTGATCGGATTAGGCTGCCTCGATGGACTTGCCGGAGCCGTCTTCGGATGCTTGCAGGGCGTGATTTTGGTAACGCTGGGCATCATCGTGATCGTGGCCTTTTTCCCCGATGCGCATTGGCTGGAGCAGGCCAGACTACCTCGGTTGTTTTTTGGGGCTTGTCACCTCAGCACGCATATGAGCCCCGCGGACCTGGCACACCGCGTACGCGATGGTCTGAGGATGTTGGAACATGAGTCGCCCGAGTGGATGCATCCCAACAGCGGCTGATTGGGATATTATGCAAGGCGCGGCAGTAAAGAATAGGTCAAGCTGATAAAGCAGTAAGAGGTGGACGTGAGAAGAGAACTTGACAGCCTGGTGACGCAAATGCATTCAAGCGGCGTTCGCTATGAGGATGCCGTGCGCGAATTCAAGAAGCAGTATCTGCGCGAAGTGCTGGTGGCACACGGAGGAAATCAGTGCAAGGCGGCGGAAGAGTTGGGGATGCACCGCAATACGCTGAGCCGTGCCATGGCTGAGTTGGGACTGGAGCTGGCCGAGGTGCGCGCCGGGCTCAAGCGTCCGCCGCGTAGCGAACGTCCTGTATATAGTGCGGCCCGTCAGCGTTTCCGCCAAGGCTGACGGTTTTACTCGAGACATGCTGACCACACAACCGACCAACGGAGCGCGCGTTGCCATCGAGCCAGGCTTTGCCTGGGATGGGCAGGACGCCTATCTCTTCGACATTGACGGTACGCTGCTGCGCAGCCGCGACCGCATACACGTTGATTCTGTCGCCTCCAGCGTGCACCGGGTAACCGGCTTTGAAGTCACGCTCGCGGGCATCCTGCTGCATGGCAGCACCGATACGGCGATCCTGCGCGAGGCCTGTCGTCAGGCGGGTGTCCCCTCTGAAATTCTGGAGGCGCGCATTGAGGCCATCATGGAAGCGATGCGCCACACGGTTTCAGAACGGCGGCACGAGATGGACCTGGTGCGCATGCCGGGTGTGGAGCAGACCCTCGACCACCTGGCGCGGCGCGGAGCCCTGCTCGGCCTGGCCACCGGCAACCTGGAGGTGATCGGCTGGATCAAGGTTGAGCAAGCCGGTCTGCGCGAGTGGTTCCGCTTTGGCGGTTTCAGCGACCATTTTCCCATTCGCTCGGAGCTGATCGGCCAGGCGGCGAGCAAAGCCCGGGAGCTGGCAGGCCGCGGAGCCAGCATCTGCGTTGTGGGCGACACTCCGCGCGACATCGAGGCGGCGCGCGCCAATTTCCTGTCAGTGATTTCCGTAGCCACGGGCCACTACAGCTTCGATGAGTTGCAGAAGTATCAGCCGGAGGTCTGCGCCTCCTCGCTGGCCGATCTGCTCGCGCTGACACGGTCAGAGCAGTGAACCCGTACCGATCACAATCGAGCGCAAAGAAGAGCCCTTCATTGTATGGAGGTATGAGCCTTGTAACGGCTGGACTCCTGTTGGCGATCTGCCCCGGCGTTGCCAAGGCCCAGACAGTGATCCCTCTTACGCCGAATCAGCCCACACCGGTCCAGCCTTCGTCTCCGCAGCCTGAACCAGCCAATCAAACGGCCGTGCCGGCAGCCGCTCCAGACAACGAAACAAGACCCTCTAAACAGCCAACCGGCAGTGATCGGCGCCGCGCGGCCAAACTCTTCCTTGAAGCAAGCAAGCTTTTTGAGAAGGAGCAGTTTGAAGAGGCGCTGCGCGACTATCGCCAGGCGGCCACGCTTGACCCCTCGAATGCCAACTACCGGTTGGCGGTCGATCTTGCCCGCAGTCACGCAGTTACAGCGCTGATTCAGACCGCGGCCAAGGACCGGATCCGCAGAGATGCCGTAGGCGAGCGTGCCGCTCTGGCCCATGCCCTCGAACTCGACCCCAGAAACATCCAGGTCACCGAGCACCTGCGCGAGCTGGCCGACGATGCTCTGCTCGGGCAGTCAAGGCCCCTCGGCGAGCTGGCCCCGGGCGCGCTTGGCGAGTCCCTTGAGCTTTCGCCATCCGCGGGCGTACACAGTTTTCACATCCGTACCGACCAGCGTCAGGTAATCCAGCAGGTCTTCAAAGCCTACGGCCTTGATACCACACTGGACGAGAGCGTCACCGCGACGCAGGTCCGCCTGGACCTCGATGACGCCAGCTTCGACCAGGCAACGCGGGTGGTAAGTTTGATAACCGGCTCTTTCTACGTTCCGCTGGATGTGCACCGCGCGCTGGTGGCCCACGACACGGCCGATAACCGCCTGCGGTTCCTGCGCAAAAACCTTGAAACCATCTATCTGCCGGGACTGACGTCAACGCAACTTTCCGATGTGGGCAATTTGGCCAAGAACATCTTTGACGTGCAGCAAGCCGTGGTGCAGGCGTCCGCCGGAACGCTGACCATCCGCGCACCGGAGAAGACCCTCGACGCATTCAACGCCACCATCCGCAAGCTTCTGGACGGACGCAACCAGGTGCTGCTTGACGTGCGCTTGATTCAGATTGCGCACACCAACGAGCGCAATACTGGAATCCAGCCGCCGCAAACCATGTCAGCCTTCAACGTGTATGCCGAGGAACAGTCCATCCTGAACGCGAACCAGAGCCTGGTGCAGCAGATCATCTCCTCCGGTCTGGCCGCCCCAGGCGACACTCTGGCGATTCTCGGCATTCTGGTAGCCTCTGGTCAGGTTTCAAGTTCCCTGTTCTCCAGCGGAATCGCTCTCTTTGGCGGCGGGATCACACAATCCGCATTATCTCCAGGCCCGGCCACGGCAAACCTGAACCTCAACTCCTCTGACTCGCGCGAACTGGAACAGATGCAGTTGCGCCTGAGCGACGACGAGGCGGGTTCAGTGCGCTCCGGCACGCGCTATCCCATCCAGACTTCATCCTTCTCCAGCCTCTCGGCCAGCATCCCCAGTATTCCAGGGCTTACCTCTGCGGGAAGCTCCAGCGCCCTCACCTCGCTGCTGTCTTCGTTGGGCGGCAGCGTGCCGAACGTTCCGCAGGTCGAATACCAGGACCTTGGCCTTACCCTCAAGGCGACTCCCAAGGTCATGCGCAACGATGAGGTCGCGCTCACCATCGACTTGAAGATCGACGCGCTCTCCGGGACTTCCATTAATGGCAATCCCGTACTCGACAATCGCGCCTATTCCGGCGTGGTGACACTCAGGCAGGGCGAAGGCGTGGTGGTGATCAGCGATCTCGACAGGCAGGAGAGCCGCGCCATCAGCGGAGTGCCGGGAGTCAGCGAGATTCCCGGCCTCAACGACATCACCGACAAAGACACACAGAAGAGCTATGCAACGCTGCTGGTGGTGATTACGCCCCACGTCGTTCGCGGGACCCAATCCGCAGGCCACTCGCCCATGATACGGATGGACCGAGATACTATTGCACGTTAGCGAACATGCGGTGAGCCAGGCCCACCGCATGTTTCAGATAGCAGGGTTTCTTTGGGAACGGCCCGAAACTCGCCGGACCATGCCTTCCCTATACTACGGTCTGACTTGCTGACCCGCGGACTCGCCCGTTTCAGTTCGCGATGCCATCCAGCTTTTCCTGGTATTGGATAACCTGCTTGATGACTTCGTAGGGAGCGCCGCCGATGGAAATCTCGCGGCCGTTGACGACCAGCGTCGGGGTCTGGTTGATATTCAAGTCCTTGGCCAGCTTCACCGAAGCGTCCACTGCCGCGATGGCTGCGGGGGACGTTGCGCAGGCTGCGATCTTGGCCGGATCGAGCCCGGCCTTGGTCACCGCGCTGTTCAAGGTCAGCGTAGCGCCATCCGTGGTAGCCAATCCGTCCTGCCCTTCAAAAACAGCCGACGCGAACTGGAAGAAGGCGTTGCTGCCGCCCTGCTTGGCTACGCAAACGCCATAGGCTGCAGCGCCAGCCGCAGCGGGATGCTGAGGCAGTGGGTCATTTTGAAATATGATGCGCGCCTTGGGAAAATCTACAGCCAGCTTCTCCATGTTGGCCTGCGCATCCTTGCAGTGCGGGCACTGGAAGTCGGCAAACTCCACAATCTCCAAGTCTTTCGAGGCCGAGCCGTGATAGGGTCCGTCAGCCCGCTGTTGCAGCAGCGCGCGAGATTCCGTGTACGGGTGCTCGCCAAAAGGAATGATCTCGTCGCCGGCAATGATGTGCTTGCCATCGGGGAGCGCAAAAAACTCGATCGCCGAAGCCTTCTGCTTGCCGCTCTTGTCTCCGACATAGATCAAGACTTTGCTGACACCCTCCACCGGGGTCTTGAGAATGGCCTGCACCTGCCACACGCGAGTTTCATCGTAGCCCCACGTGACCTGCAGGAAGGCGTTGACCGTGTCTTTCGTGGGTGTTGCGGCGGTGAAGTTTGACGGGTCGGGCTTGGGAAACACCGGCGCAGCGGCTGGCGCCGGCGCGGAAGGGGCCGGTTCCGTGGCTGTTTGCGCGGGCGCGGCCGGCACATTCTGCTGAGCAGCAGCCGCGAAGAATGGCAATGAGAACGCAAGCAGCGCAATTACGCTGACGATATGGGCAGAAAGACGGATCAAGCTGTTTCTCCTTAAACTGCGGGAAGGCTCCCGCCTTTTAGCTTATACCTGAACTTTTACAGCAATGGGAAACCTGCGCCCCATGCCAAACGACTTGGAAGTGACCTTCAAAACCGGGGCAGCCTGCTGGCGCTTGTACTCTGAACGCTCCACCAGGCGCACCACCTGTTGGGCGAGTTCCGGTGGGAATCCGTGTTCCTCAGCGATGTGCTCCGGGGTTTCATAGCGCTCCACATAGGCTTCAAGAATCGGGTCCAGGACCTCGTAAGGCGGCAGCGAGTCGGTATCCTTCTGGTCTGGACGGAGCTCGGCGGAAGGCGGCTTTTCAAGAATCGCCCTGGGAATCACCTCCCGGTCGCGGTTCAGCCACCGGCAGACCGCATAGACGCGTGTTTTCACCAGGTCGCCAATCACGGCCAGGGCTCCAACCATATCGCCGTAGAGGGTGCAGTACCCGACCGCCATCTCCGATTTGTTCCCCGTGGTCAGCACCAGGGCGGAAAGCTTGTTGGAAAGCGCCATCAGCAGACAACCGCGTATCCGGGACTGAATGTTCTCTTCGGTGGTGTCAGCCTTCATCCCTACAAACAGCGGCTCCAGCGCGCGGGTGTACTCCCCGAACAAGCCGCTGATGCCGATCACCTCATACCGAATCCCAAGATTGGCGGCCAACCGGCGGCTGTCGTCGATGGAACCCGCCGAGGAGTAAGGGCTGGGCATCCCGATTCCAAGCACGTTTTCAGCGCCCAGTGCGTCCTTAGCGATGGCCGCCACTAGAGCCGAGTCGATGCCGCCGCTGAGGCCGACCAGAACTTTGCGAAAACCGCACTTGCGCACATAATCGCGTGTCCCCAGAACCAGAGCATGGTAAGCGGCCGCGGTGTCATCCTCTTCCTGGGCAGCCAACACTGGCGCATCGAAGGGATCCACGACCACCAGATCCTCCTCAAAGGAAGCGGCCTGCGCAATCAGCTCTCCATTCGCATTGAGGGCCAGCGAGGAACCGTCGAAGATGAGGCTATCGTTGCCGCCCACCTGGTTGCACATCAGCACCGGTACGCCGTCCCGCCGGGCAATGGCGGCCAGCATCTGTCGGCGAATCGCGCGTTTCGAGTGCCAGAACGGCGACGAGGACAGATTGATGTGGACCGCCGGCTGCTGGCGCATCAACTCTTCCATCGGATCAACCTGGTAAAGGCGCCGCGACCAGAAGTTCTTGTCGTTCCAGGCGTCCTCGCAGATGGTAATGGCCAGCCGTACTCCGTCTAGCTCCACCACCTGCTGCGACCGGGAGGCGGCAAAGTAGCGCTGTTCGTCGAAAACGTCGTAAAACGGCAGCAGGCGCTTGTGCTGTTCCAGCAGCAGGCGGCCACCATCCAGCAGAACGGCGGCATTCACGGCCGGCTTGCCGGTGTCACCCCCCGCAGGCAGAGCTACGCCCGCCAGCACCGCGGTTTTCAGCTCGCGGGTAGCCGCGGCCAACTCGTCAACGGCCCGACGGCACCGGGCCAGGAAACTTGGCTTTTCAAGGAAGTCGGCCGGAGGATAGCCGCAGATCACCAACTCAGAAAACACCGTCAGGCGCGCGCCCAAAGCGGCCGCACGCCGGCTGGCCGCAACAATTCTTTCAAGATTCCCGCTGAAATCCCCAATTGTTGGATTGATCTGGGCCAGTGCAATCTTCACATCTTCAGTTTAATCCCTCAGGACAAATAGACCCTCTCACCGAGCGCCGATGAATCCCCAGCAACCTGGAAGATTTAGGAACCGGTTCCAGCAAATACGACGCCGACGGTGCGCATGATGATCTTCAGATCGAGCCAGATGCTCCAGTTCTCGATGTAGGTCACATCCAAAGAGATGTAGTTGTCGAACGATGGGTCTCGGCGCGCCTGCACTTGCCACAGGCCGGTAATGCCCGGCGTTACGTCGAGGCGGCGCAAGTGGTTGAGCTTGTACTCCTGCACTTCGCTTGCGAGGGGCGGACGAGGACCCACGACACTCATGTCGCCACGCAGAACATTGAAGAACTGGGGCAGTTCATCCAGAGAATACTTGCGCAGGAAGCGCCCCAACTTTGTGATGCGGGGATCGTTGGATATCTTGAACAGCACCCCATCGCGCTCATTCATGTGCATCACGTCGGCGCGGCGCTTCTCCGCATCGCGGACCATAGTGCGGAACTTGGTGCAGCGGAATACACGGCCTTTCTTGCCGATGCGCTCCGAAGAGTAGAAAACCGGGCCGCGCGAATCCATCTTGATGGCGATGGCAACAGCCAGCAGCACCGGCGAAAGAAGAATCAAAACCAGGCTGGAAAACACGATGTCGAGCACTCGCTTCAGCACCAGGCCGATCTCCGGCACATGGCCGCAGTGCAGAGGAATCGTTGGAAATTGGCCGATGTACTCGATGGGAGTTTCCCACGCCAGACCGTCGTACAAGTCGGGAACCACTCTCAGGTCCACGCCGTGCGCACGCGCCTGTTCCAGAACCTTCTGGACAATCCCCCGCTCGCAGGGAGTGGTAAAGAAGATTTCATCCACAAACTGCTTGCGCGCATGTTGGAACATGGAGTCGAGGGTGCCCACTACGTCACCAGAAGCCGCAGTAAAGGCGGAACTGGAGCCGGGAAGGTCAATGAATCCCTTGAAGGCGTACCCAAGATGCCGGATGCTCTCAAGGTGATGGCGGAGTGCATGCGCCTCGGGTCCGGTGCCCACAATGAGTACGTTGCGGGTACCCACGCCGCGCTCGAAGCGCCGGTAGATGAGCACACGGTAAATCAGGCGGCGCAGGCTGAGCGCAACGGTGACCAGCCCCACCGTGATCAAAACGATGCCGCGCGGGATGTCTGCCGCGTGAACCAGATACAGTGTGCCGGTGAGCAGAAGGCCGGCGGTAAAGCAGGCCTGTACGCTCAGCCTCTGCTCATGAAGAAGGCTGTTCAGGCGCGTCGGGGTGTACAAATGGAGCCGCCTGCTGGTGACGATCAGTGAAATGGTGAACAGGCACAGAAGGGCGAGCAGAATGCTCATCGAACGACCATGAATGAGCGTGCCGCGCCAGAACCCCTTGGCGCCTGCCAACGGCCCTGTATGAAACTCATGAAGCGTGGCAAGTACGGCAGCTCCGAGTACCGTGACCCCATCCAGAGTCATCCATAGCTTGACCGTACCTCGGGAACTGCGTAGCGAACTTGCCGCGGTTCTTCCCGCCCATTCAGGGGAAGAAGACACAGAAGCGGAAACTCTTTGCCAGAATTCCGATGTTGCCATATTCGTTCCGCGGACCTCAAGACTTCAAAGCGCCAGGGAGATAGTGGGGGGAGTCTTCCCACTAAGGAACCAAGCAAGGATACAAAACAAGAAGCCGTATACAGCGGAGCGATGGACCTGATTTGTTGTGCACTCTTTTTTTGTCGCGTGCCATTTGCGGTCTCGGGTTGCCCGCGCATGATGCAACCTGCACCGTTGCCCGTGATGAGCCGTCCCAGCGTGATCTTGCCGCGGCAGAACTCTCATTCTGCACTACCCATCTGCCATTTCGGACAAGTGAGGAATAGAGCTTGCCGTCCTTGGCGGATGGCGAACACATTTGGCCGAGAGCGGATTCGGCCGATCGGATGAAAGCTAAACACACTAAACGAGAACCCTTCAACAACCGTCAGCGGGGATGAAAAACCAACGAGTACAAAAAAACTATACCAAACCATTCCTGGCCTGGCATCCTCTCTTCCCCATGTTGTCTTCCCAAGAGATTCTCTGTCGCGCCTCGGGGAAGCCGACTCCCTAAGCATGGCCCGGAGTTGCGGGCAATAGCAAGAAAAATCTTAAGGTCTACGTGCTGCCGGAGGATGAATCCCTTATTACGAAGGCAGGATATATGCGTCGAGCGTAAGAAACTGCTGAATATAGGGGTCAGAGGACGCGAGAAATTCCTTCAGCGGCCCGAAAAACTGTGCGCGGCCCTGATGGAGGAACAGCACCACGTCGGCCAGCCGCTCGGCAAACCGCATATCGTGCGTCACCACGATGCTGGTGAATCCAAGCTGCCGCTTGAGACGTTGGATCAGGTCGCCAAGGCGCCGGGCAATAATGGGATCGACCATGGTGGTCGGCTCGTCATAAAGCACAACTTCGGGCTGCGCCGCCAGAGCCCGGGCAATCGCCACGGCTCGCTTGCGCCCGGTGGAGAGACTGGCCGGAAGCGCATCCACCACGTCTTCAGCTCCCACCAACCCGATCAACCGGTCCACGATCTGCTGCACCTGGTCCTCGTCCAGGCCGCCACGCTCCCGCAGCGGAAACGCGACGTTCTCGCGCACACTCAGCGAGTCAAACAGCGCCCCGTTCTGGAAGACCATGGTCACGCGCTTGCGGATGGCCCGCATCCCCTCCTCACTGAGGCCGTTGATCTCCTCGCCCTCAACACGGATAGAGCCGACTTGCGGCTTAAGAAAACCCATCAGGATTCGTAAGGCCACCGATTTCCCGACGCCACTTCTGCCCAGGATGCAGAGGGTCTGTCCGCGATTCACCGAGAAGCTCACGTTATCCAGAACTTTCCGGTCGTCAAACGACATGGAGACGTGGCTGAACGAGATGATGGGCCCGGACGACGCGGCGACAGGTTCATTGGCGTGCTCCCGCGCCCCGTCTGCGGCTTCGATCGCCATGTCGGAAAACTCGGGAATTAGCGCCTGTGGAAGCTCCGGATTGGAGGAAGAGTCGGACATTGCCGTGAGACCAGATTACGCGAGGAGGGCCCTGCCGTGAGCCTCTGCCCAGCAAAGATCCGCCGGTGTATTGACGTTGAGGAACCAGCGGGCCGCTGGCAAGCTGTCTGGATGGGCCACCTGCCCGGATTGGACGAGCGTTTCGACAGCAAGAACGGCGACGGGTTGACCCAGGCTGGCAGCCGCGGTCTGAAACCCTGAAAAGCACCCCCCATGCCCGGCTTCGAGTTCCTTTCGCAGTGCCGGCAACGCTGCCCGGTCCACCACCGCCGGAAAGGTCTGAGCAAATCCGTTCACCGAGGGAACGGTCACGGCCCTGCCTGTGATTCGCGCGTAAGCCAGAAGACAGGCAATCAGGGATGCAGGCAGCAGAGGCAGATCTACGGGCAGAAAAACTGCGCGCTGCGCCAGCATCGAGGCCAGAGCGGCGCAGATGCCGCCCAACGGCCCCCGGCCGGGCTCGGCATCTTCAACCACCGGCGCAAAAGCCGCAAGCGGCGAACGCTGGCCAGCGATCATCGCTGTCAGACCGGCCTCGCGCAAAATCGCCAAGGCACAGGTCACCAACGGCTTTCCGGCAAACGGAAGCAGAGCTTTGTCCTGGCCCATGCGGCTAGACCGACCTCCAGCCAAGACGAAACCGGCCGCGGTGAGCGCTGCTTCGCTCGCCGCGGCCGGATCCAGGCTGGCACCCGCAGAACTCAGTTGCTGGCCTCCTCAAGGAAGCGAATCACCGACTGGATTCCCAACTCGAAGTTCTTCAGATGGAACTTCTCGTTGGGGGCGTGAATGTTGTCGTCGGGCAATCCGAAACCCATCATCACGCTGGGCACACCCAGATAGCGGTCGAAGTCGCCGACGATGGGAACGGAGCCGCCGGAGCGGATAAAGACCGTATCCTTGCCCCAAACCTCATGCAGGGCGCGGGTGGCGGCCTGGACGAAGGGATTGTCGACCCGAACCAGACAGGGATCGCCAGCACTCAGCAGCCGCACTTTCACGTCCACACCGGCGGGCGCGATCTTCTCGACATAGGCCTTGTACTGCTCATAAGCCTTGGATGGGGTCATGCCCGGAACCAGGCGCATGGAAACCTTGGCCACTGCCTTGGCGGGGATCACCGTCTTGGCGCCCGCGCCGACGAAACCGCCGGGCATGCCATGCACGTCCAGCGTGGGACGGGCCCAGGTACGCTCCAGAACGCTATATCCAGCCTCGCCCACCAACTGCTTCGAGCCCACTTCGTTTTTGCGGTACTCTTCTTCGTCGAAGGGCAGACTCTTCCAGGCAGCCAGTTCCTCGGGGCTGGGAGGAATGATGCCGTCGTAGAAGCCGGGAATGAGGATGTGGCCGTTCGCGTCCTTCAGGCCGGCCAGAATCTGCGCCAGGGCAAAGAAGGGATTGGGAGCCGCGCCGCCGTACATGCCGGAATGCAGATCGGTTTTGGCGCCACGCACCTCAAGCTCGGTATAGATCATGCCGCGCAGGCCCACGCACAAGGTGGGCAGTCCGGGAGCAAACAGCTCAGTATCGGAGACAAGGGCAAAGTCCGCCTTGAGCTCGGGAGGCTTGGAGGCGACATACGCCGCAATGCCTTCCCCTCCGACCTCTTCATCGCCTTCCAGCAGAACCCGCACATTCAAGGGCAGCTTTCCGTTGTTGGCGGCGAAGAGCGATTCGAACGCCTTCACGTGGGCATACACCTGCCCCTTGTCGTCCGCTGTGCCACGGCCGTAAAGATTGCCATCGCGCTCTGCGGGCTCGAAGGGCGGCGTGATCCACTCGTCCAGCGGCTCGGCCGGCTGCACATCGTAGTGACCATAGCAAAGCACGGTGGGCTTGCCTGCCGCGTGCAGCCATTCGGCATAGACCAGGGGGTTGGCCTTGGTCTCAATCAGGTGCACGTTTTCCATGCCGATGCGCTTCAGTTCGGCAGCCAGCACTTCGGCGGCGTGCAGGCAGTCGCCCTTGTTCTCAGGCAGCGTGGAGACCGAGGGGATGCGCAACAGGGTCTTCAATTCATCGAGAAAACGGGGGTAATTTTGGCGTGCGTAGGCAACGGCAGATGACGACATTCAGGCGCCCTCCTAAAATGGATTGCTCAGTCCATACAAAAGTATAGGCGCTCAGGCCCAATGCTCAAGTTTAGTCCATTCCGGTTCTACGAACGGCCCATTCCTTCCCAAAGAACGAAAGCGCAAGTCCGCATCGACAGCGGCTCTGTTTCAAGTTACATATACCTTCGGACACTAGAGCATTTTCATGGACAGAGAAAAGCTATGAGTACCTCCCCCAGGCCGCGTTTTTGTTCTTGAGGCCGTGGCGGGATTGCACTAACAAGCCTTGGGTGGATTGGTTGCTCCAGTGTGCACAGAAATATAGGGAGGGCCCTGATTTCTACTCATCATTCGCCCATTACATCGTGCTGGATAAGAAAAGGCAGGTTGGTTATGATCTTCTGCGCCTTTCCCGATATCTCTTTTGTCCAATAGAAGGTCAACGTGCCGTTCTCCACGTTCACGTTGGTCGGATCCATATACGTTATTGGGTCGCCGTTGGCCTTATACAGCGTTATGGTGGTCACTCTACCTCCTTCGCCAAAAACATCAGTGGCTGACGCAAGCTGGAAATCGGCTATACGCTCCCAGGTGCTCAATCCACTCGTTTGAGGTCGGGAGATCTGTGCCCAAATTTTATCGCCGGACGTGTGCTGTGTCTACCCAAACCGGCCCTGACGAGATTCCATCCATTCAAGAATCTGTCGCCCATTGAGAATGCTGTTGCGCAGCACAGTACTCTAGTAATACAGATGCCTCCAATCCTCAATGCACAATCCGTAAGCAAACAATTCGGCGCTACTCCCCTGTTTCGCAATATCTCGCTCACCGTCGAGGATGGCGACCGAATCGGCCTCATCGGCCCCAATGGAGCGGGCAAGTCCACTCTGCTAGCCGTCCTCGCCGAACAAATTGAACCCGACTCCGGCGAAATCGCGGTGCGCAAGCGGGCCCGCGCTGCCTACGTGCCCCAGGATTCGCGCTTTGCCCCCGGCCTCACCATCCGCCAAGTTCTGGAGCAAGCGCTGGCCGCTGCTCACGTCGACGAATCCGAACGCGAGGGGCGGTTGCGCGAACTGACTGGACGCGCCGGACTTGCCGACCTCAACGCCCAGGCCGACTCGCTCTCCGGCGGCTGGCGCAAGCGTCTGGCTATCACCGAAGCCATGGTCATCGAGCCTGAAGTCATGCTGCTGGACGAGCCTACCAACCACCTTGACCTGGCCGGCATCGAGTGGCTCGAAGAACTGCTGCGTACATCCTCGTTCGCCGCTGTCACCGTCAGCCACGATCGTTACTTCCTGGAAAGCACTTCCAGCCAGATCATCGAGCTGAATCGGGTGTTTGCCGACGGACTTCTGCGCGTAAAGGGCAACTTCAGCAGATTTCTTGAAGAAAGGCAGGGCTACCTGGAGTCGCAAAGCCGCCAGCAGGAGAGCCTGCGCAACCAGGTCAGAACCGAGATCGAATGGCTCCGGCGCGGTCCCAAGGCCCGCGCCACCAAGTCCAAGGCCCGCATCGATACCGCCAACGCCATGATCGACCAGTTGGCCGCCATGGACTCGCGCACAACAGTAAACACGGCCGGCATCGACTTTGAAGCCAGCCAGCGCAGGACCAAACGCCTGGTCGAATTCGACAACGTGGCCTGCGCCGTGCCGGATGAAACCATGCCGCTCGAATCCCTGCAAAAAAGCGAAGAGAGCCAGAGGATCCTGTTTTCGGGACTCGACTTCATCCTTACGGCAGGCATGAAAGTCGGCCTCGTAGGACCGAACGGCAGCGGCAAAACCACCTTCCTGCGCCTTCTCCGCGGCGAAATCGAACCCGCCGAGGGAGTCATTCGCCGGGCCGAGGCTCTGCGCCTCGTCTACTTCAGCCAGATGCGCGAACTGGACGAGACGCTTACCCTGCGCCGCGCCCTTGCTCCTGAAGGCGATGGAGTCATCTACCAGGGGCGCACCGTACACGTGGCCAGTTGGGCAGCCCGCTTCCTGTTCACCGGCGAGCAACTGAATCAGCCGGTCCGCAACCTTTCCGGCGGCGAAAGAGCGCGCGTGCTCATCGCGCGCCTGATGCTTGAACCGGCCGACGTTCTGCTGCTCGATGAGCCAACCAACGATCTGGACATCCCTACCCTCGAAATCCTCGAAGAGAATCTTCTCAGCTTTCCCGGTGCTCTTGTGCTGGTTACCCACGACCGCTATCTGCTGAACCGCGTGGCCTCAACCGTGTTGGGACTGGACGGCCGTGGCCATACCGAACGGTTTGCCGACTACGCGCAATGGGAAGATTGGCTCGAAGAACAGAGCCAGATGGAGCAGGACGGACTCGAAAAACGGAAGCAGGCGCGACGGCCAGACGGATCAGCACCCGGACAGCGGACAGGAGCCGGATCCGAGTCTGGTTCGGGAAGCAAAAAGAAGCTCTCCTACCTGGAAGCCCGCGAATTCGCCACCATTGAGCAGCGCGTCGAGGTGTCTGACGCGAGCCTGGCCGCAGCCCGCGCCCGCGTCGAGCACCCGGACGTGGCCACCAACGCAACAGCACTCCAGGAGGCCCTGAAAGAGCTCGACGCGGCGCAGAGCGAGAACGACGCACTGTACGCCCGCTGGGCGGAGCTGACCGACAAAGCGGGCTAATACCGATTCAGAAGCTCTGCTGGCCGAAGGCAATACTCGCAGGGCAGCGCGACCCCAGGGCCAGAGTGAAACGAAAGGTATTCGCCGCCGGGCCGGAAACAACCACGGCTCCGCACAAAACAGGTAAGACTACCCTATTTCTGAAAATGCAGTGATTCCCCTTTGTTGCATGGTAGAAAGGTAAGTTGCGGGTTGAACACGCAGCCTCTATGCAAAATGCCGTCAAAGTCCTGATTGTCGAAGACGAACCCCACGCCCTTATGGGGCTTGCGGAGTTGATCTCCGCCTGGGGATACCGCACGGAGACCGCCTCCGATGGCATCGAGGGGTGGGAGAAAGCGCTGGCGTGGAATCCGGCCATCGTGGTTACCGACCTGAAGATGCCGCGCCTTGACGGCATTGGCCTGCTCACCCGGCTGGCCGAGGATGCCTCGGGCCTCAATGCCAATCTGGCCGTGGTGGTGCTCACCGCAATGGGCTCCATCCAACTGGCCGTCGAGGCCATGAAGCTGGGGGCCTATGATTTTCTGCAGAAGCCGGTGGACGCCACCCGCCTGCGTACCATATTGGCCAACGCCACCAGGCAGCGCGACACTCAAATTGAACTGGAAGTGGCACGGCGACGCCTCCGCGAAACCGGCGTCCTTGGTGCATTGGTGGGAAACTCGCCGCCCATGCGCGAGATCTTCGGCTTGATTGAGCAGATTGCGCCCTCCAATGTTTCGGTACTCATTACCGGCGAAAGCGGCACCGGCAAGGAACTGGTGGCGCGCACCCTGCACGAATTGAGTCCGCGTAAAACGCACCCCTTCGTCGCGGTCAACTGCGCGGCCATTCCCGAGACGCTGATCGAAAGCGAGCTTTTCGGCCACGAGAAGGGCGCCTTCACCGGCGCTGTCGAACGCCGCGCGGGCTGCTTCGAACTCGCCTCAGGAGGCACCCTGCTACTGGATGAACTGGGCGAGATGCCCGTAGCCACGCAAGCCAAGCTGCTGCGCGTGCTGGAGGAACGCAAGCTCCGCCGCCTGGGAGCCCGCGCCGAGCAGGATGTTGACGTGCGCGTGCTGGCCGCAACCAACCACGATCCAGCCCAGGCCGTCGCCCAAGGCCACCTGCGCGCCGATCTCTTCTACCGGCTCAGCGTTTTCAACATTCACATGCCACCGCTGCGCAAGCATCTCGAAGATCTTCCCGCGATGGCCGAAGCCATGCTGGGCGAGATGAACCAGAAGCACGGCCGCAGGGTGTCAGGCGTCGCCGCTTCCATGCTGGACCGGATGATGGCCTACGACTGGCCGGGCAACGCACGCGAGCTGCGCAATACCATCGAGCGGGCGGTAATCCTCTGCCCGGACGGCGCGCCGCTGGACGCGGGACATCTGCCGCCGGGCTTCGGCAATGCCCAGTCTGCTGCCTCGCAAACCTTCGACGACAGCGTGGTGGCAGTGCGCATAGGATCGACCGTCAATGATGCCGAGCGCCTGCTGATTCTGCGCACTCTTGAGGCCACCGGGCAGAACAAGACGCGCGCCGCCGAGATTCTGGGCGTGAGCCTCAAGACCCTCCATAACAAGCTCAAAGAATACAACCGCGTCCGCGAGGGACTCCAGGGCCGCACATTTTTCGATTAGACGCCCTGGGCACGCATGGTGGAGTTGCTTATTCGGCTGGAAAGGGCAACCATTGACTAACCTCCATCTTCGCGGGTGAGACCAAGAAATACTCTGAGCCATGCCCCAGAAGACCAAACTCGTTCTGGCCATCACCACCCTGGTATTTCTCATCTCCGGGATACTCTCGCTGGTCTACGTGAGCCAGCTTCTGCACTCGGCTGTCCAGCAGTCCTACGACACCGACCGGATGGTGGCTAACCAGATTCAGTTCGCTCTGCGCAATGCCCTCGAGACCGGACTCAAGGACCGCAAGGTCGACCCCAACAATCCGGCCCAGTTGCGCGATCTGGCCGCTGCCGCCGTGCGTGACAATGCGGCTCTGCAGGCAGTGGTGGTATCGGTCAACCGCTACTCCCTCACGGTTTACGACATCAATATCGGCGACAGCCGGTCCAGTACGCTGCTGAGCACCAATCCCGACAACGAAGACAAGCCGCTGCCGGTCCGCCCCAACCTAAGCCAGCTTCTTGATGCCAATCCCGTCGAGTTGATGACCGAGGTCTTTGGTCCGCCCAAGGTCTTTGACGTGGTGGTGCCGCTGGAACGAAATGGCGAACTGTTTGCCACTGTCCACATAGGAGTGCGTACCACGCTGCTGCGCGCCGTCTATGAGCCGTGGCTGGCCGAGGCGCTCACGCTGATGGGCTTTGCGCTTTTGACGGCACTGGTAACGGCCTTCGTGCTGAGCGACCGCGCCCTGCGCCCCATGGAAGAGATCAGCATGCAGCTCGACTACTGGACCGCGGCCAGCGAAGAAACGAGCGAGGAGGAGCAGGCTCCGGTGCAGGATATGGTGGCCCGCGTCTCCAACAAGATCGAGCGCATCGGCCAGCGCATGCGCAATGTAGAAGAAGTTTTCTCTGCACTGAAGGAAAACCTCGATCAGATCCTCGGCAACCTGCAGGACGGTATCCTCCTTTTTACCGGCGACGGACGCGCGGTTCTGGTTTCCGAGGCGGCCAGGCGCTTTTTACCCGTTGAAAAAGACAGCATTCTGGGCCTGCATGCGCGCGAAATCTTTGACCGCTCGACGGTGCTCGGCCAGACCCTGCGTGAGGCATTCGATGCCGGCATCACTTTGGTCCAGGAGGAGATTCTTACTGAGACCGGGAGGCGTATCCAGGCGTCGCTGGATTTTATTCACGACGACGAAACCCGCCAGGGCCTGGGCGCGCTCGTCACCCTGCACGATCTGGAGTCGGCCGAAGAGATCGAGTCAGAACTGGAGCTTTCGCGCCGCATGGCGGCCATCGGCAGACTCACGTCCGGGGTGGGCCATGAAGTGAAGAACCCCATCAACGCCATCGTCGTGCACCTCGAGCTGCTGAAGACCAAGCTGGACGACGCCAGCGCTCCAGCGGTCCGTCACCTCGAGGTCATCGATGCCGAGATCCACCGTCTCGACCGCGTGGTGCAGATGCTGGTTGATTTTTCCCGCCCCGTGGAGTTGCAACTCCATGAGCAGGACCTGCGCTCAGTCATTGGCGAAGTGCTGGCCCTGGCAGCCGAAGAGCTTTCCACGCACAACGTGACCCTGGTCAGCCGGATGCCGGCGACGCCGCTCATGGCCAATATCGATGCCGATCTGCTGAAACAAGCCGCGCTCAACGTGATTCAGAACGGTGCCCAGTCCATGCCCGGAGGCGGCAGGCTGGAAGTGATTCTGGAAGAGGACCGGGAGCCCGTGCGCATACCCTCGGGACACGGCGTTGCCCAGAGGACATCCACTTCGTCGCCAGGGTCGAAATCCGCCGTGCTGCGCATCGCCGATGAGGGCCCCGGCATTCCCGAAGAGATCCGGGAGAAAATCTTCGACCTCTATTTCACCACCAAGAGCGGCGGAAGCGGTATCGGCCTGTCAATGACGTACCGAATTCTGCAGTTACATCATGGCAGCGTCGAAGTAAAATCGAATGTAGGCCGTGGCACGGAATTCCGGCTGCGAATTCCACTCGCCGCCACGGATTGGGGACGCCGGCATCGCCAGCCGGCGAGCGAAGAAATCGAGAAGGGATCTGCGGGATGAAGACGCCTGCCGGGATAGTTACGTGCCTACTGCTGCTCTCTCTGGCAGGGTGCGCCCATAAAAATAATTCGCAGGTTCAGCCTCTTGCGCCCCCCATTGAGGACACTCCACTGCCCAAGCCTTCACTGGCTCCTGCCAATCTGCCGCCCCCGGAGGTGACAGTTCCCAGCCAGCCCGCCGCGCCCGATGCCAACGCCAACGCAAAGCCCCAGCAAGCGCCCAAACCGCCGGTGAAACACAAGAAACCTGCCAACAAGAACAACGAGCAAGCCGCCAACCCAAGCTCCGGCGTGAGCGCCATCGGCGAGCTTTCTTCAGGCGCTCCCTCTGACCTGAGGCAGAAGACTTCGGACTCGATCGCAGCCACCGAGCGCGGGTTGAACGGCATTCACCGCACGCTCAGCGACCAGGAACAAAAGACCGCGGCACAGATCAGGGAGTTTCTGAAGCAGGCTCGGGAGGCACTGGCCTCAGGCGACGTGGAAGGGGCCCAGACACTGGCCGCCAAAGCAAAGGTACTGTTGAGCGAACTGGCCCAATAGATACCCGCCGGGCAATTCCACTGCCCACCCCGCCCCGGATAAGTTTCTACCGTTCGCCCCAGCTCAGCTTGCTGCGCAACGCCTCAAAGAAGCTGCCCTCGCTCATTCTCACCAGCTTCACAGTGTGGCGCGACCGCTGGCAACGCACCTCGTCGCCCTTCCGCAACTCGACGGCCAGCTGGCCGTCAACCGTCAGAAGCGCCTGACCCGGAATGCCCTCCACACGGACCGTGAGGGAAGCATCGCCGCGCACGACGATGGGCCGCAACGTGAGCAGATGCGGACAGATCGGCGTAACCACCATTGCGTCCACGTCGGGCGTCAAGATGGGACCATTGGCGGCCAGCGTGTAGGCAGTTGAACCGGTCGGCGTGGAGACGATTACGCCGTCGGCGCGGAACTGGGCTACGTTCTTGCCGTCCAGTTCGACTGCAAACTCCCCCATCCGCGCAATATCGCCCTTTGAGACCACCGCGTCGTTCAGCGCCTCATAGGTGGAGTGCGGCGCGCTCTCGCGCCACAGCGCGACATGCAGCATCGATCGTTCATCGAGGCCGTGGCAATCCTTGCACCAGCTCTCCAGCGTCGAATACAGGTCAGCCAGGCGAACCTCGGTCAGGAAACCGAGGAATCCAAGATTCACGCTGAGGATGGGCGTCCCGGTGGCCGCAAATATGCGCGCAACCGACAGCAGCGTCCCGTCGCCGCCCAGTACAATCACCAGTCCGGGCGCCCAGAAGGGCATCTCCGTACGGTCCACGGCCGGCGCGGCTGTGGAGTACTTCCCGCCCTCGAGGTCCAGCAGCGGCTCAAAATCACGCTCGCGCAGAAATCCGATCAACTCCGGCAGCAGCCGGGTCAACTCTTCCTTCTGCGATTTGCAAACGATAGCGACGCGAACCATGCGTTTCAGTGTAACGGATGGAGCCGACAAGCAGACCAACAAGCCCGATCGAACAGAGAGACGCGCCGAAGTTCCTGCTTTAGCTGAGAGGTTCGCGTATCGTTCATGGGAGTTCTATGCAGAATAATGCATTAAAGCACATTGCTGGAGAGTAGTCGCCAAGCCGGAGATTACGCCACTATCTGGCCTAAGTCCCTCCGCGCCGCGCATACAGCAGAAACTCGCGGTTGCCCTCGACGCCTGTAATCGGCGATGGAATGGTCTCCACCACCTGCCAGCCCAGCGACCGAACGCAATCGGCCACTCTGTCGATGGCCAGTTGATGCGCCTCGGGATCGCGAACGATTCCGCCCTTGCCCACGTGACCGCGCCCAGCCTCAAATTGCGGCTTCACCAGGATCACCGCTTCCGCAAGTTCCGGAGCCGAGGCCAGAACCGGCCCCAGCAGCAACGTGGCCGAGATGAACGATACGTCCATTGTGAGCAGCGTGAGCGCGGGTTCTCCCCGTCCTTCTTCCAGCGCTCCTGGAGCAAGAAAGCGAGCATTCGTGCGTTCGAGCAGGCGTACGCGCGGATCATTGCGCAGCTTCATGGCAATCTGCCCGAAGCCGGTATCCACGGCGGTCACATGCGCGGCTCCGCGCTGCAAGAGGCAATCAGTAAATCCGCCTGTGGAGGTTCCGACGTCTACGCAGCCACGGCCCGTTACCGCGATCGGCCAGTGCTCCAGCGCCCCCGCCAGCTTGAGACCGCCCCGGCTCACGTAGGGCAGGTCCTGACCGAGCAGGCGGATGGGGGAATCCTCGGGAACCATTGTGCCCGGTTTATCCACCTTCTGTTCCCGCACCAGAACCCGGCCGGCAAGAATCAACGCGCGCGCCCGCTCGCGGCTGGCCGCGTGGCCCTCCGCCACCAGCAGAAGATCCAAGCGCATTTTTGCCGCACCGGTCGCCATTTCCGCGTGTTCCCCTGCCTCAACTGTATAAGGCACTGCATCGGCAGAGCGGAAAGACGCCGCATCCGAGATTGCAATTCAGCGGCTTGCCGCTGTCATCCATTCATGCCGGGAACGGAAACCGCCTGCGCTTTGGCCGGCGCCGGCGGCTTCATCTTCGGCACACCGTGCACATGGCAATCCGTGCACTTGACCCAATGGATGTTGTGCGAGCTTGACGCGCTGGCGAAGGTGGTATCCATCTTCTCCACGTCGATTCCGCAATGAGACATCTGCGGATGACAGGTCTTGCACGATGCCCGCGCATTCTCATTGTGGCCGTTATGGCAGGAGAAGCAGCTCAGCCCCTCGTGCACGCCCTTCGGCGTCCGATCGTCGCCCGAGCCCACCTGCGGACCCCAGAGGTTCAGCGCCGCAGCCGTTCCCGGCTCCGGCTCGCGAGGCGCATGGCACTGGTAGCAGATCGCCTGCCGCGCGTCCTGGCTCATGATTACCGCGCGGGCGCCATCGTGCAACTTAGGAATGGCGAGCGACGCCGCGGCATAGTGCATGCGTTCCCGGCGGTCAAAGAATGCCAGCGAATCGTGAACGGGCGCACCGGCAACCGATATCCGCCCGGCAGGCCGCGTTTCCAGTTCGCCTTCCCTGTGGACCCAGTGGCAAGCCTGGCAGGGAATTGTCGGCTGATCGGCCAACCCTGCCCGAACCAGATGCCACGGCCCCTGCGCGTTCTGGGGCTGGACTAGGTCCCGAATCGCCCCATTGAAGTGCATCCCGTGGCACCGCAGGCAATCGTCCATCAGGCGTTGCCCGCTGTTCTGCGACGGTTTGGTGAAGATCTGGCTGTAGGTGGCGCTGTGCGGCCCCGCATGCCAGGTGGCGTATTCATGCCGGTGGCACGTCTCGCACTTCGCCGTCATCTCGACCACGTCCACGTCGCGCAGCCGGATGGCCTCAGGCCACTTGCCGGTGAGATGCACGCGGATGTGCCGCAGCTTGGTGGAGAGACTCGCCTCATGGCAATCCATGCAGCCCACTTTCTGGTGATACGAGCTGTGGACCGCACTCACATATTCGGCCATCTCGTGGCAGCTTGCGCAGCCCTGGCCGTATTGCGATGTGTAGTAATACGAAGCGCCATAGGTGCCGACAACCGCAAACAGAGCTACTAACAGGACGGCCATCGCCGCCAATTTCAACCATCGCTTCATGACCGGAATCCCGTACCCTTCCAGTTGTGGACCAATGCATTGGAGGCAAAATAGGCGACGGCCATGATGGTCAGCACCGGATTAAAGCCCCCGTTGGTCACATGCACGCTCGAATCGATCACGAAGACATTGTCCACGTCGTGAACCTGGCAGTACCGGTTCACAACCGAGCCTTGCGGATCGTTGCCCATGCGGCAGGTGCCGGCCTCGTGCTGGCCGGCCGAAACAACCTCGGGCCTTCCCGCCGTTACGACGGTTTCAATGGCTCCGGCCTCCTTGAGCCATGCTTCAGCGCGTTTGGCCTGCACTTCTCCAATGTCGAAGGTGTGGGGATGGACGTTCCCCGAGATCCGCGCCACCGGCAAACCCCACTTGTCTCGCACGGTTGGATCGAGCGTCACCCTGGCGTCTGCGCTGGGAATCTGCTGGGTTGGCCCCACGATGACAATGGACCGCTTGTGCCACTCGCGCATCGCCTTCTTATGGCCGAGTCCCCAGCGCGGCGCGTTCGCGGGCAGCCGGTCGACCATGTGAATCGGCAAGCGAATGAACTCGTTGGCCAGCATGCCGCCGCCGCACAATCCGGGTGTGCCATGGTTGTAATCGCTGATAGCAATGGTTGCGCCCGGACCCACATCGTCGTAGGTGTCGAAGTCGAAGTAGCCGACGGCGCCGGTGTAGTTATGGCCTTGCAAATTACGGCCGACCTGATCGTAGCGATTGCCGAGCCCTTGAGGAAACAGACGGCTCTTCGAATTCAAGAGCAGACGGGCCGACTCAATGGCGCAGCCGGAAACCACGACAATGTCGGCAAGCTGTTCCTGCAAATGCCCCTTTTCGTCAAAGTAGGAGACGCCGCGCGCCCGGCCCCGGTCGTCAGAGAGAATCTCCTTGGCCATGCACTCGGTGCGCAACTCGCAGTTTCCCGTATTGAGGGCAACGGGAATCACCGTGTTCTGTGAACCATTTTTCGCATCTACCTCACAGGCAAATCCGACGCACCAACGGCAGCGCATGCACGGGCCGCGCCCGTTGTAGGGAACGCTGTTTCGCGCCATGGGGATGTGAAACGGATGCAATCCCAACCGCTTCGCAGCCGGCTCCATGATGGCAAACTCGCGGCCGGGAGGTAGCGGCGGCATGGGCAGTCCGCGCCGGCGCGGACCATGAAAAGGCGTGCCCGAATAGTCCCCTGAGATGCCGATCTCATATTCGGCCTTGTCGTAGAACGGCTCCAGGTCGTCATAAGAGATGGGCCAGTCTTCCAGCGAACTCCCCTGCGGCGCGCCATACGTGGAACGCATCCTGAAGTCCTGGGGCATATAGCGCCAGGCCTGCGCTCCGTAGCTGAGCGTTCCGCCACCTACGCAGGCAGCGTTGTTCTGGTAGCCACCCCAGCTCGCCAGCACCGTGTGCGCCACGCCTTTGGCATCGACCCAAACGCGGGGATTGCCCTCGTCCTCAGGGCCAAACGCATTGCCCAACACGCTGGTGCGCTGATTGCGCAAGTCATCCTTGCGACAATCATTTGCTGTGTACCATTTGCCCCGCTCAAGCAAAACAACGCTCAGGCCCGCGGTCGACAGCTCTTTGGCTACGATGCCGCCCGCGGCTCCAGCTCCGACAACAACAGCGTTTACCCGCTTCATGAAGGCGATCCCTTTCTCAGGTCGTACTGTGCGCGGCCGCGCACGGGAGGCTCAGTCAGACCCAGCATCCGCCAGCTCACGGCGTCGCGATTGCCGCCATGACGCGGCGAGCCGTAGTAACCCTCGAAGGTGTGGCTGCGCACCATGGCAAAGAACACGGGGTTCTGCTGCTCGATTGCAGCCACAACCTCAAGCTGCTGCTGCGGGGCGAGCGCAGCCAGTTCCTGGTTGAAACGCTTCATGCTCAGCGCGTGAGCCTGTTCAAGCCCGTCCCGGTAAACGTCCTGATGACGCCGGTAGTGCCGGACCAGTTGACGATCGATGTACGTCAGCACTCCCGCTTGCGAGGCGCTGGGGAAGTCATCCGCGGGAATAATCTGATCGCAGATCGACGCCAGTGTCCGGGCCTGGGCATCGCTCAGAAAATCCCAGTTTCCCTGCTTGCTAGCCGCGCAGCCGATGGCTACAGCCGCGCCTCCCATGGCGCCGGCAGCGACAAACTGCCGCCGCGTCAGACGAACGGCCTTCCTGCTCGATTGCATCAGCACCACCTCGAAATGAACTCAGCCCGGAACTCCTGGCTGATTCACAACATAGCTCAGCCATGCCCATGAAAAATGTGTTCCGTTCATATTCGGGGGTCCGGGCAAAACCGGTCTGTGCTGCGAATCACACAGTAAAACTTTGAACAATGCAGGATGTTTTTCGGATCGGCGGCGATATGCTCTCGGCCGGACTGGGCGCTTGTTCGAACACGCGTGGAGCGAATCCGTTTGAGCCCCTGGAGTTGCAACCACAAAAAAGCCAAGGGGCCATTTCCCATGACAGGAATGGCCCCTTGGCTGTCTCTCAGCGGAAATGAATTCCGGTGTGCGCTAAGGCAAAGCCTGGCAGGCTTGCAACGGTGTCTGTTGGCCGGTGGGCGCGGGGGTCGGATTTTGTGCCGTCGGCGGAAGATTACAGGGCTCGCCGTAACCCGGCACACGGCTGACGACATTGCTGTTGCCGGCCGTACCATTCTCGTTCTTTACACGCACATCCACGATGTTGCCCTCAACCAGGATTGTTGTGTCCACAACATCCGGATTGGTACCACCGGTGCTGATGATGGTCAGGTAAGGGCTGTCAGGCGAAGCCACATAGACCTTGCCATACAGCGAATTCTCAACCGAGATAACGGTGCGCGGGTGCCCAATGATGGGCAAGGTCTTTTCCACCGTGTGACTGCTCAGGGTCACGATGGACACGGTCTGGTCAGCCTGGTTGGCGGTATATGCGCGGCTGCCGTCGTAGAGTACGGTCACGCTGGCGGGATTGTTGCCCACGGGAATGGTGTAGGTGGTACCGAAGGTTGCGCTATCGTTGCCGTACTCGTCGAGGCTCACATCAATAACGCTGATGGTTCCACCATCGTAGTTGGCCACAACCAGTTGGCTGGTGGCGGCGTTGTACTCGGCATATACCGGACCGGCGATGGTGCCCATGCCGGTGGTTCCGTTGGGGGGAGTGCCGGAACCGGGATTTATCGCGTTCAACGCGCTTACGGCAGTGAGCGAAAGTGGCAGAGCAGGATGAGAGAAATACGTTTGACCACTCTGGTTCACGCAACCCGTCGGCGGAGGACATTGGTTATCCAGCGTGTTGGTCTGGCCGTTGATCACCGTAACGGTGTCGTCTCCCCGGTTCAGCACGAAGAATCGCCTGTTATCCGTGGTTAGCGCACCGTAGACGGGACACTTGCCCACCGGAATGCTGGCCGAAACCGTGTCGCTGGCCACTTCGATCGCATCCGCTACACCGATGGGCTGCGTCGTGGGCGATGTGTTGCACTCCACGCCGGTGGGATTGGCGATGTTCTGGCTGATGGCGTAGGCGCGTTCAGCCACTGTACTCGGGCCCAGAATGGTTACCGGCGTAGGCGCCACCGGAACGGAAAGCTTGAATGCCTGCACGCTGCCAGCACCCCCGGTGAACACGTCTGCAAGGTTCCCATTGAGATCCGCGACCCACAACCCGCTCGTGGGTGAGAGCATGTTCACGGGCTCCGCCGTGGCAGGCAGCGTGGTATAAAGCACCTGCTTGGCCTGCAGAGTCGGGGCAACAGGAAAGTTGCTCACGGTGTGGTCACTATTGATCGTGTAGCCATCGGCGCCGAGTCCGTCCATGGTAAAGGAAATCGGGCCGGGACCGATGGGCGCGATGGCCAACACGGAATCGCCAGAGTAATCGATGATGGTGGCAATGCCGGGCGTTGTGGGCGAAGGAGCCGAAACCACCACCGCATAGGACGTGACCTGTGCGGCCGGCCCGGTGGCACCAACGGGCGTAACCACCGGGCGGTATGCGCTGCCGCAACCGGCAATCAGGGCGACAGCCACAAGGACCGCGCCCGCCTGAACCAACCGCGCACGCGCCTGGCCTGAATTCATGGGAAAAAGCCTCATTCAGTTCTTTCCTGCTTACTTCGTGATTGTAAATCAGGCAACTGGTGATTAGACGGTCCCGGAGCGGGGAATGGTATCGGCGCAGGCAAGCTCCGCAATCGCCCCCATCCCTATCGGTCTTCCAGACCGTTCGCGCCCGGTCGGATCGCCCTGCCGGGACAGCCTCAGCCAACGGCCTTGTCCCAGCGCGGCTGCGTTACATCCCTGGGAATCCACGCCACACCTTCCCCAGTTTGCTACCAGACGGCTACGATGAAGCGTGGTTCCTATGAAGTTAGCCTGGCAATCGAAGGTTGTACTGCTCGTCATCCTGCCTTTTGCGGCCGTCGGCGTGGTGCTTCAGACCCCGCTGTGGGCCGCGCAATCGCCTATGGTGGCCATCTGGACGGTGGGCCTCAGCCTGCTGCTCGGCCTCGTGGTCGTCGGCCTGCGCGCCGCCACGCCGGCTGCGGCCGCGACCGGTTTTGTGATCACTGCCAGCCTCATGTTTTCCACAGTGACATTTCCCTATCGGCCCTGGCGCACGGCCCTTGTGCCGGTGCTGGCGGTCTCGCTGCTCGCCTACATTGCAACCCGCCTGGGCCGCACACACAAGGAGAAGCTCGGCACGGCTGAAAAACATGACGGCCGAGGCGCATCCCAGGTGGCTGCCAATCTGGGGGTTGCGGCCCTTGCGTCCAGCGAGATTGTGCAGTCCTGGCTCAGGGATTCTTCCCGGTTCGCGCGCATATCCCTGGCGCCCGTGCCGCTGTTTGCCGTCGGGCTCGCGGCGCTGGCTGAGGCTGCGGCAGATACCGTTTCGTCCGAAGTAGGCCAGGTGCTCGGCGGCCGGCCGCGAATGATCACAACCTTCCGCTCTGTCGACACGGGCACGGACGGCGCTATCAGTCCGGTGGGCACAATGGCCGGCGTGATTGCGGCGGGGATTGTGGCTGCAGCGGGAACTCTGGCTCTGCGCGATCACTTTGCCATGTTCTGGATCAGTTGCGGCGGCGGCGTCTTCGGCCTGCTCTTCGACAGTCTGCTGGGTGCAACCCTGGAACGCCGCGGCTGGCTCAACAACGACGCAGTGAACTTTCTCTCCAGCGCCAGCGCAGCGGCCTTCGCGCTCGCGCTGCTGGTGATCCTCCCCAATGCCTGACAAGGATCGAAGCGGCACGAACTCGCCGACGCGCCGGCTTTAGTGCAGGTGCAAGCGCCAAAGCGTATAGCTGAGAATCTCGTGGGCGATGCGTTCGAAATCCCGCGACCCGCCCTCGACCGGGACCCTCGGCCGGGGCGAAGTGAGCACGTTCAGACCGTCCGCTGCGCAGATCTCGTGAATCCTAAAAAGATGTGTTCCGTCGCTCACAATCACCAGCCTTCGCAACCCGTTGACGCGGGCAATGACCGCAATGCGGCGGGCTGAGTCTTCCGTGTTCCGGCTTTGGGTTTCAGCAATGATGGCTGTCTCGGGAACGCCCATGCCCATCAGGTATTCGCGGCCCACCGCGCCTTCGGAATACTCGTCGCCGCCCGCCCCGCCCAAGGTGATGATGAGCGGCGCGATACCGCGGCTATACAGCGCGAGGGCATGGTCCAGCCGGGCGCGATAGACGGGCGAGGGCCGTCCGTCATACTCCGCCGCGCCAAACACCCCGATGGCATCGGACGGGGCAGCCTGGTCTTGTGTGGCGTAGTTTTCAATCTGCACATAAACCCAGCGACACCAGCCCAAAACTCCCACCGTCAGCGCCAGAAACAGCAAAAGCACCACACACAGAACCCAGTTGCGGCGTTTTGGCCCACGCGGTTTCTGTTTTTTCTGGCGCTTCATCCGCACCTTCTTACCTTACCGCTGCAAGGTCATGACGATTTCATGCGTGGGAATCGCACCTTCGCGCAGAATCTCCCAGCGGCCGGGGCCCAGCGAGAGATCGACGATGGTGGTCGGCTGCGAATGCCCGGTGGGACCGCCGTCAATGATCAGCGGAATGCGGTCGCCGATCTGGTCGCGCACACACGCCGCGTGCGTACACTCTTGCGCTCCCTGCAAATTGGCCGAGGTTGCCGTGATGGGCAGCCCGAAATGCTGGACAACCGCCCGCGGAATGGCCGCGTCCGGCACGCGCAGCGCGACATTGCCGGTATTCGCCGTGGAGCGCAGCGGCAGCTTGGTGCCCGCGCGCACAATGATCGTGAGCGGACCCGGCCAGAACCGCTCTGCCAGTTTGTCCAACAACGGATCGGTATCCCGAGCCAACTCGTACGCCTGGGCAACTGAAGCAATGAGCAGAGACAGCGGCTTGTGCTTCTGCCGGGTCTTGATCTGATAAATTCGCTCCACGGCATGCAGGTTCACCGGGTCCACAGCCAACCCGTAAAACGTATCGGTGGGCAGCGCAATGACATCGCCCTTGCGCAGGCAGGAGACAATATAGTCGATCCGGTCCGGTTGGGGTTCATCGGGATGGACGCGCAAGATCTCCGCGGACAAGAAGCTCTACCTCAATTCCCTTTAGGGGTTCTCCAATCGCTATACCCCGGGACCACGACCGTTGAATGGCTTTTTCCCGGAGAACAAGCCGCCTTGCACAGCGCCGGCAAGGGCACGTGTACTGGAGAACCGCTCAAAATGAAGACGTCATAAAGACGGAAGCTATCACAGCACCAGCCGTGGTGCAAGTTGCACCGTCGCCTGGTTCGCTCATGCACCATGAAAACGGCTTAGAATCGGCTCAGCGAAAAAACGGTTCGCACCCATGCCTCTTCGCATTGTACAGAGTAAGCAGAATGCCCGCCTGAAAGAACTGCGCCGCGCGCTGGCACACCCCGGCCACGAGGGCTGCCTGGCCGGCATCGAAGGTCCTAACCTGCTGGGCGAGGCCTTGAGCGCCCGACTGCGCATCCGCTGCGTGTTTGCGGCGCAGGGATCGGAGCACTTGCTCGACGAACTGGATCTCGCGCCGGAAACCGAGGTGCTGCTGATGCCGAGGGAGCTGCTGACCTCAGCCCTGGCAACCGAGACCCCTCAGCCGATAGCAGCTCTGGTTGAACCGCCCCGCTGGATCTGGCGGGACATGCTTGAAGGCGGAGTCGATGGCGAAAACAAGGCCGGGCCGCTGGTGGTTGTGCTGGCCGGCTTGCAGGACCCCGGCAACCTGGGCACAATTCTGCGCTCAGCGGAAGCCTTTGGCGCCACAGGAGTCGTGAGTTTGCCCGGAACTGTCAGTGCGTGGAACCCCAAGGCTGTCCGCGCCTCCGCAGGCAGCGTTTTTCGGGTTCCGATTCTATCGGCCACGGCGGATGAGTGTTTCACGCGTCTGCGAGAGGTACGCGTCAAGATTCTTGCCACCGCGCTCCGCGAAACCCAGCCGGCGGGACGCGCTCACCTGGCCAGCCCCGTGGCCTTCCTTATCGGCAATGAGGGCAACGGCGTCCCCGAGGAGTTGGCCGCGCAGGCCGACGGCTCAGTTACGATTCCCTGCCCCGGCCCGGTGGAAAGCCTGAACGCTGCAGTGGCGGCCAGCATTCTGCTCTACGAAGCGTCAAGGCAACGGGCGGGCCAGGAGACGATTACAACCCAGCCTTCGCAAAATGCGCGAAGGACGGGGCATCCGCACTCCTTGATCGGGGGACTGCGATGAGCCTTTTTGACGGCGAACCGGAAGGCCCTAAAGGCACGCTGCGCACCGCGCCCCTGGCCGAGCGCATGCGTCCGCGCAACCTTGAGGAATACAGCGGCCAGGAACACCTGCTGGGCCCCGGCAAGCCGCTGCGCGTCCAAATCGAACGCGACGGTCCCGACTCGACGAATTCCGGCTCCATGATCCTGTGGGGTCCGCCCGGTTCCGGCAAAACCACACTGGCCAAGATCATTGCCGAAACCACCCGCGCCAACTTCATCGAGTTCTCCGCCGTCATGAGCGGCATCAAGGAGATCAAGCAGGTGATGGCCACGGCCGCGCAGGCCTCACAGATGCACTCGCGGACCATTCTGTTTGTCGATGAGATTCACCGCTTCAACAAAGCGCAGCAGGACGCATTTCTGCCCTATGTCGAACGCGGCACCATCCGGTTGATCGGTGCAACCACTGAGAATCCTTCATTCGAGATCATCTCCGCGCTGCTCTCCCGCTGCCGCGTCTATGTCCTCGATCCGCTCAGCGAAGAACGCATCACCGCTCTGCTTCGCCGTGCCCTCGAAGACCGCGAACGCGGGCTCGGCGCGCAGGAGCTGACCGCCGATGACGATGCGTTGGAATTGATCGCCAGCTACTCCAGCGGGGACTGCCGCAATGCCTACAACACGCTGGAAGTGGCCGCACAACTGGCCATGGAAGGGGCCAGGCACATTGACCGCGCGCTGGCCGGCGTGGCCGTGCAGCAGCGCGTGCTTATGTACGACAAGTCCGGCGAGGAACACTACAACCTCATCTCGGCCTTGCACAAGAGCGTGCGCAACAGCGACCCCGACGCCGCGCTCTACTGGCTGGCGCGCATGTTCGCGGCCGGCGAGGACCCGCTCTACCTGGCGCGCCGCGTTGTGCGCATGGCCGTTGAAGACATCGGCCTGGCCGCGCCGGAAGCCTTGAATCTCTGCCTCTCAGCCAAGCAGGCCATGGAGTTTCTTGGCTCACCCGAAGGCGACCTTGCGCTGGCCGAGGCGGTTGTCTATCTATCGCTGGCACCCAAGTCGAACTCCGTTTACACCGCCTATGGCGCCGTGCAGCAGGAGATTGAGCACACCCGCCAGGAGCCGGTTCCGCTGCACCTGCGCAACGCACCCACCCGGCTGATGAAGGAACTGGACTACGGCAAGGGCTACCTCTACGCCCACGATGAGGAAGGCCGGGTAGCCGACATGGACTGCCTGCCGGACTCACTCAAGGGACGGAGCTACTACCAGCCCACGCAGGAAGGGCGAGAAAAACTGCTGGCGCAGCGCATGGAAGAGATCCGGCGAATCAGGGCAGCCAAGCACCCCGGAGCCTGACCGTTTTTCGCGTGCGGGAATCCTCTCAATCAAGTCACCCAATCTTCAAGAAAACGTGCTAGACTCGCGTCGCGCGGATCCCAAAAGCATTTTCCGCCCCGTTTCCCTTCAACTATTCCCCGGAGGACAATCATGAGCGACAACCCAACTTTCATTCCCTACATCGTGGTTAGCGATGCCGCGGCGGCCATCGACTTCTACAAGGCAGCCTTTGGCGCGGTGGAACTGGGCCGCCACGTGGCCCCAAACAGCAACAAAGTCATGCATGCCAGCTTGAGTATCAACGGCGGCGTCCTGATGATGAGCGATGACTTCTCCGCATCCATGGGCGGCAAATCCCAGACCCCCGAGGCGCTGGGCGGCAGCCCCGTAACCTTCCACTTGCAGGTTGCGGATGCCAACGCGGTCTGGGCGCGGGCCGTGGCCGCGGGTGCCGAGGTGAGCATGCCACTGGCCGACCAGTTCTGGGGCGACCGCTACGGACAGTTGCGCGACCCCTTCGGCCACAGATGGTCCATCGGCCAGTCGATTTCCAAGCCGACCCAGGCCGAGATCGAAGAAGCCGCGAAAACTGCCTTCCCCGGGTAGGTGTTTCAGTTCAGCGGGGATGGGCGCATTTACGCCCGTCCCCGCCGCCGGTATTCAATACGAATACTTGACCGAGCAGCCGTAGGGTCGCGTATACGGCATAGCAACAGGCTTGCCCGCCATTGCCTCGGTCAGCGCGTCGGAGACGTAGTTCCGCGCTCCGCGCACATCCTCAAGATCGGGCGTAGGCCTGTCGTCGATGGCCCCGTCATAAATCACATTGCCGGCAGGATCGATAACGATCATCTGCGGGGTGGTCTTGGCGTTGTAAAGACGGCCAAGCTTGCCCTCCGGGTCAATCAGCACCGCAGTTGGGGCGGCGTGCATCTGCGCCAGATAAGCATTCTCCTCGCTGAATGTTACATAGCCCTGTTGACCACGCGCCGAAGAGATGACCGTGAACCACACCACACCCTTTGCGGTCCACTCCTTCTGCAAAGCCTGCATGTTGCCGGAGACATAATGTTTCCGGGTAAAGGGACAGCCCTGGTTGTGCCACTCCAGCACCACATACTTGCCGCGATACTGCGTCAGGGATTCGGTTTGGCCGCGGGAATCCGTGGCAGTAAAGTCGGGGGCAGGTGCGCCTATGCGGACGGACTGCGCACCGGCGGAAAGGGCCAGCAGCGCGGCCGCAACAACCGCGCATGCTGAGAAACGGGAGAGAAAGCCCATGGGTCAACCTCCTGAGGGGAATTCAGACGATCAACTTGCCCACTTTCGCAGTGTTACTTCCCATTGGACGCTACCGAGGGTGCGCCAGGTCTCAATCCTGAAGCCGGGGAAACCGCAAATGGCGAAGCACACCCTTCGTTATGGTGTCTGAACCGCAGTCACCCGCGGCAGCTTTCCCAGCGCATCCGTGACTACGCCGGGAGTCAGCACTTCAGGCAGGAGCTGCGGGCTCTTTTCCCCTGGAGCGTAGAGTGCGTAGGCCGGCACGCCACTGCGACCCAAAGCCGTCAAAGCCTGGGTGATGGCTTCATCGTGGCGGGTCCAATCGGCGCGCAGGAGGGCTACGTTGCCGGCCTGGAAAGCCTCCTTCACAGAGGGCCGGCCGAGCGCCACACGCTCGTTCACCTGGCAGGTGAGGCACCAGCTTGCGGTAAAGTCCACAAAGACGGGGCGACCCTGCGCCTGGTAGCGGTTGACCGCTTCGGCCGACCAAGGTTCCCAGGCACTGGGTGCGGCTGAATTCAAATCTGCCGTTCCCGGCTGGCTTGCCGGTTGCGCAGTTTCTGTAACCACCGTCTGGATGAAGACAGTCAGCCCTAGCGCGCCCAAAAGAATCAGCGCCGCAACCGCCGTGGCCCAGCGTCTGGCCGGCCAGCGGCCCAGGAACCAGCCGGCAATCGCCAGCAGCAGAAAGTTCGCCAGCAGCGCAAGCAGAATGTTTGCGCCGTAGGCCCGCGCCAGCACCCAAGCCAGCCAGATGACGGTGACGAAGATGGGCACCGAGACGGCCTGGCGCAGTACTTCCATCCAAGCGCCGGGCTTTGGCAGCAGGCGCGTCCAAGCCGGATGGAGCGACAGCGCCAGATAGGGCGCGGCCAACCCCAGCGCCAGAGCCGTAAACACCGCGAAGGTGACCACGGCGGTCTGAGTGAGCGCGTAGCCGATAGCCGTTCCCATAAACGGCGCAGTGCAGGGCGTGGCCACCACCACCGCCAGCACTCCGGTGAAGAAGCTGCCCGTGTAGCCTTGTTTGGCGGCCAGCGAGCCACCCGCGCTCGTGAGCGTAAGGCCAATCTCAAACTGCCCGGCCAGCGACAGACCCAGGAAAAACAACAATCCGGCCATCAGCGATAAAAATACCGGCGACTGGAACTGGAATCCCCAGCCCAGCGTGGATCCGGCAGCGCGCAGACCCAGGAGCACAGCAACCAGCACCCAGAAACAGACCAGAATGCCGGCGGTGTAGACGAATCCATGCGCCCGGAGTTTGCGCCGGTCCTCGCTTCCCGAGTTGACCAACGCAAGGCCCTTGAGAAAGATAACCGGGAAGACGCAGGGCATCAGATTCAATAGCAGCCCGCCAAGAAAGGCCAGACCGGAGGCGCGTGCCAGCAGCGCCCAGGAGAGCGGAGCCGCTGCGATGGGTTCCGGGCTGGAGGGCGGCGAACTTTGCACAGGCACGGACAGACTTTTGGAAGGAGTTGCAATGGGCGCGGAGGACGCGGGGGCAGGCACCTGGGCCGTAACTCCGGGCGGCAGCGCCGAGAGCTCATACGCCCGCCCGCCGGAAAGCTCCAGAACGCCTCTTAATTGAGCGGGATTGGCGGCGAGATTCGCGTCCTTCTTGAGGTCGAGAATCAGGCCGTCGGATGTGAGCGTGAGTTTTTGCGGAGCGGGATTGTCGAGAATGTTCTCGTCGGCGGGAAAAAACGCAGCGGTAAGCTCGCGCTGGCCGGTTTCGACGGAGAGGCGGAAGCCTTCCGGCGTGGGCTGAAAAGTGGCCTTGCGGTTGGCTGGAAACGGTTTGGGAATTTGATCGAGAAAGCGCCTAAAGGACGGGGGAGGAACGTAGGGAATCTCATACATTCCGTTGTAGACGTTCCTTTGCACCTCCAGCTCCGCCTTGCCGGGGATGCAACTTGCCTGGCACACCAGCCAATCGACCTTGGCGTGCAGCGTGACGGGGCCGACCTTGGCGCTTTCCGCCACATGGAGCTTGAGCGGGAACAACACCTCGTTCTCATAGCCAAAATCCATCAAGGGACCGAGGGGCAAGCGCCTGGGCGCGGGAAACTGCATCGGTCCGGCAGTGATTCCGGCAGGCAGCGTCCAGGAGATGTGCGGCGCCAAGCCCGCATCGCCGGGATTCTTCCAGTAAATGTGCCAACCCGGCTCCAACTTGAAATAGAGGCCGGCATCGTTCAGTTTGTCGCTGGGATAGAGGTTGTTTCCCGGCACAAGAAGCTCAACATGCACGTGCGGCGCATCTGCCGTGCTCGATGCGGCCAGCGCAGGCAGGCGCGCGGCAAGCGAAAGGAACACTACGAAGATAAAACGGGAAAGACGCATAGTTGGGAAAGACTGTCTCTCATTTCGACGCAGTTGGGCGTTGGATGGTCGCGGAGAGTCGCATTGTCTGCCAGCACGAGGTACTTCGCCCATCTCTACCGATTATCTACTTTGCCGCCCTATTTGCCGGCCCAATACGCCCGGTGGCCCAGATAATCGGCGTCCGGGAGATTGGCCAGGATTGCGCGCCGCAGGGCCAGCACGTCGAGGTCGCCGGTCTGGTGGATGAGGACCGTGCCGTCGGGCGCGAGCAGCACGATGTATGGAACGCCCGAATCCCACCTGGGATCGAAGGCCGCTTGCATCCCATAGGTATCGTCAGACGCGAAGATCAGGTTGCGGCCGCTAGCGTGCTGCTTCTGAAGAAACTTGATGACTCCCGGCTTCTCGTCGGGCAGGTTGGCGGCCACCGTCACCATGTCGAAGTCGCGGTTGCGGAACATGCGGAACGTGGTTTCGAGGTCAGGAAACTCGACCACGCAAGAGCCGCACCAGGTGGCCCAGAAGTTGACCAGCAACAGCTTGCCGGTGGGGTTGGCGCGCAGTTTCTTCAGTTCGTCCTTGCCGGCATCTTCGAGCGTAACCGGCTCGGCTTCAATCTTTTTCAGATACGCCGCTCCGCTCGCAATCTTCGACTTCCACTTGGTGGAACAGCCAAAGACGCCGGTATGGTCTACCGGCACGGGCTTGCCGGCCAGAAGAGCGTCAATGGCGTTGCGCGTGTCCTGCGTCTTGACCAGCGACTCGCGCTGGCTGTTGTCAACGCGGCCCTCGAAGCGGAGCTTGCGCTGTGAATCGAAGATGAACACATGCGGCGTGGCTTTGGGACCGTAAGCATTGGCCGTGGCCTGCGTGGCGCCGTCGTACAGATAGGGGAAGTTGAAGTGCCGGTACTCGGCGCGAATCTTCATGTCTTCCAGGCTGTCGCCCACGTCGGTCCAGGCCAGTTCATCCAGGCGCACGGCGTCCGGGTCGTTGGGCTGAATCATCACGAACTGGACGCTCCGGGCCTTGTAATCGTCCACCAGCTTTTTGAGCCGTGTTTCATAAAGCTGCGCGGTGGGGCAGTGGTCGCAGGTAAAGACAATGACCAGCACCCTGGCTGCGTTGTACTCAGCCAGCGTATGCATCTTTCCGTCGATGCCGGGCAATGAGAAGTCGGGCGCGGCAGAGCCGATGGCCAGCGTGGGGTGCGCGTTCTCGTCCTCGGCGGCACAGAACGGCGCGGCACACACCAAGGCCAGCACCAGCGAGCATACAGCGGCACGGACGCAAACACATATCGAACTTGCAGTGCACGAAGAGGACAGATTTTTACTTTTCATTGGCGGCACCATTCCGGTTCCCGATCCCGAGAAAGTATATCCCGCGCATCGCCGACTTACGCGAAGATGCGGGCGTGCCGGCGGAAGATGCAGTCATTCTGGACGCACTTGACTCCAGCCGCGCGCGCCCGCGCCACAGCCTCCTCGTGGACCACATTCTCCTGCAACCAGAGATACGGAATCCGCAAGCGGATCACATCATCGACAATCGCCGGAACGTGCTCCGAGGCCCGAAATACATCCACCAGGTCGATCCCCGCGCCGGTCTCAGCGCGCGCCTCGGCCTGCGCCGCATCCAGATCGTTGCAGCACTTGAGTCCAAGCACCTCGCGCAGCGTCGGATTTACCGGGATCACCCGATAACCGTTGGCGGCCAGATAGCGCCCAATGTTATGGCTGGCTCGGCTGGGTTTGTCGCTCATGCCCACGACGGCAATGGTTTGCGCTGTGCGCAGCATCTCGTCAATGACGGCGGGATCGTTCATGCTGACTGTAACTGTAGAACATGCCCAGGAACAGGTCGATCGCCAAGGGTTCGCGGTTTCACACCCGACCGCCGGAACAAACGGCAGAATTTGGCGTCTATTCGATCTGCAAGTTGCTGATTGTAAAGCACTTGTAGATGGATATTTTGAAGCTTATCAAATGTAACTCATTGATTATATTCATGTTATGCAGATTCAATCACATTTTCGAGGGGGGAGGGGGGGAGGGGGGGTACCTTCGGGCGACGCTTCCCGGCAATTCGCTGCCTTGGATTCACGCTACCAGAACGCGAGAAATGATCTGCAAAGCTGGCATTTTTCGATTGAAACCGCGCCCGATCCGCAGTTTGTCATACGTCGAGATCGTCATCCGCCTCGGCAACCACGGCCGTTCCACGGCGCTTGGCCAGCAGATACCCGCGCAGGAACGGCTCAAGGTAGCCATCGAGCACCTTGTCCACATCGCCCACTTCCACCTTGGTGCGGTGATCCTTTGCGATGCGATAAGGCTGCAGGACATAAGACCGGATCTGCGAGCCGAAGTTGATTTCAAGCTTCGAATCTTCTACCTTCCTGCTGACCGCGCGCTTCTTTTCGAGTTCATACTCATAGAGCCGCGAACGCAGCATCTTCATCGCCTTGTCGCGGTTCTTGTGCTGGGAGCGCTCGTTCTGGCATTGCACCACGATGCCTGTGGGCAGGTGCGTCATGCGCACGGCGGAGTCGGTTGTGTTTACGTGCTGCCCGCCTTTGCCGCCAGAACGATACGTATCAATGCGCAAATCTTCCAGCTTCAAATCCACGTGGATGGAATCGTCAATTTCAGGCGACACGTAGACCGAGGCAAACGAAGTGTGGCGACGCTTGGCGGAGTCGAACGGCGAGATGCGCACCAGGCGGTGCACGCCGCTCTCGCCAGCCAGTTGGCCAAAGGCGTACTCGCCGATGATGGTGAATGTGGCGGACTTGATGCCCGCCTCTTCGCCGTCCTGGTAGTCGTTGATCTCGGTTTTGAAGCCCTGCTGCTCAGCCCAGCGCAGATACATGCGCATGAGCATCTCGGCCCAATCCTGGCTTTCGGTTCCACCGGCCCCGGGGTGCACGGTGACGATGGCATTCAGTGGATCGGCCTCGCCATTGAGCATAGTGCGCGCTTCCAGCGCCTCGTTGAAGGCGGTCAGGGCTTTGATATCGCGTTCCAGGTCAGCCAGGACATCCTCGCCCTCGCGCGCCAGTTCGAAGTATGCCTCGATATCGCCGGAGCGACGCACCAATTCCTCATCGTCGGCCACCAGATTTTCAAGGCGTTTGCGGTCACGCATCAGCGGCTTGCTGACATCGGGGTTGTTCCACATGGCCGGATCGGCCAGCTTATCTTCTATCTCGGCTAATTCCCTGCGGATGCGGGCCGGGTCAAAGATACTCCCGCAGGTCGCGGACTTGGTCGCGCACGGGAGCATAGGCGAATTCGAGATCGTTCAACGACATGCTTTGCTCTAATGACCTGACTTTGTTTTGATCTTTGAGGTTGCCGGCACGGTCAGACTTTTTCTACCTGCCCAGCCAACGATCCCCAAACCCAGTATGGCACAAGCCCACCCGAACACGTCGCCGTGAGCCGTATAGAAGGTCACGTCGTTGCGGAATCCGTAACCGGCCGGGAGCGCGTCGGTCTGATGCCGGGGAATGCTCTGCCGCACGCGGCCATAGGGGTCAATGGCCGCGGTTACACCGTTGTTGGTGTCGCGGAGAATCCAGCGCCGGTTCTCGATGGCCCGCATCCGCGCCATGTTCAGGTGCTGCCAGGGCGCGCTGGTGTCGCCGTACCAGCCGTCGTCGCTGATATTTACCAGCACCTCGGCTCCCAACTGCGCAAACTCCCGCACCTCGTCGGCAAACACGGACTCATAGCAGATGAAGACTCCGTAGCGATGGCCATTCAAGAGAAAAACCTTGCGCTCCTTCCCGCGCGACAGTTCTGAAACCTTCCCAGTGAGTTTATGAGCAAAAGAGAACAGACTCTTGAAGGGAATGAACTCGCCATACGGAACCAGGTGGATCTTGTCATAGCGGCCCACAAGCGCGCCGTCTTCGCCGGCGATCAGGGCGGAGTTATATTCATGCCAATCCTGCTCCTCGGCGGAGAAGTCCATGCCCACGCCGCCCACCACCAATGGCGACTGGGCCGATTGCGCCACCTGTTTCATGGCCTGCCGAAAGCGGGCATCGCTCTCAAAATAGGGCGCAGGCGACTCGGGCCATGCCACGAGGTCAGGATGCGTGGGATAAGGCGGGCAGATGATCTCGCCGGTGGGCGCACCGGTCTGCGGAATTCCGGCGATATAGGTCTTGCACTGCTCGCCGGCCAGCTTGATGAATTCGGCAATGTGGCCCTCCCATTCGCCCGGTCTGGTCCAGTAACCTACGCCGGCCACATCGAGATTCGGCTGCACCAACACGGCGGTTGCCGTAGCCGCGGGCCTGGGCGGCACAAAGAACATCCCGGCCGCTCCAACCATGAGCAGAAACGCCCCGGCAATGCCCCAAAGCCGTCTTCCCGAGAAGCGTTTTTGGGGGCAGCGGTCCAGGACGATTCCTCCCGTGATCAGCGCATTCACGCCAACGAGAAGAAAGCTGATCCCATACACACCGGTCCAGGGCGCCAGTTGATTTACCAGACCGTTATCCACCTGCGAATAACCAAGCTGGTCCCAGGGAACGCTGGTGATGCGCGAGGCGGCCAGTTCCAGCCCCGCCCACAGAACAGGCGCCGCGGCCAACGCCAGCCGCGAGCTGCCGGTGGCCCTGCGGACCAGCGCCACACCCAGGCCGAAGAGTCCAAAGTAGAGCCCAAGGACCAGGCTGAATCCCACCAGCAGCAGCGCGGACGTGACGGGGGGCAATTCGCCATGGATCAGCATGGTGTCGTAAATCCAGTAGCAGTTCCCCACATACCAAAGGAAGCCACAGACATAGGAAAGCAGGAAGGCCCAGCGCAGCCCACGCACCTGCCCCGCCAGCGAAAGCACCGCAGCCAGGAGCGGGACCAGGGCAAACCAGGCGAAGACTGTTCGCCACGCGGGAAGCGGCCCCGCGAACGGAAACGGCAACTCAAGCAAGGCGGCAGACAGAACTGCCGCGGCCCACAACTTCCAGGCTCCCAAGTTCAAGGATTGGCGCTGCATATAGCCCCGAGTTTATAGCATCTCGCCTGAGGCGCAGAGGCGAACCCGAACGCCGGCGACATCTTCATTAGAAGAAAGCGCAATATGGCATTCGCCGCCGCTGCGGTTGAAATCGAGGTTGGTTTTCTTCCTGGCCTGCTCTGTTCTACCCGATTCGGCGCGCGAGCCTCTGCCCGCTTGCTGTAAGACACGCTACAATTATCGGTATGGTACTGGTCATCTTTGCAATGCGGCTGCTTGAGTGGATGTTTTTTATCGGTCTGGCGGGATCGACCGTGGTCGTCCTCATCAGCTTCTTTGAGGATGGAAAAGAGCTGTTCGGCAAAGATGAGAAGTGACTTATACCGGCCCTCGCCAGCGGCGCCTTTCCATTTGCATTGACGCGCCGTTGATTCGGACCTAAACTCACCGCAGGGCGGGTGATCATATGGGCTCCCCGAATTCCAGAAAGCCGGCGGTCGCGCCGACCCAACCGTGATGGCATCAATCCGAACGACCGTAGCCCCACCCTCCAACCGCGTCCGGCTTATCGTGGCATCCTCCGTGATGCTCACCTTCATCTCTTTCTGGCGGGCTGCGGCTATTGTTCTCAACGATCTAGGCTCATCGGCCTTCTATGCCGGGGGCATCGCCGAGCAGGCGGTGGGCGCGGCTGCTCCTTGGTTCATTCTCGGCATCATGCTGTTCAGCTTCGCGGTGCGCGCGGTCTACGTCGAAAGCTGTTCGATGTTTACCCGCGGTGGCGTCTACCGCGTGGTGAAGGAGGCCCTGGGTGGCGGCTTTGCCAAGCTCAGCGTCTCCGCCCTGATGTTCGATTACGTTCTTACAGGACCCATCTCCGGCGTATCCGCCGGGCAATATATTACCGGCTTAATGAACGAGCTGATGATGGTTGCAGCCCAAAGCCACTGGCTCCCTCCGGCTCTGATGGACGCGCAGAACAATCCCTTCCAGTTCAATATGAACTATACGGCGGCCCTCTTCGCGGCCGCGGTCACCACTTACTACTGGTGGCAGAATATCAAGGGCATTGAGGAATCCAGCGGGAAGGCAATGCGCGTCATGCAGATCACCACCGTCATGGTGGTGGTCCTGTTGCTCTGGGGCACTTACTCGGTCTTCGTGCGGGGCGTTCACCTTCCTCCTCCGCCCACCCCCGCCAACCTCAAATTCAGTAGTGACGCCCTCGGCTTCCTGCAGGGAAGAGGGCTGCCGATCTTCGGTCTCTTCGGTATCCTCATGGCCTTCGGCCACTCCGTTCTGGCTATGAGCGGCGAGGAGAGCCTGGCTCAGGTCAATCGCGAGATCGAGCACCCCAAGCTCAAGAACTTGAAGCGGGCGGCAATTGTTATTGCCATCTATAGCCTGATCTTCACCGGCGGGGCTACGCTGCTGGCATCCATGCTCATCCCCGCATGGGAGCGCACGCACATCTACCAGGACAACCTGATCGCGGGCCTGGCCATGTACATGGTGGGCCCCATGTTCTGGCGTATCGCCTTCCGCATCTTCGTGGTTCTGGTCGGCTTTCTGATTCTCTCTGGCGCCATCAACACCTCGATGATCGGCTCGACCGGCGTGCTTATGCGCGTGGCCGAAGACGGCGTACTCACCGACTGGTTCCGCAAGCCGCACACCAAGTACGGCACCAGCCATCGCATCGTCAACCTGGTCTTTATCCTGCAGATGTTTACCATCATCGCCAGCAGGGGCAACGTCATCACGCTGGGCGAGGCCTACGCCTTCGGCGTCATCTGGTCCTTCACCTTCAACAGTCTGGCCATGCTGGTGCTGCGCTGGAAGTATCATGGCGAGCGCGGATGGAAGGTTCCTCCCAATATCCGCATAGGAAAGACCGAGATCCCGGTCGGACTCATCTCGGTCTTTCTGGTGCTGCTCTCCACCGCTCTAGTTAATCTTTTCACCAAATCGGTAGCCACGGTGAGCGGCATTATGTTTGCCGCGGTCTTCTTCATCATCTTCACCATCTCCGAGCGCGAGAACATCCGTAAACATGCCATCACCGCCCGGCAGATGAAGGATTTCTTTCAACTGGAGCACCAGGACACCATTAGTCGCGAGTCGGTGGCCATCCGGCCTGGCGGCGTGATGGTTACCATGCGCGATGCATCCAATCCCTTTGCCCTCAAGTGGGCGTTGTCCCGGACCAGAACCGACGATCAGGACGTCGTGGTTATCAGCGTTCGCATGATGGGCGTCGGCGGACCGGAGTATCTCAGCGCCGAGCAAACGAGCTTCAGTGAACACGAACAAATGATCTTCACCAAGGCTATCTCCGTCGCCGAGAGCTTTGGCAAGAAAGTATCACTGCTCGTGGTTCCCGCCGGAGACGTCTTTGCCGCGCTGGTGCAGGGCGCCAACTCGCTGGAGATAGATTCCGTCATCTCAGGACTATCTACCAAGATGAGCGCCGAGGATCAGGCCTTCCACATGGGGCAGGCCTGGGAAGCGCTGCCCGAGCCCAAACGGCAGTTCAACTTCTATGTCGTGGATCCCGGCGGAGCGGTCAAGGTCTTTTACATCGGACCGCACGCTCCCACACTAAGCCCGGACGACGTGCAGTTGGTTCACCGATTGTGGCTCAATATGCGCCGCGATCCTTCTGTGCCCGACCTGCACCATAGCGACATCATCACCTATGCCCTTACCCGGCTGGCCGGTCAGTATGCCCGCGAGAAACAGGAGATACTGCGCGACCTGCGTAACTATCGCGCCGCCGAATCCCCCGCCACCATGCGACTCGGCGGCCACGCGCTGTCCAGCATTCCGGCTAACCCGCCTGATCCCGGACCAAACCAGCTCCCGCCCAGAAATCCGCGCTAAGGCATCTCCCGAAGTTCATTTTTTCCTTAGAAAAATCAGCCCCCGCACATACTCCGCGATTCCGCCATGACCTGGAAAATGCCTTAAAGCACTTCTCCTCTCGATGGCGTCTTCGGCGCAGTAGCTATTCCAATGTCGGCTACCGTCTGCCGGATAGCTATCTTCGGCCCTCAAACATCGTTGAACGCTTTCCTATGTAGAGGACTTTTCAATCGAATGGTTTCATCCTCGGTAACATTTCGCATTTTTTGTTTGTAAAAGAGTCTACAGTTGCGTATTGTATTTTACAGGACAAGTGGTTGGCCCGTTTGAATTCGTCGACTTAGACGCAGCGGGGATTGAATCACTTATGAGTACCTGATAGGAGGAACTGTGGGAGTTTCAGAAATTCTGGCACAGATAGATCGCGAGATCGCGCAATTGCAACAGGCGCGTTCTCTGCTGGGCGGTGGAGCCGCTCCGGCGCCCAAGAAGGCTGCGGCAGCCCCCGCCGCCAAGAAACCCGTCAAGAAGAAGAGAAATCTCACCCCTGAAGGACGGAAACGCATTGCCGAGGCCGTCAAGCGGCGCTGGGCAGAACAGAAGAAAGCAGCATCTTCAAAGTAAGTAAAGCCACGGGGGCATGGGCTGGACAAAAGCCAGCCCATCTTCCATCCCCATGGCAGAGCAAGAAGGCGGCTAGATAGTCTCCCCCGGCGCCCACTGCACTACCCTCACGCTGCCATCTACCAGCGCAGCTAGTTCCTCAGGTGTGCCTTTCAGCGGCGGAAATGTACCAAAGTGCAGCGGAAGGACTATTTTCGGCTCCAGCAGACGCGTAGCCCATGCGGCTTCCTTCGGCCCCATGGTGAAATGCCCTCCAATCGGAAGCATCGCCACCTCAGGCCGGTATAGCTCGCGAATCTGTCTCATATCCCCAAAGACAGCTGTATCTCCGGCATGGTAAAGCACCGGGCCATTGGTAATGGTCAAGACATAGCCTGTCGCCACTCCCACATAATGAGTTCCATGTTCATCCTGTGCTCCGGAAGAGTGTTTGGCCTCCACCATCGTGGCCGCCACATCGTCCAGTTGCACGGTTCCGCCGAGGTTCATCCCGATGGTATGCTCCACTCCCTTGCCCGCCACATAGGACGCCAGTTCATAGATTGCCACCACAGTGGATCCGTGCCTGGCGGCGACCGGCACCGCATCGGAGATATGATCCCCATGCCCGTGGGTAAGCAGAATGTAATCTATCTTCCGCGGCAGCGTATAGTTCTTCGGGTACTTGGGATTCTGCGCGATAAACGGGTCGATCAGGATCTTTGTTCCTTTGGCGGTCTCCACCAGCACGGTGGCATGACCCAGCCAAGTAATGCGCGCTCCATTCAATAAGCTCATGATCCCTCCTTTTCCGGTGTCCGGCCCGGCAACGCTCTATGGCATTTCTGCTTCCGATATAACCCCTGTTGCGGTGTGCGGGGTGGTAATTTCTTGGGAAACTTGCCACTTGGCTGCCACGGCTCCGGCTTACAACAGAAGGCGAAGTGCTTTAGCGCGTCATAATGACCTCAGAGACGCTGTCCTTTGCCAGAAACTGCCTGTGGCCCGACCAGCCGGAAAACAAGCGTTCGATACTGCGGTTGGTAAATGCGCGTTGGATGGGAAACTGCTGTGCCAACTGCATTTCTACATTGTCGCCAGGAGTCAGGTGAAAGCGGCAGTGCACCGTTTCCTCGCCTTGCGTCCGGGTATGGAAGAAGGCCAACACCTGCCCGCCGGGATTCATGGCCGCATAAAGATGCGCAACCACCGGCGCCACAAACGGCTCGGGCAGATAGTCGAGCGCCGTCCACAATAGCACTACGTCAAAGGAGCGTCCGGAAAATTTCAATGCCTGCTCAAGAAAGCCGTTGATGTTCCAAACGGGGTTGCCCTCGTCATCCGTGCCGCTCTGCCAGTTTCCGGTGCACGCATCGTGCACCAGATCGGCCAGAAAAACACTGTGACCCAGCCCGGTGAGATAGTTGATGTTCGAAGGCGAAGTGTACCCGGTATCGATAACCCGCAGGCTGGGCTCGGACTCAATCCGCTTGCGCAGCGCAGCCCAACCGCCGGAGTGCCGAGGCACTTTCGGCCCGGCAAAACCTGCGGTGGGAGCGGTGGGCCCACTGTCCTGCTTCTTTTCAAACCAACGGCTCATTAACCGGAAATCCCCTTGCGGTCAAACAGACAATTTTCTGGTGGACCGAAACACCGCTCGCAATCAGAAAATACCGCCAGCATGAGTTGCGGTGGCGCCTTCGGGCGCTTTGGCAACGGCCTGCGTCAGATCCACTTTGCCGCGGAAGATCGCATTGTCCTCCACCGCCAGCCGCAACGCGCGAATATCGCCTTCCACGCTGCACCCGGCCCGTAACTCGACCCGTCCGCTGGCCACCACGTTGCCCCGAACCTGGCCCAGGATCAACACGTCTCTGGCGATGAGATCGGCTTGTACGCTTGCATTGGGCCCGATGGTCAGGCGGCTCTCTGTAAGGGTCACCGTCCCCTCCACGCGCCCATCCACAATCAGATCTTCACTGCCCTTTACTTCGCCGCAAATCACGACGCTCTTGCCGATACGCGCGGGTGCATTCTCCACTGCCATGTCTCTTTCCTTCCATGAGCCCCATCAAGGCCCTGACCGAACTATACGCAACCCGGGCATGTTGCTTCAATCGGGTGTTTCAATCCGATAACATGTGCGGCGTCCCGGCGTCCAACCGTTCATGAAATCGAGCGTTGATGCACGGATGGACAATGCCCGCTAAACTAATGTGTGTGCGCAGACTTTTGCTGCTCCTCTTCTTTCTGCTGTGGGCCATTCCATTTGCCGTTCTGTCCACGCTTCTTTGCCATGGACAGCCTGCCCCAGGCATACCTCCTGCGCTGGCACCCGCTCAGGCACAGGCGCTGGTGGGCAGGGCGCTGGCCACTGAATTGCGGGACGCGCGGGACCAGAACCACCCGATGCGTTACCGCCTGCGCAAGTCCAGCCCGCGCCTGACCACAACCAAGGAGATTGTTGAAACCAGGGACGGCGACGTGGCCCGCATGGTTTCTGTATTCGACAAGCCGCTGAGCCAGGCCGACGAGCAGAAGGAACAGGCGCGCCTGGATGCGCTGATGAGTAATCCCAATCTCCAGAAGCACCGCAAGCAGGGCGAGGACCAGGACTTTGGAATCGTTCTGAAGCTGTTGCGCATGCTGCCCAAGGCATTTCTCTACGAGTACGCGGGCGCGACAGCGGGGCCGGCCGGGCCAGTGGAGAAATTCACCTTTCGGCCTAACCCGCAATTTAGCCCGCCGGACCTGGAAACACAGGCGCTGACGGCCATGACTGGGGAGATTCGCATCGATGCCGCACAGGAGCGCGTGACGAGGCTGGAAGGCCATCTACAACAGGACACAAACTATGGATGGGGCGTCCTGGGCAAGCTGGACAAGGGGGGATGGATCGTGCTCGATCAGGCCGACGTGGGCGCGAACCAGTGGCGGATCGTACGCTTTCAGATGGCCATGAACCTCAGAATTCTCTTCAAGAACAAAAGCTCTGACACCACGGAGGAGATGACCCAATATCTCCCGGTCCCCTTGGGGATCGACTACCGGAGGGCCATTCAGATGCTCCGGGACGGACGGGGAAACGGTGTGCAAGCCAGCCGTAAGAGAGAACGAGTGCCGTAGATGCAAATAGGCCCCACCTGAGCAGGTGGGGCCTATCTTGTGTTGAGGAACGGGAGTTACTTGGCGTTGGCCACCACGGCAAAGACGATCACCAGGGTGAACAGGGTGAGGGACTCGATGAAGGCCAGACCCAGAACCAAGAGGGTCATGATTCCAGCGCGAGCGCCGGGGTTGCGGGCCAAAGCTTCGGTGGCCGAAGCGGTTGCCTTACCCTGACCCAGTCCGCAGAGACCCGCGGCCAGAGCCATACCGATGCCGGCGCCGATCGGCACCAGATTGATGGCGGTCGAACCACCATCCGCGAAGGCTGGAACTGCGCAGCACAGAACCGCCAGAGCCATGAACACATACTGAAGTTTCCGCATTATTCTCCAGCTTCCCTTGAAATTGGCCGCCAGTGGGTGGTTGAGGTTCACCGTGCTGACCCCCTCACGCTGGCGGCCTTCCGTTTGCCCGGAGCGGAAGCGCTCTCCGGCGAAATTCCTTCCTCGTTTGGACGAGGGTCGTGGCGCTAGAACTTTAGTGCTCGTGAGAAACCGCCTGAGACAGATAAATCATCGCCAGGAGCATGAAGATATACGCCTGAATGAGCGATACGAAGAAGTGCAATCCCAGAAAGAGGGAGGGAATGGCCACCGGAATCAGCGAAAAGAAGACCAGTGTCACCAGATCGCTGGCAAACATGTTGGCGTAAAGACGAATGGTGAGCGACATGACGCGGGCGCAGTGGGAGATGATCTCAATAGGAAACAAAAGCGGCGAAATCCACCACACCGGCCCTAAAAACTGCTTCACATATCCGGCTCCATTGGCGCGGAAGCCGTTGAATTGGTAGTAGATGAACGTGAGCACCGCGATGCCCAGCGGCACGGCCGGCGACTTGGTGGGCGTCTCAATGCCGGGAATCAACCCCAACAGATTGTTGGCCAGGACGAATAGAAGAATACAGGTGGCGAACGCCTGGAACCGCTCGTAACCGTGGCCGATGACCTGCTCCGCCTGGTTGCCGGTGAACTCGTGGATCATCTCGGCAATTTGCTGCGCCGGGTTGGGCTTCTCCACCGACAGAGTAAGCCGCACAATGAGGAAAAAGACGATAAGGCCCGTGGCCACCATCAATTCGAGCGCAAACGCGTCATTGATGGGCGCGGCGGGATTGGCTGGGTGAACGCCAACGGCGTGCAAAAGCGCGGCCACGGCCCCCCCAAACAGGTAGTTCAACAGGCGCGTCAGTGCAAGAGTTTCCGGCATCGAGACTTGAATCTTTCTGTTTCCGGCTCGAATTGCGCTAGAAAAATCCGCTCAGTCCTTGAGCAGCCGCAACGCTTCCCAAGCCAGGGTCACAAACGCCAAACCCAGACCACACAAAAGCGCCACCACCGAACCATGGAAACATTTCAGGCTAACATAAATAGCCGCGGCAAAGACGGTGAGCCTGAGCACAAAGGATAGGGCCACCACCACCCCGCTCCTGGGGGTCTTCTGCCTGTCCAACCTGGCATTGATGAACCGGATCAACCGGCGCCACTCCAGGATGCTTGCAGCCGAGATCGCGGCTCCCACGGCCAGCATGGCCGCGTTGCGCCAGCCGGAGGCAAACAGCAGCACCAGCGTGGGAATCAGTCCCAGAATCAGCGTGTCACGAATGGCACGCTTGAGCAGGGATTCGAGTGCATCATCGGTGAGGCCGCCAAGGGGGTGGGTTTCTTGTGTCATGGCTGAGGTTCGGAGTTTCCCTTTCCGTTCTGGTTTCCGTTATTGGCCCCAGATCCGGTTCCGCTCATGGTGGTCATCGCCAGCCGGATCACGTAAACCAGCCCGGAGACGCCCCCAACGACGATTCCGGCAATACCGATCCACGACTGGTGCAGCCGGGTGTCTGCCCAGGCACCAGCCAGCCAGCCAATAAAGGCCGACGAGGGCAGCAGGATCGCAATCTGCATCAGTTTTTCAGCTTGCACCAGGGTAGCAAGCCCGCTTGAAGACTTGTCGGGCGGTCTGGAGTCCGGAATGGGGCGGTTAAAGGGCATCCCTCGTGGTTATACACGGCGAGGGCCCTTTAACGCGACTGCGCAGGCGTCACTTCTTCGGCGTGGAGGTGCTGAGTGCCGAGCTTTTGACCCGGTAACGGCCCTCATCTTCACTCAGCGCCGTGAGATCGAATGATTCCTCGGTGCTGACGCCGCCACCGCCGCTGGTCACCCCCAGACCCGTCGCAGGCGCTTCGACGTAACCCTTCTGCGTGATCTTGACCTGGTAGTAGTAGGTTTTGCCGGGATCGGCGGTAAAGGAAGCAACGCCGACATTCTTCTTATCCGGACCGATGGTCTGCCAATTCGCACACAGATGATGTACGCCTGGGTCCACCGCTACAACGAAGTAGGAGTCGCCCCTGTCGGCGCCCACCCAAGCGCCATCCACGCCGAAGCGGGCGATTTTGCCGCCGAAAAACTGCACGTTGCCAATGCGCTCCAGAGTTTCAATCAAGACGATTTGCGCCTTGCCGGAATCCGGAGCAGCGGGAACCGGCTGTCCCTTTTGGGTGGTGACGTTGAACTTGATCTCGTCCTTGCCGCAGGCATCCGGCAAAACGGTGGCCCGCGCCTCAACCGCGGAGACCAGAGACACACATAGCAGAAACATAACGAGTCTTGATTTCATCCGGTTTCTCCTGACCGCTCCAACACGAACGCGGCCACAATGCTAAACGCGTCCAAAGCATACGCTCTTTCAGCGGCCCGCCTCCAATGGTCTGCCTGCGCAAACGCTATACTTACGGTTGGACCTCAGAGCGTTCACAAGAAGGAAACAACGTGTTCGAATCAGAGTTTGAGCGCAGCTTATTTGACCTGCGCAAGGCAAAACTGGACGAAATCAAGAAGCTGGGGCAGGCGACCTATCCCAACCAGTTCCCCGCCTCGCATACCATTCCCGCAGTGCGCGCCACGTGGGGAGAAACCCAGGCCGAGGAACTGGAAGCCAACCGCGTGACGGTAGCCGTTGCCGGGCGCATCCTGGCCATCCGCGGACAGGGCAAGGCGGGCTTTGCCACCCTACAGCAAAATGGAGAGCGGCTACAGATCTACGTCCGCCTCGACGCAGTGGGCGAGCAGGGCTTTGCGCTCTACAAACTGCTCGACCTGGGCGACCACATCGGCGTGACGGGCTACCTTTTTCGCACCCGCACTGGCGAACTGACGGTCCACGTTGAGCGCGTGACGTTCCTCTCCAAGGCTATGCTCGCGCTGCCCGAGAAGTTTCACGGCCTGGCCGATGTCGAGTTGCGCTACCGCCAGCGCTACGTTGACCTGTTCACCAACTTGGAGAGCCGCGAAGTCTTCGTGAAGCGCGCCAAGACGCTGAAGGCCGTGCGCCGGTTCTTTGACGAGCGCGGCTACATGGAAGTGGAAACGCCCATGATGCAGCAGATCGCGGGCGGCGCGGCGGCACGGCCTTTCAAGACCCACCACAACGCGCTGGATCAGGATCTCTTTCTGCGCATTGCGCCGGAGCTTTATCTCAAGCGGCTGGTGGTAGGCGGTCTGGACCGCGTTTACGAGCTCAACCGCAACTTCCGCAACGAGGGCGTAAGCACGCAGCACAATCCCGAGTTCACAATGCTTGAGTTCTATCAGGCCTACGCCAACTACCACGACCTGATGCAGATCACCGAGGAACTGGTTGAATTTGTCGCGCGCGAGGTGAACGGAACCACGATCACGAACTTCAATGGCGTTGAGATTGATTTGGGTAAGTGGACGCGGCTCTCCATGCGCGAAGCGATTCGCGAATTCTGGCCTGAGGAAGCTGGAGCCAAACCGGCGATGGTTGCCTTCGAGTCCGCGGAGGTGTTGCAGGCGCGGCTGCACGCCGCCATGAGTTCGCTGGAGAAAGCTGCCGGGGAAACCACGCGCCTAAGCCCGGAACGGATCGCCGAACTGAAGACCATGCATGGGGCCATCACCGCGGTTTACTACGACTCCATGAAGGGAACAGCCGAGGGAAAGGGAGCGCCCGTGGGCAAGTCTGTCTACAACCTCTTTGAGGCGGTGGTAGAGCCTTTCCTTATCCAGCCGACCATCATCTACGACTACCCGGTTGAGGTGTCGCCGCTCTCCAAAGCCAAGCCGGACGATCCGGCCCACGTGGAGCGCTTCGAGTTCTTTGCGGGCGGCTTTGAGTTGGGCAACGCCTTCAGCGAATTGAACGATCCGGTCGAACAGCACAAGCGATTTGCCCAGCAGCTTGTGGAGCGCGACCGCGGCGACGACGAGGCCCACCAGATGGACGAGGACTACGTACGCGCCCTGGCCTACGGCCTGCCGCCAACCGGCGGCGAAGGCATGGGCATCGACCGGCTCGTCATGCTTCTGACCGGCTCGAAGTCGATTCGCGACGTGATTCTGTTTCCGTTGATGAGGAAAGAGCAGGGACCAGGAAACAAGGAATAGGGAATAGGGAATAGGGAATAGGAACGGACGACTATTCAGGCAAGAGTCAGGCATTACACTGGCGGGAACGAGTTTTTCTGTTCCCTGTTCCCTAGTTCCTGTTCCCTCGCTTGATCCACCCAGGAGCCAACTGCACTGTGAACATTCTTTTTGTCGGCGACATTTTCGGCAGCGCGGGACGCAGAATCGTCCGCGAGCACATCGGCCATGTGCGCCAGGCTCACGACGTCGATCTGGTCATCATCAATGCCGAGAACGCCGCAGGCGGCTTTGGCGTCACCCCCCAGATTGCCGAAGATCTCTTCGATCTCGGCGCGGACGTTCTGACCACCGGCAACCACATCTGGGATAAGCGTGAGCTGATCGACTATTTGAACTCGGCGCCGTCCGACAGCCAGGAGCGCCCTCGCCGCGTTCTGCGTCCAGCAAATTTCCAGCCGGGTCTTCCTGGATACGGCGTCTTTGAGGGCACCACAGCGAGCGGCGTGGCCTACGCAGTGATTGACCTGCAGGGTTGCGTCTTCATGAACACGACCAACGGACCTTTCCAGGCCGTCAACGATCTGCTGGCCGGCATCGAGGCCAAGGTAATCGTTGTAGACTTTCACGCCGAGGCTACCAGCGAGAAGGTTGCCATGGGCTGGTATCTGGATGGGCGCGTGACCGCGGTTCTGGGCACTCATACCCACATTCCCACGGCCGACCAGCGCATTCTGCCGGGTGGAACCGCCTACCAGACCGATGTGGGCATGAGCGGACCCTACGACAGCGTGATCGGTGTCGAAAAGGACCTGGTGCTGCACAAGTTTCTGACCGGCATGCCGGGCAAGTTCGAAGCCGCCAAGGGAAACCCAAAAATGTGCGCGGCCCTCGTCACCTGCGACCCGCTCACCGGCCGAGCCTCCGCCATTCAGCGCATCATGCTCGGAGAGTAGTCCCCTATGGAACAGGCGCTGCCGACGGGATGGAGTACGTTGGCGGAATCGGCTTGCCCTTCAAGTCCACAGCTTGCGGCCCCTCATCCTTGATCGGAATCAGACTCGCAGGGGAATGCGTGGCCTTCAGCAATCTGCCCTTGCCGTTGAAGGTCATTGTCCACTCCATAGGGCGCGGAGACGCCGCCACATCGGTAAACCGGATGACGGCTCCGCCGCGGTTTGGAATCTCCAGAACTGCCGGCATGGCCGTGGCAAACTTCGGGTTCTCAGGGACACCTGCCAAAAACGCAGCCTGGGGATGTCCCCCCGCCAGCGCGGCATAGCATAATCCGGTCCCGAGCCAATCGGGGGCCGTGTCAGGATGTTCTTCCGCCCGGATGTGATTGAAGGCCGAGATGGTCAGCGCATTGATCGGCGCCGGTGAGAACAGCGAATAGCCGCGCAGGAGAATGGGAATGATGCGTACGCGGCCTTCGCCGTCCCTTGGAATGGATGCGGAGAACACGCTCACGTCTCCCACGCCGTTGTTGCGCGTGAACCGCAGAAAGAGATGATTCGGCAGCGCCGGGCAGACGACCTGCTGGTAACCCCATTTGCCCTGGTTGAATTCCAGGTCCATATGTCCTGCGTGCTCGCTGATGGAAGACTCCGCGTCGGCCACCAGGTTCTGATCCTTCTCAGTCATCTTGTCCGCAGTTCGGAACTCGATCGAATTCGCGTGGCCAGCGGCATCAGGGGGAAACGGCATGGGCCGTTCCACCGCGCGGATCTCCTTGACCCTCGGCTGGTCCGCGGATACATCCGGAGCTGCCTGGGGCTTGATTGGAGCGCATACAACGACGATCGCCGCCACGGCCAGAAGGATGCGAGGAATTCTCAACGGTTCCATGCTGCCCATAGACTACCATTGGGCAAAACAGAACCTGAGCACGGAAACAAAAAGGGCAGCCCATCGCGGGCTGCCCTTCATGATCCCAGGAACGTAACGATACGCGTTCGATAAACGGATTAGTGCGTCGCCGCCTTGTGTCCAGCCGCCGGCTTGTGCGCCGGGACGGGCTTCTTCTTCTCAGGCTGGATGAATCCGTCGCGAAGGTCGATCTGTGCGGCCTGCGCCGCAGTGGCCGTGGCCGGAACCTGCGTGTAGGTGTCGTAAGTGCCGTCCAACTCTGCCTGCCCCTTGGACTGGAGCCCGAATTCGGTGCCTGCCGCCGGAACGTCCTTATCGGCCAGAGGCGTCTTCAGATTGACGATGAAATCCGGGACCTTGGCCATCTTCGCATCATCGGTTACGGCAACCTTGATGACCGAGGCGCTGGCTTCAATCACAATGCCCGGAACCGGCGTCGACTGATCCTTCATGATCGCCCAGAGCCTGTCTGCATCATCCTTGGAGCCAAGGGCCAGAATGGTCTCCTTGTCGGCAAGGGCAAGCGTCTTCAGATCGGGAGTGCTGGCCAGCAGGTCGTGAATCTGCTCGGCCGGAGTCGGCGCGGGCGCGATGGCAAAGCTTGCGGGAGGAAACGTTGTGGCCATCGCCTGGGCCTTGATGGCGTCCAGGCCGTCCAGCTTGCCGTGGTACTTCTTGTACCAATACTCGACCTTGTTCTCAATGGGACCCTTGAAATTGGCCGGGGCGAAGTCCCAGGCGCGGCAATAGAACCAGGTTGCCTTCACCAGATCCTGGGCGGTGCCTGGCTGAGCATAGGCTTCAGCGAGTTGATAGGTGTCAGCCAATCCTGCAACCTTCGATTGGTCGTCAGAATACAGCATCAACTCTGCCGTGTAGTCGGCCTGGGCAGCCTTGAAGTCCTTCTTTGAGATGGCGTCATCCAAAGCCTTGGCCGAGTTAAAAAGCGGATAAGCCGCGGCGGTCAACTTTTTCCAGTCGTCGTCAGAGGTGCCGGCGGGCTTGGAAACCGCGAGGCCCCTCTGGGCCAGCGCCGCGGCATCATCGCAGGTCTGGGCATCCTGGGTTTTGCCGCACTGCCCCTTCTTGATGTAGACGGAGATGAAAAGAGCCTTCAGGTTGGCCGGATCGACCTGCAGTTCGCGGGTGTCCGCGCTGAGGGTATTGTCGAGGTCGTTCAGGCTCTGGTAGGTATCCACCAGCAAATCCAGAACCGCCTTTTTTACCACACTCTGCGGATAAGTCTGCAAGAAGGTTTCCAAGGACGCAGCTTTTGCCTTGGGATCGGTTTGTGTGATCGCATTTTGATAGGCATTGAACTCGGCCGGATCCTTGATGGTGATCGAATCCTGTGCTCGCAGCGTGGGCGCATAAACGAGGCTGATGCTCGCCAATGCCATCACAGATAAAAAGACTAACTTCTTCATTCAGTGCTCCTGGAAACTGCCGAAATGGAGATCAATATTCAAGCACACGCTCACGGAATGGGGCAACCGTTCTTTTGGGGCGGTTGAGTACCGGGGGACAGGTAAACGATACCACGGCTTCCACTGCGGTGATGGAAGGATTATAGAAACCCTCGGCCTCCCTGACAAGAGACGTTGTGCGGGAAAAAAGCTAGCCCCAGGCAAGGCCCCTCTGCAAATGTCCCCATCGGCGTCGCAGCACCCGGTCCGGCGCCCAGTTCCGGATCCCGGTCAGGGACCCGGCCCAAGGGGTCGGATGGCCTACGCGAACCTTCGCCCCACGTCGCATACAGGATTAGACACCGCGCCGGGGAAAACCTCTCCTGGGATGCGCATCGGGGCTGAAACGGCTTCAGGCGCGAGGCGCCTCACTGGAACATCCGCACCAGTTCGGTCTGTTCGGCCAGAAATGCGTCATGACCATGGGCACTGTCCATCTCCCGGTAGTCGGCGCGGACCCCGGCGGCTTGAACGGTATAGGCAAAGTCGCGCACCGTCTCCGGTGGAAACAGCCAATCTGAGCTGATCCCGACAAAACTGAGCCGGGCCCGGATGCAGCCGAAGGCATCAGCCGGCGAGGAAAACCCGTGCAGCGGATCCCAGGTGTCCATGGTGCGCAGGATGGCCAGGTAACTATTGGCGTCGAAACGATCGATAAACCGCTGTCCCTGATAATCCAGATAACCGGCGATGTCAAACCGCCCGCCGATGAGCCCGCCACCCTGGTCATCCAATCCTCGGGGATCTTCCCCGTTCCGGTTGGGGTTGCGCCCAAACCGCTCGTCGAAGAGGCCCGCGGACTTGTAGCTGAGCATGGCGATCTGCCGGGCCAGCGCCAGCCCTCGCCGCGGAGGGCGTTGCGGCAGATAGTGCCCGCCCGCCCAATCCGGGTCCTGCTCGATGGCCTTCCTCTGCAAGTGGTTCAGCGCCAGCCCCATCGCCGAAACCGGCGCCACGGCAATAATCGCCGCCCGCTCCACCCGTTCGGGATTGAGAATCGCCCATTCCAAGGCCTGCATGCCCCCAATCGAGCCGCCCAGCACCAGCCGCAGCCGCCGGATGCCCAGCGAATCCAACAGCCGCGCCTGCGCCTGCACATTGTCCCGGATGGATACCAGGGGAAAGTCAGGCCCGTACACCTCTCCGGTTTCGGGGTCCACCGAGCCCGGTCCCGTCGAGCCATAGCAGGAGCCAAGCATGTTGATGCAAATGACGAAGTCGTGGTCAAGGGACATAAGTGCCCCCGGCGCGAACAGCTCCGGCCACCACTCGCCCACCAGCGCAGATCCGGAGAGCGCGTGGCATACCAGCACCGCATTGTCCCGAGTCGCATTGAGCCGCCCGTACACCGCATAGTGCAGCGTGACGCCAGCCAGCGTGCGCCCGCACTCCAGCAACAGATGCTCGTCGAGCACAAAGTCGCCCTCGTACGTGGGGGCCGGGATGTGGGGCCCGGCCCTCAGTACGTCAGGCCCGTCAGGCCCGGCACCAATGCGTGCATCCGTCATAATACTCATTGTGCAGCAAGAGTCGCGGTTGTTGTCGGGCCCGCAAACGCCTGCCCGATGGCCGCCCCGTTTGCCACTTTGATCGCCTGGTCCAAATCGGCAAGAATGTCGCGGATATCCTCGATTCCCACCGAAAGCCGCACCAACTCCGGAGTCACGCCAGTGGCAGCCTGCTCCTCGACGGAAAGCTGCTGGTGCGTCGTCGAGGCTGGATGGATGACCAGCGACTTGGCATCGCCAATGTTTGCCACCAGCGAGAACAGCTCCAGCGCGTCGATCAGCTTCTTCCCGGCCTCATATCCGCCCTTGATGCCGAATGTAACCAGCGCTCCCCGGCCGTTGGGCAGATACTTCAACGCCCGCTTATGATAGGAGCTCGACTCCAGCCCTGGATAGTTGACCCACTCCACACCCGGATGCTGCTCAAGATGCCGCGCTACAGCCAGCGCATTCTCTGAGTGCCGCTCCAAGCGCAGGTGCAGCGTCTCGATCCCTTGCAGCAGCAGGAAAGCGCTGAGCGGCGACAGCGCCGCGCCCGTGTCGCGCAGCCCCTGCACACGCGCCTTGAGAATGAACGCCAGCGGTCCGAAAGCCTGAGTGTAGGAAAGACCGTGGTACGAAGGGTCCGGCTCAGTGAAGTTCTTGAATCGCCCAGAGGCCGCCCAGTCGAACTTGCCTGCGTCCACAATCACTCCGCCAATCGTGGTGCCATGGCCGCCCAGAAATTTAGTTGCTGAATTGAGCACGATGTCCGCGCCCCACTCGATGGGCCGCACCAGCGCCGGCGAGGCCGAAGTGTTGTCAATCACCAGCGGCAGCCCGTGCTCGTGGGCAATGGCGGCCAACTGTTCAATGTCCGCAACATCCAGCTTGGGGTTGCCCAGCGTCTCAGTGTAGACGGCCCGTGTCTTGTCATTGATGAGCGCGCGCAGCCCGTCAAAGTCGTCCGCATCGACAAACCGCACCGTGATGCCGAGCCGCGGAAATGTGTAGTGAAACAGGTTGTAAGTGCCGCCATACAGCGACGTGGTGGAGATAATCTCCTCTCCCGCCGACGCAATTGTGGTCAAAGTCAGCGTCTCTGCCGCCTGTCCCGAGGCCGTGGCCAGGCCCGCCGCTCCGCCTTCCAGCGCCGCCACCCGCTTTTCAAACACATCGGTGGTGGGGTTCATGATGCGGGTGTAGATGTTGCCGGACTCTTGCAAACCAAACAGCCGTCCGGCATGGCCGGCGTCCTGGAATTCGTAGGATGTCGTCTGATAAATCGGCACGGCCCGCGCACCAGTCGCCGGATCGGGCGATTGGCCGGCGTGTACGGCAAGGGTGGCAAACTGGCGCTGGTTGGTTTCGGACATGATGGTCTCCTTTTCCTTGTGTTCGTTATGCCTGGCTGGTCAATGCGACCTGGGACGGCTTCCGGGACGCGTCCAAAAATGAGAAACGGCCCGAATCCTTTTCCGGACCCGGGCCGCCTGGTTTCGAGAATCGGTTGCGTCTAGCGCATTCGCGTCTCAAGAGCCACACGGACGGGTCCGCAAGCCATACACATGCACATGGCCATGACCGCAATTCCGCATTCCCTTGAGTTCCGCATTGAGGACAGTATCGACCCAAGCTATGGATAAAGTCAAATGAAACTTGACATTGCTATGGAGTGGGTGGCAGTATGCTGCCAATTCTCAAGAGACTTCTTATGCGATTTCTAATTACCCTGCAGCGTTGTCGCAGCATGGCTTCCTTCCTTTTGACAGCAGTGGTGCTCCAGGTTACTGTCTTGCTCGTCTCGTGCGGAGGGGGTTCGTCGGGTGGGACCAATCCAACCCCACCCCCGCCGCCGTCGCCGGATTTCTCCATTGCAGTTAAACAGGCAAGCGTAAGCCTCCAGCAGCAGGGGGCGTACCAATCGCAAAGTATTACGGCGGAACCGACGAACGGATTTACTGGCACAATTAGCCTGACCGTCTCAGGCCTTCCTGCCGACGTGACAATGACGCCCGGAACCATCTCCTCCGTTGTCATAACCGGGTCATCGCAAAGCAGTGCATTTCAGTTGGCAGCCTCGCAGGCGGCAGCTGTCGGTACCAGCACGATCACGGTGACCGGCACAAGCGGTTCCATTAGCCATTCAGTTACCTTCTCGTTAGCGGTGACAGCGGCGGCGCCTTTCACAATTCAGATGTCCCCGACTGCCATCACAATGACGCCCTCCTCGTATGCAACGGTTCAAGTTTCGGTCACTGCCAATCCCGGGACATCCCCGTCTCTCGCAGTTCAGCTCGGCCCCCTGCCATCTGACGGCGGAATCGGCGAAAATGCAGTGCAAGGATTCGTAACTCCGACCAACCCGGGGAGTTTCACCTTAGAAACAGAAGCCGTGGCGCAACCTGTGCAGAATTATCCGATTGTCGTGACGGCTACCGATAGTGCGAACAACAGCTATGTTGTCGTCGTACCACTTACCGTACTGGTTCCCTCGTCCAATACAACACCAACAAGGAGCACATTTGCGCGAACCGATCAAAGTCCAACTGGGGTAGTGTATGACGAGGCGAGAAAGCTCCTGTTTGTAAGTGTTGAGGCTTTAAACCAGGTCGCCGTCCTGTCATCCGTCGATGGACATCGCGTGGCAACGATTCCCGTTCAGGACCCAACAGGCATCGATGAGGCCGTTGACGGGAGTGCCGTCTATGTCGTCAGTCCCTATTTCACTTACATCACAACAATCGATCCGAATCTTCTTCAGGTGGTTCAACAAACAAACATTCCCCAAATCAGTGGGCCAGGACAAGCCGCCGGCGAAGCCATGCAAACCACCGCTTCACAGGTTGCCACGCTCTCCAATGGGAACGTTCTAGTCAACATTGGAAATTCGAATAACTCGGCCGGTGGCCCGCCAACTTATTTATGGAATCCAACAACGAATGTCTTCACAGGACTCGGCTCGGGTAGCCTGTTCGGGAACGGATTTTCAATCAACCGCAGTGCTAATCATTCCAAGGTCCTCTTCTGCGGCATCAGCGGGTATCTTTACGACGCGGGCAGTGGCAACTTATCAGGCCCGCTAAACTCGGGCTGCACATGGGGCACATCGGCCATAAGCCCTGATGGTTCGCAATTCGTCATCCTTGGCTCAAACATTTCTCCAACTGTCTTCTACGACGATCAAGGCAATGTGCTTGCTTCTATGCCGATTTTGGACACGCTGGGTTTGGGGGATTCGGGATGGGGGGTGTTGTATAGCCTTGACGGCAGCCGTTTGTACATCTTTTATACGGAGCCAGCGTACGAATCTGAGCTCTACGATGGAGCCGGACTCGGCGCCGTAACCGTGATCGACACCAATACCTTTTCATATGTGGGCTCAGTGCCCAATCTCGGGTTCGGTATAACGCTCCCGGGAATTTTCTCTGGGCAGACTCCCTTCGCGATCGACGAGACCAATATGATCTTTGGTGGCTCCTTCCTGGGAATGGGGTATCTGGACGCCAGTTCGCCGGGATGGTTGAGTCTTCCACTTCCTTCCGAAGAATTGATGTCAACGACGCTTGTTAGCCTCAAGGCACCCACAGCAGTGCAATTGCAGGGTTCAGATTTTTCTTCGGCGGCCAATTACAGCGTGTATTTTGGCCCATCGCCGGCCTCGCCACAGACGCTGGCGGGAACGAACGTATCCGTACAGTCGACCAGCGTCCTCGATGTCACGGTGCCAGCCGGAACAGTGACCGGCCCGGTTAACATGACTTTCACTCGTTCAGATGGCTACTTCAACGTGAGGCCCGATGCCGTCAGCTACGGACCGACGGTACTGCAAGTCGATACGAATGCAGGGTCACCCTCCGGCGGCGATTCAATCAAGGTTGTCGGCTACGGATTCGATGGTTCAAACGTGCAGGTGACGGTTGGGGGAAATCCCGCGACGAATGTCAGCTTGGCCAAACCATCGAGTGACATGCTTCTCCCAAGGGAGGTGCTCACTTTGACCACGCCGGCAGGCGCGCCCGGCAATGCCGACGTTACCGTAACGACGCCTGATGGCTCAACCACGGTCTCCGGCGGCTTCCAATACCTTACGTCTGTCCAACTCTATCCAATCCAAGGCGCTCTTGACGATATCGTCTATGACCAGGCGCGTCAGCGACTCTACATTACCAACCAAAACAACAATCGCGTCGAAATCTTCGACCTCGGCTCAAACACATTTCTTTCTCCCGTACAAGTCGGAAATGAGCCGACCGCTCTTGCGCTGACCCCGGACGGCGTGCTCCTGGGTGTCATAAACTCCGCCGATGTCACGGTGTCCGTCATCGACCCAGTCGCGCTTAAGGTAATTGCAACATTCACTGTGGTGTCTTCCCAGGACACCGCTTGTAATGTGCCGCTTACTATGTCGCCGGCCGAACCCCATAGAATGCTCTTGAATTTGAAATGTCCTAGCTCGTTGAGCGCAGGCCTCTCACATCTCGTCAATCTCGACACCGGCAGCCTTGATTGCACCGGCGTGGCCGGATGCCAGTCAAACGGCACTGATCTGCAATTGGGTCTGACAGCATCGGTATCAACGCCGGACGGCAGCAAGATTTTCCTCGCGCCAAATGGTGCGTCTGCTGGAGATGCTGCAATGCTCGATCTCAACGCCAATACCTTGACCTATGGTATTTGGACTCAATCCACCGATGTAGCTGTAGATGCGGATGGGAATGCCTTTGCCTCAAACAATCCATACCAAGGACTAGTCGGGATATTGAACACTCAGCTATCGCAGACTTCGATTATGGCGTTTGAACCCTACGCTGATTCAGACAATCAGAGTTTGGGCTTATCTCCCTCAGGAGAGAAGTTGAATGCTTCGGGAAGTTTGCTGTATATGCCGCAGAACGCGGCTGTTGCGATATTCGATGTGCACACAGGACGCATGGTGCGGCGTCTCCCCATATCCGACGGCATTCCCAAAGACACGGGGGCGATGGCTCTGGACGAAACGGGGACCAAGATGTTCTTGATCTCGAATTCAGGCATTACGATTGCTCAGCTTTCTCAGGTTCCGCTCAGCCTGGCGTCGGTGAATCCCGCAACGGGATCGCAAGGAACACAGGTGACCTTGCGCGGCAGTGGCTTTCTTAATGGCGCTACTGTCTCATTCGGAACAGAACAAGCCTCAACCACTTACGTCGACCCCGAGACATTGACGGTTACCGCGCCGGCCGTGTCCTCAGGACCGGTTCGCATCACGGTGAACAATCCAGACGGCTCCACTTATAGTCTTGACGCGGTCTTTACGGTCCAATGAACACACTCGCCGCCGATTGTGGGTAAGAAGCCAGGTTTCGGGTTCATCGGCTGATGCCACAATAGTTGCTTGGTTCTGTGATTTGTTCATGCTTCTACCCGTGGGTCGGGTTTTCCAGGTTGATCGTGGTCTGTTGCGGCGGGCGCTTTTTCGATGGTTCGGTACTTTCAATGCGGCATCGCGCTGTGACGCGTTACTCCTCCGCCTTCCATACATACGCTCCGGGCTGCGGCAGGCCGATGTGCGCCAGCACGCGGTAGACAAACTGCCGGGCCATTTCCGTCGAATCGACCGGCCGATTATAAAACGCCGGAATTACCGGGAAAATCACCGCGCCCGCATCAGCCGCTAGCACCATGTTCCGCAAATGAATGCGATTGAACGGCGTCTCGCGCACGCACAGCAACAGCGGACGGCGCTCCTTGAGCGTCACATCGGCGGCGCGCGCAATCAGCGAATCGGCCAGCCCATGGGCGATGGCCGCCAGCGTGCCCATTGAGCACGGGAGAATGATCATTCCATTCGAGGGGTGGCTTCCGCTGGCGATGGCCGCGCCGATGTCCGCGTCCGCGTGCTGCACCGTCTTTGCCGGCGCGCGCCCGAGCAGCTTCTCCAGCAGGTCGCTGCGTCCACTTACGCCCAGTTCTTCAGCCATCACGCGCAGCGAGTTTTCCGAGGCCACAAAGTGAACGCGGGCCACGCGCTCATCCGCCTCAAGCGCGCGCAGCAGTTCCCGGCCAAAGACGGCACCCGATGCGCCGGTGATTGCGACGGTTAAATTTGCGGCTTCCAAGGTGCGAACTCCTTCGCAAAAACTGGCTCTTCTTTCGGTCCTAATTGCCCATCTGCTGCAACTCCTGAATGATCCTGGCGTACTCCTCTGAGTCCGCTATTGCCACAAAACGCCTCATTTCATCGAACGCCAACTCACTTTCTCCAGCGCTCCAAAGCACCCGAAAAAGCAACACAGACACCCTTTCCGACGTTGGCGCCAATTGAACGGCCGCTCGGCAACATTCGATCGCCTCCCGATGCCGCCCGCCGCGCGACAGGATCCAGCCAAGGTAGCCATGCGCAATCGCAACCCTTGGAAACTCCGCCACCAAATCCCTAAGGATTTGCGTTGCGAAGGCAGCGTCATTCTGCTCATCCAGCTCAACCGCTTGCCTGATGACATCCAGGACGCGCGGGGGCTCATCCTCTAACGTCTGGCTCATACGCTCTACTCGCCCAGCACCCGATTGAAGATAGCGTCGACGTTCTCCAACTGCCGCGAATAGTCGAAGGCGCGCTCCAGCTTCTGCGGGCCCAGCAGCGTGGTGATCGCCGTATCCCGCTCAACCTCATCGCGAAACACCAGATCCTCTTTCCACGCCCGCATTGCATGGCCCTGCACCAGCCGGTAGGCGTCTTCGCGCAACATTCCTGCCTCGGCCAAATCCAGCAGCAACTGCCCCGAGAAGATCAGCCCGCCCGTGGACTCAAGATTCTTTTTCATCCGCTCCGGATAGACCAGCAGCCGGTCGATCAGATTCGTGGTTTTGGCAAGCAGATAGTCCACCAGAATGGTCGAATCCGGAAAAATCACCCGCTCGACAGAGGAATGGGAGATGTCCCGCTCGTGCCACAGGGCAATGTCTTCCAAGGCCGCCTGCGCATTGCCACGCAGCACCCGCGCAAGGCCGCTGATCTGCTCGCTGGTAATCGGATTCTTCTTGTGCGGCATGGCCGACGAGCCCTTCTGCTTCTCGCTGAAGAACTCCTGCGCCTCGCGCACCTCAGTGCGCTGCAGGTGGCGCACCTCGACGGCGATTTTGTCCAGCGTGCTGCCGATAATCGCCAGCGTGGTGATGTACGCCGCATGACGGTCCCGTTGGATGACCTGCGTAGCCACCGCAGCGGGCTTGAGGCCCAGCCGCGCGCAAATTCTTTCCTCGTGCTGGGGTTTGAGGTGACCAAAAGTACCCACGGCACCCGAGAGCTTGCCGACCCGCATATCTTCGGCCGCCGCGTCGAATCTGGCGATATTACGCTCTATCTCCGCGTACCAGTTGAGCAACTTGAGCCCGAAGGTGGTCGGCTCCGCATGAATTCCGTGCGTACGCCCAATGGTGGGCGTGTGCTTGAACTCCAGTGCGCGGCGCTTGAGCACCACCAGCAGCGCTTCCAACCCGGCGCGGATCAATACAGAAGCCTCGACAACCTGAAGCGCCTGCGCGGTATCCACTACGTCGTTCGAGGTGAGCCCATAGTGCAGCCAGCGCGACTCGGCCCCAAGGCCCTGCGCGTTCAGGCTCTCGGCCACCGCGGTCGTGAAGGCGATCACGTCGTGCTTCACCTCGGCCTCGATTTCCTGAATGCGGGCTACAGAAAACTTCGCCTTGGCGGCAATCGCCTGAGCCGCCGCCACGGGAATCACCCCGTCCTCGGCCAGCACCGCGCTCGCCGCCGACTCCACCTTCAGCCAGCAGCGGTATTTGCTCTCGTCCGTCCAGATCCGGCCCATGCCGGGGAGTGTGTAGCGTTCGATCAAAGGGGGATCTCCTTACCAGAGCGGTTTGCCGCGCCCTGCGTCAACCCTTGATTGTACGAGGGAAACGTACTTACTCGCGAGGAATCCCCAAACGCTGATGCAATTCATCCAGAAGCAGCCCGCGCCCCGGCTTGTACGGCTGAAACCACTCCCCGTCGATCACCAGTTGCGGAATCGCCCGCTTGCCCACGTGGCGCAGGACCTCGGCCGAAGCCGCCGGATCGGCGTCCACATTGATTTCGCTGTATTCGATACCGTGCGACTCAAGAAATTGCTTGGCCGCGCGGCAATCCCGGCACCACGCAGCCGTATAAACCTGCACCTTCATTCCATTATTTTACTTCCTTGAGACTGGTAACATCGGTGACAATGACCGCCAGCGAAATCAAGACCCTACTGAATCTCCAGCCGCATCCGGTGGAGGGCGGCTTCTACCGCCGCACTTACACCTCAGCCTTCACCGTTGGACTTGCGCGCGGCGCGCGCTCCGCGGGCACTGCTATTTACTATCTTCTGGAGCCCGGAACCTTCTCCGAGATGCACCGGCTCGACTCCGACGAGATCTTCCACTTCTATCTCGGCGACCCCGTCGAAATGCTGCAACTCCACCCCGATGGGCGCTCCGCTGTTCTTACTCTTGGACCGGATTTGGCGGGTGGCCAGCATGTCCAACTCGCCGTGCCAGCCGGAGTGTGGCAAGGGACGCGACTGGTGGGCGACGGGAAAGTGGCCCTGCTGGGCTGCACGGTCACGCCCGGCTTCGACTTTGCGGATTATCGCAGCGGAACTTATGCCCAGTTAGCCGAAAAATGGCCGGCGCAAGCGGAAAGAATCAGGGCGCTGACCAGAAGCTAAGAAAATCTCCGCTCGCGAAAGAAGCTCCGCAGCAACTCCGCCGATTCCTCAGCTAGGATTCCCTGCTCCACCTGCATCTGGTGGTTGAGCTGCGGATGATTGAGCACCGCAAGCACCGATCCCGCCGCTCCCGCCTTGGGATCGACGGCCGCGAACACCAACCGGTCAAGCCGCGCATGAATCATGGCTCCGGCGCACATGGCGCACGGTTCCAGCGTGACGTACAGCGTGCAGCCATTCAGCCGGTAATTGCCCAGCGCCGCAGCCGCCGCGCGCAGGGCTACGATCTCGGCGTGGGCTGTGGGGTCCACGTCGCGCAAGACACGATTCTGACCCCGCGCGACAATTCCCTGTTCAGGCGCCCCCTCGCGCGTTATCACCGCGCCAATCGGCACCTCGCCGGCTTCCCCGGCGATGCGGGCCTCGGCCAGCGCGGCCTGCATCGCCTCAAGATCGGTGATCATACCAACCCCGCCGCCGGGGATCCCACGGACAGGTCCTCGTCCGTGGGGTGTGCAGCCGGCTGCTGCTGCGTCATGCAGTGCAGCGTTCCCAGGCCCCACGCCAGGTCCACAGAATGAATCCCAATCACCTCGCGCTCCGGAAAGACTTCGGCCAGAATGTTCAGTGCCACACGGTCGTTGGGATCGTTGAAAGTCGGCGCCAGCACCAGGCCGTTCGCGATGTAGAAGTTCGCATAACTGGCCGGAAGCCGCTGCCCACTGAAAACCACCGGCCGCGGCAGCGGCAACTCCACCAGCGTGAACTGTTTTCCAGCGGGAGTCCGCGCCGCCTTCAGACGTTCAAGATTCTCCGCCAGCGGCTCATGGTTAGGGTCATTCGCATCCGGCTCGACAGCGGTCACAATCGTCGCGGGCCCGACAAACCTGGAAATATCGTCCACATGCCCGTGCGTATCGTCGCCGGCCACGCCGCGCCCCAGCCAGATCACCTGGTCGATTCCAAGAAAATCGTGAAAGGCCCGCTCCAGCTTTTCCCGGCTCACCCCCGGGTTGCGCTCCTGCACCTTGCTCAGCAGACATTCCTCCGTGGTCAGCAGAATCCCCTCGCCGTTGGTGTCGATCGACCCGCCTTCGAGCACCAGGCGGCGCTTCGTGCCTTTCTCGAACTCGATCGCCGGTTGCCAGGCCGGCAACCCCAGCAGCGCCGCCACGCGTCCCGGCACCTGGTCGTCGAGTTGCCAATCCGCATACTTGGCCCATGCGTTGAAGTGCCAGTTCGTCACAGCCACCCGGGCTTCACGGTTGCGCACAAAGATGGGCCCCGAGTCCCGCGTCCACACCCGATTGGTCGGCCACGCATGAAAACTCACCCAATCCAGGTTCGCCCCGGCCCGCTCCAGGATTCCGCGCGCGCGCCCTTCAGACTTCAGGTCGTCGACCAGAATATGCACGCGCTCCCGCGACGAGAGGAGCCGCACAATCTCCGCATAGACCCACGGAATCGCCTGGAACTTGCCTGGCCAGTCTTCGGGATTGTGCGGCCACGCCAGCCACGTAGCCTCGTGCCGATCCCACTCGGCGGGGATGCGGTAGCCCAGTTCTCGCGGCGTTGCTGTGGACGCAAATTCTCCAGATCCCGCGGAATCAGTCATGCTATTTCGAATCTCCGTCCGCCGGCCAGGTGTTCACGGGATCGAGAAACCGCTTGGTGATTGGCCCATACGCGTCGATGCGCCGGTCGCGCAAAAACGGCCAGTTGCGACGCGTCTCTTCGATCAGCCCGAGGTCGATTTCGCCAATCAGAATCTCTTCCGCATCGTGCGAAGCCTTGGCAATCACGCGTCCGAATGGATCGGCCAGAAAGCTCCCACCCCAGAACTCCAGGCCCGGCCCCGTAGCACGATTTCCTAAAACGTCGCCGTGCTCGATGCCGACCCGGTTCACGCCAGCCACGTATACGCCGTTGGCGATGGCGTGCGCCCGCTGGATGGTCTGCCACGCTTCATACTGCGCTGTGCCGAACTCATCCTTCTCTGCTGGATGCCATCCGATTGCCGTCGGATAAAAGAGCACCTCCGCACCCTGCAAAGCGGTGAGCCGCGCGCCCTCCGGATACCACTGGTCCCAGCAAACCAGCGTGCCCACACGGCCAAATGCCGTGTCCGCGGCCTGAAACCCCAGATCTCCCGGCGCAAAATAGTACTTCTCGTAGTACAGCGGATCGTCCGGGATGTGCATCTTGCGGTATACGCCGGCGATGGCCCCATCGGCATTCAGCGTTACCGCCGTATTGTGATAAAGTCCCGCCGCGCGGCGCTCAAAAAGTGAAGCTACAATTGCAACCCGGGCTTTGCGCGCCACCTCGGCCAGCTTCGTGGTCGAAGGCCCCGGAATGGGTTCGGCCAGGTCAAACAGGTGAAGATCCTCGCGCTGGCAAAAGTACTGCGCGCGGAAAAGCTCCGGCAGGCAGACAATGTTCGCGCCCAGCCTCGCGGCCTCTTCGATATGCTGCACCGCCGACGCGAAGTTCTCCTCCGGGTCAGGGCCCATGCGCATCTGCACCAGTCCCACGTTGTATTTGGTTGTACTCCCCATGATTCGCCGGCCACCCTTCTACACCATTCTCTTGCCGGATGCAGCAAGGCCAACCCCACGGCGCGGGATTGGCCTCAGCTCATCCGCCTGATGCCCTCGTTACTCGTCCAGAATCAGCACCGCGGCTGCAATCGTGGTGGTCCACAGTCCGCGCTTGTCACCAACCGCCGACTGCGTGATGTTGCTGGTGCGCACTATCTTGTTCGAGATGCGATAGATTTCTTTCTTTTCGTCCCAGCTCGTATCCGGATCGAAGTCCACATCGAGGGTCGTGGCCAGCATCTCCGCTGCCAGTTCCTCGGCGTACTCGCCAGCCTGCTCCTCTGTCTCGCCAAAGCTGTGGTGCTCGCTCAGGTAGCCATATGTGTCGCGATCGGCGGGGATGGCCACCCCGATGCTCGCTACGATCAGCCGGTGCGGTTCGCGTGTGGAGTTCTCCGCAATTACCGAGAAAACCACCTCACCGTGATTCAGATAGGTGAGGCCCTCCTTACGCGGGATCACCTTGCACCGCGGCGGAAAGATCGAAGAGACGCGCACCAGATTCTGCGAGGCGATTCCCGCATCCCGAAGGGCCAGCTCAAAGGAGGTCAAACGCTCCTTATGTTTGCCTACACCCTTGGTAAAGAAAAGCTTCTTCGGGACCATGCTTTTTCCCAATTTCTATGTACCCTCCGTGACATTGACGCTCGTGGTTTTTATACAGTTCCCGTGTGAGTTTATCGCATCCAGGTTCGCGGGTACACAATCCCCGTCAATTTCATCCCACTTTCACACGATTCGACCGGGCCACCGCCAGCCCCACCTCACGGCCTCCGAATCGTCTCCAGGGTGACTTTTTGCCGCTCGCAGCGTTTAAGAAGGCATGAAGGTCATCTATTTGGCAGAAATCGGTATTTTGAGCGCCGGAATTGGCTGCTGGCCGGCGCTGGCTCAAGCGCCTGTGGATCAGCAAAGCACCGCAGCGCCAGTTGCGGCTGCTCCGGCATCAGGCCCGGTGGTCTTGGAGTGGACTCCGCCCGCGCTAGCGCAATTGAGCGCGGAGGCCGCAGTCAAATCCAGCTTTACGCTGGACCGGGACATGCTGGGCGTCGCCGCCAGCCTCATGCCCGACGCGGAAGCCGAGACCAAACAGGCCATCGCCAAGATCGACGGCGTCAGCGTGCACGTGCTCCGTTTTGGCCCCGCCGGCATTCCTGACGAGGCGCCCGTAGACGCCATCCGCGAGGCCTACCACCTGCGTGGGTGGAAGCACCTGCTGACCACCGATAGCGCGCCCAACGCCAAAACCCCGCTTCACAACGAAACCACCGACCTGTGGTTCGTTCTGGACGGAGTAAACGTGCGCGGCGCCGTGGTGCTGGTCGAAAGCCCCAAAGGTCTGACACTGGTAACTCTGGCCGGCAATCTCAGTCCTGTAGATCTCCTCCGTCTGCGCGGCCATTTCGGCATTCCACGCTTTAAAGGCGGCACCTTCAAAGACGCCAAAGACAATTAGCAACAGTCCCGCCCGCCATTGCCACCCCCAATTTGCAGGTGGTAGCCTCATCCTTGACCACGCAAGGACGAGGGCCCCTGAAAGCTATGCAAACCACCTACAACGGCCGGGAACTTCCCAAAGACGGCCAGCCAATCGAATATACCAATGGGCAATTCAAAGTCCCCAGCAATCCCATCATTCCTTTCATTGAGGGCGACGGCACCGGGCGCGACATCTGGAAGGCCTCGCAGCGCGTATTCGATGCCGCGGTCGAAAAAGCCTACGGCGGCCAGCGCTCAATCAAATGGTTTGAGATTTTCGCCGGCGAAAAGGCATTCCGCCAGTTCTCGACATGGCTGCCCGACGACTCAGTGGCCGCAGCCCGCGACCTGCGCGTCTCCATCAAGGGACCGCTCACCACGCCCATCGGCGGCGGCATCCGCTCTCTCAACGTGGCTCTGCGGCAGATCCTCGACCTCTACGCCTGCGTGCGCCCGGTCAAGTATTACCAGGGCGTGCCCAGCCCGGTGAAGCATCCCGAGAAGCTGGACATCGTGATCTATCGCGAAAACACGGAGGACGTCTACGCCGGCATCGAGTTCAAAGAAGGCAGCACCGATGCCGCCCGGCTGATCGATTTCGTAAACAGCGACCTGCTCAAGGGCGGCAAGAAGAAAGTTCGCGAAGATTCCGGCGTGGGCATCAAGCCCATCTCCATCTTCGGCACCAAACGGCTGGTCCGGTACGCCATCCGCGCCGCGCTTGCGCAGGGCCGCAAGACCGTCACTCTGGTGCACAAAGGCAACATCCAGAAGTTTACCGAGGGCGCCTTCCGCGAGTGGGGCTACGAGGTCGCGGTGCAGGAATTCCGCGATCAAGTCGTGACCGAGCGCGAAAGCTGGATACTGGGCAACGTCGAGGCCAATCCAGGTATTTCCATTGAAGAAAACGCTGCGCTCATTGAACCCGGCCTGGAGTTCGGCAACGAGAGCTTTCGAGACGCGCTTTACGCAGAGATCAAAGGCGTCCTCGACTCCATTGGCAAAACCCACGGGAACAGCGCCTGGAAGTCGAAGGTGCTGATCAACGACCGTATCGCGGACTCCATCTTTCAGCAGATCATCATCCGGCCCGCTGACTACAGCGTGCTGGCCACCACCAACCTCAACGGCGACTACATCTCCGACGCCGCGGCGGCCCAGGTGGGCGGACTGGGCATCGCTCCCGGCGCCAACATCGGCGACGGCTACGCGGTGTTTGAAGCCACGCACGGCACCGCACCCAAGTATGCCGACAAGGACATGATCAATCCCGGCTCGGTAATTCTGTCGGGCGTGATGCTGTTGGACTTTATCGGCTGGAAGCAAGCGGCAAAACTCATCGAGCAGTCGCTGGAAAGGACGATTCTGCAGAAGTTCGTCACCTACGACTTCGAACGCCAGACTGCGGGCGCAACGAAAGTAGGAACGAGCGAGTTTGCCACGCGGATTATCGGAAACATGTAGAGAGAGATCAGTGGTTGACACGCTGGCGAACCAGCCACAAAACACGCGGGGATTCGATTCCAAGGAGAGAATGAAATGCGCAAAAAGGTAAGTATTGTGGGCGCGGGCAACGTGGGCGCAACGGCCGCGCACTGGATTGCGGCCAAGGAACTGGCTGATGTGGTCCTGATCGATGTCGTCGAAGGCATCCCCCAAGGCAAGGCGCTGGATCTGCTCGAGGCCATGCCAATCGAGAAGCGCGACGTCAGCGTCACCGGCTCCAACGACTACGCGGCGACTGCCAACTCCGACATCGTGGTTATCACCGCGGGCCTTCCGCGCAAACCGGGCATGAGCCGCGACGACCTGCTGCACACCAACTTCAAGATCCTCTCCGACGTGGTCCAGAAAGTAGTCGCGCATTCTCCCGAATCGATCCTCATCGTCGTCTCCAATCCTCTGGACGCCATGGCCCAGGCCGCCTATCGCCTGGCAGGTTTCAACCGCGAGCGGGTGATCGGCATGGCCGGCATTCTGGATTCGGCCCGCTTCAGGAGCTTTATTGCCGCTGAGCTGAATGTGAGTGTCGAGAATGTTACAGCCTTTGTGCTTGGCGGCCACGGCGACACCATGGTCCCGCTGCCACGCTACTCCACGGTCGCCGGCATTCCCATCACCGAGCTCATTGCCCCCGGCCGCCTGGAAGCGCTAGTCCAGCGCACGCGCGACGGCGGCGCGGAGATCGTCAAGCACCTCAAGACGGGCAGCGCCTACTACGCGCCCTCGGCCGCCACAGTTGAGATGGTCGAGGCCATTCTCAAGGACAAGAAGAAAATCCTTCCTTGTGCCGCGTATCTTCAGGGCGAATATGGCATCGAGGGCTACTACATCGGCGTTCCGTGCAAGCTGGGCGCCGCCGGCCTGGAAAAAATCATCGAAATCAAGCTGACCGCGGAAGAAGACGCAGCCCTGAAACAGAGCGCCGAAGCCGTGAAGGAACTCTGCGCCGTCATTGGCGTATAGTCTCTGCCATCAACCTGAGAACGGTTTCCCAGGCCCTCATGGTTCACTCTTGAGGCCTGGGAAACTACCCTGCACAGCCGGCTCCCTGCGCCCGGCTCCTGTTGTGGCCATCCTCTTTTATATCTGCAACCTTTCCACCAAATTTGTGTCTAAACAGGCGAACGGCAGGCCGCTGGGCGATGCTCGCGGGGTGTCCACGGTCAAGCGTTTGCGACCTGGAGATCCACGCAATTCGCCGCGGCTGCCGCATGACCCGTTTTCTTTGAACGAGGAGGTTTTCAACCATGAAAAGGACGATTTGTACAACCCGGACCGCTCTGCTCGCTGCCACCCTCGCCGGAGCCCTTCTGGGACTTCCCCAGGGATCTTTCGCGGCGCCTCGCGGCCTGGGCGCCCAGGCCCAGCAAGACAGCTCTGCCACCAGCGACGCCGCGACCCGGCTGAACAAGAAGCAGTTTCAAAATGTAAAGGTGACCGTGGACTCGAACGGCACGGCTACGCTTTCAGGAACCGTGGACCTCTACGAGTACAAGGTTGACGCCTACAAGCGCATCCACAAAGCCAAGGGCGTGACCGCCGTCCGCAACGACATTGAGGTAGCCGGCCCCAGCGTCGCCGACAGCGAGTTGCAGGCTAAGCTTGGTGAGAAGCTGGCCTATGACCGCGTCGGCTACGGCAACACCTTCAACGCCATCACGCTGAGCGTACAGAACGGCGTGGTCACCCTCGGCGGCCATGCCCGCACTGATGTAGACAAGGACTCCGCGCTGGCTCTGGTGAGCACATATCCCGGCGTTAAAGATGTGGTGAGCGAGATTGAGGTCGATCCCGCCTCGATGATGGACGACCAGACCCGTCTGGCTGTGGCAAGGGCTGTCTACGGCTACCCATCGCTGAACAAGTACGCCATCGACCCCGGCAAGCCCATCCGCATCTCGGTGCAGAACGGCAACGTCGAGCTCTATGGCAACGTGGACTCGCTGGCCGATAAGGAAGTCGCCTTCATACGCGCCAACAGCGTACCCGGCGTCTTCAGCGTCAAGAATTACCTGCAAGTGACCAACCAGCCGTCTGAGGGCCAGAAATAGGTCGCGCGGCCCTACCAGGCAGCGAATATTTTTGCGCTCCTCGCCCCCAGGGCTTGTTCCTATTGCCGTGATCACGGCAATCCAACGGGGGAACAAGCCCTGGTTCTACCGATCTTTTCAGAAATGCCTGCCGGCTTATCTTCAATCCCTGAAGGCGCTCAGCTTCTGAAGCAGTGGCGATCTTTGAGGCTCGGGGAGTTGCGAACGAAGAAAATTGAGCACCGCATCGAAGGTGGGCAGTGCGTCCCACCCCCGGCGCTGCCCTCCAGCAGCCATGGCTTTCAGCGCGGCGGCAGCCGAAGCAAACGCAATGGCTTCCTCGACCGACAGATTCCGCGCGACTGCCAGGGCGAAGGCTCCGTGAAATGTATCCCCGCACCCATTGGTATCGAACGCGTCGACCTTGAAAGCCGGGAAATGCCGCACCGCCGGGTCCGCCGCGGTGCTGAAATAGCAACCTTCCGCACCATCCGTCACAACCGTCGCGATTCGCTGAGCACGCGCAAGGGACGCGCAGGCATCGCTCGGCTCCGGGGCGCCGCTGGCCCAGACGGCGAAAGCTCTCGGTACGATCAGGTAGTCAGTCAGCGCGGCCAGATGAATGGCCGATTCCGATTGGCCTTCAATATCCCCCAGCACAGGCACTCCCAACCGGCGAGCCTTCTCCGCCACCGGGGTTAGAGATGGCTCGGTGAGATGGTCGAGCAGAACCAGGGTCGCAGACTGAATCAGCGAGTCCGGCAGATCGTCTGGGCTTAATACCCTGTAGAGCGCGGGGTCGTAGAACACATTGCGACGTCCCCGGCCATCGACCACGATGATGCTGTGGTACGGGCCGCCTTGGGGGTCATGCACGATATGCGAGATATCCACTCCGTGGCGCTCGAGCGCGGATGCGATATACCTCGACAGCTCGTTCTCTCCAAAGCGCGCTGCGTAAGCGGCGCGGCCTCCCAGTGAACCGGTTGCGGCCATCGCCGTGCAAGCGGGTCCGCCGCCCTGGCGCGTGCTGCCATGAACCGGTATCTTGCAATCCACCGGCGGATATTCCGAAACATAGATCAGATCGTCGACCGCCGCAATTCCGACTCCAAGAACGTCATACCGCTTGTTCATACATGCTTTCTGTTCATCGATCGCCTCAAGACAGCCATCGATGCATCGTAATGCCCGGCGCTCCATCCTTGACGCGTGTCCCTGCGGCGACTTGGTGCGGCAAGGGCGGGAAAGCGCAAAGCCCTAACTGCCGCCGTAATTTGCGAACGTTGAAGTCAGCTCCAGATCCTTAACCAGTTCACGGTGCGGAGGGATTCGCAACGATTCCAGCGCCCCATGATATGCCTTTACCGCTTCGGCAGGCAGGATCTGATCGTCGGCCACCAGGCGCAGGTATTGAACAAACGATGGCTGATCCTCGGCCGCGTTGATTTTTCTGCCGAACAACGCAACCCGCGCTCCATGACGCTTTGCCTCGTGAACAAGAAGGAATGCATCGTGCGTGGTGCCTGCCGACCCGCCCAATATGCCCACCACGACGGAAGAATCGTACGCGCACAGCTCTTCAAGAGCCTTTGGGCCCGGATAAGGAATCTTCAGGAAACGAGGCCGCGCGACCGAGGGCACTCCGGCCAGAAGCCGCACGATATGGTCGTTGACGAAGTATGGAATCTTTTCCGGCTCGATGCCATGCACATGGGCCGGTACATTGGGATGAAATACCTCAAGAAAATGGCTGAAATGCCTCTTTTCCGCCTCAAGGCGGAATGCCTTGTACGCCTCAAGAACTTTGAGATCGCGCTCCGGGTTGTTGTTGAAGGTGACCGAATAGAGTCCGAGGTTCGCTCCCCTTTGGCGTTCTTCCTCAGAACACGGGCACTTGCCCGCCTGGATGTGGTCGAGCGTGGCCGAGCAAAACGGTTGCGAAGGGGCTTCTGGATAACATGACCCGCGAACCACATGAATATCCGTCGTATCGTTGGCGCGAACGGCCGGAGTCACCGCAGAAGAGTCGAAGATGCGTTCCTGAATGGTGAGTATCTCAGAGGTGCTGGCCGACATGAGCATGATGTCCACCAGGCCCTGGGAGACGATCTGGCGCATCTGATCCCGGTACTCGGCAACCGATCGGAGGCTTCCGTCGCGATTCCGTCCCGTTGCGGAAATGCCCAGAGCCATGTCGGCATCCTTGGCATCGGCCAAAATGAATACCCGGCTCGCCGGGTCTTTTTTCAGAGCGGCCAGCTTTACGTCAAGTGTCTTTTGCATACAGAAACATCATAGCCAATTGAATGGCCTGAAAAGCCGAGTCGAAAATCGGCGCACCCATGCGCAGCAGCGGCGGCGCGATTCCGGCCTCCACCGCGAAGGTTACGCCAGGCGATATTCGGTGCAAAGCACGCGGAATGGAGGCTCATCCTCAACGATCTCAGGATAGCGGGGCAGCGGCTCAAGGAAGTAGTTGTCGGCATCGTCGTCGTTAACTGAGGAAACCTCGCCGATCAGTCCATGGCCATTGATAGCGTGGAACGTGTGGTAGAGATACGGTGTAAGCGTGATGGACTCGCCTGGCCCCAGAATCACCGTGCCTCCGGCTTCGACCCGGCGCTGAATTCCGTCGCAGGAGACCATAACCGGGCTCTGCGCAAGCCCTCTGTCTTCAGTGGAATTGTAGAGTTGCACGGCCAACCGGCCCGTCCCCTTGCCGCCCCGGTTGATGATGTCCTCGGTCTTGCGGGCATGGTAGTGGAAGGGCGTGACCTGGTCCTGGCGAACGAACATAATTTTTTCGGCGTAGACTTTGGCGGTTTTGCCGCCAACCGGCATCCCATTGCGAAGGGTAAACAGCGTGAGGCCCATGGTTTCGAAATGCCCCCCGTTGAAGTCCGTAACGTCCCACCCCAGCCGTTCGCTGCGAAGCTCATTCGCGTCACTGCCGCGCTGTTGCCATTCTTCCGGCGTCCAATCCGCATACGGCGGCAAGACAAAGTGGTTCTCCCTAAAAAAATCCGCAGCGTCGGCAATGTAGCGGTTGATGGCCGATCTTTTCATGTCGATCTCCTCCCACAGGACATCTCTCAACAACATAAACCCAATTTCGGACGGAGGGGCGGCCATGGCCTTGAATTGCCGGCCGAGACCGAGCCGTCCCTGATGCGATCGCCCGGCCGCCAAGCGACATTCACACATTTGTAACGACACAGACCCTTTTTATTCCTTACACTTATCCCACTATGGCCATCGACGACCCCCTATCCATCGAACACCATCCAGGTAAAGCTCCAGGCACATTGATTCTCAGCCTCACCGGCCCACTGACCCTGCGCAATCTCTTTGATTTGCAAGCGCAACTGCGCAGCATTGACCCACTCCCGGCCGTCACCATTCTCGATCTCGCCGGCGTGCCCTACATGGATTCCGCAGGGATGGGAGCAGTGATCAACTACTACACCCACTGCCAGAACAGAGGCGGCCGGCTCATTGCCGCCGGAGTCAGCACGCGCGTTCTGGAACTGTTCAAGATGACCAGAGTGGACACGGTCATTCCCATGGCCGCCACGGTGGAAGAAGCCGAAGAACGCGTCTAGCTCCATGCGGGTTCGCACAATCTGCCGGCGCCCCTCAAGTACACTGGTCCATGGAGCCATCCATGCCAGGCCTGTGGGCCAAGACGCGCACGACATTGGAGATGATCAAGTGGGAGCACTCCATCTTCGCGCTCCCCTTTGCCTTCACGGCGGTCCTTCTCGCGGCCCATGGACTGCCCACCCTGCGCACCCTGGCGTGGATTCTCGTCGCCATGGTGGCTGCCCGCTCCTGCGCCATGGCCTTCAACCGCTGGGCCGACGCTGAACTGGATGCCGCCAATCCCCGTACACGCACCCGCGCCATTCCCGCCGGGCTGCTGTCGCGCGAGTTCGTACTCGGTTTCAGCATCTTCACGGCGCTGCTCTTTGTTCTGGCCGCGGCCGAGCTGAACCGGCTCAGCCTCTACCTCTCGCCCCTGGTTCTGGTGGTGCTGCTGGGCTACAGCTATATGAAGCGCGTCACGCGCTGGTCTCACCTGGTGCTGGGCTTCGCGCTGGGCCTAGCTCCCTCGGCGGCATGGATTGCAGTCTGCGGCAACCTCGACCCCCGCATCGTGGTCCTCACCGCAGCCGTAACCCTGTGGGTCGGAGGCTTCGATGTGCTCTACGCCTGCCAGGACTTCGAGCATGATCGCGCCGCGGGCCTCCACAGCCTGCCCCAGGCCGTGGGCATTCCCGGCGCTTTCAGAGCAGCTCGCGCGATGCACCTGGCCATGCTGGGCTTGCTTGCCTGGTTCGCCTTTCTGTTTCAATTTCACGCACTGGGGTGGGTCGGCATCGCCGCCGTAGCCCTTCTGCTGGCCTATGAGCACTCCCTTGTTTCCCCCCGCGACCTGCGCCACCTCAACGCTGCGTTTTTCACCATGAATGGGGTCATCGCCATGGTTTTTCTTGCCTTTGTCGCAGCCGATCTCTGGCTGAGGATCTGATTTTTATGCCTGACGAAACAATCCCTGACAAAACTCCGATCGAGCTGTGGTATGGTGCCAGAAAGCACTCCGCGGATGACTTCCCTTTCGCATCCGCCCCTCAATCACCCGCAGGAGAAACGGTTACGGGAATGAAGATCGCCATCCAGGGCGAACCCGGCTCATTCAGCCACGAAGCGGCGATGAAACTCGTCTCCGATGCGGCGATTGTGCCGTTTTCTCTTTCCGCCGAGGTCTTTGCCGCGCTCGCCAAGGGATCTGTCGATGCCGCGGTCATTCCCATCGAAAACAGCCTGGCAGGCTCGGTTTCTGAGCACTTCGACCTCCTGCTTGCCCACGATGTCATGGTCGAGCGGGAGACACTGCTGCGCATCCGCCACAACTTCATTGCCATCTCCGGCGCCCAGATCAGCGATATCGACCGCGTCTTCTCCCATCCGGTAGCTCTTGCGCAGTGCCGGCGTTTCCTTGCCAGCCATCCGAAGATCGAGGCCTTCGCCTTTTACGACACCGCGGGCAGCGTGAAGCAACTGGTGGAGCTGCGCGACCGCCATGCCGCGGCCATCGCCAGCGAAGCAGCCGCGCACTACTACGGCGCGCAGATCCTTCAGGCAGGCATCGAGGACAACCCGGAAAACTTTACCCGCTTCTTCCTCGTCCGCCGCACCAGGGACGCCGCTACCGACCCCAATTCGAACAAAATGAGCCTGGCGTTTTCGGTGGAAAATCGCCCCGGATCGCTCGTTGCCGCGCTGACGGAACTCTCCAAACTCGGCACCAACCTGACCAAAATCGAGTCGCGGCCAGTGCACGGCAAGCCCTGGGAATACATCTTTTATGTGGATTGCCAGATTCACTCCGCCCAGGAGGGCTCGCGCGCGATCCAGGCGCTGGGTCCCCATTGCGTCATGGTCAAGGAGCTGGGCCGCTACACGGAAGCCGGCAAGGAAGACTGACCTGGCCGATAAACTATTGATTCAAAGGATTCCTGCAAGAACGGCAGACACAAAAGGGGACAGGCTGAAGCCTGTCCCCTTTTAAGCCTTGATGCGCTTTGGTTCTTAGAAGTGATACGCCACGCCAAGCGTGGGAACGAAGATGTTGTACCACTTGTTGGTGACAAAGTTGTAGCCCCCGCCCGTAGAGGTCTGGCCAAACGTCGGCACCTTGGTGACGTAACTGCGGTACTCCGCGCGAATGTCGAAGCTGGGGCTGATCTCGTACGCGATGCCGGCTCCGTACAGAGCGCTGATCGCGGTCTGTTGCTTTGCACCCAGAATCTGCGTGCCGCTATTGACGATGGGCAGGAAGACGAGTCCGGCCGCGCCTGCCTCAAGGAACGGATTGTATTTGCGGAAGTTGAATGTGCGCACGTAGGCGCCCGATGCTTCCTGCGTCCGGGTCAGGATGGCGATGCCGCTTGCCGCAATATTGGGTGCGTGGTAGGTGATGTCGTTCTGGTAGGTCACCCCATAGTTGGCCTCGAGGGCACTCGAGGGCGTCAGCATGAAACGGTAGCTGGCCAGCGCTCCATAGGCTGGGGTCGAGTGGACCTGTACGTCGGTCGATGAGGCGATGAACGGCTCAATAAGCCCAATTCCGCTGATGCTGACATCCTGGCGGCTCTCCTGAGCGCTGACTGCGGCCACGCCTGCGGCCAACAGAAATGCAATTAAGGCGATCTTCTTCATTCGGTCCTGAACCTCACGACTGCGCAACCATCCGGCTGGCAACGAACTTGTCAATTCCGGCGCCTCGGATCGAGCCGGGCCCCGCTCTCAGCATTGTAACTGGCCGGGCCGGTCCGTGCCGGAATACCCCTGCTGCGTCATCGGGCAAACCACCGCGCCAGCCATCTCACCAGAAGAGTTCTGAGGCTATAGACGCACCAGCAGTCAAAGGGGCACCGGGCCCTCCGCAGGCCCTTGAATTCACACGCTCAGCCCGCCCGCTCCACCTGGTAATAAAATGGCGGTCCCTGCTGCCTGGCCAGGGTTCTGACCGTGCGCAGAAATGCCCTTGCCGCATAGGACAACGTCGCCTGGCGCCGGTGCACCAGCCGCAGCACCCGCCGCATCTCCAACTCATCCACCGGGACCCGCACCAGATCCCCCGTCTCCAGCTCCCGCGCCACCGTGAGGTGGGGAACCAGCGCGACGCCGTTGCCCATGGCGACAAAACGCTTGATGGCCTCGATGGTGGGCAGCTCGATGGGCATGTTCAAGGGGGTCCGGTAGCGCTGGAAGGCCTCAATCACCTTCCGCCGCAGCGGCGATGCCACGTTGTGCGCGATAAAGTTTTCCTCGCCCAACTCATTGATGGAGACCCGCTCAGCCCCGGCCAGCGGATGGCTGGGGCTCACAATGAACGCCAGGCTGTCAGCATACACAGCGATGGTGCGGAACTGCACCGGATCCGGCCGAAACGAAATGACCCCGATCTCGAATGTGCGCAGCACAAGCTCTTCAGGAATCCGCGAGGCCAACATGCGGTGCACCGTGACGTTCACATGCGGAAACTCTCTGCGAAACGTGTCGATCGCCTGCAACAGATACATGCATGTGTACTCATTCGCCGCCAGTTGCAGCCGCCCCCGCTCCAGGCTTTTCAGCTCATCCAGCGCACTGCCGGCCTCCCGTCGCAGCGCCAGCAACCGCAGCGCATAATCGCGCAAAAGCACCCCGGCCGCGGTCAGCGACCCATCCCGCGCCGCCCGGTCAAACAGCGTTTCCCCTACCGACGCCTCCAGCTTGCGAATCACCTGGCTCACCGCCGGCTGCGTGCGGTGCAGCCGCACCGCCGCCCGCGAGAAGCTCCGCTCCTCCGCCACCGCCAAAAACGTCTCCAGTTGACTCAGTTCCATGGAAAAGCTCCTAAAGGCAGGAAGTAGAGAACAGGGAATAGGGAGTAGGGAATAGGGAGTAGGGAATAGGGAGCAGGGAATGGTTAAGCCCGCGTGGGTCTGCCAGCGTTCGTGCCTGCCCAGGTCTCTAAATCTGGACCTGGGTACCCGGCACGTTCCGCGTTGCTCTCTCGAAAATCCGCGCACAAACGATCTCTATCCCGTCGGGCGAGCCGCAGGCCCATAGATCACTTAGGGCAGGCTCCGGGGCACCCAGATTTTCTGTTCCCTATTCCCTGTTCCCAATTCCCTGTTCCCAATTCCCTGTTCTCTGTTCCCTGTTCTCTATTCCCTGCCTTTCCACTCTACCCTATAAGCACAATTTATCGCTTCCCCAAAAAGAATAACTTTGCCTTATAGCACCCTGATGCGAGACACTGGCATCATCCGAAAATGCTTCCTCTGGCAGGCGAAACCATGAATTCAGACCAACCAAATCACGTGGCCTTCTTCGACACCACCCTGCGCGACGGCGAGCAATCTCCCGGCTGCAGCATGACGACGCAGGAAAAGCTCACCATGGCCCATGCCCTGGAGGATTTGGGTGTGGACATTATCGAGGCCGGCTTTGCCATGGCGTCGGAGGGCGACTTCGCAGCCATCGCCACTATCACCCAGGCCGTGCGCAAGCCGCGCATCGCGTCATTGGCTCGCGCGAAAACCGAAGACATCGAAATGGCCGCCCGCGCCATCCAGTTCGCCGACAGCGCACGGATCCACGTCTTTCTGGCTTCGAGCGATCTGCATCTCGAATACAAGCTGAAGATCAACCGGCAGCAGGCGCTCGATCTCACCGGCGAATCGGTCCGCCTGGCGCGCTCGCTGTGCGACGATGTCGAGTTCTCCCCTGAAGACGCCACCCGCTCCGATCGCAATTTCCTCGTCGAGATGGTCCGCGTAGCCGTGCAGGCCGGAGCGACTACCATCAACATGCCGGACACGGTCGGCTACTCGACCCCCGAAGAGTACGGGCAGATGTTCCTTGAAGTCCGCACCCGTATCCCGGCGATTGACGAACAGGGCATCATCCTGTCCTCCCACTGTCACGACGACCTGGGCCTGGCCGTGGCCAACTCCCTCGCCGCCATCTCCAGCGGCGCGCGCCAGGTGGAGTGCACGATCAACGGCATCGGCGAGCGCGCCGGCAACGCTTCTCTTGAAGAGCTTGCCGCCGCCCTCTATGTCCGCGGCGACCACTACGGCGTCTCCACCAGCATCAAGTTGGAAAACCTCTACCCCACCAGCCAGGTTCTGGGCCAGATCATCACCTTCCGCCCCTCGCCCAACAAGGCCGTGGTGGGTGACAATGCCTTCGCCCACGAGTCCGGGATTCACCAACACGGCATGTTGGCCAACCCGCTGTGCTACGAGATCATGACACCCGCGCTGGTGGGCGTGGCCAAGACCCATCTCGTCCTCGGCAAGCACTCTGGCCGCGCCGCTCTCCGACACAGATTGGAGCAGCTCGGCTTCACCTTAACCCGCGAGGAGCTGCAACAAACCTACTACCGCTTTGTCGCCCTCGCCGACCGCAAAAAGAACATTTACGACCAGGATCTGATCGGCATTGTGCCCGACCAGATTCGTGAGACGCGCCGCGAAACCGTCTCTGAACTCGATTGAAGATTGATCCGGCTCCCTGACATGGACAACTGACAACAGATCTCTAACTCTCTGGAAAGATCTCGAATGAAGCTGAAGATTCTAGTCACCGCCGGCGACGGCATCGGCCCCGAAGTCACCAACGAAGCAGTCGCGGTTCTCAAGGAAGTGGCGCAAATCGGCGGCCACACGCTCGAACTTGATTTCAAACGCATCGGCGGCGTAGCCATTGTGCAAGACGGCTCGCCCCTGCCCGCCGACACACTGGCCGCCGCGCTGAACTCTGATGCCGTGCTGCTAGGCGCCGTAGGCGGCAATGAGTTCAACTCGCTTCCTCCGGATAAGCGCCCTGAAGCGGGCCTGTTGCAAATTCGCGCTGCGCTGGGCGGATTCCAATCTGCGCCCCGCCTTCGCGTTCAAGGAACTAGCGGCCAACAGCCCTCTGCGCCCCGAGATCATTGACGGCACCGACATTCTGTTTGTGCGGGAACTGCTGGGCGGCCTTTACTTCGGCCAGCCCCGGGAGTGGAATCGCGAAGCCCGTGAAGCCTGGAACACCATGCGCTACACCAAGAACGAAGTCGCTCGCGTTGCCCGCATCGCCTTCCAGTTGGCAACCAGGCGCCGCAACAAAGTCACCAGCGTCGACAAGGCCAACGTGCTTGAAGTCTCGCAACTCTGGCGCGCCACGGTGAACGAAGTCGCCGCCGAATTTCCCGGCGTCACAGTCGAGCACCAGTATGTCGACGCCATGTCAATGCACCTGATGAACCGGCCCCGCGACTTCGATGTGGTGGTGACGGAGAATCTCTTCGGCGACATTCTGACAGACGAGTCCGCGGTCATCACCGGCTCTCTCGGCATGTTGTCCTCCGCCACGATCGGCGGCAAGGTCAATCTCTACGAACCGGTTCACGGCTCGGCGCCCGACATTGCAGGCAAAGGCCTGGCCAATCCGCTGGGCGCCATTCTCAGCGGAGCGTTGATTCTGCGCCACTCCGCAGGGCTTGAAGCAGAGGCAGCGGCCATTGAAACCTCAGTGCGCAAGGTGCTGGAACAGGGCTTCCGCACGCCGGACCTGGCGCGCGGAAATGCACAGGGCTTCCCGGTGCTTTCGACCAAGGAGATGGGCACCAAGGTGCGTGAGACGGTGAAGACATTGCTGGTGAACGCGTAGGGTTTTGGTTTCCCGCCCTTGCCGCGGCGCCGCGGCAAGGGCGGGGCACCCAACATTTGTGGGCAGGAAAAAGCGGAAGCGCAGGTCCTTCGACTTCGCTGCGCTTCGCTCAGGATGACAAATCTTTGGATCAGGCAACAAGAAACAGCGATTTGAAACATAGGTGATCAATGAGTTCCGAACCGAAAACGCTATTCGAAAAGGTCTGGCAGCAGCATGTGGTGGTCGAGCCCAAGGGCGAGCCCACTGTGCTTTACATCGACCTGCAATTGCTCCACGAGGTCACTTCGCCGCAAGCATTCGAAGGCCTGCGGCTGGCCGGCCGCAAGGTGCGCCGCCCCGACCGCTCCATCGCCACCGTGGACCACAACGTGCCCACCACGCTTGAAGGCCGACTGAACATCCTGGACCAGATCGCGGCCAAACAGATCGCCACGCTGCGCAAGAACTGCGCCGACTTCGGCATCGAGCTTTACGACGTGGACAGCCGCGAGCAAGGCATCGTTCACGTGATCGGGCCAGAGCTGGGCATTACCAAGCCGGGCATGACCATCGTCTGCGGCGACTCGCACACCAGCACGCACGGCGCCTTCGGAGCCCTGGCATTTGGAATCGGCACCAGCGAAGTGGAGCACGTGCTGGCCACGCAGACCCTGCCACAATCGAAACCCAAAACCTTCCGCATCGCCGTTGAGGGCGATGTGCCCAAGGGCGTGACGGCCAAGGACATGATCCTGGCCATCATCGGGCAGATTGGGACAGACGGCGCAACTGGATGCGTGGTCGAATACGCAGGCTCCGCCATCCGCGCTCTCTCGATGGAAGGGCGCATGACCGTCTGCAACATGAGCATTGAAGCAGGCGCCCGCGCGGGCATGATCGCACCCGATGAGAAGACCTTCGCCTATCTCAAGGGCCGTCGCTTCTCGCCGCAAGGCGCTGCGTGGGACGAGGCCGTTCGCGAGTGGAGCAAGCTGCCCACCGACCCCGGCGCAAAGTTCGACCGCGAGTTGGTCATCGACGCCGCAACTCTTGTTCCTTACGTCAGTTGGGGCACCAGCCCCGGCATGGTCGCGCCCATCACATCCGCCGTGCCCGACCCCGCTGCCGCGCCCAATGAGCAGGAGCGCAAAGGCCTGGAACGCGCGCTCGAATACATGGGCCTGAAGGCGGGGACACCGCTTGAAGACGTGACGATCGACCGCGTCTTCATCGGCTCCTGCACCAACTCCCGCGTCGAGGATCTCCGCGCCGCCGCGCGGATTGCCTCCGGCTACAAGGTATCAACCCATGTCAGCGCGATGGTGGTTCCCGGCTCGCAGGCGGTGAAGGCGCAAGCTGAGGCTGAAGGCCTTGACCGCGTCTTTCGCGAAGCCGGCTTCGACTGGCGCGAGCCTGGCTGCTCCATGTGCCTGGGCATGAATCCCGACACACTTTCTCCGGGCGAGCGCTGCGCCTCCACCAGCAACCGTAACTTCGAGGGCCGCCAGGGCCGCGGCGGACGCACTCACCTTGTGAGCCCGGAGATGGCCGCCGCAGCCGCCATTGCAGGCCACTTCGTCGACATTCGCAACTGGGCGGTACGCGAGCCCGCACTTCAAGGGGGAAAAGCCTGATGCAATCCTTTCGCACACTTACAGCGCTGGCCGCACCGCTCGACCGCAGCAACGTCGATACGGACCAGATCATTCCCAAGCAGTTTTTGAAGCGCATCGAGCGCACCGGCTACGGAGAGTTTCTCTTCTTTGACTGGCGCAGGACGCCTACGGGCGACCCGAACCCGGAATTTGAACTAAACGACCCGCGCTACAAGGGCGCGCAGATCCTGATTGCGGGCAAGAACTTTGCCTGCGGCTCCAGCCGCGAGCACGCGGCATGGGCGCTCAGCGACTACGGTTTCCGCGCGGTGATCGCACCCACATTCGCCGACATCTTCTTCTCTAACGCGGGAAAGAACGGCATTGTTCTGGTGCGTCTGAGCGAAGAACAAGTGGCCCAGTTGCTCCACAATGCGAAGACCATTCCGAACTATCAACTCACTGTCTCGCTCGAAGCGCAGACCGTGACCGACAGCCAGGGCTTCAAGGCGACCTTCGAGGTAGATCCATTCCGCAAGTTCTGCCTGCTTGAGGGCCTCGACGATATCGGCCTCACCTTGCGCCATGAGGCAGCACTCGACGCATTCGAAGCGAAGCACGATGAAGTTGGCTGGCTGAAGGCGAAGAGCTAAAAAATGGGCGAGAAGCAACGGCAGGTCCTCCGACTTCGCTGCGCTTCGCTCAGGATGACCGTATTGTGAGAGGTTTCCGTTTTCGATGCCGGACCAATGGCGAGAAAGACAGACGATAACCGCAGCACCAACAAGCTAGCAGTCGCAAGCTAGGAGCTAGAAGCTCGATAAGGTTCTCACCAGGAAATGACAGTCGAAGGCAAGCGCCATAGCATCCCGTTGACCGAAGGCCCTGACCGCGCCGCCGCGCGTTCTTATCTGCGCGGCTCCGGCTTCAGCAAAGAAGACCTGCACAAGCCCCTCATCGGCATCGCCAACACCTGGACCGAGATCGGCACCTGCAACATGCACCTGCGCGAAGTGGCCGAAGCGCTGAAGGAAGGCATTCGCGAGGCGGGCGGAACTCCGATGGAATTCAATACCATCACCATCTCCGACGGCATCACCATGGGCACCCATGGCATGAAGGCCTCGCTGGTCAGCCGCGAAGTTATCGCGGACTCCATTGAGTTAGTCGCCCGCGGCAATCTGTTTGACGGGCTGGTGGGCATTGGCGGCTGCGACAAGAACATGCCTGGCATCATCATGGCCCTTTGCCGGCTAGACATTCCCGGCATCATGCTCTACGGCGGCTCCATCGCGCCCGGAAAACTGAACGGCGTGGACATCACCATCCAGAATGTTTTTGAAGGCATCGGCTCTTACGCCGCAGGCCGCATCGACGACGCCGGATTGGAGGCTCTGGAAGCCAACGCCTGCCCTGGTGCGGGCGCGTGCGGCGGCCAGTTCACCGCCAACACCATGGCCATGAGCGGCGAAATGCTGGGCATCTCGCCTATCCAGCTTTCCGGCGTTCCCGCCACATCGGCGGACAAGTACGCCGCCACGCGCGAAGCCGGGCGCATCCTGATGGATGCGGTGCGCGCCAATCGGCGCCCATCCCAACTCATCACGCGGAAGTCTATCGAGAATACCATCGCCAGCGTGGCCGCGAGCGGCGGCTCGACCAACGCGGTTCTCCACCTTCTGGCCATCGCCCGCGAAATGGGCATCCCACTTTCCATTGACGATTTTGATGCGATCAGCAAGCGAACGCCCTTCATCTGCGATCTGGTTCCGGCGGGCAAGTATATGGCCTCGGACTTTCAGGCGGCGGGCGGGACGCGCCTGCTGGCCAAGCGCCTTATCGACGCCGGCTACGCCGACGGCTCCACGCTGACCATCAGCGGCAAGACGCTGGCCGAAGAAGCCGCGCTGGCCGAGGAGACGCCGGGACAGGTGATCATCCATACCTTTTCGAAGCCAATCAAGCCCGTCGGCGGACTCGTCATTCTCAAGGGCAACCTTGCCCCCGAGGGCTGTGTGATGAAGGTTGCCGCCGCCAACCGCTACGAACATCGCGGCCCGGCGCGCGTCTTCAACTGCGAAGAAGATTGCTTTGAAGCCGTGCAGACAGGCAAGATCAAGCCCAATGACGTGCTGGTTATCCGTTATGAGGGCCCCAAGGGCGGCCCTGGAATGCGCGAGATGTTGCAGGTGACGGCAGCGGTCAGCGGCAATCCTGAACTGAGTCCGACCGTAGCCCTGTTGACCGACGGCCGCTTCAGTGGCGCGACGCGCGGCTTTACCGCAGGACACGTGGCCCCCGAAGCATTTGTGGGAGGACCCATCGCAGCTGTCCGCGAGGGCGACATCATCCACTTCGACATTCCCAACCGCAAGCTGACGCTTGAAGTCAGCGAGAAAGAAATTGCGGCGAGGCTGAAAGGCTTCACACCGCCCGCACTTCGCTATCCGAAGGGCGTCTTTCGCAAGTACGTGGATCGTGTGAGCTCAGCATCCGAGGGCGCAACAACGTAAGAACAGCTTCCAGCGAATAGCCTTTCGCAAGGGCCGATAGCCAAGGGAAAACAGAACCAAGCTCGCAGCACTCGAAAATACGCTAGCAGCCAGAAGCTAACAGCTAAAAAGGAGTCTCACATGGGAACCAACGCAACCACGCAAGCCTGCAATGACCACCTCACCACTCCCACACGCCTCACCGGCGCTGAGATTGTGTGGGCTACGCTGGTAGGCGAAGGCGTCACGGACGTCTTCGGCTATCCCGGCGGGGCCATCCTGCCGGTCTACGACGCGCTGCGCAAGTTTCCTATCCACCACACCCTGGTGCGCCATGAACAGGGCGCCGCGCACATGGCCGATGGCTACGCGCGCGCCTCGGGCAAGGTCGGCGTGGCCATTGCCACCAGCGGCCCCGGCGCCACCAATCTAGTGACCGGCATTGCCACCGCCATGCTGGACTCCATTCCCATCGTCTGCATCACGGGCAATGTCTCCAGCAAGGTGCTGGGCACAGACGCGTTTCAGGAAGTGGACATCACCGGCATCACCCTGCCCGTGACCAAGCACAACTTCCTCATCAACCGCACCGAGGATATTGCCCCGGCGATTCGCTACGCCTTCCAGATCGCCAAATCGGCCCGTCCCGGCCCGGTACTGGTGGATATTACCAAGGACGCGCAGCAGGGCACGGCCATCTTCGACTTTGAAGCCGCCAAGCCACGCCCCCATCGCCCGCACCCCATGCGGAAGATTGAGGACTCTAGTCTGGAGCAGGCTGCCGAGCTGATCCGCAGTTCGAAGCGTCCCGTTATCCTGGCCGGCCACGGCATCATCGAATCCGGCGCGATGGAGCAGATCTGCACACTGGCAGAGCGTGCGCAGATTCCCGTCGCCCTCACCCTCCTCGGTTTGGGCGCATTTCCGGCGTCCCACCCGCTCAACCTGGGCATGATGGGCATGCACGGCGAGGCGTGGGTCAACCACGCCATCCAGGAAGCCGACCTGCTGATCGCCTGCGGCATGCGCTTCGACGACCGCGTCACGGGCAGCCTGGCCACCTACGCCACCAAGGCGAAAAAGATCCACATTGAAGTGGACCCCGCCGAAATCAACAAGAACATCAAGGTCGATATTGCTCTCATCAGCGATCTGCGCGAGGTTCTTGAGCAGTTGCTGCCCCGCATCCCAGGCCGCGACGGCTCCGCCTGGCTGAAGAAAATCGATGCCAGCAAGGGCGCATGTGCCGTGCGCGACATCAAGAACCTGCCAGACTCCGGCCACCTCTACGCCGCTCACGTCATCCACGACATCTGGCGCATCACCGGCGGCGATGCCATCGTGGTTACTGACGTGGGCCAGCACCAGATGTGGGAGGCACAGTACTATCACCACGAAAAGCCGCGCACCCTTATCACCTCCGGCGGCCTGGGGACCATGGGCTTCGCGCTCCCCGCGGCCATCGGCGCCAAGTTCGCCTGCCCCGACAAGGAAGTCTGGGTCGTGGCCGGGGACGGCGGCTTTCAGATGACTGCGGCCGAGCTTTCCACCATCGCCCAGGAAGGCATCAAGATCAACATCGCCATCATCAACAACGGTTACCTCGGCATGGTCCGCCAGTGGCAGGAGTTCTTTTATGAGCGCAATTACGAAGCCACTCCGCTGATCAGCCCGGACTTTGTCAAGCTGGCCGACGCCCACGGCATTCAGGGTCTTACCGTGCGCACGCGCGCCGAGTTGGCCTCAGCCGTGGAGCAGGCGCGCTCGGCGCCCGGCACGTTTTTGCTCAACTTCAAGGTCGAGAAGGAAGAGTCGGTCTACCCCATGATTCCGGTAGGCAATGCACTGCACGAGATGATCCGCCGCCCCAACAACGACCCGCTGCTGGAGTCGCCGGAAGACAAATAGAAAGACATGGATCAGGGGATAACGATCAGGAAGTTCCGAACTGTTTATTACGCTGAAGGTTTCTTGCACTGCGTTGAAAAAGATGACTCACAGAATACTGGAGGGGATGAAGGATAAGGATAGGGTTCAATGGAACTGACTACTGTTCCGTGTTCGCTGTTCCCCGTTCCCTGGTAAAGGAAGGCCATGCTGCACACATTTGTCGCATACGTAGAAGACCGGCCCGGCGTGCTGACGCGCGTGGCCTCGCTCTTCCGCCGCCTCAACATCAACATCATCTCGCTCACCGTCGGCCGCAGCGAGCGCGCCGGCCTGTCGCGCATGACCATGGTTGCCGAGGCCTCTGCCGAGTCTGGCCACCGCATCCGCGCCAGCCTGTTTAAACTGGAGAATGTGGTCGATGTGGACGACATTGCCGGAGCGCCGGCCGTCACACGCGAACTGGCCCTCATCAAAGTGGCTGCCACACCCCGCGAGCGCTCTTACATCTTCGAGTTGGTCGAGGTCTTTCGCGCCCGCATCGTCGACCTCGCGCCGGAGTCGCTGATGATTGAAATTACCGGCGTCGAAAGCAAGATCGAAGGCCTCATCCAGATGCTCAGCGAAAATGAGGAACGGATACTCGAAATCTGTCGCAGCGGTAAAATGACCATGCGCCGCGGCCATCACATCAGCAGCGTACTCAAGGCCATGGGCGCCGGTCCCGACGACCCTTCCGAGCCGGACGGCCAGCCCGCGGAGACCTTGGAAGAAAGCGCCGCCAGCGAGCCCGAATAGCAGCGCGTCTCGCTGTTTGGAATGGGCGCGGATGGCAGGCCAGGGTTTGAACCCCGGCAGAATCCGCGCCGTTGAACCACGCGGATCGATTGGGGACTTAGCACCCGAGGCTTGGCTTTTCCAGCTTTCGGGCCAGGCAACTCAAGAGCCCCTCCACTGAATATCAACCAACCAAAGGAAACCGAGAAAAATCATGGCCAAGACTTACTACGATCACGATGCCGACCTTTCCCTCATCCAGGCAAAGAAAGTCGCCATCATCGGCTACGGCTCCCAGGGCCACGCCCACGCTCTCAACCTCAAAGACTCCGGCGTTCACGTAAAAGTTGGCCTGCCGCCCACCTCCAAGTCCATCGCCAAGGCACAGAAGGCCGGCCTGGAAGTCACCACTCCCGCAGCAGCCACCGGCTGGGCCGACGTGGTCATGATCCTCACCCCCGACCAGACCCAGGCCAAGCTTTACGCCGATGAGATCGGCCCCCACCTTAGACCCGGCAAACTGCTCCTCTTCGCTCACGGCTTCAACATCCACTTCAAGACCATCGTGCCGGCCAAGGACATCGACGTGGGCCTGGCCGCTCCCAAGGCTCCCGGCCATCGGGTACGCGAGGTCTTCATTGAAGGCGGCGGCACACCCGGCCTCATCGCCGTCCACCAGGACGCCACCGGCAATGCCCACGCCCTGACTCTCAGCTATTTGAAGGGCATCGGCTGCACCCGCGCCGGAGTGCTGGAAACCACATTCAAGGAAGAAACCGAGACCGACCTCTTTGGCGAGCAGGCTGTGCTCTGCGGCGGCGTCAGCGCCCTGATCAAGGCGGGCTTCCAGACCCTGGTCGATGCCGGCTACCAGCCCGAGAGCGCCTACTTCGAGTGCCTGCACGAGCTGAAGCTGATTGTGGATCTGATCTATCGCGGCGGCCTGGCGTACATGCGCTACTCCATCTCCGACACCGCCGAGTGGGGCGACTACGTCAGCGGCCCCCGCGTCATCAACGAAGAGAGCCGCAAGGCCATGAAGGCCATTCTTACCGAAATCCAGGACGGGACCTTTGCCAAGCGGTTCCTGGCGGACCAGAACTCCGGCCGCAAGGAGTTCCAGGCCTTCCGCGACGCCGAGGCCAAGCTTCAGGTGGAAGAAGTGGGCAAGAAACTCCGTGCCAGCATGCCCTTCCTCGACCCGGTTACCGTGGAAGAAGTGGCCAAAAACAGGTAAAGTGCAAGAAAAGGGCCTCCAGCTATTCATTAATAGCTGGAGGCCCTTTTCTTGTGATATACCTCCGGCATTAGTTCACACAGGTGGGATATATGGAACTATTGCTTTCAAAAGAGCTCATGCGATACGCAAAGGAGCTTGAGCTTGAGTACTACGAGGAGTTTCTGCCGCCGGAGGAGCGCGAAGAAGCGCGTCGCACACAAAGTTTCAAGATTGATGTAACCCATCTAATCATACTGTGCCAGGAAAAACTCGTACTAAACGATGAAGGCGTACCAGACTCCTTCGTTGAGCAGCACAGGGAAATCGTAGAGAGATGGCTTGACGAGCATTACTCATTCATACAACTTGAGAATATCTCCGGTCTCATCCGCCGTACATTGCAGCTCTCCACATTGACCGCTAAAGACACACCATCAGCGCAGACCAATCTCTACATATCGGAGGCGAGCAGGGCCTACATTCACGGATTTCAGAATGCATCAGTCGCTATGTCAAGGGCCGCCCTTGAGCAAGCCGTGAAGGAAAGGCTCGGCCGACAGGGAGACGGGGAGGAAAACATGCTGGGTTCGCTCCTAAAAGATGCCAAGAAATGGAAAATCCTTTCGAAGACTGGGGCCGAGTGCGCCTGGGACCTCAAAGAGAAGACCAACAAAGTCCTGCATGAATCACCGGTAAAAGACGAGGAAGCCGCATTGGAAATTCTCGTCGGCGTTCGTTCTCTTTTGGAAGAAATCTACACCGCTGACGGCCGCTTCTGAGGGCTCGCCTCACACCAAGTCAGTCGCCCAGTTTTCTCTCCCCACAAGCCCGGACACGTAACTGAAAACCTTGTCTCCAGTCACAAGAATTGCTCCGGCAGCGATTGCGTGAGCCGCAATCAACATGTCCATGCTCTCCAGCGGTCGCCCCGCCGCTTCCTGCTTCACACGCAGTTGCCCGTACGCGCGAGCCTCTGCCGAGCCCAACGGAAGAACTTGCATCCGCGCCAGAAACCAGCGCAGCACGTGGCGAAGGTTCTCAGCATTTGGGTTCTTGGCCAGGCCAAACTCAAGTTCAAACTCCGTAATGATGGAGATGCAGGCGGCCTCATCCGCTCCCAGCCCCGCCAGTCTGGCTCGCGCTGCGGGAGACTTGCCTTTGAGAATGTAGCTGACCGTATTGGTGTCAAGCATGTAGAGCCGGCTCATAGCTCGTCGCGCTCCTGGACCGGCCCCTGGCTACGGTCAGCGAGAAAGTCGTCCGGAAACCCGGCCTTGTCCAATGCGGCATAAACCTCATCCCAGTCTCCCGGCGCCTGGGACAGAATCACGTCCCCGCTCTGCGCATCCCGGCGAATGTAAACCTCTTTTGAGGTAAACCGGTACTCGGCTGGAATGCGGACTGCCTGGCTCCGCCCACTCATAAAAACACGCGCCTTTTCAACCTGTGCCATCGTCGCACCTCCTGAGATATACCATGCCATATCTCATGACGCGCCGCAACTGCTGCCAGAATGTGCGCCCCTCGTCCCTGCGTCCGCATCCGTCACCCGGATAGCACTTTCCTCAACCTGCCCGCGCAACTTGAGAATCGCGTAGCAGCCCAGAATCACCAGCAGCGGATCGAGCGGCCGCATATGATACGGCTCCGGATGGGTGAAGTAGTACATCACAGGAAACAGGAATAGCACTCCGCCGTAGCGAATCGCTTCGAACGGACTCTGTCGCCAGGCCAAGAACAGTCCGAGAAGGCCGAGCAGCGTCAGGCAAGTGGCAAAGGGCACATTTTCCGGGTCGGCCGGCTCCAGCGCCAGATAAGCCGGATCGAAGCTCCAATAACCGGTCCACAGATAGAGCGCGCGCCGCGCACACATCCATGCGTACCAGCGGGGATGGTCATGGATATAAGCCTTAGCCTGGGCCGCTTTGTGGTCCATGTAGGCCAGTTCGCCCTGGTTGTATGCGGCCAGTTCCCCGGCATCGTGCAGGGGGTGCATCGTATCGCTCGTCCAGCGCAGCGAGTAGCCGTTGTTGCCCATCCACAGCTCCAGGCCCATGCTGTCGCGCATCGGGATAAAGCGATGAAAGACCACGGCATCGCGAATCAGCCAGGGCGAGATGGTGGCAGCAAGCGTCAGCGAGGCCACCACCCCCGGCAACAGCCAGCGCTTGCCCGCGCACGCCAGCCTCAAGGCAGCCAGCGCCAACAGAAAGGGAATGAGCACGAGGACCGACGGCTCACAAAGGCCCGCAAATCCCGCCAACAGGCCAAAGCCGGCCCACAGCCCAAGCCGCGGAGAGCGCTCCAGGTGCTGGGCCAGGTAAAGCAGCCAGCACAGGCACAGCAGCAGCAGGTGCGTTGACCAGGCCCACGCCGCCGAAAAGTAGATTCCATAGGGGAAAAAGGCCCATCCCCAGCCCGCCCACATGGCCACCCGCTGGCCAAAGCTGCGCCGGGCCAGCAACACCACCGGGATGCAGGCAAGCGAGTTGATGAAGCAGTCGAACGCATGAACGGCAAATATTGACTGCGCGGTGTGAACGCCAAAGAAATGGAAGATTACGGCTACAATCAGCGGATACACCGGCGTCATGATCGCCGAGGGCTGAGAAGAGACAAACGGGCTGCCGAAGCCGTGCCCCGCCACCAACGCCTCTGCCACGTTCCCCTGTTCCCAGGCGTGGATGTGGTCGGCATCCATCAAATTCTCGATCGTGTCGAACGGAATGACTGCTACCCGGAGGGCCAGCGCAATCAGCACCATCCACACCAGTACGGGGACGGCGCCCAGGCGCCTACGAATCGACCAACTCAAACTGGTTCTCCTGTCTTATATGTCTTCATCATAGCCGGGCCTCCGCGATCGACGGGCATTTCCAGGGCCGAATCGACGCGAAGCTTCAAACGGAACCGTATTGATCCCGCACCGAATCTCCTCATGCCAGCCCGTGGCTGTTCCAGCAGCTTCATCGGATATCCTGAATCTGCGCCCCGGAGGTTCCCGGATGCTTTCCCCAGCCATTACCCCGCCTGCCTGTCCCACGCCCGTTGAAGAGATTGCGGCCGCCCTGGATCGCGTCGGCCCCCTGCACGGCCTGACCTTTGAAGACCGCCTCTGGCTTGCCCGCCACGGCCAGGAGTACGTTGCCAATGCCGGCGCCATCCTTTTCGAGGAAGGCGTTTCCGCCGATCGCATGATTCTCATCCTCAAGGGCGAGATTCATGTCCGCCGCAAGAGCGGTGGACCCATGGCCCTGTTCATCGGCCGCGCCGGCCAGATGACCGGGCTGCTGCCATTCTCCCGCATGAAGACCTTCGGCGGCCAGGGCTTTGCCATCTCCGACGTCTGGGCTCTGCTCATTCCCAAGGCGCTTTTTCCTGAGATGCTCCAGGCCATCCCCTCGATGGGTCAGCGGGTCGTCTCCACGCTGCTGGACCGCGTGCGGGAGGTAACCCGCATCGAGCAGCAAGCCGAGAAGCTCACCGCGCTGGGCAAGCTGGCCGGCAATCTGGCCCACGAGCTCAACAATCCCGCCTCCGCCGCCCAGCGCGCCGCTTCCAGCCTGGTGACTGAGCTACGCGCCAACCGCCAGAATCGATTCAAGCTCGTCAACCTCTGCCTCAACGAAGAGCAGATTGATGGCATCGAAGCGTGGGAGCAGAAGATCCTGACCCGAGCCACCCAGCCCGGCGCGCTGCACGCGACTGCCCTCATCTTCCGCGAAGACGCTCTGCGAACCTGGCTGGCCGCGCGTGGCTGCGAAGATCCCTGGGAGGTGGCGGCCGAGCTAGCGGAGCAGTTTGTCACGGTCGCCGACCTGGATGAACTGAGCGCGCTGATTGGCGCCAATGAGACCTGCGTCTCCCTCCAGTTCTTCGCCCGCTACCTGCGCAGCTCGCGGTCGGTTGAGACGCTCGTCAACTCCACGGCCCGCATCTTCGACCTCATCAGCGCCGTCAAGACCTACTCCTACATGGACCGCGCTCCGATTCTCGAAGTCGATGTCCCGGCCGGCCTCGACGCCACCGTGCAGATGCTCCAGTCGCGCATGACCCACGTCGAGGTCGAGCGCGATTATCAGGCCGATTTGCCCCACATCAGCGCCTATGGCAGCGAACTGAATCAGGTATGGACGGCCCTCATTGAAAACGCGCTTGACGCCCTCGGCAATGAGGGCAATCTCAAACTCACCTGCCGCCTGGAAGGCGAGATGCTGCTGGTGGAGATTTGGGATACCGGTCCCGGCATCCCGCCCGAGCTGCAGGACCGCATCTTCGAGCCCTTTTTCACCACCAAGCCGCCGGGCCAGGGTCTCGGCCTTGGTCTGGACTACGCCATGCGCATCGTCCGCAAGCACCGCGGCCATCTCAGCGTCCGCTCCGAGCCCGGCTCTACCTGCTTTCGCGTCCGTTTGCCGCTGGATCAGTTGCAGGCATATTGAGTTCAGTTACAGAACTACTGAGGCTCTGTTATGAAAGCGCCGGAAATCATTGAAACCGCTCGCCTGCGGCTTTGCAAGCCGATGCCCACCGACGTTGAGGACATCTTTCGCCGCTACGCAGCCGATCCCGCGGTCACACGGTACCTCAGTTGGCCCACCCACCGCACCGTGGCGGATACGCAGGACTTTCTGGCCTGGAGCGACTCAGAATGGCAGCGATGGCCCGCCGGCCCCTGGCTGCTCTTCGCGCGCGACGGGCGCGCGGAACCGCTGCTGGGCAGCACTGGCCTGGCCTTCCAGACGTCAACCCGCGCAGTCACCGGCTATGCCTTCGCTCAGGATGCCTGGGGACAGGGTTTTGCAACGGAGGCGCTACTGGCAATGGTGGAAGTCGCCCGCCAGACAGGAGTCCAGCGGCTTGAGGCCTTCTGCCACGTGGATCATCGCGCCTCAGCCCACGTATTGGAAAAATGCGGATTTCTACGCGAGACAAGCCTGAACGAATACTTCGTCTTCCCCAACCTTGCCGCCGGAGCGCGCTCTGACGTGCTGTCGTACGCTGTCACCTTTTAGAGCGGTTCTCCAATTCACATGCCCTCTCCAGCTCTGTGCAAAGTGACTTTTTCTTGAGGAAAAAGCCACTCAGGGGTTGTGCTCCAGGGTATAGCAATTGGAGAACCGCTGTAGCAGCGCTCTACTTCTCCACTTCCACCCCGCGCCAGAAGGCCACATACCCCTTGATCTTCCGCGCTGCCAGCTTTGGATCAGGATAGTACCAGGCCGCGTCCGGGTTATCCTGCCCGTCGATCAGCAGGTTCATGTAACGTGCCTGCCCTTTCCACGGGCAGGTCGAGGTGGTGGTACTGGGGCGAAAATATTCGCGCTTGAGGCTGCTCTCAGGAAAGTAGATGTTTCCCTCGACTGTCTCCGTCATCTCACTTTCGGCAATCACTTTGCCGTTCCAGATTGCTCGCGCCATGGTCAATCCCGCTTCAATCCGTATTCTCATCCCTCCGGCGGCCTCAGATCGAGGACGAAGAGGATAACGGATAAGACACTAGCAGAGATTGCCCGGCATGGCGAGCCAATTCAAGAGCCGGAAGCCCGGAAGGCACCCACTTTGCGTCCTACTTCACGTCAGCAATCGAGTCGATGTGGACGCTCTTCTTGTCAGCATCGGCCGTTGCCATCACTGTCACATGGTCGCCGTAAAAGCCTTTTACCGCATCGGGGTTGTCGATTGTCCAGACCGTTTTTTTGGCCTCGTCTACAAACACCGGCGCCAATCCGCCCTCAATGCACTTCTTGACGCAGTCCGCGCCCGATCCGGCATGCTTGGCGCCGCACATCGAGTCGGAGATCCAGCCATTGATCCTGGTCGAGCCGGCTGCGCCGGCCGCAACCGCGGTCAGGACGAAAAAGGCTATGGGGAGACAGAGAATACGCTTCACGAGGCACCTCCAGGGGAATGGAAGAATCGCGATCGATTTTCATCATGCGCTCTCCGGACGCATTTCCACAAGAGAATTTCTTTCAGGGCTTCGGAGGATAAAAATACTGCCCGTGCGCTTCCTGTTTCGCCGGAAGGCTGTTCCGCCGCGCTTCAACATTCTTCAGCACCGCCTCATAGCGCTGCGCCGCCGCTGAAAACCGGTTGATCAACTCCGACGTCTTGACCAGAAACCCGGGATTCTTCTCCCGTATCTCTTCCAGGATGGGAGAAAGCTTGGCCAGCAGAAAAAATCCCTCTGCGTTGCAGTCGACAAACAATTCGGCTGAAACCGCCCCGTGCAGCACCATCGCCGCAGCCATCTCCCAGTAGGTGAACACCTGCCGCAGCCAGGCATTGTGCGGATCGGCGGGGTTCGACGCCACGGCAAAAAACTCTTCGGCCGTCGCCGGCCAGAACTCGCCCGTCATCCACGCGCGGGCCTTGCGCATTTCCGCTTCAGTGCGCAATTCATAGAGCTTAAGAATGATTTCAGCATCGGCAGGCGTAGCAAGCATTCGTTCCATCAAAGTTTCTCCGCGTTTCTCCGCTGCCCCATACTACTGGATGGAGCCTGACCGCGCCGCTGATTCGGCTTTCCGGCTTAGTTGTGGTTGGCTTTGCCGGCTTCGGAAGCGCTTCTACCCCACCGGCTGCCAAGATATGGCTTTCATTGGTTCAATGCTTATGGTTGGTTACGCCGGCTGCAATTCCTTCTTACTGCCCTTTTTCTCCACCACCGGCCCATGCGTTTCCACCGTCGGCGGAGGCGGCGCATTTCCAATCCGCTTGGAGTAGGTGCACACCACCGCGCCTTCCGCCGGCGCGGCTGCCTTCTTGCCACGCTTCCTGGGCGCAACCTCTTCTTCGGCAGCCTTTTTCTTGTTCGGGCACTCAAGGTAAATTCCAGACTTGAGCGTTTTCTCCACCAGGTAGGGGCTCTTGCACATCGGGCACTTCTTCGCCACCGGCTTGAAATTCGACGTGAAGTCACACTTGGGATAATTCGTGCAGCCCCAGAAGATGTTTCCACGGCGCGCCTTGCGCTCGGCCAGGTCTCCGGTGCCGCACTTGGGACACTTCATCCCCTCAATCAGGTTCTGCTTCACATACTTGCACTTGGGATACCCGGAGCAGGAAACAAATTCCCCATAAGTGCCCTGGCGCAGCACCAACGGTTTTCCGCACAGCGGGCAATCTTCGCCCGTCGGTTGGGGCGGCTTCTGCTGCTGTTTCTGACTGAGCTTACGGATGGTCTTGCAGGGAGGGTCCTCGTTATATCCCGGACAGGCCATGAACATGCCAAACGGCCCGCGCCGCAGCACCATCACCCGCCCACAGTTCTCGCAGTACTCCTCGGTTTCCCCGGCCTCCTGCGCCTCGGGCGTATTCATGTCCGGCTTGGCGGCCGTGTTCTCCTTGGTAAACGTACAACTCGACGGATCTTTCTTGTCGTAGGCCGAGCACGCAAAGAACGTTCCGAATTTACCCCACTTCAGCACCAGCGGCGATCCGCACAGGTCGCACTTCTCGTCAGTAACGATCTCCATCCGCTTGATGTCTTCCATCTTCTTGTCGGCGTCTTTGAGTTCTTCCTCAAAGTGCCCGTAGAAGCCGTTCAGCAGGTCAGTCCATTTCTCCTTGCCCTCTTCGATGTCGTCCAGCTCTTCTTCCAGCTTGGCCGTGTACTTGGTATCGAAGATGTAAGGGAAGTTCTTCACCAGCAGGTCGCACACCACTACGCCGATCTCGGTTGGATAGAACCTTCCCCGCGAACCGCCATGCTTCACCACGTACTCGCGGTCCTGGATCGTGCTGATAATGGACGCATAGGTTGAAGGCCGCCCGATGCCCCGCTCTTCCAACTCCTTCACCAACGAGGCCTCGTTATACCGCGGAGGCGGCTCGGTAAAGTGCTGTTCATGCTCCAGCCTTTCCAGGTCCAGCCGATTCACATTGTCCAGGTTCGGTAGCCTGTTGGCCAGCGATTCGTCGTCTTCGTCCTTCTTCTCCTTTGAGGCCTCGTAAAGCCTCTGAAAGCCGTCGAAGATCACCGTCGTTCCGCTGACGCGAAAGTCATACGTACGTTTGTCCAGGCTGCTTGCCGCGGCAATATTCACCTGGGTCACAGCCAACTGCGCCGGGACCATCTGCGAAGCCACAAACCGCCGCCATATCAGCGTATACAGCTTCATCTGTTCGTCGCTCAGATAGCGCGCAATCGACTCCGGCGTCCGCGAAGCATCGGTTGGCCGGATCGCCTCATGCGCGTCTTGCGCGTCTTTCTTGCCCTTGTACATATTGGGCGTCTCGGGCAGATACTGCGCACCCAACTGCTTGCCGATCCACTCCCGCGCTCCGGCAATCGCCTCGGGAGCAACGCGCGGCGAGTCAGTACGCATGTACGTGATGAGGCCGGTGGTACCCTCCGCGCCCACGTCGACGCCCTCATAGAGCCGCTGTGCCACGCCCATGGTGCGCCGCACATTGAACCCCAGCTTGCGCGCGGAGTCCTGCTGCAACTGGCTGGTGGTAAACGGCGGCGGCGGGCTTTGCCTCCGCTCCTTCTTTACGACCGAAGCAACAGTCCATGAAGCCTTTTCCAAAGCTGCCAGCGCCGCGTTGATCTCCGTCTCGCCGCCAAACGCGGGCCCGCTTACCGTCTCTACCGAGATGCGTTCGCCATCAATGCCAACGAGCCGCGCCTTGAAGCTCTGATCTGTTTGTTGCTCCGGGTGCAACAGCGCGTCCAGCGTCCAGTACTCCACCGGATTGAACGCCCCAATTTCCCGCTCCCGCTCCACGATGAGCCGCACTGCCACTGTCTGCACTCTGCCGGCCGACAATCCGCGCCGGACTTTATCCCAAAGTAACGGCGAAATCTGATAGCCCACCAACCGGTCAAGCACCCTGCGCGTCTGCTGCGCATCCACCAGGTTTTGATCCACGCTCCGTGCGTGCTTGAAAGCCTCCTGCACCGCCTTCTTGGTGATCTCGTTGAACGTCACCCGGCGAATCTTTTTCCGCTCCTTGGCGGTCGTTCCCAATTGCAGCGCCAGGTGGTACGCAATAGCCTCGCCCTCGCGGTCCGGATCGGGCGCCAGATAAATCTCGTCGGCTTTGGCCCCAAGCTTCTTCAGCTGGTCAACAACCTTCTCTTTGCCGGGCGACACGATCAGCTCCGGCACAAATGTCCGCTTCTTGAGTTCCACGCCAATGTCTCGTTTGGGCAGGTCCATGATGTGCCCGACCGATGCGCGCACATCGAAGCCTTTGCCCAGATATTTTTCGATCGTCTTCGCCTTGGCGGGAGACTCGACGATTACCAGTGATTTGCTCATTGCCATCCTTGAACCTAATCTCACTCTACCTTGTCAGGCCTGTTTGACTCATTTTTGAGATTTCCGTTTTGGTTTTCCAGACAGACCGAATTTCAGCTTCCAACACGACCATTTTTCCCAACCGGGAAAAATCACCTGCAAATGTTGCACCCTACCACGGAACACCGCTCCAATTCTACCTGCGACCGTTTTTTCTTCTCCTGCCGTCCCAGTTTCAGGTACGCAAATGTCCTTTCGCGGCCGAAACAATCTTCCCAACGCCCCCAGATTGTGCGCGTTGCATGGTGGGACAGGGATAAATTTGCTATACTTCGACAGAAAGTAGCAAATATTGCTCCAAAAGAGCGGAGGCGCCGTCATGCCGGATGTTCAAAAAGTCAGCATCGCCCTGACAGGCGAGCAGATTGGCGCCCTCAAGGCAGCCGTGGAAACGGGTGAATATGCAACCACCAGCGAGATCGTTCGCGAGGCGATCCGTGACTGGCAGTTCAAACGCGAGCTACGCCAGGAAGACCTGAGACGCTTGCGCCAGCTCTGGGACCAGGGCAAGACCAGCGGCGCCACTACGCCTGTGGACTTTGATAATGCGCAGCGAGAAGCGCGGCAGCGGCTGGCAATTGCCGCGGAGGACGAAGCCCGTGCCAGTTGATCTTGTCTGGACACCGCAAGCCCGCAAAGACCTGATCGAGATTTACACCTATATCGGCCTCGACAACCCATCCGCCGCGGAGCGCGTCTTCGATGCCGTGCAGGCGAAGGCTGAATCGCTGGTCGAATACCCGCGGACGGGTGTGAGACGTCCTGACATTCGCCCTTCGACACGCATACTCATCGAGGGGGCCGTACCTAATCCTCTACGAGACCCACCCCGATAGCAACGACGACGGCATCGATGAAGTGGAAATCGTGAGAATCGTGGACGGACGTCGCAACGTGAAGAACCTCTTCTGAATCGCTCACCTGATTACTCAGTTGACCCAAGCATGATCCAGTACAGAAGAGTGCCCGCAGCGCAAACTGGAGCGTGCCATCTCAGCACATTTCGTCTCCAAAGTCCGACAATTGCGAACCCAATCCCACAAAGAGATATCAGCGCTCCATACCGATAAATTCTAAGCAATGCCGGATCGTAATATGAGAATCCGCCAATTGCCTTTGCGTAGACCCACATCAACGCCCCCAGCACGGCTGATGCAGTGGCGAGGGCGAAGCCGGTCAGGGACATATTCGAGAACAGATCTCGCGTCTTCGCCCGCTTCCACCACCGCAACCAACCCCAGGTGAGTGCGATAGGCAGACCGACGAGAGTAAAAAATTCCAACACAACTAACACCGCGCTGAAGCTGACCATGGGGTGCCTCATAAAGCACTTGTCTTGTTCTTACAGGCCTTCTGTGCGTGTGCCTCATCCTTTGCCGCGAACGCCACGACTCGACAAGAATGGGATTGCGTTGGCCCTCCCTACCCCGTGCGCCAACTGATCCTTATTCCCTATCCTTTCACAGCGTTCGCACGTAATTTTTTCCCGGCAAACCCCTAACCCGGCCCGTGATCTCCAGCTCGAAAAGCGCTGTAAACACCTCGGAAGACGTCAGTTGCGTCTCCAGCAGCTCCAGAATTTCGTCGATCTGCAAGCTATCGTCGGTCCGCAGAACCTCCAGCACCATGGCCTCCTGGGGCCGCAATGCCGGATCAGGTAGTAACGATGCCACGGCCTCCGATTTGGATTCAACCGGCGCTTCCGCCTCCAACTCCAGCCGTACGGCTGACGGCAGATCTTCCCACACATCCTCCCAGGTGGCTGTGAGCTTAGCTCCCTGTTTAATCAATGTGTTCGGCGTCCACGATCCCTTGCTGGTCACATTCCCCGGCACTGCAAACAGGTCGCGGTTCTGCTCTGCTGCGCATCGTGCCGTAACCCGCGTCCCCGAGTTCTCCGCCGCCTCGACCACCAGCACAGCCACACTCAGCCCGCTCAATATCCGGTTGCGCCGTGGAAAATTCTGCGGAGCCGGAAAGGTCCCCATGGGCAGCTCACTCACGATCGCGCCGCCGGCAGCCAGAATCTCCTCGGCCAGCTTCTTGTTCTCCTTGGGATAGATCACGTCGATTCCCGTACCCCACACCGCTACCGTGGGCATACGCGCCGCCAGAGCCCCCCGGTGCGCGCAGGAGTCGATCCCCCGCGCCATCCCGCTGACAATCAGCAACCGGCGCACCGCCAGATCCCGCGACAGCATCTCCGCCACGCCAGACCCATAAGGGCTGGGATGCCGTGTGCCCACCACGGCAATCGCCGGGCGCGAAAGCTGACCTACATCACCCCTCACCCACAGCACCGGCGGCGGATCGTAGATTTCCTTCAGCCGCTCGGGATACTCTGGGCAGCCAAACGTTACCACCGTCGCGCCCTGCGCCGCTACTCGCGCCCACTCCTCCTCGGCCACACGGCGCGCCTTCCCGTCAAAGATGAACTGTGCCGCCTCAGCCGGGAATTTAAGCCCCTCCAACGCCGTCAACGGCAGCGTGAAGATCCGGCTCGGCTCTTCGACTTCCCGCATCGCGTCCAGAATCCGTTTCGGCCCCAGCCCCGGCGAGAGCGCCAGCGCAAGCCATGCCAGCCGCCCCTCATCCAGCGTGGACGCCTGCGCCAAACCCGCCTCTTGAGGCACTGCCGTCATCGCGGACCCGCTCCTGTATGAAAATTGCACACTACGGCTTTCCTCTCAGGAAACAAAATTGCCATATGTGGATTTCGCTCACGTTAGCCCCGCCGGAGCGCCATGTCAAGCTGCCGGTGTTGACCCCGCGAATACGAAGCGAGTACGCCGCGCGAATCCTTCGCACGGGGTTGGTAGTCTAAAAGCTGTGAGCACGATATCGCAATCCCGCCAGCGAGTTGCCGCCATCAGCTTCCTCAATCCCGCGCCTCTGATGTGGGACTTCGAACACCCGCCCCTCAGCGCCCCGCTCGCCCTGCGCTATCAAATCGATCGAATGTCTCCCTCGGAATGTGCCGCACGACTGGCCTCCGGCGAAGCCGACATCGGACTTGTTCCCATTGCCGCTCTCGCCACCTCACCCGGTTTGCAAATCCTTCCCGGCTGCACCATCGCTTCAAAAGGACGCGTGCGCTCCCTGCTGCTGGTCCGCCGCGCCCGCCAACCGCTCACCGACCTACGCAGCGTGGCCGCCGACACCGCCAGCCGCACCACCCTGGCCTACGCGCGCATCCTGTTCAACAAATGGGGCAATCCGGCCGTCCCGTTCCTGCCCCTGGCGGCAGACCTGGACGCCATGCTGGACCGCGCCGACGCCGCCATCCTCATCGGCGACCCCGCGCTGCTTGCCCTCGAAGAGAAAGCCAACCGGTTCGAGCGCACTCAGGAGGAATTGGTCTACCACGACCTCGCCGACGAGTGGCGCACCCTGACCGGCCTTCCCTTCGTTTCCGCCGTCTGGGGAACCGCGGCGAGCGGCCTTTTGGACGAAAGTGTTGTACAGGACCTTATCCAATCTCGCGACCATGGCCTGCAGAACATCGATGCGCTCGCAGCCGAGTGGTCCCTGAAACTCCCCATCTCAGAAGAGACCATCCGCTCCTATCTCTCTGGCAACATCCACTACGTCCTTGACGAAGAGTGTCTCGAGGGCATGCGCGGGTTCTTTCGCACGGCGGCTGAACTCGGCGTCCTTCCCGAATATACTGTCGCCGTCCCTGAACTCGTGGTCTAAGTCAAGCAGCTCAGGGGACAGTGCGGGTAATAGGTCGCACGGATGCGCATGAGGATGAATCTCGCGGGAATCTCAACACAAAGTAAATAAGAGTTAGTCGACTTAGCCAACCCCGGCCGCGCTAACCGGCTCACTTGTCGCCTTTCAGATCTCCCACCGCAGCAGCGTTGTACCCACTGTGAATCCCGCTCCCACAGCGGCCAGCAACACCAGGTCGCCCTTCTTCAGCTTGCCCTCTTCAATGGCTGTCTCCATGGCCAGCGGAATGGTTCCGGCCGACGTATTCCCATACTTTTCAATATTGATAATTACCCGCTCCGGGTCCATCCCCAGCCGGTCCGCCGTTGACGTGATGATCCGCTTGTTGGCCTGGTGGGGAATAAAGCAACCCAGGTCCGCGCCGGTGACGCCGTTGCGCTCAAGCAACTTCGCCGTAGCCTCGGCCATCTTGCGCACGGCAAACTTATATACTGCCGGCCCGTCCTGGTGGATATAGTGCATCTTCTTGTCGACGGTTTCGTGTGTGGATGGATTGAGGCTGCCGCCGCCGGGCAAATTCAGCGCAACGCCTCCCGACCCGTCAATCTCGTTTATGTAGTCGATAAACCCGATCTCGCCTTCTTCGGCCGGCTCCAGCAGCACCGCCCCGCCGCCATCGCCAAACAGCACGCACGTGGTCCGGTCAGTGTAATCGGTCATGCGTGTATTGGCGTCCGCTCCGCACACCAAAACCATCTTCTGCGCTCCGCTCTCCACCAGCTTCACGCCCGCCTGCAAGGCGAACATGAACCCCGAGCAGCCCGCCGAAACGTCGAATCCCCATGCTCCCACGGCACCGATCTTGTTCTGCACCAGACACGCCGTCGAGGGAAACATCATGTCCGGCGTCACCGTGCCCACGATGATGACTTCCACATCGCTGGGTTCAATTCCCCGCGCCGCCAGACACTTTTTCGCCGCCTCAGTACACATATCGCTCACGCCCAGCCCCTTGGCCAGCACATGCCGCTCGCGGATACCGGTACGCTCCATGATCCACTGATCGTTGGTATCCACCATTTTTTCAAGGTCGTGATTGGTCAGTACTTGAGGGGGAACGTAGGTGCCAAGCGCCGTAATCTTGGCGCGCCGGCCCACCACGGGACGAACGGTGAGGGTCAATGCATTTCTCCTTGCAGCTCTTTTCAAAAAGCGCCCGCGGCTTTTAGTAAGAAGGTGCCCACGGCACCCAAAAAAGTACCGGGTGACCTACTGCGCCCGTACTAGCCCGTTACCGTTGCTTCCTTCCGGACCTGGCGGGGTTGGCGGGATTACGTCGCGTAGGACCCGGCACTGATCGATTTTACCACCCGGCAGGGTGAGGAATCAGGGACCAGAGATCAGGGATTGGTTCCCGCGTTCGCGGCTATCCGGGTGTTGGCCAATCCGGAAGGGATCACGGCAGTAATCCCCGAATACCACATCGGGCACAACGCCCTGCTATCGTCAACTGTTGCGGGGTACAATTCGGTGCAATGAAACAACATGGGAAATGGGTGCTGGCAGTTCTTCTCGTCGCGTCCCCGTCGTGCTTGCTGCAAAGATGCGAAGCATCGGCATCCGATTGCGACAATTCGTCCCGCATTATCGGCGCATTTGGTGCAGAGAACCATTCCGGATTGCCCGTCTACTTGCAGCTGTCATTCTGAGAGAGACATGCAGCGGAGTTAAAGAACCTGTTCTTTGTCGTTCTAGCGCATGGGCTAAAAACCACGAGCCCCAATCCAGCGCTCTATTTCCATCCCCGCTACAATAGGAATGTGACCAAATCATCCCCGCCCACGGCCCCTTCCGTGGGGTTTATTTCGTTAGGCTGCCCGAAGAACCTCGTCGATTCCGAGGTGATGATGGGCCTGCTGGACCGCGCGGGCGCGCGGCTGACCGCCCGTCCCGAAGAAGCCGAAATCCTCATCGTCAATACTTGCAGCTTTATTGATACCGCCAAACAGGAATCGGTCGACACCATTCTGGAAATGGCGCGGCACAAGACCTCCGGCTCGGCCAAAAAGCTCATCGTCGCCGGGTGCCTGGTGGAGCGCTACCGCGACGAAATTCGCAAGAGCATTCCGGAAGTGGACGCCGTGGTCGGGACCGGCGAACTCGAATCCATCCTCGAAGCCGCCGGTCTCGCCGCCCCCGCCGCAGCGTCCGTTTCGCCCTTCAACATCCTCACCGGTAAAGCTGCCGAAACCCGCCCCGGCAAGGAATCCCAAGCTGGCACGCATAAGCACGAATCCAAAGCTTCAAGGCCCGAAGGACAACTCCGCGAGCAGCAAGGTCGCTTTAGCCGCGACGACTGGCAAGGCGCGACTCATCTGCTACCCTCGTATCTCTACGACGAAACCACCCCACGCTTCCTCACCACCCCCAAATCCTCGGCCTACATCAAAATTGCCGAGGGTTGCGACCACCCATGCACCTTCTGCGTCATTCCCAACCTGCGCGGCAAGTTCCGTTCCCGGCGCTTCGAGTCGGTGGTGGCCGAGGCCCGGCAACTCGTCGCCCGCGGCGTTCAGGAGATCACCCTCATCGGCCAGGACACCACCTGCTACGGCGAAGACCTGGGCCTCAAGGACGGCCTCGCCACGCTCCTCGATGCCCTTGCGGAGATCGAAGGCCTGCGTTGGCTGCGCTTCCTCTACGCCTATCCCAACCGCATCACCGGCAAGCTGCTGGACACCATCGCCAAACACGACAACATCTGCAAATATCTCGACGTGCCGCTGCAGCACGCATCCCCATCTGTTCTGAAGCGCATGAAGCGCGGCGCCGGCGCCGACATCTTCTTGAAGACCCTGGAAAAAGTCCGCGCCGCCGTTCCCGGAATCGCTCTCCGCACCAGCTTCATCGTGGGCTTCCCCGGCGAGTCGCTCCGCGACCTTGAACTCTTGGAGGAATTTATTACAGAGGCCCGGTTCGACTGGCTCGGCGTCTTCAGCTACTCCGACGAAGAAGGCTCGGGCGCTTACGCGCTTGACGCCAAGGTGCCCAAGCGCACCATCGAGGCCCGCAAGCGCCGCCTCATGAAGCTTCAGCAGTCGATCAGCAAACGCGCCAAGCAGCAGTGGGTGGGCCGCGAGTTGGTCCTCCTGGCCGAAGGGGAAAGCGATGAGACACTGCTCCTTTGGGAGGGCCGCACCCAGTTTCATGCCCCGGAAATCGACGGCAAAGTCTACATCAACGACTTTGGCGAAGCTGGGGCCGAAGGGATGGCCGCCCTCGAACCTGGCCGCTTTTACAAGGCGCAAATCACTGAAGGCCACGAATACGACGTGGTGGCCCGCGTGCTCTCCGGCCCGTTGTAAAGTGGAATAGATCAATGCCCGCAAAGAAAAAATCCGCCAAGCTTCTTCATTGCCCCACCTGTGGCATGCTGGTTCGCTTCAAAGACGAGGACTTCCCTTTCTGCAGCGACCGCTGCCGCAAGATCGATCTGGGCAAGTGGGCCATGGGCGTGTACAAAATCAGTTCCCCCGTTCTCGACCCTGAAGTTCTGGAAGACCTCGGCGGCCTGAGCGGCGGCCACGACAAAGACTCCCATGACGACTGACCGACAACCCGCCGCTGCTCCTGTCCAAAACGAGAAAAAAACTAAGTGGGCCTGGACCGTGGCCACCTTCTTTGGAGCGGGCTTCGGCAAGCCCGGCCCCGGCACCTGGGGCTCGGTGGCCGCCGTCCTCCTTTGGGCCGCATACGCATGGAGCGTCCATCCGTCGCCGCGAACTCTCCCGCTTGTTCTGGCTTGCGGTGTTGTTGCCTCAATTGGCTTCGGAGTCTTCGCCTCGACCGTCGTGGCTCGTGAATCCGGTCGCAAAGACCCGCAATTCGTGGTCATCGACGAGGTTGCCGGGCAATGGATTGCTCTTCTCTTCAGCCCCGCCGACTGGCGTCATGCGCTCATCGCCCTTATCCTCTTTCGTCTCTTCGACATCACCAAACCTTTTCCGGCCCGCCAGCTTGAAAACCTTCCCGAGGGCTGGGGCATCGTCTTCGATGATGTGGCGGCAGGGCTGTATGCTTTGGGTGTAGCATCGCTCTTACGCATCTGGATCTAAAGGGTCTGCTGACATGCCTCGCATCCGCCCCCAATCCGACGCTGAAACCCTCCCCGAGCCGCGCATCGATGACGTAGTTCCCGCCGCCGCGCTGCCACTGGGAGAAGTGGAGCTGATCGGCGCGCATCTCGGGCCTCTCAGCTTCGGCCCGCCCGCCGTGCTGGTCGACGGCCAACCCGCCCACGTGGTCATGAGCCGTCCCACAAGGCTGGCCTTCCGCGTCCCGGAACAGGCGTCGACCGGGTTGGTTGAAGTCCGCAGACCCGCCGGCACCAGCGGCACCGCACCCCTCCGCGTGGCCCGCCAACTCAGCGAAGGCCTGCATCCGGTCACGAGTCCCGCTGTCAGCCGCTCGGGCATGATCTATGCCACCATCTCCGGCCCGCGCGGCAAGCAGACGCCCGTGTCAGTTGTTCGAGTGAGCCCGGACGGCCGTGGAACCCCCTTCGTGACCGGAATCCTCAACGCCACCGGACTGGCCTTCAATCCCGAGGGCGATCTCTTTGTCACGTCACGCGCAGAGGGCAATGTTTACCGCATCGACGCCGCCGGCGAGTCCACCGTTTACGCCGAGGGCATGGGCGTGGCTACCGGCGCCGCGTTTGACGCCGAGGGCAATCTCTTCGTCGGCGACCGCAGTGGAACCATCTTCAAGATCGATCCGCAGCGCCGCATCTTCGTCTACGCCACGCTCGAGCCCAGCGTCTCGGCCTATCACCTCGCCGTGAACACGGAAGGCACCCTCTTCGTCACCGGCCCCACGCTCTCCTCCAACGACGCCATCTGGGCCATCGACACCCATGGCGAGACCCGCGCCTGGTATCGCGGCCTCGGCCGTCCCCAGGGTCTTGCCCTCGACAAGGATTGCAACGTCTACCTCGCCGCCTGCCTTCACGGCCAGCGCGGGGTGGTCCGGGTTACTCCCGATGGCGGCGCAGCCCTCGTCCTCTCCGGAACCAACCTCGTCGGCCTCGCCTTTTCTCCGCTCGGCACCACGATCCTCGCCACCAACGAGGCCGTTTATGATGTGGACTTGGGAGTTGAAGGACTGAGCCTGTTTTAGCGGCTGATAACTGATCTCTGATCCCTGCTCTTATCTTATGAAATCCGAAATCATCGCCGTTGGCTCCGAGATGCTCACCCCTTACCGCCAGGACACCAATTCCCTCTATCTCACTGAAAAATTCAACGAGATCGGCGTCTCCGTGGCCTTCAAAACCATCGTCGGCGACCGTAGCAAGGACCTCGTCAGCGCCATCCGCACCGCTCTCGGCCGCACGGACATCCTGGCCATCATGGGCGGCCTCGGCCCCACTGAGGACGACCTGACCCGCGAGGCCGTGGCAGAAGCTCTTTCGCTGACCCTCCGCCGCGACGACGCCCAGGTCGTCGCGATTCAGGCCCGCGCCGCCACATGGCACATTTCCATGCCGCCAAACAACCTCAAACAGGCCGACGTGCTTGAGGGCGCAACCCTGCTGCCCAACGTCAACGGCAGCGCTCCCGGCCAGTGGCTCGACACCAAGTTCGAGGGCTATCGCAAGCTCATCCTGCTTGTTCCCGGCCCTCCCAACGAGTGCCGCCCACTCTTTGACGCCGAGTGCCTGCCCCGCCTGCGCGCCGCCCTGCCCAGGCGCCACATTGCCAAGCGCACCCTCCGCGCCGCCATGATTCCGGAGTCGCAGGCCGACAAGCTTCTGGCCCCCATCTACACCGCATACACCGACGTGGAAACCACCATCCTGGCCCACGCCGGCGACATCCAGCTCACCCTGCTCTGCTCCAAGTCAAATGCCGCAACCGCGATGCAGCGCGTGGACGAGTTGGCCGGCCGCATGGAAGAAGTGCTCGAAGACTGGCTCTACTCCTCTGAAGGCGAATCGCTCGAACAGATCGTCCTCTACTATCTCGGACTTCGCCAGGAAACCCTGGCCGTGGCCGAAAGCTGCACCGGCGGCATGATTGCCCAGCGCATTACCAGCGTCCCCGGCAGCTCCCGCTCTTTTCTCGGCGGCGCCGTGGTCTACTCCGACGAGCTAAAGACCACTTTCGCCAACGTTCCCCCCGAGCTGATCGCCCAGCACGGCGCCGTGTCCCGGCAAGTGGCCGAAGCGCTCGCCCAAGGCATTCGGCAACGCACCGGAGCCACCCTGGGCATAGGCGTAACCGGCATCGCCGGCCCCACCGGCGCCAGCGGCACCAAGCCGGTAGGTTTGGTCTACATCGCCCTCAGCGACGGCCATAACACCGAATCCATCGAAAAGAAATTCAGCGGCGACCGCGAACGCGTGAGAGAGTTCGCCACCCAGCAAGCGCTGGACCTGATTCGCAGACGGCTGATGTAAGCCCCCTCAAGATGGTCGTACCAGAAGCCGGGTGCTCCTCGATTTTGAAACATGGGATGCAGGATGTTGGGACGACGAAGGGGCTTGTTTGCTATCAGGATTATCGAGTGCTTTTTTACCGTAAGCGTCCGGAGTCGACCGTTGATGATCTTGGCGCTGTAATGCAGGAACCAGGAACAGGTCGCAGGGCGTATTGAAGTGTTACTGACTAAGGCTCCGCCGACCTTGCGCGTAAGCACGTCGTCTCACGAAAATGATCACCACGACCGCTATGGTGCCGACGGCGCAGAATAAAGCGGGCCCAAGAATTCGGTCCGTGGATCCGACGAAGCTGTCGAGCGAACTTTTGGTGGGATCGAGAGGGTCGTAGTACACAGAACCTTCTGTCCGATTTTGAAATCCGTCATCGGAATTTGCCAACCGGTAAAGAGCTTTCCACTCACGGAGAATTCATAGCCGAAACGATTGTGGTTTTCGGGCTCGTGTGTACGGATGATTCCGTAGGTGGTCCGTTCGCGACCGGCAATCGCCTGATCTGATGCGGAGGAGAAGAGGAGGAAGACCAAGCCGATCACCCATGGCAAAGCAATAAGCAGGTTCCACCAGGAAGGAGGGCTCCAGACTCTCGCGGTTCGGCTGGTCAGTTCGTTGATGACATCGCTTATGGCCATATTTCGGTTCTACCGCCTGCAATTAAAGCACATCGGAGTGACTTTGCAATGGGGTAGGCGCATCTCAAGTGACCACATATTCCCGTAGATGGACACTTAAAGTTGAGTGGGATCGGCTCGAGAAAAACCAGCAATATTCCACTGCAGTAGCTCAGAAATACGGTTAATCGGGCCGGGTGCCGGGTGGGAAGTCAAAGATTGGGCACCCAGCGACCGCCCGGCCCTTGCCGCCGGGCGCGAACGCAATGTTGAGGTTTTCTTTGCCGGAGTCAGCCGCGACCGAAGGCTACCTGGCGGTTGCGGGTTTGTAGCCTGAGGTTCCTGCCTTCTGCATCGCCGCCGAACCCTCTTCGACGCTGAGCAGCGGAGTGGTCTTCACGCTCTTGCAGGCTCCGCCGGCTGAAACGGCCAGAGCGAAGGCCGCGGCGCTCACGTTGTCAGGCATCTCGATCATCGCCACAACGTCATAGTCTCCGAACGAAAGCCAGAACCCGCCGATGCTGCCTCCGAGCTTTTCGATCGGTTTGAGTACCGCTTCCGCGCGGTTCTGTGGATGCTTGATCATGGCCGCCAATGCTTCGGCGCTGTACGACACTTGCAATAGGTAACTGGGCATCGCATGCCCCCTTTCAAGGGAAGTTCCCGCATGGGGATTCGGGGGAGAGCGCAAGTATACACCGGCCCCGCAACCGTTGGATCTGCATGCTTTCGGCTAGCTTCCGCGAGCCGTTTCCGGTTCTCTGCTCAAGGCGCCGGAGTCCGGGTGAGCGGCCTTCGGCAACACACGCGAACCTAACTCCCGTGTGCGATTCAACTTACCGCCTTAACCGTCAATAGGTGATCCCCATCACATGCTGTGGTCTCCATCGATGCAACCATAACGCAATGGGCATCCCCGACCTGCCCATTGCCCGTCAAAAATTGCTTGGAGACCGCAAGTGAAGCTTGACCCATCCGCCTTCGTCGCCGATCCGGACCTGATCCAGGCGCTTGAGAAGCATTCCATCACCATATCGTGTGGTGTTGATCACGTTCTCTTCAGCCAGGGAGATCCCCCGGTTGGCCTCTACATCCTCAACAAGGGCGAGGTTACCCTGACCATGACTTCCCCGGGCGGCGTGGCAGTCCACGCCTGCCAGGTAGCTCCCGGCTCGCTGCTCGGTCTGCCCGGCCTTGTGGCCGATATGCCCTATACGCTGACCGCCACGGCCCACAACGGCGCTCAGCTCAGCTTCCTTACCCGCGACAACTTCAACTCCCTCATGCAACACGACCCGCCCCTCTCTCTCAAGGTCTTGCAGGTACTTGCCGCCGAAGTCCGCTCAGCCCGCAACGCCATCCGCGACCTCTGATCCCTGATCTCGGATTGACGCCTCGCCGCCCACCCTGCGAAACTCAGGCCAAATGCAATATCGCGGAAAAGTGGAATATGCCCGAGAGCGGAAGATCCGCGATCACAACGTCCCTCTCTACCGTCTGGCCCACTGGCCCATCTGGATCTGGGTCTTCTTTCTCACGCCGGGCCCGCTGACCTTCTCGCTCTTCGCCCGCGGCTTTCACTGGGGCAATTGGGCGTGGATGGCCGTGGTGCTTGCCGGAACCGGCATTGCCGGCCTGCGTGGACAGATGCCTGGCGTCGAGCCACGCCCTTACATCCTCCGGTTCGACGAGGACAAGCCCAACCCCCTTTACCGCCGCGTCTGCTACACCTTTGCCTGGAATGCCGCGCTTAACTTTACCCTGCTGAATCTTGCCGGCCTCTTGATCGCCGCCCTTACCGGCGTCTGGTATCTCAAGCAGATTTACAGCTACGGCTATTTCCCGCTTTGCGCCGTCATTCTCTTCCTGGGCGCACTTGGCAAGTTACCCCGCGTAGGTCCATCCACCAAGGGAGAAGGCACGGAGCGCCGCTACTTCTACGGCTCAGTGTGGGCCGCCACTGCCGCGCAAACCGTTCTCCTCATCCTCTGGAAGACTCTGCCCCACACCCAAATTTCCGTCGAAACCGGCAACTGGATCAAGCTCGCCGCTTTTGTGGCCGTGCTCCTGTTCATGGGATTCCTGGCATACCGCGGCAAGCTCCTGCGCACCCGTCCCATCCTGCCGGGCGAACTCATGGTCTCGGACTAACTCCGCGGCTCCGTACAGCGCGCGATCCCCAACCGCATACCCCTCACCTGTTAAACTCTCAGTCGTCATGCTCCTCGCAAGCCTGCTTATCGGGTTCGCCGCTTATCTGCTCGGGTCCATCCCCAGCGGATACCTGCTGGTCCGCATTTTTCGCCATCAGGACATCCGCTCAGTGGGCAGCGGCAACATTGGCGCAACCAACGTCCTCCGCTCCGGCGGCAAGGGCCTGGGCGCAGCCACCTTCCTCATCGACATGCTCAAAGGCTCCGCCGCCGTCTACCTGGGCGGACTGTTCGGCATTCTCCTGGCTCCCTCCGCGCCGGAACGCAATATGCAGGCTCTGGCCGCCTTATGCGCTGTGCTCGGTCACATGTTCCCCGTATGGCTCGGCTTCCGCGGTGGAAAGGGAGTAGCCACCGGCTTCGGCGTCTTCCTGGTCGCGGCCCCCACATCCGCCCTGGCCGCCATCGGCGTCTTCCTCCTCGTGCTTCTCATCACCCGCTACGTCTCACTGGCCTCCATCCTCGGCGCGGCCAGCTTTCCGATCTTCGCCTGGTTCCTGGTTCACGGCGACCGCCCCGCTTTCTTTATCGAAGTCCAGTTCGCCGTGGCCTTCCTCGTCATCATCAAGCACCACCAGAACATTCGCCGCCTGCTCAACGGCCACGAATCCCGTTTCGGATCGTCCTCACGAAAGGCAGGAACCGCATGAGCCGCATTCTCGTCCTAGGTGCAGGCGCCTGGGGAACCGCCATCGCCTTCTCGCTCCACCGCCGCGGCGGACACCAGATCGCCCTCTGGTCGCACAGCCCGCAGGAAGCCGAGCAGATTGCCAATGCCGGAGAAAACATCCTCTTTCTCCCTGGCTTCCCCATCGCGCCTCAAATCGCCATCACCGCCGAAACAGCCGCCGTCGCTCAGGCGGAGATCGTCGTCTCCGTTGTCCCTTCTGAATTTCTCCGCTCGACTTTTGCCCGTATCCGCCCTCATTTCCAACCGGGCCAGATCATCGTCAGCGCCACCAAGGGCGTGGAAAACCACACCTTCCTGCGCATGACGGAGGTCATTGCCGCCAGTCTTTCCGAGATTGGGCTCGATTTGCCCATTGGCGCCCTCAGCGGCCCCAGCTTCGCGCTTGAAGTGGCCCAGGCCCAACCTACCGCCGTCACCGTAGCGTTTGACGACCCCGAAATTGCTGCCCACATCCAGCAGGAGTTCTCCTCGGAATCCCTGCGGCTCTATACCAGCACCGACCTCATCGGCGTGGAACTTGGCGGCGCGCTCAAGAACGTGATTGCCATCGCCGCCGGCATCGCCGCCGGAGTGGGCCTCGGCCACAACTCCGCCGCCGCCCTCATCACGCGTGGCATTGCTGAAATCACCCGCCTGGCCGTAGCCTGCGGCGGACGCCGCGAAACCCTCGCCGGCCTCAGCGGCGTCGGCGACCTCGTGCTCACCTGCACCGGCTCGCTCTCCCGCAACCGCACCGTAGGCGAAGCCCTGGGCAAAGGCCGCCAATTGCCCGAAATCCTAACGTCGCTCGGCGGGAAGGTGGCCGAAGGCGTCTTCACCACCCGCGCCGCCCTCGGCCTCGCGCGCCGCTATCACGTGGAAATGCCCATCACCGAGCAGATGGAACTCATCCTGAACGAAGGCAAAGACCCCCGCGAGGCTATCAAAGCCCTGATGCTCCGGCCCGGCAAAGACGAGTGATGAAAGGATGGGCGGGATTCCGTAAGTCCGGATGGCAGGTTGGGTTTTGACCCCGGCATGAAACCACCCCCTCAATTCTTAAAATCAAAGAGAGCGGTGTGAACCGCTATCAAGCCCTAGCCTCCAGCAATCGCCGCAACAATTAGCAGCGGCTCTTTTCCCTCCGTGATGACTCCCGGTAGCTCCGCATCCAGCGACGCATGGGACCAATCTGTCTCGCAGGCGAAAAATCGCAAGAACGCCCTGCGCTGCCCCGTTCCATACTCGCGAATGGTCCCCTTGAGCATGGGATACCTGGCTTCGAGCGCGTCCAGCCCCCGCCGCACCGTCACCGGCGCTTGAACTTTCAGCGCAACCTCCGCGCCCGTTCCCGCAAAGGGGTTCGACCCCAGGCCCGCCAGCGCCCGCAAATGCTGCGGAAGAATCACGCGAATCGCCGGCGCAGCCGTGCCCTGGCCGCTCATGCCAGCGTCTGCACTTCGACACTGAGCACCGCAGGCAAATCATGCACAATCGGCGCCCAATTCTCCCCCGCATCCGCCGACGCGTACACCTGCCCGCCTGTCGTGCCGAAGTACACCCCGCACGCATCCAGTTGATCCACCGCCATCGCGTCCCGCAGCACATTTACATAGCAATCCTTCTGCGGCAGGCCTCTGGTCAGCGCCTCCCACTGGTTGCCGCCTGTCCGGCTCCGGTAAATCCTCAGCGCCCCGTTCAGCGGAAAATGCTCCGAGTCGCTCTTGATCGGAGCCACATAAATCGTGTCCGGCTCATGCGCATGAACATCGATGGCGAACCCGAAATCGGTAGGCAGGTTGCCGCTTACCTCCTGCCAGCTTTCGCCCGCGTCGTCGCTCCGCATCACGTCCCAGTGCTTCTGCATGAACAGCACCTCAGGTCGCGCCTTGTGCATGGCCACATGATGGACGCAATGCCCCACCTCGGCCGTGGGATTGGGCATGAAGTTCGAGACCAGCCCCTTGTTGATCGGTTTCCAGTTCCGGCCCCCGTCGTCGGTCCGGAATGCTCCCGCCGCCGAAATGGCGATATACATCCGCTGCTTGTTGCTCGGGTCAAGGATGATGGTATGCAGGCACATGCCGCCGGCGCCGGGCTGCCAGTGCGGGGCATACGTATCGCGCTCCGCCCCATGCCCGCGCAGACCGGCCAGTTCCTCCCAGTTCGCGCCACCATCTGTGGATTTGAAGAGCGCCGCGTCCTCGACACCGGCGTAGACGGTGTCCGGATCTGTCAGCGAGGGCTCCAAATGCCAAACCCGCTTGAACTCCCACGGATGCGGCGTTCCGTCGTACCACTGGTGCGTCCCCGGCACCCCGTCATAAACAAACTTGTTCCCCACCGGCGCCCATGTCGCCCCGCCGTCGTCTGACCGCTGCATCACCTGCCCGGACCACCCGCTCGACTGCGATGCCCATAGCCGCTGCGGGTCCGCCGGTGACCCCTTCACGTGGTAAATTTCCCAGCCCGCAAAAAACGGCCCGCTAACCTCCCAATCCTTACGCGTCCCATCCGCACTCAGGACAAATGCCCCTTTCTTCGTCCCCACCAGCACGCGCACTTTGCTCATCGACCCCCTCCTTTTTGTCCGATCCCCACTTTCCGCCAGCAGCTTCTCTTGAGTGCCGTTCTGCGATTCTTCCCCAAATCCATTGCAAAACTCAAGCATTTTCTAACTTGCAGCGTCGTCCTTACCGATCCCTGACGCCTGAACACGGAATTGTCCTATAATCGCCCCCTCGGCAATCACCGAGAAAATTTCCCCAAACAAAATCCAACCTGGAGGACGAAAGCAATGAAATTCATGACAACGTGGGCCCTGTTACCCGGATCAGTGAAAGCGGCGGCCACCGATTTCCTCGCCGGCGTGGGAGCGCCCGAGGCGGGCGTCACGCTTCTCGGCCGCTGGCATAGTTGCGACTGCAGCGGCGGATTCGCTCTCTTCGAGACCGACAACCCGGTTGCGCTCCATCGGGGAGCAGCAAAGTGGGCTGACCTTCTGGCACTTACCACCGTGCCGGTCATCGAAGACGCCGAAGCCGGCGCCAATCTGGCAAGTGTCTTCAAGAAGTAGCCCCAAACAGGCGACCCATTTTGGCTGGAACGGTGAAGAGGCTGACCGTTCCAGCCAGAAGCACAGTCTCAAAAACCCCTCCTAATCCCAGGGACTCCCTTCGGAGTCGCTTCATTCCCATTCCGTAGACGACCGCGGACGATAGGCTGTGGTTTGGCAGAAGCGCGCACCGGCAGGGCCGTTTCGCCGGTTATCTGTGAGCACCGCCAACGGGCAACTGACTCCTGATCTGTGATCACTGTTCTAAACTCAAGTCTGGACCACTCCATGATCAGCCTTTTTGGCGGCAAGAAAGACAAGGAAACCGCTCCTGCGCCGAAGCAGGAAGCGACCCTCCAACCCGGCGAGACAGAGGCCCCCAAACCGGGCTTTTTCGACCGCATGAAGCAGGCCGTCTCGCGTACGCGCGAGTCCCTTTCTTCCAAGATTGAGGGCCTGGTCGCCCTCACTCATACCGTGGATGAATCCAGCCTGGAGGGCCTTGAAACCGCTCTCCTGACCAGCGACATCGGCGTTCAGACCACAAACGAGATTCTGGCCGCTTTACGCGACCGCGCCCGCCGCCAGGCCATAGAGGGCGGCGACGAATTGCGCACCCTGCTGAAAGCCCAGTTGCGCGCCATTTTAGAGGCTCCGCAACAGCCCGTGCCCACCCCCGAAATCCCCCCCAAGGTCACCTTCCTGGTGGGCGTAAACGGCACCGGAAAGACCACCTCGGCGGGGAAATTGGCCGCGTGGCACCGCGCCCAGAACCGCACCGTCCTGCTGTGCGCCGCGGACACCTTTCGCGCCGCCGCCATCGAGCAACTGGAAGTGTGGGCCCAGCGCAGCGGCGTGGAAATGATCAAGACCCGCCAGGGCGGCGACCCCGCGGCCGTCCTTTACGACGCGGCCACCGCAGCCAAAGCACGCGCCATCCACGAGTTGATTGTGGACACCGCAGGACGCCTCCACACCAAGACGGGGCTGATGAATGAATTGGACAAGATGCGGCGCACGGCCCAACGCCTCATCCCCGGCGCTCCACACGAGGTGCTGCTGGTGATGGACGCCACCACCGGCCAGAACGGCCTTCAGCAGGCCCGCCAATTTACACAGGCGGCTGGCGTCACTGGTATTGTTCTGACTAAACTGGACGGCACCGCAAAAGGCGGCATCGCCGTGGCCATTGCCCGTGAACTTAATCTGCCAGTGCGCTTTGTGGGCGTGGGCGAACAGATGACCGATCTGCTGGAATTCTCACCGGCAGAATTTGTGGACTCGTTGCTGGAATAAAATGAACGGCTTGGACGCAAATTCAAATCGGGACCGTTATTGGATGCAGCGGGCTTTGGAACTGGCCCGCCGCGGCATCGCAGTCAGCTCGCCCAACCCGGCCGTGGGCTGCGTGATTCTGGACCGCGCCGGCCAGGTGGTCGGCGAAGGCTGGCACGAGTACGACCTGGTGGACCACGCCGAAGTGGTTGCACTCAAGATCGCCAGTCAGCACGCCGGCGACCGCCTGCGCGGTGGCACGGCATACGTCACCCTGGAGCCTTGCAATCACACCGGACGCACCGGCCCTTGCACGGAAGCCCTCATCTCGGCAGGCCTGCGCCGGGTGGTAGCCGCCACCATCGACCCCAATCCAACCGTTGCCGGTCACGGCCTAGACCACTTGCGTGGGGCGGGACTTGAAGTCGTTCTTGGTCCCTGCGAAGCTGAGGCGCGCCGCCTGAACGAGGGCTTTGCCCACTGGAGCCAACACCACCGCCCGCTGGTGCTGATGAAAGTGGCCATGACCCTCGACGGCCGCATCGCGCCACCCGCCGGGCAACACCTGCTCCGCGAGCCGTACTGGATCACCAGCGAGGCCGCGCGGCTGGCTGTTCAGCCGTTGCGCTGGCAGGCGGACGCGGCGATGACCGGTGTGGATACCGTTCTGGCCGACGACCCCATGCTCACCGACCGCAGCGGCCTGCGCCGCCGCCGGCCCTTGCAGCGCGTGGTGCTGGATTCGGCACTGCGCATGCCGCTGGACTCCAAGATGGTGGCTACGGCGCAGAACGACCTGGTTGTTTTCACGGTGTCAAAGGATGAGGCACGCGCGCGGGAACTGACCAACCGCGGCGTGCGCGTGGAAGTGCTGCCCGCCGAGGCTGGGCGCGTCCCGCTCTTGGAGGTGCTGGACAAGCTGGGCGAGGAGGGCATTCTTACGCTGCTGACCGAAACCGGCACACGCCTGAACACGGCTCTGCTGGCCGGAGGGCTGGTGGACCGCATCCATCTGTTCGTCTCCCCGCAGATCATGGGATCGGACGCTGTACCTGCCTTTCGCGGCATGGCCAATGTCATCCGCATGGCCGAGGTCGAAGTCGAGCGGTACGGGAACGATTTAGGGCTTTGCTCGCTGCTCAAGGACCCGTGGAAGACAGGGAATAGAGAATAGGGAACAGGGAGTAGTTAGGCTCTCTCAGGGTTGCTGGCAGTCGTGCTTTCCCATGTCTCAAAGGCGAGGGGTACCCGGCCCCAAACTTTATCACCCCAGCGGTTCTGGCGTGACGCCCTTCCTGGCGGTGTTCACATGCCCCGGCGATGACTATTCCCTATTCCCTGTTCCCTGTTCCCTGTTCCCTGTTCCCTGTTCCCTGTTCCCTGTTCCCTTAGAATGGAACCATGTTTACCGGCATCATTGAACAGACGGGCACGCTGGTTGGCCTGAAGGAAACTGGCGGGGTGCGGCGGATCACGATCGAGGCTCCGGGCTTGGCCGGGCGGCTGCGGGAGGGCGATTCGCTGGGCGTTTCCGGCGTGTGCCTCACCGCGCTCGACGTGGACCCAACGCTGTTTCACGCCGATCTGGCGCAGGAGACCCTGGACTGCACCTCGCTGGGCGCGCTGGCTCCTGGCGCCAAGGTCAATCTGGAACTGCCAACCGCAGCGGGGAGTCCGCTGGGCGGGCACATTGTGCAAGGCCACGTGGACGGCACGGGCACGATGACGGCGCTCGACCCGGTGATCCCGGAATCGAGCCCACACTTCAACAAGGAGACCACGGACTGGACGCTCAAGGTTCGCGTGCCGGAGCATGTGCGGCCGTGGATGGTGCCCAAGGGCTCAGTGGCCATCGAAGGGATCAGCCTGACCATTGCGGATTTCGACGGCGAGGCGATTACCGTTGCGATTCTGCCGCTGACCTATTGGCGGACGAATCTGCACACGCTTGCGCCCGGCGCGCCCATGAATGTGGAGGCGGATGTGCTGGTGAAGCTGGCGCACGCGCAGATACTGGCCCAGAAGAAGCCCGAACTGGAATTGACCGAGGCCTGGCTGGTGGCTAGCGGGTATTAATTCGCCGCGGCGAAGTTCTTGTTTGGAAAGGGCGCGGCTTTACGGCTTTGCCGGGAGCCTGGGCGGGTCGGTTACATATTCGTCGCCGGTGCGGGCAAGAATCTGGGCGCGACGGTCGCTCAAGAGCTTAATGCGGTTGGTCACTTCAATGAATTCCTTCTTCTGGCCGGCGTTGAGCCCTGTTGGGGTCCCCGACGCCTCATTGGCTACGCTCAGCTTGTTCAGTTCATCGAGGCGGACTTGCAGGCGGGGCATCTCGCGGTCAATGAGAATGGGGCGAATGATGGTGGTTTTGGTGCGGCCGGCGGCTAGTTCGTTGCGGTTGTTCTCGCCCCAGACGGGGAGAATGCCCACGTGGCCCAACTCGACGCGCACACCGACCGGGCCGTAGTCCTTGCGGACGGCAGAGAAGAGCCCAATCATGGAGTCGCGAGGGTCGCCGTCCTTGTCGGGCATCAGACCATCGACGTAGGTGCGGGACTGGTTGGACAGGAAATTTCCTAGCAAATAGAAGATGACCGTGTTGCGGCCGTCCGGGGTTTGGTATGTCTCCACAGGCTGAAGGACGTGGGGGTGGTGGCCCACGACTACCGAGGCTCCGGCGTCGAGCATTTTGTGCGCCGTATCGACGTCCTCGGGCCGGGGCGCGGGAGCGTATTCGATGCCCCAGTGAATGGAAACCACCAGCAGGTCGCACCTGGCTCGCGCTTGCTTGATCGCCTCAAGCACACCGGCTTCATCCATGCCCGGAGCGCCGCCGGACTCGCCGGGATAGGGAAAGAAGTTCACGCGCGGCTGGTCGTCTTTGTCGGGATTGCGATTGCCGTTGAGCCAACGCGTCATGCCCAGCCAGCCGACCTTGATGCCGTTGGCCTCGGTGATGACCGGCTGCCATGCTTGCTGCGCGGTGTCACCGGAACCGGCAAAGAGAAGCCCCTCGTCGCGCAGATGCTCGCGGGTTTCGGCGAATCCGGCCCAGCCCTGATCCATAACGTGGTTGTTGGCAAAGGAGACGATCCTGATGCCGTTGGCCTTCAACCCATCGAGAAGCGCAACGGGCGCGTCGAACAGAAAGGGCTTGGAACCGTGGGAGTGAGCCGGGGCAACGGGGGTTTCAAGGTTGACGAAACCAAAGTCGGCCTTCTCAAAGATGTCGCTTACATCAGAGAAGAGCGCGGCCCAGCCCTGGGTGCCGTCCCCGGCCGCGGCGGCAGCGGCGCGGACCGGCTCGTGCGGAATGACGTCGCCGGCCACGGCAAAGCTGATCTGGGCTAGCTCGTGGGGATAGGGAACGACGACGGCTGCGGGGTGGTTGGCGCGGGAGCCGGGGGAGAACGTTGCGGTCAGGGCGAGGGCTGCGAGAAGCAGCACGCTTCCGCCCACCAGACGCCAGTGCTTGCGCACGGTGGGAAGTAACTTTGCACCGAATCCTGAGCCGAATCGCTTTCCCTGCATCGTCCAATCCATTGCGTGCACCAGCTTGTACCCCTTTATTCTGAGTCGCGAACTCGAATGCAATCAGGATACAGGTACGGCAGAGACATGATGGAAGGAGGGACGGCTCGGAGTTCGTGGTTTTCCACCCTGGCCGAAATGCCCGTCGGCGTCCATGCGGTCGAGCGGACTGTTCTGCACATATGCATAGAGGTTCAACGACTGCGGGTTGTCCAACTTCGCGTACGGTACGGGTTCGACTTTGGCCGACCAATCCGGCGAAAGAAATCTCCCCATCGTAGATGCGTAGTACCTGGCCCCGAAGTAGTCATTACCGGATTCGGCGTCGCGTTCTTTGCCGGTAAAATTCGACGGATGGACAGACGCTGCGCTGAAAACACAAGAGAGGAGCGGCGTCATAGATGTATCCGACACACGAATTGATGTCGTCGCTTGCATCGTATCGATATCCCCGGATACCCAAATGCGAGGCACCCGGGGGCACCATCATTTGCGGGAGAAATCACTTCGCTCCCCCGGGATCCGGGCCACCGGCTTCCCGGGGAGATTGCTTGGACGGATAGAAATGCTCAACCACATTCATCGAATGATGAGCCAGATTTGGCCAAGCCAGAAACGCGGTTCCTAAAATCCACGCGATGACCCTTACTGCGGAGAGTTTGAGACCGCCGAGAAGTGTCAGCCCGAAGGCTATTACAACAACTACCCACCGGATAATCTGCTCTTTCCAGTCCAGCTTCTGGTCGAGTTCATATTTACGCCGGAAGGCCCAGGAAACGAACCAGACTGCTACGGCCCCTTTCGCAACCTGGCTCGCATACAAAAGTGTTCCTTCAAGCATCCTGGGCCTCCCTCATGCCTGCTACCTCCCGATCCCGCATACAACTGCGGAAAATGACGCGACACTGAGGTCATAGGGCAGCTTGAAAGTACCAAGCGCTCCAAGTGTTTTGCTGAGCACGCCTGCGCCCGCTTGAGCCGCTGTTCCGAGAGGCAGATCAGCCGCTGCTTGCGCGCTGAGAGACACCGTGGTGGTAGCAGTGGGCGTTTGCACCGTTGCTGCTACTTGAACTCCAACGGAAACCGCAACATTCGGCACCTTTGAGGCTACTGCGGTAGCAGCCGGCGCCGCTGCCCAACTTGTACCTTCTGCAGCAGCAATATTTGCTGCCGATCCCGGCTTTCCGTTGGCAACAGCAGAAATTGTGTCGCCCACAGACTGAACGGAATTGCCTAAAAATGCTCCGGCGAGCCACCCATTTCCGAGCTTTCCTCCGCTGATGTTCTGGAGGCCACTTTGCAAACTAAAATCCTGCAAACCACTCCTCACGCAACCCCAATAGGATTGCTGCTGCGGTTGAATGGTTGGCGTAACCCAAATGTCAGAAGTGTAGGATGACTCTCCAGTATCCCCATTCACAGTGACCGATTGGTCCACAGTAGGGATCCACGTTCCTCCCGCCTTTTCGCAATCTTCTTTATTGCTGACGACGTCGCCTCCGCCCCCATCCGGCCCTTTTGGATCAGGATCGTGAGTCCCATCGTCCCATGCACACCAATCGGTGCCGGTTGGATCGACATACCGCAGTGGGTTGTTGAGAGCATACGAATACATATTCCATGTCTGCGGATTTGAAAAATCGGCAACTTGATTTCCCAACGGGTCCGGGCTCATGAACCGTCCCATGCTGCTGGCGTAGTACCTGGCCCCGAAGTAGTCGTTGCCTGATTCGGCGTCCCGTTCTTTGCCGGTAAACAGCTGTTCGGTGGGCATCGGGATGCAGCTTTCCTGGTCGCCGAAGGGCAGGCTGGTGCATTGCTGCTCGATCACCCCGATTGCATTCGTCTGCACCCGCCGCGTC
>Ga0181520_10000064_pt1 | contig 197630 bp, 179 predicted proteins | sample PEATcosm2014_Bin_29_FD_132451 | JGI IMG/M metagenome (GOLD analysis project Ga0181520, IMG submission 132451) | Peatland microbial communities from MTU Mesocosm Facility, Houghton, MI, USA - PEATcosm2014_Bin02_30_metaG | ecosystem: Environmental > Terrestrial > Soil > Wetlands > Peat | place...
TCTCTCGGGAGTGTAAGCATTAATTTTATCTTGATTGAATCGAGTATCTTTGCGCCGCATATGAAATATGCTTTCAAAGAATCTATAAAGTTGAAATATTTCTGGTCGGAAAAGCCGCAATCGGACACGACTATTATCTGAACTTTCCTGTTGTATCTTTTCCTTATGATTTTTATAGTTGCAGCTATCGAGTCGAACAGGTCGTTATCATGATTTGGAGCTTCGCTGCCTTGATGAAAGGCCATGTTTATAACATAACTTTTCCAGTAAATATGCAAAGGATGATAGCCGTTCACCTTTTTATATGTCGGGCTTACTCCCTCTCTTTTCCTGGCGTCGTTATTATCCAGGACCATAGTATCTATGCCCAGGATCACCACCTTTGGCTTTTCAATTTTAAGTCTCCAGATAAAAAGCTCTAGCATTAACAATTGAAGTTTTTTAAACATAGATTTTTCAACTGCATTAAAAAACCTTTTCATTATATGCGAGGAACACATGTCCTTCTTTGCAGTTTCTATACTTTTCCTGTATCCTTCGTTATCAGACAGTTCGTCGAATCTTGTCATGGTCTGCTTGCTTCCGTCAATAAAGTAGAACATCAACTGGCTTATGATTTTCTCGATATCTCTGCCTTTCCTGCTTTTTCTTACGCCATTAAATATTTCGCAAACCTTTTGTATTACATTGATTTTTTTCAGATAACGCAGAATAAATGTCAATCCGCCTCTTCCCGATAAGCTGTCGTTTGTTATTCCGATATCCACTATTTCATTTGAATTCTTTTTGAGATTTTTCTGCAATTGTTTCATAATTATCTCGCTAGTTTTTACACCTTTCAGGTGTTTATTAGGGGTAAGGAAGGTCGTCAAACATTTCCTTGCCCCTCTTTATTTTAGCATGGTTTTTCACATATCATCCAAAAAAAACAATCGATCAGCTTAGGTTATAAGGTATTTCAATTTTCTTTACTTTCTCTTTTCACTCATTTATAATACGATCAATCATTCATGAAAAGAGGATTAAACCCTTATGGGTAAATTGGGTTATGATATTCAGTTCCTCTGGTTATATCTGAACCAGTGCAACCTTAACTGCAGCTATTGTTCCAATTATTTTTTAAGCAAGGAGTTTAATAAAATTCCACCCATCGATATCGAAAGGCTTATCAAATCATTTGACAGTTCCGGGAAAAGAGTCCAGGTGATTTTTACCGGCGGAGAACCTTTATTTATCCCGAATTTCATAGAAGCATGTAAGGAAATAACAAAAAATCACAGGGTTATGGTAATTTCAAATTTTACCTCTGATAAGCTTAAAGAATTCGCTGAAAAAATAGATCCTTCCAGGGCATGCTTTTTAAGTTCTTTGCATATAAAGGAACTTGAAACCAAGAACCTGGTCGGCAGGTATATAGAAAATTATTATTTCTGCAGGGAGAAAGGCTTTAACATCAGTATCGAAGAAGTCGCTTATCCGGGTTTATCGGGTAAAGCCCGCGAATATAAAAAGTTTTTTAACAGTAAGGGCATAAATTTTAAGTATGTGCCTTATTACGGTTTTTATAACGAGGGGAAATATCCAGATGATTATTCTGGAGAAGAGATAGATGAATTCGGTCTTTTAAAAGCCGATCTGGATAGATATAACAGGAAGCCCGGCTATTGCAATGCCGGTTTCAACAATTTTGTCGCTATGCCCGGAGGGGATATATTCAGCTGTTTCCGTTTGATGCGCCCCTGCGGCAATATTTACAACGGTATTCCCGATCCTAAGAAGATGCTGAAATGCAACCATTCGTTTTGCGAATGCTGCCTGAGCAAAACGGATGAACCGTTGTTCCATGAAGCCCTTTTGAAAAACAAAATAAAAAAACACTTGGGCGTCAGACTGTTAGATCCGGTTTAATTATATTCAGGGGACAGATGAAGAAAAAGTATGATGCGGCTTTGTACTGGGACATTACAAAAGCCTGTAATTTTGACTGTCCCCAATGCGCCGGTACAAGAACGAGGTTAACCGGTCAATATGCCCCTGAAAAAGTGAATATTGAAGCTTTGAGGGAATTTTTCCGAAAATATCCCGGATACACTTTCAAAATCAATTTCACAGGCGGGGAGCCTCTTTTAGTCGAGAACATTATTGATTCGCTATTTGAGATTTCAAAAAAACATTATATCGGGCTCATTACTAATCTTGTCAGCCCTAACGTTAAAGAACTCGCGGAAAGGCTGGACCCTTCCCGTTTTACTTATATAAACACATCCGCTCATTTCATTGAATTGGAAAGGAGATCGCTTTTTAAATTATTCATGGATAATGTTCTGATGTTGCGGGACAAAGGATTTCCCCTGACGATAAGCGAAGTCGCGTATCCTTTTATAAGCGACAAGGTGGAGAGCTATCGTGAAATTTTCAGAAAGAAGGGTTTGAAACTTGTATTTAACGCCTTCCGGGGAATCTGGAACTCCAGAGAATATCCGGCGGCTTATACAAAGGAGGAGATCAGGCTCTTCGATTTGAAGGAGATACCCGAATTCCGGCCGGATATTTTCAACAGGAAAGGCCTTTTCTGCAATGCCGGTTACAACAGCGTTATAATTCTTGAAAATGGCGACGCTTACCCATGCTATATGCTCGAAATGCCTGAGAATAAGTTAGGAAATATTTATACAGATTTAAAGCTGAACAGAGGTATGACGAAATGTCCTTCAAAGTTTTGCACATGCCCGTTCCCGGCTTTTGAATCGGATCTTTATGATAAAGCTTTGACCGAGACTAAGACAGGTAAGATAAAAATTTTATCGAACTGGATAACCGCAAGGATTGGCGGCTTCAGCCGCGGAAAGTTTTAATAAAATTTTCATATTTTTTTGAGGACCGGATAAATCCGTCTTTCAGAAGCTGATCGGTATTTATCAGTTTTTTTGAAGACCTTGTATAAAAATTCAGGGATTTTTTATCTTTCAACCTGTCCTGATAAGCCTTATATTCTTTCTTTGTAAAATAATCATAATCTGAGTCGCTTGTCAGGCTTACTGATACCTTATCCTTGAAAGACGGAACATATTTATAATGTTTCAGGACACCTGTTATATCGGCTATCTTAGCTTTATTACAAAAATGGGGGTTTGTAAGAACTTCGATAAAACTATCGATGTAGACAAGTGGATGTTTAATCAGCAGGTATTTATTTTTCCCGCCTTTAAAAACTCTGTTCCTGATTCCCCCGTAATAAAATTTTATTTTCCTGTCAGGAATGATGTTATAACCGCATAAAAACCTTGAATACCTGAAATAATCAGCCTTTTTAACGTCAGAAATATCATAATATGAGTATTTGTTTTCAAAACTTTCCTGATAGCCCGGGTTTTCAGGGTGAAATTTTTCAATCGAGAACATATCGAGCATATAAGATACGAGAGCAGTATAATTATTCTCTGATAAATAACTGATAAGGCCTTTCATGCCGATTTTAACGGAAAACGGGAAATCGAAAAATTCATCAATATCGGCGTAAATACACCATTTATTCCTGCAGTGGCTTTCGATTACAAACCTCCTTATCTCGCATTCAAAAAGCTTATGCGGCAGCAATGTTGAATATAAAGTGATATTGTCGAATTTTTTAAGCATTTCCACAGTATTATCATCGGAACCGTTATCGATAATAAAGAAGTGTCCTGCGCCGAGCGCTTTATAATGCCTGATAAAGGCGTCGATATGAGGACTGCCGTTTTTTACAAGGCTGATAACGGCAAAATCCTTGATATTCGGATCCCTTGGTCCGTAAACAAGCCTTATATCCCTGCAAAAATTAACCTGAAGCCCCCTTTCAATCTGATTTTGAAGGGATTCCTGAAACTTTTTTTCACCGGTTTCCGCGCTTAAAATTTGCAGAAACCTGTTCTTGACATTATCCCAGTTATAATATTGAACTTTTGAATAAGCGACGTCAAGAATAAACTTCATGGCTTCCTGATCGCTTGACAGCCAGTTATACAAAGGGATGATTTCTCTCGCGACTGTCTTTTTCACGCATGTATACAAATAGCATCTCCGCTGGGAATCGGCAGCCCCATCCCCGATTACTAACAGCCCCATAGCGGCGGCATAAACAAGAAGCCTGCCGTAATCAGGGCAACCGGCTGAAACAACAAGTCTACTTTTCGCGATCAGCCTGCAAAATTCACTCTCGTTTGAAAAGGAGACTTTATCCTGCTGAAAGTCATCCCCGAAAGTACTGTCGTATTCCACAAAAACAGGCTTTAATCCCGTTATACGTGAAAGATGCTGCAAATCCTGTGTATTATCCCGCCTTTTATTATATATGACTGTCATTATATTCTCTTTGACCATGGTTTTAAACCCTGATATTTTTTCTATATCGGCGGGGTGCGGAATTTCATATACTTTTTTCCCGGTAATAGAGGACAGTCGCCTTGAAATCGAATATTCCGTTGAGAAGGCCATATCGGATTTTAAAACCGCTTTACTCAGGTCACCCTCTTTTTTATAGAAATGCTTCCAATATTTTACGGGAATATCACAGCATACGACCAGTTTTGCGTCTTTATTTTTTCCTTCCCGTACCATGTCGATCAGTGAAAAATTTTCTTCAAGCAGCCTGATCAAAATTATGTCGTAATCTCTGAAAGATATATTTTTATCGGGGGATGAAGAGATGTTTTTATAGAATATCTCTCCATGAAAAGCATTCGCCCACTGGTAAAAACCAGCGAGGGGCATGTCATTGACCGTGCGCGCCTGTCCCGCTGAAAGAATACAGAATTTCAAGAAGTCACATCCTTTTATAATATTTAATCAGGAGCTTAAGAATCCTTCTCCGTTTAAAATTCAAACATTCTATAATCCGCCATAAAAATTCCTTAAGCAATATTTTTATATTAAATCATTTTATTTAACAACGCAAAATTTTATTTACAATATAACGGTTTAACAATATTTAACATCTAATAATTTATTATTATAATATATGGACATTCTACAAATATCTGATCATTTATACCCGACCAATAGTACGGTATAATCCCCCCTCATGGTCGGGTTAATTCCCGACTAAGAGGAGGTTTGTTTCCCCGAATATTAAACCTATAATAGTTAGCTATTGCTAAGAGGATTTATTAGGGGAATTAAATTGGGAAATTTTTCAGAGGGTTGTCATATGCAGCAATCTGATTTTAATCATTATGCGTTTCAAACGGAAATGCCTGCGGTTCCGGTATTAATGTCTGTTCGAAACGAAGAAATCCTGATTAAAAAAGCTCTGGCTTCGATCGTAAGAGCAATTGTATACTATAAAGATTCTCTGGATGACTGGAATTATCTGAACGCAGGACCTAGTTTTCCTATATATGTTTGCGACAACAATAGCTCGGATAATACTAAATTAAAGATTCGCGAGTTTATGAATGAATCCGCCCGGATTTTGGCAAAATATAATATCGGCATAAAAATAATAGATGAAAAAAAGCAGGGAAAGGTCTACGCTTTGAGAGCCTTGATAAATTGCCTTGAAAACGATGAAAGCGCAGAGAAATTTGATAATGTTATTTTTACTGACGGCGATATCCAGTGGGAAACAAATTTTTATTATGAAATGGTGACTTTCAAGAAAAACAATCCCTCGATCAAATTAATCGGGACAAAATTAATCCCTGATAATAAAAAAATAAATTTCTGGGGCAAAGCCGAGGTAATCCCCTATTACGGCTATGGGGAATCGGCTAATAGCGGCCATGGAACATTTTCCTGTTTTATTTCGGGTATGGGATATATGGCCGATAAAAGCGTCCTGCATTATCTCAAAGATGAGATACCTCCTGTCATAGGTAATGAAGATGTGGCGCTGTCAGTTCTTATAGGGAAAGAAAATATTCACATTTTGAACAGCACCGGAATTTACTATTATGTGTCCGAGAATTTAGTGCAATTTATACGCATAAGGGGCCGCCATATCAGGGAACAATACCGGATATTCAGATGGCTGAAAAAATGGAAGGAAAATAATATTTCAAAGGATGAACGGGCAGGGCTGAACAAAGCGTCGCTCCGCCGTTTTGCACGGAACTGGGCAAGGATGAGATTTTACTCAATAACCGAATGCAGGTCCCTGCCTTACCTTATAAGTTTTTACAAGAGTACCAGGAGATTTAATCTTTCTGGAAATTTTCTGAAATGGCTTGAAAGTATTCCGGCTGTCCAGGAGGGAATGTTCTTTTTCCTTGTTTTTTATCCCTCCTGCCTGGCGGTTTATCTTTTTGTGAAAATAATATTTTACATCCAATCCCTTTATCACAATAAAGCCGGATGGGAGCCAGTCAGATCGTTTGATTGATGTGAATTTTAATAGTCCGGAATTCAATGATTCTAATTTTTAATCTGAACTACAGTTGAGGAGAAAATAACCATGTTTGTTTCATCACCGGCATATAATAATGCTATAGCCAATCTCCATGAATGCAGGAAAAGATCCGCTAAAATCAAATCATATCCCCTGAAGTTATACCTTGAACCGAACACGAATTGCAACCTTGATTGCACTTACTGTTATCCGAGAGAATGGCGTGTGAATAAAACTATGACAATGGAATTATTTGAAGCGATTGAAAAGCAGCTGTTCGGCTACTGCAGCGAAGTGAATCTTTTCTTGAGGGGAGAACCGACGCTGGCTAAAAATTTTCCGGAAATGCTCGATATTTGCGCTAAATACCCTATGATTACCAAATTTTTTTCAAACCTCAGCTATAACAACGATAAAATACTTAGAAAAATGGTAGAATGCGGGGTCTGGCTTAATTTATCCTTCGACGGGATTGAAGAGACGGAGAAATTGAGAAAAGGAATCAATATTGATCAGGTCATCCGGAACATGAAGTTCTTGCAGGATTATCAAAAGGAAATCAACAGCAAAAAATTTCATTTAAGACTTGCGGTTGTTGTCAGCAAGCTCAATGTGCGGAATCTGACAAATATAATAGAATGGGCCGATTCAATGAAGATCAGGGAAGTCATGTTCGGCTGCCTTGACGCGTTTCACATGAAGTTCAAAGACGCTGTGACAGTTGAAGACGTACCCATTTTTGAAAAAGCTGTAAAGACCGCTGATAAACTTAATATAAGAGTTTCCACTCCTTCACATATAGGCGGGAAAAAACTTGAAAAAAGCAGCAACTGGAACGATTTCAAACTTGATATCGATGATTATTTCCCGCATTACTGTGAAGACTCAAATCCAGATGTCGACAAGCGTTTCTGCCCTTATCCCTGGCTGGAGGCGGTAATCCAGGCGGACGGAGAGGTTGTAAGCTGCTGCCAGAGGAAAATACATATGGGCTGGATGACCCCAAAAACAGATTTTATCAAGGAGATCTGGAATAATAAGGCTTACAATAAATTAAGATCGATGAAGGATTTTTCAAAATGCAAAAACAGCGACGGGCATCCATGCGGCCTGGCTACGTATTCGATATGGGGCGGCGAGAATCGTTTAAATAATATACCTAAATCACAAAAATAATCAGGAAGGGAACTATGGAAAATGTTTTTTCCCATTTTATGGCTGACAGCAGCATGCTATCGCTGATCCTTAAATTCTACTTTTCGGCTGTAGGAGTGATAAGTTTATTATATCTGATCTTGATAGCTCCCAAAATTTTATACTATACCTTTGCCAGGAGAAAACTCCAGGCTTTTATCATTATCGCCGTTATAACATTGCTATTCTGGTTTTCATTTACGAGGAACCTCCTCGCGATATTCATAACAATTATTTACGCTCTTAACGCCCTGACATTATTAATTTACTGTATAAACCGTTTTACCAGGAAAGAAGACCCGAAACCCGATAAAGAAAGCAGTGAAGGCTACCGCCCTTCAGTCTCGGTGATCTTCGCTGTTAAAAACGAAGGGTCAGTCATTGCCGAATCTATTAAAAAAGTGCTTGAAATGGACTACCCTGAAGAAAAGCTCAAAGTAATAGTAATTGATGACCATTCCACCGATAATACACTTAAAATTATAAGCGATATAGCCGACGGGAAAAAAGTCAGAGTATTTCAAAACCCGGGGGAACCGGGAAAAGCAAGCGCGATCAACAGTTCCCTGTCTTTTATCGACACTGATCTGGTATTAATGCTCGATGCAGATCATCACGTGCCTGAAGATTACCTTAAAAAAGCTGTATATATGTTTAAAAATCCCAGATTAGGGCTGGTTCAGGGTATGCTGACAATCAGGAACGGAAAGAAATCCCTCATTGCGAGGCTGGTCGAGCTTGAGTATTATGCTTTTTACCAGGTTTTTTACGCAGCGCGCGTTTTGACCGTTTATCTGGGAACAGGAGCGATATTCAGGAAAAAGGCTCTTCTGGAGGCAGGCAACTTTAATAATAATATTTGCACCGAGGATATGGAAATGAGTTTCCGGATTCACCAGCTTGGATATGAAGTGAAATTTTCCACCGATATTACAACTTATGAGCTTGCCCCCGATACTTTACAGCATTTTATTAAACAAAGATACAGATGGATAAGAGGTACCTGGCAGGCGTTCTATGCACAGCTCGGCAACATGTTTTCAAACAGGAAAGTGAGCATATCAAAGAAAATGGATTACCTCCAGATAGGCATAACACCTTTCGTTCTTGTTTGTTATTTTATGCTGAATATATTTTATCTCCTTGACGTTACCGGAATTTCAACACTGCCCTTTAGTTATTATATCATCTATTTTCTGAATCTTGCTATCCTTATTTTTTTCACAGTCGGGCTGTACTGGTCCAGGCAGTTGAAATTGTCCCTTTATATTGTTCTTGTTCCGTTTTTCTATATGATTTATTCTTTCGCCTGTATAAAAGGGATTGTGGACGAATTTTTATTCAACAGCAAATTCAAGGGTGTTAAAGCCGACCGTATGAATTTGAATGCAATTGAACCGATTGATCAAGCTGGAATAGATTGAAGCTCTAAAATAATTGCCGGAGAAACAGAAATGAAAAGAGAAATATTTATCACTAAAAGACTGCCTCTTTATATAGGCACAAAGTGCAATATTAAATGCAAGTTCTGCTATTATTACAGCGTAACTGACGAAGACAATCTAAGTTATGAAGAGATAATCACAACGCTTAAAAAATATAAAAAAGAAGGCATTGATTCGATAGATATCACCGGCGGCGAGCCTACAATTCATAAGGATATTGTCAGGATCGTAAAAAAAGCCTCAGAAATGGGCTTTAAAGAAATATCGATGATCACCAACGGCATAGCGGTAAAAACTGAAAACTACCTTGATAAATTGATCGAGGCGGGCGTTAATACCTGGGTACTGTCGATCCATGGGCATAATGCGGAAATTCATGACTCTCTGACCGGCCATAAAGGCAGTTTTAACGATATGTTAAAAACCGTAGATAACCTGAATAAAAGAAGTATTACATATTCAGTAAATTTTGTAGTCAACAGGCAAAATTTTGAATACCTCCCGGAATTTGCCCGGTTTATAAACGAGACCTGCAGGAAAACCGCCGTTACATTTTTAGTAATGAATCCGATGGGCAACGGGAAAATCAATTTTGACGAATTTTCTGTTAAATATTCCGATCTGGGATCCCCTCTGTTTAACGCAATAACAGCGCTTAAGAAATGGGGAAACAAGGTTACCTGGAAATTTATGCCTTTATGCGCCAGCAAGGAAAATATCGATGTGACTGACAGCATTTTCACTTTCTTTTTTACACCCTATGATTGGAATTACAGCATACAGCATAAACTCAAATACGGAGCTCTTAATCATTTCTTCGTTTTGATAAAGAATTTTTCCATGTTCAGCTTGATTCAGCTCAGGAAAATACCCCTTGTTGTGCTCAAGCATATGGCTTTATTGAACGAGAATTTCGGGTTTATGTTTAAAAAGCTTGAATCATGCAAACAATGCAAATATTTCTATGTTTGCGACGGGATCAGCAAGAACTATTTAAATCTTTTCGGCCAGGAAGAATTCAAGCCGCTGGAAGGTGAATATATAATCAATCCGATGGATCTTGTTAATCAGAGTGTCAGAATGAGCAAATTCGATGTCTCCAGGAATTATCTGTTTTTTGGTTTTGCGAAAATAACGTATCTTATGATATATGCACTTTTCAGAAGGCTGATCGAGAGAAGGTATAAGATGCGCGATGCCGCTCCTGAAACAGCGGATTAACAACCTATTGCTGTCTTAAAAATAATTTATAGAGGTTTTAAAAATGAATTACGAGAGCGGAATAGAGATCGGAGTGAAAAAATACAATAACGCAGTTGAAAACCTGAAGGAATGCGCTTCCAGGAATAAAATCCTGTCAAGCCGCCCGCTTAAGATCTATGTGGAACCTACAACAGCCTGCAATCTTGACTGTTCCTACTGTTACCCTATCAAGTACCGGCAGGTCGTGGAAATGGATATGGCTATGTTTAACGGCATCAGGGAACAGTTTTTCGATCATTGCAGCGAGGTCAATTTATTTCTCAGGGGGGAGCCTACCCTTGCAAAGCATTTTCCGGAAATGCTGGATATTTGCGCGAAATACCCTTTCATTACGAAGTTTTTTTCAAACCTGAGCTATAAAAACGATGCGATTTTAAAGAAAATGGTAGAATCCGGTGTATGGCTTAACGTCTCTTTTGACGGCATCGAAGTTACTGAAAAGATTAGGCGCGGCACTAACATCGGGTTTGTAATAAGTAATATCAATCTGCTGATGGAATACCAGAAAGTCTGCAAAAATGAAAAGTTTCACATGCGCCTAGCCGTCGTAGTCAGTAAGCAGAATGTGGAAAAACTGCAGGATATAATCGATTGGGCCGAAAAGATAGGTTTTAAAGAAATTATGCTGGGCTGCCTTGACGGGATCCATTTTAAAAATAAGGATATACTGACGGGAAGGGACGTCCGTTATTTCGATAAGGCGGTTGAAAAATGCGACCAGATAAAAATGCGCATATCCACTCCTTCTTATATAGGCGGCAGACGTGTAAAAAAAGCTCACAACTGGGATGATTTCATTTTGCCTGTGGATAAATACTTCCCGCATTTCGCGGAAGACAGCAATCCGGACGTTGATAATAAATTTTGTCCTTATCCCTGGATTCAGACGGTATTTCAGGCGGACGGTGAAATCGTAAGCTGCTGCCAGAGAAAAATAGATATGGGCAAATTCAGCCCGGGCACCGATTTTTTTAAAGAAGTCTGGAATAATCAGGCCTATCAGGACCTGAGAGCCATGAAAAACTTCCGGAATTGCAAAGACATATGGAATAAAAAATGCGGAATAATCACATATTCGATATGGGGCGGAGAAAACCGGCTTGGCCGCATTCCGAAGCCTTTGTCAGAATCAATATAATAAGGAATAAAAATGTTCAATTATCAGTTATCAACCCCTGGTGAATATATTTTGTTTTCCCTTAAAGCCTACTTTTTTATATTCAGCCTCTTAGCGGCCGGATACTTAATTTATCTGCTTCCAGGGTTCGGGATAAAACTGATGAAAACAAAGAGGATTATACCTTTTATATCCTTTCTGTGTATTATATTATGCAGTATATTTTTCATCACGAGGGATATTATTATTATTATAAACGCAGCAATCATAGGATTCTACGGATTCTGCCTTTTATTGTCCACCAAGCAGGCTTTATCCCAGAACTCGTCTAAAAAAGCTGGAAAAACAGGCATCCCCCAGGTCGGGGATTACCCTGAGGTTTCTATTCTCTTCCCTTTGAAAAACGAACAGAATGTAATAACAAGATCTCTCGACAAGGTTTTTGAAGCCGATTATCCCGGCGATAAAATCCATGTCATCGTAATCGACGACCATTCGACCGACGGCACGGCCGTTATCCTTGAGGAGTATAAGAAAAAAAATCCTATAACCTTATACCATAACCAGGGCAAGCCGGGCAAAGCCAGCGCCATAAACGATTTCCTGCCCAAACTGAAGACTGATTTTGTCGTAATTCTGGATGCGGATCACCAGATGTCGAAAAATTTTTTAAAAGAAGCCGTTCAATATTTTACCGACCCGAAGGTAGGCCTTGTCCAGGGAATGAATTGCATCAGGAACGGAAACCAGTCTATTGTAGCAAAATTAGTGGAACTGGAGTTTATCGGCCTTCACCAGATCATTTATTATACAAAACCGATGGCTGTGTATCTTGGCTCCGGCGCAATGATCAGGACAGAGGCCTTTAAAGCTGCGGGCGAATTCAATAACGATATCGCCACCGAAGACTGGGAGCTCTGTTTCCGAATCCACCAGAAAAATTATAATGTTATCTTCAGCAACAGGTTTTGCACCTATGAGCTGGCCGCCGTCAGAGTCAGGGAGTTTTTAAAACAGCGTTACAGATGGCTTCGCGGGACATGGCAGGCTGTAAAGATTCAATATGCAAATATGATCAATTCTAAGAATATGTCGGTCCCGAAAAAAATTGATTTTATACTTGCAGGTTTTTTCCCTTTCACCCTGGTCAGTTATTTTACAATAAACGTATTTTACGCCCTCGATTTTCTGCATATTATTTCATGGCCCATAAATCCGGTCTGGCTTCTTTGTTTGAATCTGCCGTTCATGATATATTACGTCGCGGCATCCCTGTTTGCGAGAAAAGCGCATATGCTTTTAGTCATTCCGCTGGTGCCTCTTTTTTATATCCTGTATTCTATGGCTACTTTCGAAGCTATGTTCGACGAATGGGTAATTAACAGTTCTTTCCTGGGGGAAAAAGCTGACAGATCGGCTGTAAAAGTAAAAGATTAAATAAATAAAATCTGGAGAATCGGTGAAATTATGAAAAGAAAAATCTTTATCACAAGAAGACTGCCGCTTTACATAGGCACAAAATGCAATATAAAATGCAAATTTTGCTATTATTACAGCGAAACCGACGATGACAACTATAGTTACGACAATATAATCGCCGAACTTGAAAGGTATAAAGAAGAAGGGATAGATTCCATCGATATTACCGGCGGAGAACCCACTATTCACAAAGACATTATAAAGATTGTGAAAAAGGCGTCGGATATGGGTTTTAAAGAAATCACTATGATCACTAACGGCATAGCGGTAAAAACCGAGAGCTTCCTGGATAAATTGATCGAGGCCGGGGTAAATACGTGGGTATTGTCCATACATGGGCATAACGCCGAAATTCATGACGGATTGACCGGGCGAAAAGGCACTTTTAACGATATGCTGAAAACAATAGATAACTTTAATAAAAGGAATCTGACCTACTCCGTGAATTTCGTAGTCAACAGGCAGAATTTCGGATACCTGAGAGAATTTGCGAAGTTCGTAAACCAGACCTGTATAAAGACCGCAGTGACTTTTCTTGTAATGAACCCTATGGGCGACGGTAAAATAAATTTCGACTCGTTTTCAGTTAAATATTCCGAATTGGGTTCTCTGCTTTATTCCGCCATAGAGGAGCTTAAAAGGAAGGGAAACAAGGTTACCTGGAAGTTCATGCCGTTATGCGCCAGCAAGGAGAATATAGACATTACCGACAGCATCCTTACCTTCTTTTTTACTCCGTATGATTGGAATTACAGCATACAGTATAAGCTCAAGTACGGAGATTTTGATCATTTCTTCGCTTTGATAAAGAATTTTTCCAGGTTCAGCCTGATTCAGCTCGCAAAAATCCCCCTGGTTGTACTTAAGCATATGGCCTTATTAAATGCGAATTTCGGTTATATGTTTAAAAAGCTTGACTCATGCAAACAATGCATGTATTTCTATGTCTGCGACGGGATCAGTAAGAATTACATACAGCTTTTCGGCCAGGAAGAATTCAGGCCGATTGAGGGCAGGCAGTTTATCAACCCGATGGAATTGACGAATCAGCAGTTGAAATTAAGTTTTTTCGGAATAGCGCAGAATTTCATCTTTTTTGCATATTCAAAAATTGCCTATCTTCTGATATCGATTTTTCGCAGAAAATTGATAAAAAAGAGATACGCTCTGTACCAGGCATCTCTTGGATTATCGGAATAACCGGGTCTTTATAAGCTGGAATAATTATTGATTTAGGTGTGTAATATGAGATTGAATGTTATAAAAAAATTTTTCGGACGCCTGACCGGAAGCAGGATGAGGGTGGTCTTCCTGGTATACGAGTTCGACCGGGATATTGCCGGCGGAATAGGAAGGGTGATCAACGGTTTAAGCAAAGAACTGGGAAAATTGATCGATCTTTATATTTATCATATCACATTCCATAATGAAAACTCGCCGGATTATTATAAATCCGGGACTTTATACAAACTGGAAGACGGAGCAGCAGATAAGATATATCAAAACCGGTTTATTCTGACTGATGTTCCTCTCTGGGAAAAATTCCGGTTCGATATCTTTCAAATGTATAATTATCAGGAAGAAATCGTTGAAATAGTCGACTATATAAAAACCCATCACCCCAAAAGCAAGTTCCTGCTCAGCTGCCACTATATCTTAAAATATGAAACTGGCACCAGGAAAGTATATCCCAAAAACCTGCTTTATGAAGAGTATTTATACCGGAATATGGATCACTTTCATGTGCTTAATAAGACTTCCGAGAAAATTTTGCATGAATATTATTCCGATATAATAAAAAATAAGCCCGTATCAATTATACCAAACGGGATCTCTGAAAAGGAATTTGAAGAAAAAAATCCTGGTTTTATAGACGAATTAATGAAAAAGTATGATTTTAAAAATAAAAAAATCGTTTTATGCCTCACAAGATGGTGCCATGGGAAGGGTATAGAGTTTCTGGTAGACGCGATTCCTGCTGTTTTGAGTCAGGATGAAAACGTTTTGTTCATAATCGCCGGGAAAAAAGAAAACAGCTGGGAAAAGGACGGATCTGATTACGTGAAATTGATCGAACAAAAGCTTGAAAATTTTTCAGACAATGTCATTACTCTAGGGTGGCTTGACGACATGAAGCGGAATTCTTTGATCACTATCGCCGATATATGGGTTTTTCCAAGCGAGCTCGAATATTTCCCATATAGTGTTTTAGAGCCGATGATAAAATCGATTCCGATTATAACATCCGAATTTAACGGCGCTCGCGACATAATTTCCGATAAAAAGGAGTGCCTGATGCACTCTCCCAGAAACAGCGCCGAATTATCCGGTAATATTATCTCGCTGCTCAATGATAATAAAATGAGAAAAACCCTCTCGGAAAACGCATACAAGCGGGCATCCCGTGAGTACCAATGGCCGGCTATCGCCCGGAGTTATAAAAACCTGTATAAAAAATGCATGAGATCCAAGGACAGGTCGGGGATCAGCTTTTTAAACCAGGAATCATTGCTGCCTGTTAAGGAATATGACGCCATAATCAACTGGAATCTGACAATGAACTGCAATTTCAGCTGTGTCTATTGCAATAATAAAAACGAGGCTCATGAAGGATCCGGGCGGTTTGAAAGCACGGACAAAGAAAAAAGGCTTAAAAACCTCAAATGGGAAGAAGACAGGATAAAATACCCTGACACCCGGATGACGATAAACCCGGACTTCGATTTTGAAAAGCTGGCTTCGGTTCTGGACCGGACCGGTAAAACTTTCAAGATCAGGCTGCTGGGCGGAGAGCCGTTCGTCTACCCTAACTTTATCGATTTATGCCAGACTTTAACCCGAAAGCATTATATCGACGTGGAATCGAATTTCACAAGCGTTCTGGTTAAAAAGTTTTGCGATACGGTGGATCCCGGCAGGGTGCAGGACATAAGGGTGGCTCTTCATATCGAAGAACTGGAAAAAAACGGCTTGGTCGGCCGGTTTTTTGAAAATTTCGAATATTGTAAAACCAGGGGTTTTAATATTATCCCTATTGTTGTCGTTTACCCGGGGATTATAAATAAAATTGTTAATTACAGGGATTGTATGCTGGAAGATGGAATAAAATTATACATGCATCCCTTTGTAGGATATTATAACGGTAAGGAATACCCTGCTTCTTACACTAAAAAGGAAATTGTCAGCTTGAATCTGGATCTTGAGTTGATCTCTTTTTTGAGGATAACAAAGAGCCAGCCCTGTTCCGCCGGAAAATCTTCCTTCGTGGCATTTCCGTCAGGAGATATTTTTCCATGCTACCAGTTAGACAAGAAAATCGGCAACTTGAACAGTGAAATAAAACCCTTCGATCGGATAATAAATTGCCCATTTGATAAATGTTCCTGCGACCCTAAAATAATGAATAAAAAATTGTTTGATAAAACCGTTAATGTACATTCCGGGTGATTCGAGAGGAGAGACCGGTGATCGATTTTGAAAAAATTAAAAACACTTTTTGCGCTTCTCTCTGGACTCAATTTTTTATTCATAATGACGGAAGCCTTAAACTCTGCTGTGAGTCATATATACCTTTAATAAAAGACGATGGTTTAAAATATATTAACGCTTCGGATTTAGGCGACATAAACATGATCCTGAATTCGAAGTTCCTTAAAGAAATAAGAAGAGCTGTGATAAAAAACGAGTGGCATAAGTCCTGCTTTAAATGCCGCGAAATTGAAAATAAAAATGGCGTCAGTTTGAGAAACGTATTGAACAAAATGTTCGAAGAATCTATTCCGCAAATTTTGAATTCCACCGCGGATGACGGATCAGTAGATCCTAAAATATCCGGGGTGATCATACGGTTTGGCAATCTTTGCAATCTAAAATGCAGAATGTGCACCCCCGCGGCCAGCATTAATATCATAGGCGATATGGAAAAGATTTACGGGGGGATAAGCGCGAAGAAAGTCAGGCAATATTATGATTATAAATGGTCAGGAGACCCGGAAACCTGGGAAAAGCTGCGAAATTTGATACCTGATCTGAAGTTTGTAACCCTCGAGGGCGGCGAGCCCCTGATTATCGATAAAACATTTAAATTTCTTGAAGAATGCGTCAAAACCGGGCATTCGCAGGATATTATAGTAAGGTACACAACAAATATGACAGTTATCCCGACCGGAATAGAAAAACTCTGGAAAAATTTTAAAAATATCGCCCTGACCTGCAGCATAGACGGCTATGGCGAGTTAAACAGCTATATCCGTTATCCTTCAAAATGGGAAATTATTGATCATAACCTCAGAATGCTTGATAAAAATCACAAGGAATTTAACCTTGATTATATCGCGATAAATCTTGCCGTCCAGGTCTATAATATCTTCCATTTAGGCGAAGTGCTGGAATATTTATTCTCGAACTTCAATTTTATTATCCCGGTCCCCCATTTTATCCTGCTGGATAATCCCGATTACCTGAGCTGTAAAATTTTACCACCGGAGATGAAGAAAAAGGCAGCGGATTATTTAAACATTATAAAAGAAAAATATGCCGGTAAAGCTCCTGCATCCATGAACTACCCGGCCTGTATCGACTCGATAATCCATTATATGAATTCGGAACAAAAAGATAATCTGGTGCCGGTTTTTATTGAGATGAATAACAGATGGGACAAACTTAGAAAACAGGATGTCCTGAAAATCGCGCCTGAACTTGAAGGGCTTTATTAAAGCCGGGTATTCATCCGCGATTTGTTATCCATAAACCTGCTGTATATGTATAAAATATAATTCCTTGCGATATCTATTATTGTAGCTTTCTGACTTTTCATTACTATGTCGGCTGGATTTAAAATCATCTTTCCTGGGGCAGGGTTAATTTCCCCGTCTCCGTACAATTCGATATAATTACTGCTGACTCCGTCGCAAACATAGAAATACCGGCATATTTTACACTTTTCGATTTTAATATATAAAAAATAATCGATAAGCTGCTTCAAAACAGCCATATAAACCAGCAATTTATGCGGCACTCTTATTAATTGCACATGATCAAAACGTGAAAAATTTTTATATAGCAGAGACAGGTACTTTTTCCGGCCCGAATCTAATAAAACTTGAACATTGTAGTTCCAGTCATGGGGTTTGAAGAAAAATTGATAAACATTCGCAGTCTGCCCGAGTATTCCAGGGGCCTGGCAGAGAGGCATGAATTTCCATGTCGGATGAAAACCTTTTCCCTTCAATATATTTACTGCGCTCTCCAAATGATCTTTAATATCCGAATATCTGGGCGATAATTCATTGAATTTGTTTTTAGCGTCATTCATCGGGTTTAAAATCAGGAAAGTTACCTCATCGATATTAACATTCAATGAGCATAATAAATCCGCAAATTCCGTCAGATGACTGTAATTATGGATGTTGACGACAGTATTAACGTAAAAGCGTATATTATTACGGATGAAATAAGAAATGGCCTTCATCTGCGCGTCAAAACTGCCTTTCCGTCTGGTAAGTTTGTCGTGAATTTCGGAGTTTGGGCCGTGGATCGAAATAATAAAAGTCGAAATCCCGGCGTCTGCGAGGCTTTGAACAAATTCTTCGTTTTTCAGGGCTATTCCATTGGTTATAATCGATATATCTTTAAATCCCATAAGGACTGCCGTCTTGACTATTTTAACGATATCCTTATGTATAGTAGGCTCCCCCCCGGTGATATCGATGCTTTTGATCCCGTTTATTTTATATTTCTCCAATGAATTGACTATCGATTCGAAGGATAAATTTTCACTTCCTATTTCAGAAATATAATAACAAAAGAGACAGGCCGCATTGCATTTTTTACCCACATACAGGGGCATTCTGTCAACGATTTTCATCTTTTATACCTCTTTATGTTTACGGTTTTTGTATTTTGGTGGTATGAAAAGTTTTGGCTGGATCTAATGGAAGAAATGATGCTGCCGCCGCCGTTAACTCAATTAAAAATTGAAAATTCACGATTACCCCGGTGACAAGACGACCCTTTATTATTATAGTTTTTTTTCAAGGAATATTCAAATTACAAGGTGAATATTTTTCCTGAATCCTTGCGGAAAATGGGCTATTTTGATGGGGTTATTTATTGCTTCTTTAATGCTTTCTTCTTATAATATACGTTGTTTTGCAACGGTTAAATCCGGATGGGAGCTATAGTTTTTTATGAATAGGAACCTGAAATTTATTCTTATTTTAGCTTTGATTATTGCGGTTTATATTTTAGGAATAGTGCTCATACATAATGGAAGGGCTGCTTCCGCAGCTTTAAATTCGAAGCAGACGCTGGCCGGCGGCAGGTGAAAACTCAAAATGCTAAGAGGCTGATATGATTGAAAGCATAGTTTTTGTAGTCGTTTTATTCGGGTGTATTTTTTTATTTCCCGTCGAATATACTATGTGGACATCTCTATTCATGATGTATATATGGCTTGTCGTGGATATTTATCAGAATAAAAATGTAATGATGACTATTATTTGCGCCGTCCTGAGCACCTGTGTGTCCATAGCTTACTTCGGTTTCGGGATGACTTTCATCCTGCCTTATATAGGCCCGATGTTTTACAGCCTGATTACGATTGTTGCCATATCTAATTTCATTGCAGGTTACTGGATTTTCTCAAAAGAAAAACCCGACTCAAGATACTGGGATTCAAAGGTCTACCGTATCCAGCAATTATTGGTGATAATTTTCCAGCTGCTGGCGATCGCTCTTTCCCTGGCATATATGTTGACATTCATATCAGTCGCAATGATTCTGGTTTCACTGTTATCGGATTTTTATTGTCAGTATATAGCAAAATCCATACAAAAGGTTTTTAAATTAAAAAGCGATATTTTATGATTATTTATTAATCTCTCCGCTCGGCCCTCTTTAATGATTTATATAAAAGTTTAAAAGAGGTAGAAGGTATGAAAAGTATTACCCTGGAATTATTGATTGGTATTCTGCTGTTTATACCTTTAAATCTCCATTCTTCGGATATCAAAGCTGGTACGACCAATTGGTATTTTAATCAAATTGAAGGCGGAAAGGGGAAGTATTCGTCTACTAACGGCATGCTTACGGTTGAAGTGGTTGAACCCGGAAACAGGCCATGGTCGGTAATATTGGGACAGGGCAAAAGCCTTGAAAAAAATTCAGTGTACTCGGTTTCTTTCAATGCCCGCTCCCATGACGTATCAAACATATGTTTGACCGCGATGATGAATGCCCCGCCGTATACCTATTATTCAGGACTTCATATTTTCAAGCTCACAGGTAATTTTAAAAAATTCACATTTTTATTTTCAATGAGGCAGCCCGATGATCCAAACGCGCAGCTTCAATTTTACATGGGGAGATCGGGAAAAGGCCGGATAGATATTACCGATGTCAGAATATTATGGGCTGGATATATGAAGAAGGATATCATACCAAGGTTTTTCCAGAAACCGCCCGCGGGCCGCATTGAGCATGGCATAAACCTGGGCGATACCCTTGAAGCCCCGTATGAGGGGGCATGGGCGCCGGAATTGCGGGAAGAATATTTCGATTTGATTAAAAACTGCGGATCGTTTGACCATATACGGATACCGGTGCGCTGGGATACCCATGTCTTTGATAAGGCGGCTTATACGATCGACCCTGCTTTTATGCAGAGGGTGGATTGGGCCGTAAGCCAGGCCCTGAAGCGCGGGTTTTATGTGATCCTGAATATGCACCATTACGATGGACTGGAAACCGATTCCCAGGGCAACCACAAGGAGTTTCTCGAAATCTGGAAACAGATAGCGCGGAAATTCAAAGACTACCCCGGCAATCTTTATTTTGAAATTTACAATGAGCCTCAAAGAAATCTTAATTCATTCTGGAATTCATATTTTCCTGAAGTATACGATATTATCAGAAAAAATAACCCTGACCGGAAGATAGTAATTTCATGCCAGAATTGGGCGCAAATTTCATCCCTGGATCAGCTTATACTGCCGGAACGGGTAAAAAAAGATAAAAATGTCATAATCCAGTTCCACTTCTACAATCCTCCGGATTTTTGCTTCCAGGGTTCTATCGGAAACGGTTTTGAAAATGCAATGGGAATAAGATGGACAGGAACGGCCGAGCAGAAGAAAGAGCTGGCCAGGCTTGCCGACTTTGCCGTCGAATGGGCTAAAAGGAATGGCGGTAAAATGTTATATAACGGAGAATTCGGGACACCGACATTGACTTCCGACAGGAATGACAGGCTGTTATGGACAGCGTATATAACAAGACTATGCGATGAAAGGAATATCCCATGGGCATATTGGGATTTTACCGGAGATACCGGGAGAATTTACGATGCTGAAACCCGGCAGTGGGATATGCCGGTACTTGAAATTTTAAAAAACCACACGAATTAATCCGGTTGTAAGGTTCCGGAAAGGCGAAAACTATGCTTTTTTCTCTAATCGTTCCGACATGCAAAAGACCTGATTCCCTGGAAATGTGCCTCAACGCAATATTTAAATCCGATTACCCCGAGACGGAATACGAGGTGATAGTCATTGTCGACGGAAAATGCGATCAATCTGTCGGGCTGATAAAAAATTTTCAGATCAGGCATGGAAACCTGTCCTATCTTAACCAGATACCGAATAAAGGTCCGGCTTCGGCACGGAATACGGGAATAAAACTGGCTAAAGGGTCTATAATAGGTTTTACAGATGACGATTGCGAAATAGACGGCCAATGGATCAAAAAAATGACGGAATCGCATATTGCCAACCCCGATATGGCGGCGGTGGGAGGCGAAACGATAGTGCCCGGAAAATCAATCGAGCGGGCGATAGGCCAGTACCTGGGAAACATGAGCATTCAATTTAAAATCAACGGAGAGCTTGAAACGATTTTTTTCCCGACCTGCAACGTATCGATTAAAAAAGAGGTCCTGGAAAAATACAGTTTCGACGAGACATTTCCCTTCCCCGGAGGGGAAGACCTTGAATATTTCTGGAGATTATATAAAAACGGATTCAGGTTTATTTACGACAGTACGATCGTCGTCAAGCATCACCGTTCGAAGCTTTTCAAGTCGTTCATAAAACAAAATTATTATTATGGAAGGGGCAACTTGCAGGTTTATAAAATTCATCCGGACCATCCGACTTTACAGAATTTGACGTTGAAAACCCTCCCGTTTTTCCTTAAAGAATTGGGCTCCCTATTCAACAGGCTTGAAAACGCATTCTGGAGGCAGGTCCGCGATGATCTCATACAAAAATACAGCTTGTCGGGAATCTTCATAAGGCAAAAGGTGGGCCTGTATCTGAAGATTTCAAGAATTTTTTACATGTTCGGTAAAATACGGGAATTCGTCTCGATTAAATTCAGCCCTGTTCAATAATCGACTTGAGACACTGTTCAAGCCGCCTTTGAGAAAAAGTATGTTTACGACAACAGACGGGATTTTTTGTCTTAATTATATGTTATGTTATAATGTGAAAGACTGATTGTAAAGGAGAGGCTATGAGCACACAGGAAGAAGTGGCAAAAAAAGCCGGAGTATCGTTTATCACCGTTTCGAGAGTAATAAACGGTAAAGGCTATGTCAAGAAGGAAACGCGGGAAAAGGTGCTCTCAGCGATAAAGGACCTGAACTATTACGCCAACCATATAGGGCAGGCGTTGAGGGGCAAAACAGTAAACACGATCGGCATTATAATCCCTGAGCCACCGAACGTTCCTGTACACGGAATGGAATATTATAATCTGCTTATGCAGGGTATCGACCGCTCGACGGTAGCTCACAAATACGATATTCTCCTTTCGACATACAAACAGGACGACAGCAATGTCGATTATTTCAGGCTTTATTTCAAGCGCAAAGTGGACGGACTGATCCTCTTTATTCCGGATATGAGATACCTGAAGACCGACGAAATTGAGAAAAGGAACATACCCTGCGTCATAATCGGTGAATGTCCGGCAGGGAAAAACATCAGCTACGTAGACACTGAAAATTTCGAAGGCATGTACATGGTAGCCGAATACCTTATATCCAGGGGGTTCAGGCGGATAGGTTTTATTAAAGGCAGGCCTTTTATGCAAAATTCGGCCGACAGGTACGAAGGATTCCTGAGCGCCATGAAAAACCATGGATTGAGGGTAGACATGAATATCGTCTTCGAGGGCGACTTCACCAGCATATCCGGGCAGAATGCGATACGCGCAATTGTTTCTTCGGGAAAATTGCCTGATGCCCTGATCTGTTCGAACGACCTTATGGCGCTGGGCGCCCTCGCCGAGGCGAAAAAAAACAATATCAGGATTCCCGAAAGCCTGGCCCTTATAGGGTTTGACGATATCAGCATAACCGTATTTACAGACCCTCCAATAAGCACCGTCCGCCAGCCTCTTTTCGATATGGGCTTCACCGCTTCGGAATTCCTGTTCAGCAAGATCCAGTATCCTGAAATGCCCGCGAAATCAATGATCTTTCCGGTTGAGCTTATAATAAGGAAAAGCGCCTGATCCCGGGTAATAATATGTTTGCTTTAATATTAACATATGATTTTTCCTGTTAAACATCATATAATTTCTTATGTTTGATTCTGCTGTTACAAGCTAGCGCAGGAGTTAGAAGAAAATAAAACCGGGTTTTCTATTGACAAGTTTAAAAATATAGGTTAACGTAAACAGAATAAAATTCAATCTTAAAAAACAATAATTAAGTTTACAATTTTGGGGATTTTTAGGGTTTTCAAGAATATGTTTACGTATATCATTTTTATTAAACGCATAAAAAATATTTATAGGAGGAAAGTATGCGCAAGTTATCAGCCCTTTTAGTTCTCGCTCTTGTTGCAGCTCTTTTCCAGGTTTCGTTCGCGGCTCCAAGAACCGTAACGATGTGGACTTTTACCCCGAACAATTACGCGGAATGGTCCAACCAGAAACCTGAAATCGAAAAGAGACTGGGTATTACTCTGGATCTCACCATGGTTCCCCAGGACGGTTTTGTCCAGAAGCTGCAGGCCGTTATGATGAGCGGCCAGGGTGTACCGGATATCATCGAATGGTTGATTGAAAACAACAGGGTTTTCGCCGCTGATCCGAAGAACGCTGCTGTTGAAGATCTGACCCAGTGGGCCGGGAGTTCCAAGGTTGTCGCCAACGTCCCGAAAGGCCGTTTAGCTTTAACAACAATCGACGGCCATACTTATGGTTTACCTCATGATGTTCATCCCGTTGTGCTGATCTACAATGACACACTCTGGTCAAAAGCCGGCGTTGATGTTTCAAAGATCAAAACATGGGATGTTTTCTTCAAAGACGCTCTCAAACTCATTAAATATGAGCAGAGCGGAGATAAGCCTACCCATTATGCTCTTCCTACCGGCAATGGCGGATTAGGCGACATGATGTGGATGATATGGCAGCAGACGGGTTCCCAGATCCTTGACAAGAAAGGCAACCCTTCCCTGAACAATAAAGCTTTCGCCAGTTTCGTGAAATGGTGGAAAAAGCAGTATGACACAGGCGTATTCACAACATGGGATTGGGGCAATTTCAGCTCTCTTTTAAAGAGCGGAACACTCGCTTCTTACACTTCACCCGACTGGTGGGTTCCCCAGGTTAATGAAGCTGCTGCTGCCGGCGCTTACAAGTTCAAGGTAAGACCTCTTCCTCTTTATGCAGGCAGTCCTTTTGAAACAAGCTCATGGGGCGGATCTTTCCTCGGAATTCCTAAAGGCAATAAAGATGTTGCCGGGATTTATGCTATAATGGAAAACATGCAGTATTTCGAGCCTGCTCTTCTGACCCGTTACCCTATTTCAGGCATACTTCCCCCGTTCGCAAAAATCTGGACAGACCCTTCATTCGACAAGCCGGATCCCCGCTTCGGCGGATTCAAAACAGCCCAGCTCCAGATCAAACTTGCTAAAGAGCTTCCTACATTCAATTACGGCTCCAAGTTCTGGGATACAATCACCGTATTCGACAAGTATTACGGCGATATCATGACAGGCAAAACGACTGTTGATGAAGGTTTGAACGCTGCTCAGGCTGAAGCTTCAAAGCTGTAAACCGGGAAAAGTAAATTTCAGTTATTTTTAATTAAGGAAGGCGGTTTTTCCGCCTTCCTTATATAATAAAGGACAATAATTTTAGCCGAGGAGTTTTCGATGACGAAATCTATAAAAGAAAAGACTGCCCCAAAAAAAGAGAGTATTTTCCTGAAGAAGGGTTTCCGCGAAGGGCTGAACGGATTTATTTTCATCGCCCCCTTTTTAGCGGGCGTTATCATATTTCAACTGTATGTTTTTATTTCAGGTTTTTACCTTTCTATGACAGATGCATCCGGACTTAACCATCCCAACTTTATAGGCATCGCCAATTACCAGCGGCTCTGGAATGAATTTTTTTCCCAGGGCGAATTCTGGAAAGCCGCCCTCTACACCTTCGAATACGAAGCGGGCTGCCTTCTCACCCAGGTTCCCGTGGCGTTTGTGCTGGCTTTTGTTCTCAACAGCCTCCCCTACAAGACGCTGCAGGGAGTCTTAAGGACCTGCTTTTTTGTTCCCTGTATTGTCAACGCGATCATCGTAGGCTGGATTTTCAGCCAGCTCTTTAACCCCGAGCAGGGAACAATAAACTGGGTTCTCGGACTGCTTGGATTGATGAAGGAAAATCCGGTCACCCATCTTCTGAAACCCATAGACTGGGTAAACAATTCCGACCTTGTCATCCTGATGCTGATAATAATATCGTTCTGGCAGTGGATGGGATATCATATGGTCTATTTTGTATCCCAGCTCCAGACTATCGATCCGAACCTTTACGAGGCCGCGAAAATCGACGGCGCGACAAACTCCCAGATAATCATGAGGATTACGCTGCCCCTGATGAGGCCCGCGGTATCTTTTGTCACCATAACTTCCCTTGTCGGAGGATTCCTGTTATTCGATCTCATATTCATAGTTTACGGAGGCGCGGGAGTCGGCATGTTCGGGCCCGGAGACCACGCAAAGCTGTTCGTCCCTTATATTTATTATTATGCCTTCGATAAATCCCCGACACAGATTGGCCTCGCCTCCGCTGCAGGCTGGATGGTTTTCTTTCTCATTGCTGTCATAAATATAATACAGATAAGGGTGCTGGGCCTCGGTTCGGCTAAGGAGGAATAATTACATGAATAATACGAATGATAAAACATTAGAATTATCGAAAGAGAAACTTGTTAAGATCTCGAAGAAGAAACACATGAAGCTTTCCGTTTTTCAAATGATCGGTGTGGTTTTCCTCTGCGCTTTTGCTCTTATGTTCCTTTATCCTTTAGTCTGGGTCGCGGACGGAGCTTTCCGCCCGAAAGTCGACATGTTCAATATACCTCCCCTTTTCCTGAATTTCAACGGCTGGCCCCATTTCGATAAATTCACATTCGACAATATTATCAGGGCATTTATCGGGGCTCATGGGGTAAACATCGGGCTGTCTTTCCTGAATTCCACAATAGTGACAGTCTGCGGCACAGGCCTGACGGTTCTTCTCTGCTCGCTCTGCGCATACGCCTTCGCCTTCATAAAGTTCCCTATGAAAAACACCCTATTTTATTTCATATTGCTGAGCTTCATGCTCCCCACTGTCACGATGATCTCTCCTTACTACAAGCTGATGATCTCGCTTCACCTCAGGAATAACCTGCTGGGGCTAATTCTTCCCTATTCCATTTCCGCTATCGGCGTCTTCCTTTTGAGGCAGTTCTACATTAAACTTCCTTATTCGCTCATAGAATCTGCGATAGTCGACGGGGCGAACCACTTTATGATCTGGTGGAAAATCATACTGCCCCTTTCCACTCCGGCCATTGCAGCCCTTTCTATCATGTGTTTCAGGTATATATGGAACGATTTCCTTACCCCGCTGATAATGCTCGATTCCAACAACCTTTTCACGGTGCCGATCGCCGTAGCCGCTTTGAAATCGAATACGGTCGAAAGGGTTCCCGATATCATCATGGCGACGGGCTTCATATTTACGGCTATTCCGGTAGCTTTCTTCCTTGTCTTCCAGAGGTATTTCATAGAAGGCCTTTCCGGCGGTATAAAAGGATAGTTTATTGCCAGTACCGGCGGAGCCGGTAGATCTTAAAACAATAGGTGGAAAAAAGTTTATGGAACAACCGATTTATCTTGATCCGGAGCAGCCGCTTGAAAAAAGGGCCGACGATCTGCTGTCCAGGCTGACCTTAGAAGAAAAGGCCTCCCAGCTTCTTTTCAATTCGGCGCCGGTGAAAAGGCTGGGGATCAAGGCATATAACTGGTGGAGCGAATGTCTCCATGGCGTGGCGAGGAACGGGAAAGCAGCTGTTTTTCCTCAGGCCATAGGTATTGCCGCCGCTTTCGATCCTGAACTGGCCGAGAGAATCGCTGAAGCGATTAGCGATGAAGCAAGGGCCAAGTATAATATAGCCCTTAAAAAAGGCTGGACCGATATTTTTGAGGGTCTTACATTCTGGACTCCCAATATAAATATTTTCAGGGATCCGAGATGGGGAAGGGGCCAGGAGACCTATGGAGAAGACCCTTATCTGACGTCTGAAACAGGGAAGGCCTTCGTAAGGGGGCTCCAGGGAAAAGACCCGGATCATCTTAAGACTGCCGCCTGCGCCAAGCATTACGCCGTCCACAGCGGCCCGGAAAAAGAAAGGCATAGTTTGAATGTTGAAATAAGCCTTAAAGATCTGAGGGAAACCTACCTTCCCGCTTTTGAATCTCTTGTAAGGGAAGGTGTAGAATCGGTTATGGGGGCTTATAACCGTCTATTAGGGGAACCCTGCTGCGCCAGCGAACTCTTAATTCAAAAGATACTCCGCGGCGAATGGAATTTCCAGGGGCATTTCGTCTCAGATTGCGGAGCCTTAGACGATTTTCATAAAACTCACGGATTCACGGAAAACGTCCTCGAATCTGTCAGAATAGCTCTTTCCAGGGGATGCGACCTGAATTGCGGCAGTACTTATTCACACATCCTCGAGTGCGTCGAGCAGGGCCTGCTGGATGAGAAGGACATTGACAGATCCCTGCGCCGCCTCTTAAGAACCCGCTTCAAACTGGGAATGTTCGACCCCGCGGGGTCTTTCCCCTATTCATCCCTTGGAAACGGCGAACTCGACAGCCGGATCCACAGAAAATTAGCCTTCGATTCCGCTTTAAAATCTGTAGTTCTATTAAAAAACAGGAATGGGATTCTTCCGATCAAGAGGAAAAATATAAAGATATTCGTTACAGGCCCCAATGCCGCGGATGTAAACGCTATGCTGGGTAATTACAACGGCCTTTCGGGCAGGATTGCCACTGTCCTCGAAGGGATTGTTGAAAACGGAAAACCATCATTCCATATAGATTACCGTAAAGGCTGCATGCATAATACTAAAAACCGGAATAAGAGCGACTGGTTCATGAATGAAGTAAGAGCAAGCGATATTGTTATTGCCGTGATGGGGCTTACCCCTGAACTTGAAGGAGAGGAAGGCGATGCGATAGCTTCCTCTGAACTCGGGGACCGGAGCGATATCGAGCTTCCCGGGGACCAGATTAAATTCTTGAAAAAAATCGCATCCGCGGGCAAGCCCGTCGTGCTTGTCCTTCTTGGAGGCAGCCCGATATCCCTGGGAGGGGCTGAAGCGCTCTGCGAATCGATACTTTTCTGCTGGATCCCCGGCGAAGAAGGTGGCAACGCGATAGCCTCGATAATATACGGGGATCATACACCGGGCGGGAAACTGCCCGTCACATTTCCAAAGTCGGCAGGCGATCTTCCGCCTTTTAATGATTATTCAATGAAGGGCCGCACGTACAGGTATATGGAAAAAGAGCCTCTTTTCCCGTTTGGATTCGGGCTTTCATACACCTCATTCGAGTATATAAGCGTCTCAATGAACGGCGGCAAATGCACAGTCTCGCTGAAGAATACCGGGAAAACCGGGGGGGACGAAGTTGTTCAGCTCTATATTTCAAATCCAGGAGCTCCGGAACCAAGGCCTCTTCATTCCCTCTGCGGCTTCAAACGCGTTTATATCGGCAGCGGTGAAGAAAAGGAGGTAGATTTCAGCCTTGATCCCGGCATATTTGCCATATATGAAAATAACGGAAATAAAACACATTTCCCCGGAAAATATATTTTAACTGCAGGAGGCTGTTCCCCGGGTGTAAGAGGGATTGAACTCGGAGCGCCCATACATGTTTTCTGTGAGGTAAATATCGATTAAAAAAACACTTCTTTGTAACCTTTCATATCACTTCATAGTATATCATGATAATTGTCAGTATTATTCCCGCTTTCAGTGTTTTTCCGGAAACCAAACCCGGGAAAATTGCTGAAAGTTAGGTTTAGTATTGACAAGTTTGAAAACTTGAGTTAGAATAGTTATCAAATCTTGTGATTGACATTCCTCTGTTAGATATGAGAATATTTTGTTTGAAGCGTATAAGGAATAAAATTTTTATAGGAGGAAAGTATGCGCAAGTTATCAGCCCTTTTAGTTCTCGCTCTTGTTGCCGCTCTTTTCCAGAGCTCTTTCGCGGCTCCCAGAGCAGTCACCATGTGGACATTTGCACCTAACAACTTAGCCGAATGGTCCAACCAGAAAGCCGATATCGAGAAGAACCTCGGTATCACACTGGACATCACTCTTGTACCCCAGGATGCTTTTGTCCAGAAATTGCAGGCCGTACAGATGAGCGGTACCGGCGTTCCGGACATCATCGAATGGTTGATCGAAAATAACAGAGTTTTTGCCGGCGATCCGAAGAACGCTGCTGTTGAGGATCTTACCCCGTACACCTCAAAATCAAAGGTTATTCCTAATGTTGTTGCAGGACGTCTCGCTTGGACGACAGTCGGCGGCCACACTTATGGTTTACCTCATGATGTTCACCCTGTTATCATGATCTACAACGACACAATCTGGTCAAAAGCCGGTGTAAACGTTGCTAAGATCGTAACATGGGACCAGTTCTTTAAAGATGCAGCCAAACTTGTCAAGTTTGAAGAGAAAGACGGCAAACCTACTCATTTTGCTCTTCCTTCAGGCAACGGCGGTCTCGGCGACACAATGTGGATGATCTGGCAGCAGACTGGCGCTCAGATCTTCGACAAAAAAGGCAATCCTACTTTCACTTCTAAAGATTTCGTTAATTTCGTGAAATGGTGGAAAGCTGAATATGCTACAGGAACTTTCACAGCATGGGATTGGGGTAACTTCAGCTCACTCTTAAAGGCTGGAACACTTTGCTCTTACACTTCACCCGACTGGTGGGTTTCTCAGGTTGATGCCGCTGCTAAAGACGGCACCTACAAGTTCAAAGTTAGATCTCTTCCCCTTTATGGCAAGAGCACAGTTCCCACTTCATCATGGGGTGGTTCTTTCCTTGCTATTCCCAAGGGTAACAAAGATGTTGCAGGTATGTATGCAATTATCGAAGCTATGCAGTATAACAAAGACAATCTTTTAAAACGTTATCCTGCTTCTGGAATGCTTCCTCCTTTTGCAAGCATCTGGGGCGATCCTTCCTTCGATCAGGCTGATCCCCGTTTCGGTGGGATGAAAACAGCTCAGCTTCAGATCGCTATGGCTAAAAAGCTTCCTACTATCAATACCGGTGATGTGTTCTGGGATGCCGTCAACGAATTCGGCAAGAACTATCCTGATATAATGAGCGGAAAAGTAACTGTAGAAGAAGGCCTCAAGGCTACTCAGGATGCAGTTGCTAAAATGGGCAAATAGTTAATTTCAGTTTTATTTTAAATAAGGAAGGCGGTTTATCCGCCTTCCTTATTCTATAATTATAGTTTAGGAGATTCCGATGGCAAATGTTGTGTCTGGGCAGGGAGCTTTGAAAAAAGAAAGTTTTTTTACAAAGAAAGGTTTCCGCGAAGGTGTAAGCGGTTATATATTTATCGCCCCGTTTTTAATCGGGGTATTTTTATTTCAGCTGTATGTCTTTATTTCGGGTTTTTACCTTTCTCTTACAAATGCCCAGGGTATTAATGCGGCTCAATTTATAGGTTTCGATAACTACAAGCAGCTATGGAACGAACTTATTACCGGCGGAGAATTCTATAAGGCTTTCTTTTATACCATAGAGTATGAGATAGGCTGTTTAATCACGCAGGTGCCTGTCGCTTTCGTTTTGTCGTTCATACTTAACAGCATGCCTTTCAAAAAGACGCAGACAATATTGAGGACGGCGTTCTTTATCCCCTGCATCATAAATACGGTTATCGTTGCATGGCTCTTCGGCCAGATCTTCAATCCCGACCAGGGAACCATAGATTATTTCCTCGGACTTCTCGGTCTTCTAAAAATGAACCCCGATACAAAATTACTTATACCTATAGACTGGACCCAGAACGGCGACCTTGCAGTTCCACTTATTATCATAGTGTCTTTCTGGCAGTGGACAGGCTACCACATGGTATATTTCCTCTCGCAGCTCCAGACGATCGACCCTCACCTTTATGAAGCCGCGAAGATAGACGGCGCAACATCAACACAAATACTTACAAGGATCACCCTGCCGCTTATGAGACCCGCTGTAGCTTTCGTTATGGTATCGTCCGTAGTCGGAGGACTTCTTGTTTTCGATATGATATATATAATCTTCCAGGGCGCGACCACGGGCACCTTCGGACCCGGCAACCACGCAAAGACATTTATGCCCTATATTTACGATTACGCTTTCAACCATGGAAGGCTCGGCCTGGCTTCGGCTGCAGGCTGGATGGTTTTTGCTATAATTGCCGTTATTAATATAATACAGATCAGGGTGCTTGGCCTTGGTTCGAGCCGCGAGGAGGAATAAATTTATGGCTATAAATGCAAATAAAACAGTAGAGTATTCAATAGAAAAAATTATCGAGAGAGCGAAAAGAAAGCGTCTGCATTTTACTGCAGCACAGCTTATCGGCTTGATTATCTTATGCGTCGTAGCGTTAGTGTTCCTGTATCCGCTTGTCTGGCTTGCTGACAGCGCTTTCCGGCCTAAAATAGAGATCTTCAACATTCCCCCGCGCTTCCTGCAATTCACGGCGGGATGGCCTCATTTCGATACATACTCTCTCAACAATTTTGTAAAGGCTTTTACGCAGGTGCATGGCGTCAATATCGGTTCGGCTTTCATGAATTCCATCATTGTGACGCTCGGCGGGACGTTTTTAACGCTTCTTCTTACATCTCTTTGCGCTTACGCTTTTGCTTTCCTGCGTTTCCCGCTCAAAAATTTCTGGTTCTATTTCATTCTCCTGAGCTTCATGCTTCCTACGATCACAATGCTTTCACCATATTATAAACTGATGATCACCCTCCATTTGAGGAATAACCTTTTAGGCCTTATCCTCCCTGTTTCTATTTCAGCCTTGGGCGTGTTCCTGATGAGGCAGTTTTATATTAAACTGCCGTATGCCCTCGTTGAATCCGCAATTGTGGACGGTGCGTCCCATTTCAAGATCTGGTGGAACATCATTGTGCCCCTATCGACGCCCGCTCTTGCGGCGCTTTCCATTTTCCAGTTCAGGTTCATCTGGAACGATTTCCTGACCCCCATTATCATGCTTGACAATAGCGCTCTTTACACCATACCGATAGCTATAAACGCGATGAACTCGAATAACATAGACAGGGTGCCTGACGCCATCATGGCTACCGGCTTCCTTTTCGCTTTGATCCCGGTTATTATCTTCCTGATCTTCCAGAGGTATTTCATCGAAGGACTTTCAGGCGGTATCAAGGAGTAAACTTTTTTACTTTTAACAGCTTTTTGTTTATAATAACGGCAGGATATTTTTATCCTGCCGTTTTTTTATATCTCAAGGAGGATTTGTGTCTTACGAAAATTTCAGGCTTGCCGTATACTTCACCGTCAGCGATGTAATAGACCTTGCACGCAGCGCCGATATCGATAAAGAATGGTCGATGCTTGATAAGCACTTCAAGACTGGCAAGGTTTATCTCGAAACCTACAGGGGCGGCGTATCGGCAGACATATCGGATATTAAAAAATTGAAAAATTATTTCACAGGCAGGGGGATCGCAGTTTCAGGCGGTATCACCACATCCATGAAACCGGGTAAAAACCGCTGGAGCCTTATGTGCTATACAAGCGGGGAAGACCTGGCGACCCTCGAAAGCGCGGTGAGGTTAGCCGCCGGAAACTTCGACGAAGTCATTTTCGATGATTTTTATTTCACGGACTGCCGCTGCTCTTCCTGCCGCAAGGCAAAAGGGGATCTTTCCTGGGACGAATTCAGGACAAAGCTGTTAGCCGATGTTTCAAAGAATATCGTCATGAAAACCGCCAGGGAAGTTAATCCGAAGGCATCGATAGTCATTAAATTTCCAAACTGGTATGAACATTATCAATTCACCGGATATAATCTCAAGGACGAACCGGATATTTTCGATGCTGTTTATACAGGGACGGAAACAAGGGAACATGCGATGACACAGCAGAACCTTCCGAGGTACCTGAGCTACTTTAATTACAGGTATATCGGAAATGCCGGCAAAGTAAAGAACAGGGGAGCATGGTTTGACAGCTTCGACTGTTATAACCCCCTTGATTTCAGCGCCCAGGGATTATATTCACTTCTCGCAAAATCCGGAGAAATTACAATTTTCTGCTATCATCTGATAAAAGATTCGGTTTATGCCCCTGTCATCAGCTTTCTATTTGATAAAGTTGATCCGCTGCTGGGAAAACTCGGGAATCCCAGGGGCATTTCATGCTATAAGCCGTTTAATTCAAGAGGAGAAGATTACCTTCATGATTACCTGGGGATGTGTTCAATTCCGCTTGAACCTTACTGCGAGTATCCGTCATTTTCAAAAGATATACTGCTGACGGAGTCGGCCGTGCTTGATCCCGATATTGTCGTGAAAATTCTATCAAGCCTTTATGATTCCGGACGTGTTATTATCACATCAGGCTTCTGGAAAGCCCTCGATCCTTCTAAACAGAAGCAGCTTTCAACTATCCGGATGAGCGATAGGAAGATAAGCGTTGAAAGATACAGCGCCTACCCTAAAAACTGCTCGTATAAAGATTACTATACAAATAAAAGTCCTGTCACTTTTCCTCTTGTAGAATGGCCGACTAACGATTCCTGGGCTTTTATGGCAGGGGAAGGCGGAAAACTTAGCACGGCGATACTCCTTAAACAGCAATACGGGGACGGAGAACTGGTCTTTCTTAATATCCCGGATAATATTTCCGACCTTTATCGCATGCCTGCTGACGCCTGGAATGTTATCAGGAAGGAGTTATGTTTTGACTATGCATGGGTTGACTGCGATCCCGGCGTAAGCCTTTTTTTATATGATAACAAAAAGGCTGCAGTTCATTCTGAACTTGACCACCCTTCTGAAATGAGAATCTTTCTTCCCGGGTCAACCGGAGAAATAGAAAGCCTCAGAGGCGGGAAAAAAATCAGCGGCTCGGAAACCGGCGGTGTTTACAGCTATATTCTATATCTGAACCCCGGCGAATGGGAAATGGTCGGCTGGTGATGATCGATAATGTTCTTATAACAGGCGCATCGAGAGGGCTGGGGTTATGGCTTGCAAAGACCTTCCTCGATAAAGGGGCTTTTGTCATTGCCCTGAATAAAATAAAAACACCTGAATTCTCCAGGCTTGCCTCGGATCATCCTGGAAAGACGGCCGAATACATGGCCGATCTTACAAATGAGAAGTCGATTATGGAAGCCTCGGAAAGTTTAAAAGAGCTTACCGGTAATATAGATATTATTATCAACAATGCAGGCGTCCACCCCGAACCTTCAGCTCACAAATGGAAGCACATTCCGGACCTGTCAGACATCAGCCTGGAAAAGATAAACCTGAGCATTTCTGTAAATGCGATAGGGCCGCTGCTCGTTATCAGGTACTTCCTGCCCTTCCTGAAAAACGGGGTTAAAAAGATGCTCATCAATATATCGTCGGAAGCCGGCAGCATATCCCGGTGCTTCAGAAAAGACGAATTCGGATACGGAATGTCGAAAGCGGCGCTGAATATGCAATCTAAAATTCTGCAGAACAGGCTTTCCGAATTCGATATAAAAGTGCTTGCCGTGCATCCGGGGTGGATGAAAACGGATATGGGCGGCCCGGAAGCGCTTGATTACCCTGAAACCTGCGCCGGCAGGATAGCGGAACTGGCATACAGGAAATGGGAATTGGACGGCCCGATTTACATTGATTCCAATGGCGCCGAACTCGGCTGGTGAAGGGTGATTATGAATGAAAACAGGGCCCTTGTGATAGGGGGCGACCCCCGCCATTATCATGAATTTTCAGAATTAGGCCCGATACTCGGGTCTCTATTATCGGAAGCCGGTTTTAATGTCACCCTCTCCGAAGATCTCAATTATTTTCTTCCCGAAAGGATAAAACCTTTCGATTTGATTTTATGCGTTTCCCTTAAACCCTCTCTGAGCGGCAGGCAGGCACGGGGGCTCGAAGAAGCCGTGGTAGGAAGCCCATGGGGACGAACCGGCAGGGCAAAAGGTTTTATAGGCATGCATGGCGCCGCCGCAAGTTTTGTGAACAGCCCTGATTATTTGAAAATGATCGGAGGGAGGTTTCTGACTCATCCGCCGATGGGCGGCCCGTATAAAATTCATGCCGGCATCCCAGGCCACCCCGTGACGAAGGATATCGCTGATTTCGAAATAAAAGACGAATTATACATGATGGAGACCTACCCTCCTTTCGATATTCTTCTCGAAACGGAATACAATGGATTTAAAATACCGGTTGCATGGGCAAAGCCATATGGGCTGGGCAGGGTTTGCTATATTTCGCTCGGACATGGAAAGGAGCAGCTGCAGAACCCCTCGGTCGAAAAGTTCATTTTGAATGCCGCATCATGGTCGCTATCTTAAAGCCGAATTGATAATGACGAGATAGCTCTTAAGTGACGCTATATCCTGGTCTTCCTCGACAGGTATCCTTGTATCGTAAGGGAGGGCGAGACCCGTTTCAGCGGCAGTCTTCGCCTCCGCAAAACGCCCGTCGTTCATCAGCATTTCCACTTCGGTCTGGATGACAAACCGGTAATCCCCGCCGTATTTAAGGGCCATTGCAATATCCTGGTAAGCCTTTGTCTTATCGCCGAGCGAGAGAGGCCATCCGGGCGCAAGATCATAAACCTTTGCCCGTATAGCCCAGGCGGCTCCATGAAAAAAATCGGGTCTTAATTTTATAACTGTGGTCATTTCATTTACTATATCGCCTGCAGCAAAAAGGCTGTCAAGAATCCCGTTAGCCTCGGCCCAGAGGCCTATCCCGACCCCGAGCCAGTAATGCGCATCAGGACCTTCGGGGTTGACTTTAACGGCCTCCATGGCATATCTCTTCTCGTTTGCAAAACATGATTTCTTGGCATCGTTCTTATCGGCATAAAGCTGCCCTTCTGTGTACCAGAGAGCTGAATATTCCCATAGGAGGTCATACTGGTTGGTACCGGCTAAAAGCGCGTTGCTGACTTCCTCTAAAAGGCCGATGTTCCCCTCGTGAGTGCACCTCATCACTGCTATGTCGGAGTTTAAAAAATCTTCAGAAGTCAGTGAGTAAAATAAAGCGCCCGGCAATGCCAGGATAAAAACAGAAAACAAAAATAAACTGCACAGTTTCATCCGCGCCGCCTGTTTGATTTGAGGATAGCAGGTAATTTTAGTCTAATTTAATATTTTTATCAATAATTTTCAATCTGAATGTTTTATGGAATAGAACATCGGCGTATATATCACCGAATGATCGGCGGTATTTACAACGACAGCCGCATCCTGAGGCCATGGTTTTACAGAGTCGATATTTTTATTCAAGAGCTTAGCGCCAGTTAGCTGCAGAAAGCCGGTTACTGGCGCTTAGAACCGGCGCGTTGAGCCGGTGCTTTCATGACAGTCCGATTAATTTATTTTTTTTAGAATTTCCGGTATAATTACTCATCAATTAAGGGAGCACAGGCAATGAACGACCGGGTTTACCGCGTCTTCACGGAAAAAAGACCGGAATACGATAACGAATCCGCTCTCATACTTCATAATATCAGCACCATCCTCAGGATTAAAGGCATTTCAAACCTGAGGGTTTTCCATCGTTACGATATTCAGGGCATATCCGAATCCGATTATCAGAGCGCCCGCTTCAGTGTTTTTGCCGAACCTCCCCTTGATTATATCTATGACGAGGCTCTGCCGGAAGATATAATCAGACCGGAAAACGGCCGTATTTTTGGAAAGGAATACCTGCCCGGTCAATATGACCAGCGTGCCGATTCCGCAGCCCAGGCAATACAGATACTGACACGCGGTGAAAAGCCCCTTATAAGGTATGCGTCAGTAATGTTTTTTTACGGCGGAATTTCTTCGGAAGAGTTTGAAAATATCAAAATTTTCCTGATAAATCCTGTAGATTCACGCGAAGCTCAGCTGTCAAAACCTTCAACCCTCATGGAAAAACGTGAAGTCCCCCCCGATATTCCTGTCCTTACAGGTTTTATAAATAAGGGCGGTTCTGAACTTGAAAAATTCATATCCGTAATGGGTCTTGCCATGGATTATAATGACCTTGTTTTTCTCCAGTCTTACTTTAAAAACGAGGAAAAAAGGGATCCGACTTTAACCGAATTAAGGATCATCGACACATACTGGTCCGACCATTGCAGGCATACTACCTTTCTTACACAAATAGACAAAGTAGAGTTCGCTGACGGCCCTTACAGGCAGCCTCTTGAAAAAGCCTATCATTCATACCTCGAATCGCGCTCCTTTTTGAAATCGGGCAAAAACGGTAAAAGCGCAGGCATTAGCCTGATGGATCTCGCGACTACTGCGATGAAGGAGCTTAAAGCAAGGGGGCTGATACCGGACCTCGACGAGTCGGATGAGATCAATGCCTGCAGCATTGTAGTCCCCGTCGAGCATGAAGGCCTCACCGAAGATTGGCTTGTAATGTTTAAAAACGAGACCCATAACCACCCGACAGAAATCGAGCCCTTCGGAGGAGCCGCCACATGCATCGGGGGGGCTATCCGGGACCCTCTGTCCGGAAGGTCTTATGTATACCAGGCCATGCGCGTCACCGGCAGCGGTGATCCCAGGGAAAATGCATCCTATGCAATGCCTGGCAAACTTCCGCAGAGGAAAATAACGGTAGAAGCGGCGCATGGTTTCAGCTCATACGGAAACCAGATCGGACTTGCCACAGGCCTTGTTTCGGAAATTTATCACGAAGGATATAAAGCAAAAAGGATGGAAGTAGGAGCCCTTGTCGGCGCAGTAAGGCGAAGCGCCGTAACCCGCAAAGCGCCGGTAAAAGGCGACGCCGTTATACTTCTTGGCGGCAGGACCGGAAGAGACGGCTGCGGCGGAGCCACAGGGTCCTCAAAAATCCATACAGAGGAATCTATAATCAAAGCGGGCTCGGAGGTCCAGAAGGGAAATGCCCCGGAAGAAAGAAAGATCCAGAGACTTTTCAGAAACCCTTCCGTTTCAGTTTTGATAAAAAAATGCAATGATTTCGGAGCCGGCGGCATATCCGTCGCGATAGGAGAAATAGCCGACGGTCTTACCATCGACCTTGACGCAGTTCCCAGGAAATATGAAGGCCTTGACGGAACGGAACTCGCCATATCGGAATCCCAGGAAAGGATGGCTGTTCTTGTAGACAGGAAAGACATAAAAGCATTCATTGAAGCAGCTTCGATGGAAAACCTCGAGGCGACAGTCGTGGCAGAGGTCTCGGAGGAAAAAAGGATAAAAATGACCTGGCGGGGCAAGCTGATCGTGGATATCAGCAGGGATTTTCTTAATACTAACGGCGCTAAAAGGCATGCTGATGTAAAAGTTATTTCGCCAACCGGCTTCCGCGTAACAAAATCAGATAATACCGGTATGGAAGAATCCTGGTTAGAGTCCCTGACAAACCTGAACTCTGCATCCCAGAAGGGCCTTGCTGAAATGTTCGACAGTTCTATCGGCGCTTTGAGCGTATTAATGCCGTTCGGGGGAAAAACAGGACTGACCCCTTCGCAGTGCATGTGCGCAAAATTACCGGTAATGGAATTTGAAACGACAACCTGTACCGTTATGAGCTGGGGATTCGACCCCGAATTATCCTCATGGAGCCCTTTTCACGGGGCTATGTATGCCGTTGTAGATTCGATAGCAAAAGCCGCAGCGGCGGGAGCCGATTACAGAAAGATCCGCCTGACATTCCAGGAATATTTCGAAAAACTCTGCGGCCTGCCGGAAAAATGGGGCAAACCTTTTTCTGCGCTCTTAGGGGCTTATACCGCGCAAATGGAACTCAAGATCCCCGCTTTAGGGGGAAAGGACAGCATGTCGGGAACATTCAAAGACCTCGATGTGCCTCCCACGCTTGTAAGTTTCGCCCTTGCGCCAGGGGACGTCAGGAAAATTATTTCCCCCGAGTTTAAAATACCCGGAAGCAGGGTTTACCTCTTTAAAATCCGCAAAGATGAATATTTAATTCCTGACTGGAATTATCTGCATAAATTATACGCGAAAGTTTTCGGCCTCATAAGCGCTGAAAAAATCATAGCAGCCCATGCTGTCGGCGCTTCGGGAATCAGTGAAACGCTCTCCAGGATGTGCTTCGGCAATATGATAGGCTTCGAAATGCCGGAAATTCTTCCGGAGAGCCTCCTTTTCGGACAGGGCTACGGCTGCATTGTGGCCGAGGCCGCGGAAGGTCTTGATGAAGAAGATCTCTCCGGTATTGACAAAATCCTGATAGGCCGTACCATCGGAGAAAGCGAGATACGCGCTCAAAACACCGTTTTAAAATTATCATTCCTTTCCGAGAGATGGCTTGAAGTTCTTTCCGATGTATTCCCTGTAAAAACTAATGCATCGAACATCGAACCCGGAGATTATTCATATAGTTTGAGCAGCCATATAATACGAAGAGGAAGCGCCGCAAAACCTGCGGTACTGATCCCTGTTTTCCCCGGAACCAACTGTGAATATGACTGTGCCGCTGCTTTTGAAAAAGCCGGAGCCTGGGCCCGGATATTCATATTCAGGAACAGGACCAGGAATGATATTGAGCAATCGATATCGGTACTCTCCGATTTTATAAAAAAATCACAGATAATAATGATACCCGGCGGATTCTCAGCCGGCGATGAACCAGAAGGCTCGGGAAAATTCATAGCGGCAGTATTCAGAAACCCGATGATAAGCGACGCTGTCATGGAACTGCTGAGAAAGAGGGACGGCCTTATGCTCGGAATATGCAACGGATTCCAGGCCCTTATCAAGCTCGGACTGGTACCCTACGGTGAAATCAGGCAGTTAGACTCTTCTTCGCCCACCCTGACATATAACAAAATAGGCAGGCATGTGTCTTCCATGGTCAGCACAAAAATCGTTTCAACTCTTTCACCCTGGATGAATGAAAGCAGGCCCGGCGATATTCATACCATGCCTGTTTCCCATGGCGAAGGCCGCTTTGTGGCGGGGCCTGAGGTTCTGGAAACGCTTAAAAAAAACGGCCAGATAGCGACAAGGTATGTCGATAATAACGGTAAAGCGTCGATGGATATGCCTTATAACCCCAACGGATCTGAATTTGCAATAGAAGGCATAACAAGCCCGGACGGAAGAGTTTTCGGTAAAATGGCCCATTCTGAAAGAAACGGGCAATATGTTTCGAAGAATATCCCGGGAGACAAATTCCAGCCTGTATTCAAAGCGGGAGTAAGGTATTTTTTATAGATCATTGCCCGGGGGCAAATATGCCTCTTGTCGAATAATTTCCATAAATATCGACAGCCTTTATTACAATGAATGACGGGCTGTCAATTCTGATTTTAAGACTGAATTCAAGGCTTTTTGAGGCATCGAATATCCCGCTTGAGGGAATAATTTTAATCCATTTCAAGCCGTTATGCATATAATCGACTTCCGCAAGCGGAGAAAAGGCATCGCTTACCTTCCAGGCTATTTCTGCCGTATTTCCGGACATTTTACATGATATATCCCCGATAACCGGAATGCTGTTTACTATCGAGAAAAGTTCGCTTACTTTATATACCTCCCTGGCCTCCTCGGGGGGGTTTGACCTTTCATCGGAAGCCGTCAGCTTTAACCGGTATTGCCCTTCAGGAAAATTGACGGGGTTTATATCAAAACTGTTATCTTCAAGGGGCCTTTCATTAATTTTTACCCAGCCTCCGTTTCCCCGGGAGAGGTATAAGTTATATATTAGAATATCCTTGTCATCATCCTGCGCATCCCATGTTATTTTGAATAAATTATTGTTGTAATTGACGGATAATTTTTCTATCCTCGGGGCGCTGTTTTTTTGAATATAGGGAAAGGAAATGCCGTTAAAAACAGGAGTTTCCATGCCGCCGGGGACGCCCGTAAGCTCGATTTTATACTGGAAATACCTGCCGGGGCTTGAAACCGGGATGTCGATGCATTCCTCCCAATCCTCCCATCCGTCCCTGGAACCAAATGCTCCGCTCCGTGTAAAGACTTTCATGCCTGCACCCGCGGCACCTGCGGCTATGAAAGGCCTGCCCCAGCGGGAAATTCCTCCGGTATCGAAAGCCCCGGAGATTATAGTGCCGTTCCCGGCATAGCCCTCGGAAAGTTTAATAATCCTCGAAGGTTCAAGGAGGAGAGCATAATTGATCCCGTTCAAGCTGGTCAGCCGCGCAAATTTACCGGCTCCCAGACCTGAAAATTTTCTATCGCTGCCGCGCCCTTTCAGGGAGATTTGATAATACCCTGCATCCTTGTCCGTTCCGATAATTATCGAATCTTTAAAATATGAAAGTGAAATAAATCTTATGTTCGCCTTTTCGAAAAGTTTTTCCACTGAAGCGCCCATGTCATAGGAATAAAGGGAGCTTTTAAAACTCAATGATCCGAGGCTTTTTATTCTTTCGGGCTGTCTTGCAGCTGTATTATCATCCGGGAGCGGCGTATCCGGATCCTTCAAAAGATTATTATTGCCTCCTGAAGCAGAAGTAATAATATATATCAAGCCGTCAGCATAGCACATATCCATTACAGGGTTGTCAAATGAGTATACAGCCCTGATCTTTCTCTCTTTTGCAGTATATTTATAAAGTACATTTCCGCCGGCAGAGATGAAGAGGTCGCCCCCGGGCGCCGGAATTCCCCTGAGAAGATTATCCTCGCCGGAGACGGGCAATGAAAGGTCTGATTCATCATTTTTATTGAAATGGTAAAGGAGAGCGGGATTTCCGGCCAGGACATAATAGCCTTTTGTATCAGGAATTATATTCCAGATATAGTCATTTGTGAAATGAATGGACTTCCTGACTTTAAAATCGCCGTCAAGGACCGTAATAAGGCCCTTGGGGAATGAACTTACATAAATGAGGCCATTCATATCTTTAATATCGCTGACAAGGACCTTATCGGAGAGTTCCATGACATTTTTCCAGCCTTCACCGCCCCCGAACATGAGCCTTGCGGGGTCACCCGTTCCGGCTAATAGGCCCCCCTTCAGGCCCGCTAATGACCAGACAGCATTCTTCCCCATGAATACAGCTAAAACTTTATAATCGCGGGAAAGCTCCATCCCGCCGTTTTCGATAAAGGATATATTGCTCAGTTCATACTGTTCTATATTATCGAACTTGTAATCCGTGATATACTTTGTTGAAACGGCAAAACTATTCGATAGGGATATGACAATGAAGGCCAGGACGGCTGTTGAAAATTTCATATAATCTCCTGATCTGCAGGCCCAATAAGCGGTTTTTAAACCGGGCTTAAATAACTGATATATTTATTATACAACCAAGTAATAAGGGATGTCATGCTATGAGGAAAAAATGTTTTTCTGGATTTTTTTTAATCTGATAAATACAATAAGTATGAAATTTAAGAATGGAACTCAATATGGAAAGTAAAAAAACAGGATCATTTCTCTGGGATTATCTGAAAGTCTTTGTTTTTCTATTGTTTATAATATCCTTTTTCCTCCCTTTCCTTTCAATTGCGCCGTTCCTGTCCTCATTTTTCCGGCCCCTGAATCTCGTAGGGATCTCGATATTAGTCGTGAAAAACATATTTACGCATGAGGATATGCTTCTTATCGCCGCAGGCCTGATTTTTCTGCTCAGTTTATATCTGGCTCCAATCCTTTACATCGTATCGCTGCCTGCCAGGAAATTCATCAGGCTCGATCACAAAAAGCTGAAAAGATTCTTTATATTTTTTCTAATTATCATGTATACGCTTTATCTCTTTATATGTTATAATATTCTGCCTCCTTCTCCCCCTCTTCTGCCTGCAGCCGTTATTTTCATGGTGCCGGTCGCGCTGTTTTCAACAGTCATACTTTATTATCTCAAAGAGAGTTATTTGATCCTTGAGAACTGCCTTATCTGCCTTATGCAGCCGGCGTCTTACGTGTTATTCTGGAATTTCTTCATATCGGGAGGCAGGAACTACCTGTACGGCGCATATATCTATTTCATCCTTTATGCCGTATTATTCGTCGTCTCATTTATTCATGTATTTATTTACCTGAAAAGAAGGCCCGCGGGTAAGCGCGGTTAAATAACGAAAGCCAGCATCTATACTATTATAAAATATTAGAGGCAAGTTCGGCTAATTCCGATCTTTCGCCCTTTTCGAGAGTAACATGGGCGTATAAACCCTGGCCTTTCATCTTGTCGATCAGGTAAGTCAAACCGTTGCTTCTGGCGTCAAGATAAGGAGTATCGATCTGGTAAGGATCCCCCGTGAAAACTATTTTTGTACCCTCCCCGGCTCGCGTAATGATGGTCTTTACCTCATGGGGGGTCAGGTTCTGGGCTTCATCTACAATAAAGTATGATTTTGAAAGGCTCCTGCCCCTTATATATGCGAGAGGCATGATAAGGAGTTTTTCACTTTGAAGGAGTTCGTTTATCTTTTCATAATCGGCGGTCCCTTCCTCGAACTGGTTCTGGATCACCGACAGATTATCGAATAGGGGCTTCATATACGGGTCAAGCTTCTCCTTGATATCCCCGGGCAGATACCCCATGTCCCTGTTTGAAAGCGGAATTATGGGCCTGGCTAAAAGTATGGTTTTATAGCTTTTCCTGGCTTCGAGAGCGGCGGCAAGGGCCATGAGTGTTTTTCCTGTACCCGCTTTTCCGGATAATGTCACAAGCTGAACGGCCGGGTCGGAAAGCGCCTCGAGTGAAAAAGTCTGTTCGGCATTGCGGGGCTTTATTCCGTAAGCCCTTCTTTTCTCGACGATACAGAGGGACTTTTTATCATTGAGGTATCTTGCAAGAAGGCTTTTATGCCCGTTCCTGAGAATAAAAAACTCGTTGGGCATCGGTTCGCATTCGATCCGGGCATCGTCGAAGGCAATCGACCCCTCCCTGTAAATCGCATCTATTGTATCATCGGAGGCATTGTCAAAAATATTTTTCCCCGTATAGAGTTCATCCAGGTTCTTGATCTGTCCTGTTTTATAATCTTCGGCAATTATTAAAACGCTTTTGGCTTTCATCCTGAGATTTATGTCTTTTGACACAAGAATTACCCTGTCATGCCCGTACTTTTTTGACAGATTGTATGCTATCGAAAGTATTCTATGGTCAGGGCTGTCCTCCCAGAATATGTCTTTTATAGCCGTATCATACCTTGTATCCGTCTCAACATGAAGTTCGCCTCCGCTGGAAAGCTTGATGCCCTCATAAAGCTCCCCGTCCCCTATAAGACTGTCAAGTTCCCGGGAAAATTCCCGGGCATGAAAATTGATCGTCTCATTTCCTTTTTTAAACTTGTCTATTTCCTCGAGAAGGGTGATCGGAATCACCACATTATGTTCCTGGAAATTGTATATGCAATTATAATCGTAAAGAGGAACATTTGTGTCGAGTACGAATATTTTGTTGCCATTATCCTGCAGCATTAATCCTCCTGATTTCAGGTTTTATTTACTTAAAGGCAGCGTGAAATGAACCCTTGTCCCAGCACCCCCTATGTCGCTTTCAATCCATATGCGCCCTCCGTTTTTTTCAGCGAATTCACGGCATAACACAAGCCCCAGTCCGGTTCCTTTTTCATCCATTGTCCCTGCCTGTTTTGTCCTGGAGTCGATCCTGAAAAGATTCGGAATAATATCCTCAGGTATCCCGATCCCCGTATCGCAAACAGAAATGCGGGCCACGCCGTCTTCCCTGACGGCGTTGATCTGTATCGTCCCGCCGGGTTTGCTGTATTTCATGGCATTTGTGATCAGGTTGCGGATTATAGAATCGACCATATTCTCATCGCCAATGATAAAAAGATCATCCTCGACTAGGTTTTTAATGACTATTTTCTTCTGCCATAAATACGGTTCGAGTATTTTAATATTCCAGTTGACAATGGTATAAATTTTTAACACCCTGGGCGTAAACTCGACAAGACCCCTCTGCAGCCTTGACCATGTCAGGAGATTTTCGAGAAGCGAAAATAAATTCGAGGCGCTTTCCTGGAACTGTTTTATATAAAGCGAAAGATCCTTTTTTTCCATTTTATCCAATTTATCGAGCAGTTTTGAAAAAGACAGGAATACAGACATCGGCGTACGGAGATCATGAGCAAGGATCGAAAAGAATTTATCCTTGCTGGCGTTAAGTTCCATTAATTCAAGATTTTTTTCAAGAACCTGGCGCTGGAGTTTCCGTATTGTCAGTTGATTTTTAATTCGGACAAGAACTTCATCGGCATCGCATGGCTTGGTAATGTAATCCACCCCGCCCGACTCAAACCCCTTTACCTTGTTAATTGTCTCATTGAGCGCAGTCATGAAAATGACAGGAATGTCCCTTGACTCATCTTTCTTTTTAAGAAGCCTGCAGGTGTCGAAGCCGTCTAATCCAGGCATCATTACATCGAGCAGAATAAGGTCCGGCCGGGTTCTGACAGCCTGCTCCACAGCCGAAACGCCGTCCGTCGATACAACGGTCCGGAAGCCGGCCTTGTCTAGATAATCAATGATAATATTGAGATTATCGACATCATCGTCAACAATAAGGATACAGTTATCTTTTTCTTCATTCATGCAAATTATTCTCCTCCGTAATGTAGCAATTAAGAAATTTTATTATTTCATCGATTTTAATGCTTTTTGAAAGCCTGTGCAGTTTTTCAGTGAAAGCTCTATCATACCTGCCGCCTTCGGGACTTTTCTCTTTTTCAATCCATTTCCGGATCCCCATTATATCGCCCCGGCGCGCAAACTCATTAAGAATCTCAAGTTCTTCTGCCGGTGGAAAAATCGTATTTTCCGCGGTATCTGGAGTCTCCTGCCGGGTTAAAGGCGTCTCTGTCAGGAGACGTTTGTTTTTCCGGAGCTTTTCAGCTTTTGCCTCTTCGAATTCCAGTTCGAATCCGAAAAGGCTTCCGGTTCCGGGGTCGCTCTTCACATAAAGTTCTCCGCCCATCATGAGGACAAGGTTGCGGCATATCGATAATCCGAGACCCGCGCCTTTGGCGTCGCCAATGCCTGCTGCCATTATCTGCCCGAAAGGTTCGAATATTTTTCCGGTCATTTCAGGGGCAATGCCGATACCCGTGTCTTCTATCTCGAATACGACTGATCTTCTTTTTTTCAATGCCCGCAGTGTAATACTGCCCTTTTCTGTAAACTTCACCGCATTGTTCAAAAGGTTGATAAGAACCTGCTCAAAACAGCCCTCGTCGCCGTATACCATTTCAGGTATATCAGGATCGATGCGTATGATCAGATCGAGGGATTTCTCCTGGGCCTGCAGTTTTATCATATCGATCGTCGATGCGAGAAGGCCTGAAGGTTGAAGGGTTTTCTTTTCAATTCTATCTTTCCGGCTTCGATTTTTGAAAAATCCAGAAGGTTATTGATAAGCCGGAGCAGGTGTTCTCCGCTTCTGATAATAATATTCAGGCCGTCGATCTGAGATTCTTCAAGTGTATCCGAAGATCCGAGTTTCCTTGCATAACCAAGGATAGAATTAAGAGGAGTCCTCAATTCATGGCTCATATTCGCCAGGAAGCGGCTTTTGGCATGGTTTGCATTTTCCGCGGCTGTTTTGGCCTTTTCCAGTTCTTTTTCAGCTTTTATTCTGCCGGTTATATTTACCATGTAAATCCTTATCTTCTGCTGATCAGGAAGATACAGCAATGTCTCGATATACCAGTCGCCGTTAATCTGCTCTTCACGCCTGATCAGATTCGTCATCAAAACCGCTTCGATTAGAGAAGGGTCGATAACCGGGAAATTTTCATTTATTATGGCAGCCGCCGCTTTATTTCTGTAAAGCACTTTCCCATTCAGGTCGATCTCAATTATAGGATTGGGGTTAAGTTCCGGAAATGAGGCCATGTAAGCCTGCTTCTCATCAGCCTTTTTCCTCCCGGTTATATCCCTGTTCACGGTAAGGTAGCCGATCAAATTGTTTGCCTTATCGAATACGGCAGTTAAATTGTATTCCACAAAGACAGGCGTCCCGTCCCTGTGCCGGTGAACTACCTCGCCTATTACTGATCCTTTTTCTCTGATTTTATTGATAAAATTTTCTCTTTCCTCGTCGTCCAGATCTGTCTTTACAACTTCGATCGCAGAGCGCCCGATAACCTCCGGGGTTTTCCATCCGTAGAGAAGTTCGGCAGCGTGATTCCAGATAAGTATTTTATAATTACTGTCCATGAAAATAATAGCGTCGCTGACGCTCTCTATTATATTTGAATTGAAGTTGAAATTTTCATTAATCATTCACAAACCCTCCGGACAAACAGGGTTACCAGAGTTTAATGTGTTAAGGGCGGTTTCAAAAACTAACTTTGTTGTTGATAAATGTTGTCCTAATTGTAATAAAACCGCCCTATGCCCTGGTGCCTGGCCTGGCGCCAGTCCCCAGGACAGGTGGGCACTACCTTGCCGCCCTGACAGGGCGGTTTTTAGAAGTGCCCTTAATGGAAAACAATGGACTGCGCATCCTCACAATCATTTTATTCCAGATCGGCTGTTTTGTCAATCACGGTATCATTTGTCATATTTTCCGCATTAAGATACAATAAAACCATGACAGGGATAATCGGCATAGGGAATATTCTGCGCGGGGATGACGGGATCGGAATAATAATTCTTCTCCGGCTTCAGGATATCTTCAGGGGCAATCCGGGTTTCGAGCTCATCAATTATGGAACTGCCGATCTTAATCTTTTGAGTGTTATCGAAAATTACACTTCTGTCCTGCTCATAGACGCTTTTGATGCCGGGCTTGAACCGGGTAAAATGATGATCTTCAGACTGGAGGAAGGCGATTATAAAGACCCCGGCGGAAATTTTTCCACCCATGCACTTACTCCTGGCGGAATTTTTCAATTATATAAAGGTTTAGGCATCAAAACCCCTGTTAATATTGCCGGTATCCAGGTCGGGGATCTGCCTTACGCCGGGGAAATATCCATGGGGCTTAATTCACGACTTGACAGCATTGTAGATGAAATCAAGGATTATTTATTAAAGAATAATTCACCGCAAATACCGGATGCTGATATCATAACAGGAGGTTTATAATGCTTATTCATCCATCGGAAATGAGGACAGAATTAAAGGAAAAAATGCGGGGAGGCGAGGGAACCGTGAAAATGACCCACCTTGTCGAACCTGAAAAATTGAAAAATGCGCGATTATTAGCACGCCTGACAATAGCCTCCGGCTCGGGAATAGGAACCCATGAACACAGCAGTGAAACCGAGTATTATATCATACAGAAAGGTTCCGGTTCTGTAAGCGATAACGGGATCATTAAAGATGTAAAACCCGGGGATGTCCTTATTACTGGAAACGGCGACAACCATTCTATAAAGAATACGGGCCAGGACGATCTCGAGCTTATAGCCGTGATTATTTTAAACTGATTAATGATTTTATTTTGTTTGATAAACCATGGGCTTACGAGAAGCGTTATCTCTTTAAAGCGTTCAAAAAATATACTTGTGCTAATATTGATGCTATCATATTACTACAGCAAAGTTTAAAAAATCAGCAGAGAGGATGTTTATGAAAAATACCATCATGATGCCTGCAGTTGCCCTAATGATCTCCTTTACAATGGCAGCAGCAGTATTCGGAGATACAAACCAGGAAGCAGCCGATCATGACTATCTTGCGGAACTCCACAAAACCCACGATAAACTTGCTCTTGAAAACAGCATAGCCGATCAGATCCTGCAGAAAAACCTTGCGAGCCTTCAGGCCCAGCTTGAGGAAATATCAAGAAAGCTCGAACTGATCACAAAAAGCACGGCTTTAAAAGAAGCCGAAAAAAAAGTGAAACAGGATGCGCAATTTGAACCTGTGAGATCCATGATTGAACAGATCAGGTTATCCAACGAACTTGTTGAGGCCGAAAACTCGGGCAGGATAAGCGAACTCGCAAGGAAGAAAGCGGATATCCAGTTCAGGGAAACAGAACTCGAGCTCCAGAAGATGGAACTCGAAAACAAGCTGACATCCCTGAATTTCGAGATTGAAAGCCGGGATAAGCAGGATCAGCTGAATAACAGGGTCAAGCATGATATTCAATATTCTCTCGATCCCTATAGGGACGGCATCCTGACAATCAGCGACCGCCGTATTGCGCTAAATGATATCATTACTATGGAAAGCGCCGACTACGTCATAGAAAGGATAAATTATTTTAATAATCAGAACAGTACTTATCCTATATTCATTGTAATTGACGCCTCACCCGGCGGATCTGTTATGGCCGGCTATGCGATATTGAAAGCTATGAACGGCAGTCCGGCCCCGGTATATGTTGTAGTTAAATCTTTCGCTGCAAGCATGGCTGCCAATATTACAACCCAGGCAAAAAAATCTTTCGCTTATCAAAACGCTATCATTCTTCACCACCAGTTATTGAGCGTAGCCGAGGGGAATCTTACAGAACAGAGAGAAACGGTAAAGGAGGAGGAGGAATGGTGGAGAAGGCTTGCCTCCCCGGTAGCGGCAAAGATGGGGCTAAGCCTTGATGATTTTATCAAAGAAATGTATAAGCACCGCAGTACCGGCGACTGGATGGAATTCGCCGATAACGCAAAAAAGCTCAAGTGGGTTGACCAGATAGTCGATACGATCAACGAGGAATCGTTTGTGAAAAACCCTGATTCATCGGCGGGCGCTCAGGCCCGTCCCAGGATGTTCGAACTGAGCGAACAGACCGGCGCCGACGGAAAACGGTTCAAACTGCTGCCCAGGCTCGCTCCGGTAGACTGCTATTATATATATAATCCGGATAATTATTACCGCCTTGAACGCTGATCCCGGACGATGAGGTAAATCGATGATAAATTATGTTTATAATTTTCTGGGCTTTATCGGGATAATTCTTATTATAGTGCTCGCAGTCTGGCTGTTTTTAAAATTTACACGGTCTTCATTGCTTTACAAGCAGATAGAAACGGCAATCCAGGAAAAGGATTTTGAAAAAGCAAGGAAGCTCTGTCTCGGAAGGATCGACAGCCAGCCCAATGATTTCATCCTCAAATATTACCTCGCCCAGGCTCTCGAGGGACTGAAGGATTACCCCGGGGCAATTCTTTATTACGAAAAAGCCGCAATCAGCGCTTCTTCAAACGAGGATGAAAATCTCAAAAACCAGATCCATCTCAGAACCGCAATTTTATTGAAAAAAACCCACAAGAATAAAGAGGCCCTCGGTTATTTTGCGATAGTACTCGACCATGATCCCCAGAACACAAAAGCTTTATTCGCCTGCGCCGAGGTTTATTTTGAATTAAAAAATTTCGAAAAAGCCCGGCAGATGCTTCAGACCCATCTGTCAATGAAACCTGAACACTTAAAAAGCAAGTTCCTTCTGGGAGAAATCGACATGGAAACCAAAAGATACCCGGAAGCTATGGAGCAGTTTGAAGGTATTATTGATAATGAAGCCAACGTAGATGAAGTCATACGCATAAAAAGCCTCATTCACCTGACCGATGCATGCATGGAAACCAAGGCATATAATAAAGCGAAAAACGCTCTTCTTGAATTAATGAAGTATGAAGAACAATATGAGGACTCCGTGCTTAAAATGATCCAGATAAAAATACGCTCCGATGCCGTAGCGGAAACTCTAGGTTTTATCCAGCAGAACCTCGACAATCTGAGCTCAGTCGGAAGGAGTCTAGCCCTATACAACATGGGTACTCTTTACTATAAAAACGGCAATTATTACGAGGCTGTAGATGCATGGCGCAAGGCTTATGAATTGAATTCGTCTAACAAAGACCTCCAGAATATGATAAATCACTATTCCATACTTATAAACAATCAAAACCTGAGAGGCCTGTTTACCGATGATCCGGCCCAGGGGGAAACCTTCATTAAAATACTGATGAAAAACAACCTCGTTTCAAATATAACAAAAATGAAGAAATACTGGGTATTCCAGAATTATGATGCATTATTTGTTATCTACCGCGTGCCGCAGCCTATCGCTCCGGATGAATTACTGGAAATAAAAGACACGGTAAGCAAATTCTTCAATAAAGCAAATTCGTTTACCCTTTATTCTCTTTACGGGATCGAGTATTCAAAAACTTATGAATCTGATGTTAAAGATCTGATAATTGTTACCGAAAAGGATTTTCTTGCTCTCGTCAATGCCAATGTATGCTGAAAGCCCGATATTTGACGTTTGTCAGCCTCCGGTATTATTTTATAAATAAAGACAAGGTTAGGGAGGTCTTATGAAAAAAGTACTGTTTCCTGCTGCTGTTGCGCTGTTTTCGGCAATTATTCTAAGTTCTGCTGCATCGGGCGAGTTTAAAATATGGTCGCCCTTTATTAAAGGCAAGCCTATGACGGGCTTCGATTCCGGATTAAAATCCTCCGGAAGCATTGAATCCAGATATGCCGCAAGCGATAAAGGGCCGTCTAACAAAAGATCTTTCCCATTTTACTGGAAAAATCTCCCTGAAGGGACAAAATATTTAGCAATAATCCTGGATGACCCGGACGCAAAGAAGGTCCTTGAAAGTCATGGGATTAAAGCGGATTCCTTCCTGCACTGGATTGCGGCAGATATAGATCCTTCTAAAAAAGGTCTCAAGGATAATGCCTCTGCTCTTTCTCATAATTTCGTACAGGGGAAGAATGGCGCAGGCAATATCGGCTATACCGGACCGCAGCCGCCGTCTGATTTTCCTAAAGATGCAAAAAGACCCATCGTGCACATTTACAGGCTGAAAGTCCTGGCGCTCTCAGCGTCCACCGGTCTCAAGGATGGTTTCAGCCTCGACGATCTTCTCGGAGCCGTGAAGGACAAAACGCTTGGAACTGCCGAACTTGATTTCAGCTATCATAATTAAGTCCCGGATCAGGTGAAATATCCCGCACAAAGAGGGCTGTGATCCCCTTTAAGTGCGGGTTATTCTAACTATGTACTTTTCTCAAATCCTGTTTTATAATATGCGCTTGACTATCATTTCAGGAGTTGTATATGTTTAAAAGCATGCTTATAGTTATTTGCGCTGCCGGTTTGATTTACACAAAAACATATTCCGGAGATAATTCTGTTAAACAGGAGAAAAAGATGAATCCAACTGCTATTTTCGAAACCTCGATGGGAACTTTTAAAGCCGAACTTTTCCAGGATAAGGTTCCTATGACCGCAAAGAATTTTATCGACCTGGCCAAAAAAGGATTTTATAACGGTCTTATTTTTCACAGGGTCATAGCGGACTTTATGATCCAGGGAGGCGACCCGAACGGCAACGGCACAGGCGGCCCCGGCTATAAAATTAAAGATGAATTCAACAAGGATTTGAAGCATAGCGGCCCCGGTTTCCTGTCGATGGCAAACGCCGGTCCTGATACCGGAGGTTCGCAGTTTTTCATTACATTAGTGCCATGCCCCTGGCTTGACGGCAAACATGCCGTTTTCGGAATGGTAATAGAAGGTCTAAGTGTCGTCGAAGCGATTGGAAAAGTGCCGACCGATCCTCAGAACAATATGCCGATTACGCCCGTGGTAATAAAAAAGATCACGATAGCAGAATAATAATTTTCACCGTCCCTTTATGGGGCAAAGAATTAATTTATCAGTGATATTTTTATCTCCTTGGTGAATTTTTCGAAACATGATTGAAAAAAGTAAGGGAACGGGGTATATTATTTAAATTCATTATCTGAGGTTCTCACCATGGGCGGAAATACCGATTTCAAGAATACACTCGACAGAAACATACTATATTTTTTCAGAAAGTTAATATCCTTCGCATTTGTATTTCCCCATTATCTTCCATTTCTTTTGAGGATGATGCTAAGCCAGTTAAAGGCTATTGGAAGGAGAAAATACTGGAAATCCTTATCCCTGGAAGTCCCCCCGATCATCATCGCCAGCATAACAGGCAGATGTAACCTCGAATGCTCCGGCTGCTTCAATAAACTCAGAGAACATAAGGACATTCCGGATATGGAAAGGAAGATTTTCCTGAAAATCCTGGGAGAGGCCGGAGACATCGGTTCAAGGATCATATTCCTGAGCGGCGGTGAACCTATGACATGCCCGGAATTAATCGAGGCTACCGGAAATTATCCTGACCTGCTGTTTCCTCTTTTTACCAACGGTCTATTAATCGATGAAAGCTATATCAAGGCATGGAAAAAACAGAAAAATATTATTCCCGTCATCAGTCTCGAAGGAGATGAAGATGAAACTGATAGAATAAGGGGGAAAGGGATTTTTCATAAAATTGAAAGTCTCTCGCTTCTGCTAAAAAAATCCGGGATTTTATACGGTCATTCGATGACAGCCACAAAAAATAATTATAAACTTTTATCCAGCCGTGAATTTATCTCACTTCTATACAAAAACGGTGCAAGGATATTCATATTCGTGGAATTCCAGCCGGTCGGGTCCGACAGGTCCGGGGAGCTCTCGCCCGATGAGAAAGAGGTTTTACTCAAAGATATTGCCGCGCTTAGAAGCTCTTTTCCCGGAATTTTTATAGAATTTCCCGGCGAAGAAGAGCAATACGGAGGATGCCTGTCCGCGGGAAGGGGGTTTCTCCATATCAGCCCGGGAGGCTCCCTGGAGCCATGCCCCTTTTCACCCTATTCCGATTCCAGTCTGAAAAACATGACACTCAAAGATGCCCTCAAATCAAAGTTTTTAGAAAGGATACGTGATAACACCTCCGAACTGAGCGAAGTGTCGGGATGCGCTCTGCTTCAAAAAAGGGAATGGGTCAAATCCCTTCTTCAATAAAATCCTCTGACTTGACAATTCGGCAGTCAAAAGATATATTTTTCTTTTAAAATAAACAGGAGGATAATCATGTCGATCAAAGGTGAATGGATTAAGTATGGAAACCATGCGGGGTATTTCGCTTTCCCCGATCATGCGTCTCTTCCCCTCCCTGGAGTCATAGTCATACAGGAAATAGGCGGCGTAAACAATCATATACAGGATGTAACGAGAAGGATCGCGGCGGCAGGTTATGCAGCATTGGCTCCTGACCTCTTCTCAGTCAACGGGGTTCGTCCTGAATCCCTGAGCGATGAGAGAATAAGGATGACTACAGGTTTCATGTTTTCTCTGCCTCCCGAAGTCCGGTCCGATCCGGCTAAAAGGACGGAAATCCTTTCCAGACTTCCGGAATCCGACCGGAATAAGATCAATGAAACCTACGGAGAGATTTTTGATAGCCGGGAAGTGAAAATGGCAGGATACATGGAACATCTCAAGAGCGCCCTGCATCATCTCAAACATGGATGTAAAGAGACGATGGCGCAGGATGTGGCCTGCGTCGGATTCTGCATGGGAGGCGGTCTTTCGGCCCTCCTCGCCTGCGAAGAGCCTGGGATATCCGGAGCGGCGGTTTTTTACGGCCAGACACCCCCCGAGGATAAGATAGAAAAGCTGAACTGTCCTGTGATCGGTTTTTACGGCGGCAACGATCAGAGAGTAAATGCCGGTATTCCCGCTTTTATTGAGGCCGCTAAAAAATTCGGAAAATCCTATGAACATCATATTTACGATGGCGCCGGTCATGCCTTTTTCAATGACGATGCCCTCTCTTATAATGTAAAGGCTGCGAGAGATTCTTTCGCCCGGCTGACAGAGTTTTTCTCCGGTACGCTTTCCGGATGAGAGAATGCCTGGTAATGGCCAAACCGGCCGGACCTTTATGCAATATGAAATGTTCTTACTGCTATTATTCCGATAAAATTTCCATTTTCCCTGAAAATCCCTGTCTGATGCCTGAAGAGCTTATGGAAAGATATATAGTGCAGCGTTTAAATGCCTCACCGGGCCCTTCGACTCATTTCGAATGGCATGGTGGGGAGCCTACCCTTGCGGGGCTGGAATATTTCCGCATGATAACAAGAATCCAGAAATCAAAAACCCCCCCGGGAAGAAAGATCACTAACGGGCTTCAGACAAACGGCCTTCTTATTGATGAAGCCTGGGCGTCTTTCCTTGCAGAAGAAGGTTTTTCAGCGGGCTTATCCATCGACGGTCCTGAAGACCTGCATGAAGCACATAGAAAAACCATGTCCGGAGGCCCGGCCCATGCCCCGGCTCTAAAGGCGTTTGCGCTTTTGAAAAAACATGGGGTTTTCTGCAATGTCCTCTGCGTACTCCATTCGGGAAATGCCGGCGAACCTGAAAAGATTTATAATTTCTTTAAAAATATCGGGGCTTCATATATCCAGTTCCTCCCACTGGTCCGTACATGGGAAGATGGATCGGTGAGCGCTCTTACCGTAAACCCTTCAACCTTGAAAAATTTTTTCTGTTCCGTATTCGATTTATGGATCAGCCGGGATGTGGGAAAAATCGTTATCCAGACATTCGACGAAGCTTTGAGACCGTTCTATGGAATTCCCCATGCTCTCTGCATCAACTCGCAAACATGCGGGAGGGCCCTGGTTCTTGAACATAATGGAAATATCTACTCATGCGATCATTTCGTAAATTCCGATCACCTGTTAGGTAATATCAAAACCCGTACAATAAAAGATATGTCGGAAGACCCTGCTCTGATTAAATTCGGCAATGACAAGCGGGATAAAATATCCGGAACGTGCCTCGAATGCGAAGCACTTGCTTATTGCAACGGAGGATGCCCCAAGGACCGTATTAACGGCCTTAATTATCTATGCGCCTCTTACAAGGGGTTTTTCATTCATGCGCGCCCTCAACTAACCCGCCTGGCAGCTCACATCAGGGCCGGGAAACCTCTCAGGTCGTTCAAAACAACCTGATTTACCTGTCTTCATTCCTCTTTCTTTGAACGTTATTTTGCCTCACAGGCTCCCTTGCGGAGCCCCTGTTTATTACATTATTCTGTCTGACAACGGTGCCGCCTCTCCAGCCACGATTTCCCCAGTAATGCCCTCTTTCCCATTCGCCTGAATGTATCCTGACCTGGCCCCATCCTACCCTGGGTCCGTAAGCTACCCTTTCTCTCCAGTTTACAGGCATATGAACCACATAATATGGTACAACCCTGGGATTTACAACTACCCAGCCGCCTTCAAAACCTCCGGAACGGTACCAGTAGCCCTGCCATGGCCTCCACCAGAATCCCCCGTAATAGAAGCAGTCATAATCTCCGTAATTGTAATAATATACGTATGTCCCCGGTATAACAACCAGCTGGGGTTCCTGGGCTTCTTCGACTGTGCCCTTGTTGGTGACGGTGTTAGTGACAACTGCTGCAGGCCCGTTATCGTTAGAGCCGGGCTGTGCGCTTTGAGAATCGGCTGCTGTAAAATCTATGACCTCGCCGCTATCCTGATCGAATGCCGATTTTATATCGTCGATCTTAACGGTAAGAGATTGCCCGTTCGTACTCTCCACATAAACAGAATCGGAGGTTTTGCCCAGCAGGCCCCCTTTGATGACAGTTCCGTCATTAAGAATAATATTCACATTGCGTGCATAAAGGCATACTGCCATGAACATTAAAATTAAAGATGCTGCTATTCTTTTCATATTTCCTCCATGATAAGAACCTCTGTAAATATAAGTCATGCAATACAGGAATATATTCACAAAATATAAAATTTTCAAGTCGACCAGGGCCACTTCAGGATCTTTTTTTTCGTTTCATAGATTGCGTCCGTATGATCAATCTCTTTTCCTATTTCCACCTTCAGAAGAGGGGATTTTTTAATAAAGAGTATCTGCGCCGGAAAGAGGCTGCGGTGTCCCGTTATAAGGAAGCTTATAACACAGGCTGCGGCAGCATACGGCGCAATCTGCGGCCCGAAAAGTTCCATCGCCATGATGCTTGCAGCTATGGGAGTATTTGCCGCACCTGCGAGGAGGGCGACAAAACCGATTGCCGCAAAGGTTGAAACGCTCAGATTGAATATGCTGGCATAGAGGGCGCCAGCAGTCGAACCCACGAAGAAAACGGGGGTAAGTATGCCGCCGCTTCCTCCGAAATTCATGGTAACGCTGGTAAAAATGGATTTAACTATAAAATCATACCATTTAGCCGGCTCCCCCTGGAGACAGAATTCAATGGAATCAAGACCCAATCCAAGGTATTTTTCCGAAAAGACAAGAGTCAGGAAAATAAGAACAACGCCGCCGATAACGCCTTTCAGAGGCGGCCATACTTTGCCCATGGCGCCGGATACATTTTTTCCAAGGACCATCATTTCTATCAGTAAAAATGAGCATAGCCCGAAGAAAACGCCTGCTAAAAGCACTTCGGCAAAAAACATTCCGCTGAATTCGGAAACAAAGCTCAGCTGCTGGTGAAAATATGCGATGCCAAATGCGGAAGCTATCTCGTAGCTGATTATTCCGGCTATAAAAGACGGTAAAAGAACATCATATAGAATTGTTCCGATAAACAGCACCTCTATGCCGAAAACAGCACCGGCGATCGGCGCGCCGAAAACAGCCGCGAATCCTGCACTGATCCCGCATATAACAAGTTTTTTCCTGTCGGAATCGTTGAATTTTAAAATATCAGCGAATATTGACGCTACACCTGCGCCTATCTGGGCGCAAGGCCCCTCTTTTCCGGCGGATCCGCCGGCTGCCAGAGTGATTATAGTAGCCGCTAATTTCACCGGGACAGCCTCCGCCCTGACCCTTCCGGATTTTTTATGAACTGCTTCAATAACCTTGTCGGTTCCCTGTCCTTCCGAGTCGGGAGCCAGGTAACGTGATGCAAGAGATGTCAGAAAAAATGCGGCGGGAAGCAAAAGATACATGTATGGAAATCTGTGTGCGGTATCAGCGCTCCAGTTCAATGCCTTTAAAAAAAGAGCCGAGGCCAGGCCTGTGACAACACCTATCACAGCCGACAGCAATACCCATTTGAATATGCTTGCCAATATCGCCGTCTGTTCAGAAACCCTTATTTTCATCCAATGATTTCTCCATTACCTGAGAATATTCATGCCGGTCAGGACCAGGATTACGGCTGAAATTAACAGGCAATAGCATCCGAATAATGCCCAGCGGCCTTTTTCGAGCCATGAAGAAAGCCATTTTATTGCTGCGATCCCGGCAAGAAAGCTCAATATCATGCCTAAGATTCCCGGCAGGTATGGAAGGCTTACATGGGCCGTTAAGGAATGACGAAGACGTAAAAATTCGCGTAATATAACAGGAGGGGTGATGATTAATGCGAGAATAAAGCTGAATTCTTCGGCATAATTGCGCGACATCCCCAGCAGCAGTGAGGCGGATATTGTTGATCCGGAACGGGAAAATCCGCGGAAAGGCAGGGCAAGCCCCTGGACAATTCCGACAACAAGCGAATTTCCTGCAGACTTATTTCCTTTATCCCCGCTATTCACAATATCTGTTTTCCGGCTGAGAATTCCCGAGATTACAATCAATATTCCGACTGCACCAAGAGCGGCTCCGATGATATAAGTGTTGCCGAATATGTCCTCGACGGAACCAGAACCGCCGGTGCTCAGGAACTTTAACAAATATTTCTCGATCAGATATACCAGGCCGAGTCCGATGATCCCGGTTGCAGCGGTGCTGTAAATCACCATCCTGACAAAATTCCATCTTAGCGGGTTTCCCTTTGAAAGCAGCTTTTTCCACCTTGGCCAGAAATAGACAAGGACGGCAAACATCGTTCCCGTATGAAGCATTACAAGGAGAAATGTCATTTCAGGCGAAGAAGGGTTTAGACCCAAAATTTTCTCGAAAAGAATGACATGCGCTGTGCTTGAAACCGGGAGAAGCTCCGCCATGCCCTGAACGACGGCAAGCAGAATTATTACAAAAATGTTCATATTTACTCACCTCGAAATATTTTTAATAGTAATGATACTGCATTTTGGCTTCATTGTAAAGAAAACTGACCCCTGATGTGTTTGACTTTTACATTCCGGCTTTTTAATCTTCTATCATAAATTTCATTTTAAAGGCGGCTTTTATGAAGCGGCTGTTATCAGGTTTAAAAAACGGCATATTCTTTAGAGGATGGGCCGATGCTCTCTTATGTCTTGCGGCCGCGGCCGCCGTCTATTTTGTTTCCGGGGTTTACGACCGGCTCAACCATGGCCCTTACAGTCTTTTCCTGCTGACGCCTCTTGACAGCATTATACCACTTGTTAAAATATTCGTTATACCTTACATCTCGCTGAACCTTTATGTTTATGCCACTCTAATATTCTTCATGCTTTTCAGGTCTGAATATTTCAAGTCGGCCGCTTTATCCATGATCACGCTTTTCATTGTAAGTTATGTGTTTTATTTCTTTTTCCAGTCTTATGTCGCCAGGCCCCAGATCCAGGGCAATGACTGGCTGTCAGAGCTTATCAGGGGAGTTTATGCATCGGATAACCCATATAACGATTTCCCGAGCCTGCACACTTCTATATCGACGATAATCGCTTTTCACTGGTTGAAATTCGACAGGCGGGCGGGCATACCATGCGCTCTATGGACAGCGCTTATAATACTTTCAACCCTGTTCATCAAACAGCATTACATAGCGGATGCCGCAGCAGGCCTGGCTTTAGCCTTAAGCGCCTCTTATTTATATACCAGGGTTTTCCGCGCTTTTCACTGATGCTTCCTTCTTACTTTGATTGAAAACGGATACATCGAGAATTCCCCGTCGGGGGCCTTCCCGATCCTGTATTTAACGTCTATCTCCCCGCCTCCGGGGATAATTGATACTGCCCCGGCTACCCTTCCGTCCTGGAACTTAATCGACTGGACCGGACCGGCAGATTCACCCTTCCTGAGCAGGCCTTTGAAGTCGGGATATCTGACGCTTACCGGGTCAAGAGTTCCATGCCTCTGGTCTATCCTGTAAACATATAGCAAACCGGCTCGCCCCTCCCCGCCCGAAACAGGCGCCGTAAAGCCGGAAGCCCTGAAAAGGGTTTTACCGCCGAAACGGAATACGGACATATCTTCGAAATCCCATTTCCCGGTTTTAAACCCGTTTGCCAGTGTCCCTGCTGTATCGCCAAGAATGAATAGCTTTTCATCGCCTGAAGAAGTCCGGCGGAGAGCTGCAACGGCCTTGAAGCTGCCGCTCGTATTTTCGATGCTGATATTTGTTTCGCTAAAGATAATAGAACAACCTGCCCCGGTGCATTCGACCTTGAGCTCTTTAGCCGGCCCCAAGGCAGACTTCGGCTGGCTGTGAGAACATGAGATCAATACAGACGCAACAACAGCTATTACCGGGAGCATTATATCAAAAATACGGAACTTCATAGCCTCCTCCTTCCGTATTTATTGTATATAAAACTCCCTTAAATGACAAATTTAGTTTCGATTCCTGTTGACGCTTATGCCGCAAGCCGATAGAGGCCTGTCGAGAGCCGATCGGATCGCGCTCTCTTTCGGAACGCCGGCAGTATTGAAAATATCCGGGCGCCGTTTTATCATAATCGGTCAGGAAATCAAAAGGAGGTTTTCCCATGAAAATTACTGCTGCATTGCCATTTATCATCTTGCTTATTATGCCGGCATTCGATTTTTCCGAAGAGATGCTTTCCAATGAGAACTTTCAGCCATTTACCAATTCAGGGATACCCGGCATTTATCCGGCGGATTCGCCGGTCGCAAAATACGGCAAGCTGAAAGTAAAAGGCACGCAGCTCTGCGATGAGCGGAACAAACCTGTCCGGCTGAAAGGCCTGTTCATCCGCTTCCTCATGGAAGAAGGCAGGTTCGTTAACGGGAAAGCCTTTTCATGGCTATCGGATAAATGGAAGGTCGAGGTAATCAGGGTTCCGTTTTTACCTGCAAGATGGTACGGCGAGCCCTCGTACATAGGAAACGGGGCAATGGAAAACCTGATTAAAGACGCGGTCAGAATTACTGAGGAAAACGGAATGTACTGCATCATCGACTGGCATATCCTGGGGGACGGCGATCCTAATATTCACAGGGAAGAGGCAAAAGATTTTTTCCGGAAAATGGCCTTTCTCTACGGGGCTAAAAAGCATGTCATATATGAAATCTGCAATGAACCCAACGGCTCCGGCGTAAAATGGGAAAATAAAATCAAGCCGTACGCTGAATATATAATACCTGCAATAAGGGCGGGCGATTCCAACGCCGTTATACTGGTAGGCACTCCAACCTGGAGCCAGGATGTCAATGATGCCGCCGACGACCCCCTGAAGTATGATAATATAATGTATACTTTTCATTTTTATGCGGGAACCCATAAGGAGGATCTGAGGCGCCGCATAAGTTCAGCCGTTCCCAGGATTCCCCTTTTCTGCACGGAATGGGGCTCGTCGGACTGTTATGCAAGGGGAGGCCCCTATGCCGAAGAAGCGGCGAAATGGGTGGAATTTATGAATACCAATAACATCAGCTGGTGTTATTATTCCCTGACGGATTACAAGGAATCGGCCGCGGTTTTCAAACACGGGGTCAAATCGGATGGAGACTGGGAAGAGGGCGATTTTACAGAATCGGGAAAATATGTCAGGGATCTGCTGACCAATGATAAATAGGAGGCTGCGTTAAAATTATTTCATGAATTGAAACTTTTTCCCATATAGCCTCCTTTATAGGATACTACTATAAAGAGGCTTGATGATGGACAGATCTAAAAAATTATTGACATATGCCGCGCTTTTTATCATTGCGCTGATGGCTTTCTTTTTGAACTTTCTGAAATTTCATGACATCGGTTTCGGAAATACCTATTATGCAGCCGGGGTTAAAAGCATGCTGACGAGCCTGCATAATTTTTTTTTCGTATCCTATGACCCGGGCGGTTTTGTCAGTATTGATAAGCCTCCCCTGGCATTATGGCTCCAATGCGCTTTCGCATGGGTCTTCGGTTTCAACAGCTGGGCCATCCTGCTGCCCCAGGCCCTGGCAAGTACCGCATCGGTTTTTATAATATTTCATTTAGTCCGTAAACCCTTTGGACAAATAGCAGGCCTCTCAGCCGCATTCGTCCTGGCAACCACTCCAATTCTGGTCGCTGTAAGCAGGACTAACGAACTTGACCCTGTACTTGCGATGGTCATGCTTCTGGCCGCCTTGGTGCTGGCCAGGGCAGTTGAAAGGGGAAGCCTTGCATGGCTTTCGGCTGCTATGATGATAGCAGGCCTGGGATTTAATACAAAGATGGCAGAGGCCTTAATGGCTGTACCGGCCTTTTATATTTCATATTTCTTCTCATCTCCTTTAAGGGCAGGCAAAAAGCTGATCCATCTGGGTATTGCCACAATCGTCCTTGTGATTTTTTCCCTGTCATGGACTACTTCGGTTGATCTGGTTCCGCCCGGACAAAGGCCATATGTCGGAAGCAGCCAGGAAAATTCGGAACTCAATCTTGAAATCGGCTATAATGGGATAAACCGAATGCTTCCCGGGAACCGCGGGAGAAGAAACTTTGATGAATACAGGCCTGTGACGCAGGAGCGCGGCAATGAAGGAGGTTCGCCCGGAGTTTTCAGGCTGTTCAACCTGCAGATGGCGGGGCAGCTGAGCTGGCTCTTACCCCTCGCTATTGCCGGAATCCTGGCATTTACGACCCTGAGAAGCAGATCCCCCCTGCTCTATTCCTTTCGTGACCCCAAGGCCGGCAGCGTTCTATTCTGGTTCGCCTGGGCCCTGCCGATGATGATCTATTTCAGCATCACGGGATTTTTCCATAGATACTACCTCATAATGCTTGCCCCGGGCATTGCCGCTATCTGCGGAATTGCCGTCATAGAATTATGGGAAAGCCTCGGGGAAAAAAACTGGAGGAAATGGCTTCTGCCCACGGCCTTGCTTATTAACGCACTTTTGCAGACCATTTACATTCTGCACTACCCGGATTACTTTACATGGCTGATCCCTTTGATCATGCTGCCGGTCCTTATAAGCGCCGCGGGTATAATTATTCTTAAATATTCGAAATCAAATGATAATAAAATCTTACCTGCCGTTTTTGCAGCAATAGGCTTTTTCACCCTCGAAATAGCGCCTATAACATGGTCCCTGACCCCTATGCTTATCGGCGATCAGGCGTCTATGCCTTTCGCCGGACCGGAACTAAAAAACCGCAGGAGCTATGCATGGGTCTCCGACAATCCCCAGGCGCCGTTTAATCCGAATTTTAATGTGGAAAAACTTGTTAACTTCCTGATGAAAGAGAAAAAGGGAGAAAAATTTATTATCGGTGTTCCTAATGCTGCTTCAGCTTCTCCGATCATCCTTAAAACCGGGCTGCCTGTTATGGCTATGGGAGGATTTTCAGGAAGAGACAATATACTTACACCCGAAGAACTGGGTCGCATGGTAACGCAGGGACAGATACGCTTCTTTCTAATTTCAACGAACACAAACAGGGTAAGAAACATGGGCTCCTTTCAGGGAGGCGGCAGGCTCAGGGAACTCGATAGCTGGATAATAAAAAATGGAATCCCGGTAAAACCCGCTTTATGGATGGAAGCGAACTCCGGCGCAGCAAGTCAGCATGAACATATGATCCTTATGGACTGCAAACCAAAGATTCCGTAAAAAATAAAAAATAGACAAAAGAAAGCAAAAAGATGATAAAACAGAAACCTCCGGACAAAAGCCCGGAGGCTCTAGTTTTAGTTTGAATTTAGAAGCGACGGGGCCTGTCTTCTTTCGGCCTGGCGACATTAACTTTAATGTTCCTGCCTTCAACTTCTTTTCCGTCAAGCTGTTTAATGGCTTCTTCAGCCTCAGCCTGATCGGGCATTTCAACGAACCCGAAGCCTTTTGATCTGCCTGATTCCCTATCGATGACGATAGTAACTTCATTAACAGTCCCAAAGGGCTTGAAGATATCGCCCAGACTCGAATCGGTCATATTAAACGACAGATTTCCTACATACAGTTTCATTCTACAACTCCTATCTAATGTTAATCCTATTTAAACAAATCGTCAAGGAAAATCTGAAATTTCCCTGCGACAGGTTAATTATACCTCATTTTTTATTTTTTGTCCCAATTTTTGTTATAATTCTAAAAAAAGATTTTTTATTCCGTAAGGCTGAATCACAAAAAGCCCAAATTTGACTTATGTAACCAAGGCTAATACAATAGAATTAATGATAGATGATAATAAAAATTTAAAAACAATACTTCTTGTTGATGATGACGAACTTGTATCACTGTCCGGGAAAATTCTTCTTGAAAATGAAGGATACAGGGTTATTGCCGTAAATACCGGCGAGGGCGCAGTCATTGCCGCCGATATACCCGGTATAGACCTAATTCTGATGGACATCAATCTTGGCGCCGGGATGGACGGCGCACAGGCAGCCGGATTAATCCTCGAAAAACACGATCTGCCTCTGATTTTCCTGTCAAGTCATATTGAGCCTGAAATTGTAGAGAAAACAGCAAGTATTACATCTTACGGATATATCAATAAAAGTTCCGGCGACATTGTCCTTCTTGTATCGATAAAAATGGCTTTCAGGCTTTTTGATTCAAAGAAGAAGGAGAAGGAAAAAGAGATCGCCCTGCGGCAGAAAACGGCGTTATTCGAGACATTGATAAATACGTCGATTTTCGGCATCCTCGTTATCGACAAGGACGGGAAAAAGATCCTTCAGAACAGGAAAACTGTCGAGATATTGAATCTCCCGGAGGATATCAGGGATAGTGTCGATTTCGTCAGGCAGTTAGATTATGTAAAAAGCCTTACCTTATATCCCGGGAAGTTTGAAGAAAAGGTTTCCTATCTTAATTCACATCCGGAAGAAATCAGCGCAGACGAGATCGAATTAAAAAATGGAAAAGTCATTGACAGATACACTGCCCCGGTTATAGACGAAAACGGCAGATACTACGGCAGGATATGGACTTTTATCGATATTACCCGGCGAAAGCTCTCGGAAGAATCTATCCGGCTCCGGGAATCATACCTTTCGGCGATCATCGAGAATCAGCCCGGGCTGCTGTGGCTCAAAGACAGGGAAAGCAGGTTTCTGACAGTCAATACAAAATTTGCCGCTTCATGCGGCATGGATGATCCTGAACTTTTAATAGGGAAGAATGATTTCGACTTGTATCCCAAGGCTTTAGCCGCAAGGTATGTTGAAGACGATAAAAGAGTTATCATATCGGAGAAACCGTATACAGTCGAGGAGCCCATACTCGATAAAGGCAACATAACATGGTTTGAAACTTTTAAAGCTCCTATCATGGATAAACAGGGCCAGGTGATCGGCACGACCGGGTACTCCCGTGATATCAGCGAAAGAAAAAGGGCGGAATATGAATTGAAACGCCAGCTGTCCGAGAAAGAGCTTCTTCTGAAAGAAGTCCATCACAGGATAAAAAATAATATCGCCTCGATAGAAAGCATGCTTATAATGCAGGCCCGTTCCTTAGTCAATCCTGAAGCTATTTCGGCATTGCAGGACTCCATCGGCAGGGTCGAGAGCATGCGCATACTCTATGAAAAACTGCTGTTATCCCATGATTACAAGGAATTATCCGTAAATATTTATCTCGACAGCCTGATAGATACTATCAGGGAGGTCTTTCCCGGTTCTTTAAGGATAAATATTGAAAAGCAGATCGACAATTTTTTTCTTCATTCGAAGCAATTATTCCCCGTAGGGATCATTGTCAACGAGCTGCTCACCAATGCCCTGAAACACGCTTTCGAGGACAATAACGACCCTAAAATACTGATTTCTCTCAAGAAAAGCGGGAATCTTGTCAAACTCACAGTTCATGACAACGGTAAAGGCCTCCCCATCGAATTCGACATCGATAATATAACAGGGTTCGGGCTCGTAATGGTCAAGTTATTATGCTCCCAGATCGGAGGCGTTTTCAATATAGGAAACTATAACGGAACCAGAAGCACTGTTGAATTCACTCTTCCATAAATTTCCTTGAATTTTTCTTTTCCGAAAGTTTTCTCTTGTCCTTTAAAATCATTTCCTTTATCTTCTTCGGCTTCTTAGCTATTTTATTTTTTCTCCTCATTTCCGCGATTTTCAGCCTGTTCTTTTCATTAAGCTTTTCAAGTTTTCCGGCAAGTCTTTCCACGGCTGTTTTCCTGTTCTGAAACTGGTCGCGGGAATCCTGGACCCGGAAACGGATCCCCGACAAAGGGTGGTAAACCTGGATAGCCGAAGAGGTTTTATTTATATGCTGGCCGCCCGGACCTGAAGCGAGTACCGGTTTCATGATCATCTCGAGAGCGAGACGGGCTGGGTCGGTGCAAAATATTTCGGTTTTATCATCCATTATTATCTCCGTTTTATTTATAATCCATGGCCTTGCGGGGATATTCGGGAGGCTGAGCTTCATGCAATGGATTTTCTTTCATTTCCTGTTGAAGCTCCCTGATAGCCGCTTCGAGCTGAGCGTCTTCGCCTGCGAAAGTTTTGTGAGGCGTGTTATCGACGACAATATCCGGATCGACTCCATGCCCCTCGATTATCCACTTGCCCTCCGGCCCGTAGCTGCCGAGTTCGGCGGCGGTAGCCATTCCCTGATCAAGCAATTGATTGTCAAAATCCAGACCTATGGCTCCGCCCCAGGTCCTCGTTCCTATTACCTTGCCTAATCCGAGCCTCTTGAATCCCTCCGAGAATAATTCTCCATCCGAAGACGTGCCTTCGTTGCAAATAACAACTATGTGCCCTAAGAATGCGTACTGCATATTCCTGTCGGGATTATTGTTCCGGCTCCGGAAATACATCCATGCCTTGCGGAGGAGTTTTTCAAGTATCCAGCTGTCGATGTTTCCGCCCCTGTTCCCCCTGACATCTATGATCAGGCCCTCCCTGTTGAAAACAGGGTAGAATTGACTGACCCATTCCGTGTAATTTCCGCCTCCCATAGCGCGCAGATGAACGTATCCTATTTTATTTCCGCTTTCCTTTTCAACTGTCAGCCTTCTTGAATATTCCCAGTCGGCATACCTTAAATTGAAAGCCTTCTCCCATGACAGAGGAACAACAACAGACTTAAATTCCCTGCCTGTCGATACCGACTTGAGATGTAAAAGGACCTGCCTGCCCGCCTGATTCACTAACAGGCTTTCGAGAGATGCTGCCCCCAGGGCCGGTATGCCGTTAACCCTTGTAATGATATCTCCCTCGTTTATTCCTCCGGATCCTGGACCCGAGAGAGGCGATGAAAGCCCGGGATAATCCGGATCGGTTCTGAATATATGATCGATCCTGTATCCGCCGCCTTTTTCATTTCTTGTAATAAATGCCCCAAGCGAACCGACATCTATCTCGACTGCCGGTTTGCCCAGGTCGCCTCCAAAAACGAAAGTATGGAGGGCGGAAAGCTCCCCGACTATCTGCCCGAGCAGATCATTGAGTTCATCCCTGTCCCTTATCCTGCCGACGAGCGGCAGGTATCGATTCAAAACAGACTCGTAATCGGCGCCATGCAGGCCGGGATCGTAAAAATAATCCCTTTCCAGTCTCCATGCGTCTATGAACATCTGCCTCCATTCCTCGGCCGGATTAAAAGAATATGACCAGTCAGTAAGATCGACGGCATTTTTATCGATATCTTCAGACGGGGACCCTGCGGCATCAATGATAAAGAATCCGTCACCTTTACCCACCATTAATTTTTTACCATTGCCTGAAAGTTCAAAATTTTTAACATTATCTTCGATTTTAGCAACCTGCGGACATATGTTTGTTATTTCAACAGCGTCCAATTTATTCGACAGGCCTGTTTTTTCAGTTCTTTCTGTAAAAAATAAAAATTCCTCGTTCGCGGCAAGCCTTGAATAATTTCCGGCAGGGACAGGGACTTGAAATAAACGTGAACCGATCCCGTTCAGATCTATCTTTACGGGCGGGATATTTGTATTTACCGCCTCAGGCGGATTGTGAAGTTCGTCAGGCGGGGTAAAAGGAAAGCTCTCATTACCGGTGAGAGACAACGCATAAATCCCTGTTGTTTTATCGAAATAGGGCTCAGGCTGGTTCTGTCCCCAGGGTGAATCCACCTCCGAATTAAAAGTCCTGTCAGAGAGGAAATACAGCCATTTCCCGTCACGGCTCCAGACGGGATTATAGCTCTCGACGCGGTCCCCTGTCAGCATATAATTCGTTTTATCTTTTACCTGGTATAACCATATCCTCATAAAGAAATTGTCAGCCGGACCTGCATAGGCCAGCCACCTGCTGTCTGGGGACCATGCAAGATCGCTGAATTCGCCGTTGTTGGAGGACGCTGCCTGGTTCACGGCTCCCGATTCGCTATCGCGGATAAATAGACGTCCTCCCCTGTCGGTAAACGCAAAATACCTTCCGTCGGGAGATATCACGCCGCCGTAGCGGTAACCCTTTCCAAGGCTTGTAAGTTTCTCACCCGAGCCCGTGCCGTCAGCTGGATATTTCCAGTATTCAATTTCCCCGCTCTCATCCGATTGGAGAAGGATCGATTTTCCATCAGGCATAAATGCGCCGTTATAATATCTTACTCCGCTCTTCCTGGTAACCTCGACCAGCCTCCCATGCCTTGCAGGGGCGGCAAAGACCTGCCCCCGAGCTGTCAGCACTATCTTTGCCCCATCCTGCGATATATGCGCCGATGTCAGGTAATCCATCGGGGTTTTAACCCATTGCCTGACTTCCTGGTCAAAATCGGAAGAAAGCTCGATCGGGACAACCCTATCGCTTTTTGAAGCAATATCATAGAGATAAATATCCGCTCCCTCATGATAGACGATCTTTCCCCCGTCAAGCGACGGCGAGCTGATATCGAAACCCCTGTGAAAGGTCTCCTGCCTCTTGTCCGTGCCGTCCACGGCCATTGACCATATATTCATAGTTCCATCCCTGTCGCTGGCAAAGTAAATTCTTCCCATCCAGATCATGGGGTTTTTACTGGTCCCGGCATAGTCTCCTGTAAGAGGCACAGCCTCTTCCATTCCTTTTTCCCAGCGCCAGATATTCTGAGCGGTACCGCCTTCATAGCGCTTCGTATGGCTGCTTTGAGAATTAAGCCTTGTGAAATAAAGAGTCCCTTCTCCGCCGGCTGATTTTTCATAAACGCCGTCGCTCGCCTGCGCAAGCGGAACAATCTCCGAAAATGACGTTTTAGGATCGATCAGGACAAGCTGCCAGCTGGGATATGTCGAAAAATGGTATGTCGAATATATGATTTTCCCGTCCGGGGTCCATCCCCTGACCAGGGCTTCACCGCCCTCGTAAGTCAATCTGACAGGGATTCCCCCGTCAAGCGGCATTGTATAGACCTCGGTAGGCCCCTCATACTGGGCTGAAAAAGCGACAGTTTTTCCATCCGGGGAAATTTTAGCGTTAAATTCTGTCCCCGGGTCTGATGTAAGGCGGGATGCATGCCCGCCGTTCGTGCCCACGGTCCATAGATCGCCCTGGGCTGTAAAAACAATTCTCCCGCCATGTATATCGGGAAATCTGTAATATCCCTGGGCCGGCGCACAATAAATCGCGGCCGGGAATAAAAAAACAATCAGAAAAATTCCAGCTTTGTTCAAGTTATTCTCCTTTAAATCCATTTCAAACAGATAATGGTGATATCATCGTTTATCCTGGCATCGCCCCTGAAAGAATTCATTTCAGCCAGGATCATCAATCCCCAATCCTGAACCGGCGATCCGGCAAGCCTGGCAAGGTTATTACTCAGAAATTCTTTAAGATAATTTTCTCCCCACTCTTCACCCTTATTATTGAATTCTTCGAAAATTCCATCCGTAAAAAGGATCAGCCCGTCTCCCTTCCCCGCTTTCTCCTCTTTCATATCATAGACAGCGCTGTCGAGCATGCCGATAATCCTTCCCTTTGTCTTCAGCGGTATAATTTCAGCGTCCGCCGGCCGGATAAGATACTGTGCGGGATGAGCGGCTGAAGAATAATAAACCCTGTCATCATGTATATGGGTCAGGAATCCTGTGAAAAAATTCTTGCTGGAAAGGCGTTCTACAAGCTCACGGTTAATATGTTCCATACGTTTATCCGGATAACTCTCAGCCAGGCTGTCGCGGTTCAGGAGATCTAACTGCATTGTAGACAATGCCGCCTGGACCCCATGGCCTGAAGCATCGGCTATCATCACAGAGGCGATGCCGTTTTTCAACGGACTGATATTATAATAATCCCCGCTGATGCTTCCGTTCATCGGTATATATCTCACATCGATTTCAAGGCCTTTAATTGAATCATATAAGTTTTTCGGGGTTAGAATAGTCCTCTGAACGAGCGCCGCCTGTTTGAAATCGGAATCTATCTCGCGCTGTTTATCTATGAGTTCACGTGCAGCCCTGCGGGAAGAAAGGAGGTTGCGGACGCGCACAATGAGTTCGGCATGATCGAATGGCTTGTGAATATAATCATCGGCCCCGATTGAAAGGCCTTCTATTTTCGACTCCATTTCAGCTCTGGCTGTGAGGAGAATTACAGGGACGGAAGACATGTATCGGTCTTTTTTCAGCTCCGTTATAAAAGCATACCCGTCCATTACCGGCATCATCAAATCCGAGATTATAAGGTCCGGGCGAGTTTCCCTGGCTCTGATCAGACCGTCTTCTCCGTTTACGGCAGTGATGACCCTGAACTCTTTTCCCAGGATTTCTCCTATAAAATCCCTCATAGCGGAATTATCGTCGGCAAAAAGTATCAGGGGCTTTTCCGGATTTTCTCCGGCAGGAACAGCCGGCCTGTTATCTTCACCGTGAAAATCTGAGAGCATATAATTCTTAAGCTCGCGAATTTCATCGTACTGGTATCCGGGACTTTCGGTTTGATCCTGCTCCTTCGATAAAGGCATCTTGATAATAAATTCGGAACCATAGCCGGGCGTGCTTTTGACATTTATACTGCCCCCATGAAGTTCGACAATTTCCTTTGTTAAAGAAAGGCCGATGCCTGTTCCCTCGTACTGCCGGGATTCGCTTCCATCCACCTGGAAGAACCTCTCGAATATTTCCGTCTGTTTGTCAGCCGGTATCCCTATTCCGGAATCTATAACCCTGATAAAGAAATTACTGCTGTCCTTTTCAAGGACAACCCGTATGAAACCGCCCTTCGGGGTAAACTTCATCGCGTTTGAAATGAGATTGAAAACAGCCTTTTCAATCAGATCGCGGTCAATAGCGACGATTATACCCCCTGTCCTGTCCTCGAATGAAAGGTCAAGGCCACTGCTGTCCGATCCTGTTTTCGCGCTTTCCACAAAGTATAATAGAATATCCGTCAGGTTAACATTTCTTCTATACGGCTTCATCTGACCTGCCTCGATCTTTGAAAAATCGAGGAGGTTATTTACTAATCTCAGCAGCCTGTAGCTGTTCTGCAGCATTATGTGAAAATGCCGGTCATCAAAGGAAATTTTATCGCCATAATCTTTTTTAGTAAGAAGTTCAAGCGGGCCGAGAATCAGCGTCAGGGGAGTCCGGAGTTCATGCGAAACGTTCGCTAAAAATTGGGTCTTCGCCCTGTCGAGGTATTGGAGCTTTTCATTGGCGGCGGCAAGTTCTGCCGTCCGGGATACGACCTCGTGCACTAACTTCTTGCGTTCTTCAATTAAATCTTTATTCAAACCTGAATAATTGACGGCCAGAGATATCGCAGTAAAAATTATGAAAATGAGATACCCCTCCGCCGAAAATGATATTAGTTTTATCACATTTAATACGCTGAGCAGGTCTATAGCCGCTGTTATTAAAAACAGCATAACCCCTGCACCGAGAATTTTAGCGCCGGCGATATTCATTTTAAAGGCTCTTATGCTTAGAAACATCCAGTAAACGGTGAATAAGATTCCAGTCAAATAAATCACAAGCACAACAATATCAAAGTAGAATTGATATATAGGGATGCTGAAAGGACAAAGAATGCACAGGGGGATCGATGAAAGGAGAATAAAATATAAAATTTTTGCGAATATACTTGTTTTTATCTTAAAAACAGACATAAGGCACTGATCCATGAAAACAGGGATCAATGCCAGTCCTATATAAACTAAAAAAATATTAAAATAAGCATTATCGAAAATCCAGTATCCGATCGATTTATAGCCTATGAAAATTATGCCGAGGAGCAAAGAAACAATACCGAAATATAAATACTGTTTCTCTTTCCTGTAAGAAAGAAATAATATTGAATAGAACAAACCCACGATTAGATATATTCCAATTATGCCTGAATACCTGATTAAATAAAGGTGAAACTGGTTTTCGACATTCCTGTATTCCCCTATATAAAAATCGGGATAAAGGAAACCGCCGTCGGAAGACAGGCTTGAAACCCTGAATACAATAGTATTCGTTCCGGTCAGAAGAGATTTCGCAGGAATGGAAAATAAGTCGATCCGGGAATTTTCCTCAAGCAGCTTTCCATCCGGAGATATTTTACCCCTTACCCCTGTCAGGTTTCCATTTACATACAGTTCGTACGCCGCTACTATCGGAGGCACCATAATACCGAGATTCGAGCCGGCAATGGAGCCCGATAATATGATTTCCTTCCTGAACCAGGCGCTTCCGGTAAAATTAAACCCCTGCAGATTCCAGAGACCCGGAATCTCGTAATCGAACCAGCGGGATCCGTTACGATCCAGAACCTTGTTGGTATTATCGAAAGAATCGTTAGTGGAGAATTCCCATATGCCGTTCAGGCAATAGATATTTTTTTCTTCATGGACAAAAATTGCCTGAGAAAAAAGAGAATCGAAGAGAAATAATAACAATAATATTAATGCAATCGAAAAAAAGTTTTTATTATCCCTATGCTTAAACATTTGAATATTGTAAAGGAGGAAAAGTATTACATCAAAATTTGTCAGGATATTTAAAGATGAACCGGCCGTTCAGTCACAAGACACCACGCAGTTTTTCCCCATCGCCTTGGCGGCGTAGAGCCTCCTGTCGGCTATGCCGAGAAGCTTAAAAATATCGTTTTCTTCCTCAAAGCTGGCAAAACCTATGCTTACTGTTATAAAATCCGGCTTTTTTTTCGCTGATAAATAAAAAGGATACTCTCCGATTTTACATCTTATCTTCTCGATCGCCGCCAGAGCTCCCTCCCGGGGCGTGCTGATGAATAGTATTACGAACTCCTCTCCCCCGAAGCGGCACAGAATGTCACGAGAAAATATCGACTCCTCCATCAAACGCACAATTTTCGTCAGCACTTTATCGCCTGTGATATGGCCATACCGGTCATTGACCTTTTTGAAATCATCTATATCAACCATTGCTATGCCGAAATTTGTTTCATTTGTCGTCTTGAAATTGATCTGGTTGAGCATCCTGCGCCTTTCAATCTCAAGGTTTTCATTAAAAAAGCGCCTGTTATAAATTCCGGTAAGGCCGTCTTTCTCGGCCATGTTCCTGAGCCTGTCCGTAAGAAGCTGGTTCCACCTGTATATAATGTAGGTGCATAACAGGAAAAATAACGTCATGTTGACGGTCCCGAGGATGCTCATAGCCAGGCTGTCAAAACTGTAAAGGGGCCGAATTTCCCTCGAAAGAATATACGCGAGGAGATTGAGAAAAGTAATCGAAACTACCTCGGTTATTTTCACCCATGGTTTAAAGAGATCGATAAAAATGATCAGCATGGATATCCCGATAAAGAAAAACCCGAAATTACTCTGCCAGCCCAGGCAGAGAACCGCTAAAAAGGAATGAACGGATATTTCGATATGGGAGAGCATGTAAAAAGGCCTGTAAATTTTTCTCTCATTGTAAATAATCGCTGTTATATAAAGAATTACGCTGGCCAGGTTGAAATAAAAAAGAAGGTTAACCTTCAGCAGAAAGAATAAAACCAGGTAAAACAAGTGAATGAAAAGGCAGGAATAATAGAATAGCCTGAAGGTGCGGTAATACCATTTTTCATCATTCTGTAAATCAGTAATAGTGATTCCCCCCGTTTATGAAAGAAAAACATGCTGCAATAATGAAATTGTATTCATAATTAGAGAAAAATGCAAATTTGACCCCGGGGAGGCATTCCGTAAAGTTTGACATAGAAAGACTAATGATATAAAATCAGTAAAAGAGAGGGGGGGCAGCATAAAATTAATAATATTCGCATTACTGACTGCCGGTCTTGACATTGCTGCTGTTAACATTTTTTCCGGTGTGAATCCCTTGGGCTCCATTTTGATAACATGCGCTGTATTCGTGATTACAAGCTTCTTTATGGGTATGGCCACCAATGATTACTCATGGGTGGACAGGTTCTGGAGCATCACCCCGATAATTTATGTCTGGATACTTTTATGCAGCGGGAAACCCGGCCTCCGTCTAATCGTTGCATCAGTCCTGGTCACCCTCTGGGGGCTCCGGCTGACATACAACTTCGCAAGGAAAGGCGGTTACTCGGGCAAAGAGGATTACCGCTGGGGAGAGCTTCGCAAGATCATAAAAAGTAAAACCTTATGGGCTTTATTCAATTTTTTCTTCATATCGCTTTATCAGCATTTGCTGATCGTACTTTTTACTCTTCCCGTTTATATTATCTACCTCGGCAGGTCAAGGTCTTTCGGGTTAGCCGATGTCTTTCTATCCCTATTATTCCTTGCATTCCTTGCTCTTGAAACAATTGCCGACCAGCAGCAATGGGATTTCCAGCAGAAAAAATCAGTCTCCATGGCAGGAGGAGTAATAACAGTTGATGCCGGGGGAGACATTTCAAGGGGTTTTATTACCCATGGCCTTTTCAGGTTTTCACGGCATCCTAATTACTTTGCGGAAATATGCATCTGGTGGGTTGTTTACCTGTTCGGCTGCTGCGCGGAGGGAGGGTTGTTCAACTGGACCTGCGCAGGCGCCATTCTTCTTACCATGTTATTCCAGGGTTCCGCAGTCTGGACTGAAAACATTTCCGGAAGGAAATATCCCGAATATGCCCTTTATCAGAAGGAAACATCGAAGATATTTCCATGGTTTTCCAAAGACGGTCATAACAAGTTAGAAACCGTTAAAATCCCGGAAGAATGACACTGCCTGCGGGACACTTACCGGGATTTGATCTTGACCTCTACCGACATGCCGGGCAAAACGATTAAAGCGTCGGGGATATTGTCGAATTCAACCGTAATCGGTATGCGCTGGGTCGTTTTGGTAAAATCGCCGATTGAAAAAGAAGGAGGAACTATGCCTGCCGCAATCCTGGAAACCCTGCCTTTGAACGATCTGCCCGGATAAGCGTCGATAGAGATTTCCGCTTCCGCTCCCGGCCGTATGCTCCTGACTTTCGTCTCTTCGAAATTCGCAGTCACCCATACATGGCTCAGATCGTTTATCGTAAAGATTGACTGCCCGGGTGCTACGACATCCCCCTGGATAAAATTCAGTTTTGCAACGCTCCCGTTTATAGGCGCGGTGATCTTCGTGTTTGAAAGCTGCTCCTGGATGACGCCCAGCTGGGCCAGGGAAGTCTCAACCTGGGCCTGAACGACGGAGTATTGCGCCGACGCTGTTTCATTAGCCTTTGTTGCATGATTAAACTGTTCTTTTGTATCTACGCCGCTCTCGTATAAAGTTTTGGCGCGTATATAATCATCCTGGGCCTGTTCCATGCTGACCCTCGAGAGCAGCAGGTTCTGCCTTACGACTTTAAGAGCCGCTTCGGCCTGTTTCTCCTGGGCGCTCATATCGGAGTAATCAAGCTGTACAAGCAGCTGGCCGACCTTCACTTTTTCCCTTTCCGCCACAAGTAGTTTCTGAATACGGCCGAGCACTTTAGTGCTGACCGACACATGGTCGCAGTCTATCGCGGCGTCATCTGTGCTTACATAATTCATAAAGTCATTTAGCCAGTATATGCCCAGTCCGCCCCCCGCGACAATCAGAACGGCTAAAATAATTTTTCCTAGCAGTACCGGTTTTTTTCTTTCATCTGTTTTCAATTTGGCTGCCATATTTTTCTTCCTTATATTTATTTTTTCTATCAGTCGGTATAGGCCCCTGTAAACTGGCTGTTATACAAATCGGCATAGAAACCGCCTTTGTCAACAAGTTCTTTGTGATTTCCCATTTCGATAATATTGCCGTGCTCCATGACAAGTATCAGCTCGGCGTCGCGTATTGTCGACAGGCGGTGTGCGATCACGAAACTTGTCCGCCCTTCCATAAGGCTCTTCATAGCCTTCTGAATAAAAACTTCAGTCCTCGTATCGACGCTGCTGGTAGCTTCGTCGAGTATAAGGATTGCCGGGTCTGAAAGTATAGCCCTCGCTATCGTCAGCAGCTGCTTTTCTCCCTGGGAAATGTTGGAAGCTTCTTCATTAAGAATGGTATTATATCCTTCGGGGAGAGCCCTGATAAAGTGATCGGCATGGGCAGCCTTCGCCGCCTGAATAATCTGTTCAACGCTCGCCCCTTCGCGGCCGTAAGCGATATTGTCCTTTATCGAACCGTTGAAAAGCCATGTATCCTGAAGAACCATTCCGAACATGGTCCGAAGCTTTCCTCTCTGCATATCCTTTATATCTATGTTATCGACTGTTATCCTTCCCCCGTTGAGTTCGTAGAAACGCATAAGAAGGTTGACCATGGTCGTTTTACCTGCTCCGGTCGGCCCTACTATCGCTATGGTCTGCCCCTGTTTTACATCGATATTGAGATCTTCCATCAGGATGACATCCTCTTTATATCCGAATTTCACATGTTCGAAGCGCACCTCGCCCTTCGGTTTTTCCAGAAGCTTGGTGAACGGATTTTCGGGAATTTCTTCAACTTCGTCGAGGATCTCGAAAACACGTTCGGCCGAGGCTATGGTAGACTGGAGTACATTTGCAATATTTGCGGTCTGGGCGATAGGCATTGTAAACTGCCTGGAATACTGGATGAAAGCCTGGATATCGCCGATTTTTAATAACTTCCTTGCCGCCATGATTCCTCCGACAACGCATACGAGCACATAGCCGATGTTATTTATAAAATTCATCATCGGAAAAATTATTCCCGAAACAAACTGCGCTTTCCAGGCCGCATTATAGAACTTTCCGTTAATCGCCTTGAATTTATTCAGCGATTCGTTCTCATGTCCGTAAGCCTTAACAATCTTGTGGCCGGTGAACATCTCTTCTACATGGCCGTTAAGCTCTCCCAGGTTCTTCTGCTGGGCTCCGAAGTATTTCTGCGACATTTTGGCTATGTTTGCCGTTACCAGGAAAGAAACAGGCAATGTTACAATGGTGATAAGCGTCAGCCATGGACTGATAGTCAGCATCATCACGAGCACGCCGAGGATTGTGCATACGGATGTTATCAGCTGCGTAAGGCTCTGCTGAAGCGTTGTGCTGATATTATCTATATCATTTGTAAAGCGGCTCATTACTTCCCCATGGGTCGTCCCGTCGAAAAATCTGAGGGGAAGGCGGGAAAGTTTGTCGTTTAAATCCCGTCTCATGTCATAAACTGTCTTCTGTGAAAGGCCGGCCATCTGGTATTGCTGGATGTAGCCGAATACCGCGCTGATCAGGTAGAGGCCGATCAGGAGGATGATAATTCTCCCTATGTAAATGAAATCAATGGAGGGGACTGGCTGGTGAAGGAAAACCGCCTGATATTTTCCGATCAATCCGTCAAAGAGCTTCGTTGTCGCCTTTCCGAGAATTTTAGGACCGGCTATATTGAAGACGGTGCTCAGGACCGCAAACATGACAACTATGGCAAGCTGCGTCCTGTGCGGCCTTAAATAAGTGATTAGCCTCCGCGCCGTGCCCGAAAAATCCTTTGCCTTCTGGACCGGACCCTGACCGATCATACCGCCGCCGAAACCCCTTCCGCCGCCGGGACGGCCGCCCCCCCTGCCTGCCGGGGCCTGCGCCGGTGCTTTTTTATCGCTCATGACAACTCCTCTTCCGATAACTGGGAAGCGACAATTTCTTTGTAAACGCTGCAGCTTTTGTAAAGCTCCTTGTGGGTTCCCATTCCGGTTATCCGGCCTTCGTCGAGGACTATTATCCGGTCGGCGTCCATAATAGTCGCGACACGCTGGCCGACAATTATAACCGTCGATTCGGATGTTTCCCTTCGCAGAGCCGCGCGCAATTTAGAGTCTGTCTTGAAGTCGAGGGCTGAAAAGCTATCGTCAAAAACATAAATTTCAGGTTTTCTCACAAGGGCTCTTGCGATCGAGAGGCGCTGTTTCTGGCCGCCGGACACGTTGATGCCGCCCTGCGAGATTATCGAATCGTACCCGTCTTTCATTTCACGGATAAATTCCACTGCCTGAGCAGTCTGCGCAGCCTTTATTATCTCATCCTCGCCGGCATCTTCCTTTCCATAGCGGATGTTATCGGCGATGGTCCCCGTGAATAAAATTGCCGTTTGAGGAACAAATCCGATTTTTTCCCTCAATTCATGCTGGCCCATATCGCGGACATCCACGCCGTCTATCAATACGCTCCCGCTGTCCGCGTCATAAAAACGCGGTATAAGGTTTATAAGGGTAGACTTGCCGGAGCCTGTGCTGCCGATAATGGCTGTCACTTCCCCCGGTTTGGCTGTAAACGAGATATTTCTAACCGCAGGCTCTTCGGCACCATGATAACTGAAGGATACGTCCCGGAATTCTATATAACCTTTTGTTTTAATATCTGCATCTACAAGGTCTGCGGAATCTTTTATTTCAGGAACGATCGAGAGCACTTCGTTGATCCTCTCGGCGGAGGCCTGCGCCCTCGGGACCATTATGAACATCATTGCCGCCATGACAAGGGAAAATAAAATCTGCATGGCATATTGAAGGAAGGCCATCATGTTGCCCACATTCGAAGTGCCCACATTGACCCTTATGCTTCCGACCCATATAACGGCAACTGTCGTAACATTCATAATAAGCATCATGACAGGCATCAGGATTGCCATAAGGCGGTTCACCTGGATGGATGTCTCCATCAGATCCGAGTTCGCTTCCTCAAAGCGGCGCTTTTCGTCGTCGTTCCTGTTAAATGCCCGGATGACTCGTATGCCGGTCAATCCCTCCCTCAAAACCAGGTTGATCCTGTCGACCTTTTTCTGGATAGACTGAAAAAGAGGGAACCCTTTAAGGGCGACAAAAGCTATTGTCCCTGCAAGAACCGGCACTACGACAATTATGACCCATGCAAGGCCCGCATCCTTGGATATAGCCATGATAATACCGCCGATGCACATGATCGGCGCGCTGATCATCATGCGCAGCATTATTACAAGGACATTCTGTATCTGGGTTACATCGTTAGTATTACGCGTTATCAGTGAAGGAGTTCCTACCCGGTCGAACTCGTTAAGGGAAAATTCTGTAACATGGGTAAAAAGCTTCTCGCGCAGTATTTCTCCAAGCCCCATAGCCGAATGCGCAGAAAAGTACGATGCAAAGACGGCGCAGATGGAACCGCCGAGGGCGACAAGAAGCATTAATCCGCCGGTTGAGAAAATATAATTGGTATCGCCGTTTGTTATTCCGTTATTGACAATGTCGGACATAAGTGTCGGAAGGTAGAGGTCGGAAATCGCCTGTAGAAAAACCAGTACGAACACGGCAATCACAGGTATCGTGTAAGGTTTGAGATATTTCATCAATTTCAGCATTACTCGGCACCGCCCATGAGACGTTTTAAAATATTCAGGCCATGCCTCACATCTTCGAGTTCTTCCGGTGTGGCCTTGATGATAACGTTTTCGATATGCTTATTCATAAAGTTTTTCAGGTTTTCCCTCTTTTCTTCAAATTGGGGAGAAAGGCTGACATACACTACCCTTTTGTCCTCACTGCATCTTGCCCTTTCAACTATTCCAAGCTTTTCAAGCCTGTCGACCACGCCGGACACGGTGCTGTTTGTCATAAAGAGCCTGTCCCCGAGTTCATGGATATTCAGCTTCCCTTCTTTTCCTAAAACGGCGAGGAGCATGCCCTGCGGGACCGTCAGCCCGCTTTTTTCAAACGCCTTATTCATTTTATGTTTGAAAAAGACGATCACTTCCTTGAGCAGCCTGGTTACTTCAATGCTTTCTTCAGAAAGAGCCATAAATTTTTCCTTAAATCAGGATTTATTCGCATGACAATATTTAGCATGCGAAATAATCATAGTGCTAAGTCTATTTAATGTCAACTAACATTCATGACGGGCCGGGAGCGGTTTTATTGCATAATTTTTTTGGGGGTAATTCAAAGATTCCTCATTTATTGGCGGGGAAGGCATGTTTGAATGAATTGCTTTTATTGCCTGTATCTTTATCTTTCAGAGCCGCCGGGAGTTTGAAACAAATGCGCTTTGCGGCACATATGTTTCATATAACCCGGTTTTTATACGTTTCCTGCAAGATAATTTTCAGCGGCCAGCCAGTCTGAGGTTTCATCTCCGGGAAGACCTTTTTCCTGCCTCTCGAGATAGATTTCATGGGCGCGTTTTTTGATGTCTTCCCATGTCACTTTCAGACCAGCTTTTGCAGCGCCTTTCTTTACAGGGTTCTTCGCAGCAGTTTTTACTTTTTGAACGGTTTTTTTAATACTTATTTTACTTTCCATAACCAGCCTCCTGCTGCATTATTATAAGGCTGCAATGTTTAAATCCAGTTTATAAATAATTAATTTTCGGAGATTTTTTACTGCCGCCCCTGCAGCAGTCTGGCCCGGACATATTTTCCCGAGTCCGTTAAATCCTTGTCCGTCCAGCCGCCATGGGGATCTGCGCCGCCCGCAAGCATGGAAGCTGTCTCATCCTTGTCGTTCAAAGACCAGTTGCACCAGGAAAGATTATACTTGTCCATAAATTTAATCCATAAATCGCTTTCCTGGGGGTTGAATCCGCCGTTTCCGGACGCAAGGCATGTACCCCACTCGGACACGAACAGTGCGAGTCCGCGCCCGATGGCGAATTCCGCCTTATCCCTGACGCCCTGCTTATGGTCTCCCGCATAAAAATGAAAAGTATATGCGATGTTGTTATAATTGGTTATCGGATCGAGCGATGCGGAATCGACGTCGCGGGACCAGGAAGGAGAGCCCACCATGATTATGTTCCGTGCCCCTGATGAACGTATGATCTTAATTATTCCTTCCGAATATTCTTTGACGTCTTTCCATTTATCGTTCATGAGCGGTTCATTCCATGGCTCATACATTACATTCGGCGTGTCTTTATACATTTCGGACATTTCCCTGAAAAAAGCCGCCGCTTCATTGGTATGCCTCGAAGCCTGGTGGTCATGCCAGTCGATGATGACATAAATACCTAACTTGACGGCAATATTAACGGCATTAATAACTTTTGCTTTTTCAGCTTCTTTGTTCTCAAGATATCCGCCGCTGTCTACGCCCATTGCAGCCCGGATCACGTTTACATGCCAGTTGCTTACAATATATGATATGGCATCCTCGTTCCAGTACTTTGAACCCCACTGGCTCCAGAACAGGCTGACTCCCTTGAGCTGAACAGGATTCCCGTTCTTATCGACGATCTGTGTCCCTTTTACCGAAAGCATGCCGTATTTTACCGCGGGGGGCTCTGAAGGTTTGACCGCGCATGAAACGAACGCGGACATTAGCAGCAGAATCGTTGCTTTTCTGCATAAGATGATCAAGGTCATAATATAACTCCCTGTAATTATTTTTAAGACCACCCTTTAATTATTATAATTTATTATCCTTTTAACGACAAATTTAAGAGACGAGGGGGTGTTATACTTTGCACTGAATGTTATGCATGATCTGTTCTGATAGTTTCTGGTTTATCCACCGGGCCGTGAAGATTCCATTCTCAACGAAATACCCGCCGATCTTCTTGCCCGCGATACCCTGGAAGACTATAAGAATATTGAGTCTGGTATTGTTAATGAGCCCGAGCCGGAGCCCTGTTTCCCCGAATTTTTCCCTGAAAGCTGATTTTTTTAGTATGCCGTTCACGTTCTCACGGGTCAGGTAACCCAGCCTGACGGCTATCTCCCCTATCTTCGGACGGCTCCTGGCCTGCCATACTATTGCCCGTATCAATGTATCCCAGTCAATATACCTGTAATAGTAGAGAAATTCCCCGAAACGCAGTTTTCTCTCCGGTGCCTTTCCGGGATAATAGGATGTTTTCTGAGCGCCCTGCGCCCCTTTTTCTAAATAATCCTTGAGAAGCATGTAAGAAGAATGGATTGTCCTGAATTCTTCTTCCAGATGGCTCTTCTCACGTCCAAGAATTTCAGACATGTCCGGGTGGGTCATCAATGCCTTGCGCCTGTAAGCCTTCTGCAGATCTTCAAACCCGATATCGAGCCGGCCGTCGACAATCCGGCCTGGAAGCGACAGGGCCCCGAGAGCTTTCCTAAGGGATATAGAGTCCACATCAACCATCCTCCCCCTTTATATCGGAAAAATAATAACTTGATTGATGTTTATCAAATAATTTATATGAAAATACCGGGATAATCACAGGCGGCCAGGTATTTTTTGCCGCATTTGAAAGATTTCTTTCCAGGGGTCTTTTCCGGCAGTTTGAAGATTCTCATCGATATTGAGGATTGTATACTGGTCGAAACGGGTCTCTTCAGTCAATTCATCCCAGCCGACCGGCATTGAAACTGATGCGCCGCTCCGGGCTCTTACCGTATACGGCGCAGCCCAGGAGGCTCCCGGCGTATTCCTGAAAAAATCTATAAAGATCTTTCCTTTCCTCATAGATTTTGACATTACCGTGGTTAAAAGAGACGGCCACTTTTCGGCAAATTTATTGGAAAGTGCATGAGAAATATTTTTAATATCGTCCCAGCCCGAAAGAGGGGCTATAGGAACAACCAGGTGAAGGCCCTTCCCTCCAGTAGTTTTTACAAAACTCTCCAGCCCGTACCCCCTTAGGTGTTCCCTGAAATTCAGAGCTGCCGCGCTTACAACCTCCGGCTTTACATCTGGCCCCGGATCGAGGTCGAACACCATCCTGTCCGGTTTATTGGAATTACCGGCGGCAATATCCATTATATGGAATTCGATCACTCCGAGCTGCACCAGGGTTATCAGGGGTTTTATCTCATCGATGATGATATAATATTTGGACGAGCTTTTTTTATCGAGCTTATAGGTTTTTATATCGCCGGGAAGGCCTTCCATAGGATGTTTTTGAAAAAAGCAGTTCCTGATATTCGACGGACAGCGGACCAGGACCAGGGGGCGCCCCGCGATGTGGGCAAGCATGCGGGCTGCTACCTTTTCATAATATAGGGCCAGGTCGTATTTATTTAAGCCCTGTTCTTCAAAGATTATTTTATCAGGGTGCGTGATTTTAACACCGGCTACCGGAGAGGAAAAAATATCCCCCTGCGGTTTCTCGAGAACCACTTCTTCAGGGTTTTTATCCTCTCTTATCCCGAGGAAAGTTGAATGCCTGAGAAGCATATCAGATGTAAAGTTCAGGAATGAAACCTCGGCGCTGAGCACGGGCTTGACCCAGCGGGCGCCTTCCATGCTTTTCAGGTTAAAAAAGGGTGAAGAGGCGGCGGGAATTTTTTTGAGCCTGTCATAGATTGATTTCAATGTCCTGTTATCGAAGCCTGTGCCCGTTTTCCCGCAGTATAAAAGCTTCCCGTCAAGATAATATCCAAGGATCAGGGAGCCGAAATTTTGACGGCTTCCGCGGGGCATGGTGTATCCCCCGATCACGAACTCCTGCCGTTTTACGCACTTGACCTTAACCCATGCCCTGGAGCGTTTCCCCTCGTAGGCGCTGTTAATATCCTTTGCGACGATGCCCTCAAGAGAGAGCCTGCATGCATTGCTAAAAACGCTTCCGCCGTCCCCGGTGAGGTGTTCGCTGTAGATTAGAGGGCTTCCCGTACTTCCCGATAGAATCCGTGCGAGTAATTTTTTCCTTTCTCCGAGGGGCGATGCTTTGAGGCTGTAGCCGTTGTAAAATGGAATGTCGAAAATAATATACTGGAGCCCGCTCTCATTGCCGTCTCCAATGGCATTCTGAAGCAATTCAAAGCTGGAAAGACCATTTTTATCGGGCGCTATGATTTCTCCGTCGAGAATTGCGCTTTTAACAGGCAGGCTCAGGCAATGCCGGGCGATATTAGCGAATTTTTCAGTCCAGTCGTATCCGTTCCTTGTTACAAGCCTGACTTTCCCATGATCAATAAAACACATTATCCGGTAGCCGTCATATTTGATCTCGTAAATCCATGAATCCCCGGCCGGTGGTTTTTCGTAAGGAAAAGCGAGCTGTACTTTCAGGTCTTCAGGCATTTGAGCCTTAACAGCTTCGGGGGGGACCGGGGTACCGGATTTAACCGGATTTGCTTCATCATTATCCTTTATCAGGAGCCACTGATTTTCTTCCCTCTTCATCTTCACGAGGGTCCACAGGCCCTGCAGTTTTTTTCCATGCAGCCTGAATTTGATCATTCCGTCTTTAAAGGCCTTCAGTGGATCGCTTTCAACAGCTTCCCATTGCCCCTTATCCCAGATCTCAACCGTTCCGGCCCCGTATTCTCCGCCGGGTATCTCCCCTTTAAAATCGATATACTCGAGCGGATGGTCCTCGACATTCACAGCCAGCCTTTTTTCAAAGGGTATAAGGCTCGGTCCCTTAGGGACAGCCCAGCTTTTCAGAACTCCCCCCATTTCAAGACGGAGGTCGTAATGAAGCCTCCTTGCCCAATGTTTATGTACTACGAATCTATTGCCTTCCGGAAGGCTTTTTATGCCTTCCGGTTCCCTGGTCCTCGAAAAGGACCTCTTATTTCTGTAATCTGTAAGAGCCATTATAGAACCTTTTCTAAGCTATTTTTTCAGAAACTTTCCTGATTTTATGGACGCCGCTTTTCTCAGGATCATGAAGAGCAGCTTCCTTCTGCCGTACGCTCTTCTGCAATATTTCCATAAAATCACTGTACCTTGTAAAAGCCGCAGGTTTCGGGGCTTTGATCACGGCATTCGGCTGCTTTATCTTTTTATCTATAATCTGATAAAGTTTTTCAGAATATTCATCCTTATATTTTTCAGGCTTCCAGGCTCCGCTCATCATTGCAATCAATTTTCCGGCTATTTCCATTTCGTTATCGCTTATCCTGTACCTGGACACGGTCCCGGCAGGAAACACGAACTTATCCGGGGTTTTGATCTCATTATCGAAGAGAAGCAGTTCCATAACGAGGGCATTACCTTCCGGGAATATCGCTCCGAGGTACTGCCTTTTACTTATGACGACCTTTGCAACTCCCGCCTTGCCGGTTTTTTTAAGGATCTCTCTGAGCAGCACATAACCCTTTTCATCCTTTTTTTCACTCTCTAAAAAATAGGGCTTATGATAGAAAAGCGGGTCGATTTTATCCTTTTCCACGAATTCCTCGATGTTGATAACCTGGTTCGCCTGTACGGCGGCCTTTTCAAAATCCTCGTCGCTGAGTATTACATATTTATCCTTTTCGTACTCGTAACCTTTGACTATATCGGTCCAGGGAACCTCTTCACCCGTCTCTTCGTTGACCCTCATGTTTTTTACCCGTTTTTTGTTTCTCCTGTCTATGAAATGAAAAGCCGGTCCGCTGCCGGCTTCATTGATGGCTGTAAAAAGAGTGACGGGTATGCTTACAAGGCCGAATGTTATATAACCTTTCCATATAGGATGCGCCATAACGTCCTCCTTTTGTAAAATTAGACAAAGTGATGACGTTAGTCAACACTCATAATTAAATTTAAAGGAGGCTTGTTACGGGTATTCATACAGGCACTTATAGCCTGCGAAGAGCAAAGCTAAAGCTTCCTGAGTGCCTCCGCCGGCATAAGCTTCCCCGCGCTCCTCGCAGGTATCATGGCGGCGGCGCTGGAAACGATAACCGTCATTATGATCGTGATGACAACTATATCGAAGCTTATGCTGGGGTATACTATATAGTTGAAAGGCATATCAGTGTTAGACATCGCCTGTTTGTAATTCAGGCCGGTGGCCGAGAGCCAGAGGACGAGTAAGTAGCCCAGAAGCCCTCCGGGAACGGCTCCTATGGCCCCGATGACGGCCCCCTCGAAAGTGAAATTTGTGAAAATTTCACTGTCCGACATTCCCATTGCTTTAAGAGTCCCGATCTCCCGCATCCTTTCGAAAACCGCCTGCATCATAGTGCTTATTATCACGAACGAGGCAAGCATTATAATGAGAAGCTCGATGAAAAAATAGATGTACCTGGCTGATTGCATCAGGTAATACAAGGCACCGACCTGGTCGCCGATATTCCTGACGATGTCCTTTTTGGGCAAAAAGGCCGATATCCTTCCCTCGACGGCTGAGGATGAAAATCCCTTTTTAGTAAATATATATATCTCGGTATCCTGATCCTGCAGTTTTAAAAGCTTCCTTGCTGCTCTCATATCGAGGAAGAAGAATTTGCTGTCGAACATCCCTACGCCGAAGCTTAAGAGCCCTTTAACGCGGGCCTTGATACCGTTGAGGCCGCCGGAGCTAGTTTTCGTGGCTATGAGGATGTCGTCTCCCGGACTGAGATGAAGCTTTCCCGCAAGATCGTATCCGAGGTAAAGCCCCTCTTTATCGATCTTGCCGGGCCTCAGAAGTTTATCCGCAAGGTCGAGCCTCGGGCTTTCAAGATCGGCTCCGATGCCGAAGGCCTGGACGGTGTCCTGGTCGTTGCCGAGCAGGATCCCGAACCTTACTCTCTGCTCCACCGCGGAGACGCCGGGAAGCTCCTTTATCTTCGATATAAGAGGGCCGGTAGAGGTCATGGTGTCGTCGACAGGGAGAAACTGTTCATCGCTGACATAATCCGTCGATGTTATTTTAAGATTGCCCGTCTGGTAATCGATATAATTTCTGTCTACATTTTCAAGCAGCCCGTTGGATACGCCGATCAGCAGGGCGACGACGATCGCTGCCGTAAAAATCGAGGCGGCGGTCAAAAAAGTCCTCCGGCTGTTCCTGAAAACGTTTCTCAATGCGAATTTGAAAATCGAACCCATAAAATCCTCCTTCGGCTCTTACTGGATCGTCCTGAGGCATTCCGCCGGCTGAAGCTTCGTGGTTTTCCCCGCCGGGTAATAGCTTGCCGCTACGCTTACGACAAGGCTGAGTATAACGGCTTTGACTATCGAAGAGATATCCAGGCCGGATTTCACGATGCCCATGACCTTCCAGCCCATGTTCTGGCTGCCCCCGCCCATCATCGCGGTGAAGTCTATGCCATGGACCATGAAATAAACGTTAAAAATAATACCTGCGGCGAGCCCCATAATTATCCCCAACACCCCGATCAAAAGCCCCTCGAAAACGAAGAGAGTTTTAATATCGCCGTCCGTCATTCCTATAGCCTTCATCGTCCCTATTTCCCTTTTCTTCTCGAAGACCGACATCAGCATGGTGTTTACAATTCCTATGACGGCTATTATTGCTATGAAGAACAGGAGCATGCCCAGGCTTCTCGATTTAGCCTGGCTCAGGGCCAGAAAATCCCTGCCCAGCATCTCCCAGTCGTACACCTTGAGACCGGCAAGGCTTTTATCGAGATCCGGCTCGTATTTTTGATATTTCATATAATCCTTCGTTTTAAGGACCAGCTCCGTCACCCTGTCCGTGTTCAGAAATTTCTGTGCATCGAAGATGTTTATGTAGATCGTTGAATTATTGACCTGGGGGTCCGGCGCATTGATAATGCCCGAAACGTCAAGCTCCACCGAGTCGTATGTGCCCTGGGCGTTCCTGAATGTAACGAAAACCCGGTCGCCTATCGAGACTTTCAGGATTTTGGCCAGATTTTCACCCAGGACTGCTCCATCGCTCTCCAGTCCGCCTTTTATTATATAGTTCGTCGTTGTAAAAACGCTGTCCTCCCGGCCCGGATCAATCGCTATTGCGACAATAGGAGTTGACTCCTTCCCGTTATCGAGATCGGCCGAAAAGGAAAGCCTCTCGGTATAGCTTGTCACGTAAGGTTTTGTGTCGAGAATGCTTTCGACTTTTTTATAGTCCGTAATATAGTTGCTGATGTCCAGCGGAGTGTCCTGGTCGAATGAGGCGCTCCTGACCTTGAAGTCCCCGGTCTCGAACTGTATCTGGTTCTCGAAGGACTTGTCGTCCAGGCCTTTTAAAAGCCCCGACATAATTATAAAGATCATTATGCCGAAGGCCAGGACCAGGGAGGTCAGGGTCGTTCTCCTCCTGTACCTGATGACATTTTTATACGCTATCGAAAAAAGATATTTCATGGTCTCCTCCTATCTGGCCTCGATCCGCCCGTCCCGGATATTGATGAGCCTCCTGGCATGCTTCATGATAAGCTGGTCATGGGTTGAAAACACAAATGTTACACCTTCCCTGTCGTTCATCTGATGCATAAGGGCCACGATGGATTCGCCGTTAGCGGAATCGAGGTTGGCAGTCGGTTCATCGGCAAGGATCATCTTGGGCTTTTTCACGAGAGCCCTGGCGATTGAAACCCTCTGCTGCTGCCCGCCCGAAAGCTCGAGCGGCTTCCTTTTTTCAAGCCCTTTCAGGCCCACTTCCTCCATTACCTCGAGGACCCTGTTTTTAATCTCAGAATCGCTGAATTTTTTTAGGAGCTTCAGGGGAAGCTCGATATTTTCATACGAGGTCAGCACGGGAATAAGGTTGTACGTCTGGAATATGAACCCGAAATATTCCCTTCTCAGGAGAGCCAGTTCCAGCGACTTTTTCCCGGTCAGGTTCACGCCGTCGAGGAGGACCTGTCCGGAATCACAGCTGTCGATGCAGCCTATGATATTAAGAAGCGTGGTTTTACCCGAACCCGACGGCCCGCAGATCGCTGAAAACTCTCCCTTATCAATAGTCAGGTTGATATCATGCAGGGCCTGGAAACCTATATTGCCGGACTTGTATGTTTTATTCAATTTTTTTACTTCGAGAAGCATGGAAAGCCTCCTTTTATTTTTTAAGGTTCTGCCTGGAGAAAATGCTCTGTGAAAGAGGGGCGTCGAAATCGAGGTCTTTGAGCTCGATAGTTGTAAGGGAATCCTCCCTCTTCATATCCTTTACGGTTATAATCGTAGGGTAATATCTCCCGTTGTAATTCTGTATCCCTTTCTCTGAAAATACCTTCAGGAGCCTGCCGCTCTTCGCATAGAGGTCCCTTTCCAGCTCGACCATCCTTTGTTCATCCACGAACAGCCTTTCCTTATAATATGTAACGTCCTCCACTTTTGCGGTGATAGTAACGTCATAGCACGTTGTCCCGTCTATATTCGTCTCGCCTGTCAGGACGGCCGTGTACCTGCTGAACATGTCTTCGTTGCGCATCATATCCTCGTAGGAAATATCGCTTCCCATCATTCCCTGCCGGAGCATGTGGCCGGAAATTTTCAAGATATCGTCCGCATCGGGGAGATATATCCAGAGCTCGTTATCGATCTTGAGATACTTGGTGCCGGCATCCTCGGGATTTGTGAATTCAGAGAAGGACTCGTTGCCCGCTCCTCTCTTTTTTGCAAACATTTTAAAGGTCTTGGTCATCTTTTTGCCGTCCCTGTCGATTATCATTACTGCCCGGCCCGTTTCATTTTCAAAGACCATGTTCCTGTCGATCGCCCGGATCACTTCCTCCCCCGTTATTGAAAAGGACATGGAAGGAGCGGCTAGAATTACTGTTAAAACTGCCGCCAAAAAAGCAGGCATAAGCTTAATCATAAAACCTCCTTATCTATAAAAGCATTTCCTGATAATTTTGAGATAAGCGTCGAATTCCTCCAGGCTCCGGCCGTAATCCAGTCCGCCAAGGTCCTTTCCTATGTATTCCCCGGAAAGACTGTCCGAATACCCGTTAAGGGCCCATATTATAAGGTTCTTGATCTTTGAAGCCTCCAGATCCTGCCTGAACTTCGATTCGTCGATATCCTCGAAAAGCTTCTGGAATCGCAAAGACGAAGCATCCTTCATGATCCGGTTCATTTCATCCTTGATCTCGGCCGACTGCGAATATAACGCATTTAATGCGAAATTGAAAAGCTCGGGATATTTGTAGAGGAGGTCCACCTTAACCAGGGCGGTCTGGCGGAATCTTTCGAGGAGGTCCTTCTCTTTCATGTTTATCTGGCCGAAGAGGTCTTCCTTAATTTTACTGATGGTATAATCGCAGAGGAACAGGAAAAGATCCTTTTTGCTACCTATGTAGTGGAACAAAAGCCCCTTGGAAATACCGGCATCCCTGGCTATTACGTTGGTGGACGCGTCGTTGTAGCCTTTTACCGAGAACTCCCTTAATGCCGCGTTAATGATGCGGTCCTTCCTTTCATCGTCAAGTTTTAAAAACTGTTCCAGCATTCCCGTTTTCCTTACTAATATTTACCAGACTGGTCATTAAAATGATACAATAGTTTACCTGTCAGGTCAATAGATTGGGGGAAAAATTTTTCTCAGCTCCTTTTTTTGATAAAGGAGCCGTTCCTGTATTCCTCGAACGCTGTATCAAGCTCTTCATCGGTGTTCATGACGATCGGGCCGTACCAGGCTATCGGCTCATTGAGGGGCTTTCCTGAAACAAGCAGGAACCTTACGGGTTTATCCCGGGTCCTGACATTGATCTCGTCTCCGGGTTCGAAAACGACAAGGTGACCGTTATCTATGCCGTTCTTTTTATCGAAATCGAAGTACCTGGGGCTGACTACTTTATGATTTTCCTGGTATTTGTCATCGAAACAAGCGCTGCCCTCGATAACATAGGCGAAAACGGTATGATCGCTCTTTGTGCCATGCTTGAAGGTCGTATCTGAAGGGACAGTTACGTCGAGATACTCGGGTTCTATCGCGATATCGCTGACAGGTCCTTTTATCCCGTTAACGTCGCCGCAAATGATCTTTATAAGAGCGCCCTCCCCTGTTTTGACAGAAGGGATCTGCTCAGCCTTTACATCCCTGTATTTCGGGTCCGTCATTTTTTTCATGGAAGGAAGATTGGCCCAGAGCTGGAAACCTCCCATAAATCCGTCACTGTCCCCCTTGGGCATCTCCTGGTGTATTATCCCGCTTCCGGCTGTCATCCACTGCACATCGCCGGGGCTTATTACGCCCCTGTTATCGAGGCTGTCACCATGCTCTACTTTGCCCTCGAGCATATATGTTACAGTCTCTATGCCGCGGTGGGGATGCCATGGGAAACCCGGCAGGAAATGCTCAGGATCCTTCGACCTGAAATCATCGAGGAGAAGAAACGGATCCATCAGCGACGCCTCGTAATATCCGAATGCCCGGTTTAAAAATACTCCCGCACCCTCGATTGTGGGTTTACTTTTCAGGATTCTCCCGATCCTTCTGATCCCGCTCATAAAATGCAGCCCTCCTTTTCTTCATATCAGGCAAATTTAATAATAATTACTGCCGATGACAAATCCCGGTGCTTTATTGAGTCGCCCGGCCTTTAATGCTATAATGAAGAGTCTTTGAGGGGTCATTGATAATTATGGAGGACGTATGTCAGAATCAAGAATTCTTTTCAGAACCCTTATTATTCTATGCCTTTTTATCCCCTCTTTCCCGGCTCTTTTATACTCCGATAAGGCACTCGATGATAAGGTGGCGAAAATCGTCTCCTCGATGACCCTCGAGGAAAAGATAGGACAGATGACTCAGGTTGACAAGGGTTTCCTTAAAGACTCAAACGATATCAAGACCTATTTTTTAGGTTCCCTCCTTTCGGGCGGGGATTCGAACCCGGTCACCAATACCCCGGAAGCCTGGGCGGATATGATCGACGGATACCAGGCGCTTGCTTTGCAGACAAGGCTGAAGATCCCCATGATATACGGAATAGACGCGCTCCATGGCAATAACAGGGTTTATTCCGCCGTAATATTCCCCCATAATATAGGCATGGGCGCCACGCGGGATCCCTCCCTGGCAGAACAGGAAGGCAGGATCACCGCGCTCGAATGCGCCGGGATAGGAGCATACATGACTTTCGCCCCCTGCGTGGCCATAGCCAGGGATATCCGCTGGGGAAGGACATATGAATCTTTCAGCGAGGATCCCGAAATAGTATCCGAAATGGGGGCCGCCTTTTTGAAGGGCCTCCAGGGCACCAATCTTTCAGATCCCGATAGCATCCTCGGCTGTCCCAAGCATTACCTTGGAGAGGGGGGGACAAAATACGGCACGGGTACGACGGGCGGGAACGACCAGGGCGATACTGAAGTGGATGAAAAAACATTGCGGAGCATGTTCCTGAAGCCTTATATCGCCGCCGTTAACGCAGGCGCGAAATCGATAATGGTATCATACAGCAGCTGGAACTGGAAAAAAATGTCCGGAAACAAGTACCTTCTTACAGATGTGCTGAAGGGGGAATTAAAATTCGGCGGTTTCCTGATTTCGGACTGGAATGCGGTCGGGCAGCTTCCGGGCAATCATGACGACGCCATAGCAAGCGCGATAAACGCAGGCCTCGATATGAACATGGTATCCGGGGGTTACATAGACTACATAAATTCCCTGAAGTCGCTGGTTCTGGCCAATAAAGTTCCGATGTCAAGGATAGACGACGCTGTTACAAGAATTCTCAAGGTCAAGTTTGAAATGGGCATTTTCGAACACCCTTATACCGACAGGAAGCTTACAGCCCTTATCGGAGCACCGGAACGCAGGGAGATCGCGAGGCAGGCTGTCAGGGAATCTCTTGTCCTTCTTAAAAATGACGGCAATTTCCTGCCTCTTTCAAAAAATATTAAAAAGATCCTTGTTGCGGGGAAAGGAGCCGATAATATAGCCCTTCAATGCGGCGGGTGGACCCTCGCATGGCAGGGCGGATATGGAAATATAACCCCGGGCACATCCATCCTGCAGGCTGTGAAAAACGCCGTTTCAAAAGGGACCGCCGTTAAATATTCCCAGTACGGCGATGCTCCGGGAAAATATGACGCTGTTATTGCAGTAATAGGCGAGCATCCGTATGCCGAATACAGGGGTGACATTCTGCCGGGGCAGGGCCTGTCGCTTGACTATTACGATACCAAAACAATGGAAAACATCAATAAAATAAACGCCCCCAGGCTAGTTATCCTCTTATCCGGAAGGCCCATGATTTTAAACGATGTTATGAAAGATTCGAAGGCTTTCATCGCGGCATGGCTGCCCGGTACAGAGGGAGAGGGAATTGCCGATGTTATTTTTGGCGATTATGCGCCCACCGGCAAATTGTCATTTGCATGGCCTAAAGATTTTTCGCAGATTCCAACACATAAGGACGATACGAATTATGATTCTTTATATCCTTTCGGATACGGACTGACCTATTGAAAGATTATGCATATACCTGATAATTATCTAAGCCCCCAGACATGCGCTGTCATGGGGGCTATTATGATCCCTGTGTGGAGCGCGGCTGTTAAGAAAGTCAAAGAGGAAGTTACAGCGGAGAAAATTCCGCTGCTCGGGATATCGGCAGCCTTCTCCTTCCTTGTCATGATGTTCAATATTCCGATTCCCGGAGGAACATCCGCGCATGCAGTCGGCGCGACCCTGATAGCCATACTCTTAGGTCCGTATTCCGCCTGTATCGCTGTCTCAATCTCCCTTCTCATCCAGGCCCTTCTGTTCGGCGACGGAGGCATTCTTGCTTTCGGCGCGAACTGCTTCAACATGGCGTTCGTTATTCCATTTGCCGGTTATTTTATTTACAGCTTTTTAAAAAAAATATTGAAAAATACTGGCGGAAACCGGAGCGAATTTATTATCGCTTTCAGCTCCGGTTATCTTGCCATCAATCTCGCCGCCATGTTCGCGGCCGTGGAATTCGGGATCCAGCCTGTGTTATTCAAAGATGCATCAGGCATGCCTCTGTACTGCCCTTACGGCCTTTCCGTTTCAATCCCGGCAATGCTTATATCACACCTGCTTGCCGGCATAGTCGAGGGAATTGTCACATCGGGCGTTCTGCTGTATATACGCCGGATGTCGCCCGGGATAATTCATGCAGACAGTACCGAAAACGGGAAAAAAACTGTTTTCGGGCCGCTGTACGTCCTGCTTGCCGCAATGACAGTGCTTACTCCTGTCGGGCTGATAGCATCGGGAACAGCCTGGGGTGAATGGGCTGCCGGTGAATTGCAGAAACTAAGCGGTAATATCCCGGCCGGAATCGAGAGGGGGCTCAGGCTGAATGCGCCGCTTCAGGATTATAATCTGCCCGCTTTGAAAAGCGGCATCGCAGGCTACCTGATTTCGGCGTTTTCCGGGGTGGCGCTGATCCTGATCATTTTTAAAATCGTTTCATCACTGGCCCGTAGGGGGGAGGAAAAGTGACTGAGTGGCTAAAAAAAAAGGACTGGTATTATCCTCCTGAAGACAGGGATGTATTTATCGATAAAAGCATACTCTCTGTCCTTACAATGCTCTCAGGAATCCGCTGGGCCGGGAAACCCGAAAACGGCATAATCTACCGAATTGACGCGACTCTGAAGTTTATTTTTACCTTTATAATAATTTTGCTCTTATCCCTCTCACAGAATCCGGGGTTTATTCTGCTTTGCGATTCCTATATAATCCTGACGCTCGGACTTCTCTGTATTAAGGATATTAAAAGGACTGCCGCAGTTATAATTGCAGCCGGGATTTTTACAGCACTGATCCTTCTTCCGTCCGCCGTCATGGGCAATATGCACAACAGCATAATTCTTTTATTAAAAATATCCGGCAGTCTTACAGCCGTAAACATCCTTGCAAACTCGACAAAATGGAGCCGCCTGACAAGGTCCATGAAATTCATAAAACTCCCTGACATTTTTATTCTCATTCTAGATATAACAATAAAATACATCTTTATTCTTGGGGAATATTCTATTAACATGCTTTACGCTCTCAGGATCAGGTCTATCGGTAAAAACGACAGGAAACACCAGTCGCTTTCCAACCTCATGGGCGCCCTTTTCCTGAAATCCAAGGAAATGGCCGGTTTGACATACAGCGCGATGGAATGCAGGGGTTTTGACGGGCGCTACCTGTCCGTATGGAAATACAGGATGAAACCCGAAGACGCCGTGTATCTCGGCATAAACTGCCTCATAGCCGGGTTGTTTTTTTATTTATAAGCTTTTAAAACGCATCAAAATAAATGTAATGTCATCGTTTTGAGGAACATTACCGCGGTATTCCCCGATGTCTGAAAGGAAAAATTCGCCGAGCGTCTCGATTGTTTCTTTATTATGACTGGAAAGATATTCTTCAAATCTTGACAGAGGGTATTCCCTTCCGGAAGAATCGGCCTGCTCGATGATCCCGTCCGTCATTATAGCTATAAATTCCGGGCTGTCCAAAACATAAGTTTTTATCGCCCCGGATACGCTTATTCCAAGAGGCGGATTTTTTGCCGGATGAATTCTTTCCAGAATCCCGTTATACCTGTATATATAAGAGTGCCCCATATCCGCAATAGTAAGATTACCGCTTTCTTCATTATAATCAAGAAAGACGGCTGTAGCGAATTCATTCATCCTCGCCAGGTAATCCCCTGAGACCTCGATGAATTTTTCAAACCCCTGGTTAAAATCATAAACCTCTGCCATCCCTCTCAGAACTGATGTCACAAGGGCGGCTGCTATACCCTTCCCGCAGACGTCTGAAAGAAAAATAATCCAGGATTTTTCGGAATATTTTTTACAGTAGTGAATATCTCCGCCGACTTCCAGAGCCATCTTGTTTACACAGACGATCTCTATATTCCTGCCTTCGTATTTCTTTATGCTTTCAATAATGTTCTGCTGTATCTCATGTGCATGCCTGATATCGTTCCTGTTCTTTTCAGATAATGTCACAAGGATGTCCCTGATCGAAAAAATCCCCTGGAAACTCCCTTTCCCGTCGACTATTAAATAGTATTTTTGTTTCCCTTCTTTGATTTCGGTTTTCAATTGTTCCGCCGCATAATAAATGGAATCAGCGTCAAGAAAACTTCGGGTTATGATTTTATAATTCCCGGTTATTTTCCGGCTCATTACATCCCATCCGTAAGGATTTCCAAGTAGTTTGAAAAGCTGTTCCTGGACAAGAATACCGGCAGCTTTATTATTATTATCAAGCACCCCGATTGCCTCAAGGTCCGGATATTTGCGCCAGATCTGAGACAGCTGGCCGATCAGGCAATTTTCATAGACATAACAAAAGCAGGAAGCGATCCGGAGAAGCGTACTATTCGAATTTTCTTCGGGCACCTTCAGAAATAAATATGTGTCTATAGTTTTTATCATTTTATTCGAATGGAATCTATGCCTTTATCGCACAGGAGCCACAGTCTTTCTTTCAAACCGTCCATTTCAACAGCCGGGCTGCCCAGGTGATAGTAATTGCTTCTTCCCATAGTATGGATATCATACCCGGCAAGGATGAGATCATCCGTAGCAATCCAGACCGCAGATGAAGACGGCAGAACAGCGCTGATTTTTGACTGAGTAGGGATATTGCCTTTTACAATTCCGCTTTTTTGATCAACTATGAATACCCTTCCCCCGGCGTCAGTATTAAAAAACAGGGCAATAAAACCCTGTCTCGAAATGATCTTCGCATCCATTAAAGCCGCGTTCGGAACCACTGCTGTCCATAAAAGGCTTCCATTCTGTTTAGAGTAAGACCGGAAGGTGCCGCTGTCCCTGAAATAAACCGTTATTGCCTCTTCCGATTCTATCAGAGGATGCGCTGAAACGGATTCCAGGATTACCTGCCATATAATTCGCCCGTTATTGATAGAATAGGACGTCAGCTTCCCGGATTCGTCCGTATAATATAATATATCATTGCCGTCAATTACAGGCGATGAAAACCCGGGGCCTGCTATATAGGTGTCTATGTGTTCGAACATCCTGCCTTTATTGCTGAAAATATAAATTCCCCTGTCCATTGTCGATAAAACACTGTATTTATCATTTGATGCGATTTCTGTTCCGTACCAAAGGGTTCCCGGAACAGATAACGACCATTTCAATTTTCCGCCGGAATTATAGCATACAGCTAAACCGGAAGCATTTACCATTAAAATATCTTTATTGTTTATTATCTTTAATAGTTTCCATTCACTTTCTGCGGGGGGAATCTTTAAGAGAGAGCCCGAATTTATGTCATAAATAAAACCTTTGCTGCCGCCTGATACCGCGATAATCCCCGGTGATAAATTCATCCTTATCCTGGCCCCTTCCATGTCAGACAGCGATGAATAAAGAGGATGGGAAGCAGTTCCAAGATCAATCGCCAATAAACTGTCCCTGTCAGGTTTCAGGTTTTCGAACCTGCCGACCACGCCGTTATCCCCTACCGCTTCAATATCGACGGATGAGTTACCGGGCATATCGAAGCCGACCGGCGCCGATCCATACTCCCGGTTATTGATATAAATCCTTGAAGCCACGCCGGGGGTTTTAATCAGCAAGGAATTATTTGTAGATGCCAGGGAATCTTCTTCAACAGTTCCAAGGTCTTCCGAAGAGTTTTTATCAAGGCTGTTGGAAACGATTTTCCCTGTTTCCGGTATTAAAGCCTCGATCCCTGCCGGAATTTCACAAATGTTTTCTGTATTTGTTCCCCTGTAAACGGCAACCTTTCCTCTTTTCACAGCGGCCATAATGCCGTTATCCAGCCTGGTGATTTCAAAGACCGTTCCCACGGCTGATATTCTGATATCAGAAGCTCTGATCTGGAAACTTTCGCCTTTTTCCAGTTTTTTTACATTGAATTCCATTCCGCCTTTTTCAAGAAGGATTTCAGGACTGAACCTGCCGCTCGACGCGATCGTTTGAAAAACAGCCCTCGTTCCCGGCTTTATTACAGCTTTAAAATTTCCTTCCGATTTAAGCGCGGTTGTCGACAGGCTGTCGTTCTCGACAATATCACCATTAACGATTGATAAACCGTTTTCGACTGTAATTTTTTTATCCCCCCTTTGAACAAAAAGACCATGATTAAAACTGCTGAAATGAGCTGAAAACTTCTCTTTATGAGCAGCAGGATTAAAGAAAATAAAAACGACAGTTAAAGAAGCCGCTAATGCTATGGCCGCCATGCCGTATGAAAAAACAGGGCTTTTCCTGATTTTTTTCTCTGTCAAAATAAGATTTAATTTAAGCCAGGCTCTTTTAATTTCGGATTTTTCAGGCACCAGACCGCTGGAGTTCTCCCTGATCAATCCCGCTATCATTTCCCGTCCGGGCGGTAATTTAAACTTTTCAATCACTATATTCCCCTGCAATACTCCTGAGTTCACGTATTGCCTCATCAACCCTGTTCCTCGCATGCCTTGGGCTTATTCCGACCGTCATGCCTATCGATTGATAATCCATATCCTGGTAGGCATAAAGAAGGAGGCAGTCCTTGAGATACTTCGGCAGCCTATATATCATACTGTCGAGAAGGCGCCTATCGTGAAATAATTTTATTTGAGGGCTTTCCTCTCCGGTTATTTCAGCTCTGTCTTCAATATTTTCATGAAGGTGCAGTTTTTTTCTTTTCCAGATATCGTTTATACTGTTGAAGAGAATCCTGAAAAACCATGGTTTGAATTTAAATTCCTTTTTATAACTGAGGGAATAATTGAAAACCCTGATAAAGGTCTCCTGAATAGTATCCAATATGTCGTTGTGCCTCAGACCGTAATATCTGCAGAAAGAATAAGCCTGAGAATACATGCGGGTATATAGCTCGTTGAAATATTTTTCCCTGTCCTGCACATCATCGCTGCCGGACAGGTCTTTGATTTTATTCATCAATTCTTCATCAGATAAATCGGCAAGCCGCATAAATTATCCTTGTATCAATTGTATCTAATTTCCAGGCATACTGTCAAATTGCCCCCGCAGGGCGCCGGATAAATACTGTACTGCATATCGGAAGCCTTCATACCCGAGGCATGGATCAGGGAAGCTGCTGCTATCCCGGCCTATACCAATCCCGCTATGATCGAATAAGTTCCATATGTATTCAGGTATGGCTTGACCTGATCCCTGTAATATTCCCTTGAATCGTTATTAACTACATAATCGGCTAAAAAATAGCCGTAAAGATAATATCCGAAAACTCCGATGTCAACAGCCCATAATCCCCCGAAAACCGCTCCGGCCCAGTAATCCCGGGCCTGAAATTCAACAATTCCCGGTATAAGAAGATCCCATGCCGGCGCAAGATCCTTGTAATCCAGTCTTTGAAAAAAATCCCTGTCTCCAAAATTTAATGCCGAAAGTTTTCCTTCCTTTAGATCGGCGGTTTTAACAAAACTGCGGAAATCACCGCTCTCGACATAAATACCGTAAAGAGAATCAGCGGGAAGGCCGTTAAGAAAATAGGCGTCTCCATTTGTAATAACACCTTTTTTTGCCCCGTCAATGATAATATCGACAGGGTATTTTGAAGACTGGATATAAACAGGGGCCGTAGGATAAAACCGAGTATGGCAGTATTTCCCGGTGTTCCGGCCTCTGCCGCATTGACTATAAAAGTTATTGCAATATCAGTAAAGGGCCCGCCGCCTATTCCGATACGCAATCAACCAGGGGAGGAAAAAAAACATTCCCGGGTTTTTAAGGCCCGGGAGTCATACTACTTGTTTACAGATTCTTTTAGTGTTTTGCCTGCTTTAAATGACACGGCTATGCTTGCTGCAATCTTGATAGGCTGGCCGGTTTTAGGATTTCTTCCAGTCCTGGCAGCCTTCTTAACGGTTTTGAATGTACCGAAACCTGTCAGGGCTACATCCCCGCCCTTTTTCAGCGTATGCTGTACAGTTTCAAGAACTGTTTCCAGATACTCTCCAGACTTTGCCTTGCTCAAACCTGTCTTTTCCGCGATGCTCTCGATGAGTTCTCCTTTGTTCATAAACCCTCCAAATAAATATATTCCCATCAAATTTAACAATTTCTAAGTAGCGTATATTGTAATTTAAAATAAATCTTCTATCAAGCTATTATTTATCTGATGTTTATTTTTCTTCCGCCACGAAATCTATCGAAGCCTTATCCAGGTATCGTTTCAATCAGGGAAGTTTATTGCCGGCCGCAAGGTAGATCTCGTACCATTCCTCCCTTGTCAGGGAGATGTCCGCCGCCCTTGCCATATCCTTAAGGCGCGAGGCTTTCGTAGTTCCCGCTATAACCTGTATTCCGGCAGGGTGCCTGAGTATCCAGGCTACTGCAATCGCTGTATTTGTAACGCCTTTCAGCGACGCAATTTCATCGATCTTTTTATTTAACACCGGAAATTTTTCGTTGTCGAGAAATGCCCCTTCAAAAAATCCGTACTGGAAAGGAGACCAGGCCTGTACGGTAATTTTATTCAGGCGGCAGTATTCCATGATGCTGCCGTCCCTGTTGATGGAAGGTTCGTTTTTCATATTCACATTGACTCCGAAATCGAACATTCCGGTATTTGTTATAGAGAGCTGAAGCTGGTTGAACATCATTTTATGGTACGCGTACCTGTTCAGGAGTTCTATCTGCATGGGATTATGGTTGCTGACGCCGAAATACCTTACTTTGCCGCTGGAATGCAGTTGGGCAAAGGCCTCGGCCACTTCCTCGGGTTCTACAAGAATATCCGGACGGTGAAGAAGAAGTACATCGAGATAATCGGTTTTCAAACGCTTTAAGCTTCCATCTACCGCTTCAAGGATATGTTCTTTCGAATAATCGAAAAATCCCTTCCTGATGCCGCATTTTGACTGAAGGATCATCTTTTCCCTGACAGCCGGAGTCATATTCACCGCTTCTGCAAAAACCTCTTCACATTTTCCATCGCCATAGACATCGGCATGATCGAAAAAATTGATCCCGGCTTCTAAGGCCGTATTAACAAGGATTGAAGCTTCCTTAACCGGGATCCTGGTTATTCTCATGCAACCCAGGATAATAGAAGACGCATTCATCTCGCCGTTTGCGATCTTGATTTTAGAGACCATTTTCTACTCTCCTGCCCGTTTTTTTTCCTGGTTCTGTAAATTCAGCTTTTAGGTCAAAGTTAACATCTATGTTAGTATATACCCTAATTTTGAAGTCTACAACAATTATTTCACTCGGACCGGATAGCCTGGGAGGGATTCAGCCTCAAGATCTTCAAAAAAGCGGGGATAGCTCCCGCTGCCGCCGCCATAATTATACCAATCGCCATTATAAGAGCTATTGTTCCAAAGCCGGTCTCGGGATAGATTACATTTTTTATAGCTATCGGCATACCCCTGGCTATGTTTTCCCCGAGTATAATACCGTTTTTCGCATAATAAAATGCAACGGGGCCGCCTATGGCTGCTCCCGCCGCGCTTCCGATGAGCCCGATAAAAGTGCTTTCAATGACTATCATAGCTACTGCCGCGCCGCGTTTCATGCCCATAGACTGGAGAACTCCAATTTCGGCGGTCCTTTCAAGGACTGTCATCATCATAGTATTGACAATAGTCATTCCTGCGCTCAGCAGGAAAAGGGCCATTATAAACCTGGCTATCCATGGAATAAGCAGGAAAATAGTCGAGAACAGGCCGATTTCATCGGCCTTGAATACATCCAGGTTATGCTCTTTTATATAGGTGTCTTTTACCAGCAAGGCCTTTACCCGGTCCATATCGCTTGAGTTCCTGAGTATTATCATCGCCTTCTGCGGTCTTCCATTGATTTTAAGCAGGGAATAAACCGTATCGAGACCGGCATAGAATGTCCTGTTCTGCTCGTACATGTTGAAATCCGCTATCCCGACTATCCTGAACTTCTTCGCGGCTAAGGAGTCATAGCTGTTCCTGGTCACAAAGAGAGCCTGGTCCCCGGCTTTAAATCCGAGTTTCCTGGCAATCTCTACGCCTATGACGGCTTCGTTAGAGCCTCCTGTGAAATATGTCCCCGCGACTAAATTATCCTGAAGCCTGATAATATCCTTTTCCGCCTCAGGGATTATAGATATTCCCATCGATGCGAAGTTTTCATCGTTAGTGACGAACAGTCCGGCAAATTTTACATTCGGTATGACCCTGTCTATTTCCGGGTATTTTTTAAGGTCTTCGACCAGTCCTTCGATATCTTCCAGACCCCTATCGGTGGGAAGGAGCCTTTCCGATCTCGTAAAAGCTTTTGTCTGTATGCAGATATTCCCGGACGATTTTATTGAGGCGTCGAGAACCTGGTTTAATGCTCCGGAAAGGATGGAAGATCCTATTATCATGGCGGATACTGCCAGTATAATTCCCATAAGGGTAAGAAATGTCCGCCTTTTATTCCTTAGAACGTTTTTCATAGAGAATGAAATTAAATAATGCATCATCTGCTCCTGAGGACCATGGATATATTCAAACCTGCGGCTTTCAGGGCCGGGTAAACCGATGCTATCACCGATGTAATGAAAGCTATGATCAATGCCGTCAGGTAATGGGACATTTCAATGTATCCGTATATCCTGCTCGATATGGGAACGTTCGCCAGGAGTTCGGAGCCTTTTACAACTATCCCGACCCTCGAGAGAAGAGTCAGGGGTATAGCCGTAATTATAATCGCGGCGAGAGAACCTATGATGCCTATGATTGTTCCCTCGAAAAGGAAAAGCAGCGCGATTTCTCTCTTTTTCATCCCCATCGCCGCCATAGTCCCTATTTCTTTTGTCCTTTCAAATACAGCCATGAGCATAGTGTTAGCGATTCCGGCAACGGCTATTATTGAAAGAAGGCCGATAATCAATTTCTGGGCGGCTCGCCTGATCCCGAAAACCGTTATCATATCGGAAAGTTCGTCTTTCCAGGAATAGCCTTTAAGGTCTGCCGGCAAAAAGTCCCATTCTCCGAGCCGTTTAATGATTTTTTCAATCAGCGGAGAATCCCTGGATCCCGCAGCTAAATCTATCTCGCTTACGCCGCCTCCCGTATCGGCGAATTTCAGGGCTGCCGGAAGGGGAAGAATTACAGAAAAGGCATCTATTGCAGGGTTATCGCATGAAACTAGCCCCGCTATGGTATAGCTGTCGGCGTTATAAGTTCCATGCAATGTCCTTCCCGAAAGCAGAATCTCGTCACCCGGCTTTACTCCGATATAATCCGCAAACTTCACTCCCATCAGGCATGCATGTGCATTTTCATAGAAATCTTCCCCTTTCCCCGGAGTTATAATACTTTTCAGCACATTGAAAACCAATCCGTCGGTTTCCGGATCAAGCCCTATTACGGTGCATGGGGCGTCTTCTTCAGGCATGGATACCGCTCCGGTGAATTTAAGACGCGGAGTAATGGCGATTCCGCTGTCAATGGATTTGATTTTAACGATTAACCCGTTATAATCATTTATAAGGTTTTCAAGATACATATCTTTCCTGTCCGGGTAATAAGACCTGTTATAAATCTTTATATGAGCCGTGTCGGAATTAACAAGATTTCTTATGGAGGTTTCGTCAATCCCGCCGAGAATAGAGCTCGACATAAGGAAAACCATTATCCCTGCCGCGCTGGCAGCCACGGTAAGAATTGTCCTGACACGGTTCCTGCGGACATTCCTCGCAGCTAATTTCAATAAATCCTTTGCCCCGATCATTTTGTTTCATCCGAAACTATATTTCCATCTACAAGCCGTATAAGTCTTTTTGCAAAATCCATAATTTTGATATCATGGGTTGAAAACACGAATGTCGTTTTCAGTTCAGAATTCATCATCCTCATCAGTTCCAGGGTTTCAGAAGCGCTTTTTGAATCAAGGTTTGCCGTAGGTTCATCGGCTAATATCAGGAGCGGGTTTTTTACCAGGGCCCTGGCGATGGCAACCCTCTGCTGCTGGCCTCCGGAAAGCTGTCCCGGAAATCTCGATGAAAGTTCCTCGATTCCGACAAGTTTTAAAATATTCATCACTTTTTCCCTTCGCTCATCCCTGTCCTTCATGCCGCCGAGAAGAAGAGGGAACTCGGCGTTTTCAAAAGCGGTTAAAACCGGGACGAGGTTAAAACTCTGGAAGATGAATCCAATCTTGCTGTTCCGGAGTTCCGCGAGTTTGCCCTGGCTCATAGAGGTTACATCAAGCCCGTCGATCTTTATTATTCCGGAATCCGGATTGTCAATACATCCCAGGAGGTTAAGGATCGTGGTTTTGCCTGAGCCGGACGGTCCGGCGAAAGCCGCCATTTCCTCGCTCCCGATAGAGAAATCGAGGTCTTTCAGGACCGGGGTTTTCGCCTCCCCTGAAGAATATGTTTTCGTGACTTTGCTGAAAGAGGCAGCTATTCCCATAAGCATTCTCCTGATACATTTAAAAGCTATTAAATAATTCGATATTTATTTTACCTATGCCATTATCAGATACGGCAGCACTATTTCTTCCGGGGTTTTCTGATCTGCGGCCGGGACCGCGATGTCTTCGTCATCGAGGCCTTTACCGGCTCATTCATACTTTTCCTGAGGTCATCCATGCCCCGGCGCAGCCTGTACACATCATCCCTCAGGCCTTCCACATCGAGCTCTTCGATGAGCTCCCTTTGAAGATCCCTTGCCTTCTCCCGGTATTTTTTGAGCGACCCGATAGTCTTTCCTATGAAATGCATAATCTTCGGGATATCGCGCGGGCAGATCAAAAAAACGAGAAGAATTATAAGAAGGATTTCTCCCATCCAGTTTTCAAGCATCATGCGCTCCTATCCTGAAAACTGAAGCCGCCAGCAATGTCAGCAGATAAAGGACAATCATCGGAAGCGCCAGGATTATCTGGGAAACGACATCGGGGGCCAGCACAGCGGCTATTACAAAAATCACTATGATTACGTATTTCAAATTTTTAACAAGCAGGGTTATTGTGATAATCCGGAACTGGAGGAGAACGATCATAACGACAGGAAATTCGAAGCAGAGACCGCAGGCAAGGAGAAACTTAAAAATAAACTCGATGAACTTAGAATAGTTGATCATCAGGGAGATACTGCCGGGGAAAAATCCCTCGTTTTTAAAAAAACGGAGTGATGCGGGAAGCACCGAGTGGATTGAGAAAATTATACCGAACGCAAATAGAGCAAAAGCAGTTATAATCGATCCGAGTATAATATTTTTTTCACGCGCCGTGAGACCGGGAAAGATGAACAGGCATAATTGAAGAATAAATACAGGCAGGGCGCAGATAAAGCCGGCCACAAAAGAGACGTTCATCCTGGTGAAAAACCCTTCGACAATCGTATTGACATACAGCTTTTCGCCGAGGACTCCCGATATTATCTGTACAAAATAAGGATAAACAATATATCCGGCTATTGAAAATATCAGGACGGCAGAGGCTGCCCAGAGCATGCGGTTACGCAATTCGACTACATGATCCCAGAATGGCTCTTCGGGCTTTTTCTTCATATTCTATTCTTGGCTTTTGTTTTTTTTAACCGGCCTCTTTACAGTCGAGGGGCTTTTCCTCTTTTTTCTTGCAGCAGCCTGCTCTTCTTCGTCGGCTTCACGCAAACCCCTTTTCAATTCTTTGAAACCCTCGCCTATAGATTTGCCGAGATTGGGGATCCTGGATGCCCCGAAAACTAAAACTATAACCACGATAACTACTAAAATTTCCGTTAATCTCATCGTTTAACCCTTTTTATTCTTTTATGACATGATCATTTTACAGGCAACATCATTTATAACTGTGTTTCCAATTTTTGTCAAATCGTGAGGAAAACGCGCCCCTGCCCCCCCGAGGCGTGAAATTTATTTGATTAATCGAGAGCAAAAGGATAGATTTTATGAGGGGTTATATGAAATTATATGCGGGTACCAGCGGGTACAGCTACAAGGAATGGATCGGCAATTTTTATCCTGAAAATATCAAGCCTCCTGAAATGCTCTCTTATTATGCAGGCAGGCTGAGAATAGTCGAGATAAACAATACCTTTTACAGGATGCCGAAAAAAGAGATCCTTGAAACCTGGAAATCCGGGACGCCCGAAAACTTTTTATTCAGCATCAAAGCTTCCCAGAGGATAACTCACAGGAAACTCCTGTCGGACGTCGAAGAAGAAACTCATTATCTTTTAGAAAACCTGAAAGTGCTGGATAAAAAACTCGGGGCAGTTCTCTTCCAGTTTCCGCCCTGGTTTAAAAAAAATAAGGAGCGGCTTTCAGATTTCCTTGATATTTTGCCCGGGGATCTCCCGGCGGTTTTCGAATTCCGCGACAGCTCATGGTATGACGATGAAATTGCCGGAATGTTAAAACAGAAAGGCTTTATCTTCTGCTTCAGCGACATGGATGAAAAAGAAAAGCCGGTGATAATAAACACATCATCATGGGGGTATCTTTAGGCTCAGGCGCGAATTATATTCCAGAAACGACCTGTCGGACTGGGCAAAGACAGTAAAATCCCAGGACTGGGAAAAAGCTTACATCTTTTTTAAACACGAGGATGGCGGAACAGGCCCAAGGCTCGCAGAGGAATTTACCGGAATGTTTTAACGGACCGCCCTGTCTGCATGATGCCAGTCTATTTTCACTCCTATTTTAGCGGCAAGCATTTCCATATCCCAGTCGTTATGGCCGGCAAGCTTTTTCAATTCGGCTTCATTTTTATATTTCAGTTTTATTTCTTTGAAGCTGAGGCCCTTTGAACCCGAATTAAATACAAAACCCGTATGATGAGTGGATTCAACGGTTTTCAAATTTGCCTGGCCGGGATTGCCCAGATCTACGACGCCGTTGCAGGCGCATATAGCGGTATTCGAACTGTCTATCACCCTGACATAAAAGGTAGTCCCGCGGACGGCTGCGACAGCGGTGCTGGTTTCGACCTGAAACGGCGGCTGACTGTTTTTTGACTTATCGAGGTTTTTGAGCACCGCTTCCAGGCCTCCCGAGGTGATCTTTATGCCCTTCAGACCGCCCGCCATATTAAGCTTAATTGTACTGTTCTCAAGTATATGAAGGATGTTTTTCCCGTTAAAAACAATCTCGCAGACAGAATCCTTGCCTGTTATAATCGTTGAATCGGCAGGAACATCGGAGTCCGCGGCCGCAGCAGCGCCATTGATCAAAACATTTCCGATGGTCATAAGTATTTTTCCCGAAAAATCTCCAGCCTCCGATTTTTTCGAGCAGCTCAAAGAAAATAGAATAAGCAAAATAGCGGTAAAAATCCATATCTCTTTCATTGTATCCCTCCATTAATGTCACTGTTCAGGTCTATTATCCATAAATTATATTCAAAATGGCCGGGGTTTTCAATCATTCTTTAACAAGTTTTATCACGGTCTCCATATGAAGGGTTTGAGGGAACATATCAATGAGCCTGCAATACACAGCCCTGTATTTGTTTTTAAGCTGCCTCAACTCCGCGGAAAGGGATTGCACCGAGCATGAAATATAAATCATCTTCCCGGGGCCGATCCGGAGTAATTCGTTGATCACCCCTATGCCGCATCCTTCCCTGGGAGGATCAAGAATAACGGTCGCAAATTCCCCGGGCCTTATATGCTTCAGGGCCGCCTCCACATCTCCCGGAATAAAATCGCAATTTTCTATGCGGTTGATCGAGGCATTCATAACAGCCGATTTAACGGCCTGCGCCGCATAATCTATCCCTAATACAAAACCGGCTCTTCGGGAAATAGGCAGTGAGAAAAATCCGGAGCCGCAGTACAGGTCGAGAACTTTGTCTCCGCCGCTCTCCCCCATCAATTCAAGAACTTCTTTCCGGAGGAATTCAGCCTGCAGATAGTTTGTCTGGAAAAACCCGTTATGAGCAACGCTGTATGTAATGCCGCCCATAACTATTTTCAAATATCCGCTCCCGGTTAAAAGGCTGTAGCTTCTGTAGGACGACGCCCCGACTCCCGTTACCGACGGGCTGCAGTCTTTCATGATTCTGCGTGCCAGGCCTATAACAGACCCTGACATCCTCTTTACAAAAAAGCAGACGCCGGTTTTCCCGTCACCGGTACTTCTGATATGCACCTGAAGAATATCAGGCGGCCAGGAATATTTTTTAATCTTTTTAAAGACTTTGCGGTTGGCATCCAGCTCCATAAGACAGTCTTCAATATCGACGGGTTTATTTGAATTTTCACGCGTAAAGACAAGCCTTCCATCCGAATTCAAAAGCGACATTTTGTTCCTGCAGCCGCAGGGTTTCGCCATCCCCTCGAATTGCTCATGCCCCGATATTTTCATGCCGCTCTGTGCAAGGGCTTCTGATTGTATTTTCTGCTTATTCTTCAGCTGTGAATTATAATCCATATTAAGCCACTGGCAGCCGCCGCATTTTTTATCAAAGGAAGGGCAGTAATACGGGGGCATGTCAGGCGCGGCAGATTCGGCTGGTTTCAAAACTCGAGCCTCCTGTAAATATAAGAGCTGAGCATATTTTTATAATAGTCCTGCATTTCAACGAATTTTATGACGGCAACATTCCCTTTTTTCCTGATGATAATCCCGTTTGTGCTCATATCGTTCTCGTTTATCGTGATTTTAATATTGTTGTTCAATATCTCTTCATTTTCCTTCAGGTCTTCGATGCCGCTGAGTTCAACAGCCATCACATCCATGGATATGAATTTGACTTTGCCGAGAACGGTTTTATGGGTGAAGGACGACCGTATTGCTGCCATAATCCTGTCGTCCTCATCCGGTTCAACCCTGATCGTCAGCCTCCTGTCGGGGACACCGTCTTTTCCATAAAGAAGTTTCATAACGTTTTTTTCGAAAACTTCCCCGACAAACGGTTTAACAAGGATCCCTTTGATGCCTATTTTGATCATTTCCTCCAGGAATATTTTAGTTGAAGTTTCTGTCGCCAGGATTATCTTAATATAATTCAATCCTGCATCCTGGCTGATCTTTTTGACAATTTCGATAATCTCGGAGGCCCCGGGTCCGCAGTCGCAGATAAATGCATTGAATTTATTGGTGTTCAGCCTGCTCAGGATGTTTATTTTATCCTGCAGGCACAGGCATTTTATTCCATTTTTTATCAGGGTGTAAATAATAAGCTTCTGGACCGGCAGAGCAGGCTCATATACGAGGATATTCATCTCAGCGGCTTTCGCCGTCACAGAGGTTTTCAGCCATTGAACCGCCTTGTTTTCATCGTTAAACAGCTTCCTGGGAGGGTTGTTTGAATCGCCCAGGCCTATAAAAAAATTCGCCATCATCCTCGAGATGCCGGACTTTATGATAATTGCGATGATCGATACGGATACCATGGCCTCTTCGGAACCGTAATAATGCATGCTTTCCGGAGACATATCTTTCACACGTGAAGAATCGATCAGCACCGGGTGCTTTTTATCCTTGACAATCGCCTTGAAAGCCGTGATTACTTCCCTGGCGTCTTCGATGGTATGGGTTTCGTTGAAAGCGGAGATCCTGATGATACCGTCATTGCCCGAAATGATGAACGCGGTCTTCGTCTCCATAAAATCGATTATGGATATGCCGCATCTTGAGGCATACTGTTCCGCTTCGAACCTTGCATCCGGCATAGCGTAAATTCCTTTATTTTATTCCCCCCGGCGCCCGCCTCGGTTAATTATACAAGGAATCATTAATGCAGTCAATACCGATCCGTAACTGCCAGCATTGACAGGATTTCAGCGGCCGCTCGTTTCACAACCCCCGGTTCTCCAAGTAATTTCCTGACCTCGCCGGAAGCGGCTTTCAATTCGGACCTGCGCTTTTCATCGGTTAAAATGCGGACTGCCTCGTACGTCACATTCCCGGTATTAAAATCGTCCTGGATGAATTCAGGGTATGCCATCCTTCCTAAATAAATATTAGGCAGGCTTATAAAGGAGATTTTATGCCATTTCTTCTCCATGATCTTTTTAATGACCATATAAGAAATTTTGCCTAAACGGTAACCTGCTATAAAAGGCGTCCCCAATACGGCATGTTCAAGGGTTATAGTCCCGGATTTTGTCAATGAAAGGTCGCTGTTCGAGATAAGATCATAATTATTGCCGCTGTAGAGGGTCATACCGGTATTATATTTTTTCACGAGCCTTTTAATTTTTTTCAGAAAGTACGGTTTTGTGACTGAAATTATTATCTCTATATCCGAGACTGATTTTGATATATTTACAGCCGATGCCAATAATACCGGGAAGCTGTGCCTGATCTCCTGCATCCTGGAACCGGGAAATACCGCTAAAATTTTCTTTTTATCGCCTATTTTATAAAGCTTTTTGAAATTATCTTTATTAATTTCCGGACGGGCAATATCGAGAATGGGATTGCCGATATAAACGGCATTCCCGCCAAGGCGGTTATAAAATTCAGCCTCTTCCCGGAAAATGGCAAGGATTTTATCCGTTATGCCGGTAACGGCTTTTCCCCCCTTATCCGTCCCCCATTGCCACTCCTGAGGAGAAATGTAATAAACGGCCGGGATTTTTAATTTTTTTACAGCCGCCAGAAACACCATATTAAAACCCTGGTTATCTATGGCGATTACAAGATCGGGCTTATCTTTGCCGATCAATTTCTTCATCTTTAAAAATGTCAGAAATAATCCCGGAATATAAATGAGAGGCTCGATAAAACCGATCGTGCTTTTTTTAGTCAGATCCGCATAGAGCTTAACTCCGGCGGCAGCCATCTTTTCACTGCAGATGCCTGTAAATTCTATCGACGGATCCGCTTTCCTGATCTCATTGACAAGTCTTGCGCCGTGAACATCTCCGGAAACTTCTCCGGCGCTTATAAATATTTTTTTCAATTTCACTTCCTGATATCCCAGGCTGCTTATAGATTAATATCCTTCATCCTGATTTTTTCAAGGACCATTTCTTTAAACTCCCTGAAGGGCATCCCGTCGGCCCGTGTTCCATCGCGTTTACGCAGCGATACTGTTTCCTGCGCTATTTCCTGATCTCCTAAGATAACCATGTAAGGGACCTGCATTCCCTGCGCCTTCCTGATCTTGCCGTTCATGCGGTCAGAGTCCAGGTCGGCCCTGGCGCGGATCCCCGCTGATTTCAGTTCGGATTCGATTTTCAATGCGGCTTCGTTATGGCCGTCGGTAATTGGAATGATCCTTACCTGTTCAGGGGAAAGCCATACGGGGAATTTGCCGGCAAAATGCTCTATCAATACGCCGCAGAAACGTTCCATGGAACCGAATGGGGCCCGGTGGATCATTACAGGATGGTGCTTCTGGTTATCGGCGCCGGTATAGGAGATATCGAACCTTATCGGCAGGTTATAATCCACCTGCACTGTTCCAAGCTGCCATTCGCGGCCTATGACATCGCGAACGACAAAATCTATTTTCGGGCCGTAAAAAGCCGCTTCACCGGGTTCTTCGGTGAAGGGTACCCCCAATATCTTTACCGCGCGCCGGCATGCATCTTCGGCCTTGTTCCAGTTCTCGGCCAAACCTGTGTATTTGGATGAATCCGGATCCCTCAGGCCGATCCTCACACGGTAATCCTTCATTCCGAGTGTGGTAAGCACAATTTTGACAAGTTCCAGGCAGCCCTGCACTTCCTGTCCGACCTGTTCCTCCATGCAGAAAAGATGGGCGTCGTCCTGGGTAAAACCCCTGACGCGGGTCATGCCGTTAAGTTCGCCAGATTGTTCCCAGCGGTAAACGGTTCCGAATTCCGCTAATCTGACCGGCAGATCGCGGTAACTGCGCATCTCCGATGCGTATATTTTTATGTGATGAGGACAGTTCATGGGCTTGAGCAAAAATCCGTCCATAAGCTGATCATCTGGAATAACCTGTCCGGAAGTTATGGTTTGACTGCCGGTGCGGGTATTTATCTGATCGGCTAACACGGAAGAAACTCCTTCCATCCTGTGCATAAGCTCTGCGCATGAGCAGCCGCTCTCTAGGGCTTTTGCCAATTCAACCCGGTCGGCTATAGGAGCGAACTGGGAATCCTTGTAGTAAGGAAAATGGCCGCTGGTTTTATACAATGTCAATTTGCCTATATGAGGCGTGAACACCTGCTGGTAACCCTGTTTGCGCAGTTCATCGGAAATGAAATTCTGCAGTTCCTGCCGTATTATCGATCCCGCGGGAGTCCACAGGATCAGGCCCAGTCCGACATCTTCATCGATGTGGAAAAGCTTTAATTCCTTTCCAAGCTTCCTGTGATCGCGGTTCTTTGCATCCTCAAGGTTTTTCAGGTAAGCAGCAAGGTCATTTTTATTCTTCCAGGCTGTGCCGTAAATCCTCTGAAGCATGGGTTTATTTTCATCGCCGCGCCAGTACGCGCCGGCAACGCTGAGAAGTTCGAAGGCGTCTGCAGGTATTCTGGCTGTATTTTCGATATGAGGCCCGCGGCACAGGTCCGTAAACCCGCCGATCGTATAAGTTGTGATTATTTCCTTTTTATTTTCTTTTTCAAGGCCTTCGATCAATTCAAGCTTGAAAGGCTGGCTTTTAAATAAATCTTTTGCCTGCGAAGCATTTACTTCTTCACGGATTACATTCTGTTTTTCCGCAATTATTTTCCGCATCTCTTTTTTAATCAGATCCAGATCCTCTTTTGTAAAAGAAACAGGTTTGCCAGCTTCATCCCTGCCCAGGTCGAAGTCGTAATAAAAGCCGTTTTCAATAGGCGGCCCGATTGCGATAGAAGCTTCCGGGTGAAGGCGCATTACAGCTTCCGCCATGACATGGGCGGCTGTATGCCTCAGTTTATACAAATCCGGATCATACCCTGCAGGAATCTGGGTGTTGATTTCAGGCATAAGTGTCTCCTTGTTTTTATTACAAAAAAAGCGCATGACCGCCCCACGGGGACAACAGTCATGCGCTTCCGCGGTTCCAGCAAATTAAGCACTCGATGATTTTAATGCACGCCCTGATAAAATACAAATTCCGGCAGCGCTTTCAGGCAGGCGGATTTATTTATTGTCTTTACAGAAATTTTCCAGTTCTTCCGCCGCTTTCCTGAAACTTATACCGGTTTGCCTGACGGCAGCATGGTTGATAAAATCAGCCGGTTTTATGGCGTTCTCGTCGTATGCCTCGCGGAAATACGGTATTTTCGACAATTTCACGATTATGTCATCGGGCACAGGCTCGCCGATTTTCGATTCGATTTCTTCGCCTTCATAGTTAAGGATTATGCCGGCCATGATATTCGGAAATATTGTCAGAACAAGGTCGCCGCCTATAAGCTTTTCCGCATGCCAGATCCTTGTTTTCCCATCTATTACAGGACCGATCCGCATCGAAGCCGCTAAAAGCATGCTTTCATATTTCCTGTCTTTGAACAGCCTGTATGCCTTTTTAAATACGGCGATTCCGAACCATCTCCTGTCCTGATCGGTTATATCAATTTTGCGCTCCTTCGCCTGAGAATCGAATTGAGCGCAGTCTTCCAGTCTTCCGAGCATCAGGGTAACGACAGAACGCCATTTCGAGAGGTCGGCATTATTTCTCCTCGCGATCTCCAGCCCCCGTTCGACGGCCTGGGCAACCGCTACAAGCTGGGACAGGGTGAAAGTAAGCGTTGCGTTTGTCGGGATGCCGAGGGCGGTCATTATCTCTATAGCCTCTATTCCTTCTTTAGTCCCCGGCATTTTGATCATTATGTTCGGAGAGATACGGTTGAGAATGATGCCCTGCCTGACCATTTCCCGGGTATCCTCCGCAAAGCGTGGATCGACCTGGCCGCTGATATATCCATGCTTGAACCCTGAATTTTCAAAGACCGGCATCAGCATTTCCGCCCCTCTTTTAACGATCTCGGAATAAAGCTCCCGGAAAATTTCCCCGGTATCGCCCCTCCTGTCCGACAGGCAGTATTCATGTACAAAATTACCCCAGTACTCACTGTTCTCCCTTACTACATCCATGGAAAGGGGGGGATTGGTCGTAACGCCCCGGATCAGGCTTTTCTTCACATCCATTTTATTGTAAAGCAGATCGAGGCTGTCCCCTGATGTTTTAAGCTTCTTTTCGGTGATTTCCATTTTTGTTTCTTCCAGCCAGTTATCGAGGATCAGAGGCGATGAATCCCACCAGATCTCGGTGCCCGGAAAAAAATTTCGAGATTTTTTCTATCGCGTTCATAATAGTCCCCTTGCTATTTCAAGCGGTCCTGTTTGTGCCGGATAAAATGTATAAATTATTGTTTTTGGCTTATGAAGTCATTACAATATCTTTTATCGACATAAAACGACATAAGTGCCACTAAATAAGAGGCGCTAAGGAGAAAATTATGGCAAAGCCCGATGTGTACGTAACAAGAATGCTTCCCGAAAAAGCGATAGAACTTTTGAAAGAGCATTGCATGGCGGAAATAAACCCGGATGACCGGGTGCTTTCCAGGGATGAACTTATCTTTAAGGTAAAAGGGCGCAATGCGGTCCTTTGCATGCTCAACGATACCATAGACGAAACGGTTTTCGCCGCCGCAGGCCCCGGCTGTAAAATCTTTGCAAATTACGCTGTCGGATACAATAATATCGATATCCCCGCAGCGACAAAAAGGGATATTATAATCACCAATACCCCGGATGTATTGACAGACGCCACTGCCGATTTAGCCTGGGCATTGCTTTTCGCGGTTTCACGCCGGATCGTCGAATCCGGCTTGTATCTCCGCGAGGGAAAATTCAAAGGATGGGCGCCGATGCTTTTTCTCGGACGGGATATAACGGGAAAAACCCTCGGAATTATCGGGAGCGGCAGGATAGGCAGCAATTTCGCGAAAAAATCGAAGGGCTTTGATATGAAAATCATTTATAACAACACATCCCCTGACAGGGACTTCGAAAAGGCGACCGGGGCTTTCTTTGCCGATAAACAAACAGTCCTGAAAGAATCCGATTTTCTTTCACTCCACGTTCCGCTTCTTCCGTCGACCAGGCATTTGATCGGCGAGAAAGAGCTTAATATGATGAAAAGCACGGCCGTACTCATCAATACTTCGAGGGGCCCGGTAGTGGATGAAAAGGCCCTGGTCAAGGCCCTGAAAAACGGAGTCATCTGGGGAGCCGGACTTGACGTTTATGAAAACGAGCCCGCTCTTGAACCCGGGCTTGCAGAACTCGATAATGCAGTTATCGTGCCGCATATAGCAAGCGCGACGATCGAAACCCGCACCAATATGGCATTCATTGCAGTCCGCAACATCATCGAGGTATTATCGGGCAGGAAGCCGGAAACCTGCGTCAATCCCGAAGTCCTGAAATGAAAATTGTAATAGCGCCGGATTCTTTTAAGGGTAGCCTGTCGGCGCTTGAAGCCGCCAGGGCTATGAAAGAAGGGGTCTTGAGAGCCTGCAGGGATGCCGTCGCGGGCAGGCTGGAAACCGAGATCGTTCCCATGGCCGACGGAGGAGAAGGCACCGTTGAAGCGGTCCTTTCATCAGCTGGCGGCACAGTCATAAATGCGGATGTTACCGGCCCCCTCGGCGTAAAAGTGAGGTCATTTTACGGGATTTTGAGCGGCAATAGAACCGCGGTTATAGAAATGGCTGCAGCCTCGGGCCTGACCCTTGCCCCTGAGGGCTTGAGAGATCCGATGATAAGCACATCATACGGGACAGGTGAATTAATCATTAATGCCCTTGACATGGGCTGCAGAAAGCTGCTGATAGGCATAGGCGGAAGCGCCACAATAGACGGCGGCACCGGCATGCTTATGGCCCTGGGTGCAGGATTTTATGATAAAACCGGCAGGGAAATCCCCCGCGGCGGGGGAGGTCTCATCAGCATCGGCCGTATCGATATATCGGGCCTCGATCCGAGAATTCAAGAAACGGAAATAGTCGCCGCTTGCGATGTGAAAAACCCTTTATGCGGGCCGTTCGGAGCAGCGGCGGTATTCGGACCTCAAAAAGGGGCGGCGCCGGAGGTTATCCCCCTTCTCGATGAGGGCCTCGCCCATTTTGCAGGTAAAATCCATGAATTCCTGAAAATAGAGGTAAAGGATATTCCCGGCTCGGGGGCGGCCGGCGGCATGGGGGCGAGCCTCCTTGCATTTCTTGGAGCAAAGATCATGCCCGGAATAGAACTGATCGCAGATGCGACGGGGCTTGAAGAAAAGATCAGGAACTCGGACCTGATTTTAACAGGCGAAGGCAGCACGGACTCTCAGACTGCTTTTGGAAAAGTTCCGGCGGGAATAGGAAAAATAGCGTCGAAGTACGGTGTGCCGGTAATCTGCATATCCGGCGGTATAGGCGAAGGCGCCCAAACTTTATGCGGGAGCGGCATTAGGGCCCTTTTCGGTATTACCGGCCGTCCGATGGATCTGTCCGAAGCTATGAAGAACGCTTATGAACTTGTTTCACAGACAGCTGAAAACGTGATCAGGACCGTACTGCTCGGTTATTCTATTAAAGGTTTTACCCCGAAATAATCCACGGCGTTGCCAAAGCAAATATTCCTTATCATTTTCCCCATAGCCGCAGTATCTTCGAAAATTTCACCGTTCTCCATGTCATTGCCGACCAGACCGCATAGAATACGCCGGAAATACTCATGCCTGGGAAATGAAAGAAAGCTCCGGGAATCCGTAAGCATTCCTACAAAACGGCTTAATAGCCCCATGCAGGAAAGCGAGTTCAGCTGCCTGACGATACCATCCTTGTTGTCGAGAAACCACCATGCAGGGCCGAACTGGATCTTTCCCGGAACCGATCCGTCCTGGAAATTACCCGCCATGGAACCCAGCATTTCGTTATCTTTGGGGTTGATATTGAAGAGTATTGTTTTAGGCAGCCTGCCCTTAGCGTCAAGGCGGTCCATCAGGCGAGAAAGAGGCCGGGCAAAGGCCGCATCCCCTATTGAGTCGAACCCTGTATTCCGGCCGGCAGTCCCGAGCATCCTCTTATTGTTATCGCGCAAAGCACCTATATGGAGCTGCATAACCCAATCCCTTTCATAATCCATTTCTGCAAGCTCGGCCAGGACGGCTGATTTAAAACTTCTTATATCATCTTCACTCAAACGGGCGCTTCCGCCTTGTGGTGAATTTCTCACTCTCCTGAATATCGACCTTATCCCGGAGTCGGTAAAATCATCGGCAATGACAATTTCCATTCCATGATCGGAAGAACGGCACCCCATTTCATGGAAAAAGGCATGCCGCTTCCGCAGGGCTTCGAGGAATGATCTATAATCCCTGATTTCAATATTGCTGGCAGCTTCGAGACGGTCCGTCCAGCTGTTGAACATATCCGTATTTTCAATCTCCATGGCTCTGTCCGGACGGAAAGTCGGCAACACCCTGACGGCAAAGAGGCTTTCTTTAATCTTTTTGTGGTGCTCCAGGCTGTCTGCCGGGTCATCGGTAGTGCAGACGGCTTTAACATTCATCCTGAGGAGAAGATTCCTGGCGGAAAAATCTTTTGTTTTCAAAAGTTCATTGCAGCCTCTGTATATATTCCCGGCGGTTTCCGGGGTCAGGAGCTCTTCGTCAATTCCGAAATACCGGGAAAGCTCCAGATAAGTCCAGTGATATAAAGGATTTCTCACAGCGGCATTGAGGGTTTTTACCCATGCCTGGAATTTCTCGAAATCGTCCGCATTTCCGGTTATCAGTTTTTCATCGATCCCGTTTGCCCTCATCGCACGCCACTTATAATGGTCGCCTCCCAGCCAGATCTCAGTCATATTTTTATATGTCCTGTCTGACGCTATATCTTCGGGCGGAAGATGGCAGTGGAAATCGAATACAGGCATATCTTCCGCATAATCATGAAAGAGACTTTCAGCCGTTTTGTTTCCTAGAAGGAAATCATCTTTTATAACTTTCACATCTGCCTCAGGGCCTTTACAAGCGTGGCAAGATTGTCCTTCATTACGCTTATATATTCCTTTCCTTCAGCAATTTCCTTATCTGTTAGACCTTCAAGCGGATTGAAAGTCTCCGCTTTAGCCCCTATTTCCCTTGCTATTGCCTGTGCAACCTTCGGGCTGACAAGATCCTCGAAAAAGATATATTTCACACCGTTCTTCCTCGCGAAATCGGCTATCAGAGCCATTCTTCCCGCGGAGGGCTCCGCGTCGGCTTCAAGCCCTTCGATAGGGATCTGTTTGAGGCCGTACGCTTCGCACATGTAGCCGAAAGCCTGGTGGGAAACTATAATTGTCCTGCGGCCGACATCTTTCAGCGCTTCCCTGTATCCCCTGTCGAGTTCGGTGAATTTAGAGGTATAATAGATAAGATTGCTCCGGAAAAACTCTGCGTCGGCAGGGTCAGCATTTGTAAGGGCCGCCTCTATTTCTTCCATCTGCTTGACGGCATTCAGGGGGTATAGCCATACATGCGGATCGTACTTGAGGTTTTCATTCTTATCGAGATTCTCGTGCAATTTGATATTCGTGGAAGTTACCACAACAACCAATTTTTTGTTATTAAGAGCAGGAATGACCTTATCCGCCCAGCCTTCCATGCTTGCCCCGTTCAGGATTAAAACGTCGGCTTTTTCAAGGTTTACCATGTCTCCGGGAGAAGGTTCCCAGTCATGGGGCTCCATGCCGGCCGGTACAAGGTTGGAAAGGACGATTTTGTCCCCGCCTATCTTTTCTGCCAGGTCGTACATGGCATAGAAACTCGAATAGACGAGCACTTTGCCGCCGGTTCCATGTGAAGCTGAGGAACCTTTTCCTCCGCCGCAGGACGTGAAAAACATAGCTGCAGAGAATATTACTGCAGCCAGAAAGGCTGTTTTTCTTACATTTTTCATTATTTATCTCCCGTCAACATGCCAATGATTAGCGTTTATTTTAGTATAGTTAAAAACACAATCGGTGTCAATTAATTTGCGATTGATTTGCATATTGAGTTGATATTTTTCTCTTTTTAAGCTAAACTTTATGGGCGCTTTTACCAATTGCCTCCCCTTACGGGGACCCTTAAACAATTAAAGAAGGTTTTATGAGACTGCCTTTTACAACCGTGCGCAGAGATTTGCTCGATATTATAAACCGGTCGGAAATTCCTTTGAGCGCCTCGGAAATTTTCGAAAAATACGGTAAAAAAGCGGATCTTTCCACAGTCTACCGCGCCGTAAAGTACCTCGAAACCGAAAGTATAATCGAAGGTTTCACTATATTCTGCTCCTCCCATGAAAAAATGCGTTATTATTCATGGGCGGGCAAGAATCATGCCCATTTCCTGCACTGTGAAAATTGCCACCAGTTCAAGCGCTTTGACGAATGTTTTATCGACAGCATTCAGAACGACATCGAAAGCAGGTATCATTATAAGATCCGCCGCCACACTCTTTACTTTACCGGGCTTTGCGATAAGTGCCGGGATTAAAGTTTCTATACCCTTGCCTGATAGCGGTTATTTTGAAATTCCAGTCTGCAGGTGAAACCGTTATGGTTTTTCATCTCGATCTTCCCCAGCATCTGATCGATGCCGATATTCTGGATCAGCCTCATTCCAAGCGATTTTTGATTTTGAAAATCGAACCCTTCAGGGATGCCTATGCCGTTATCGGAATAATTCAAGATGACAATATCCTGTTCCCCGGTTTTTAAATTAATCGTTATAACGCCCTTTCTATTTCCGGGAAAAGCATATTTTACAGAGTTCGTTATCAGTTCATTCAGGATCAATCCGAAGGGTATGGCCGTATCGAGCAGAAGGAACAGCTCTTCGGAATTTATATCGAGAGATATCCTGCCGGAAACCCCGAAACTTTCCAGAACAAGCGGTGCCAGCTCATGGATATATTCCTTGATGGAAATGCGGGACAGATCCCGGCTTTTATAAAGCATCTGATGTACAAGGGAAATTGCCTGGATCCTGTCCTCGGTGTTTTTAACGACCTTTTGAACGCCTTCGTCTGAAGAAAATTCATTGGCCTGGAGCAGAATCATGCTTTTGATTATCTGCATGGTGTTTTTGGTGCGATGATATAACTCCCGGAGAAGGGTCTCTTTTTCATTTATCATTTTTCTGAGCCCGGTGATATCGATGTTGATGCCTACCATCCGCAGCGCCTTGCCCTTTTTATCACGGATAGTCTGTGAAGCAGCCTTGAGAAAACGGATGCTCCCGTCCTCCCTTATAATGCGGAACTCATAAGCATATTCATGTTCCCCCCGCAGGGCGGCCTGCATTTCTCCTTCGTTATTCTGGCGGTCATCGGGATGGATTTTCATGCTCCACTCTTCATATCTGCCGTTAAAGTTCTCTTTTGCCACTCCATAAAGCGCATACATGCTGTCTTCCCAGAGCAATTTATTCCTGATAATATCCCAATCCCATATTCCTATATCCGCAGCCCTGATTGCAAGCTGCAGCCGGTCCTGGTTTGTGCGCAGCATATCCTCCGCCTTCTGGCGCGATTCCTGGTAATGAATTACAAAAGAACTGGTAAATATCCCGGCGGAAAGAAAAACGAGCAGAGCGATAAGCTCATGCGGATCATTGATCTGGAAAAATCCCTGGTAAATTTTCTGGTTCAATAAGATCCTGTCGAAGAGAACAAAAATATACCATACGGCTAATGACCCTATAAAAATTATCATGACAAGTATGCCGTTATGACGGGACTCTTTTTTGACTTCAAGGCCTAAAAGCCGCCTTATAAAAGGCAATTTAAGAAGCATGTCGACAAATATTATGAGAACATATAAAACAATGATGCCTTTGATCAAGATCCCGTCTAAAACAGAAGCCGCCATCGACAGTTCCGCTTTCGGATTCCAGAAAGGCGGATTGAACCTGAATGCCACGGGAAAAAGATACCATGTCAATAAATTATAAACAAGTACTGAACCCGGGTAAACGATATGAGGCTGGTTCCAGAACGCCGGGTGTCTTTCCCTCAAGCCCTTCAACCATCCGTTTGCCGCAGACAAGTAAATAATCAGGATCGCGGTAACCGCGCAGGCCCACCCGTTGTCAGCCCAGATTATGAAGGGATGTAAGGCGGCCAGTCCTATTGTGCATGCTATTAAGCCGTACCTGCCCCCGAAAGCCATCCCTGCCAGGAGCGGCAAAAAGTTAAACCAGTCGATGGATATATTAAAAGGCGGACTGCTGAAATTCAGTGTGAAGAAAGATCCGAAAAATCCGAGAAGGCCGAGAAGGATCGAGATCAGGGTTTTCCTGAGTTCTAACAGCGGGATGGCAAAAATTGTAATCCGGCTCGACTCCATAGGCAACCTCTTTCCACCACTCATTATAAATCACTGAGTCATAGTCGGCAAATTTCTTCCATAAGTAGCGTAATCAATATGTTACACTAAATCCATAGGAATAATTACAAAAACACTTGACAAAAGTAAAAGCGTATGATAAATTATATCATATCATTACTATGGGAATAGTATATTTATGGAGGCCTTTATGGCAAAAATAGCTAAAAATCTTACTGATCTTATCGGCAATACTCCGCTTCTGGAGCTTTCTAATTATAGCTCTCAGAATGGCCTGGGCGCGACAATTCTTGCGAAATTAGAGTATTTCAATCCTGCGGGGAGCGTCAAGGACAGGATCGGGTTCGCGATGATCTCCGACGCCGAGAAGAAGGGTCTTTTGAAAAAAGACTCTGTGATAATCGAGCCCACGAGCGGTAACACAGGAATAGCGCTGGCATTCGTAGCCGCGGCAAAGGGCTACAAGCTGGCCCTGACAATGCCGGATACAATGAGCATCGAAAGAAGGAACCTGCTCAAAGCCCTGGGCGCGGAGCTTATCCTGACGCCAGGCACGGAGGGAATGAAGGGCGCGATCAAAAAGGCGGAGGAATTAGCTGCCGAAACGCCGAACTCTTTTATCCCGCAGCAGTTTAAAAACCCGGCAAACCCCGAGATACACAGGACAACTACAGCCGTGGAGATATGGAACGACACCGATGGAAAGGTGGACATCTTTGTAGCCGGCGTAGGAACCGGCGGTACGATAACGGGAGTGGGTGAAGTCCTTAAAAAGAAAAAGCCCGGAGTGAAGATAATAGCAGTCGAACCTGACGATTCGCCCGTGCTGTCGGGAGGGAAGCCGGGACCCCACAAGATCCAGGGCATAGGGCCGGGATTCGTCCCCGATATTCTCAACCGTGAAATAATAGACGAGGTCTTCAGGGTGAAGAACGAGGAGGCTTTTTTAACATCAAGAAATCTCGCTAAATCGGAGGGCCTGCTTGTCGGCATATCTTCAGGCGCGGCAACTTTCGCGGCGTCTCAGATAGCGAAGCGTCCGGAAAACAAGGGTAAAACGATAGTAGTGCTCCTGCCGGATACAGGTGAAAGATACCTTTCCACCGTACTTTACCAGGAGAACTGATTACTGCGGGTTTTCAATAAATGGGCAATAAAGAGGAGCGATCAAAAATGTCTGACAAAAAAGTTAAGCAAATAGCGATTTACGGCAAAGGCGGTATCGGCAAATCCACGACAACATCGAACATCAGTGCGGCCCTTTCGGTCGCGGGATACAAAGTCATGCAGTTCGGCTGCGACCCTAAAAGCGATTCGACAAATACTTTACGGGGGGGCACATACATCCCGACTGTTCTCGATTCCCTGAGGGAATCCGCTCAGGTCAAACCGCAGGATGTCATACACAAGGGCTTTAACGGCGTTTACTGCGTCGAAGCGGGCGGTCCTGCACCGGGCGTAGGCTGTGCGGGCAGAGGCATTATCACGGCTGTTGAACTGATGAAGAAAGAAAAGATTTTCGAAGAGCTGAGCCTGGACTTCGTCATATACGATGTCCTGGGCGACGTGGTCTGCGGAGGTTTCGCAGTCCCGATACGGGAAGGCATAGCCGAACATGTCTTTACAGTTTCATCGGCCGATTTTATGGCGATTTACGCCGCCAACAACCTTTTCAAGGGGATCAAAAAGTACTCCAATACCGGCGGGGCGCTCTTAGGCGGAGTGATCGCAAATTCTATAAACGCCCCCTATGCGAAGGATATTATCGACGATTTTGTAAAACAGACGGAAACACAGGTCATCGAATATGTTCCGAGATCCGTGACCGTAACCCAGAGCGAGCTCCAGGGAAAGACAACAATTGAAGCGGCTCCGGATTCCGAACAGGCGAAGGTTTATAAAAGGCTGGCCGAAAAGATCGCCAATCACACTATTTCAAAAGCTCCCAACCCCCTTGGAGTGCAGGAACTCCGGGACTGGGCTGCCAAATGGGCTGACCATCTCCTTGCGCTCGAGACAGGCGAGGTGAGGACAGAGGCTACAAGCATATAGAGGAGCGGGGATTTGATGAAAGCTCATGAAATAAATCACCCCTGCCTGAATCCGGCGGTGAGGCATATTTACGGCAGGGTCCATTTACCGGTCGCACCGCTTTGCAACGTGCAGTGCAATTTCTGCAGCCGGAGGTACGACTGCGTGAACGAAAGCAGGCCGGGCGTGACAAGCACGGTTCTCAAGCCGGAACAAGCGCTCGCGTATCTCGGCATGGTTCTTGAAAGGCGTCCGAATATAACGGTAGCCGGCATAGCGGGCCCGGGAGATCCCTTTGCCAATCCGGAAGAGACCCTCCGGACACTGGAGCTGATACGCCGCGGTTTTCCCGGAATATTTCTCTGCGTTTCGACTAACGGCCTGGCGCTTTCCGATTATATTGCCGAACTTGCGGAACTCAATGTCGGAAGCGTTACTGTGACTGTCAACGCAGTTGATCCGGGGATTATCAGCGGCATCTATTCATGGATAAATTTCAGAGGCAAAACAATGAAAGGAGCCGATGCGGCGGAAATTCTGATGGAAAACCAGTTCATGGCGATCCGGGAGCTGAAATCGAAGGATATTTTTGTAAAGGTCAACTCTGTTGTCATTCCCGGTGTTAACGATCTTCATATAGGGAGGATCGCCGAGGCCGCAGCGAAGGCCGGCGCCGATCTTTTCAATGCGATCGCACTCGTACCAAGCCCCGGTACATTGTATGAAAACATCGTGGAGCCTTCCGGGCCGGATATGGCGCGGATACGAAAGGATGCCGGAGTTTTCCTGCCGCAGATGAGCCATTGCCAGAGGTGCAGGGCCGACGCGGTCGGGCTCCTCGGCGAAAAGCCGGGAAAGGAAGAGTTCGTGGCGCTTAAATCCGCGGCCGGGACTGCCGCAGCGTCGCCGCGGCCCTATCTTGCTGTCGCGAGCCTCGACGGATTTTCCATAGACCTCCATCTCGGCGAAGCCTCGCAGTTTCTGATCTATAAAGACACTGACAGAGGGCCGAAAATCGCCGAAATACGCATCTCGCCGGATCCGGATATTCCCGGGCGCTGGCAGAAGACCGCGGAGCTTTTATCCGACTGTTTTGCTGTGATAAGCGCCGGAGCCGGCGAAACTCCGCGAAGGGTTTTTGAAAGCGGCGGGCTGGAAGTGCTCTTTATGAAGCTCAGTGTCGAGCAGGCCGTGAAAGCCCTTTTCGGGGGAAAAGATTTCAGAAGCTATGTAGATAAAGAAGCCGGATGCGGCCCCGATTGCGGGGGAGACCGCCTGGGCTGCAGTTGATTAAAGGGAGAAACATTAATGTTATTAAAATTGATTATATCCGGCATTCTGCTTTTCACGGTTGCCGCAGGCGGTATTTCCGCGGAGGATCAGCCGGAAATACGCCTGGGAATAACCGGTACATATGACGAGATCCCGCTGCTCATAGCCCTTGAAAAGGGTTATTTCCGGGAAGAGAAGCTTAATGTAACGGCGGTAAAGATAAATCACGGTGAACTTTACAATAAGATAAGAAGAGGGACTGTGGATATCGTCCTTGTGAATTACAACGCGATTCCCGTTATTGCCGGTAATGAACTTCCTGTGAAAATTATTTCCAGCCTGTTTTATTCTACAAAACCGGAAAGCTATTGTTTCTTCGTCCTGCAGGACAGCGCCGGCGATAATCTTAAAAACAGGCTCAGGAGTTTTTTTGCGGCGGTGCAGAAGGGAATAGACTGGTCAACCTATAACCCCGACACGGCTGCAGGACTTCTCGTCCGTGAAAAATATCTCCAGGGAAAACCCGATGATATTTCCTCACAGATCACGGCGCACAGCTGGAACATAAGCGCGACCGACGCCAGGGAAAATGTGGCAGATTATTTGAAGGCGCATGGGATAAACTCCCCGGTGCTTTACCGGTCGGCGAAAAGCCTGGATTTGTACGACAATAAAAGCTGCTGCCTGGTTGACTTGAACTGATGTTATTGATATTATTAAAAATTCAGGAGGTATGAAATGATGAAAAATAGCCTTACGGGTTTGCTGGTGTTTTCAGCTGCCCTGGCGCTAATTGCCGGGTGCGGCGCAAAAGCATATTCGCCGGTCCCAATAAATTCAGCCGCAGACGTCTGCGCCCAGTGCGGCATGACCGTAAGGGATAACGGCTACGCATCCGAAATAGTGACAAAAGACGGCAAGGCTTTAAAATTCGACGATGTTGGCGATTTATTCAAATATATCACCGAAAACACGAACCTTGATATCGGAGAGGAATTCGTACAGGATAGAAACACTAAAGAGTGGCTTATACTTAATAAAGCAGTCCTTATAACCAACACTTCCGTCCGGACTCCAATGGGCTGGGGAATACATGCCTTTAAAACTGCGGAAGAAGCCGCAAAATTTTCGGCCTCGCTCACCAATTCCGGCAATACGGGCACTAAAGATAAAATGATGTAAGCAGAGTTTCAGAATTGAAGGGCGGACAGAATGCGAAATTTTATTGTTATAGCCGGATATGAGTTTGCCCTGCTTTTGAAAAACAGGTGGCTTTACGGATTTACAATCCTCTTTGCCTTGCTGAGTATTTCTTTGTTTTTTGTTCTCACCGGGGTTTACCATGACTGGCAGGCGGGCGGTATCGACCGCCTATCGGCCAATCTTTACAATCTCGTTGTTCTTCTTTCAAGCCTGATGGGGATCATGTTTTCCTCCCTGTCTTTCGTCGGGGACCGTTCGGATAAAACGGCGGATCTTCTCAGGAGCTACCCCGTAAGCATATTCCAATACCTGTCCGGGAAATATTCAGGCCTGTTGCTTGCCCAGTCCCTCAGCCTTGCCGCTGGCTTCTGCCCCGTTCTAATCATATCGATAGTATTTTCTGGAAACGCTTTCCTGAAAGGTTTTGCTGCCTCCCTGTTTTCAGGCATCGCGCTGTCGGCTATTTACTCGGCATGGGGGATGCTGATCGGCAGCATCGTCAGATCCAGGCTCAACGCACTGGCCGCATCGCTGATCGTATGGTTTTTCTCGATTTTCATATATGAAATCCTGATATGGGCCTTTCTTCCCTGCCTGCCCTATTTTCTCGAAAAATTCTCCCTGGCCCTGCTGCTCGGCCTGAACCCGGCCGAGGCAGTCCGCATCGGCTCTGTTTTCGCCCAGGGAGAGGGGGTGGTATACGGATCGGAATTTTACGGCTGGCAGAAATATTTTCAATCGTCGGCAGGCATTATTACGGGTTCGGCCATAATGGCGGCCCACCTGTCATTTCCCATATTCCTGTCATACAGCCGGGCAAAGAGGCGCACATGAGGATAATAAAAGCCGCCGGCGTCAGAAAATCATACAATGGGAAAACCGCTCTGTCTGATGTAAATCTTGTTTTCAACGAAGGTGAATGCACGGCTTTATGCGGCCTCAACGGCGCCGGTAAAAGCACCCTTATCCGGCTTCTGGCCGGCGTTCAAAGCCCCGATACGGGCAGAATAGATGGGCCAAAGGATTTCAGCATAGGCTACATGCCCGATCATATAGAATTTCCAGGGGGAGTATGCGGCCGCGAGTGGCTGACATTTCTGGGCAGGCTGAAGGGTTTGAAAAAGGAAACATCATGTGAAACACTCATAGAGACAGGCCTGGAAAACGCCGCCGGAGACAATATAACCGGCTATTCGCGCGGCATGGTCCAGAGGCTCCTGTTCTCGCAGATGCTCCTGGGCGATCCAGACCTCCTTATAATGGATGAACCCGAGAGCGGCCTCGACCCGTACTGGGTTCACGAGTGGAAAAACCATATGAAGCTGTTCAGGGAAAAGGGAAAGACCGTTATTTTTTCCTCCCACCACCTGCCGGACGCCCTTGAGGTCGCCGGGCGCATCATTGTCTTCCACAAAGGCCGCGTTGTCTCAGACGAACAGCCGCTTAAATGGAGTCAGAGCGGCCTGGGCCCCGATAAATACATGTTCAAAATCCTGGAGGACAGCGATGCCCTCTGAAATCACACCCCTTCCCGCTATTTTATTCGCCATGTTTCTATGCGCCAGCCATGCCGCGGCGCAGGCAGTGAACCAGCCGCTGCTGCAGCCTCTCATAGACAGGGCGGCTGCCTTTTCTTCCATCAATATACCCCCAGGAAGATATTCCGGAAGCCTTCTCATCTCAAAGCCTTTAAAAGTATACGCAAGGGGAGCCGTCCTCGATTATTCGGGGAAGGGCAGCGCTGTCAGGATCGTCTCCCATGATGTTTTTATATCCGGACTGACAGTCTCGGGCAGCGGAAAGGATATCCGCGGCATAGATTCCGGGATAGAGGTTGCCGGCAGGGACGACGCCGTAGAGGAATGCCTGATTTCAAATTCCTTATTCGGCATCCATCTGCGCAATGCGGAAGGCTGTAAAATCGAAAGCAACATTATTAAAGGTCTCGAAGCGCTGGAAATTCCGGACAGGGGCGACGGAATCAGGGTAACTTCAGGCCATGGAAATACTTTTTCCGGCAATAGGCTTGAAAATAACTGCGACGGGATTTATTTCGATCGCGCGCAGGACTGCACAGTTTCGGGCAACATCATATCCGGAGGTCATTACGGGCTGCATCTCATGTTCGCGTCAAATATAGTGATCAGAAGTAATTTTTCGTCGTCAAACAGCATCGGCGTTATGCTGATGGATTCCACAGGAGTGGAAATTACAGGAAATGCCTTTATCGATAACCGGACAATAAACGGGGCCGGAATATGCATATTCGAATCAATTAAATGCCTGGTTAACCGGAACAGCGTCAGGGGTAATTCCGCCGGCGTCGAGCTCAAGAAAGCCCTGGAAATAATCGTATCGGATAACCTTGTCGCAGGAAACACAATCGGCATCAAATTATACAGCGGAGTCGAAAAGCCGCGTTTTACAGGAAACAGGATGCTTGGCAACATAAGCCAGATCGGCGGGAACGGCGGCCGCAACCCTCAGGACTGGTCATATCTGGGCCGGGGAAATTTCTGGGACGACTACAGGGGTTACGGCATTAACGGCACGGGAGTGGGCGACGCTCCTTACAGGATCAACCGTCTTTTTCCCGCTATGGTTGAGAAAGACCCTGTCATGGGAATATTCTTCGGCAGCCCCCTGTTCCATTTTCTCGAATCGGCCGGCTCCAGGGACCAGGTCTACGACCGTTATCCCCTTATGATAAATAATTAAAAAAAGTCTTGACAAATAGGATGAAACATAATAAACTATTAATCATATAGTTTTAATAGGTATTAATCAAGGAGTTTCTAAATGGCCGTTAATTTAGACAGCAACCAGAGCGAAAGCAGGGAAAATAGGCTTGGATCCATCACCGGTTACAGCGGAACGCTTAAGGGCCTGCTCAGCCAGTCCCGCTGCGGCGGTCCGGGCAACAGGGAAAGGTGTTTCAGCCAGGCAAGCCTCTGCAACGCCGCCTGCGCCCTCGGGCAGGGGGCGTTTATCGTGGATGCCGTTATCGTGCAGCACTCCCCTTCGGGATGCGCGGTTACAGCCATGCAGGTCAGCAATTCGACTGACCAGCTTGCAGCGAAGATAAACCTCGACAACTCGAAGTCCGCTTATGTCTGCACGGATATGAACGAAACCGACACGGTTTTCGGGGCTACCGAGAACCTCCAGAACGTGGTCAGGGAAACATACAACCGCTACAAGCCGAACGCCATTTTTATTGGCGCTTCGTGCGTGAGCGGAGTCATAGGCGAAGACCTTGAAAGCGTCGCCCGGGACATGCACGAGGAGCTCGGTATACCTGTCGCGCCGGTACACTGCGAGGGATTCAGGACAAAGATATGGGCTTCCGGTTTCGACGCGATTTTTCATGCCATCCTGACCCATATAGTAAAACCGCCCATGAAAAAAAATAACATTGTGAACGTTATCAATTTCTTCGGGGGGGCCAGGAAAGAGATAACCGAAATTTTCAGCAAATTCGGCGTAGAACCGCTGTTTCTTATTTCAAACACCACCGTCGAGCAGCTTTCTAAATTATCGGAATCCGCGGCCACCACAAGCACTTGCGGCACGCTCGGAACCTACCTCGGTAGCGGCCTTGAAGAAGCTTACGGAGTGCCCTATGTTAAGTCCCTCCAGCCCCATGGGATCGCCGGATTCGAAAACTGGCTCTCTGAGCTCGGTAAAGTCCTCGGAAAAGAAAAGGAAGTAGCGGCTTTTCTGGCTTTAGAAAAAGAGAAATACCTGCCCGGAATAGAAGAGATCAAAAAGAAACTGAAGGGTCTCAAAGCCGTAGTAGGCATGGGACCAAGCTTTAATTTCAACACGTCGAGAGCCCTGCAGGAACTCGGGATTGAAATAGCGTACTCTGCCGCCTGGCATTTCGACAAGCAGTATGACGACGGCAAAGAGCCCGACGCCTTCAGGTATCTCGTGGAAACTTCCCCCAACGATTTCAACCTGTCGGTAAGCGATCTTCAAAATCATGAGCTGATCAATATACTTAACACCGTCAGGCCCGATATATTCTTCTCGCGCCACACGGGTTCGGCCGTATGGGCTATGAAGCTGGGCATACCCGCGATCTGCCTGTATGACGAATATTCCATTTTCGGATACAGGGGCCTTCTTAATTTTGCTTACGCGGTGTATGACGCCGTCACTAACAGAAGCTTTACCGAGAACCTCTCCAGGAGGGTCAAACTCCCTTATACCGACTGGTGGTTCAAACAGAAGAGCGATCATTTCCTGGAAAAGGAGGAAGTTAAAAGTGCTTAAGATCTTAGACCAGCCCAGGTACGTCTGCGCCCTGGGGGCGATGCAGACCGTACAGGGCATATACAGAGGCATTCCAGTTCTTCATGCGGGGCCGGGATGCGCCCAGAAATTAGCTCAGGGAATAGCCGGATCCAACGGGGATTCGGGCTATATTTCCCCCCAGATTTACCCGTGCACGAATATTTCTGAAAAAGAGACGATTTTCGGGGGCGAAGGCAGGTTGAGGGAGACGATCGAAAACGCCCTCAAGGTTGTAGACGGCGATCTGTATGTCGTCCTCTCGGGATGCACGACGGAGATAGTCGGCGACGATATAGCGCAGGTAGTCGGCGAATTCACGGATAGCGAAAAACCGGTAGTATACGTTGCTACAGCCGGATTCAAGGGGAACAACCTCGAGGGGCACCAGTGGGTGGTAAACGCGATTATAGAACAGTATCTTTCGCGCAGGCCAGACATGGCTAAAATAAATGGACTTGTCAATATATGGGGACCCGTCCCGTCTTACGACCCGTTCTGGGTAGGCAACATCCGGGAGCTGGAGGCGCTGGTTAGCGAACTCGGGCTTACACCCAATACGATTTTCGGGGAATACCGCGGCATCGATAACATCAACAGGGTTCCGCAAGCGGAATTCAACCTGCTCGTTTCTCCATGGCTCGGGCTCAAAACGGTGGAACTTCTCGAAAATAAATTCGGAACCCCCTACCTCCATTATCCGACAATACCTGTCGGCGCTTATGAGAGCGGCCAGTTCCTGAGGACGGTCGGCGAACGCGCCGGGGTTGATAAAAAGAGGATCGAATCAGTTATAGAAAAACATGAAAAAGAGTATTATTACCACATCGAGAGAAGCTCGGATATTTTCCTTGAAAACCGCACAATGTCGAGGCGTTTCTCGACTGTTTCCAACGCGGCAGACGCCCTTTCCGTTTCTAAATTCCTCGTCAACGATTTCGGGCTTACGCCCGAGAAACAGTACATCACGGACGCCACCCCTGACGAATACAGGGAAAAGGTCAGGGAGTACTTCAGGGGCTACCAGTACGGCATCGAAGCTGAAGTCATGTTTTCGACTGACGGCTACGCGATCCATGAGGACATCAGGAAAACCGATTACTTCGGCCCGCCGCTGATAATCGGAAGCATTTTCGAAAAGAAGCTCGCGGAGAAGCTCGGCGGAAACTTCCTGGCGGTATCGGTACCCATTAAGGAGCGTCTGATCCTGGACAGTTCATACGTGGGATACCGCGGCGGGCTCCATCTTCTCGAGGATATTTACGGGTATGTGCTGAAGAATTTCAATTAGAACTGCCCCTGGCAGGGTATATAGGCATATACCGGCATTTAAGAGGAGCGGTATTTTTTCCTGATGCGAAGGAGTTTTTCCAGATAAGGCAGCATACCGTTTATCGGCCCGTCCAGCTCAAGCAGCTCCGAGCGGGCCGGATCGAATAGGGGAAAGGCATGCCTGCCGAATTTTTGAGCGACGATGATCACGCAGTCGGACAGCATCTCCGCGATGCTTTTGAGATTAAAATCCTGATCTTCTATTGAAACAGTTTTCAATTCGCGCGTTTCTTCAAACGAAGACCCTTCCCCTGTGAGAGTATAAATCACGAATCTGTCAGCCCTGCCGAAATGCCTGTCGACATTGGCTCCGTCGCTTGAAGCGAAAGCCGCTTTAATTGCCACCCAGGGCCTGCCCGAGATCTTCCAGCAGGTCATCTATGTCTTCTATGCCCATTGAAAGACGGATCAGATTATCCGAAATACCCATTTTTTCCCTTACATCCTCCGGTATGCTTCCATGTGTCATAAGATAGGGATAGCATGCAAGGGATTCCACTGCTCCCAGGCTTTCGGCGAATGTGAATATCCTGAGGCGGCTGAAAAACCTGTCAACGGCTTCCCTGCCGCCTTTGATGAGGAATGATACGACGCCCGGCAGGCCCCGCATCTGTTTTTTAGCAACGGCGTAGCCCGGATGCTCAGGAAAACCAGGGAAAAATACCTTTTCAACATCGGAACGTCCCTTCAGGAATTCGGAAACCCTGAAAGCGTTAAACTGGTGCCTTTCCATGCGCACGGCAAGAGTTTTGAGCCCCCTCTGCGTAAGGTAGCAGTCGAAGGGAGAGGGCACGCCGCCGACGGCATACTGCTGAAAGCGCAGGGTTTCGTCAAGTTCGGGGTCGTTTGTGATAACGGCGCCGCCTATGATATCGCTGTGCCCGCCTATGTATTTTGTCGTGCTGTGGACCACAATTTCGGCCCCCAGGTCGAGCGGGTTCTGGAAATAAGGGCTTGCGAAAGTATTGTCCACCGCCAGGATAACATTTTTCGGCTTAAGCTCGGCTGCTTCCGCGATATCTATTATATTGAGAAGAGGATTCGTGGGCGACTCGAGCCATATGAGTCTGGTGTCTTTCGAAACGGCAAGAGCAATCTCCTTCGAGGAATGCGTGTCCAGGAATTTCACTTTAATGCTGTACTTCTGATAAATTTGCGTAAAAAGGCGGTAGCTTCCGCCGTATATGTCGCCGGTGCTGATGATCTCGTCGCCTGGTTTGAGAATTCCGATTACGGCAGAGCATGCGGCCAGCCCCGAAGCGAAGGCCCTGCCGTATTTGCCGTTTTCAGCCGCTGCCAGGGTTTTTTCAAGGGAGTTCCTGCTCGGGTTCCCTCCCCTTGCGTATTCATATCCCGACCTCATTTTACCGATGCCGTCCTGTTTGAATGTCGAGCTCACAGATATGGGTATATTTACAGCTCCTGTCAGTTCATCAGGTTCCTGTCCCGCATGTATCAATCTTGTGGCTAAACGCATTTTTTTCTCCTCGAGTAAAAGTCAATCAGATCAATTCGCGTCAGTATTGCAGCCGGTATTCCGTTAAGAGTGACAATGATGCCGTTGTTCCCGGAGAGGAGAATCCGGTAAGCTTCCGACACATCGGTCTCCCCGTCCATAGTAGGCAGGGGTTTGCCCATTACGGCATTCACCATCTGGTTGTTGAAATCTATTCCGTCATAAACAAGCTTCAATAGAGTCGACTCCTGGAGGGTGCCGACAGATTCATTATTATCGATAACAGGAATCTGTGAAATATTAAACCTGTGCATTTCGTCGAAAGCCTGCACCAGGGTATCCGACGGGGAAACTTTGATAATATCCTGGATGCCTGTCTTGCACCCGAGAGCTTCCCTTATAGTTGTCCTTCCCCCACTTCCGCCTCCGGCTCCAGCGCTCTCCCAGAACCCGTTTTCCTGCATCCATCGGTCGGAATACATCTTGGTTATGTAATTCCTCCCTGTATCGGGAAGCAGCACGACTATGTTTTTATGGCTTTCAAGCCTTTCAGCGTATTTCAAGGCTGCGGCAAGCGCCGTTCCCGAAGAGCCTCCAGCGAGAATCCCCTCCTCCCTTGCAAGCCTCCGGGCCGTATTAAAAGATTCCTTGTCGCTTACCCTCACCATCTCGTCGATAACCTGGCGGTTGAAAGTTTTGGGGATAAAATCCTCCCCGATGCCTTCGACCTTGAAGGGCTTGGGGGAATCCCCTGAAAGGATCGACCCTTCAGGGTCTGCGCCGATAACGACTATAGAAGGGTTTTTCTCCTTCAGGAATTTCCCGGTTCCCGATATGGTCCCCGCTGTTCCCATGCCCGCGACGAAAACGTCAACCTCGCCGCCCGAATCCTTCCATATCTCCGGACCAGTGGAATAGTAGTGGGCAAGGGGGTTATTCTGATTTGCGAACTGGTTGGGGCGGAAAGCTCCGGGAATCTCTCTTGAAAGCCTGTCCGCAACTCCGTTGTAACTGTCGGGCGAATCGGGAGGCACAGATGTGGCCGTGACCACAACTTCAGCTCCGTAAGCCCTGAGAAGGCTGATCTTGTCTTCGCTCATCTTGTCCGGCATTACAAAAATGCAGCGGTATCCCTTTATCGCTGCCACGAGGGCCAGCCCCACTCCGGTATTCCCTGCAGTAGCCTCTATTATAGTCCCTCCCGGCCTGAGAAGCCCCTCTTTTTCAGCTTCCTCTATCATCCTTACGGCTACGCGGTCTTTGACGCTCCCGCCGGGATTCATGTATTCCACCTTCGCCAGTATTGTTGCCTTGAGCCCGCTGGATATGCGGTTAAGCCTGACAAGCGGCGTGCCGCCGATAGTTTCAAGTATGTTATTCCTTATTTTAGACATATCAATCCCCTATAGATAATAATAAAGATTTTCATCATTCCGGGCGAAATGGAGAGTTTCCAGGATTTTCGACCTCAGGGTGAATAATTCAGGATCGTTGCGCCTCCTGGGCCGCCCTATCTCGACGCTGAGTATTTGCTGAATCTTTCCCGGCCTCGGTGTCATAATAACTATCCTGTCGCTCATGTATATCGCTTCGTCGATATCATGCGTTACAAGAACCATAGTCGTTTTACGTTCCTGCCAGATGCGGAGTATCTCATCCTGCATGTTCATCCGGGTAAAGGCATCGAGGGCGCCGAGAGGTTCGTCCATCAGGAGGACCTTCGGATGGTTGACCAGGGCTCTGGCTAAGGCTACTCTCTGGGCCATGCCTCCGGACAGCTGGTGGGGAAAAGATTTTTCAAAACCTTTTAATCCTACAAGCCGGATATAATCCGGAATTTCGCTCTTTTTCTCGGCGTAAACTTTCCTGGCATGAAGGCCTATTTCAACATTTTTCTGCACGGATAGCCATGGGAAAAGATTCGGGTCCTGGAATACAAGGCCGCGCTCGCAGCAGGGGCAATCGATATTTTCATCGTCAAGGAATGCTTCCCCCGAATCCGGCCTGTCCAGGCCAGCTATTATCCTGAGCAGTGTTGATTTTCCGCAGCCCGAAGGCCCGATAAGGGAAACGAATTCCCCGCTCCCGATCTCGAGGTTCACATTATCAAGGGCATGAATAGCTTCGCCCTCATGGTTTATAAAAGTCCTGTTTATATTTCTTACAGTCAGCCTTCCTGAATTTTCGTTTACCATTTGATGAGACCCCTCTGCCATATTAATATTTTATCCTTGATCTTGAAGAGCAAAGAAAGAAGGAACGAAAACACAAGGGCGATCACTATTAGTGCGGCATACACCTTGCTTTCTTCTCCCCATCCCTGGGCCCAATTGATAAACCACCCGAGCCCCGCCTTTACTCCGAGCATCTCGGCCACGATCAAAGTCACAAAAGACATTCCCATGCCCATGAAGAGCCCTATGAAAATCATGGGGTATGCTGCCGGAACTGCGACCTTGAATATAAGGAACTTCTCACCGGCTCCAAGTGTCTTCGCTACCTCAAAATATGAATTTTTCACATCCGATATTCCCGAACTCGTCATTACAGTCACAGGGAACCAGACGCCCAGGGCGATCAGGAAAGCCCCTGCCATGAAGCTTGTCGGAAAGGCATTCATGGCTATAGGTATCCAGGCGGTTGCCGGGATCGGCCCGATAATCTTTATAAGGGGATTCAGCCAGTAATGGGCTTTCTTGTTCCAGCCCATAGCGATCCCGCTTACGAGCCCGAGTATCGCCCCTATAAAATAGCCTGTGAACAGGAGTTTAAGCGAATAGAAAAGGCAGACCAGGAGCCTGGGCCCCTCGCCGTAAAATACTCCGAGAACCTTGTCGGGACCCGGATAATACGGGAGCGGCAGGATATTGGTCTTGAGTGTGAATGTATCCCAGAGTCCCAGCAATAACGCCGCAGCGATCGCAAGAGGCGCGTAAAAATTCAATTTTATTCTGAACTTTTCCTTCAATACCGATATCATCATAATGACGATGTAAACTGAGAATAAAACAGCGAGAAGCAATTTATATGCACCGAGTATGTCGGTTGTCTGGATATTGGGCAGTGCAAGGTGCAGGTAAAAATCGGCGGCCAGTATGACAGGAGGGATAAATACCCGGTAGTCGAGTTTAATTTTTAGAGCTTCCATTAAAATCCTCACGAAAAATATTATAAAAACATCGGGATGACGGCCCCGGAGGGGCCGCATCCCGTATTTTACTTCGAACCTATTTCCTCGTCTGTGACGATAAACGCGAACAGCCTGTCGAAAAGTTTCTGTTCATCGGTTGTCGCTTCGAGGATGCCGTCCTTTTTCTGCTCCTTTATGAAGAACCTGGCGGTTTCGGCAGCGCGGTTTATACTGGGCCTCCAGTAGTAGCTCTTGATGAGCTTGGCTGTATGCTCCACAGTATCCGGAACGAACTTATTAGTGACCTCGATCTGGGCTGTTTCTTCGGGATTCTCTCCCACCCATTTAGCGGCTTTCAGAATCGCACGGGTAAAGGCAGCGGCTGCGGCAGGATCCTTCTTCAAAGTTTCAGAACTGACGACAGCATAGCAGCAGTAACCGCTCTTGAACGGCTCGTCACGGGCGATATCGAAGAGGTCAATATATCCTTCTTTGACAACAGCCTCTGAAGCAAAGGGATCCCAGACGGCAAAAACGTCGATTTCCTTCTTCTTAACGGCGTCTTCAAGCTGGGGAGGCGGGTAAGCCGCCCATGTAACATCGTTCTTGGGATCGAGACCTGCGTTGCGCAAAGCGATCGAAAGGTCTATCTGGGGCCCCTGCCCTATCGCATCGACACCGATCCTCTTGCCTTTCAGGTCGGCGAGGGTTTTAATCCCGGAATCCCTGGGGACAACCAGGCTGATACAGCCGGCATGAATTCCCCCTGTCAGTTTTATGGCAAAACCCTGCTCGATCATTTTGAACCATCCGAAATTGCCGACTGTGCCGTCAATTTTTCCGGATGAAAGGCCGGTCTTCAGCGCATCGAAGCCGTACTGCTGAAAATCGACATCAAGGCCTTCGGCCTTGAAGAAACCCTTCACATAAGCTACAAACGAAGGGGCTTCACATGTTCCGCCGGAATAACCGACATTGAACTTCTTGAGCTTGACGCTGTCGGCGTTGCCTGCAGTTATTGCAACTGCGGCAACGATAAGCGCAGCTACCAGGAATTTTTTCATGTCATATCCTCCTTTTATGAATTTGACATCCGTTTTATTTAACTTATTTACCGGCAACCCTGTCGAAGGCCTGGCCGAGATCCCATATCAGGTCGTCAGGATCTTCTATACCGACAGACAAGCGCAGCTGGTTGGGATTTATGCCCGCCTTGCGCTGCTCCTCCTCGCTCAACTGCCCATGAGTTACTACGGCCGGGTAAACTATCAGGGATTTGGCATCGCCGACATTAGCAAGGAATGAGAAAATTTTGAGGCTTTCTATAAACTTCTTCGCCGCCTGCCTCCCGCCCTTGATATCGAAAGTGAATATTGCGCCCGCGCCTTTCGGGAGGTATTTTTTAGCAAGATTATAGTATTTGTTTCCCTTCAGGCCGGGATAATTTACAAATTCTACAAGGGATTGTTTCTGCAGGTATTCGGCGATCTTCTGAGCGTTTGAAACATGCCTTTCGATGCGCAGCGACAGGGTTTCAAGGCCCTGCAGGAAAAGAAAGGCATTGAAGGGGCTTATGCAGGCCCCGACATCCCTGAGGAGTTGTAGCCGTGTTTTCACGACATAGGCGATATTGCCGCCCCCGCCGTAATTCTTGAATTTTTCCCAGTGGCTGAATCCGTAAGAGCGGTCGACTTCCGTAAATCCGGGGAATTTACCGCTCGCGGACCAGTCAAAATTCCCTCCGTCGACGATAAGGCCTCCTATCGATGTGCCATGCCCGCCGATAAATTTGGTAGCCGAATGCACGATCACATTCGCACCGTATTCGAAAGGCCTTACAAGATAAGGTGTCGCAAAGGTGTTGTCGATTATTAGAGGTATGCCGTATGAATGAGCGATAGAGGCCACCTTTTCTATATCGATTATATTGGTTCCGGGATTGCCTATCGTTTCTATAAACACGGCCTTAGTTTTTTCGTTAATTGCCTTGCTGAAATTCTCAGGGCCGTCCGGATCTACAAACACGGTTTTGATCCCGTATTTGGGAAGTGTGTTCGCAAACAGGTTGAAAGTACCCCCGTAAAGGGTGTTCGCCGCTACAATCTCATCCCCGGCGCCGGCGATATTCAGTATGGAATATGCTGTAGCCGCTGAACCGGAAGCCAGCGCCAGGGCGCCGGTGCCCCCCTCGAGGGCGGCAATCCTCTGCTCCAATGCGTCGAAAGTGGGGTTTACAATTCGGGAATAGGTATTGCCGAACCTGGCGATCGTACTGAGCGCCACCGCATCGTCGAAATCCTTGTAGACAAACGAGGTTGTCTGGTAAATAGGCACGGCCCTCGCGCCCGTAGCGGGATCGGGTTTCTGCCCCGCATGCACCTGAAGGGTATCGAACTTAAATTTTCTTTCGCTCATTTTAATTCTCCTTTCCAATAATATATAATTCCCATCGGTTTTATCGGAAATAATATAACACATGGTATTTTGTTTGTCAAGAGATTGAAGGAAAATTTTGTTTACCAATAGGTTTGCTTTGTATTGATTGGCTTAAACCCGAAAATAAAACCCGCCGGGGCCGCTTAAAAAGCAGCCTGGCGGGAATTTGAAAGATACAGTATGGCTGAAGGTTTATTAGAACGCCGGGACTACGGCAACTCCGTACTTCTTTTTTATGAAATCCCTGACTTCCTGCGTTTGCAGGGCCTTGACAAGCTTCAAAAGCTCGGGCCGGTTTACATCCTCCTTCCTGACAACTATAACATTGGCATAAGGAGAATTTGCGTCCTCGCGGAAAAGAGCCGAATTGGGATCGAGTTTTGCCTCGAGCACGATATTGGTGTTGATGACAGCCCCGTCAAGATCGGGCAGCGAGCGGGGAAGCTGTGCCGCATCGACTTCAACGAACCGTAGGTTCTTCGGATTCTCCGCTATATCCTTCGGTGTGGCGCTGTAAGTCGTAATGCCGGCCTTCAGTTTGATCAGGCCCTGGGCCTGGAGCAAGACCAGCGCCCTGTACTCGTTTGCCGGATTATTGGGGATGCCAATCTTCGCGCCGTCCGGAAGGTCTTTAATCGATTTGTATTTTAACGAATAGAACCCTATCGGTTCGACATGGACCTTTCCGATCACTGCGAAACTCCAGCCCTTTTCCTTTGTTACAGAGTCTAAATACGGAACATGCTGGAAATAATTAGCATCGATCTGCTTTTCCGCGAGAGCGGGGTTAAGCTGGCCTTCATCGTCCAGTGTAATTATCCGGAGATCGATTCCTTCAGCCTTCAGAGCGGGCTTTACAAAATCCAGGATTTCCGAGTGGGGGATCAAAGCGGATCCGACTTTTATGACGGTCAGCTTATTGTCTCCTGCGAAAGCCTGAGTTCCGATCAGGCCCAGGAAAAGGATCCCCCCGAAGATGGATGCAAGTCTGTTACTCATGGTAAACCTCCTTAATGGTTCATGATCATTCATAAATATGCCTTCTCTTGCTTATAAAGCGCGCTATCGTTTCCCCTGTAAACTGGATCATCTGGACAAGTATCACCAGCATAGCGACAGTGGCGAACATAACGTCGTCCCTGAATCTCTGGTACCCGTAGCGGATCGCAAGGCTTCCAAGGCCGCCGGCCCCGATAGCTCCTGCAATGGCGGTCAGTTCCAGTATCGTTATAACGGCGATCGTCGCCCCCCTTATCAGGGACGGCAGTGCTTCAGGTATCAGGACCTTTACTATTGAATCGAAAACAGTCGCCCCCATTGCCAACGAGGCCTCGACTTTGCCCCTGTCGACTTCCTTGAGCGCACTTTCTATTATCCTGGCTATGAACGGGGCCGAACAGATCGAAAGCGGAACCAGGGCCGCAGTCATCCCCAGGGTCGTCCCGACAAGGAAGCGCGCTAGGGGAAGAAGCACGACTATCAGTATGATCGACGGGAAGGAACGGACCGCATTCACGATGAAGCCGATCGCCCTGTTTTCCCTGTACCTCTCCATTATATGGCCCTTCCCGGTGACAGTCAGAATAACCCCGAGCGGCAGCCCCAGCAAAAGCCCGAAAAATGCCGTAAAAAAAAGCATGAAAAAAGTCTCGCCGCTTGCAGTCAGCAGGAGATCCGATAAATCGGAATTCACAGTCCGCCTCCGTCGTAAAATAGCGACCCGTCCTGCAGGCCGCGGATAATGCCGACAAACCGTTTTGAAGTCAGGCTCTGCGGGTTTTTGAAGATGCTGCCGACCTCGCCGAGTTCCACGATCCTTCCGCCTTCCATCACCGACATACGGCTGCAGAACGACCGTACAATGTCCATTTCGTGAGTGACGAGAACGATCGTCAGAAAGAGCTTTTTGTTCAGGCTTTTCAGAAGCTCCAGTATGGAATATGTCGTTTGAGGATCAAGAGCTGAAGTAGCCTCGTCGCTGAGCAGCACGACAGGATCGTTTGCTACCGCCCGCGCAATTCCCACCCTCTGCTTCTGGCCCCCGGAGAGCTGCCCCGGGTAAGCTCCGAGCTTGCTGGTCAAGCCGACAAGTTCGGCGAGGCGAAGCACGCGGCTTTTTATTTCCTTTTTGGGAACACCCGCTATCTCAAGCGGGTATGCTATATTCCCCGCGACTGTCCTGGAATCGAGGAGGTTGAAATTCTGGAATATCATTCCGATCCTGCGCCTGAATTGCTCCAGGCCTTTCCTGTCAAGGCCGGTGATATTTTTACCGCCGATCACTATCTCTCCGGAATCCGGTTCTTCGAGACGGTTAAAACACCTCAGAAGGGTCGATTTTCCGGCGCCGGAAAGCCCTACTATCCCGAAGATCTCGCCCTGCCGGATCTCCAGGCTGACATCCTTAAGCGCCTGGATCTCTCCGGCGGGAGTCCTGTAAGTTTTAGATAAATTCCTGATTGATATCATTTTTTAATACACCTAATACATACTAAATACATATGTTTAATATGTATTACTTTACACCATCATAATGAAAATGTCAATAGAAAAATAAAATATTTTACTGATAGGAATAATATGGAATCTCAAAAGATTAACAGGTAAAGATTTAGTGATTTTATAATCAGATTATGAAGGGCCGGTTTTATTCAATATCCTGCAAAAAGGAACATTCTGAGGACATCGAAGAAATCGCCGGTCCGGTAGATCAGAGTAAAATCGTCCTTCTTTTCCATACCCGGATAGAAAGAACATTTATATGCCCTGGGATGATCCCTGTACTCAAGTTCAACCTCAAAGGCTTCGGGCAACTTGATCCGGAAGAGTTCCGGTCTTTTTGAAAGGGTCGTCAAAACGCCTTCCCCGATCTTCCTGACCGCGAGCGCCGGATGGATGCTTGTCACGGAACCGCTTATCCCTTCTTTAACCGGGAGCGTCATTATTTCGGGATTCAGCATTTTCGCTTCTTCACAGACTTTTTTGTCTCCGCTCAGGAAAACCACGGGAACGTTGAATAACGCGCCGGAATAAGCGAGGACAAGAAATTCGCTTGCCGGAAGGCCGTTGATCTGTGCCTCAAATGCTCCAGTCGAAGTCCTGGCCGGCCCTTTTCGCCCTGGGTTTACTGTCCTTGAAAAGCAATTCGGGATTCCTGATGCTGACCTTCGTATCTCCCGGTATTGACCTGGTGATGAAGGTGTTGCTCCCTATGACGGCCGCCCTTCCGATGACGGTTTCTCCGCCGAAAATCGACGCGCCCGAATATATCGTTACCTCGTCTTCTATCGTAGGATGCCGTTTCGAGCCTCTCAAATTCTGCCCGCCTCTGGTGGACAGCGCTCCCAGTGTTACACCCTGGTAAATTTTTACATTATTGCCTATCTCCGTCGTTTCTCCGATTACAACTCCGGTTCCATGATCTATGAAAAAATATTCCCCTATTTTCGCACCGGGGTGGATATCGATACCGGTGATGTTGTGAGCGTATTCGCTCATTATCCTGGGTATGAGCGGCACCGATAAAAGGTAAAGCTCATGGGCGAGGCGGTAAACGCTGATGGCGAAAATCCCCGGGTATGAGAATATTATTTCATCCGTGCTGCTCGCGGCCGGATCTCCTTCGAAGGCGGCCTGCACATCCGTGGCGAGAAAATTCCTTATCCCGGGTATTTTACCGAATAAAGCCAGGCAAATCCCGTCGGCCATGTCCTCGGGAGTATCTGCACCCGGACCGGACTTGCCTGCCGGCCTGTGCCTGAAAGCAAAAATAATCTGCTCCCTCAATTTCTCGCGGATATGTATAAGCAGGTCGCCTGTATGGAAACTTATGATCTCGTGATCGAAATTCTGCTTGCCGAAATAACCCGGGAATAGCAGCTTTCTCAGTAATTTTGTAATAGCTATAATTTCATCCCTGTCGGGAAGCGGACCGAGATCCTGCGGTATGATCGATTTAAGATTCTTGTAACTGGCCGTTATATCGGACACCAGGTGCTTTATCTTGTTTTGAAAATCATCCATTTTATATCCTCAGAATGCTATGGCGCCTTTTGCAAGATCTGCCAGCACCGAAACCATTTTGTCGATTTCGGAGCACGTATTATAAAACGCCAGCGAAGGCCTGACAGTGCTCTCCAGCCCGAATTTTCTCAAGATAGGCTGTGCGCAATGGTGACCGGCCCGTACGGCAATTCCTTCCGAACTGAGTGCTTTCCCGACAGACTCAGTTGAATGCCCTTTCAGCACGAAAGAAAGGACGCTGGTTTTTTCAGCGGCTGTTCCTATGAGGGTCAGGCCCGGGACCTGTTTCATCTGTTCCATTGAATACTCAAGCAGTTCATGCTCGTACCGGCGGATAGTCTCGAGCCCGATGTTTGAAACATAATCGAGCGCGGCGCCCAGTCCGACGGCGTCTGCTATGCTGCCTGTACCTGCTTCAAAGCGGTGAGGCGGATCCTGGTAAACGGTCTTTTCAAAAGTCACGTCGGAAATCATATTCCCGCCGCCCTGGTACGGCTTCATTTTTTGCAGTATTTCCTGTTTCGCATACAGTACCCCTATGCCGGTAGGACCGAAGATTTTATGCCCCGAAAACGCGTAAAAATCGCAGTCCAGCTCCTGTACGTCGACCGGAAGGTGCGAAACGGCCTGCGCCCCGTCTATAAGCACCTTGGCACCGTAACGGTGCGCCATGGCCGTCATCTCGGCCGCCGGCGTGATCGTACCGAGAGCGTTGGAAACATGGGTAAACGCGACTATCTTCGTTTTAGAGCCGAGGAGCCTTTCGTATTTGTCCAGCATAATCTGCCCGCTGCCGTCTACGGGTATAACGCGGAGCTTCGCGCCCGTTTCTTCGCATATAATCTGCCATGGAACAATATTGGCATGGTGTTCAAGCTCCGAGATCAATACTTCGTCATCCTTTTCGAAATGAAATTTACCGCAGGCGTATGCGACAAGGTTTATGGCCTCTGTCGTGCCGCGCACGAATACAATTTCATCCGGCGTTGAAGCGTTCAGGAATCCGCCGGCCTTTTTCCTTGCGCCTTCATATGCATCCGTAGAGCGGGCTGCGAGTGTGTGAGCTCCCCGGTGCACATTCGAATTCTCATGAGAATAAAAGTATGACAGCCTGTCGATGACGCAACGGGGTTTCTGGGTTGTCGCGGCGTTATCAAGCCAGATAAGATCCCTGCCTTCAACTTTTTCGGTCATGATTGGAAAGTCTTTCCTGATTTTATAAACATCGAAAGATGCGCTGCTGAAACCTGTTTCAGGGACTAATACAGGGGAATAACCGCTTGCACGGTTATTTTCTTCAAAACCGTCGTATATATCACCTATTGCCCGTATATAGTCTTCTTCCGAAAACGGGGCCTGCCCGGAAATATTTTCAGCGTTTGAAAATTCCGGAAAGAATTCCCCTGCCATGGCTTCAAGGATTTTTGTATCTAAAAGCTGTCCCTGCTCGAATTCCCGATTATTTGTATTCATAGTAATTTCCAATATCCACATCTTCAAGGACCCCGATTGCGTCTGTAGTTAAAATTGCAGCGGAGCAGTAAATGGAGAGGAGATAGGAACCTACGCCCTTGTTATCTATGCCCATAAAACGGACGGAAAGCCCCCTGGATTGCTCGCCCGGAAGCCCGGCCTGGTGAAGCCCGATCACGCCCTGCTTTTTCTCTCCGGTGCGGATAAGAAGGATATTAGTTTTTCCGGCCTTTGCCTTGGGTTTTTTCAAACCGTCGACGAACAGCTTGTCCGTCGGCACAATGGGAATTCCCCTCCATGTCAGGAAGCTCGAACCGAAAAGGCTTACAGTAGCAGGCGGAACTCCGCACCTGGTGCATTCGCGCCCGAATGCCGCTATAGCGGTGGGGTGGGCAAGGAAGAAGGAAGGCTCCTTCCAGACCTTCGCGATCAGGTCGTCCATGTCGTCGGGTGTGGGAAAACCCGAACGGCACTGGAGTTTCTGGGAGTCGTGAACATTTTTAAGCAGGCCGTAGTCGTCGTTATTGACGAGCTGGCTTTCCTGCCTTTCCTTGATGCTTTCTATCGTCAGGCGAAGCTGTTCTTTTATCTGGTCGTAGGGGCTGCTGTAGATATCGGAAACCTTGGTGTTGACCCTCAGTATCGTCGAAATCGAATACAATATGTATTCGCGGGGCTTGGCTTCGTAATCGACAAAACCTTCCGGGATATCCTTGCTTACCTCCCCGGAGCAAAGTACGTCCAGGGGAGTATCGCCCTCTTTGACTTTGTTGAGCCTGAATATGCCGGTTTCAAGGGGCTTCCATTCAAGCATTTTTGTCAGCCACCTCGGGGTGATCGAATCGAACTGGGCTACGGTTTTTGTCACATTGGCGAGCTGGTATGCCGCCTGCGCCGATAAGCTATTGATCTTATTATTCTGCTCCGCCATAAATCACTCCTCCACTTTATTTTATTAATATAGCGCCATCGAATTATCCACGTCATTGGCCCATCCGTTGATCCCGTATTTGAGATTGATAAGACGGCCCGTATATCCCGAATCCTTGAGCGCCCTTATCGCAATAGCGCTCCTGTTGCCGACCTTGCATACAAAAACCGTATCGACCGAAGGATCGAGTTCGGACTGCCTCCTTACGACCTGCCCGAATGGTATGGCCTTGGTATTGGGAAGCTTTCCTATTGAAAGCTCATGAGGCTCCCTGATATCTATGATCTGGATCTTATCGTTTTTGTCGAACCTCGCTTTGAGCTCGAGGGCCGTGATCTCTTCGATCGGCATTTCGCAGGTTTCTGACCTCTTCAGTCCGCAGAAATCCTCGTAATCGATAAGTGAAGTGACCGTGGGGTTTTTCCCGCATACCGGGCAATCGGGATCCTTGGCGAGCTTCAGCTCCTTGAAACGCATTTTCCATGAATCGAAAATGAGGAGCCTGTTGATAAGCGGATCGCCTCCTCCTATCAAAAGCTTTATGGTTTCATTCGCCTGGATGCAGCCTATTATTCCCGGAAGCACTCCGAGGATGCCTCCTTCGGCGCATGAAGGGACAAGCCCGGGAGGAGGCGGTTCATGGTAGAGGCAGCGGTAGCATGCCCCCTTTTCAGCATAAAAAACGCTTGCCTGCCCTTCGAACCTGAAAACAGATCCGTAAACATTGGGCTTTTTTAAAAAAACACAGGCGTCGTTGACAAGGTACCGGGTCGGAAAGTTATCCGTACCGTCAGCCACGACGTCAAAATCCTTTATTATATCGAGCGCATTTTCACTCGAAAGCCTTGTTTCGAAAGACACCACGTTTACATTCGGATTGATGCCCTTTATCCTGTCCCTGGCGGAGGCGATTTTAGGCCTGCCTATGTCGCGGGTCCCATGGATGATCTGCCTCTGGAGGTTGGTCTCATCGACTAAATCGAAATCAACGATGCCAATCGTGCCGACTCCGGCTGCGGCCAGGTACATCGCGAGAGGCGCGCCGAGCCCGCCTGTGCCTATCAGGAGAACTTTGCTTTTTTTCAATTTTTTCTGGCCTTCGACCCCGACCTCGGGAAGAATGAGGTGGCGGCTGTACCGTGTGACCTCATCCTTTGTCAGATCGGGCAGCGCGGACTCGTCCGCGTCTGTCTCCGGGGCTCCTCCGGCTATCGAAGGAACAAGCATTATAGTGTCGCCCTTTCCGAGTTGTGTTTCAAGGCCGTTTTTCTGGCGGATATCCTCTTCATTGACATAAACATTGACAAAGCTTCTCAGCTTGTTCTGCTCGTTATACAGGTGCCTCTTTAGATCCGCGTAATTACCTGTAAGCTTATCCAATGCCTCCCCCACGGTCTTTGCTTCGACTTCCACTTCTCCCAGCCCGTCCGTAAACTGGCGCAGTGCTGTCGGAATGAGTATCAGGTTAGCCACTTATTGTCCTCCTTTATCCAGTATCTCAGGATTGAATTTTGACCGGTCCGTTTCAAGCTCCCAGGATGTTATATCCCCGGCTTTTCCGTCCTTTACGGACACAATTATATATGAATACAGGGGCCAGGCATGCTCCATGTCGTACTGCGAAGGAGCCGCCGGATGGTCCGGATGCGAATGGTAAAAACCTAGTATATCAGTTTTATTTTTCCTCGCCGCAGATTCCGCCCTCATCATTTCTTCCGGGGTTATAAGGAACCTGTTGTGCCGGTTATCCTTGTCCCTCGCGTTCGAAATGGACAGAACCCGCTCCACTGTTTTGCTTTTATTCTTTTCGAATTTTCCGAAAAGAATTCCGCAGCATTCGTAAGGATAATCGCCCTCCCCGTTTTTTACAATCTCATCTATATGTTCCGGTTTTAATCTGATCATAGCCTGCTACCTGGACCATATTTCTTCATGCAGGTAGCGGAAGCCGTTGTCGCAGAGTATAGTTACGACTACGGCATCCGGGGGAAGTTCTGCGGCAAGCCTCAGGGCGGCGAAAACATTGCCCCCTGAGCTGATCCCCACGAACATCCCCTCTTCCCTGGCGAGCCTGAGGGTCATTTCCTGCGCGTCTTCCGTCGAAATTTCCACCTGCTTATCGATAAGCGATTTATCGTATATTCCCGGAACGATCGTCGAGGCCATGTGCTTCATTCCCTCGAGGCCATGAAGAGGGGAATCGGGCTGCATCGCCACCGCCTGGATAGCCGGATTTAGCGCTTTAAGCCTTCTCGAAGTGCCGGTGAAAGTTCCCGATGTGCCCATCCCTGCCAGGAAATGAGTGATCTTATGGTCCGTCTGGTCCCAGATCTCCGGCCCCGTGGTATTGTAATGGGACTTCCAGTTTTCATCGTTGTTATACTGGTCGGGGAAAAAGTATTTATCGGGATTTTCCTTTGCTATTCTCGAAGCTTCAACCATTGCGCCGTCGGAACTCAGGAGAGGATCCGTCTCTATGATATCAGCGTTAAGGGCCCGGAGTATCTGCTTGCGGATCACGCTTGTATTTTTCGGGATGCACAGGGTCACCTTAAACCCCAGGGCCGCCCCAATGAGGGCGTAAGATATTCCTGTATTGCCGCTCGTCGCGTCAAGGATCGATTTGTCTTTTGTAAGCCTGCCCGATTTTATCCCCTCAAGGATCATCCCCCTCGCTGCCCGGTCCTTTACAGAACCGCTCGGGTTCAGATATTCGGCTTTAACATATACTCCCGCGCAATTCTTGCCCTCTCCGATCCTCCTTAATTTGAAAAGCGGAGTATTCCCGATAGTTTCGACAACGCCGGTCCTCTGATCCATTTTCGCAAACTCTCCTCATTCTAAATAGGTATAATATGAAATGCGCCGGGCAAGCCGGCGCGAATCTTTACCTGAAAGCAGATGTATTAGTCGGGCCAGGCCCAGGACCCGGGCCGTAATCTGCCGGCAATGCTAACGAATTAGTCAGACCGGGTCCGGGACCAGGCCCGTATGCCAAAATATCCTTAGACCCTCCGGATGTCAACCCCAATACCGTGATGCCGGATAAGAGCGATGACAACACTCCTCCTATCAAAACCTGTTTAATTAATCCTGTCTTCATAATTAAACCTCCTGTAAAAACCTCTGCATATAATGTAATACATTTCAGGAGGTTTGGCAATGGCCGGTCAGGCCTGATCGATGGGGATAATTTTCATATTGCCTTTGAAATGAGCCTTTATGATCCGCAAGTCGGCCTCAAAGGCGAATTCGATATCATCGAGATCATTTCCTGTTATCCATATCAAATCAGTCATGTCGTCCCCTGCCCTCGATTCTTCGGAGAGTGATTTTCCAGTCAGAACGATTACAAGGGTATGGTGATCATCATCCAGAAAATTGGAAACCACATTTACAATCCCTTCAAGTTCCACTACCAGCCCTGTTTCTTCCATGATCTCCCGGCGGGCGCATTCAATAAAACTCTCGTTGTTTTCTATGTAACCCCCGGGCAGACACCATTTGCCCGGAAAATCGACGTCAGCGTTCCTTTTGCCGATCAAGATTTTTCCCTGCATATCTTTTATCAGCGTAACGACCCCGGGACAGGGATTGATATAGCGGACAAATCCGCATATCAAGCAGCGCTGGCGGCCCGTATCTCCGGATCCAGTTTTGATCATTTTAGAACCGCATTGGGGGCAGTACCTGAAGCCGGTTTTTTCACCGGCGCTTTCCCCGGAGCTTCTGAAAACATGATAATTGGTCATCCCCGCCTGTCTTGCTGCCCCAAAGGACCGAAGCGCAGCTAAGGTCCCCGCAAGAGGAGCAGTTATTATAACTGCCCTTATAATAAATTATTATATTAAATAATTCCATTCGGGCACGATCCTTTTCAGGAATTGCCTTGTCCTCTCCTCTTTAGCGTTCGCAAATATATCCCTCGGCGAACCCTGTTCAACTATATTGCCTCCGTCCATAAACACAACCCTGTTTGCGACATCCTGTGCAAAGCCCATTTCATGGGTCACTATTATCATAGTAATTCCCTCCCTGGCGACTTTTCTGATCGTAGAGAGAACTTCACCGACCAGTTCCGGATCCAGGGCCGATGTCGGTTCGTCAAACAGGATGACATCGGGATTGAGGGCAAGCGCCCTGGCAATGCCGACACGCTGCTGCTGGCCCCCGGAAATCTGGGATGGATACGCGTCTATTTTATCGTTCAAACCGACTTTATCGAGGTATTCAAGGCTTTTGTCCCTGGCCTTTTCCCGGGAAAGCTTTTTCGAAATTATCAGCCCCTCCATCACATTTTCAAGGACGGTCTTATTTTTGAAAAGATTGTAATGCTGGAAAACCATAGCCGTTTTCCTTCTGAGCTTGAGGATATCATGCTTTGACGCATGCCTGCTGTGGACTTCAAAACCTCCGACGGAAACCTCGCCTTCATTCGGGCGTTCCAGGTAATTTATGCACCGGAGGAGCGTGGTCTTCCCCGACCCGCTCGGTCCCATAACAACCAGGACATCCCCCTTGTTTACCTCGAGGCATATGCCTTTCAAAACATGATTTTTTCCAAAGTGCTTGTGTATATTTTGCAGTTTTACCATTTCACTGCCTCCATTTTATAACCTAATTCAAGTGAAGCTTGATTTTATTTTCAGCGAATATAAATATTTTTTCAAATACAATATTCAGCATCCAGTATATCAGGGCGGCTACGGCATAGGCTTCGAGGAAATTAAATCCGTTGCCGGCTTCCGCCGTGGCGCAGCCCATTATTTCCATCACCCCTACATAGTAGGCCAGGGATGTCCCTTTCAGGAGCCCTATGAAGGTGTTCCCCAGATTAGGGATCGCGACTACGAACGCCTGGGGGATAATGATCCTCCACAGGCCCTGTGCCCCGGTCATTCCTACAGAATATGCCGCTTCAAGCTGGCCTTTGTCGACAGACCCGAGAGCCGACCGGATCGTTTCGGACGAATAAGCCGCCATATAGAATGTAAACGTGACAACGGCGTAAAATAAAGAAGGGGTATGCCTCAGAGAAATCCCGGGATCAAGCCTGCTTAAGACCGCCGGCAGAGTATAATAAACCACGTAGAGCATCGCGATCATCGGGACGCCCCTTATAAAAGAAACATAAACGGCTGCAATTCCATTAAGCGGCACGATCTTATAAATCCTGCATATGGCAATGAAGAAACCCATTATCAGCCCGAGAAACAGGGAAGTACCGGCTATAAAAAGCGCAATGGGAGCGCCCGACAGGATTGCGGGGAAAGATTTTATTACAAACTGAAAGTCGAAACTCATTTTTTAAAAACCCCTTCTCATTAAACGGCTTTATTCCCGCTTCCTATATCCTTCTGGCCCTTGCCGTATGACTTTTCGAATATTGAGACACCTTTTTCAAGCAATATGCAGACTATCCAGTAAAGCAGCGAAACAGCCAGGAAACTCTGAAGCTGGTAAATCCCGTAACTGGCTGCGCTTAAATTCCTCGCCTGGCCCATGATATCCACTATCCCGATTGAAAAAACCATCGAAGTATCCTTGAGCAGGTCTATAATAAAATTTCCCAGGTTCGGGAGAGCAATTTTAAACGCCTGGGGAAAAAGTATCCTCCAGAACATCTGGAGGCTGTTCATGCCTACGCTGTATGCCGCCTCTATCTGGCCTTTATTAACGCCAAGATAGGCGGATCTCATTATTTCCGATAAAAAAGCGGAGCAATTTAAAGCCATTGCGGCCACAGGGAATAATATTATATTAAAACCGCTTATATCAATGCCGGCCAGTTTCATGACAGCCGGAAGCCCGTAGTATGAGAGGAATATCTGGACAAGAAGAGGCGTGCCCCGTAAAAATGAAATAAGTCCGCCAGACAATCCCGCTAAAAATTTAATATTCCTGACCCTTGCGACCGTAAATAAGCATGCGAAGAGGGTGCCTGCGGCGAAAGCCGAGAAAGTTATTAATAAAGTTACAGGCAATGCCCTTACAATATTTGTAAATATACTGCCGAAAGATAATAGTGCCGGTAAAAATCCCATATTCAACTATCCCTCCCAGGCTTTTTAAGCATTGCCTGCAAACCTGTCATTTTTTAATTTTCTGTTATTTAGTATCGTATTTCGGATGTTTGTCGGCATATTCCTTGAACACGTCGTATCCGAAATATTTCTTTGCAAGGTCCTGTAGCCAGCCGCTCGATATCAATTTGTCGATGGAAGCGTTGACCTTATCCCTGAATTCAGGCTGCTGCCTGTTGATAAGGAAATAATTCCCCACGGCATCCAGAACGCCTGTTTTTTTCAATGGAAGATTTAGGCCCTTCTGAGCAGCATCGATGATCACCTCGGGCCAGAAAACCGCATCGTAGCGCCCGTCGACGACACCCTTCAAATCGTCCGCCGGGTTTCCCGCAGTCGAATTTTCACTGTATATCTTGATCCCCGGGTTCTTGTCCAGGAAACCATGAAGGACAGTGTACATGCCGTCGAGAGAGGGTATGGGCTGAACGGTCTTTCCGTTCAGATCGGCGAGAGTTTTGATGGTGCTGTTCGTCCTTACGGCAAGAACAATGACATTATAATCGTAGGCCTTGGTAAGGAAAAAAGTCTTATCGCGGGCGGCCGTATAAAAATGGTTGCCTGCTCCTAACTGGTATTTTCCTGTCTGAAGCCCGACGGCTTCAGCCGATTCATCGATCAGCTGGAAATGGAAAGAATATTCGGGCAGCAATTCGTTGATCTTTTTCAGGACCTCATAATCGAAACCCCGGATCACACCGCTTGCATCGGCGAATTCGAACGGCGCGTTATCGTTGCAGAGAGCTATTTCGATAACCTTGCTGTTCTGTGCCGAGCCTGCCGCACTTAGAAACACCAGCAGCACCGCTGCCGCGAGAAAAGGAACGATTCTTCTTTTCATAGATATAACCTCCTATTTATGTCTTTTATTCTAATCCGCTTGATAATGGAAATTGCCCGAGGTATGCCTCTCCAGGTTTTTAACACATGCCCTGGCAGTCTCGGTTATGTTGCACCCGCATTCGGGTCCGCATAATTTCGCTCTGTCGGTGTTGCTGAAATTGTATTCTATCGCCTGCAGAACCTCATGGTAAGGTATTAACGGGTCGATCCCGCTCAGGGCCAGGTCTGCGTATAAGGGCGCGGTCACCGCGGCCCTCAGTGTCCTTGTCAGGCATGGAAATTCAAGCCCCCCGGGTATCGGATCGCATGGAATGCCGATATTCGCCTGCAGCGCCATCGATGCGGCATTCTCGACCTGAAAACCGTCTCCTCCGGCAAGCCAGGTCACGGCCCCCGATGCCATTGCACAGCAGACGCCGGATTCGCCGACGCAGCCAACCTCACCGCTTGCGTTGGTATGGGTGTATGCCAGGGCTCCCAGTGCGGCAGCCACGACCAGTGATTCTACAAGTTTTTCATGGCTGTATCCTCGCTCCTCCCTTACTGCATCGAGAGCGGAGAATAAATATCCGCCGCCCGTACCCATAGGTCCCGGAACGATGAGGGTGCCCGGAAGTTTTGCGTTAGTGGAGAAGGCATGGATAAGTATATGGTTTGTCAGCGTATCGCTGATCCTGTTTTTGCCTTTTATATAATTATTCCAGGATCTGCCGTATATTGGGAGCGTCTGAGTATCCAGTGCATTTTCGTAACCGGTGTCTTCTAAAATATGTATCTGTTTATACAGGATGCCTGCTATCTTCTCGAAGTATTTCCAGATTTTATCGTCGCTCCATCCCGAAAAATCCTTTTCATATTCAATGGCAGCCTGGACAAAGGATATATTTCTGTCCGCCGCAGTTTTTCTCCACTCTTCGACTGTTTTAAAAAGCTGGGGTTTCCTTTTTTTGATGGTAACGACAGGCAATAAAGCCGGCAGGACCGTAATGTTTTCAGTATAAAAATATTTCCTTATTGCTTCTTCTCCGATATCGGCCGATACTTCGATGAAATACCCCTTTAAACCGTCTGCACTTTCAAGTTTGAGGGTGCTTAAATGGTATTCTTCATAAGCTTTTTCGAAGATCAAGGCATGGGCTTTCGCTTTTTGCTTATCCGTGTATGTAACAAGGATCCCGAATGAATCCGACTGCCAATCGATATTAAAACCTTTGATTTTATAAGTTCTTACCATGCCGCCGCCGACCGATGCGGCGACAAGTTCGCCCCTGTCACCTTCTTTGCCTGTAATTTCAATCTTAAGGCTTCCGTCCTGAATTTCTTCATTCTCAAGGTAATCGAAATCATAAGTTATTCCGTTTTTCCTTGCTAATTCATGAGAATCGAAGAGCCTTATATCGTCCGTCAGAAATCCCTGGACTCCCCCCAGGTAACCCCTGTCGGACATAAAATTCGCAATAGTCACAATTTCCCTCTCGCTTCTGTTAAAGAGAAACCTTACTCTCCCCGGTTCGCTTTTAATCAGGCTCCTGGCCAGATTCCCGATCCTGCATGGTCCCGCAAAAGCGCTGCTTGATCCGGGCTGCATTACCGGCCCGAATACGTCATTAAAAAAATCCGGATAAAACAGCTTAGCCATTTTCACCTCCGAAACGTTTTTTGTTTTTCCTGTAATACCTGTTCAATTTAACCAGGGCCCCGGACAGGTCCCTGGGAGATTCCAGGCTCGTGATGCCTTTCTTCTGTAAAATCCTGTAAGGTTTCATCCCGATCTTTTCAGTCAGGAGAAAAGAGCAATCTCCTATCAGTTCTGCTATCCGGTCAAGGTGGGCGTCATCATGGCCGGCGCTTTCTCCCTGCCCGCCCGTTCCTGTAGATCTGATTTCCGATTTTTTCCAGATCCCCGATTCTTCCTCAACATCGATTATCAGGAAACTTTCAGCATGCCCGAAATGAGCGTCAATCGAATTTCCATCAAGGGAAGTTACGGCAACTTTATATGACATATACCCTCTTTTATAGCGTCTGCGTTGTCTGGGCGATATTGCCCTTCCTGAAAATGCCCGCGTAAATTTCTTCCGTAAGTCTCAGCCCGCCGGTGTATCCGACAAAACTCCTCGTGACTATTACATCATCATTAAGGGGCAGACTTAAATGAGTAAGGAGGTTGTTGTTCTCTTTGGCTAATTCCGCCTCCCAGGTAGATCCGAAGATGACAGCTTTGCCCGATTTTCCAAGTTTTTCCCTGATGTCCTGCTGGATCAGTCCCCCGTCGGATTCGAATTTAAGGGTGCCTTCGAATTCTTCGCCTAAAGCGGCTAATGCGCTTTCAATCCCTGCAATAAAATCAGGGTGAGGGTCCTCTGTAACATATATTCCCTTAGGCGTGCAGCCCAGTTCATTGACCAGGTAGTCGCTCGTGCCCAGCGCATATGCGCTGTCTGCGATGGTATATAATTCGAAAGGAATATTATTCCGGAGGTCGGCTATGAAATCCGCCAGGGAAATAAAATACTGGTAAAAACGTTTTTCCTCTTTTTTTATGACCTTTTCAACCTGTTCTTCCGGAAGTCCGGCATATTCTCCTAATTTTCTTAAAAATTTGCTTGTAGCCCTGGCTCCGACCGGAAGGACGGGATAATGGAAATAGGGAGTTCCATATTTTTTTTCAAGCAGCCTTGCGGTGCCAAGTCCCAGCCATGGAGATAACACAAGGTTGAACTCGGCATTCGGGATATCCCTCCATTCACTCACTCCCTTCGATTCATTGCCGAATAAAATGTTCGCCTCCAGGCCGACAGCTTCCAGGAGCCTTTTAATTTCCTCCAGGTCCGCCCTCCAGTAAGGGTCCTGGAACGGAACGACTGAAAAAACATTGACCAGCCCTTTTCTTGCATCGGGCTTGACGTCTCCGGTAAACTGGTTGATAATTTCATTTACTACAAGTTCATGCCCGAAGTAGCTGTTGCCCTTGAAACCCGAAGTATCTACTCCGACAACCGGCTTTCCCTCCGATGCGAACATTGAAGCCACGCGGACAACATCGTCTCCCACTATTCCGGACGTACAGCCGGAAAGAATTACAAACAGGTCCCCCTTTAAAACCTGGAAAGCGCCTTCCACCAGTTTTTGCAGTTTTTCCTCTCCGCCGAAAACAACTTCCTGTTCGCTGGTATTGGTGCATGAGATCACTCCGCCGCCGCCGTATCCTTCACCCTGATGCCCGGAACCGTACGAGGCGAAAGCAAATATCTTTCCCGCGCATCCCGGACCGGCATGAACGACAGGCAGAGCCTTAGGGATAGCTAAAACACTCTGCAGAGAGGCCAGTGCGCAGGAAAACCTGGGCTGTTCTATGATCGAACTCATTAATTGTTTCCTCCCTCAAAATAAAAAGGATTTTTTTCTCCAAACCACCAGTCCGAATAAGGCCATTCTATGTGCATTGCGATATTGTTTATAACTTTCCTGGTCTGCATGGCTTCAAAGAGCCTCCTGCCCAATTTTGCCACCCCGTCGTACCCGGCGCTCACATTCGCATCGCCTTCAAGGACGGTCGGTATGCCGAGCTTGGTGCCGAGGATTGTCATATTCATATGGCGGACGATAAGCAGATCGGGTTTTAAGTCTTTGAGTATTTTTACGACCTGGTAAGGCTGTTTATTGCAGACAGAAAAGTTTTTTACATCCCCCCTGCTTTTTACAAGATGGCTCAGCGTGTCATAACCTTCCGTATTTCCGTCAGTAGTCTGGTCATGGTGCAGGGTCGTAATACCGGTCAGCTCCAGCCCGAGGTCTATTGCGACGTTGGCAAGGCTGTGAGCAAAAGAATCGCCGGCGAAGATATAGACTTTTTTACCCTTAAGCTTTTCCTTTATTTCATCGATAGCAGGCCTGACCCTCTCATGCTCCGACTTTATTAAATCCTCTACTATGTCCTCTTTATGAGTATATTTAGCTATATCCCTGAGCCACCTGTCGGTCCACTCTATTCCGAACGGTGCCGGGGCTTTAACCTCGGGCACTCCGTACTGCTGTTCCAGCCCCTGTGCTATATACATGGCAAGAGTTTCGCAGATATGAGCCGTGCAGGCCGCTTCCGACAATCGGGAAAGCGTTTCCACGCTGGCCAGGGGCACTACGTAATTTGTTCTCAGGCCCAGCCTGCCGAGCAGGGGGCTGAAAGAATCGCTTCCTTCAAAATTGAATAAATTCACAAGGTCTTCCTGTTTTTTTACAGGGGGCTTTACAATCTTGCGGAGAATTCCATGGAATGCCGCATCGAAGCCGGTCGACCATATGCGGGATTTAAATCCCTCGCAGAATACCGGAACGATCGGTATGCCAAGCTCTTTTTCAAGCTCATTGGACTCGCCTTCTATATCGTCGCCGACTATGCCCGCCGCGCATGAGGAATGGACAAAAATCGCCGCGGGGGAAAATCTCCTGTAAGCCTCGTTGACCGCAGTTCTTAATTTTTCCAGCCCGCCGAATACTGTGTCCTTTTCCTGTATATTCGTGCAAATGACATTTACTTTCTGGGAAGGCAGCCCCCTCGACTTCGTTACAATCCCTCCCTGGATATTATAGCCCGAGGCGTTGCTGCAGCATCCTATCGGCGAATGAACGACGACTGCCGCGTCCTTTATCAGATAAGTTACCGTTTCCGCGCAGCCCTGGGAACAGTCGCTGCACTGCTCAAATGTCCGCCCTATATGATTCAAGGATTGTGTTTTTGACTTTTCGCATAAGTCTTTGGCGGTGCCGTTATAGGAAATGATCGATTTCAATCTTCTTTCCCTGACTTCAACTTCGGCAGATTTTAAATTGACGCTCATGAATTTTTCTCCTTTTACTTGATTGAGCAGGCAAAAGCCTGCTCCAGGTCTTCTATCAGGTCGTCAGCATTTTCAAGGCCTATCGAGAGACGTATCGCCTCAGGCTTTACGCCCGCTTTAAGCCTGTTTTCAGGGCTGAGCGATTTGTGAGTCCCTTCATACGGCCTGATAACCATTGATTTTGCATCGCCCAGGTTAACCATGAAGATAAAAAGCTTAAGGCTGTCGATGAATTTATTGATAGTTTTATCATTGCCTTTAAACCCGAAAGTGAAAATCGAGCCGGCCCCTTTTTTAAAGTATTTTTTTGCATTATTATAATTCTTATTGCCTTCAAGCAAGGGATAATCCACCCAGGAAACCATCGGATGCTTCAGAAGGTATCGAATGATTTTCCCGGTATTTTCTACCTGCCTGTCAACCCTGACAGATAATGTTTCAATTCCCTGGAGTATCAGGTAGGAGTTAAAAGGGCTCAGTGCGGCTCCGAAGTCGTTAAGAAAATGCATGCGGATCCTGGTAGTAAAAATGAGGTTTGGAACAACCTCGGTCATGCTCCTGTTCTGAAGGTTATAGTCCGGCTCAGTAAAATGGGGAAATTTCCCGTTGGCCCAGTTGAACCTTCCGCTTTCCACGATTAAGCCCGCAATGCTCGATCCATGGCCGCCGAGCGCCTTGGTGCCGGAATGGACCACTATATCGGCTCCGTAATCGATGGGACGGAGGAGGTGCGGAGTGCAGAAAGTGTTATCGGCAATGAGAGGTATTCCGTTTTCATGGGCTATTTTTGAAATTTCCTCAATATCGGGAACATCCATCGACGGGTTTCCTATAACCTCTATAAAAACAGCCCTTGTTTCAGGAGTTATAGCCTTTCTATAATCTTCAAGCCTGTGAGGGTCTTCTATCCAGTTGATCTTGATGCCGAACCTGGGGAGTATATGGTAAAAGAGGTTAAAAGATCCCGAATAAAGAGTCCTGACTGCCGCGATTTCACCTCCTCCTTCAGCAACATTGAAAATCGAGAAAGCGACCGCGGCCATTCCGGAACCCACGGCCAACGCTCCCGTACCGCCTTCAAGCTCGGCTATCCTTTTTTCAAGGATGTCTGTAGTCGGGTTTCCACCCCTTGTATAAAAAAAGCCCTTTTCCTGCAAATTGGACAATCTTAGCGCCCTATCGGTGTTGCCCAGGGCGAAAGCCGCTGTCTGGTAGATTGGGACCGCGGCAGAATAATTATGATCCCCGGGCTTATAACTCCCCCTTACCTGTACTGTTTCCTGTTTATATCTGGGATCCGGCATATGCCCTCCAATAATACACTATTTACATATGAATAGTATATTTTAAATATTAGAGCGCATTAATTCAAAAGTCAATAGATTTTTAAAATATATTTTAGATATAGGTTTAGTATGATTTTAAAATGATCTGCGGCCCTGAAATTCAATCCACCCTTTTGCCGAGTATGGCGAGATCCCTTTCCACCCCTTTCATATCGGCGATGCCCGGCAGGAGCCCCCACCTCCGGAACCCTGACTTGAGAAAGAGATTAAGGCTTATTTCGTTGTGGTCGAAAATAAATGCGAGCAGGGTTTTTATCCCGAACCCGGGCGATTCTTTAATCGCCAGTCTGAGGAATTTCCCTCCAAGGCCCTTATTCCTGAAATTCTCATGAAGGTATAAGCTGATCTCGGCCGTCGCCCTGTAAGCAGGCCTGCCGTAAAAATCCTGGAAACTCAGCCAGCCGCACTCACGGGTTTTATAAGAAAGGATCCACAGCGGCCTGGACCGAGGATCATGTTCATTGAACCATTTCACGCGGCTTTCAGGCGTGACAGCCTCAGTATCGGCCGTAACCAGACAGCCCGGCATCACCGAATTATAAATCTCGACTATAAACGGCAAATCTCCCGGATTTGCATCCCTGTAAGAGGGCCCTGAAACCGGACTATTTTCTATCATAAAACACCTCATAATACACATATCCTATAGGATAAAACGGTAATAAAATATTAATTCGGCCCGGAATTAATTGCAAGAAAAAAGAAATTGAAATTCTATCAGCGTTTTAATTGCTTGAATTACAATGAAATAAAGTCTTGATTAAAATTATTTTTTAAAAGTATTGACAAAAGTTATTCCTGTATGCTATATTCATTACCGATTAATCCGATAGGTTTTATGTTATATATTTTTGGGAATTTATAGACAGAAATTTATCGATTTTGATAAAAATTTAATTTTGTTCACTTAAAGGAGGGACAAATGAAAAGACTTCTCTGGGCTGCGGCCCTTGTTTCCGGTTTCGCGATGACGGCTTTAGCGGATGTTAACCTGAACGTAGACGTACAATACGATTACAGGGCAAATTTCGATACAAATTCCGCCAAAAACAATTACAACGCCGATGCGAATCCATCAAGCCCGAACCTCTACGGCCTTAACTGGGGCGCCGTATATCTCAGCGGCGACATTATCAACAATGTCAAGGGCAATTTTCTTTACGACGTGACTGCGCAGAGCATTTTCTCATCAGGCGTCTGGTATGCCAACTTGGACTGGGCGGCTCTCAACAATTCCCATTTAATCGTAGGGCTCCAGAATACGATTTTCGGCATCTACATACCCGGGATGACCTATGGAAGAACCGTCGATACGGGAGTTACATGGACCCAGGATTTCGGAATAGCTGGTTACGCCCTGGAGGGAGTCGCCGGTGTTCCGTCCACCCTGTACGACGATTATGACACGACCTTCGACGGCACCGATATCAGCGGATCGACGCAGAGGAATATTCCGACATTCGAAGGCGAACTGCTGATCAAGCCTGTTTTGGGGCTCACTCTCGGTGTTGCCGGAAGACTTTCCGAGTATAATATTGCAACATCAGATTTTGGAAATATAACTAACAACGAAAGCGGCCTTGAAGGCTACGTAACGCTTGCAGGCAGCAACGGCCTTCTCGACCGCCTGAGCCTGACCCTCGACTACGCCGAACTGTTCAACTCCATCAGTTATACCGGGGGAAGAGGCAATACCACTACCAATGTAAACAGCTACTACTTTGCTTCGGATATCAATTATAATTTCGGATCTGTTATTTCTGGCTTAAAATACGTCATCGAACAGAGCGATACTACGACGGCCACAAACGGCCTCAACCAGTGGATCGATGTGTACGCAAAGATCCTCATCGGAGACGGCGGCCACCTGGCGATAACCCCCTACGTCCAGTACAACCTGGATTGGGCCGGTTCGAGCACGCCGGAGAACATCGCCTGGTTCAGGGTAAGGCTCGAATGGCAGTTCGACTTCCCTGTTTATAAGGAAGCTCCGGCAAAAAGCTAGTTAAATTTACTCATACATACCTGCCATATCTCCTATAATGCCCCGGCGGTTCTTTGAGGCTGCCGGGTTTCTTATTGACAAAAATACCCTTGCCACGCCTTACCTTGTCAAATCCGTTCGAACATGGGTTCGAAAATGGGGCGAATATCATCACACACTCCGCGACAAAGTACATCAACGGCCACGCCACGAGCATCGGAGGCATTGTTATCGACGGCGGTAATTATAACTGGGCGAACGGCAAATTCCCCGAATTCACCGGACCTGATGAAAGCTATCAGAATATAAGCTACACTGGAGAGTTTTTTAATTTTTTAATCCGTCGCCAATTCGAATTTCAGCTCTTTGACGAATATTTCTTCGAAATTTTTGCAGTTTGCAAGTTCAAGTACTTTTACGCCTTTGACTATCCTTTTCATGTCTTCACGGTATTTTTTATTGAGAAGGAATGCCTGGCCGCCGGATTTGGAAGTGTTGCCGAGGAATTCGATCTTCCCGTCGAATTCCGGAGGCAAAAGCCCTATATTGATAAGGCTTTTCGGCCTGAGGTGGAATCCGAATGATCCGGCGACGAGCACCCTTGAAACATCGGAAACACTGACTCCGTTTTCCCTTAGCAGCAGCTCGATTCCTGCGCGAATGGCCCCCTTCGCAAGCTGGACCTGCCGTATGTCTTTCTGGGAAACGCTTACATTTTCCGTGATTTTAAACCTCTTTTTACCTTCAGACGATTCAAGGTTTCCGCTGAGCGGCGCCTTCAGTTTATCGCTGAATCTGCCGGTCTTGCTAATAATACCACTGGCTGCGAACTCCCCGACGATATCTATCAGGCCGCTGCCGCAAATGCCGGAGGCTTCCGAATTTCCTATTGTTTTGTAAGAGATGTCATCGTTTTCGGAGATATCGAAGACCTCTATCGCCCCCGATCCCGCGCGCATTCCGCAGGATATGTTCATACCCTCGAATGCCGGTCCTGCCGCAGTCGACGAGGCAATGAGGCTTCCGTTTATCGAAAGCACCATTTCGCCGTTGGTCCCGATATCTATGAAAAGCGCCGGAGGGCCTTTTTCCAGATAAAGCCTTGATGCAAGTATTCCGGAAGTTATATCGGCTCCGACATACGCGGACATGACCGGAGGAAGATAAACGAGGCCGAAATCGGAAATTGAGAGCCCCAGTTCTTTCGACCCTATATGGTTTCCCCCCGTGATTACCGGAATATACGGGTATTTACCCAGGGACGACGGGTCTGTTCCCGTGGCAAGGTGAAGCATAGTCGTGTTTCCGGAAAACACGATTTCATATATATTCTCTCTCCTGATATTATTGGCCCTGATCATCGAAGAAATAAGGGTGTTGATCTCTTTCATGAGGACAGTGAACATGGTATCGAGACCTTCCGGGCTGGCCGCGAATTTTATCCTTGAAAGCACATCCTGCGCATAAGGGCTTTGAGGGTTCAGGATCGAACCGGTATCGATTTCTTTTCCGCCCGCTATATCCGTAAGGCAAACCACGACGGTCGTGGTGCCGATATCGACGACTATTCCGTAATTTTCATTCCCGGTATCCCCGTCCTCTTTAGAGATTATTTCTTCCCCTGCGAAGACATAAGTTATTTTTTCACCGGGATGGAATTTTTTTACTATATAACGGTCCAGTTCTATTTCAAAGCTCTTCCCATGATCTATAATTTTTATCTCGCGGTTGCGGCCCGTATCGGGTATTTCGACTTTGATATTACCCTTTACCTGCGTTTCGCAGGCAAGCACGGTTTGCGGCCCGATTACAACCCTGCATTTTCCGCAAGTCCCCGCCCCGTTGCATGGGGATTCAATTAAAACACCAGCTTTCCTGGCCGCGGCAAGCACCGTCATGTTTTCCGGAACAAGGATCGAATTACCGGAAGGCAAAAATGTGACTTCAAATTTCATGAATCATCCCTGACGGCGCCGGTCAATGCCCTGATGGACGAAAGAGGCGTAGAGGTGCTCAGTCCGCATGCCGGCGATATTATATCGATGCCGTCTCTCAGGAGAACTTCGGTGGCGCCCCTTATTTTCTCTTCTCCGGAAAACTCCAGGAGATATGTGCTCAGGTTTCCCATCGTCGTCAGAACCGGGTATTCCTCTTTAAGGGCCTTCAGATTAACCATAGCGTCCGTGCTGATTGCGTCTGTTCTTATATCTTTTAGCAGATGCCTTACCATATTCATGTTTCCGCAGATATGAACTATTACCCTGGCTCCTAAATTGTGAATGGAGTCTATCACCTTATTCAGGTAAGGCACGGCGAATTCCTCGAACAGGCGTGGTCCGAGTATCTCGCCCGTAGCGGTCGGGTCGCCGATCGAAATTATTTTCGCGCCGTTCTCAATAAGAAGGGCGGAATAGGCTATCAGGAAGTCCGAAACATAATCGATCACCCTGTTCGAGTTGACCTTGTCTTTTCTGAGCTCCCTGAGGAACATCATGGGATCTACGATCGAAGCCGAGGTGCTTATCGGGCCTGTTATATTTCCGATAACCGGAATATCCTCGTATTTTTTTGAAAGTATATACCCGGCTTGAACTATCGTTTCAACCCTGCCTGATTTCAGCAATGAGTTTATATTTTTCATTTCTACCAGGGAAACCGATTTGAAAGCTTCTTTTTCAATTTTCGGTTCGCATTTAAGCGATCCGAAATTTATTTCGCTCCCGAGAACCTCAGCTTCAACCGTCAGGCAATAGGGAAGCCCGAAATTTTCAAAACCCGTATATTCGCTTATGTCTTTCGACAACCCGGCCATAAGGGCGCTGTCTTTATGGGCTTCGGGGAGGGTGTGTCCTGTTTTTTCCATTATCTCTACAATTGCGGAATTCATCATTCCGCCGGGGCAGATGACAGGAGGCCTGTCGACCTTTTTTTTATCCAGGACCCTTATCAGGCGTTCTTTCGGGCTTGCGCTCATATAGCAAAAGCGGCCTGTGCAAGGCTTTTCGCCAGTTTCGCCGCTTCGGAGGCATTCCTGGCATATCCGTCCGCTCCTATTTTATCGGCGAAAGACTTAGAGATAGGACCGCCGCCGATCATGACAATGAATTTATCGCGGATATTTTCCTGCTTCAGAATCCTGATCACCTCTTCCATTCCGGCCATGGTCGTAGTCATCAAAGTGGAAAGAGCGATGATCCTGGCGCCGATTTCCTTTGCCTTATCGACGAATTTCTGCGGCGCTATATCCCTCCCGAGGTCATGTATTTCGAAACCGGAAGATTCAAGCATTATTTTAACGAGGTTTTTCCCGATGTCATGGGTATCTCCTTCGATAACGCCTATAACGACTTTTTCCTTTATTCCGCTCCCGGCTTTTTTTATATGCGGGTTTAATATTTCGATTCCTTTATACATAGCATCTGAACACATCAGGAGTTCAGGGATGAAATATTCCTCTTCCTCGAAAAGTTTTCCGGCCCGTTCCATGCCGTTTGAAAGGCCCTTATCGATAGCCTCGTAGGCGTCGATGCCGTCCCCGACCGCATCGGCCGATATCTTCGCCGTCCTTTCCTCATCCATTTCGACAACGGAGTCCGAAAGATCCTGGAAGTATTTTTCTTTTAATTCCGCCATATCCTCCTCCTTACTGCTTAATTGAAATAATATTCCTGTGCTGTTTTCGCAAGAGCTCTTGCGTTTTCAAGGGGCACCGTAGGCGGTATTTCACACCCAGGCATAAGTATAAACCCCGGGGCGGTCCCAGCTTTTTCGATGCATTTTCTGCCGGCCCGTGCGACCCCGTCCGGTGTTTCGTCCTGCAGCACTCCGACAGGGTTGACATTCCCGGCAAACGCGACTTTTCCGCCCAAGGCCTCCCTTGCCCTGTCAAGTTCGACCTTGTAGTCGAGGGACATGATCTGAGCGCCAGTTTCAGGGATCAGATCGAGGATTTTATAAGTGTTTCCGCAGATATGCAGCGCCACTATGATGCCCTTTTTCTTGAATCTTTCCGCTATAATCTTAAGATAAGGCATTGAGAAATCCCTGAACTGCTCCTTTGAGATCATATCACCGGAAGCGTTCGGCTCGGCAAGGCAGACTATCGAAACAGCGCCTTTGCCGACATAATAATCAAGGTACCTGTAGCATAATTCTGTGGTAAATTCCAGGAGGCTGTGTATAGAGGATTTATCCTTGTATATTCCGCGCATCACATTTTCAACCCCGTAGACCAGCCCGGCAAGTGTAAAAGGCCCCCAGGAATGAGACCCGATCAGCTCGTTATCTCCAATGGAGTTATAAATATATTTCCCGATATCTGAGAGCAGGTTTATGCCGGGGTCGTCTTCAAGCCTGTCAAGGTCGATTTTATCAATATCGGAAAGGTTTTTTATAAGAACTTCCTCGACATCCGAAGAACCTCTCACCCTGAATTTTAGTTTTCCTCCTATGCTCCGGATCGAAAGATTGTTATATCCCGCATCCGGCCATATCATATCCGATTTTAAATCCCTATAAGAATCTTTTATCAGCTCGGCCGACTCTTCAAGGTCCCGCGATAAAACCTGCTCCAGCGTTATCCCGTTCCTGTTGAAAGCCCACCCCGTGCATGCCAGGATGGCATAAGGCAGCCTGGGTGTTTTTTCAAACCTGATGGTTTTTGAAATTATTTCCTTCGATGTCATAAAAACACCTCCTTCGCGGAAAGCGGTTAAAAAAAACAGGGCATGCAGTATTTTTCCTGCATGCCGTTCTAATTATTATTTGTAAGCGATTGCACCGGGAACCTTTGTAACGGGATCATTTCCGTAAAAGTCAAAATCATGTGTTATAATATCGCTGACTTTTATCTTGGTTTTATCTGAAATAGCGCCGCTGTTTACAGCGCTGTCGATCCATTCCTGGATATGGCCGTCATTTATGCGGGAATCTTCAGCATAAAAATGATTGGCGTTAACCGGTACGCCTATCTCTTCCGAGGTCCATTCCGCAGCCTGCTTCGGATTCCTGTTGATCCAGTGCTCGGCCTTCTTGATTGCCTTCACGAAAGCTATCACCTCTTTCGGGTGCTCCTTGAGGTATTTGTCGGAGGTATAGTACAGATAAGTCCCTCCGTTTTCGCCTGCAAAATCGCGGCTGGTGCAAAGTATGTTGCCGTTCCCCCAATCTTCAATTGTTTTATAATAGGGCGGGTGCGGAACGGCTATCTGTATAAGGCCTTTTTTCAAAGCAAGCACGCCTTCCACGTCGGGCATGGTCACATATTCGAATTTATCTTTGGGTATTCCATATTTCGCGATAATCCTGTCGTTGATAAAATCCATGCATGCATTCCTGACAATGAACTGGATTTTCACCTTGCCGGGATAATTTTTGATGTCTGCAAGGGTTTTGATAGGGCCGTTCTTGTCGCTTACCCACCACATATGGTTGAGGTGCTTATCCTTTATGGAATCAGGCGGCTCCACGATTGACCTGACAAATCCCCTTACTGTCGCCCCGCCGAACCTCGCTATCGCGAGCTCGTTTGGATGGGCGTCACCTATGTTATTATCCCCCCTCAATATGGAAGGTATTCTCAGCCCGTACTCGGTTTCACCGGTATATACCACATGAATACCGACTTCCGTAAAAAGGCCGAGTTTCTCGGCGACAATAATCGGTGCAGCCGTGCAATCTTTTCTGGTCCATGTTTTCACGACAGGCAGGTCGCTTTTAACTTCATTCGCCCTTTCCTGAAGTTTTCCGGCCTGGTTCCTATCGTCGGCGTAGCTTATTCCCGCCATTAGTATTGCAAAGACCGTTGCAATAACAAGAACTCTGATAATTCTGGTTTTCATAATTTTGTCCTCCTTTTTATGATTAACCGGCAACATTATCTTCTTTCCAGACAATTATTTTCTTTTCCGCCAGGTTGATAAGGTTGGTGATCGTTATGCCAAGAACAGCGATGACTATCATGGCGGCATATAAATTAGGAATCTGGTAATTGCGTTCTGAATTTAATACCAGCCATCCCAGTCCGGCGCTGGCGCCTAGCATCTCCGCCGCAATGAGCATGAAAAACGAATTCCCTGCACCGAGCTTGATGCCCGTAAATATTGAAGGCGCCGCTCCCGGAAGAACAACTTTCCAGAACAGGACAAACTTGTTAGTTCCCATCGTCCTTGCGGCTTTTATCGTCAAAGGATCGATGTTCTTAACTCCGTTGATTGTGTTGAACATTATCGGCCATATGCAGACCCAGAGAATTATGGCAATCTTTGCGACTTCGCCTATTCCGAAAAGCAGTATGAATAATGGAAATACTGAAAAAGGATTTATCTGCGCCATCACCTGGAGAAAGGGAGTCAGAAGCTCTTCGAAGGTTTTAAACCATCCGCCCAGTAAAAATCCGAGGGTAAGGGCTATAAAAGACGCCAGGACGAATCCGGCAAGAGCCCTCCCCAGGCTGAAACCTATATGGACAAAAAGCTCTCCGTTAATGGCCAGTTTTACTATAGTCGAAACTGTTTCTGAAAGCGTGGGCACAAACTGATGGTCCAGCAGGCCTATCCTCGGAGCTATTTCCCATAGCGCAAAGAACAGGATGAGCACTATGCTGTTTTTGAAAATATTATAAAAAAATTTACCGGGCTTTGCCATAAAATCTATCTCCTACTATTTCCATAGACATTATAGGATATATTTTATTATATTGAACCCTGAATGTCAATAGTTTTTAAAAATATATTTTAAATACCGATAGGAATTGTGTATAATAATGGCATTCACATGAATAAAGATGGATCTAGAGGATAACTCCCGTATTTCCGCGCCGAATAAACCAGGGCATGGATATTTTCAGGCGGCGTATCAATAGGAAGCCCGCATCCGAGAGCCAGGATATAACCCCCGGGATTATCGTAAGCCTTCCTCAGGCAATCTTTAGCGTTATTAATCACATCTTCGGGTTTTCCGGAATACATGGTTGCCGTCGGTCTTATATTCCCGACAAGGGTGATCCGGTCTCCGACAGCATATTTCGCCTCTTCCAGATCTATCTGGTCATCCAGGCTCAGGGCTCCCGCACCCGTCTCTGCCATATGTTTCCATAGCTTTTTTGTATTTCCGCATATGTGAAGCTGGGGCGCCGAAGAGGTTTCCTTTATTATCGCACCTGTCAGTTCCTTCAGATAAGGCAAGGCGAATTCTTCAAAGTGGTCTTCGCGTATCAATGTCCCCGAAGCGGTCGGATCGGCTATGGAAAAATAAACGCCTGATTTCGCAGCTTCTTTCACATAGGATATTGTAGCATCAGTGGACAGCCTCAGAAGGCGGTGGACGAATTCCGGAGATCTGTAAATATCCTTCATGAACTGTTCCGTGCCGCGGAGATTTGCCGCGGTCGTGAAAGGCCCTGCGACAGAAGAAAAAACGTTCATATCTTTCCCGAATACTTCGAGGAGCCTTTCATTGGTTTTAATCAGGCGGGGCAGCCTGCCATGCCTGGCCGGATCTGGAATTTCAAGCCTGTCTATATCGCTGAAGTTTTTAACAGCCGCCTCGGCTATATACGGGGTATTGTGAGCCGGAAATTCCAGCCTGCACCCGAAAGCCTCGGCAATGCCCTGCAATCCTGGTCCTACGCCTACACTTTCTATTTCATATTCTTTCCTGGCGGCAAGGAACGCTTCCACGACCGTTCCTGTTTTATGATGGAAATCCGAAACCCTGGCACCGATAAGGTTCACGGCATGCTCATAGAGAAAGAGGCCGCAGGGTATCCTGTCATAAGGCCTGTTTTCCCTGAAAGCCTTATCCCTTTCCTTCGGAGTCATTTGATCCTTTTTTGCATCTGCAAAATTCAAAACACCCATTTTTCCGCCCCCTGCCCGGTAAAATTTTAAAAGAAATTATCTTCGATGATACTGCAGCCCGGGTCTATATTTATAAATTCAGAATCTTCCCAGGGGCCGTTGACGATCCTTTTCAGAAAATCAGGATTTCCCGTCCTGATATCATGCGTTAAACCCAGCATTGCCGATAAATTTAACGATTCCCTGAGGCTGCTTTCCTCCCGGGGATGCCCGGTTCTGATATACATGAAACGGCTGTAGCTGTCGAGCATGGTTTTCATTATTCCCAATGCCTTTTGCGGGCCGTATCGTGTGCATATGCGCCTGTATTCGCCCGGAAAGGAACGTTCGCCCTCCATCCATCCCCCGCTTGTAAAAAAAGTACCGGTAACCCTTTCGCTTTTATTTTTGTAAATATCAGCGCATCCCGTTAAAACCGGAAGGCAGTCATGGACCCTCGGGACTGTCAGGCGGATATTGCCTGCCTTTATATCTTTCATGGTGCCTCCGCACAAACCGAAGCCCATGACAATTCGTGAAAAACCAGAGGTTTTTTCAATTTCTTCCTGGAGGCGTACTTTCAGTTTTTCCGGCCGGAGATGAAGGCCCATCGAGATAAAATCGAAACTGGTTTCACAGGCAGCTTTAACCGCCAGGAGCTCTTCTTTCATGACTTCGCATGCAATTATTTTAACAGGCATCAATGAGCCTCCGTCAGGCTGCCGGATAATTCCTGCCGGTCCTTACCATAGCATAAACATTTTCCATCGGCACGGAAGGGGGAATGTCGCATCCCGGCATCAGGATATAGCCTGGTGAATTACCGGCCTGTTCTATACAATTTCTGCAGGCCTCCTCGACGCCTTCCTTATCGGAAGCCTGCATGACGGAAACCGGATTCATCTGGCCGGCAAAGGCGATCTTTCCACCGAGAAGCTCGCGGGCTTTTGCAAGGCTGACCTTGTAATCGACAGACATGATGTTGGCCCCTGTTTCCGGTATCAGGTCAAGGCGGTTTGTCGTATTGCCGCAGATGTGGATAAGGACATAAACCCCCCTCGCCCGTAATTTGCCGACAAGTTTTTTCAGGTAAGGCAGGGAAAACTCGCGGAACTGTTCCCTCGATATCATATCCCCCGATGACGAGGGGTCGGCAAGGGACACAAGCGATACAGCTCCCGAATCAAGAAAGACCTCCAGGTATTTATAGCAAAGATCCGCCGCAAATTCAAGCACGGCATGGAGCGCTTGCTTATCTTTATAAATATTGCGCATCAGCTTCTCTATCCCGTACAGTAATCCCGCAAGGGTAAAAGGGGCCCACTGGCTTGTTCCTACCATTACACTGTCCCCTATAGCTGCCTGGACATTTCCGGCCATTTCAGCCAGCAGTCTTATCCAGCCGTCATCTTTAACCCTGCCGGCATCCAGGCCTTCTATATCGGATATTTCCCCAATCAGGGTTTCCTGGACATCGGCCGTCCCTTTCGAACGGAATTTTATCTTCCCGCCGATGGCCTTTATGGCAAGGTTGTGATAACCAGAACCGGGCCAGACAATATCGCATCCCGCAATCTCGTTCGTTTCGACGATTATATCTGATAATTTTTTCGGATCTTCATGAAGAACCTGTTCGAGTGTCAAACCCTTGCGGTTGAAGGTCCATGCCCCGGCGGATAAAAGGGATACCGGAAGCCTCGGCGTTTTTTCAAGGCTGATAGTTTTGGCAATAATTTCTCTCGATGTCATAGGTTTGATCCTCCTACCTTCCTGTTAAATCAGGAATAAGTTTAATAAATGATTTCCTGAAAAGCTCATCCGCATTGGAAGAAGGGTTCAAAATATGCAATTTTTTTTGCTCCCTCAAGTAGGTTTTTATATGATCCTGGACAATCCTTATTCCCGGATTCCACATTAAATAGGCTATTTCTTCCTTCAGATCCTCGAAATCGCCATGAATATACCTGCCTTCCAGCCCCATGGTAAGGGCTTCATCGCTGTTATCTGAAACCCACCTTGCACCGTTAAGCAGTGCGCGGGTAAGGGCGGCTGCTTTTTTGGGATTATTTTTCACAAGATTGTCGGAAACACAGATGAAGGTCTGGTAAAAATGCCTTAAAACACGGGTATAAATTATATTGGAACTGGCTGAAATGCTGAATATAGTCCTGAAATTTCCATCATCCTGCACGATATCTTTTTCTTTTCCCCTCATTTCACTGCAATCGGACGCTTCTTCGAGAACGACCATCGCATCGGCTGAATTATTTTCCAGAGCGTCTTCCCGGACGCTCCAGGGCACGGCTTTCCATGAAATATCATTAACCTCATCTATATTATTGCTGCTGAGTATGATGGAGCTGACTATCATCGGTCCGCCCCCGATTTCTTCGACACCGACCGTTTTACCCTTCAATTCTCCGATCGACCGGATCCTTGAATCTTTTTTTACTATTATCTTTATGCATCCGCCCTGGATGCCGCCGGATATCTTCGCCGGAAGACCGTCATCCAGCGCTTTAAAAATTTTATAATCGGCGATGCCGCCGTCAAGCGTTCCATCCGCTATGCCTTTCTTAAAACCTTCAAAATCGGTCTGAACAAGCTCTATCTCAAGGCCTTCGTCCCTGAAAATGTTTTTCTTCAATGCCGCAAAAGCAGGAAGCTCCGCGACCCTCCCCGTATAGCCAAGCCTGACTTTATTGCCCGCCTTATCGCATCCTGTAATTGTCAGTGAACATATGAATAAAATAATTATCAATTTCAGATTTCCATTCATCTAACTGCTCCTCAATCTGCGCTGCCGGTAAATCCTTCATCGCCTTCAAACTTTATAATTTTCTTTTCGGCGGCCCGTATTATAAAATCGAAAATAAGGCCGAGAAAAGCTATTATTATCGCCGCCGCGAAAATGCTGCTGATCTGGTATCCTTCCTGGAAATTAAGTATGAGCCATCCCAGGCCGGAACTGCAGCCCATCATTTCGGCGGCTATGAGCATAAACAGCGAATATCCCGCCGAAAGGCGCAAGCCGACGAAAATCGACGGCGCCGCAGACGGTAAAACTATTTTAAAAAACAGCCCTGTCCTTCCCAGCCCGAAACTTCTCCCGGCTTTAAGTATCTCCGGTTGAATGTGTTTGATGCCAGAAATCGTGCTGAAAATTATAGGCCAGACACAAGCCCAGAAAATTATTATGATCTTTGTAGGCTCTTCAATCCCCAGTATGAACACGACTATGTGAAAAAATATGAAAGGATTTATCTGTGAAAAAAATTCTAGAAGCGGTCCCAATGCAATTTCCGCCTTTTTAAACCACCCTCCGAAGATAAGGCCCAGGGGTATTCCTGCAATTACGGCTATTGCGAATCCGGAAACGGCCCTTTCCAGGCTGATGCCGATATGGGCCAGGAGGTTGCCTGTCCTGAATATCCTCCAGGCTGCAAGCGCCACATCCGAAAATGGGGGGATAAATAATTTATCAAGGATTGCCAGCCTGCTGAGCATTTCCCACAATATAAGAAATACCGATATGGCGCCGAATTTTTCAAAGAGCCATTTAATTATTTTCATATCTTTTAGCCTTTACTTTTCATATGGTGGTGTTCTATCGTATTGCTTAAATCCCCCGCCTTAACAGTTTCAATGCTTCCGGCCGCGATAATAAATACAAATAAAGCGGCATAGAATACCAGCAGCCCTTTCCCTATCATTTTATCCCTCTTTAATGGAATTTTAATCACCGCTTTCCCGAAGAAATCCTGGGATTCTTTCCAGAAAAAAAGCCGTTCCTGGAGGTCTTTCAGAATATAATTAAGTGCCATGCCGAGAAGGACAATTACCAGGCCTGCGGAGTACATCCTTGCAATCTGGTAATTCATCGCCATATTGTGGACCAGCCAGCCCAGTCCCGCGCTTGCCCCTATCATTTCCGCCGCAATAAGCATAAAGAAAGACATTTCAACACCTATTCTCAGCCCGTTAAAAATTCCAAGCATGCTGGAAGGCAGTATAACCTTCCTGAAAAGCTCTTCCTCGCTTACCCCCATCGCCCTGGCTGTTTTAACCTGTACCGGATCGACGGATCTGGCTCCGTTAATCGTATGGAAAAGAAGAGGCCAGATGCAAACCCAGGCGACAACGGCAAGCTTGGCCTCTTCGCCTATCCCGAAAAACAGCATGAATACCGGCATAACGGAAAACGGATTAACCTGTCCGAAAACCCTCAAAAGGGGATCCATAACCCTGGCCGCATATGTGAAGTACCTTCCTAGCAGAAACCCGGCCGGTATCGCGATAATGAAAGCTATAAAAAGCCCTGAAAGGGTGCGCCACAGGCTTACCATTATATGCATAAACAAGTCGGCCTGCAGGGCCATAACGGCCAGTTTATCCAGGATGTCGCCGACCGACGGAACAAACTGGGGTCCAGCAGTTTCAGCCTGGAAGCCGATTCCCATAAAATAAGGAAAGCGGCTATACCGCTTAATCTGAGAGCAGGATATTTTATCAGGGATTTTATGCTCATATTCTATAAAATTGTCGTGCTGCTTATCTGATCGACGACATTGACATTGGAAAATTTCCTTGTCTCATCCTGGTTTTCATCATGCAGAAGCTTCCAGATTTCATGCTTTATAATATTGAACTCCGGCGACGTCCTCAGGCGCGCCCTGGGAATATCCACCGTGATGAGTTTTTTTAATGTACCGGGATTTGAAGACATCACAGCAATAGTATCAGACAGATAGACTGCTTCATCGATGCTATGGGTGATAAATACCACGGTCTTATGCGTTTCTTCCCATATCCTGAGAAGCTCCTCCTGCAGGGTTTCCCTTGTCTGGGCGTCGACTGCGGCAAAAGGCTCATCCATTAAAAGCACTTCCGGGTCGAACGCAAGGGCCCTTGCTATAGCCACCCTCTGTTTCATTCCCCCGGACAGTTCGTATGGATACCTGTTTTCAAAACCCTGCAGCCCGACTAAATTTATAAATTTCCTGCTGATAACCTTTTTTTCTTCATTCGATATCTTTTTTACCTCGAGCCCGAACTGGACATTTTTTTCAACAGTCCTCCAGGGAAACAGTGCATACCCCTGAAGCACAATCCCCCTGTCCAGGCCTGGTCCGGTTATCTTTTTCCCGTCAAGATAAACTTCCCCGGAAGTGGGATGCGATAATCCGGCAAGTATATCGAGGAATGTGGATTTTCCGCACCCGCTGGGCCCGACGATCGTCATAAATTCTCCCTTTTTGACATCGAGGCTGAAATCCTTCAAAGCGGCAAATTCCTTCCTCTCCTTTCCATCCCCCTGGCGGACATGAAAAATACGGTTGATATTTCGGGCGCTTATCCTGAAATCGGGATCGAAATTTTGACCTGTTCCATTAATGATATTTTCAGACATATAAGTTCCTTAAATTATATTATAATGTACTATTCCTATAGGCATTAGGTATATTATATATTTAACAACATTGAAAAGTCAATAGATTTTAAAAATAAATATTTATCCGATGGGAGAAGTGTGTTATTATTTTTAGCGGCAGCGGTACAATTTTATGTACCTGTTCCGATAGACTTGGAAAACAGGAGAAGCTTTTTATCGAGTCGTAAACGCGGCTAGCGCGTCAGCAGCCCGGCATCCAGGACGTACTGCGAACCGGTCGCGAAACGCGATTTATCGCTTGACAGGAACAGAACTGCGTTTGCCACATCCTCCGGTTCTATCCATGGAACAGGAAGCAGGTTTCCCGCGGAGCGCTCGGCGATTTCCAGCGCGGTAGTGCCCTCCATCTCGGCAAGCCCGTCGTTCATCGGCGTGTTTACGCCTGTGGGGTGGATGCTCAGTACCCTTATATTGTAAGGCGCAAGCTCTATAGCCCATGACTTGGTAAGCCCGATAAGGCCCCATTTCGAAGCGGCGTAATGCGAAAGCCTCTTCATGCCCCTGAGGCCGGCTACCGAGGAATTATTGATTATGACCCCTGATTTCTGGCTCATCATCTGGGGTATTATCCTCCTGGCGACAAGCCATGCCCCCTTAAGATTGATGTCGATCATCGAATCCCATTCTTCTTCGGTCAGCTCGTGGGCAAAGCCGTAGGCGCTGATCCCCGCATTGTTGAAAAGAATATCGATAGACCCGAACGCGCCGAGAGTTTCGTTAACAGCTTTTTGAATCGCGCCGTCGTCCCTCACATCCCCCGCGAAAACCCTGCAGCCCGGGCCGATGGACTCGATTTCAGATTTAAGTTTCTCAAGATCCGCATTCGAACCCTGGCCGTAAGAGGGGTAAGAGAGATTTTTCGCTATATCGAAAGCCGCAATATTGGCGCCTTCCGCGGCAAACGCCAGGGCCGTCGCCCTGCCCTGCCCATGAGCCGCGCCCGTTATGAAAGCCGTCCTGTTTGAAAATTCTTTCCCGCTCATTTTTTTGCCCCGGGTTTCTTTTCAAAATTAAGGAGATAATCGTCAAGATCGATCCGCAGGGCGCTGTTAAGCACATTCGTGGCTATCATAAGTCCTGCGAAGGCTGTAAGCTGGACAATCTGTTTGTCGCTGAATTTCGATTTCAGCCTTGCGAAGAGTTCGTCCGTAACGCCGTTGGGGTCTTTCCCGAGCGCCCGGCCGTAATCAAAGAGGAGCTGTTCGGTATCGTCCAGGACAAGCTTGTCCGGATTCTCGCCTTTCTCGATGAGTATCCTGCGGAAGAAAGTCGAGCAGAGGAGGCAGTCCGTTTCCGCAGAAATTGCAAACGATAAAAGCGTAACTCCCCGTTCGCCGATAAACGGTTCTATTTCGTCGCTCAGGGGATACCACTCCTCGTAGGCCTTTAAGGCCGGGATGGAATGGAGGAGGGTCCTCTTCATGTTAGTCGCCGAACCGTGGCGTTTCACCAGGCCCTCGTATTCTTTTTTGACTTCCTCCGAAGCTGTTTCGTGATCAATTACCGGTATTCTTGCCATATAAAACTCCATTGTATTGTATTTATATATGAATAGTATGAAATAAGTTTAAAACTTATCAGGACGAAAGTCAAGGAAATTTAATCCAAATAAAAAATTCTATGCATGCTATTGATATGGATTAGCTTGACATGAAACAGGCTTTTGTGTTACTATAATAGCATAGTATTACTATAGGATTTGTTTGACATAAGAAGGCGGCAAATGCCGGTCCTCAGCAACAGGGTCGGGCTCTTCACAGAATCTATAATAAGGCGCATGACGCGTATTTCAAACCTCCGCAATGCAGTTAACCTTTCGCAGGGTTTTCCGGATTTCGACCCGCCCCCTGAATTGAGATACGCTTTGAAAAAAGTATCCGAGGACGGCCCGCACCAGTATGCAATTACATGGGGGGCTCCTGAATTCCGCAAAGCCCTGGCCGAAAAGCAGGAAAAATTTATGGGGATACCCGTAGACCCGGAAAAAAATATAGTTGTCACATGCGGAAGCACGGAAGCCATGATCGCGGCGATGCTTACAGTCTGCAATACCTCGAATCCTTCGGGCAAGGTTTTCAGCATAGAAGAACTTATGGTAATATCCAGACTCGCTGTTGAATTCGATGTTTTTGTAATAACCGACGAAGTTTACGAACACATTGTATATAAACCATATAAACATGTTTATATAGCCTCCCTTCCCGGAATGTCCGAGAGGACCATCTCATGCAGCTCGCTTTCCAAGACTTATTCAATTACAGGCTGGAGGCTGGGATATATAATTGCGCCCGGATATATAATTGACTCCGCAAGGAAGGTGCATGATTTTCTGACTGTCGGCGCCGCAGCTCCTCTGCAAGAAGCAGCCATAGCAGGCCTGACGCTTTCGGAAAACTACTACAAAGATCTCAGGAATTCCTATACCGGTAAGCGGGAAATATTTCTTAAAATGCTCGATGAAGCCGGGATCAAATATACCAGGCCGCAGGGGGCCTACTATGTCATGTGCGATATTTCTGAATTCGGATCCGGCAGCGACATCGAATTCTGCGAATGGATGGCCATGGAAGTCGGAGTCGGAGCGGTGCCCGGTTCAAGTTTTTTCAGGACAAAAGAAAACCGGTATATCCGTTTCCATTTCGCGAAAAAAGAGGAAACCCTCAGGCAAGCCGGCGTCAGGCTGCTTACACTCAGGGATAAAGCCCTGGCAAAATTTAAAAAATAACCGGCTGTTTATACGGGGTTATATGCTTATATATAGAACATCGAGGAAAGTCCCGATTTGAGCTTCCTGTACTCGGTCAGAAGATTGTCAAGTGTGATGGAATCTACAAGAGAGTTTATGCAGCTGTTGAGGATATTCCAGACATTAAGCTGGATGCAGTAATCGACGCTTTCGCTCGATTCTTTTGCGGCGGTAGCCGGATCGATCACGGAAAGGTCCCCTTCCAGCGCGCGGAGAACGGTCCCCACAGTTATTTTTTCAGGGGCTTCCGCCAGCATATAACCTCCCTGCGAACCCTTGACGCTTTTGATGATCCCGGCATTCCTGAGGGCCGTGAACATCTGTTCAAGGTAGCGAAGGGATATATTCTGCCGGGTGGCGATATTGTTCAGCGCGACCTGCTCCTCGCTGGCATGGATCGCCAGGTCGAGCAGTGCGATGAGCCCGTATCTTCCTTTCGTCGAAATTCTCATAAATACTCCGGATAAAGCTCTGGTCCCTATAATTATACCAAAATCCGGGATTTATGTATAATATTAATGTACTCGGGTATTTGCTATTCCGTTATTTCCGCATCTTCATTTTCAACCTGCCCTCTGCTGATGCGGTACGACTTCAGGACCGGTTCGTTACCGGCCAGCGACACGATAATATAACTTATCGCCGGGTCGTAAGCGATCCTTATGTCCTCTTCCGACGGCCTTGCCGGTGTCGAGGGATGGCTGTGATATACGGCGGTAAGTTTGAGCCCTTTTGCCTTTGCCTTATTAAGAACGGCAAACTGCTCTTTCGGGTCGAAACTGAAATGCTGCGGGCTGCGGTCAATATTTTCCATCGGAAATCCTTCGACAATAATCCCGCCGGAGGACCCCAGGTAACCGCAGGCTTCTACAGGCGAATCTTTCTTTGCATGGGATATCACCTGGTCGTAAACATCTCTTTTCAGCCTGATCATTTTTCGATCACTACTTTATATATGTCGTCTTTTACCGGACTTATTTCCAGGACCTTGTATCCCTGCTCAGCCGCCGACCTGGGGACATTATCTAGAGGCTCCCCCTTGCGGAGAAGCACCGAAACCCTTTCGCCGGAATTCATTTTCGAGAGCTGAAGTTTTGTTTTTACAAACGTCATCGGGCAATGGTCTCTTGTTATATCGAGTGTAAATTCTTCCATATTATATAAACAGGGTTTGCCCGCCCTCCGCAATTTCCAGGAACTTCGCGACGCCCAGGACTTCCCTGACCTCCGGGATCAGGTCTTTCAACTGTATTCCGAGTATAACCATGGACATTTCGCATGCATAAAATTTTACCCCTAACTCTTTAGCCGCATCCACCAGTTCAGGCAGGGTCGCGACGTTTCTGGCTTTCATCATGCCGGTCATAAGTTTTGGCGAGAGGCCTCCGAAATTCAGGCGGCTTAACGGGAGGTTATCGAAGCCTCCCATCAGAAAGTTGAAAACCCTCGCCAGGAAGCCTTTTCCTGTAAATGAATGCCCCTTCTTATTCTTGATGGCGTTAAAGCCCCAGAAAGTGAAAAACACGTTCACTTCATACCCGACCGCTGCAGCTCCGCTTGCCAGCGTAAATACCGCGACAAGCTTGTCGAAGTCCCCGCTGAAGCTGATCAGCGATAATTTTTTCTTATCAAGAGCCATAATTATTCTCCTTAGCCCCGCTTATTTTAATTAGCGGGACTTATACCGCTCAGGCACTTTTATGGCTTGGCGGCATTTAAATCGCATACAGCCTGTTCTATATCCGCCAGTACCGTAATCGAAGGCTTATTGCCGCATACGGGGCAATCCGGATTTTTACCCACCTTCACCTTCCTGAAATTCATATTCTTCGCCTCGAAAATGAGCAGCTGGTTATAAAGAGGATTCCCGGCCCCGGTTATAAATTTCAATGCCTCGGTAGCCTGGATGGTCCCGAGCATCCCCGCTACAGAGCCGAGCACACCGGCCTGCGAACAGGTCGGTACAGCATCCGGAGGAGGCGGAGCCGAGAAGACGCACCTGTAGCAGGCAGTTTCTCCCGGTTTTACAGTCATGGTCTGGCCGTCGAAGCGCAGTATCCCCCCATGGGAAAAAGGCTTTTTTTCTAAAACACAGGCGTCGTTTATCAAAAATTTAGATGCAAAATTATCTGTGCCGTCGACTATGAAGTCATAGTCCCTGATCAGAGCCGTTATATTGCCGCTGTCGAGGAATTCTTCCACGGCATTGACCCGGATATCCGGATTTATCGCGAGCATTTTTTCCCTTGCCGACAGGACCTTGGGTTTTCCTATATCAGCTGTAAAATGAATGATCTGCCTCTGGAGGTTCGACAGATCCACACTGTCGAAATCCGCTATGCCTATCGTTCCGACGCCTGCGGCTGCAAGGTATAAGGCTATGGGCGATCCAAGGCCGCCCGCTCCTATAACAAGCACGCGGCTTTTAATGATCTTTTCCTGCCCCTCTATTCCCACATCCTGCAGTAATATATGCCTGCTGTACCGCTCTAATTGGCTTTCTGTGAAATCCATCACCGGGATCCTCCCCCCATGAAATACAGAAAATCTATTTCATCGTTATCTTTGAGGATAGCGCCGGTAAAATCGGCCTTTTCAAGGAATACGCCGTTGAGCTGCACGGATACCATTTCCGGATCCTGTATATGGTCGAGTCTGATTAATTCTGCAACTGTCAGGCCTTCCTTAAACGAATCCCGCCTGTCGCCGTTTACGATCAAATTCATTCTAGCCCGCCTTTATATTAGGGTGGTTCCAAAAACTAGATTATTAGAAACACACCTGATTACGAATCTAAAAATTCCGCCCAATGCCCTGGTGCCTGTCCTGGGGCCAGTCCCCAGGACAGGTAGGCCCCGGTGCCTAACTGGCCCCAGGACAAGCACTACCAAGCTGGTCCCCAAAGGCTTTAGTCCCCGTAGGGGGGCAGGGGGGGCAGTTTTTAAAAGTGCCCGAAAAATACATGCAGGGATGCGTTTAAAAACATCCCCGCGGTTATTAAATTTTCGCTAATGCCTGATCCAGGTCTCCCCTGATATCGTTGATATCTTCAAGTCCTATGGAAAGCCTTATCAGTTCCGGAGTCAGTCCGCCTTCCCTCTGCTGTTCTTCGGAAAGCTGGGAGTGGGACGTGCTTGCCGGATGCAGCACGAGAGATTTTGCGTCCCCGACATTCGCAAGATCGGAAAACAGTTTCAAACTCTCTATAACTTTTATCCCGGCGGCGAGGCCGCCCTTGACGCCGAAAACGACCATTCCGCCGAAACCTTTCTTGAGATACTTCGAGGCCACAGGGTATGTAGGATCGTTCTTAAGACCGGGGTACCTGACCCATTCGACCTTCGGGTGCTTTTCGAGGAATTCGGCGACCGCCAGGGCGTTTTCACTGTGCCTGGGCATCCTTACATGCAGGGTCTCTGTCCCCTGGAGGAAGATCCAGGAATTATCCGGGGAAATAGCGGCGCCGAGATTTCTCAGGGGCACAGTCCTGAAGCGTAGCGCAAAAGCGATCTTTTTCAGCCCTTCCGGCAAATCGTGGGCCCAGTGAAGCCCATGATAGTTTTTATCCGGCTGGTTATAAAGGGAGAACTTTTTGTCAGTCCAGTCGAAATTTCCCGCATCGGTGGCTATGCCGCCGATAGCGGTTCCATGACCGCCGATCCACTTCGTAAGCGAGTTGACGACGATATTAGCCCCATGTTCGATGGCCTGGAAAAGATAAGGGGTCGTGAAAGTCGCATCGACGATAAGGGGGATATTGTGCTTTTTAGCTATCTTCGATATGGCATCGATATCCGTAAAATCGAGCACGGGATTTCCGATAGTCTCTATGAAGAGCCCGCGGGTCTTTTCGTTGATCAGCTTCTCAAAACTGGACGGATCCTTGTGGTTCGCGAATTTCACATTGATCCCCAGGTCGGGAAGTATCGCATCGAACATCGTGTATGTGCCGCCGTAAAGGTTCGAGGCCGAAACTATTTCATCCCCGGCTTTGGCAACATTGATGATCGAGTAAAAGATAGCGCTTGTCCCCGAAGCGACCGCGACAGATGCCGCACCGCCCTCGAGGGCAGAAATCCTCTGCTCGAGAACATCAGTCGTAGGATTGGTGATGCGGGTATAAATATTGCCCAACTCTTTAAGACCAAAAAGATTTGCCGCGGTCGCCGTGTCCTTGAATACATAAGAGCTTGTCCTGTAAAGCGGCACCCCTCTGGAAGTAGTCGCGTCGACAGTCTGGCCCTTATGAAGCGTAAGGGTATTGAACCCCGCTTTCTCAAATGAAAAATCTGCCATTTAATGCCTCCTTATTTTTTCTTTTATTTTATGGCAATATCAAACTTCGTCAAATCTCGAAGCTGGGCTCGGAGCATATCTTCCGGTAATCGTCCACCATCTCCGACAGATTTACCTTCATAAGCGAGCTTTTTATCGCGTCGTCTAACTTTCTCCATACATTCTGGGCCGGGCAATTTCCGGTCTTATCGCACTCTCCCCCGTTCAGGCAGTCGATTACCGACAGCGATCCCTCGAGGCGGCTTACAACATCCGCCAGGCTTATCGAAGAGGGATTATTGGCAAGCTGGTAGCCGCCCTGGGCTCCCCTCTGTGCCGTTATGAAACCCGCCGATTTTAGAAAACTGGCTATCTGTTCCAGGTATTTTTCAGAAATATTTTCCTTCTTCGCTATCTCGTTAAGCTGGACAGTGCCTTTATCGTAATTTAAAGCAAGCTGAAAAAGGAGCCTCAGACCGTAACGTGTTCTTGTAGTTAATTTCATCTATATATCCTATATGAATAGTATGCTATAATTATAACTATAAAAATACGCTTTGTCAATAGGTCTTTAGAAATTATTTTTTGACTATAAGCGCTACGCAGGATCTGGCAAACAAATTCGGGAGGGGAAGTTTAAAAGAATATTTCCGGCCGGCGAAAAATGCGATTTTTTTAATTAAAATGCCGTATTTTTTACAATAAGCCCTGAAATCTTTCAGGCTCAGAAAATGGATATTCGGAGTTTCATACCATTCGAACGGCAATTCGCTGGAAACAGGCGTCCTGCCGGTAAACATATACTTGATGCGAAGAAAGACATTGCCGAAATTCGGAAAACTCACTATGCCGTATTTACCGATCCTCAGGATTTCATTTAGAAGTTTGCCGGGCCGTATTGTTTCCTGTATGGTCTGGCTGAGTACGACATAATCGAAAGAGCAGTCGAGGAAGTTGGACAAACCGCTGTTAAGGTCCTGCTGCACGACGGAGATCCTTTTCTTTATAGTATTTTCAATATTGGCTATATCTATCTCAACGCCAAGTCCATGTGTGTTTTTCTCCTTTATCAGAAATTCCAGAAGAGAACCGTCCCCGCAGCCCAGATCCAGAACCCGGCTTTCATCTTCAATCCAGCCCGCCATGAGAGAAAAATCGGCCCTTTCTTTCATAAATGCCCCCCATGCGTCGCATCGAGGAATGAGGATATAATCTCACCTTCCGTTTTTAACTCGAGGAGGAATGCGTCATGACCGTAATTCGAATTAATATTGACGTATGTCACATCTTTTTTCTCGGCTATCATGGCATTCACCATATCCCGCGATTCATCGGGAGTGAAAAGCCAGTCGGAAGAAAAAGAAAGGACAAGTATTCTCGAGCGCAGTTTTTCAAAAGCCTTACGGATGCTCCCGCCCCCATGAGCAGCCGCCGCGTCGAAATAATCCATTGCTTTAGTGACATACAGATAAGTGTTCGCGTCGAAACGCTCGACAAATTTATTGCCCTGGTGGTTCAGGTAACTCTCAACCTGAAATTCTTTGGAAAAATCGTAACTGTATGCCTCGCCGTCCTGCAGCCTCCGCCCGAATTTCTGCTCCATCGAGCTGTCGCTCAGGTAAGTAATATGGCCTATCATCCTCGCGAGGGCCAGGCCTTTATCCGGCTTTGTCCAGGGATAGTAATCCCCGTTGAGATATTCGCTGTCCATCAGGATCGCGCTCCGCCCGACCGTGTTGAAAGCGATGCCCTGCGCGGAAAGACAGGATGTCGTAGCAATGAGAATTGCGGATTCCATTGCAAGAGGATATCTGAGAACCCACTCGAGCGCCTGCATTCCGCCCATGGATCCGCCTGCGACCGCCAGCAGTTTTGAAATTCCGAGGTGTTCAATAAGCTTCTTCTGAACCTTGACCATATCACCGATTGTAACTACTGGAAAATTTATGCCGTAAGCGTTGTCATTGTCCGGGTCGATGGAAGAAGGCCCCGTAGTCCCCTTGCATCCGCCCAGCACGTTGGAGCAGATTACATAATACCTTTCAGTATCGAAAATCTTCCCCGGTCCTACCGCATCGTTCCACCAGCCGGGATTTTTGCCGTTTTGTTCATGAAACCCCGCGACATGGGCGTCGCCAGACAGGGCATGGCAGATCAGGACGGTATTATCCTTATTTTCATTCAAAGCGCCGTAAGTTTCATAAGCAATAGTCACAGGTCCGAAAACCCTGCCCGAATCGAGTGTTATCCGTTCCTCCGGCGATTCGCCGAATGTGTAAAACTTCGTTTCTACGATTCCCGCTGTATCCATGGTTTAATAACTTCCATACAAATATTATTCCTATGGATATTGTAGGATATAATCGGCCGAATGTCAATAGGAAGTGTCTTTAAGCGAATTCAGGTTCCCTTTGTTTTGTTATGCAGATTGAAAGTTCCTGGCTTTCATTGACTCCCTCATCGAAAATACATCTCCAGCCAAAATCAAATACAAGCTCTTTCAGATCCTTCATTTTTATATTGAGGATCACACAGAGGACATTGCTGTCTTCGTTTTTAAAAACCGATTGAATATTGAACCGGCTGTCATTGAGGTAATTGTATTCTTTGTACAATTGATCGATGCTATAATCCTGCAAACTCATATGAATCTCCTGTTTTATTTTTATCTTCAAGAATGTTCAGGGCATTTTTTATCCCGGATTCTAAACCGTTGAATTTCTCCAGAAAAACCGTAATTTTTAATTTTATTCCTTCCTCATTAAAATATCCGTTTATTATGTAACAGGAACTATGCTCTTTTTCCAGGGGGTAAAAATTCTCCTGATCAAACCCATACCCTTCAAAATAATTATCCAAAAAGTTCTTGAATATATCTTTCAGCATTTCTTTCATGTATTCATCTTTCTCTGCATCGCTTATATCAGCATCACCTTTCCCGTAAACATTTTCAAAGATCCTGGTTTTCAAATCATCCATGAAGAACATAACTATGCTGCTGTTGACCGGATTTGAAAAATCAAATTGTATCCTGTTTTTGAATTCAATAACTTCAAAACCTGACTGCGTTACATTCATTAATGCCTGATTATGAAAGGCTTTTGTAACAGCCAGCATTAAAGCTCTTTTTGCTTTCTCAAAATTATCCCCCATATTTTCCCCCATTATTTCTCCCGGGCAGGCCGGCCCGGCAATTCGTTTTCTATTATCTTTAAGATCTTCATTAATTCATAAAAATCAACCGGTTTCCTGAAAAAGGAATAGGCATTGTCATTTACATTCTTTAATGAAGACGCCATAATTTCTGAAGCTGTCAGGATGATCACACGTATGTCAGAATTGATTTTTTTAATCTTCAGCATCAGCTCAATTCCATTCATCTGCGGCATGGTATAATCCGTTATCACAACGTCAAAATACTGCCTGCATAGAATATCCAGGGCTGTAAAAGGCCTGGAAACACTCTCGACCCCGTACCCGGCAGGAGAGAGCATCTTCTTCAGATAATTCTGGTAATCAGCCTCGTCATCCACGATTAAAATATTCATATTTCCCGCCTAATGCCTAATTATCTTAATAAAGGCAATAGGCGTGCCAATATGATTTCAATTTAGAATCGGACTGTTTTTTCAATTAAATGCTTGAATAAACTTGTGAATCTGATGCCGGAAGAGTTGTTTTTCAAAACCGCAGGCCAGGTGAAAGTGTTTAAAATCCTTCGGTTGTAGCTTTTTATACACTTTTTTAGATTTTATTAATCGCTTCCTTATAACGGCCGTACAGCTGGATACGGTTCAAACCGAGATATTCGGCTGTCTTTGATTTGTTTCCGTTGAATTTTTTTAAGGCTTTTTTTATAATAGCCATGTTCAGTTCTTCCAGGTCAAAAGGCTGGTCGGGCAATTCCAGGGTTTTTAAATCAATGGCTGCCGCAGGAGGGCTTTTCTTTTCAGGCATTGCGATAAGTTCATGGATGTTTTTTTCAAGAATTATATTATCGCAGAATAAAACCGCTTTTGTAATTATGTTCTTTAATTCCCTGATGTTGCCGGGAAAGTTATGTCCTTCAAGAAGCCTGAAGGCCGCACTTTCAATCTCCTCAGGCTGCTTTCCAAGCTCTTTGCCGATTTTATAAAAAAGATAGAGAGAAAGGGGGATAATCTCTTCTTTCCTTTCCCTGAGCGGCGGAATCCATATTTCACACAGGTTTAGCCTGAAATAAAGATCTTCCCGGAACTGCCCTGCGCCGGTCATCTCCCTCAAATCACGGTTAGTTGCAAAAACAAGCCGTGCCCTGACAGGCTGGATAGAACTCCCGCCGACCATGAAATATTCTTTCTCCTCAATAATTCGAAGAAGTTTAGCCTGCATCCCGAGGGGAATCTCCCCGATCTCATCCATAAACAGGGTGCCGTTTTCAGCCGCTTTTATTTTACCCTCTTTACCGGCTTTGTCGGCGCCGGTAAAAGCCCCCTTTTCGTATCCGAAGAGTTCGGATTCAAAAAGATCCCTGCCGAGGTTCGAACAGTTAAGCGCGACAAAAGCCCCCTCAATATCCGGGTTATCGTAATGCATATGCCTGGCAAGAACCTCTTTTCCTGTTCCTGTTTCACCCCTGATCAAAATCGGAATCTGGGGATAGTCTTTGAGCTTGTTGATTTTCTTGTAAACAGAATCCATTTTATCCGAGAAAATCGCGAAATCCCGGTTTTTGCTCAGGGGAACGCTGTGTTCAACCCAGTTTTCTATCTGATCCATCCGGATCAGCCCGCCATGACCGTTTAATATATCATCTAATTTCATACCGGAGCCGGAGGCACTCCTTTTAATATCTTTTAAGGCATTCCTGATGATTTCCACTAATTTTTTCACATCCACGGGTTTTGTCAGAAAGTCATATATGCCGGAGTCGATGGAGTTGATCGACTGGATGATCTCTTCGTTGCCCGATATCAGTATGATTTTGGTCCGCGGGCTTGAATGAATAAACTTTTCAGCTATCTCCAGCCCGCTGATATCCGGAAGCCCGACATCTGAAAGAACAATTTCAAAGTTCTGCCTGTCCATCGCCTTATAAGCCTCATTCCCGCTGTATGCCTTTTGAATAACAAGTTCGGGGACCTTCAGATTCGCGGTTATCTTTGCGAGATATTCACAGCTGTCGCGATCATCATCAACAATCAAAATATTCATCAGCTTTTCCCACAGCATTTTCTTACAGTTTCTATCAGTCTTTTAAAATCAACCGGTTTTGGGAAAAATCCGGCAGTCCCGCCGAATAAATCCATGTTTGCGTCTATAAGGTCTTCCCTTCCCGATATCAGTATCACTTCTTTTATTCTGCCGGCTTTCACAGCCTTACCGGCAATCTCAAGTCCGCTGATCCCCTGCAGATTGATATCGCATATCAGCAGGTCATACAGGTTATTATCGAGCAGTTCCTGCAAATCTTTGCCATTGTAGCAGCAGGATATATCCGGATATGAATATTTCCCTCCAAGTTTGATCTTAGATAAAAAATGCATCAAGATATCGCAGCATTCCTTTTCATCGTCCGTTATCAGTATTTTCATAATTTTTCAGCCCTGTTCAGCCGGATTACAAATGTAGCGCCACCCCATTCGTTGCCCCTGACAAAAACTTCCGAGTTATAAGATTTGATTATGGTATTTACCACGTAAAGACCCAGGCCCATATCTTCACTGGACTGGCGGGTTGAAAAGAAAGGGTTGAATATCTTTTCCCTGTTTTCCTCCGGAACACCGGGACCGTTATCGCTTATCTGTATAACAATTTTTTCCTTCAAATCCTCGGTTTCTATCAGGATAAATTTTTCTTTCAGGCCGCAGTCGGAGAGTATTTTTACAGCATTAGAAATTATATTGATAAGAACCTGCTGGATCTGTACATCCGAAATTTCGATCTCCTTCATTTTCCTGTCCAGGTCCAGTCTGAGTTCGATTCCGCTGTCCTTGATTTTCTGATCCATTAATGCCGCCGTATCCCTGACAACCTGGTTTATAATGACAGGCCTGCTTTCTATTTTTTCAGGAGCCCTGACCATGTTCATCATGGTTTTCAGGGTTTTATCCATTCTTTCGATATTCCTCGAAATATCTGAAAGCCCTTTGTAGATATCGTCTCCCGAGATATCCAGGTTCTCTTCCTTCCAGAAAAGAAATCCTTCCGATATCAGCTTGATGTTATTCAGCGGCTGCCTGATCTCATGGGCTATTGCGGATGAGAGCTGGCCGAGGCTCGAAAGCCTCTCAGACCTGAGCAGCATTATATCTTTGATCCGGATATCCCGGTTTGCTTTTTCCAGGGTTTGGTTCGCTTCCAGGAGATTTTTTTCAGATTTCCTCAAAGCGTCCAATGCAGTCTTCCTGTCGGTTATATCCTCCACAAAACCTTCTAAATAAATGACAGACCCCCGCCGGTCCCTGACTGCGCGCATATAGAGGTTGGCCGTGAATTTCGTTTTGTCTTTCCGGTAATATTCTACTTCACTCCGGACAAACCCGCCTGTATTCAGAACCCTTTGAATGAGATCTTTCCTGGCAACGGGATTTACGAACATCTGGCCGGGTATATCCGCTATAGACTGGAGCATATCTTCTGCCGATTCATAATCGAATAAAACAGCCAATGCCGGATTAATAGATAAAAACTTCCCTTTAAGGGTGGATTGAAATATACCAACAGGCGCGTTTTCAAAAATATTCTTATACTCGGATTCGCGGTCCATAAGCATTTCCGTACAGTTGTTTTTTTCTTCCATTGTCTTCCTGATCTCAAGTGTTTTTTCAGCGATCCTTTTCCGCAGAGTGTAATTCCACAATGAAAAAATGATGCTTATAAGCAATATAAGAATTAAGCTGTAATACAGATAATTGATAATGTTATTATTGTCAAGATCGTTTCCGAGCCACTTCCTGTTAATTTCCCTGTATTTTGATTCAGGAATCTCGGAAAAACCTTTTTCAACAATGCTTAAGAGTTTACCGCGGCCCTTCCGAACAGCCCTGTGAAGCTGCCCTGTCGAAAGCGTAAACGAATATTTAAACTGACCGGCTATATTCATTTTATATAAATAATAAAGAGCTGGCGGTTTATCTATGCAGAAAACATTGATTAAATTGTTTGAGGCAGCCCTGACAATCGACTCATAACTGCTGAATTCCATCAGGTTGCTGATGCCTTTGGATTTCAAAATGTCGATGTCAGCGTCTCCCTTTTTAACACCGATAATGAAACCCGCGAGAGATTTTATACTGTTTATTCCCGAAATATTCCTGTTGAAGAAAACCGGAACTTCTATGTTCTCATAAGGTTTTGTATAATCTAAAACTAAAACTCTTTTTTCTGTATAGAAAATAACATCAATTACATCGGCTTTTCCCTCAGCCATCAATTCCTGCGCCTTATTCCAGTCCATGGCCTGAATGTCAACATCTATGCCGGTTCTTTCAGACCAGAGTTTCCACTGATCCACAAGAATTCCCTGCAGTTCTCCCTTGTCATCCCTGAAAAAAAACGGCGGATATTTATCGTCCGCCACAACAACTATTTTATTATCAGAGAGTGAATAAGCGGATGAAAAAAGAGGCAGGGCGCATAAAATAACAGAAAGAATGAAACAGACTCTTAATTGTTCTTTCAATGGAAAACCCTCGAATTATAGAAACAATATAGAAATAAATAAATTATGTCAACAATTCAATCAGTTCTTCCGGCTATCTTTGAAAGAAAATAATGGCCGGGTATATGATGCTTGACAATAATTTAAATCAGGATTATCCTCAAAAGCGGAATTGCCGCAGGCAGCTTGCAAAGCGAGAGTTAAATGAAGAATATAAACTACAAGTGGATCGCCATTTCATGCACTTCATTAGGTGCGATTTTTTTTGCAGTAAGCTCGAATATACTCATAGTAGCCCTGCCGGTGATCATGAAGGACCTTCATGCATCTTTTCAGGAGATCATATGGTCGATGATGGGCTTTATGTTCATAATATGCATAGGGGTTCCTTCTATTGGAAGAATCGCCGATATGATCGGCAGGAAAAAACTTTTTGTCGCCGGATTTGCCGTGTTTACATTCGGATCATTACTTTGCGGATTTTCAACCTCGGGCAGGGATCTTATAATATACAGGATGATCCAGGCGGCGGGAGGGGCTTTGCTCGCCGCTAACAGCGTGCCCATTGTAACAGACGCTTTTCCCAGGAAAGAACTTGGAATGGCGCTGGGAATCAACGCAATGATAATCAGCATTGGAGGAGTTGTCGGTCCTGTCCTGGGCGGATTACTCATAAGCTTCGGATGGCGCTCGATATTTTATATTAACGTACCGTTCGGTATAATAGGGACAGCCTGGGCTGCAATTCAGCTTAAGGAGCTCGATATTCTCCCGGCAAAGCAGAAATTCGACTGGACCGGAACGGTCTTATTTTCAGCCGGTATGCTGTCTCTTCTCCTTTTTTTAACCTTCGGGGGGCTTTACGGGTGGCTCAAGCCGGAAATGCTTGCACTGCTTATAGCATCTATCGTTTTATTGCCTCTATTCGTAATTGCAGAGTTCCGTACAGACCAGCCTTTATTAGATATGAGACTTTTTAAATCGAGGATACTTGCCTTCGCCTATGGTTCCAATCTATTGAATGGAATTGCACGGGGCGCGGTGACCTTTCTGCTTATATTTTATTTCCAGGGAATAAAAGGGATCGATCCTGTCCATGCCGCAGTCATGCTCATTCCTTTCGTGCTGCCCCAGATGGTCGTCGCTCCGCTCTGCGGATGGCTTTCAGACAGGATTGGTTCGAGAATTTTAAGTTCTGCAGGGCTTCTTGTTTCCGCCCTTGGTTTTTTAGGCCTGATAGGGATAAATCCGGGGTCTTCTTACCTAAATTTGACGATATCTATGCTGATTATAGGAATAGGTTCTGGCATGTTCATTTCCCCCAACAGCAAGTCGATCATGGAATCGGTGCCGGTTGAAAGGAGGGGTATTGCCGGCGGCGTCCGCACGATGATGAACAGCCTGGGAATGGTCATCAGTATGGCTGTTTGCATGACCGTGGTTATTTCCTGCATCACCCCCGAGGCCTTTTCAGGCCTTTTTACGGGAACCAAGGTTGGATCGGAAGGCATAGCTATCGGGGAATTTATTTACGGCATAAGAATACTTTTCCTTATATCATTCATGATCAGCATTCTCGCGGCCTTTATCTCCTATCTGAGAGGCAACCCGCCGGACTGGAAGAGGGACGTCTTGGTCAATCTGAAACAAAAAGGAGTATAATAACAATGAACAACAGCGCATTATTGGTTATGGACGTCCAGCCGGAGACGTTAAACAGGCTCGAAAAAGATCAGGGCGGCGCCTACATCAAAAAGGTAAGGGGTGCGGTAGACGCGGCGCATAATAAGGATATCCCGGTTATTTATGTCGTATTGGGATTCAGGCCGGACTTTCCGGAAATCAATCCCCGGAATAAAACCTTCAGCCAGATCAAGGAAAGGCCCCTGGAAGGAATGGTGAATCCGGCCCCTGCAATAGAACCGTCCGGAAAGGATATCGTGGTCACCAAGCGCAGGGTCAGCGCTTTTACCGGGAGCGATCTCGATGTAGTATTGCGTTCCCTCGATATCAGGCATCTCGTTCTCGCCGGTATAGCCACAAGCGGAGTTGTATTGTCGACAACAAGAGAAGCCGCAGATAAAGATTACCAGCTTACGATCCTGTCCGATCTATGCCTTGATTTTGACCCTGATGTGCACAAAATTTTAATGGAAAAAATCTTTCCAAGGCAGGCATCGGTAATAACCGGCGAAGAGTGGATTAAATCACTTTAGATCAGGCCAGCAGAAGTTTGACGGACAGCGAGCCGTTCAGGAGGGCCAATTCTCTATGCTCTTTGAGACGGAGCAGGTGAATGGGCGAATCTGCGGGGACGAGCAGGGCGATATGCCAGGCCTGGAATTGTTCATTGATAACTCTTCCGACATCTTTATACAATGGATCAATACCTCCGGAGGAGGTCTTTCCGATGCGCTCGCCGTAAGGCAGATTAGCGATCATCAAACCTTCCGGCGCAGGCGGAAGCCATTCCTGAACCGGCTTTACCGCGAATTCTATATACTTTTCAACCCGGGCCCTCAGCGCCGATGCACGCGCAAGTTCGACATATTTGGCATTTATATCCGAAGCATAGATCGGAGCAGTCAGGGAGGATCTCCTGGAGGCCCTCAGTTCGTCTGAAACCCGGCGCCACAGAGGCCGGTCGAAACCTGCCATATGCTCAAAGGCGAAATCATCTTTCCCCCGGTGTATGAGCGGAGCTTTATTAAGAGCGATATATGCCGCTTCTATGGCGATCGTTCCCGAGCCGCACATCGGATCGAGTAGCGCCTTGCTCCCGTTATAACCGGCTAAAAGCAGTATCGAAGCGGCAAGCGTCTCTTTCAGGACGGCCGGATGCCCGTTCAAACGCCACCCTCGCTTATGCAAAGCCCGGCCTGCGGTATCGATCCCTATTACGCATGAACCGTTCCTTACGAAAACGACAATTGTGATGGCATTGTCAGCCATGGGATCGAAGCGGGGTGCGGATTTTTCAAAAGAGCTTCCTGATATGGATTTCGCAACGGATTGAATTACTTCCTCTTCCCCAAGCTCCTGGGATTTTTTATCGGTGAGAGCCGGAGCGACTGTGAATGGTCTTACAGGCCTCAGCCATTCTTTCCATGCGATCTTACTGAGTTCTTGCCTGAAATCTCCGATGCCGGAAACCTCGAACTCCCTGACCACGAGCTGGATACGGCTTGCAGTGCGCAGCAGGAGATGGGCCCTGTAGGCTGTCTCAAGATCCGCGGTGAAGGCAATGCCCCTGTGTAAAATGCTTTGATCCCCGATTCCAAGGCCGGTAAGCTCGGAAGCAAGAACCCCGACAGTTTCATGAGGGCATGTGGCTATCCATTTCATAATGTTTCCCCTTAAAAATGGAAAATAAAATTCATTTGACTGCAGGTTTCAAATTAAACGATACGGAATACCAGAGAGAGGCGCCCGGAGAAAATTTTCCTGTCACATTCCCCAGAGCTGCCGCTATTGAAACCTGGCCGGCATCCCCGAAGCTGTACCATATTCCCGGCAATACCGTAAGAGTAAACCCCCCTTCGGGCCCTGTGGTATAAAAAGGGTCGAATTCAAGATAAACGTAAAACAGATCCTTAACTATTTTATAAACAGGCGCCAGATATGCCCCGAAAGCAGGGTTATATAAATTGGTATAAAAGAATATAGCCAGAGCGTTCGCTTCGAGGGCCCAGGTATTGTTTTCCAGGAAAAAATGATACTGGGGACTTATAAAATACTGGCCGGCCTGCAGGGCCGCGATATTGTTAAGGCCGAAATCGTATCTGATCATCGCCCATGAAAAATTGTAAGCTGCGGGTGTAAATGCCACATCGGCAAAATCGGCTGCCATATCTATATTGGCGGAGAGGCCGTATTCGGCTATAAGATCGCCCCCCGCTGCAAGGGGATTAAAAGACGGCGCCCAGATAAACGGATTTATCGAAAGAACTCCATCGCCAGTCATTGCGGTATCCGGATTATAAGCGTATGAGTATCCCGAAATCGGCGCAGCCATTGCAGACAAAAAAACCGATAAGGTCAAAATTATCTCCCGGTCTAATTTCATTTTCTTTCCCTCTTATTCCTCTAATGTGTTTTTTTTCATGAAATTTTTTATAAAAACCTGTGTTTCAATTCCATAACATCCCTGTAGGGAACAACTCCCTGGATTTTTCCGTCGGCGTCAAGCACCGGAAGGGCCCTGAAACTATAACGGTCGAACAGGTCTGAAGCATCATGAAGCGTGTTTTCGGGCGTCAGATTTATAATCCCTTCAGTCATAATTTCAGACAGCAGCGAATTGTCTTCGGCGATTAAAAGCTCCTTGATATCGAGAACTCCAAGGAGTTTATCATAGGGGTCCACTACATAAAGATACATAATTACATCCATTTCACGGGCCTTTTTCTGGTATAATTTCCTGACGTCGCTGGCGGATTCACCGGGTCCGAATTTAAGGAAACTTGCCGTTGTTAAATTAAGGATGTTTTCTTCCTGTTTATCAAGAATGGACTGTATCTTCGAGGCCATATCCTTATCTACAAGCTGCAAAATAGACTCTTTTTCCGAAAATGAAATAACCGCTAAAACATCCGCCGCCTGCGCCGGAGTCATGTCGTTGATAAGCTGTGCGACAGTTTCTTTTTTAAGCGAAGAAACGACCTCGCGCTGGACATTGGGTTCCAGTTCTTCAAGCGTATCGGAAGCCTGTTCCGTGGGCATTTCCTGGAAAATTGCGGCCCTCTGTTCCCGGTCGAGTTCCTCTATTATATCGGCCATATCGACCGGAGATATATCGGAAAGCTTTTCCTTCAAGGCGGTAAGCTTGATATCGCCCTTGAAACTGCTGATATTCCCCGGCAAAGGCTGGACAAACTTCCATGAAAGCAGGTCCTCTTTTATATTGAATAATCCGGCAAGCCACTTAAGATGAAGCCGCCTGTAAAATCCGTAATGGCTGAAGTCGACATCGCTCGCATAGAGTTTTTTATTAACCTGTATGATCTTTACATCATATACTACGGATACTTCATGCTCGTCCATATCGATCACCTTTTTATCAAGGATATAATCCCTGAGAAGCATCGCATCGCTTTCAGGTTCCTTCTCATATTCATCTAAATCCGGAAGCTCGAAACGGAGGCTTTTCAAATTTATCGACAGCATTTTTTCCATCGGAATAAGGAGCTTCGGGTATCCGAAAGGGCGTTTAATCAAAAAGTGCGTGATATGCGGTATGGTCCCGTATTCCTGGACCAGCATATCGAGAAGCTTCCCTATCCTTTTAACACCGTTATATACGGGAATATCTTTTATCTCGCTAAGTAAAAATGTCTTTTCGGGCTCGGGGCGTAAAATTTTTTTATTTATTTCATTCATGAAAAACCTCCTATTTATGAAGCAGGGTGATAAACCTGAAAACTAATAAACCGACTAAAATCAGAAGGTACATCCTCAGGATAAAAAGAGAAACTTTTACCCATGGCGTGATCTGAATTGTCGGCGTCCTGTACTTTTTATTGATCTCCGATATGCTTTTTAAAAACCCGTTTATCATATTAAACATTTTCAGCCTCCCTATTTAGCCGCAAAAAATTCGGGGAAAAGAGCGCTAATCCCGTACAATGTAGATATCAAAATTATTATCGATACGATAGCGATATTAATGATGTTCTCAAGTGTTGAATTTGCATATTTTCCCATCAGCTTTTTGTCGTTAAGAAGCAGGATCAGGAACACAAGCGCCGCCGGGAGAAGGGTAACCGCCACCACCTGGACAAAGAGCGTTATCAGCACAAGAGGTGCATTGGGGATAAGAACCACGGCCGCTGCCGAGGCCAGAAGTATAAAATATGCGCCGTAAAACCAGGGAGCTTCCTTGACCTTTTTATTCAGAGAGTGTGCCCAGCCGAAGACCTCGCCGAAAGCCCATGAGCTTGCCAGCGATATGCATATTGCCCCAAGCAGTCCTGCATCGAAAAGACCGATGGCCAGCAGCGTTCCTACCCACTGGTTGGTTTTCATCAGTACAAGGGCCGCCTGCGCAGCATCGCTGACCGGCTGCCCTAAAAGAACCGTTCCTGTCGCTACAATAATGAAAATCGAGACTATTACAGTCCAGGCCGCGCCGTTCAGAGTATCGAATTTCCCCCATGGTATGTCTTTTTCCTGCATACCCTTGTCGACAACTGCGCTCTGCTGGAAAAATATCATCCAGGGAGCAATTGTAGTGCCTATATTCGCCATGATAAAGAAAAATATGTCGGTATTGAATCCGCCCGGAAAGTGAGGTACAAGTCCTATTTTTATAATATCGGAGACGTTCGGCTTGACCATTATACAGGCAGGTATATATATGAGGTTCAAAATTGAAAATACTATGGCGATCTTTTCCCAGGTCCAGTAGCGTCCCTGCAGGATCATAAATCCCATGATCGATATTACTATAACGATTGTTATAATAGGCGCAATATGGAAAATGCTCATCGCGGCGGTCATGCCGATAAATTCCGTTACCAGCGTCAGCCAGTCGACAATACCCAGGTCGATAAGGGAAAACCAGCCCCAGAATGGTCCGAAAGCGCTGAAGATCGCCTCGGCATGGCCATGCTTGGTAACGGCTCCCAGGCGGACCGTCATTTCCTGGACGTAATAGGCTACAGGAAAGAGCAATATCATGAACCATATCAGGTGATAACCGTATTTTGCACCGGTGGCGGCGTATGTGGTAATTCCTCCCGCGTCATTATCGGCCATCATCACAATAAGACCGGGTCCGCTGATAATCAGGAATAACTGGATGGATTTAAAGTACCTTTTCAGATTGAAATATATTTTGTCCCATAAACGCATGATCAGCCTCCTGAATAACTACTCTGACACAAAAGAACCGGAAAAGAATTATAGTTTTTCAGGGCTACTGGGAGGGTCTCCAGAAGGGAATTCCTTTGATCCAGAATTTACATCCGTAGAAAACAGGAATATTTTTATAAAAATTATATACCGGCTTTATTAGATACATATCAATCTCCTTCCAAAAGTGGAAGTCCCGCAGCAAAGGCTGCTACCCGAAAGGGCCCGGTATCGAAACCTGATCTTCCTGAAATTATACGTAAATTCAGCGGGTTTTGTGACCACCCGGTCATGCAGGCTTATTTATATATTACCTTATTGAAATAACAAAGTCAACAGATTTTAAAAAATATTTTTCCGTATAGATGAAGGAATATTGATTTTGCAGGAGGTATTCAGGAAGAGCCTTAAATAAGGCTCGCAAACCATATATAAAAACAGGTATGGGGGCTCCAGTATTCGGTTGTCCGCCAGTCCATCATATACGACAGGTCGAGAAAAGGCATGTCGTCTTTAAGGCCCGCTATCCCGTTCATGATTCCCCCGGGTATCAGGCCCATAAAACGGGAATGGGGGTATGGATTATTGATCCCCTCCCCGGTCATAAGGCATGAGTTGAAGGGATTTCCCCCCATTACCCACTCCGCCTGTCGACGGCCGGCAGCTTTCAGTTCATCCTCTTTTAAAATATTCCCGGCCATTGTCAGTCCGACGGCGTAAGAAAGAATATGGGACGTCAGCCCGGCATAAATAGGCGAAATTGTCGGGGCGAAGAACCTGTAAAATAGTCCGCCGCCTGCAGGGCGGTATTTTTCCCCTGCCGGTTTCCCCCTGAAAAGGCCGAATGGAATTATGCCGAAAGGGCTCTTGAGAGACATGGGCATTACATAATTATGGCAATGATTCGCGAGAGCATCCAGGCACTTTTTCCTGATGCCGGGATCGTTTGACGCTCCTGCCGCTTCGGAAAGGGCGATAAGCGGGAGCCCCGAATCGCGGCCCGAACGGAAGAAGTCTTTTTTTGAAATATCGGCGAACCAGAAACCCCCGTCATTGTCCTGAAGATCGAAAAGAAGATTGAGTTCGTCCGAAAGGCGCGCTTTTGCTTCAGGCAGGCCGGGCAGGGCATTCTCTTTTCCGAGTTCCAGGAGTGCCAGTACCGCCCAGGACGCCTCATCCGGTTTATTATTCTGCTTATCTTTCATGAAACCAAAAGTTTTTACTGCCGCATCGCGGCACAGGCGGCTGTACTCCGGGTCGATATCCATGAACAAATGCGCCATCATGGATTCGAAATATATGAATTCCCACTGTATGAGAGGCAGATATCCCGTATTTATATACCTGTCGTCGGGCGTGCCGGTGATATTGTCCGTCCAGTGATTGTCGCTGTTGTCGCCGTCAACGCCTCCGGCAATGTCATGCCATACCTGGCCGCTTTTCTCCCGGACTTTCAAAAAGAAGCCGTTCCCCCATCGAAGCTCGCTTAAAAGGTCCCCCTCTTTTTGATCGAATAAATTCCAGGCCGGATCCGGGTGCATTTTAAGCCGGCAGATCCCGATTCCCAGGAGGAGAGTGTGAGCGACCCATTTCCTCAGGTCGCCTGCATCATGCCAGCCTCCTGTCGTATCTATATGTTCCTCCGTATCCCTGCGCCGCGCATCGTCGAGGTGGCATGGCGGATGGAAACCCGGCACCCCTTCCCCGCAGCGCTGCAGATGGATATAGTCGAAAGCCTTTCTCAGCGTCCTTGAATAAATATCGTCTCTTATGTGGAAAGGGACTGAATTGAATTTATTATCGAGGGTTATCATGTAAATTCCGGGTAACTCGAAATCGGAAAAATCCGCGATATAATACTCCCCCCAATCGTACCGCTTTTTAGAGAGAATGCCCCTGTAAATGATGCTGTTCGGCTTTGAATTCGGACCTATCTCATTATATCCCATTTCGGTCAGGTTGATAATCTGGAATTCCCTGAACCTTCCTTTCCCCCATATTACAGCTTTTTTTTCATGGTCATGAGGCCTGAAACCGAGATGGTTGACTGAAATCTTCATAAAGAGCTCCGGGAAACGGATTGCCTGACCTTTGATTATAATTTACTGCAGAAAAACCGGCAAGACTTCAGAGACTCATTTCTACAGTGTCATCAGGATCATTATAAACCTTGTACCGGGCTTTTCCCACTTTCTTCGCCTGATACATAGCGATATCGGCTTTCTTAAGAAGAGTGTTTTCATCCTTGCCATCCCCGGGGTAAACGGAAATACCGATGCTCATAGTCACAATAAATTCATGACCATTGACAATAATGGGCATTTTAAACTTGTCTAAAATCTGCTGGACGACCTGCTTAACATCATCAACTTCCTCCAGATCCGGAAATATCAGCACGAACTCGTCTCCGCCGAATCGCGCTACAGTATCGCCTTTCCTCAGCGCAGAGCTAAGCCGCTCAGAAGTTGCCACAAGAAGAATATCCCCCGCCCCATGGCCGAGCGTATCGTTCACATCCTTGAAATTATCAAGGTCGAGCATCGCGATACCCGCTTTCTTCTGGCTCCGCTTTGCCTGAGCCAGAACAACGCCCAGGCGGTCGGTAAAAAGCTTCCTGTTGGGAAGCCCGGTCAGAGTATCATGAAAGGCCAGATGCGCAATTTTTTCCTCTGAGAGTTTACGCTCCGTGATGTCCTCTATTGCAAGCAGGATGATCCGTTCTTTTCCCGGCCCCCTCTGTATCTGCCGGGCATTTAAAAGCATGATCCGCCTGCCTATATTTGAAAAAACATGCTCCACCTCATAATTGTCAAAGGAAGTTTTTTGAGGAAGGATCGTTTCA